>Ga0207877_10021_pt1 | contig 465259 bp, 365 predicted proteins | sample LinPmetageLP29_FD_184046 | JGI IMG/M metagenome (GOLD analysis project Ga0207877, IMG submission 184046) | Marine viral communities from the Pacific Ocean - LP-29 (SPAdes) | ecosystem: Environmental > Aquatic > Marine > Oceanic | place: Pacific Ocean | collected 2009-08-23
AATCGATTTTTCTTTTTTTTTTTTTTTTTTTATCTCTTTCCCTTTCTTTGTTCTTGTTAGGTCCGACTCTTTCCTCTCGAAACTTCCCCCTTGTTTTTTTGTTCTTTTTTCCCTGAATCCTTATATTCCCTTTGGGTTGAAAGAAAAAATAAAGAAATAAAAAAAAAAAAAAAAAAGGAAAAGCCCTGGAACTATAGTGTATAATTTCCAATTCCCAACCTCTTTCGCCCCCCCTTCCTTTCATCTTCTCCCCCCTCTCCTCCCTCAACACTACTAAGTACGGAGACAACTCTATAGGAGTTCCACTCACACTCCAAATTCGGATTATTATTATTATTTTGGAATCGTGGGTACAAAGTCTTGTTTGACTTACCCACTTTTCACACTCTTCCCCAAGTCTGGTTCACCCCAAGAGACTTCCCTTCCCTTCAATGCCAATCCTACCTTCCGTGAACCACCACAGAGAAGAATCTCAATCTCTCCCTTCTTCTGCGGAATCTGAATCTATTGCTCCCCGTCCTTCTTCAACTCCCCCTGCGACTGATCCGCATCCTGCAATACAATCTACCTTCACTGGGTCAGTCGTCGGTTCTATTTCTCGACGCAATCGCCGCTCTTTTGCTGCCTTGGCTCAGAAGACTTCGAGCGCCTTGGCTAGTCTGTCCACCATTGGCACTCCTACAACTTTGCCAACCTCCGCATCTTCCAGCACTTTAAGCAAGTCCAAGTCCACCAACCCCTTGACCCCACCATTGTCCGACGAAGACACCGAGCAATTGTCCGATATTTGGCGCCCTTATTCCCCGGATCCGCCGGTTCACAAACGCCGCCTGACTCTTCAGCGCGTTCTGACTCCTCCCCAAGAAAACCGCTTGAGCCAGTCCGGCCCTGCGCCAACCGTGCCCCCCAAAATGCACCAAACGTCATCGAGGCTTTTGCGCATGACGGAAGATGAGCGACCCTTCACCAAGGTAGGTTCTATGGAGAAATGTGGAGTGCCAGGAAAGCCACGAAGTACCCAAAAAAAAAAAAAAAAGGAATGCAATTCAATGACTAATAACGGCGACATAGGATTTCATGGACTTGTTCTCCACCCTGATGGTGAGCTTGAAGTTGGATTCACACCGGGTTCGCTTCACGCGATATGACCACACCTTCACCTCGGAAGAGGCCATCAACAACCTGGGCTCTCTCAAGTTCTCCCAGTCGAACCGCATGCCGGATCCCAAGGATCCCTCGCGCATTGTGACCACCACCACAACCACCACCTTCTCCATGGCCAAGGAGATGGCCCGCTCCGTGTGTCAGCGCTTTGTCGATGCTCGTTTCATTGAGTCGGTTGATGGCAAGGCCTTGCCGATTTTTCCTCTCAAAGGCGCGCTCTTCCAGCTCACTCCCAAGGGCATCAACATCCTGCAGCGCTTTTGCCAGCGGAACGGAATCACGGCTCGTCACGTGATGGACGTGCTGGAGTCACCGCGCAACACCATGCAATTGGTGAACCTCGAGCGAGACACGGAGACCGATAAGCTGTCGCATGACCGAGCCACAATCGAAGTTATCTTCCGCCGTTTTGCCGGTCAGGATGGCCCCAACATCAAGAGCAGCATCTCCACCTCGGATTCGGATTCGTTAAGCGACTATTCGAACGGCATTGTGGGTGTGAAGATGGCTCGGGAGCGCAAGCTGCAAGATGGCAAGTCCTACAACAACACCTTCACCGGAAAGGGCGCCGTGGATTGGCTGATGGACTGCTCGACAACCATTGAACGCCGCGAGACTTGTTTGATTGCGGAGCTGTTCCTCAAGTACGGTCTGATTACCATGATCCAGGATGACAAATCCTTCCCCGACTCCAATGCCGTCTTCCAGCCATCCAAGTACGCCATCTACACCATTACCGAGCGAGGCCAGCGTGTGTGTGGATGGATTGCCCGCGACAAGGCCCGCGATGCCAATGCCAATCCCAACAACACTACCTACGACAGCCGTGGCATGCCCCGAGACTCCAACAACGCTCGCTTGACCCACATCCTGGGTGACCCCGCCCTCCGTCTTCTCTTCCGCGAGTTCCTGCGCTACTCACTGTGTGAAGAGAACCTGTCCTTCTATCTCGATGTCTCCGAGTTCACTGCCAATTACCACAAAGCGGAAAAGGCCGGCACCTTCGCCAAGGTTGACTCGGTCCGTGAGACACTGGCTGCTGCCTATGGTGAGCTTCTTTCCAATTGAGGTTTTGTTTTTCGCTTTTGTTTCTAACACACCCCCTAGGCTTGTACAACGCGTTCCTGGCCCCTGGATCACCCTGCGAGCTGAACATTGACCACGCTCTGCGCAACAGCCTAGCCAGCCGTATGACGAAGGCTGTCGGTGATGACGAGTCGATGTTTAAGAGCCTTCAGGAGGTCGTGCAGCTATTCGAGCTTGCGCAGACCTCCGTTTTCAAACTGATGTCGAGTGTAAGTCTGGACCCTGCATGTATATTGTGTTTGGTACTGACATTTCATTTGAAGGATTCCGTTCCGAAATTCCTTCGCGACCCCAAGTACTCCATGGTCCTGCAGGAGCACGACGTGGATATCTTTGGCGGGGGACGCTCGTACTCGCCGACCCCCGGCGGCCCGGAACGAAGCATGAGCCGTTCAGCCCGGTCATGACAACCATCTGATGCTGCCTACACACCAGCAAACGCGTCTCGTCGTCATTCGAACGTCCCTTAGACCCTTGTCCGCGCATGATCGCCGAGCTTAAACGCCTTTACTTTTCGCAGTCTTGAATCAAAGTTTGGCGGATGCGATACCGGCCCAATCGAGTCGTATCCACTTCCCGTACTTGTGTGACTGCAACCCGTGAATCACACCCGCGACGGGGATCTCGCGCAACGAGGCTGAAAAATCGGGAGTCCTTCCACACATATCCAACTTGATGATCCGCTTCCGACCACGAATTTCGCTTCTCTGCTTTCAATTTGGCATGCAGCCTGACCCCTTTGGTTCTCGGCTGCCTTTTACCTCTCCCTGCTTCATTTTTGCCTTGCCACGAGATGTTTATTTCCTCCAGATGAAGACCTTATGATCGATGCCTCATGTTATAGAGAAGGCCGGAATTTTTGGGAACCCCCTTGTAATATGTTTGGATGTCGTTTCCCCCTTATGCACGATATCACCTTCTGCTGGCATCTTTTCAGTATTGGGAAGAAGCCAGAGCCGAAAAAAAGGAAAAAGAATCACAAAAAAAAAAAAAGTCTCCAGAACGGCAGACCGGTGGATGACTTTTGCATGCTTTGATTATGTTTTCATTGAGCATCAGACACGGCGTTTCTATTGCATCTTCTCGTTTTGCCCTTTCATACTTTTTGTTTTTCTTATATTTTTGAACTCATCCTACTTTACTGCATGGATCTCTCTGCATTTCCTAGTTTCTTTCCTTACATGCATTGTTCTTCCTTGGGCACAGCGAGTGAGTTCTGGTGTTTTTGTATGTCATGTTATACCAGTTCCCGTGGGAATTGTAATGGACTATGATATCAACTCTTGTTACTTGTAGCCTTTCCTTATCCAGTTTCCAGGGATTAAGTGGCTGTTTTTGGAGTGGACTTGGGAGGTATACTTGGTATACTTCCGTTAAGAAAGATCGAGTTAAGACGCATTTATCCACATCAAGGGCTAACCTTGGATTACCTTGAAACATTAAGATACAAGTCGGAACTGGCTCGTTTGCTTTTAGTCTAACACGCTATCAATCAATACGGCTAGGTAAAGCCAAGAAATGTATGCTCCTGCGTAGGTGATAGCCAATGTATCACCTAGTTGGCTAGGCAGGCCCTTAAACCCCACTGAAAAATAAGCCCTGTTCAACTTGGAAGGCAAGAAGAATGAAAGGAAATGTTGTCACAACCAACGCCAAAACCACACCTTATGTCGTATGTCATCAAATTCCATTTTCGAACTGGAGAGACCGCAGAGAACAACGAAGGGGAATCGAAGTATAAAAAAGAGAGAACAAACAAGAGAAATCAGGAATTACTTGGATCCCCAACCTCTCAGCCTCATGCCCTCCTCAATAGCAGTCCAAATACCCTCGACAATCTCCCGATCCCTCCACCGTCCACCTCCATTAACACCATTTTTCTCATCCCAGCGCTCAACTGCAAAGCTCTCCACACCACGACCCCATCCCTTTACCTGGGGTGGCACTTCCTCGCCGCGCCAGCCAACATAAATACCGGTTGCATGCTTGAATAGCTCAGGCGGAGACGACCATTTATACGACTTGAACTGCCAGGTCTGGCCGGTCGTGAAGACAGCCACGAGACGGGACCAGTACTCTGGCTTGAAGTTGGTTGTTCCGTCGACGAGGATGAACTTGGTTGGTTTGGGGCCTCGGCCGCCGGTTGATGAGCCGATGGCGGCGGCGTTGGGGTTGGTTGGATCGGCCTTGATACGTAGTGGTCGTTTGAGTTCCATGAAGTTGGCTTCGGTGGACATGCTGAGGGTTGGGTGGTCTGGTGGCACGAAGACGCCATCTTGGAGGAAGGATTTGATGTTCGACATGCGGATGAGAGAGGAGGCGGAGGGGGAGAGGAGGATGATTGGATCCGGGCGCGAGTTTGACTTGCGGGATGATGGCATTGAGAGTCCTGCTGAGGGTGCGGGCACCATTGATGAGCTCTTGACTCCTGGCTTGGCACCTGCTTGGGCGCCGCGGTTGCGGTTGCGGTCTAGGAATAGCTCGGCGCTCTTGCGGACGTGAGAGAAATCCTGTTGGTAGATATGCGATTAACTTGCATTGTCGTATGCACTATTCAAGGGAAATGTCAAACTTACCGTGGGCTTGATTCCCCGCAGCACCGTATTCCGATCTCCAGTCTTTCGTTCTCCATTGTAGATCTCCTGCAGCCGAGGATCAATCGGCTTTTGCGCACGACTACCCGGAGCACCACCCGGTACAGCGCCGGTTGGACCACCGGTCACCTGTGAAATGCCACCCGTCGCACCCGAAGCAATCCCAGCCGACGCATCGGCCTGAGCAGCACCAGCAGCTGCGGCGGCCGCCTCGGCGGCAGCGGCCGCACCCTCGAGAGGCTTGATGTGGTCACTTCCATCCGAGGCACCCTCGAGCCAGGTAATGAGATCGAGACGCTCGAGGAAAACTAGATTCTGCACCTGCTCCTCTCGTCCCTTTGCCTTGAGGGCTTCGTTCAGCTCCTGCGCCGACGCAAAGTACTCGGGAATGGCGACATCTTTCTTCTGCCACGCGAAGAAGATACTGCGAAGATCGACAGCCTCTTTCGTTGCATCCGAGACAAATCGTGTCGTTGTCCCTAACGGAAGTGCCTGTGGGATTGGCTGTGCGAAGTAGAGATGTGTCGCCTGAGCTAGGTCATCTGTCGCATTTTCGTCGGTGAGCTCAGACGAGGTCGTCGGCGTCGGGAGGTTGCCAGAGGCGATGGCGCGCCGGAGGGATAGGAGGGGGTCCTGAATTGCTGGGTCTGTCGCGGACATGATTGAGACGAAGGGTGCAGCGCCCTGAGAGAAGCTGCGGTGAGATTGGAAGTCTTCCAGAAGTTGCGCCTGGAAGTTCGGCGAGTGCGCCATTAAGCTCCGATACACGTGACTCGTAATGGCGGGAATTACGAGTTACTATAAAGTTGGACTTGTTTACTTTAGAAGAATCCAGGATTGACTGGTGATGGTTTTCGTCGACTGATTTTTTTCAGAAACAGCTAGCAAGGACTGATATCATCCAACCTTGTAACCACGTCAACACATACTATGTATCACGGAACTGATGTACCGCCACATCCAGCTCCATCCACCGAAAATAGCCGTAATCCCAGTAAAAATAATCAAAGTCCCATACTGGGTAGCATAGCCCGTTACACCTCCCGAGCCATGCGGGCCATTCACAGATCCCTGGCGTAGTAGTAGTGTACTCAGTGGTCCACTCACGACATTTCCAATACCTCGACCACCAGCAAGCAGACCAAACACCAAACCAGTCTCCATCCCTGGAGAAGAATCATGCTTAATCTGAGTGATAATCCCAGACCAGGTAGAGCTGAACCCGCCCGCAAAGAAGCCATAACTGATAGAGAAGAGAGTAAGTAAAGCGATGCCAGTATGCGAGGTCTCATTGCCAGCCAAGCCCCAGAAGAGAAATACTGATAATGCAGACCCTATTGAAGAGAGGAGTAGGATGTTGGTGACTGCAAAACGATCACACAGCATTCCCAGCACGATGCCGCCGAAGACGGCAGTTGCGTTGAAGAGCGAGACGAGCATCGTGCCCATTGTCGCTGGCAGGCCGACTGTCGTGGTCGCATAAGAAGGGAGATACGTTGACGGGAGGAAGTATCCAAAGCTCTGTATAATGTTACCGGCCTGTAGCATCCAAAAGGTAGCCAGTCGCAGGAAGCTAAGATCCAAGCGACGAGCGGAGGAGGAGGGCGACACTGGGATCCGAGGTCTCATAAATGGCAGAGATAGAATTGTTGAAACAAACTGTATAAAACTGTGAGTATAGTATTCAACAGAAGCTACAAACTGGGTAGTAAAGTATAATTATCATACCGTGATGACAGCCCAAGCCCGCAGGGTAGTACTGGAACCAAAATGAACGAGGGAAGAAGCTGCTACAAAGGGCAGAGCGACCCCAGTGATGCTTTTCGCAGCCCACATCACGCCCAATGCAAGACCTTTCTTCCGCACAAACCACTGATCAAGGTACAGTGAGCTGGGACTGAAAAGGAGGCCATTGCCGATGGCGCACATCACGCCCTGGGTGGCGACGAGATGCCATACTTGCTTCGAGAAGGAAGAGAGGATTGATCCGATTACTGTGATAACTAGTCCAGTTGGAGCACAGTATGTTTGCAGGCGCGGATATCGGGTCAACAAGGTGAAGGTCACCGGTGACATTAGATAGAGAATGCCCTTGCAAAATTAGTTTGGAGTCGTGTCAAGGGTTTGAGAGGCATACACCTGAAGTTGTTCCAATAGTTGCAAGATCACCTTTGTTCCCTTGGAGCACGCTATGGGTGGTGTAGTACTCTTGGAAGACACCAAATACGATGGAGAAGCCTGCGGGTCAGTTTTGTATACTTCAATTGTTCATAAGTTGAGGCATACCCCAGACTGGCAATTGAATGAGACAACATGATGCGAGCATCAACCAGGCAGCTTTTCCTCCATCAGCCGGTGGCAGCGCGGGCTGCTCGATCTCGAATTCCTGTGCTCGCCGTGACTGGACCTCGTTCAAGGCGAAAGACTCATCGGAGGCGCTCATAGCTACGCTTCATATCCTCTGTCACCACAGAGATGTTGAAACTAAACGAAGAGTCAGACAGGGATAAAATGGGGTATTTTTGCGCTTTCGCTCCTCTTTAATCCCTCGACTCATTGAGTATCCCACGCAATGACGATGCTGCGGACTTTGTCCCGACGTTTCTCGGGGAAGCGGGGACTCGGAGAATGTGGTTGGTTCAGATAAGCTGTGCATCTACATTGCGGGCATTTGACTAATGATGTGTTGAATTTATATTAGCCTTTTACCCGCATAATTATGTAGTATAACTAGTACATATCTGGGCTGTACATTTGTGGTCCTTTCTCTATCACACTCAGGCACCTGGTAAGCCAAGTCACTACAGTGGAGGCACTGCATTGTGAATTCTAGGGATTCTATCAGGATCAAATACGAGAACCAGGCCCAGAGATCGGAGTGACATGGTCTTTTATCTTGTACTATTCTTGGTGCATAACAATGTCTAGACCAGCACACACGAGCCATTGAAGCAATGTTGACTAGGCCGTTGAAAAGAGCCCACTCATTGCAAGAACCACCAGCGTCGATCCATGCTCGCCATTCACATCACCGACATAACCGAGCTTTCCTGCTCCGACACTCGCCATAGCAACAGGACAAGTGGTAGTATCAACGCTCTCCGGGGCAAAGACCATGGACTGGGTAGTAGAATCACTTGTGGGGTTATACCAGGACGAATTGCGGTCAACACCCTTGAGGAAAACAGCTTTCTGGCTGTAAGATGGCTCCAGAGTCACACCCACGTTGGGAGGGATACTTTGCGGATTCAGCGAGACGGTGGTGCGATGGTAGGCGGACCTCTTCTAGGGAATCCCAGCCTTGGCGAAGAATGCATCCATCTCGTCAAATCTGACACTGGTAGAAAAACATCCCATACAGACAACTGTTCCGCCGTTCCGAGCATATTTGAGCACGGCATCCCAAACAGATGCGTGTTTGGGATTGGCGAGAGCCCCATCAGTCAAGAAGACGGCCTTGAGATCCTCGGCCTCGGAGAGTAGTTTTATGGTAGGGGCTGGCTTGCGGGTTCGTTGGAGTTGTGCTTTTTTCATTAACCTGTCTATGAGGTCCGCGAAGGGCCCATCGATATCGGGCATTCCCTCGTCCAGGGCAATCAGGAGGATGCGGGGCTTGGCTTGAGCCGCCATGGTTTTTCTATGGATTTGGGAGAATGCTGATATAAAAGAAACTCAGAAAAGAGAAAAATGAAAGGAGAACAGCGAGAATTCAAGGAGAGAACACTGAGCCTGAAGAAGGCGCCAAAACTGAGGAGTATAGTGAGGTATTATCAGTAGAGCGGTGAGTTTCGCCCTAACTACTTTGACCGCCTTACGACATGCGCAGCTGTCTACATTTTGAAAGATACCTTTGGAAGAAAACTGGAAAGATGCTTTCAAAGTTGTTTCTAGAGCACATTGCAGCGAAGTGGATTCGCGCTGATGATGGCATCTTCAATCCCACTTCCCAGTGTAATTGCAGCGGATCATGCAGTGCAATTGGAGTGCATCATGTGAAAAATAATACGATCGATGTCCCGGTCATACAGCCCAGTCATCCCGAGAGCAATCTCGAGAGCCTCATGGTGGACAAGGACATCACCGAAATATCCCAGTTGACCCTCCCCAACAGGTGCCATTGCAACAGAAGTAGTCCCAACCAGGCCCGGGGACGTGATAAGCGAATACGTCGAGGGAGAATACCAGGCCAGGCTTGGATCGACCCCCTTGAGGAATAGGCCCATTTGCCGGCAGTTTGCGGGTGCGAATGGCAAAGATGATTGCGGCACGTTCGCAGTGTTTCGATTGACCGTGGCATGGAAGAAGCCTCCGTACTCCCAGGGCAAGCCAGCCTTGGCGAAGAAAGGTGGAATATTGTCAGCTGCGGCATCTCTGGAGAATCGACACGTGATGATGGCTCGTCCTCCTCTCCGGACATATTCAAGGACATCGTCCCAGACTGAAGCATACTGGGGTAGGGTGAGTGATGCATCAGTTATCACGACCAGCGTGGGGTTGTGAGCAAGAGTAATCTTGGCATCGGCGGGTGTAGCCACATGCCGGTGCGCTGCTTTCCTCGTGATTGCTCTGAAGGTGTGATAGAAGACGGCATCCTGCCAGGTATGTCGCCCGAGGGACAGGAAGGTGACCCAAGCCATGGTGAAATGATCTCTGATGGAGACGGGGGTACAAAAGAAAAAGAGAACTGGAGGGATGTGAGGGGTGCTCTGCAAGTTGAATGCGGAGGGGTGAAGAGAATGAAGCAATGACTACTTCTATGAGGAAGGTGGAAGAAGAGCAGTGATGACACCAAGGTAACAAGTTACAAACATCACGCAGAATCTTTCAACAAACAAAGGTTAACTCAGTCTCGGAATGTCCTGCTATGTGTGGCTATGTGCGGCAATCGCTGGGCCAATTCTACCAATTCTACCATAGGTTAATTCAGCAAGGTAAAGAAGAAAGAATCAACATATTGTTCGTACAAGCTATCCTGTACCATCGAATGGTAAAGCCATGTCGAAGGAGAGAAGAAAAGAGGTTTGTAGATAATGTCACAAATCATGAAGATCGAGAATCACTGCACAGAGGCCTAAACCGATTCCTGGTATTTCCATAACCGACCTTTCCATATCCTTTGACACGCCAAGTACGCCTCGAAAAAATCAAGAAAAGAGAACCAAGATAACCATCCTAGAGCTCAAACGCCGAGCCCTTTCAGTAGGGGCCGAATCAAGTCACGCGAGAAGAAAGATTTTAGGGTCGTAAAACGTAAGTCCGAAGGTTTCATCAACCGCCATTACTATCACCTGAGAGTGAAACAGGTCACGAAGATATGGAGGGAATGTGTGGTTGTGTCGATTCCGGGGCGTCTTTCATCGCTACATCGGGAGATCTCAAAGACTCCTCGGCCTTGGAATGGGGGGACACCTTGGTAGGAGTCTTGGTAGGAGTCTGCGCACCGTCTGCACTGGCTGTCGGCCCCGAACCCGGCGTGGAAGGTGATTTATGCGGAGCAGGAATTGCTGCCGCGTGGACTCCGGATTTTTCCGAAGTCGGCGTGGTGGTCATGGTATTCCTTCGATTGAGATAATCACCGAGGCTGAGCTTCTTCTTGACAGGAGTGGGTGTTGGTGCAGCCGAGCCAGGCTGGGGCACGGTGGCAAGAGACATATCCGATGCGGTGGGAGACACGAGACTTGCGTTGGACGCAGATCCAGGGCTGACTGCGGGAGGAGGGAACATGGGGATATTGGATGGAGGAGGCATAGTGACATGGAGGTTGCCGCGGTCAGCTGGTGTGATAGATCCTGGAAGCCGGGTATTGTGAGCGGCAGTTGATGGCCACGGAGGAGAAATTGGCGGTTTGCTGGGGTCCTGATTGACTTGTGGCACGTCTGATTCGACATTGGTGGAAGCATCCTGCATCTCTATATCGCCTGGACCGACAGGTGTCGATGGCTTCTGCAATTTGTCTGTATCGGCCATTGCAAAATCAGACTTGTCATGACCGACAAACGGAGATCGGACGGTGGCAGGAGACGAGGATGCGGCCGTAGCCACACTATCAGAATCAGCAGAAGATAATTGCTGTCGCGCAATCTCTTCGGACCTCATCCGGTCCATGCTGAACCGCTTCAGAAGCCGTATGGTCATCGGGACGAAAATAGAGCGAGGGCGTGGTGATGGGCCGGGGACTGTCGGCTCATCAGGATCACTGAGATCAGCTTGGACAGCGGCGTCGATGTACACGGGGCGGTTGAGAGGAGAGGGAATGAAAGAAGTATTAGACCCAGAAGACTTTCGAGATGATCCATGGCGACGTGACCCAGGTGATAAGGCTGCTGTGGGGGAGCGAGAGTGGCCGGCGGTATCAATACGGAGTGACTTTGCTGACCGTGGCCGAGACTGTGAGTATCCTGTTTGAGTGGATTGTGCTGACGGGCCGCTGACGCGTTTCTTTTTCCTTTGCGTCGTTGGGCGATGTTCTTGCTGTTCTAGTTGCTGAAAATGTTTTTCAGCGTCTGCAATCTTGCGCTTCTCACGAGTGGACAACTCCGGGATCACAGGGCTCATGTCACGGCTACGAGGTTGTCCACGCGCAGAACCTGACGTGGATCGTGAATCCGCAGCGGCATCATCGTCTTCCGGATGCTTCGTCGTTTCACTTCCCGCGCGACTGATGGATGCGCGACTTGTGTCTAAAGGCGATGCGGTTGACTTGGTCTTGACTTTCTTCCGCTTGCCATTTGCCTGTTTGGCACTAGACTCGAGTAGTTTTGGATGCCGTCGGCGATCCAAATTCGCAAGCAGGCAAGTCTGGGGCAATTCACACGCACAGCCACCAAAGTTGGCGAGTGCGTTGCTAATGCGAATTGCAGCAGCCTCCGTTGTACTGTCACCGGATTCCTGCTTCACCAAACCATTCGGCGACTCGGATAATTGAGCATCCAGATACCACATTATTGTAATTTCGGAGTTGGCTGGAATGTCCTCTTTGGCAACGAAACAAAAGTGGTACTCGACATCGTTGGTGATGAAGATTTTCATGGTGACGTTAGGACGGCATGACCGACGGGTGTAGCGGAGAACACTCCCTTCGTGACGACTGTCAATGTAAAGGGGAAGGTGAGAACTGAAGAAGACGAAGGGTTCCGGATGTCGCAACTCCGGCCAACGATTGTTGGGGTCCAGGCAATAGTCATCGAAAACGCCGACCTTGCCCGTGATCTCCCCCACGATTTGATCTTTCTGCACAGCCTCCTGGGTCTTCACTATCTTCCAAGTCGGGTGCATCCCGCCGATTTCGAGGCTAGAATCTGTGATCAGGTCGGTGGTCAAGGCTGGCCAACGCGACCGATCCAAGGCGGCACCAGACCAGTTGAACGTAGTCTCGGCACGACGCCCATTGGTCACGCGGGCCAAAGCCTCGGGATCCTTGACCCACGAAGCGGTATCGCCCACTAGACTCACATTAACAAACAGATTACTGTCCATGTCCACATGTTCATCATCTCGGTCATAAAGGTGAAGGAATTCGTTGGAATACAGCGGGATGGAAGGGCCGGAAGGTTTCGTGGGGCTAGGAGCGATGGAGGTAGATGAACGCCGCTTCCGGGTCTCCGAGGGGAGAGCCGGAGTACCCGTGAGGGCACTGATAGACGCGGATGAGCGATGGGAAGTCTTGGCCCTCTTGGTCGGGGGCTGATCGCGTGCCCCTGACTCACTTCGCTGATGACCAAATCCATTCACATCGCCCTCCTTGCCCTTCTTCTTTGGAGCCTTCGCACTTGATCGCTTTCTCCGGTCCCCGTCCTCGCTTTGATCTTTGCCTCTCTTGTGCCGCTGGCGCTCGACAGCGCGGCGGAGGTCCAACGGCCTAGGCTCACAGTCAACGCAGTTATGCACATCCGGTACCCGCTTGTCTGGGTAGTAACAGATGATATGTTGCCACGTCTCACACCCTTCGCAGAATACCGTGCTACCATCATCTTCGTCAAACTGACAAATGCACTTGATGGTGTACGGCTCTTCTTCGTCAGGGGCGACTGAGTCTGAAATGGTACCGTTGGCAAGAGGTGAGCCCGGAGGAGCGGGAACCGGGTATGGATCCGTTGTGGCGTGCGTGATGGCGCGGGAGGAGGTATCTGTCATAGTCTGACAGATTACCCCCTCTCAGGTAATGGCACAATGGTGTATTTTGGGTATGGAGATGTGGGATGGCGTGGCCGAGCCGTCACCATTCAACGGGCATGTCAACGACCGCTCTCGCAGGTAATTCGCTGCAAGTCCCTCGTCAATGGCCGGACGCGTTTGGACGGGAGACCACTCAGCGAGGGGAAGTCGATGAATACCACCCCAGTGAAAACCAGTATGCCAGTCACCGCCAGATACCCCCTTCTACTGAAGAACTGAATCGATCCCGATGGTTACTAGATGGTTGAGGGCGGACGGGCGAGGGTGGAAAAATCCTGGCCGAATGCGCCTGTCCCGTGTCCAGGAGGGTGGAAGGAGGAGGGTGGGAGAAATGGATCCGAGAAAGCGTGTAGGAGACAGTAGAAATCGAGGCGATTCGAGATAAGGGAGACGGACGGGCGCGATTGCGTGAGGAACTGACAGTCGTTGCTGGAGGAGGGCGAGTCGAGGGCGAAAAGGGTGAGCGACGGGATCGCGTAGAGGGACGGATGAGGAGAGGACGAGGAATCAAAACGTTAGAGAGAGCGGAGGAGACGGAAACATATGAGATGGAGGGGATCCGAGGAAGACAGGAAACGCGCAGAGAGAAAAGGAGAGGAAAAAGAGGGTGATTCGAGTTGAAGGAGATGCGGGCCTAAGGCAGCGGATGGGCCCCGAACCAGGAGTAGCGAAAGGGGACTAGCGCGAGCCAAATCGTGCTGCGAAACTGTGACCTGCGACGGGGGCAGAGAGACTCGAACCCCCGAAAACGAAAAAATCGGACATTGCCGGGTCACCTGACTGTATTTGGGTACGGTAATGGTAAATGACGCTAGTCACTTTCTGGACTAGCGTCGGGAAGACCTCATCCGGTGGGGAGTCACGGGCCATGGGGGAAGGAGAATGGAGGGTAAAGAGGGTAAAAAAGGGTAAGATATCATGGTGAATGGTGATATAGGCATTCCCTATGTTAGTATGTTAGCATCTAGAATATCATTAGCATGGATATATCTAGGTCAACTTCATCCTGGTCATTGCATGTCGGGTTCGACAAGCAGGCTCCGAAGCATGTCCGGGTTTCCATGCACCACAGGCAGTGTGACTGGTCGAACCCCTCTGGGATACATAGGTACCAATGTGACCCGATAGAGGACCGTAATCGTCAGGATCCATGGGTGAAGGGAGTCGATATGGTCAATCATCTCGGGTCACCAAGGAGGCTATTCTGTAAGTAGAGGCCTTGGAGAACAAAGAATAGCTCGAAGCATTCCATGAGGTGAAATTTCTCAGGGAAACAAAGCCATGTAAGGAGGAGATAGGGTGAGATACGGGTAGGAGATGCCTGTGGAAGATTTCATGAAAGGGGAAAAATTCTGACCATGGGGGCCCAAAGGGAGGGCAAGTGCAAAGCAAAGAGTATAGAGCGGAACATGGTCCATGGAAAGAAGGGAGATCAGCCGAAGGGTAGATGGGGCAGGGTAGGGGGAGCGTGGCGCAGATGTTGCGAGGGGAAGGGGACTGAAAGTCATTCTGGCCCAGTCGTAGGGTAGAAAAAGACTTGGAGAGCCATAGTGTACGACATAGCGGAAGTGGGAGCTCACGAGCTTGGGAGAGCGTGGAAAAGGAGTGCCTAAGAAAGTCTGTGGTAAAAGGGGGAAACGCTCAGCAGGTGTGCAATATTATTATTCCAACCTTGTGATTTGGCGGCCTCTTTTTTTTTTTTTTTGCCACTATAGAAGATGCTGGTGTGCAAGGAACAGGGCTAATCAAATCAAATCAAACCGTTAGTCGATCATTGGGCGTACACGGAGTAATGATACTGTATGGAGTATGGCCCACCCACGGCCCGCAAACAGCACATCGCTTACTTTTCACTTCAAGGGGAACAGTTTTGCCTTCATAGGGGAACAGCTTAACTTCATAGGGAACATTCTTGGTATGACTAGCAATCATGTGTTGCAGCGTGGTCTGACATTTCTTCACGTTGGGTCGTGGACGGCGTGGGGGCCACTCCAGCCCCAGTGAAACACAGAGTCACACAAGCGCCTGATACTTGATAACGGAGAACGCAGAGTACAATCAAAGGTGAAGGTAGATGAATATTCGAAAAGGACGAGTGACGGCTAGAAGAATATGGGTCGGTGGTAGGATGGTATGATCGTTTGAAGTGGAGGAGAGTCATCGTGGGGTCATCTGTTTCACGTGGATGTACTTGGGAATTTCCAAACGGCGGTAACAAAGACAGTGCCGGCGACAATGGAAAGTTGTATAACTAGAAACAATAAGAATAAGAGCCGCAGGAAGAACTCTATGGATACACGAACCACACCATATCTACCGCTTCAACCCCACTGAGCCTCTTTTATACAAACTACGCCCACTGCACCTGCTGCCTAGACTTGAAATAATTCAGGCCTCCGCAGCCGATGACCAATAGTCCAACTCGAGCGCCGATGAATTATCTCTTGGCATGTTCTCCTGGTCCTGGCGACGCGGATACCGAGTCGTGAAATGATCGGAGTCACTTTTGCCAGTGCGCTCGTCCCCTTCCCGTGAGCAAAAGGAAACAAGATCACGAAAACGGTGGAAAAGGTATACAAAGGAGAACACAGGAAGAGTGATAAAAGCAGCAAGGAGCCTGCAACCCTTGGTTCCGACTAGAGGACCTGGGAGTGCTCCGTTCATACCATTGGCAAGGAGCAGGATAGCACTGGCAGCAGACCCAAAGTACATGCCGAATGGTTGGATGCTAAATCGATACACATCGGTAATTCCTCGTGAGCGTACGTGTCTCCTGTACTGGTGATAGACAGCGCCTGAAATGAACCAGGACACGAAGCCGGAGCTGGTGACGAAGAGAAGAAAGTAGTTCGCCACGACTGTGCTGGAAACTGCAACGGACATGTAGGCGAGAAGGGCAGGCAGGGCGGAAGCCGTGACGGCTATGAATCGCACGCCATATCTGTTGCGGGTTTGGAACATTTTGGGCCCGTGGCCGAGCTCAGACATGGCGGCCAGCGTACGCGAAGCGAGGAAAAGAAACGTTCGACCGGACGCGACCGAAGATAGAAGGATCGCTATGGTTGCCATGACCGGGACTATGCGAACTCTCGCCGTGTTGAGTCCAATCACGAAGGGAGACAAGCCAATTCCCGCTCCGTTGTTCGTCAGCAGAGGATCATTGTATGGGGCCATCACGCCCATGGCCAACGAACTCAGGATATACGGGAAAGCAGTAGTGGCAACGCCAGCGATGACCTGGCGTGGCAGACTAGATCGAATGATCGGGTCCAAGTGTTCGGTGACTTCAGACTCGCTTGGTTCCTGGGGAGACTCGGCACGATGGACGATCATTTCGGGGACGAGGGTGAAGGCGATGGAACTGGTGAGAAGACACTGCAACAAGCCCAAGAACCTACCCATTGTGCCTTTAACCAAGTACTCATGCATCGCACCAGGTTTCCTCCAGTACTGAAATCCCCACTTATCATGTCCAGTAGCGCCTCCGAGACCGATGGACAGAGACAGCACGAGAAGACAGACCAGTGTTCCGATCTTGATTTTGGTGAACAGCTGCTCAGAGCGCCTGAAGAATCCTTCGGGGAGGTAGTTGAAGCCAACGACTATGGTCGTGATGACAGACAGCCGGGCGGCAATTGCGCTGCCAGGATTCCACAAGCCAATATTCACCATCGCAGTCGTAGTCTCGTAGGGAACGAACACGGCCAAGGTATACCAGCGAAGGAAGCCGGCGGCGACCCCCATGCTAGGGGTCATGTATCGGAAGGCATTTGTCACCATGGTGCCATGTCGAGAGGGCGTATGAATAGCGACTTCAGCGGCAGTCGTGGCCGTGAAGTAGGTCAGCAGCGATAGGAATACATAGGAAATGAGCAGTGAGGCCGGGCCGCCGATAGCCAGGGCCTGGCCGGCGCTGATGAACAGCCCAGTCCCGAGTGTCGGGTTTGGGGCCATGTATGCTATCCACAGTAGTAAGAATGATGAAAGATAATGGTCTAGTGGTGTTCAGAATTCTTGGCTGAAGGGCTTTAACGGAATCGCACTCGAGTGCCGGACCGCAGTCGCACCTGCTGCATCGCACATTCGGACCTTTCCTCATATTCCTTAATCCAAGATGGTCTGCTGATAGCCAATAGTGGAATATTAACTCAAAGCATTGAAATGAAGTGAAAGGGTATCATTTGAACTAACTGTGGAAGGAACATGACAGGACAGGAAGGGCTCTTGGTGTAGAGAAAGAAAAAAAGTAGTTAAAGCTCATTGAGAGGCCATGTCCGTCTCCGCAAACTCGAGCCACTCCCCGGTCAATGATTTCTTCCAGAATCGAATAACACCATCGTCGCCAGAGGAGATAAGAGAATCGCCTAGGAAGCCGGGTTAGAGGATACAGCTGTACCCAGAGGACTACAACTTACCTGCGAAAGAGAATTCCACTTGCCACACATCCAGATGCTTACTGTCGATACAAGCTACCTGCTTGAACGAGTGCCGAAATTGGGAGTCTCCAATCGCTGGATGGTTGGAAGGCGAAGTAGGCACACGCGTTGCGAGAGCAGAACCAATGCCAGATTGCGGCGTTACTCGCGGCGACGATTGCTGTTGGCGTCGTTCGTCCTTTCGAGAGTGGGGGTTGTGGGATCCCTGGTTCGTGGGTATTGTGTAGACCTCAAAGATGCGAACCAAGCCGTCTTTACCTCCACTCGCAATGAGGTCGTAGCCTCGAACAGAACCATTGGCCCAGGAGATATCCCTGACCAGGCCCCCGTGTCCATTCAATTCAATAGCATGGTAAAAGCGCCGATTCGCATCGGTGCGATACACCTTGACTGTATCCATGGCTGCCACCACCAGGGAAAGGCTTTTTGGATCCGAGTCTGGAAGAAGGGTGTGTGTGATATCGGTGGGGTCATGGTGAAATTGAACCCTGAAACTGGTCTCCTCGCCGCGTTCAGGAGCGGGACATACGCGGAACTGGTCGAGGGTCTGCCAGTCCGCTAGACTGTCTGGACTGACAGGCTCCATGACCATCAAGTAGCCATCTCTTGTGATAAGAGCGAGCCATGACTCCAGGTCGATATTTCGAAAGTCTAACGACACAAACGGGTGTCTGTGAGGTGCTGTCATCCGAAAGATGGATCTGAACCGACGGCCCGAGTTGGGCGGTTGGGTTACATCTTCCTGCCAAATTTTGAACTTCATATCCTCCCCCACGCTGCCAATATGCTGGCCCGTGAAGGGTCCGTTCCAAGTGGCCTGGAATATCAGTTTAGCTTCTATTCAGCCACACGGTAGGTCTTCAGGTCTTACATCTCGAATCTCCGCGTCGTGGGCTCGCCAGGTATCCGTCAGCTGCCATTGATTATCTTTCAAGTCCCACACTTTCATGCGATGGTCAGAAGAGGCCGTGACAATGCGGTTGCCGTAAAAGTTGAACTTGGTGACTGATACCAGATCCCGGTGGCCAGCATCGAAGTCGGCAAATGCGCCAGCCATCTCGGGATGCTCCACTGTCCCCATCGAGACCAGATCTTTCACTTTGACTAGGTAAAGCCAGGATAATTCGTCACTGAGCCAATGACGCGTTTCACCCACACGTATACATGCTGTGACATGAAACAGAAATGTCTTAGCGTCCCTGCGGCTTTCCCTTCTCGGCCATCATCACGGGACATGATCACGCCGCCTGCAAAGCGGTGTGTCACTATCCGGCAGAATCGATAAGCTTATCATGTTTTCGGCTTATTGCCAGGTTGCATAAGCTCTTGCTCCTTCTGTGATATTGTTCACATCGCTTGGTTCTTTTTTTATCCGGTGCTGGTTTCCCAGCCACGGGTGTCAAATTGCTCACCATGAATACTCCAAGCGACCTCTCCCGTGCGGAGACTTGGCGTCTTCTGATTCTGGTAGGGGCTGGAATCGGCATTCTGGTTAACACGTTCCAAGGCGATGGCGCGCCTCTGATTGCCTCAATGGCTATGGCTGGAATTGCCTTTGCAATCACATTCAGCATGATACGATGGCTCGGGCCGGTATTTATCAAAGCCGGTCTGAAAGGCAAAGATATGGCCAAACCCAGGAGGCCTGAAATGTAAGTATATGCGTCATTAGCCTTCAATGGCATCAAGGTCGAGGACTAAAATACTTACTCCAGTCCGGAAACAATGGGGGCTGTCTGCGCAGTGGTATATCTCATCTCACTCATTGTCTTCATCCCATTTGCCTTCTATAAAGACATTGTCGCAGCCACGTCTGGTGGAGGTAATCGCGATGTGGTGATCGAGGACCAACACATTGAGACTGGCCGTTACCTGCATAGGTTCCCTCACGGGAAGGTTTGTTCGCCCACTGCTTTGAGCTTTGAAATTGAGTTAATTGTCTTGAATGGCAGCTCGCATCGTACCTATCGGGTCTTCTGTCCTTGCAATCCATCGTCATCCTTGGAATTGGAGATGATTTGCTTGATATTCGCTGGAGGCACAAAGTCTTGATTCCTGCTTTTGCCTCCATCCCCATGCTCACTGTGTATCTTGTCGACTTCGGCGTGACACAGGTTGTCGTGCCGGTCCCGCTGCAACGGTATCTTGGTGATTTTATTGACCTCGGATGGTTGTACTACATGTACATGGCGGCTGTGGCAATTTTTTGTCCGAATGCCATTAACATGTTGGCAGGTATCAATGGCATTGAAGTAGCTCAGTCGCTCGTGATTGCGGTTCTGCTGTTGTTCAATGATGCGATGTACCTGGCACCTATCACGCCATACCCACACCCGGCCACTGACTCCCACTTGTTCTCCATCTACTTTCTGCTGCCATTTATCGGTGTTTCAGCGGCGCTACTGTGCCACAACTGGTACCCCTCGAAGGTGTTTGTGGGTGATACCTACTGTTACTTTGCGGGCATGGTGTTTGCCGTTGTGGGCATCTTGGGGCATTTCAGCAAGACCCTTTTGCTTCTATTTGTCCCCCAGATCTTCAACTTTCTCTACTCCACTCCCCAATTGTTTCACCTCGTTCCATGCCCGCGGCACCGGCTGCCAAAGTTCAATGCTTCTACGGGCCTCCTGGATGCCTCTGTCACGGAATGGACCATTCCTCCATCGCCATTGATTGCCACTGCGCTAGACCTTCTACACACATTGCGTCTGGTACGAGTGAGAAAGAATGAGGATGGCCATATTGTCGAATCTTCAAACCTGACCATTCTAAATCTTTGGCTGGTGTGGATGGGACCGATGAGAGAAGACCGGCTTGCATGGCATATGATCGCTGTTCAGACATTCTGTGGAATGTTTGGTCTGTTTGTGCGGCATCGCCTCGCCTTACTGGTGTTTAACCAGGATAATCGTGGAATCGAGCTTTTCAGCCCATGGCATAGCTAGCTGCCTGTTTATCCAATGAGTTAAAGAGACAAGAAAGCTGCCGATGTTCCTCTTCTATGTATACATATGTCCGCTTTGGGCGAGGTCCAATGGGGGTACGTTTGGCAAAATCAGCCAATCAGCCCACTAAAGACCGCTCACAGCTATGAAGTTTCTTCTAAATCGTCTATCAGTGTCGTTAATCACTCATTACCAGACGTGTCGCGCAAGGCACGGGTCTCCCTGTCAACTTTCTTATCACCAAATGTATATCCAACTTGTCGAACGATGAGCCACCCGGGGAGAATGGCACTAGCCCATAGGCCAAAATTGAGGTAAATGTTTCCCACGGAAGCCATAATTGATACACTGCTGAGACCATACTAAAGAGAGGCTGGAGTTAGCTTATCAATGGCCGGTTGAAACAAATAAGCAGCAGGACATACGCTAACGGTTTGGGAAGCAGACTCGGTTCCTCGCAACAAGCCAGCAATTCGGACAACTTCTTCGTGATCATCAGCCAAGTTGCCGACCAGGAAGTATCTGCTTTTATGTTAGCACAGGTTCAACTCCATCAGTTCTTGGTGCACGTACAGGTACATGTAATTCAGCTGGAAGCCAGCCACCCAGAAAAGGTAGAGAGCAAAAGCTCTCCCAAACCCGGGATCGACCCAGTCGAATACAACATTCGTCTTATGGAACTCTGTAGCCACCACCGATGCCCAAGTCCAGCACATGCCTTGCCAGGCAACAACAAAAACAAACGCAGACCGACTTCGCATCTTCAGAGAAACAGACCGGTTGTCGAGGAATGCACCGAACAGGTTTCCAATGATCAAAGCAACCACGCCTGATAAGAAAGAGCCTAGAGCCCTTGCGCGCACGGTGAACCACAGGCCTGCATATGAATACATAACAGCCTCGGAGTAGACCGCTTGACAGATAAAGGGAATGATAAGTAGGAACTTGCGACTGACAAAGAGCTTCGACATGGCCCGAAGCTCGAACCCAACACCATTGGTGACCTGAAGCTGAACGGGGATGCCATCCTTTCGCTGGACCCGAGACGGGCTGTTCAAAAACAAGCCGGCGAAGGGACCCAAAGCCTGGAGTACAATGAAGATAAGGTACACGGTATATGAGACCTTGCCCACGGTCCCACGATGGGCATTGATCCCCAAGTTAATGGCACCGCCCAGAATCTGGCCTCCAACACGGAAGCTGAGCCAGAAACCCAAGAACCGGCCTTGATTATAGGGCTCGGGGTACGCTAGTGCGATCGCTGCTTCGGCAGCCCAGAAGACACCGGCCGATACTCCGCACAGGGCTGCACCGAGGATCACCAGCCATTCATCGCCAAATCGGTTGTTCACGTATAGTCCTGCTGCATATGGTGCATACCCCATCGTTCCCACGATCAGAGTCCATTTGATCCCAATGAAGCGCACAAAGATACTGGAAAGGAAGCAGGATACGACCATGAGTCCGAAAGTGAGGGAATTTGCTGCGTTGACAAGATAGGGCTTTTCCTCGCCTCCTCCGCCTAGGGAGTTCATTGCGCCCCAGATGCCAGGAGCGAGAAGGTTGCAGAGCCCGAGGATAAGGGCATTGTAAAAGGTCGAGCGATACCATTTTACTGCACACAAGTCAGAAATTATACAATGGATAGAGAATTGCTCTTACCTGGATGTTGCCTAACAATCTGGGCATCAACGGAGCCACTATTTACCTCCTCGTCTCCAGCCAAAGTGCCCTTTTCGAAGCTTGACATGGTGAGCAAAGCTACTCGTAAGCGCGGAATGTCCGAAAAGCTTCAGCTAGAGTTCTGGACCTCGGGAGGCACGTTATCGGATTTAAATATGCTACATGAATGGCAGATCTGTATCTACGACAAGTCTACTCTGAAACATGACATGCCGTGCTATGGCAACATCGAAACTTCCCGTTCCTGTCTGTTGCTTGGGCCCCGGCTGATTACGCTTGTGCCTTTTCGAGGCATCGGAAGCAATGTTGTAGTTATTGGAGAATATTACGTGCTTGGACGAACTCCAGGTAAGCGACACACGTTATGTTGAGAACTACTAGAATCAAGCCTAGAATAAACATCCTTGTAAGCCGGCGTTAGCCTTGCATGCACTCAGTAATTAACTAACTAGTTAGCTAGTTATCTTTCCAGGAAATGCTTACCGATTGTTGTAGGTTTTGATGTTTTGGGTAATTTCAACGGCCAAGATGAACGCCCATGCCCAGGGGCCTCAATGTCGGCTTTGACGACTCATGTATTTTACTGCGGACTAGTCAGACTGGATCGGTATATCTATGGCTTTTATGTTGTATAAGATAGTGGCGGATTCGAGGAATGCCAGAGGAATGTTACGGTCCAAGAATCTGCGGTTGACAAGAACAACCCCGGGGACAAGAGCAGATAGACAACAACTTTTGCAAAATTGGGAAGAAAAGGTCTTATGTTATCTGGTCTCGAGAGAGGTTTCTTCCGAAGATCATTAACAAGTCATTTTGCGACATAGAAGGGTTGAGGCATTCCCCGTTGAGTATTTGCTTGCATCGCCCTTCAATACCATCGAAAGGATAAGTTTGTCCCAATCTCCCTAATATCCAAGGCTTGATCGAGACTGGTAGTATTTAATATAAGCTCCTATTTTCTTGCGCGGACCTTGATCTAATCCGATCTCGTGTTCGAGACAGCTGCTTGTTGGATCCGCGTTAAACAGTCTCACGGTCTCGTCATCACAGCCTCGGATCACATCAGATCGAGTCGAAAAATCACCTTCGGATTTCAACACCATTTGTCGAATGGTTCACTCCACCGGGATTACATTTGTAAGTATCTACCAGATTGCCCAAAAATTTAACTTCATATTCAATGTTGTCAGTATTTACAAATTCGCCCTGTAAAAGCCCTAGGTCCGCTTATTTGCGAAGACTTCGATCCTGAAGTAACTCTTTACCGAAACCGACGATGGGAGATCCTTCAAAACAAATTAGATTCGATCTTCCTCCCCCTCCCGCGGACTGCCAACGAGCACTCACCATCACGCCATTCAAGCCCCGCCATGAGCAATGAAAAGGCAATCGAAGCCACGGAATAGGCTCTATGGCGCAAGTTGGTGACGATATGCCTTCATTCTGGACTTTGTTATTAGGCAATTCCCAGGGCAAGCGTTCGGTGGAGGCACCTCAACCATAGTTTTTGGCCAGGATTGATATCAAAGGCCCCCGCTCCCTAAACTGACGAGCGTTCATTACCCTATTAATTTCTCGTCCGAGAAAAGACCTAGGCTGGTGAACCCAAATTTGATATTGATAAAGACTGGCCTCCAGCTAAATTTTGTTCGTGGCTGTTAGATCTAAGCATGGCATTAGTAGCCCCTAGCATCATGTCAACCACCACCTGCCTTCAGCTTCAGGAGTTGCAAAACACGCCGACGAATTCCCATCGTTGTTTCTTTTCAGATCCGCCCTCTAATGTTTCTCATGAAATAAAAGAGACACCTCGCACCCCAGTCTCCGAGGCCTTGGAGACAAGGCAGAAGGTGCTTCTTCTCAAGGGGGCCCGCGAGCAATATACTCTGGTCGATGATCATACTGTTCCTTCGATCTTACATCCTGGAGAAATACTAGTGAAGGTAAATCTCCCCTGTCGATCTACATGCAGATATCAGGTCCTAACGGCCCATTGGCAGGTGCTGGCAATCGGTCTCAACCCGGTCGACTGGAAAGGACCGTATGTTTGACCCAACTCGCACTCGTGTAGTCGGCAAAAAACTAAATTAGTGCTTTCCAGAGCTTTCAACTTTGGCATTCCCAGTTTACCATGGATTAACGGTCGGGATTTAGCAGGAGTGGTCCTGCAAGTCCCCAACAACTCGTCGCGTCTTCGTGTCGGCGACATCGTCCTGGTACCATCAACAGATTACCGCGACATCAGGAAAGCGGCATTCCAAGAATACGCTATTGCCACCGAATATAACGCCGCCCGAATCCCTTCCTCAACATGTCTTCCTGCATCCGCCTCTGTTGGAGTGGCTTTCGTCGCTGCTGTACTGGCCTTGGGTGTGTCATTTGGGCTCGACTTCTCCATTCTGAAGCGATCTCCCGGTCCCAATTTGGTCCAAATTATCGATCAACTTGATAAAAATGATATTCCAAGTGATATTCACGATGAATGCTTCGCTGCGTCTTCGGAGTCACAACGGCCGCAGCCAAACGAATGGATTGCGATCTGGGGAGGTAAGATATCAAAGACTCCATACGGTATATCGACTTTGCTGACCGCCGTCAAGCCTCAACAACCACCGGTCTTGTTGCTCTACAGCTGGCTAAACTTGCTGGTCTACGAGTAATCTGTGTGGCGGACGCTGCTCGACACGGAGCTAAGCTTCTGCAATCGGGGGCCGATCTGCTCGTTGATCGATACGACACCGATCGAGCAGTAGAAATCATCCGCGGCGTTACCGGTGGTAAACTGCGCTATGCAGTGGACATTGTCGGCAAAGATACAGCTACACTTCTTCAGAAGACCCTCGATCCGTCTGGGCATTCTCATCTTCTCGGGCTTACAGGGTTGCCCAAGGAACAAGTTCAAGGCATCCAGTATCACACTGTACCGATAAAGCTGTTCCACACAGCACCAGCTGTTGGTGAGGCTATGGTAACCTGGTTGGAGGATCTGCTCCAGTCAAATACCTTGACCCTACCAGAAATTATCCAAGCCGAAGGGGGTTTGGAAGGTATCAATGCAGCATTGGAGGTATTGCGGAGTGGATCAGCGTCTGGGAAAAGAATCGTGGTGGGCCTCGGTGCCCGGCCCTAATGCTTGTTCTCGGCGGCCGAAGCCAATCAATACATAGCGATTAGTGCATTTTTCAACTTGACCCCGGAGTCGGTTGTCTACGTCATATATATTTTGCAGTTGCAGAACAATGCAATTCTATACAGAAAGCCAACTCATATCAGATGGTACCTACCTAGGTATAAGAATAGAAAGAGATACTATAGTTATACTGACACTATAGAAATGTTCAATTTCCCAACCCATCCAGTCCATGAGTACAGCCGCCAACAAGCGCCACTACCCGCCGTCCCTTTTTTTGTGGCCGACATCGGCCACACCGAGTTTTGCCACTTCAACCAATAATCGCCCAAGTATTGGTTGCTGACCACCGAGATCGGTGTTGCCCCTCGAGCAGCTCCCCAGCGACATCGCGCGCATGATAAAATATAAGCTGAACCTGCTATCCCTGACTTCCTCCAGGCTACACTTCATTCTCAGTTACTAGTCCAATATGCCTTCCGCAGAGCCAAAACCGAGGACCTTGTATGACAAGGTTTTCGCCGACCACATTGTCAACGAGCAGGAAGATGGCACCTGCCTGCTTTATATCGGTATGATTATGCCGTACGCATGAAAACCGCTGCTTAACATGATCTCTAACACTCAAAAACAGACCGGCATCTCGTCCACGAGGTGACATCTCCTCAAGCTTTCGAGGGTCTTACGAATGCCAGCCGCAAGGTCCGCCGGCCGGACTGCACTCTGGTGACCGTCGACCATGTATGTCCAATGCCTTGAGATCCATTGAGGAGTCGCTGCTAATCATCCTATTTTACTTCCTATAGAACATCCCCACCTCCTCCCGCAAGAACTTCAAGAACGCCTCGGATTTCATCAAGGAGAATGACTCGCGTCTTCAATGTACCACCCTCGAGGAGAATGTCAAGAAATTCGGCCTCACCTACTTCGGCATGGGCGACAAGCGCCAGGGTATCGTTCACATTATCGGCCCGGAGCAGGGTTTCACTCTACCCGGAACAACCGTGGTCTGCGGTGACAGTCATACCTCCACCCACGGTGCCTTCGGAGCCCTGGCCTTCGGTATCGGTACCAGTGAAGTCGAGCATGTCCTCGCTACCCAGACTCTCCTTACCCGCCGAAGCAAGAACATGCGCATCCAGGTCGATGGCGAGCTCCCTCCCGGTGTTACCAGCAAGGACGTCGTTCTCCACATCATTGGTATTATTGGAACCGCTGGTGGTACCGGCGCTGTCATTGAATTCTGTGGATCCGTCATTAGCGGTCTCAGCATGGAAGCCCGTATGTCCATGTGCAACATGTCCATTGAGGGTGGTGCCCGTGCAGGCATGATTGCGCCCGACGAGATCACTTTCGAGTATCTCAAGGGACGTCCTCTGGCTCCCAAGTACGGCAGCGCCGAGTGGAACAAGGCCGTCAACTACTGGTCTACTTTGAAGACTGACCCTGGTGCCAAGTTCGACACCGAGGTCTTCCTTGACGGCAAGGATATCATTCCTACCATCTCTTGGGGTACTTCCCCTCAGGATGTCGTCCCTATCACCGGCGTTGTTCCCAGCCCCGATGACTTCGAGGACGAGACCCGCAAGCTCGCTTGCAAGCGGGCTCTGGAGTACATGGGCCTCACTTCCGGTACTCCCATGAAGGAGATCCCCGTGGACAAGGTCTTCATCGGATCTTGCACAAATGCCCGTATTGAGGATCTCCGGGCCGCTGCCAAGGTTGTCAACGGAAAGAAGGTTGCTGATAATATCCTGCGCGCCATGATTGTTCCCGGTTCGGGTCTGGTTAAGGAGCAGGCCGAGGCCGAGGGTCTGGACAAGATCTTCACCGACGCTGGCTTTGAGTGGCGTGAGGCCGGTTGCTCCATGTGTCTGGGTATGAACCCCGATATTCTGTCCCCCAAGGAGCGTTGCGCCAGTACCTCCAACCGCAACTTTGAGGGTCGCCAGGGTGCTCAGGGCCGCACTCACCTCATGTCTCCCGCGATGGCTGCCACCGCCGCCATTGTTGGCAAGCTTGCCGATGTCCGCGAACATGTGGTCGCCAGCCCTGTCACTGCCAAGGTTCAGCCTGTGATCGATGCTCCGCCCAAACACGACTCCCCAGAGACCGAGGATGAGCTTGACCGTGTGCTTGACCTGCCCGCTGATAACGAGCCCCACGCCAACACCTCCGCCGGTGGTGGCAGCAGCACTGGTCTCCCCAAGTTCACTACCCTGAAGGGCATTGCCGCTCCTCTGGACCGTTCCAACGTCGATACGGACGCCATCATCCCCAAGCAGTTCCTGAAGACCATCAAGCGTACTGGTCTCGGTACCGCGGCTTTCTACGAGCTTCGCTACGACCCTGCCACCGGCAAGGAGAACCCTGATTTCGTCCTGAACCAGGGTATCTACCGTAACACCAAGATCCTGGTGGTTACTGGCCCTAACTTTGGCTGCGGTAGCTCGCGTGAGCACGCCCCTTGGGCCCTGCTTGACTTCGGTATCAAGTGCATTATCGCTCCTTCATTCGCCGATATCTTCTTCAACAACACCTTCAAGAACGGCATGCTTCCCGTGCATATCTCGGACGAGGCCGCTCTGGCCAAGATCGCCGATGAGGCCCGCGCCGGCCGCGAGGTTGAGGTCGACCTTGTTAACCAGGAGATCAAGGATTCCCAGGGTAACAAGATCGTTTCCTTCGAGGTGGATAGCTTCCGCAAGCACTGCCTCGTCAACGGCCTGGATGATATCGGCTTGACTCTCCAGATGGAGGACAAGATCCGCACCTTTGAGACCAAGCGCAGCCTCGAGACTCCCTGGCTGGACGGCAGTGGCTACCTCCGTCGTGGAACCCGTGGTGCGACCAGGATCGAGGCCGCCCCTGTGCCCAAGACCAACCGCGGTGATGTGAAAAACGAGCCCCTTGAGTGGTAAAGTTGATTTTGTGGTGTTTTGTTGGGCGCTGAATACGGCAATAGAAGCTCTGGTTTGTGTTGAAAAGCTTTCAATCTGTTTCAGAAAGCCATATTCCCCTTTTGACTGTTTGCTCTGCGTATTTCGGGGCCTACCTATTTTCGGATTTGTTTCTAGTGGTCTACGAATTTCAATGAGAATGAATTATGAATTCAAAGTTTCTTGCAGTAGCAGTAGCGTAAGTGTCAGTACATGTCTTTGATCCCCGGGGTTCGGTTTTATCGTGAGATGTGAGCTCATTACATTAGATATTTTAAGAGACCAATGACAAGAAAACTCCGACCCAAGAAAAAAAAAATGCTAAAGATAGTAGAAGGTAGAAAGAAGCTGGCCATGATAGGTCCCGTTAAGTCACAGCCAACCTTAAACAAAAGAGATTTTTCTTTTCCCACCTACGGCTTCGACAGTTGCTCGCGTCGGAAGAAAAGAAGGAAGCCACCACTGCATTTCAGAAAATATTAGTATGATCTTAACAAACCACCCTGAGCAGTCTGAAGACTCACCAAATCAGAAGTTGGAAAACCAACGCGATCCAGAACCACGCATTACCCAGCGCGCTCACACCAGACGTGATATCCGGGGAGATAGGACCGGGGCCAATCTTATTCGGAGCGAATGACCTCGCACATATAGTCGCCAGGGAACCAAGAACCTGCGAGACAAGCAACGTGAAACAAATATGCATACGCGTCAAAGTCTGCAGAAGAATCATGCCGAAACCAAGTCCCTGCAGCGCATCAAGGACACCTAGCCATAGCCACAGACTTCGGGATACCAAAGCTCCAGAAACATAAGTACCTGCCCATGGAAGGAACACGCCTGTGCCGGATGTTCCCCACCATATCTGTGCCCATCGAGGCGCGCCGAGACCACATGCTACTATCGGAAGGATCCAACTGTGTGACTTGGATATGCGGGCCATGAGGCAGAGCACTCCTATCCAGATGAAGCCGAAGAAAGCGACACAGAGGCACAGGATCTGCCAGGTTTTGGCGTGACTGGAACTCCAAAGGACTATAATGGTGTTAGTGGGGTTAGTTTGGGTAGCTTTGAGTTATACTTACAGTTCCAGTTTCGACCGTAGGGCGCGCTCAAGAAGAAGTTCTGTAGGATCACCACGACCCAATTCCAGAGTACGATCTTACGTCGGAAGACCGATTTGTAGAAAGAGGGTACTTTACCGGGTGCCTGGCGGTAGTACTTTGGCAAGCCGAAGTAGACGATTAGACCTATTATCCATAGGAAAATGGCGATGGGAGCGCAAATCGCTCTGAATTCACTGTTAGTCGGCGACTTGATGAAAATGCTCCATGGAGAGAACTCACGTCATCCTCCAGGTGTTGGTAATGCTACCTTGCACGTTCGCAACACCAGCATTCGTTGCTTTGGTCAGAGTTGAACCCCAATACCACAGGGCAATGACATATGCTTGCTGCGTGCCCTGGATAAGACAAGCACGGAATACCCACTGCTTCACAGGTGCACCGCTCTCATCACCAAAGTTGAGAGCAAAGAAGATAGAACCACTCGATGAGGCTGCCGCATAGATACCACTTCCAACGTTTTGAATCCACCCCCGAACGAAGGAGTTAGGCTCGCAGTGAGCAAGGCCAATGATCAAAAAAGCAGAACCATAAAGGAACCAAGGGACAGTCAGGACGAGCACGGATTTGTGGAATCGAAAGAAGAACCACCAGAGGATAGATGTGACCAGGTACACAGTAGCAATTCCATATAGTTTCTCCGCTGTCTGACCGACTTCACCAGTGAGCAGGGTAATTTGATAGGAATTAGCAGCGATGATCTGGCCGAGACCCAGGAAAAGAGAATACACTGGCCAATCTCCAAGGCGCATCTGCATCCATTTCTTGAGCCCTGTCGGAGGAACGTAATCTTCTCCCAGCTGGAACTCATCGTCTGCCTCTTTTCTATTCTGACCACCGCTCTCATGAGACGTGGTGTCATCGTTAGTGATGGACTTTGTAGAAGAGGATCCGCTATGATTGTCGACTCGCATTGACGGAGCTGGGGATTGATTGCGGCCTAGACGTGCATCTCGGAACTTGTCAAACCATTTCTTTTCGCTCTTCTCCAGATACTGCTCGATGCATAACTGGGAATCTGAATTTGTGCCGTTAAGACCTTCCAACTTCTTCCCAAAGGCTTTGTAGTACTCGCCATTGCTATCTGTGAAGAAGGGATCCACTTTCTGCAGTTTGTAATCTCTCTTGTCTCCTACAACCGAATCGACAGACAGTTGTGAAGCACTGCTGAGATGATTTCCAGGCTCCGTCCAAGGTCGCTGGGGAGGGAAAAGAGTATCTTCCGTACCCACTGTGCTGGGGGCTTTTGAACTAGAAGGGGTATTGATTGATAGAGGGAAAAGCGAGCCTTGACTTGCGTGTCGAGCAGCGAGAGCTTCTCGGGTCAGAGACACGGGATATTGAGATGCTTGCAAGGAGCCTTCCATTCGGCGCCCAGCATCAGCAGAGCCAGGGCCTATTGGATATTCATCATCGCCGTAGCAGGTGCTCATCATTTCATCATCGCTATCATCATCAATATCCGGTGCTGCTCCTTCCCCAGCTTCTTCCACATCGCTAACACTTCCTTTTCCAGGACATCGTCGTTCACGACTCTCTAAAGGAGCAGAGACCGGTCTCAAACCAGAGGACATCTGTCGAATAAGTTCCGAGTCAGGACGGTCATCACCGCCAAGGCTCGGGTGACGACTGTAGATGATGGAACTGCGCTGCATCGACGCAACCGTTCCGGGCCGACGAGGTGACTGGGGCGGCGGTTTGAGTGTACTAGTTGAGGCATTCGACCTCGTTGCAGCCTGCGGAGTCATCATTCCGTAGATAGCATTGTATGCGGAAGCCGCAGCAGAAGGTTGTGCCTGAGTCTTTGCGAGTTCCTTATTGTAAATCCGAATAGCTGTCGACTGAAGAATTTCCAAGTCTTCGATCCATTGGGCAACGGGGAATCGCTGCAGAGCAGACCTTGCACGCATAACTGCTCGCACCTCAGGCTTGGAGCTCAAAGCACTGTCAATGGCGAGCTTGAACTGCTTGAGAAGATGCGATGTGGTCGTCGACTCAACTGTATACCACCAACCAGGCATTTGACCAAGACCACCCACTCGAGCACCAATCCCAAGAGCACCCTTGCGGCCAAATTCAACGGCGACAAGACCGAATGGCTCATCGCGTGAAGGTATGAGCGCGAACTCGGCTCCAGAGAAAACAAACGGTGGCAACACAGTGAACTGTGGCTTTGAGGATACTCTTCCAGGGTAGAGCTTCATCATACGGTCCAATTTGAGTGCCGCAAATTTGCCATATAAATCAATGACTGGCCCAACGCAGATAAGTTGAGCGTTTGGTCGTGATTCAAGAACCGCGGGCATCACGTCGGCAATAAGATCAATACCTTTTTGCATTGACCATCTTCCAACGAAGACGAGGAGATCGGCATTAGGGATTTGATCCAGGCCAGCCCATTCCTGCGCTTGACGCTTAAGCTTTGCTCTGCCAAGTTCAAATTCGCTATCGACGCTAATCTCGTTCTCTTTGGGCAAGTCTTTATTCCATTCGCCAGTATCCGAGGGATCAGGATTTGGCAAATTCCCTAGCTTCCTAAGACCCCAGAAAATCGGGTATCTTGCATAGGAGCGTTTGCCATATTTCTTCGAGACTCCAACGGCACCAAAGCCCTGCTGATGAAGGCGTAGATATGTCGCACCGGCATGCAACAGATTGAAAATCTCGCCGAACTGAACGTAGCGCGTGACAATATCTATGCTAAGATTGAAGACAGAGCAAACCTCGGTCTTTTCTTTCTGCGTTCGCATTGGCCATAATCCCTGAAACTCGGCATTATGCAGCGATAGGCAGACTGGGATCGTCTTGGGTAGCTGGTAGAGAGGCGCAAGTGCGCCATGGTAGTCATTGATATGATATAGATCGACAGTGAATCGTTTCATAGCTTCCGCGATGCATTGGTTCCAGGCAGAGTAGTAAATGGCACTATCCAAGTCATCCATTCGAGCTAGATAAGGCTCTAATGCAGATTGTTGACGGAAGACCGGGGCATCCAGAAGCACGTAGGTGATGTTTTTCACGTAATGGTACTGTATCTTGACCTCGTATGAGTTTCCGAGGATCATGACGAACATGGATTCGGCAGGTTTGTCTATAGGGTAATCGATACCGCCGACACACGGAATCACCCAAATAAGATCCTGGTGGCCCAATTGTTTGCTCATCAGCTGTGCCATGACGCCCAAACCGCCGATTTTGATTTTGATTCCCCAATCGGCAAGGTCGTATTCCATAGTCGCAACGAGAACCTTCCGTCTGTGTGATGTGCGGTTGCCAAAGGCAGATTTGCTCTGAAGAAACCGTGATTTGGTTGCCAGCCGTATGAGGGGATTCTTTGACTGTCCATTATCGGTCTTTTCTAGCTTGAATATGTTGAACACATCCATTGAGATGAGCGTTTTCTTCTCACTCACTCCAACCTGGTTGAATCGGATTCTGTAGAAGCTCTTCTTGAACACGTAGGCCGTGGCGATGGCTGTAATGAGTGGAATAACCCATAGCAGAACGAATAGAGCGATTTGGGTATATTGAGACCCGGCAGGTATGAGCTTGAACTTCATCGTCGCATCATCAAGGTGAATTCTCCAAGCCAAATGTGGATGCGGTGGGCGTCGAGTAATGTTGATCGTAGTCACGCTGAGCGAAGACGGTGGTAGACGATCCAAGATCGAGTCCCCATCAGAGTCTCCGTAGATGTAGCTCTGGTCTGGTTGGCCGTCTGGGTTGATACCCCAGACATTGAGCTGACCTTGAGCGGGCCACTCTGCCATGAATCGAAATTTCCAAATGCCATCACTATCCTGTTCCACGGTGTTTGCCAACCCAGAATCATAGCCATACTCATTGAAAGGCCCGTTGAAGAAGAGATGGGGAAAGCGTCGTGGCAATTTCCAACCGGGTTCATCGCCTTCTTGAACATAGTCGCTGCTTCCAGTAAAGCGGCTCCAATACTCAACTCGGACATGCTTTCCGTTCCATCTTTGAGCTTTCGTCCCGGACCAAGCTTGCTCTTTAATGGAGTGATTGCCCCCTTCATATGGGATCCAGTGAGAAAACGAACTTCCCCAGTTGGTCGAGTAGCGATACATGTCTGCACCTGCCGCATGTTGCCGAATGAAGAGCTCTCCATTCTTACGTTGATGAAGCAGACTGCTCGAGTAGTTGGCAGACGTAAAGATCATGGGGTTGTCGTGCTGTCCGATCCGAACCAAGAAATGGTCGATGGCATTGGTAAACTTGCCGTCACTGCTTGTTGCATTATTGACTGTCAAGCGATGAATTCCGTTGTAGACGTTATTCAAGGTTGCCGACCAGCCCCAGATGCTAGGGATTTGTCCAGTCCATGATGGGTCCTCCGGATTGATGAATCCACATTCCACCGTGTCCTCGTCAATGGAGGGAACCTGTCCAGACTCGGTTGCAGACTCGAGGATAATAGCTGCTGTAAGATGAGAGCAATTCATCTCCATGTTGAAATAGAGACCAACTTCGAGAGTCTCGCTTTCTCCAGGTGCAGCTTTGGATAGTACCGGCGCATCATGTCCAGGGGTGAATTTGGTGATCATCGGGTGAGGAGGCACAAACTTGTCCTTCGGGACGTAGGCCCTAAACTCGTAAGGCCTGAGAGTCATGCTGTCAAGGCACCCGTTAAATGCTTTAGAGCCATTCAGATGGAGCTTAGTGGGACCGTCTTTCAGGGTGAGCTCATCATGGGGATAGAATAGGTTTTTGACGGTGGTATTGGAATCAAATGGTGCCACAAGAGCCAAGTTGCGGTCAGAACAATCAAACTCATAAGTGGCAGTACGCTTGTCATTTTGATAGACCAACCAAATAGTCTGGTTTCCTGCTTCTCCAAGGTCCTGCATTTGATAGTAGGGACTTCGCAAGACGGACCACATGCCTGTTTCGGTGGGCACGCCATTAGAACCTGGATAGTAGATATTGTGAGTGTGGTTGGATAGCAATTGGATCCACCAGCCGTCATTCAGTGCCGGAAAGTCCCGTCGCATCTGGTACATATGCTTAATGGTATTCCGGACTGGATGAGATGGATCCCTGTGATCGTACGTGGCTGTTTCGTCATGACATCCCAATCGCCCCGATTCAATGGGCCATTGGAAGTATTGAGTCGAATTCAGCTGGAAGCAACCATGGGTCTTCCATGCCGTCGCGGCTGACATTGCCTGTCGACCAAAAATGTAATTGGAAGCCGAAGCATCGAGAATATAGAACGCTTGTTCTTCACCCCAAAGCAAAAGTGGGATTCCAGGGAGGTGAAGGGTGGTGATGAAAAGCGCCAGAAGCTGCCTCTCGACACCTTGTGAGACGGTTGGCCAGCGAAAGACATCCTGGTTCGTTGCTCCGTACATATGCCGAGGATCGAACTTTCCCGTGTTGGCATTGATCATGTCATTGGTGAGGATAATCTCGTACCAAGCTTCTGTCCAATTGACTGGAATATCGTAACCAGCCGCAAGGTTTCCGTCCATTCCCAGAAATCGAGTAAGTGAGCGGTAAATAGAATAATGGAAAGCGGCGCCATCAATCGCCTGCTGGGTCTCATCGCGAAGAAAGTAGTGTTCAGATGAGTTCTTCAAAGCAAAAGCTTCATCAAGCGTTTCCGGAAGCATATCAGGCTGCCGACCACGGCCTAGGAAGACGGAACCGAGGTTGTTTCCGACTGTAATTTCTCCCGGAAGGAAGAAATTTTTCTTCCCGACTCGATGGGCACATTCTCGGTATGAACTGGAAATGTTCCCGAGCGCATCAACAGTAGCCTGCGTGGCTTTGTCATAGCGAAAACCGTCAATATCGAGCGAAGAAATGATCATACACGAATGCCGGATGAGGCGCTCTCTAACACTTGGTACCCACTCGCGTAGCCGATCCTGAACAGATGCGAACTTGGCAAGTTCACGTTGCCAATCGGGGAAGACACCAAAAGCTTCGATGTCGCCATATTGATCGAAGTCGCTATCATAACACCCCCGCAAATCGTCTCGGGCGTATGCATCTACTGGAAATCCAGTCTCATTCCAGAAGCGAGGATAGTCACAAGTTTGATTATACGTGTTGCCAAAGTGGAAATCAACATAGTGCCGAGACGACTTCCACTCAGCCTTGTGTTCTTTCAACGAGAATGGCGTGGTGGTATTCAGGTATCCTTCGAAGCCAATCAGATCACCCATGCTACAGCAAAGTCAGCCTTTAGTCCGCATTGAAAGCATAGGTATGGTCCAAGGGTTTCGAGGAGAGGCTAGGTGACTTACGTGGCAACTGTATTGTCAAAAATGACATACATGCCCCGATTGTGAATCTCGGTAATGGCATCTCTCCAAGTTTGAATTGTACCAAAGTGCTGGTCAAGCAAGGTCGTGTCGAGAGCCGAGTAGCCATCTGAGCCCCATGGCTGGTTCATCAATATCAATCCGGCAAGATAGATTCCCTGGAAACCAACGATGAGTTAATACCTTATTCCTCAAAGCTAGCTTCGTCCCTGACCTTGATGCCCATTCCCTGTAGATAGTCCAAAGTATCAAGCAAACCCGCTACATCACCACCGTGCCGCATTTGGTTGGAATTCACATCGTGCTCAAAGAAAGTCCCATTGATATTGTCGTTGGTTGGGTCGCCATTGACAAAGCGATCGAGCATCAGGGTGTAAATTGGAAAGCGCCAATTTTCCGGGGACGGGTGATAGGTGTGGTTGGGCCATTCACCCCAATATTCAGCGGGGCTCTTTGCCGTCTTATTCTCGTTGATATTATATGCGATAAGCTTCTCATCGTAGGGCCAACATGACCCAAGCACAACAAGTTGGCCGAGGAGAACGCTTGCATATTTCCAATGCATGTTCAATGACGATGTGAACCCAGGGTCTGTAGCTGGTCTGTTAGCTATTTCAAAATGTGCTCTTCCGACAATATAACACAAGCCACGAGGAAAAGGATTGAACCCGCCCAAACTCTAGATAGGAATGAGACGCCTGAGTAAGGGGAGCAACACACATTTCCAATGGTCGGCGTTGAAGCACGGAGACTTAGTGACACCCTACAGGACCTGAGTAACGGCTATTGATAACGAGCATCAACGATGGACCTGGTTCATCTTCAGTAAACCTAGTTCTAATCAAAGCACTCGACGGTAGAGTCAGTCCTCAACGGCAAAAAGAACGAGGGCGCGAAGTGATCGGTGGAAATAAAAGATGATTGGAAAAATAGAAATCCCCAGCAAGCCAGAAAAAGGGAAAAAACATCCAGTTGGAACCAGATCCCATAACATACCTTCGAGGTAATCTTATGTGTGTCTTCTACTTTGCCACAAAGTACACCGTCCCGTCATGTATCTCGCCTCTCATCCCATGGCTGTTCGGTTGGACCTCTTTGACACCGGAATGAACGGTGGAGGCTAAGAGGGTTCTTGATGCGAGACTGGAATGCTACGACACATTTGGAAGCTTCCACGGATTGAATGGGATTCTGGTTGACGAATGCAATCTCGAGAGAATAAGTGCTCAGACAACAGAGTTCGGGAGTGTCTCACGACGCGTCGCCACCGGCGAGAAGCTTCCAGCAATATCCATAGCTTTATGCATGACAGACGGCCAAGATGGAATAGACCTGGCTCGATAATGCCGATTGAAAGACTCATGCGGTGTATGTATCACAAGGATCTGTGATACTCGATCATGGATGGCAAGGAGTGAAGCGACGATGCGATAAGAAAATGATTAATGTAGAACACGCAAAGTGGAGCATATATTGGTCTGATTTTAACAATGACTGTCAACAAGCTCGGGCTATTTCACTCTAAAAAAAATTAATGATCGATGCCTGATGGAAGGAGAGCTTTGCGCAGTGATTTATTTTCACAATGGTTCACGGCTTGCCGGTGATCTCTTTCTGTATATATCTGATCTTAACGAAAAGAAACACCCGCTCTAGCCAAACCTAGCAGTATAGCTCTTGAATACTCAGAGCCCTGCGAATGATTTGCATGATTTCCCCTTTCCCAAAAGAGCGTCATCGGGAATTGTCATTTCGACTGCCGCAGCGTCGCTGTCCTAGAGAATATGGAGTATGTGCCATAAAGTCTGTGTTTACATTAAGCTGTGTATTTGGTGACTCTAATTGCATAATGGATTTTGTCCAGATGGTATCATTTGCATAGGTAAATCAATTCAACGAATCTAAGTATGTGATATATGAAATATATTTCCTTTTCATTTTCTACGTGGATAGATGGATCTTCGAAAAGGGCTTGATATCAGATCATTATCCTGCTCGCCAGATGGCCCGAATTGAAAGCCAGAATTGCACCGAGCCTTTCCCGTGATACCCAATCCACCACTAGGAGATCACCGGAAGTCTCCAGGTTCTGGTTTACCGCTATCGAATCCAGTACTTTAGATAATTCCTGGCAAGCGGCTCGTTAATGGTCTTTAACGGCCTAGCACTTTGCGACTGGCTTGGTATAAAGTCCAGCGGACTGAAAGTAATGCCTAAAGTGCAAGACGGGAAGTATGTTTTCAATTCTGACGAGCCTGCAATGAGTAAGATAAACATGCTTGTTCCATTTGCCATGTACCCATGATATGCATGTTTCACTCCTGGTTATCTTCAATGTACCAAGTCCTCCGACTGAAGGCAACTCAAGCGCATATGGTCTGAGCGCGATCAGGTCATTTAAGACCTGATAGGCTCATTTCTGAAAAGGTCAGAATCGGGGATTTATGGCCCCTGCTGTGCGGTGGGTGACTGTTGAACTCTCAATGCCCGGTCTGGCCGTATTCTCTCATGGCAAGGGCTTTGGTGTTGGATCTTATTAAGCTTCAACGGGGACACGGCGGAAAGTCTCGGGGATTTCAGACATTGTGTACGACATCTCAGCTAGGGGTATGTGAGAATACCTAAATTGAGTATAGTTTTTACTAGAGTGCTTTATCGGCTCGTTGTAGCCACGATATAGATAAGTTTCTCGCCGAGACAGGAGAATCTGAAGTGGCGTTCATAGATCAGAGTTCCAACTTCACCGATTGGAGCATCAACTAACTCACAATCGGCAGTTCTGTCCCACTAGTTCGTACACTGACGGAGAGTGGGAAGATAGATATAGGAGAGGGTGTGGGTGGCCCAGATCTACCTGCTATCTGAACAGGGAACTGGATCTTGCAAAGACGTATTGGGGCTTGTAAATAGTCCAAATATATTCTTTTCAAAATTGGTGTTTGGACGGACTGGATAACGCCGAACTAGGTATCATGACTCCCTTTCTATTTTCTTTCCTTCGTACATCGTACCTCAATGAGGCTGTGGCGCATTTTTACTCCGCGCCGTAGCGGGAGCGGTAATCCTTCAGCCGCTGAATTTCGTCGCCGCCGATCGAGTCACCCAGCTTCTCAATCAAATCGTGCAGACCAATAACGGCGCGGATGGGAATGTTACCACCGAGGTCTCTCTGAGCACAGCCGATAGCGCTCTTGGGCTCGGAGTCGCTGACACGCTCCTCACGGTCCAGCAAGACCACCACACCAGCCACAATACCACCCTCCTTCTCGATGATGCCGACGGCCTCGCGCAAGGCAGTACCGGCAGTGATGACGTCGTCAACGATGACAACCCGCTTGCCTTTCAGCGAAGCTCCAACGATGTTACCACCCTCACCGTGAGCCTTGGCCTCCTTGCGGTTGAAAGAGTAGCTCACGTTGTCCCAGGTACCCTTGGACGAACCGGAGAGCGAGTCCCGGACAGCGAGCTCATTTGTGACAGCTGCGCAAATGGGAATGCCCTTGTAGGCGGGGCCGAAGATAATGTCAAAGTTAGGCTTGGTGGTGCCGTTAGCGTCGGTGGTCACGAAGGGCTCGGCGGACAGGACACTAGCATAGGCGGCAGAGGTAGCGCGCAGCAAGGGCGCAGTGTGCAGGAGAGAAGACGTGAAGAAGTAAGGAGATTCGCGACCAGACTTCAGGACGTAGGTGCCAAAGGAAAGGACGTTGTTGGAGATCAGCAACGGCAAGAGAGTGGACTTGTAGTCCTGGTCGGTGGAAGGCGGGGGAATTATGGCGGTCGACATTTTGTGGGGCCTGACTTGCCTCTCTGAATATACAAAGACAGAGGCAGGACTGAGAGGTTGTATAGCTCAACTTGGGAGATGGAAATGAGGAACAATTGGAGGAATAAAAAGTTGTCGGCGATAAGCAGCCGCAATGGGAAAATTTGCCCCGGGACCCTTTTTTTTTTCTCAAGGAGGGGCAGGAGGGGCAGCCATAGTACCATATCCCATATTGACGGTCTCTCTTGAGAATCAATTGAGGAATAAAAAGTAGAAATATAAAACATGCGCGAAAATACCTAAAAAACCAGTGCTGCACAATAAAATGTGCCCTTTGTGGACAGAACACGTGCCTCCGACCTTCGGCCGCTCCCCGCCAAATCCCAAACAGTTCATATTTCTCCCTTCAACTCCCGCCAGGAGCCTCTTCAGCCATCTTTCTTTACTACTATCCTTCTGGGTGCTACCCTGTTCATTTCCTTCAGCTCAGCTGTGGGCGTCATAGCAAGCCGGTCAAGAATCCTGGTGATTGCAAGACCTCTCTGCAAGACCGATAACCTTGTGGCAGCCCCAGACAAAATTGACCATTGAGTTTCGGTATAACTTCCCTCCCCTAAGGACCAGGGGAAACATCCCTTACCCTTTCTTGCTGGTTCCTAATCGAATCCTGATGCTAATGGATTTCCGGGTGGAGTTAGGTAACGCGGCATTATGCATATTCGTGAGAAGCTTGCGCAAAGGGAGGCCTCGGGGGAGCCGGGAATCTCCTTCGAGTTCTTCCCTCCTAAAACGGCTCAGGGTGTACAGAACCTTTACGACCGCATGGATCGCATGCACGGATTGGGTCCCTCCTTCATCGACATCACATGGGGCGCAGGTGGTCGCCACTCAGATCTGACCCTCGAAATGGTTGGCGTCGCTCAGTCTGTCTATGGCTTGGAGACATGTATGCACCTGACCTGTACGGATATGCCTCTGGAAAAGGTTGACCACGCTCTCCAGACCGCTTACAAGGCTGGGTGCACCAATATCCTGGCTCTCCGTGGTGATCCACCCCGTGATAAGGAAGCATGGGAGGCTGATGAGAACGGTTTCCGTTACGCGAAGGATCTCGTCAAGTACATCCGGGAGAAGTACGGCAACCACTTTGACATCGGTGTGGGCGGCTACCCGGAAGGGGCCGATGATAATCCGGACGTGGACCTGTTGATTGATCACTTGAAGGAGAAGGTGGATGCAGGCGGCTCCTTCGTGGTCACCCAGATGTTCTACGACGCTGAAAACTTCATCGAATGGGTTAAGAAGTGCCGGGCCAAGGGCATCAATGTGCCAATCATCCCCGGCATCATGCCCATTCAGACCTATGCCTCATTCATTCGTCGATCCAATTGGACCAAGACCCGTGTGCCCCCTGAGTGGATGGAGGCTTTGGAACCCGTTAAGAACGACGACTCCGCTGTTCGCGATATTGGAAAACGTCTGATCGCTGAGATGTGCCGTAAGCTCCTGGCATTCGGCATTAACCATCTACACTTCTACACAATGAACCTGGCACAGGCAACTACTCTTGTTTTGGAGGAGCTCGGTCTCTTGCCATCACCCGAATCTCCCATTCAAAGATCCCTGCCATGGCGGCCGTCTCTCGCATTGGGTCGGAGAACAGAGGATGTGCGACCGGTGTTTTGGCGTAACAGGAACTCGTCATATGTCGCCCGTACTCAAACCTGGGATGAATACCCAAACGGCCGTTGGACCGACTCTCGCTCGCCTGCGTTCGGTGAACTCGATGCTTACGGTGTCGGACTCAAGGGAACCAATGAGCAGAATATCAAGCTCTGGGGCCAGCCCAAGTCTATCAAGGACCTCTCTGAAATTTTCATTAACTTCTTGTCAGGCAAGCTCGACCGGCTGCCCTGGAGTGATAGCCCCATTACTGCCGAGGCAAATGCCATCAAAGACCACTTGATCAACCTTACCCGCCGAGGATTCTTGACCATCAACTCCCAGCCCGCAATTAATGGCATCAAGTCGTCTGACCCTGTGTACGGATGGGGCCCCAAGAATGGCTTTGTTTACCAAAAGGCTTATCTTGAACTCCTTGTGCCATCTTCCCTGATCGATGAGCTAATCGCTCGAATCGAGAAGAATGAGGACCTGACATATCACGCCGTCCAAAAGAGCGGTGAACTGCGTACCAACACAAATGATAGCCCCAACGCATTGACCTGGGGTATCTTTGCCGGACGAGAGATCATCCAACCGACTATCGTCGAGACGATCAGTTTCTTGGCATGGAAGGACGAGGCTTACCGACTGGGTGAAGACTGGTCCAAGTGCCACGAAGCCGGTAGCGCCACCCGTAAACTGATCGAGCATGTCATGGACGACTGGTACCTGGTCAACATCGTCGACAACGACTTCCACCGGACTAACGCGGTCTTCGACCTGTTCAAGGACCTTGAAGTCAAGGATTTCACTGTCGAGCTGCCCGGAAAGCCAGAGACCGAGGCCTCTGAGCAGAATGGTGCAGCGGAACAAAACGGAGCCGCAACCAAGAACTAGAATCCCACTCAACCGGGAAACTTGCGCTCACCTTGGGCGTCTCCTAGGCTCATACCTTCCGAGCCTCTGTCAACAATAACTACTACGACTCTACCTAATTCAACATCACCTCTCTCAACGATACTCAACGAACCCTGTCCCGAACCAAAACATCCAACACCAAATCTCGGGACCCCCTTGCAATGTGTCATGGCGTCACGATTGAAGACCTCTCAACGATTTCTTCCTGAGCGTTCACTTTTTCATTTCAACATCCAACATTTACTGTTCCGATACCCCGTCCCTTTAACAATGACGCTTCATCGCTCAGATCACTCCTTTCCTTCGCGATGCTCCACAAGCCTGGTGCTTGTCTCCTAGACTGCTCTTGTTCCTTTCAGGGCCTGGGCTGCTCTCAGAGAATGGAGACGAAAAGAAAGAAAAGTTCAAAATTCAACATCCTAATCTTATCCTTTCGGGATACATTTTTCATCACTTTGTTTCATTGTGTTCGATTCCTGGTATAGAGATTGTAGCGATAACCATCTTTATACCCTTCTCAGTTTCGATCTGCTGAGCACTACTTCATTGAAGCAGCGATGTTTCCGAAGTGTGGGCTATTTCGACTTTGTCTAATAGAGAATCAAATGCCGTGAAATATCAGAAGTCTCCATTAGACATACAGATTCAAATAGAATAGCGACTTCAAGGCTGATTTCACAGGGCCACCTGGGCATGTACACGGGCCTGAATAATGGCCGCTAGGAACAATTAGTCTGCATAAGCTCGGCGCTAACTAACTAGTTGGTTCTATAATTAGTTACTAGAATTAGGGGAAAGTTGGAATCACCCACCCTAGGCTTAGCGTAGCCTAATAATCACCGTTCTCTAATGTACAGGGCTTAACTAATTGCATGAAAAACGAGTGATTGAATAGGGTTAAACCCTGTAGTTTTAATATGGAAACTAACATGCGAAAACTCTGCAGTCAAGGACATAGATACTTCAAAAGTCAGGGTTAATTTATGCGGCAGAAAAATGAATAGTTACACTAGGCCCTTTTTAGTAAGGGAGGATTTAATTTTCCCTAAAAATAAACAAGAAGTTTAGACCCGAGAAATCTTCAGGGCACCAGTCTAGACCACTAAATCCAAATATGATCATTCGGTGCATAATACGGCTTATTGGCGTAAATAGGAGTAACTAGGAAGACAAGGATTTGTCCATATGTAACAATAGCCCATAGACGAGATAGAACACAAAGAGAGTGCCTTGGACATGAACACCGATCCGACCGATACCACCAAGAAACATTATAGGAGTACAAAAAGAACGGCAATACCAACCCCCAACCAGGAAAGAATGCATCACCAGCAGCCGATCTGGATACCCAGATCAGGGATAAAAATACACCTCAACTAACGAGGGCACGACCGACACATTGGAAAGCCCAGGCAAACGGACGAGCAAACCACACGATCCAGCTTCCAACAAGCACAACGTAGGTAGCAGCACGGCCAACCACCACAAAGCCGAAGCCGAGTATGAACAGATAGACAATAGCCTGGAGGAGCTCCATCAGGAACCGACTGATGGCTTGGTCACTCTTGGGTTTGGGCCAGGTACCGGTGGCTCGGTATTTTGAGACAGCGCAATAGACCCGACTGGAGACGTGGTAGCAGTGGCGTACCATGTTCAGGACATTGCTCACCACGAACTTGGTGTATGGACTGTCAGTCACTTGGAGCAGGCTCTTGTACATGTGTGTGACGGCAACGAAGACGATCTCAAAGATCAAAGAGAGAGCCATTGCATTGCGTGGATCTTTGAAATTCTCATCTTTATCTTGTGAACTCAACACGCCGAGGTCGTCGCAGACATCTGTAATGTTTGGTTGAAGAGACTCTTTGTTGCTGGGCACTTGATGCCCATCCAGCTCTGCGATCTCGACGGTCCTCGTAGCCCGGCGAAGGCGCGCTTTCTCTTTGAACCTTTCCAGCCTTTCGGCTCGGGCAGCTTTCTCAGCAGACGAGGGGGACTTCTCCACTGGCTTCTCGACTGGAGGTGATTTCTCCGATTTGGAACTCTCTTCTATCGGATACGACTTTTCGACAGAGGAGAGCTTCGACGCGGGAGACTGGTTCCCCTTGTTTGCAGGAGAAGGTTTAGTGGAAGGCGGTGGAGTTGCTTTCTCTCTTGCCGACCTGAAAGACCTCTCAGACCGCGAGGACTCAGAGTTGTCTCTTGATGGACCCGAGGGCTGGGAAATAGGAGAGCTGTTGCGACTGATGGACGATCCATTGCCCCTGCGCAGGGATTCAGCGCGGTTGCGCAAAGACTCGGTCCCGTTACGCAAGATTGTGGCAAGACTATCGGTGGGTGACCTCACGAGCCCGGTGGACCTTGCGAGCCCTGAGGTACGGATGAAGCCACGGATAGAGCTGCCCGTCTGTTTCGTGTGGTCGTCCTTCTCCTTCTCTTTGGCTCTCGGAGAGTTCTGGTCTTGCTTCGCGGTGGGGACTTCTTCTGTTGCGGTTGATACCTTTTCCTTTTCTTTGTCTTTGTCTTTGGCCGTGGGAATGCTGCTCAGCGGTATCGTTTTGGAAGATGTCATAGAGGAGGCGATCGATTTTATTTGCGAGGCCGCTGCTGCTGATCGCATTCCGGAAGGTGTGGAAATGACCTGAGCTTTGGCTCGAATGGCCTTGACGGCTTGGCCGGTGCCAGACTGGCCAGTGCCACCGGGACGTCGAAGCCCTTGTGGCTTTGGAATGGAGGTCTTTTCTTGCTCCATTTTCTTTTCCTGCTTCTCTGGTGTCGGGGTTGGAATCATAGTGTGCGTGATAGTGGGTGTGATAATGAACACATCGTCGCCACGGCCGCCCTCCAACTTCTCCGACGAACTTGACGTGCTTGGCGCGAGGTAGAAATTCTCCTTGCTCGAACCCTGGGAGTCGGTCCTCAGTATCTCGTCCTGTGAACAGGCGGGTTCCTGACACAGGGTTGCCGACGACGACCTCGAGCATTGGGCTTGTTTCGAATTCCGAGAAAGTTGCGCCCACTCTTCTTGGAAAAGGCTCGCTCCCAACTTGCGTGGAGCCCCGGAGCTCTCTTCGGATTTCCGGGAGGCCTTCTTCTTCCCCTGCTTCTGCTTCTTCCTGCCAGCCAGGCCAAGGGGACGAGGCTGCAGGGTCTTTGAGGTCTCGCCGGATGCAAACAGAAGGATCTCGTCTGGGTTCTTCGTCCCAGGCCCGTTGATCTCTTTGCATCCTAAAAAAGACCCGTCTGGAGATACAGAAGATCGCTTCTCCCTGGATTTAGTTGGAGATTGCTCCTCCCAGATGGTGCTGATCCGATGCTTGCCAACCTCATCTGGACTGTAATAGTTGCTTTGTCCCTGAGGTACCAATGACTGAGGTGATGGATCTTGTGCTGGTGCAGGCGCAGGTGAAGGCTGACGATCAATTTCTGGCTGTAGTGGTATAGTCCGTCCGTCATAGGCTTTGTAATGACGCAAGTCGCCAGATGCTCCGTCTCTTTGAGGCACAGGGTGAAGCTTTCCTTCGGGCGAGACCTTCTGCGGACTAGGCCGGGTGTTGGGGTCTACCATGTGTCCGCCCTCTCTACGAACCTTTTCAATGCTCTGTTGATACTCGGCAATTTGCTGAGCAGTCATCATAGGGGGATTCGGGTCCTTGGCCGAAGGCATGTGCACGACAAATCGGTCTTCCCAGTCGCAGTCGGTCACAGAACTGTCATCGGAAACAGGCGATACAGAAGGGCGAGAATGAGGACTTGACACGGTGGTAGTGTCTGTCATTTCCGACTTCTGAGGGGTGGTCTTCTGTCTGTCCACAGGAGACCAATGTCCCTCCTGAATTTGCCATGGCTGTGGGCTGTCAGGGTCGCGAGGCTCATTGAGAATATTGTAGGAAGCACTTCTGACGTTGGCGATGGGGCTTATAACTGTCCTTCGAGGCTGGGGCACCCGACTGGTAGCTTCTTCACGGACAGCAGTATATTTGCTTTCCTGCCAATTGTTTGCTTCGGGCGGAGGGCCTCTCTTATCGCTCTCCCTTGTTCGGTGGTATGAAATCCGTTGAGACAGTGGAGACGATTCCTTCTCAAACTTGCCGCGCAACTTGCTCCAATAGCGGTCACGGTCACGGTCCCGCTCGTCAGACTGGGCATTGGATCCCCCCGAAGAAAAGGCAGTGGGGGACGCTTTGGGTATCGCAGTGGGACTAGGCGTTTGGTACCGTTGCTCTTTGCCTCGTTCGGCAATAGTCTTTGGAACAGGGAGTTTGGTCCCTTTTCCTTTTTGATACATGGGCTCCACCGGGATGGGACACTCCGCAAGCTCTGCACGATAGATTTGATGGGTGTTTTGAGGTTGCGTGGCGGATGGGAGCTCCGTGGATGCGTAATTAGCTCGATATGCTTTATATTGGGTCTTGTGTTGGGGTCGTGGTGAAAGGTTCACAAGATGCCCGTCTGGTAATTCGACACGATTTTCGATCTCCATGATGGGCTGAGAGGGTTGCTGGCTACTTTTTCCGACTCTCAGGCCAGGAATTGAGTCTATGTCTGGCCCATGCCGTCAAAAACCAGGCGTGCTTGGTATCGATGCTGTGAGGGTTGCGCGGTCGAAGTCGAAGTGGATGTCGGAAGTTAGGTTGAACGCGGATGGTCAACGTACATCAGGACCAGACAACTGACAGACACGGAGGGCGAGGCACGGGTCCATCAAACCAAGTTCAAAGAAGGTGCACCCTCAACACGTAAGAATACTGTGGCCTCGTTGGCTGGAATGGTATGCGGCCCGAGATGAGGAATGCTGCCCCGGAATGCGTGAAGATATTCCCCGCCGTGATCTGGCATGATGACCTGGACGCATCTTTTCATGTTTTGGAATTACATCATTCACGCAGAAGGTACGATGCGGATTTGTAACAGTGGGTGAGAAGGTGCGAGTCCGCTCTATTGAACCAGAAAACCGCCATCCATGGGATCCATCTGCGAATGTCGATATCACTATAAGACGGTTGTTTCTGGAGCCGCAGTACTCTATACATTCACTCTGGAGGTTGGTTTTCAGATTCCACATTCCTGGAAGTGGCAAGACGGGGAAAAGTCACGATCTCGAGATAGGACGCTGCATCGAGGACTGTAGACGTGAATTAGGGTATGTACTAGGGGCAGATTAAGCTCTGCATCAAGTTTTTTTTTGCGCATGACCATGCATGGCTTGACATGCATGACGCCCTAAAATTCTCCTGGAAGCGACATCACATCACTGGAAAAATGAAATCATTGATTCGTCTCAGAACCGACCCGTTTCTCGACGAGTATCGAGGTTACTTTGCCTATTAACTCCCGTTGCTGGACTCAGGGGTGTCGCGAGGCTGCTGCGCTTGAGAGGGCTTGAGCCTTTTCTCAAGGGAGTGTTGCCTCGCTCTTTATAGATGAAATCACCGTTGTTTTGGACACGGCGCTCAAACGCAGTCGATGCCGACTTTCTCAAAGGAGAGTTGGCATGCGAATAGACCCCAAGGCTACCACCATCACCCGTGCTGGTCGAGGTAGGTCGGAACTGTGGCTGTCGCATACTTGTGCCCGATGTCCGTACCAAAGGGGAACCATCGCGTGACATGACAGGTGTGTGTAATGATGGCTGCGTCTGGAATATCGACGATGCACCCGGTGTAGACATGGGGACGGGACGTCGGGGCGAGAACCCGTCAGGGTCAACATGGCTGTGATAGTTCGGGTTGGGGCTGGTTTTGAAGCCATGATTGATTACAAAAGCGGGCGTGTAGGTTTCCACCTTGTTCGGGGAATTTGACGCGGCGGAAACCTCGTCAGAAAACTGCGTGCCGACATCTCTCATGAGAGGTTGCGTCCTGGGATGGACAAATTTAGTTTCGTATTCCCTGAAGACTTCCTTTTGCACCAGTGACGCATCCTTCGCTTGTTGAGCGTACGACGATGATAGGAAGGACATCTGCACCGACAAGAGAGCAGTCAAAAAGATAGTCGTCACGACTGTCATGCTAGGGCGAGGGTCGGACAGTTGAGCCGGCAAAAAATGCAGGTAGACCAGCACGTGTCCCGGGCTAAATGTGCAAAGCAAGCGGACGCTTAGTGAAATAGGGTCCCATATCGCAAGTTCCCATACATCGCGTTGCGCATCAGGGTGGGCCCGCGATTGCGCGGACTCGCCGGACAGGGCATTGGCCAAGTATCGGAGGGGCGATGCGGTCAGAGGGCTCGAATCGACTCGCACGCGGCGCGCAGAGGGTGTGGCTGGAGCCTTGTCTATCGAGTTTTCGAACATTCGATAGTGTCGCTTGCGATAGAAAGTGTAAAAGGCGTTGAGCCCGGAAAAGATGCTGAGGACAAAAACGACGGACGATGCCTAAAAGCATTGAACAGCGACATTTAGCTCACAAGTCGCAGGTCTGAAATCGCGAAAATAATAAAAAATAAAAGCATCACATACAAACCAGCTCAGCCAGGGCACGCCTACGTCTTCCCCAAAAACATCGTCAATAGCTTTGCCGCCACTTGATCGGCTATTTGCACGGGCGACGAGGAAGACCAGGTTAAGTGAGAGACCGAGTGCCAGTCCCCAGTCCTTATTTATCTCGTCCCAGTCATGGCATTCGATTTCTTCGGACACCCAAAGGAAAAAGTCCCACGGGTCCAAGTAGGCGCGGATACGCTCCGCCAGCGGACGGCGGCGTACAAGACGAGGCATAGTGGAGGATACAATGAGAGTTGACAGACAGAAGCTGTTCCTCGGCAGCTTTGTCTCAGGTGAAGTGGTAGAAAAGCATCCAAAGGCAGCAGTGTAAAGTTGTAGAAGCTGCGGAACAATGAGGTAAACAATTCTGGGAAATTTGGAGAAGCTTAGTCAGCACGAGCTCCGCGATCAACCAGCGGCGATCAGTGAACGACGTCGTCTTTGAGTTTCGACTGATTTGGTCTGTGTGGCGCCCCTGCTTTATTGTAGGAGCTTCTATCTTGCAAACCTTGGAGTCACTTCCCTCCATATCCCAACAATCATGGCATCGGCCACAACCTACAAGGTACTGGACACCTGGTGTCTCGAACAGCCCCTCCGATAGCGTTGCTAACACCCATCGCATACAGGACCGGCAATTCCTTGCCGTTATTGGCGATGAAGAGTAAGTAGCCCATAATATCGCTGTGCTCTCACTGTCTGCATCGTTCCCAGCTAACTGAGACTCCGATTTTAGCTCCGTTACCGGTCTCCTGCTTGCTGGCGTAGGAGTATGTACCCTCTACATCCCCGAAGTTGACCCCTAGCGACTGTCGACTTCATACCTTGTGCGATATATTTATTCGAATGACTTCAACAGCACGTTACCGATGGCCCGGACTCCCAGCGAAACTTCCTAGTCGTTGACAACAAGACTGAGACCTCGGAGATCGAGCGGACTTTCCAGAACTTCACTCAGGAGCGAAAGGATATCGCTATTATCTTAATCAACCAACATGTTTGTCTCTCTTTTTAATCTACCAATGCTGCGAGCTATTCGTGTCTAACACCGCCCGCTACAGATTGCAGAGCGCATCCGCCACACTGTAGACACATTTACCGATCCCTTCCCCGCCATCCTCGAGATTCCTAGCAAAGACCACCCTTACGATCCCGAAAAGGACAGTGTTCTCAAACGTGTGCGACGGCTGTTTGGCGAGTAAAGTCGTGCAGATGGTCATTTCGGTCTTGGGCGTTGACTGCTCGAGAGGTGGTTCCATATCGTTTTTCGTGTTACTCGAATATTCTGGTGATAACATCTATCATTTTGGGGTTCATTAATTGGCTTGCTTCAGAAACTGAAAACGGCGGGGCCGGTTAGAAGCTTGAGAAGAAGATACCCAACATGTCTGGAATTTGCATATACATAACTCAAGGTTTAATACGTTCCCCCCTCGAAGTACTCCAAGGTTCCTTGTGTAAAGTCAAGTCTGCCTGGATAAGTGCTACAAATCTGCTTGAAGGCGAATTTGGTATGTACCTAGATGATTACAATCATGGAATTGCCAGATCGAAGGGTATAGCTGTGGGTATGTAAAGTTCTCTCGATAATCGCGTTTCAGGGTATATTAGAGACCGCGGCCACATGAGCAGGCTTGGATCGAATTCAGAGTGGGTCACACATGCAAAGCATAAACAGGGTTGTAACGTAGTGATATCTGAATAAACTGCGATGCTGAGGAAGGGACATGAAGATCAAACGAAAGACAAAATCAGCTAGGGTCGTGACGAGACATAGGCAGAACCATTGCTGGCACCAAGGTGTCAAATCAGGCGAAGATCACAATGTCTTTGTAGTTCATTGAACAGAGAGCCACTGGATACGTGGATGCAAGGATGCGATGAGATCCGAGATGAATGGCAATCATTTAAAGGTGGAACTGAATGTCATCGGCCTTCAGGCAGGTGACTTGCTTCTGGTCTTTGTCGTAGACGTCGGCCAACACGGAGTATTTACCCTGGCAAATTCATGTGAGTTCACTGATACGGAATAGATCGCTCTGGTTAGAACCTACCGGAGGAATTTGCTTTGGCAGTTCCACCTCCTTGGTCAAAATCATATCACCCGGCTCGAGCGGGCACTCCATGTCGACATTCTTGAGCTGATCACACAGATCGACAGTCTGGTGGATCAGGGAAATAAGACCCCATTTGACCTCCAGGTTCACGGTAGCACCCTTCTCAATCCTCTCGCCGAGTGTACCACTGGCCTTGATGATGAGGGTCTTACCACTATTGGAAGAAAAGAAAGATTAGTCCGGAGTGGTTTTAGAGCAATAATGCGAATCTACAGGTCAGACGTACGGCTCCGGGGGATTAGGCGAGAGATCGACAGATTTGATCTTGAGGATATGGTTTGCCGGGTCCTGGCAAAACTCCAAAGGGTTGTCACCAGCAACTGGGAACTGACGCTCTGATGTTTTGAGTGTGGTCTGCGAAGGATCGAAGATTGAGGGGAATGAGGCTGCCGAGATCACAGGGGCCGTGAGGAGAAGGGTGGCGGCCGATAAGAACTTCATGGTTGAGACGGTCGTATTGGCTTTGGAAGGTTGAGGACGCAAATTTAGGACACGATACGTATGCTTATGGTGAGGCGATACCTTCAAAGAACTCAAAAAGAGCTCAGTCTGAAGTTTGGAGAGGTGGAGAGAGATGTTGGATCTCCATGGCCAGGATCGGTGTCTGATGACGACAACACGTGATGCGCCTTGACCGTTTAGGAGATCGATCGCCGCATTCGCTGTATACTTGTACCTGCAGCTCCCAGCCTGTGTGAACTCTCTGCTTCTCTTGATTAAATCCTTATTTCTTCCCTATTATGCTTGTGCTGTCGGGACTCAAGTTCCTTGAGATACCTATTTACTTGCAAGGGTTCTGACCCACCGTGCTCTATTTGTTTATCGGCCGCTATCCATTTTAGCTCGACATTCTTAGTGGAGCCCCGTGACTTGATCAGTGCTTGAGACCATTATCATGACTGATAAAAGGTACTGAGAACCAGCACTTGTCTTCAGTAAGTAATTTAACAGCTATTCCCGCGAGTGGCAGCCTCTTCTTCTCTATATGTTGCAAAATGGCTTTGAAAATTTGTACGGCACTATCCGCCCAGCTTAAATTGAGGCCAAACCTTGGGCAGCTCAGCTTAGGCTTTACAGCCTTTCCGGAACCCCATCTATAGGATCTAAACATATTCCACTTGTGGGCGGTAAACTACTCCCATAATCGTTGGAGATAACCTACCCAACGGATTCATTCTCCTTCTGTACCGCCGGAAACATGATGTATATGACGAAACCACTTACGGCCTCGATCTCTTGAAAGTTAGCACGGACTACGACTCATTGTCAACTTCACCGCGATCTCGTCAGAAAAAAGGGGAAAAAAGTGTTAATGACAAGATTTTATGTAGCTGTATGTCTATTTTAGAATGCAGCGCCAAAAAACCAAGATCACGCCGGAGTCAAGTGTGTTTTTAAAAGTACAATAAATGAATGACAGAGAGAATATCCACAGTAAAGCGCTCAATTAGCACCGACACGATTGTAATAAAACATGTACTAGACCCGTCACTCCGCATATATATGAAATTAAATGCTTTTAAACAGCAACGCCGAGGACGACGGCGACAACAAGGGCGCCGAAGGCCGAGCCGGAGGCGCGGTTGGCGGAGTTGAACTGGGTGGAGGAGGCAGAGGGGGCACTGCTGGTGCCGGAGCCAGAGTTGGAGCCAAAGCGGGCGCCGGAGGGGATAACGGCGGAGGAAGCGCCAGAGCTGGGGGAGCCGGCGGCGTTGCTGGCGGAGCTTAGAGGGGTGGCGGAAACGACAGAGGTGGAGCCGAAGCCAGAGGTGCGGGTGCCGTTAACGGGAGACAAAAAGCCGCCCGAGGGGCTCTTGCTGCTCGAGGAGACACCGCTAGAAGTGCTACTAGGGGCGGAACCAGAGGAGCTGCCGGTGACGGTACCGGTGCTGCTACCCGAAGGACTGCTGGAGATGGAGCCAGAAGCGCCGGAGCTAGAGCCAGAGGCACCGGAGTTGCTGCCAGAAGCACCGGAGCTAGAGCCAGAAGACTTGGAGTTGCTACCAGAAGCGTCGGAGATGGGGCCAGCGGTGGCGGAGGAAGCGGCGGCAGAGCTGGAGCTAGAGCTGGTAGAGTTGGAGGACTTGCAGCTCAAGTCGAACAGAGGGGTGGTGTTGGAGGGGCCGGAGGTGAGACCGAAGCTAGGGCTGGCACCGGCGTCGTCGAGCATGTACCACCAGGTGTTGGTGTTGCCGAGCAGAGGGCAAGCGACCTGGTCCCAGTACTGCTTGGCGTTGGCGATAGAGGCAACTGCATCACCCTCCTGAGGACCGCTGACGGGCCAGCCGGTCTCGGTGATCCAGACCTCCTTGCCCTTAGCGACGCCCTTGATCTTGTCGACGGAGTCATCGAAAAGCGCCTTGGCGTTGTCGATGCCGTTGGCCATGGTGAGCTGGTAGTAAGGGTAGCCGTCGAAGCCGAGCCAGTCGAGGGCGTCGATGACGGCAGCATTGGAGCTGTTGGTCCAGCTGTCCCAGGTGTCGACGTGACCGATGGAGGCACCGCTCAGACTGGTGCCGGCGATGGCGGAGCGGACCTGCTTGACGTAGTCGACGAGCACGTCGGGCTCAAGACCAGGGCCAGCATTGGACTTGGACCCGGTGACCGAGTTACGGTACATGTCCTCGCTGCCAACGGAGATACCGACAACATTCTTGCCGAAGTCGTCGCCGTAGGTGCTGATGGCAGCTTTGAGAGCAGCAAGCTCGTTGGCCATGTTGCCGCCGGAAGCCCAGAGACCCAGCAGAAGGGAGGTGTCCTCAGCAATGGCGGCGGGAATAGCCTGGATAGGGTCCTGGCTGGTACCGCCCTGGATCATGGTGTAGAGACGAGCACTGGTGAAGCCCGAGGTGCCAACGAGGTTCTTGGCGGTCTGAAACTCGGTCTTGAAGTCGGCCTCGTACTTGCTGCTGCCATCGACCTTGGTGGAGCCGTAGTTGAAGCCCTGGTAGGCGGCCTCGGCAGTCGCCAGCGCCATGGCGAAGGCGAGAACCTGCTTAGAGAACATTGTGGGAATTGATATAGACCGGCGTATGAAGATGTAGTATGTAAGGAAAAGTCTGAATGAATGACAGGAAGATATGTAAAGGAAAAGATGAAAGAAGGTGACGAGAAAAGGTGAAGAGAGAAGAAACGGGAGAAGGAGGAATAAAAGTTGTGTACTCCGTACGGATTATTCCGAAGAAATAGAATCGAGGCCCAGACAGTGCGGGCGTGAGTTCTAGACAACGCCACCCAATACAAGTGGAACGAAGTGGACCGGGACACGTTTGCTTGTCTATTTATTCGTCCATATCAATTGGGCGTTGCATTCTAAAAATAATTGGACATCCAATGATCGCCCAGTAGTGGATATAGGTTCCATTCGCCGTCCCCGGACGTATTTTCACTGTGTCCCAGTCTTCAAGGCATCGAAATTTGCACCCGTGGAACCTGATCCTGATCGGGAATGCAACGCCATTCGTTGCGAACTGCGGTTTACTGCAACCTTGGATTCAATCCATTTCTGCGCCCAACGGTTGGAAAATTAAGGGTAAGAACGGGGAATCTCACCCGGGTACTCGGCATCGGTACGGAGTAGTGCGGCAGTGGCTTTCAATTGGGCACGATCTTAGTAATCATGGCAACGCAAATATCGATGTGTCTTTGTGACAAAAGGCATTCAGGGGATCGAGAATCCGTTCCATTCGAAGAGATCGAGTATGTGATGCGTCGTTTGCAGAAGTGGATTGGGATTAACTCATTAACTCTGTGCATATCGCGCTAGCACCGATTGGGTAGTTGTCGTGCATAATGACACCTTACGTTTTGGGCATCCGCCGCATTTGTGGCGAGGTCGAGTCGAGACCCGGTGCCCACGGTGAACCCCTATATCCCGTACGTCATACACAGTACGCAGTAGTAAATGAATTTGAGAATTGTGTAAGTATCTTCTGAATAATTGCTATTTGAGTTGTGCAATTGATAGTTTGGAGACTATTCACAAGATTGTATACCGGGATTTAATGTTCAGAGACGAAGATGCCAGCCATGCCCATGCCCTGCGTGCTAAGATTAGTACCTTATGAAGTGAGTAGAAAGGCCAGAGAGACATACTGTTCCAACACACATCGAAGTCACTGCGATGCGCTTGTCTTGGCGACGCAACTCTGCTAGAGCAGTGACCACTTGTCGAGCTCCCGTAGCACCAAGGGGGTGACCAAAAGCACTGTCCAAGTTAGCCCCTATTAATCATTTCAGTGCTGCTAAAATAAGAACTTACATAGCACCACCACGGGGGTTCACCTTGGACTCATCCAGTCCCAGCTTGTTAACACAGTAGACACCCTACAGAAGATGTCAGACACGGAGACCCAGTTAAGTGCAAACTTGAACTCACCATAGAAGCAAAAGCCTCGTTGATCTCAAAGATATCAATTTCATCCTTGCTCAAGCCGAACTTGTTCAGGATCTTGGGGATTGCCAGGGTGGGACCAATGCCCATAATTCTCGGCTCTAGTCCAGCGACGGTAGCACCGCAGAACTTTCCAATAATGGGCTGGCCAAGCGCCTGAGCATGCGACCGCTTCATCAGAACCAGTGCAGCGGCACCGTCCGTGATTTGGCTGGCATTGCCTCCCGTGGTGGCACTAGGCTGCCACTGGGGGAAAGCAGAACGAATCTTGCCGAGACCCTCGGCAGTAGTACCATAACGAATCCCATCATCGCGGTCAACAACAATCTCCTTGACCTCACCGGTCTTGGGATCCTTAATCTGGGTCTTGATAGGAACGATCTCATCCTCGAACCAGCCGGCCTTTTGCGCGCGCTCCGCCTTCTGGTAGCTACCCGCGGCAAATTTATCGTGCTGCTCACGCGAGATGTTAAACTGCCCCGCCACATTTTCCGAGGTCTGGCCCATGGGGAAGTAGTTCTGCGAGGCGATCGGGTGCGAGTTGATACGCTCTGCCATCTCGGGCGCACCACCATCGGCATTGGTGCTCATGCTTTCGGCGCCCACCGCAATACCGACATCGATCGAGCCGGCGATGATCTGGTTCGCAATGTTCTGCACGGCTAATAGGCCCGAGGAACAGAATCGGTTAGTGACCGAGGCGGCGGTGCTCACGGGGAACCCGGCAGCCAATACGGAGGAGCGGGCGAGGTATGCGGCGCTAGGCGATAGACAGTTGCCGACGCAGACATCTTCGACGAGGTTGGGGTCGATCTTGGAGTTTTCGCGCACGGTCTAACCGGGTTAGGCCTATGTATTGAATATTCAAAATCACATTGAACTCACGGTGAGCAGGGAGATCAGAAGATTATCGAGAGTGGTGTCCTTGAATCCACCCTTGCGAGCCTTGGTGAGCGGCGTGCGCGCGAGATAGGTGATAACCTGTTGCCCTGGTTAAATGACCGATGGCATTGTAGCTAGGAATTCAATACATACCACATCATCGGGATTTTTGAAGAGAATCTTCTGCTTAGGCGCAGAAGCCTTCGAAGGCGACAACTGGTTTGCGACCGAGTTTAATCGCTGCTGTGGTGAAGACATGACGGTGATTTGGGACGGGCGGTTTTCAGGAGGAACAGACTTCTTTTCTACCATCCGGGGTCACACAACGCGGGGCTAATGAACCGCGGCTATTTGGCACCTGTGGTAACCTGTGACCGGATCAGTCGGACCAAATGCTCAGCGAAACCACCGAGCCGATTCTCATCAACAGCTTCGAACCGGCAGAAGTGCCGTAGCTCTCGGCATCAAGTTCGTATGATACTGTAATCTCCGGGTCCTCGGCCCAGAACTATGATCTGCTACTGGCTGGAGTCGGTAAATTACAAACGTTGACTGTTCCGGATGTACACTTGCTGATCGTTACTGATAAATTGCTCCAATGCCGATGCCGGCGTGGTTTCTTGTTTTGAGACTGTTAAGGAGGTAAATATGGTATCAAAGCTCGGAATTGCAAGACTTTCCAGCACCTTTGAAGGCATTTTGTGGACTCAAAAGTCCTGTTAAGCGAAGTGCCCTGGGCGTACCAAAACTGGGGTAAAACCAAGCCAAAAGCGCGGGGAATCGTCGGATCGATATCGAGGCAAATACGGGATAATACACCTCGGCGCCACTGTTGGGGTATAGTACGTCTCGTAATAAACGGCAGATTCAAGGCTGGTCAGCTTCCGTCTTGACTTGACCTCGTCTGGGATAGCCCCTTATAAGTTATAACTCTCCAGTTGCACAATCGCAAGTATTTGAACGACCTTTGAACGCAATGGAATTCCTCTCGGAAACTGGAGCGCCGGCCGTGGCCATGGCTTCGGCCCTGTCAGTGGCCGTAGGTGCCTATTTAAACGCAAAGCTCTCGATCTCCGCAGATCTATCCACCATCTTCAAGGATAAGGCCTTTGGTAAGCGCCTGGGAGAGCGCATTGGGCAGCTCGGCGAGTCAGCGACTATCTACAAGATGCTTGAGCGTGTTGTCGATGTCGAAGGACATGGAGCGGCAGATGCCCTTTGGTTTGAACACAAGACCTGGTCATATACCCAATTGAAAGAGTGTTCGTATTCCCTCTTGCTAGCATGTACTTGCTAAGAACTAACATGTTACTTGTAGTGGTCGACCGGTTTGCAGCGTTGCTACACAGTCGAGGAGTGAAGTCCGGCGACTTTGTAGGTGTATACACTACGAATTCACCTGAAATGGTGATTGTGCTCTATGCGCTCTCAAAGCTGGGTGCGGTGGCTGCCATGATCAATACCAATTTGCGAGGTAAACCACTCTACGCCTACTAACTTGCAGACAACTAACGTGGCGTTCAGATGATACTTTTATTCATTGCCTCAACGTCTCTGGCTCCACATCCATCATCTCTACCCCCGATCTATGTCAATACGTTTGTGTCGACTTACAGCATTTGACATTCAACCTTTCATCATTCGACGGTGTTGAAACCGGTGCAACGGAGCTTATCACTTCCGACAGTCTCCAGCAATTCTCCCCATCAGGACTACAACCGGCAAAGCGCAGCCTCAAAGACCTCACGGCATTAATCTATACATCGGGAACTACAGGAAAGCCCAAAGCTTGCGCTATACGGAACATTATGGCTCTGATCACCTCTACACCTATTCCAACAGACGTCAACAATAAGTCTAAATACTATCCCCTGCGAACGTATTCTTCTCTGCCCCTTTTCCACGGTACAGCATTCTTTACCGGATGCTGCTATTCCGTGGGAAATGTAGGAACGCTTTGCCTAAGACGCAAATTCTCAGCCTCGCAATTCTGGAAAGACGTCCACGATTCGCGAGCAACACGAATTCTCTACATCGGTGAGCTGTGTCGGTACCTTCTAGCCACTCCACCTTCTCCCTACGATAGGAACCACAACTGTATCGTCGCAGCAGGCAATGGGCTACGAGGCGAGATCTGGGAACGCTTCCGCCAACGATTCGGCGTACCTGAAGTGCGCGAGTTCTACCGCTCCACCGAGGGAGTAGCCAAATTCGACAATCAAGGAGTCGGCGCCTGGGGCGTTGGAAAAGTTGGCTTTTCGGGTCCGATTCGCCGGTTCTTGGAGGATGATACGTTCATCGTCAAATACGATACCGTGACCGAGATGCCCTACCGTGATCCTACAACGGGATTCTGTGTTCGTGCTAGCTTGGGCGAGGAAGGCGAGGTGATTGGTCGTGTTCGCGATCGCGGACTATTGACGGAGTACTTGCACAATGAAGAGGCTACGGAGGCCAAACTACTACGTGACGTCTTTAAAAAGGGTGACCTTTTCCAGCGCACGGGTGATCTCGTCCTCCAAGATCATGATGGGTGGGTTGGTTTCCGCGATCGTGTTGGTGATACTTTCCGTTGGAAGGGTGAGAATGTCAGTGCAGGTGAGATCCGTGATCATATTTGCCGGATTGAGGGGGTCCATGATGCCGTGGTGTATGGTGTGAAGCTATCCGGGTGAGTTTGTTATACATACTGGCGAGACGTTGAAAATACTAATCTTGTTCCAGATATGATGGTCAGGCTGGTGCCGCTGGCATTACTCTGGAGGAGCATTCATCGACGGCTGAGCTTGCTCTTATGTCAGAGCTTTACACCGAGCTCCAGAAAAGGGGTGTCCCATCATATGCTCTACCTCGCCTGGTCCGGATTACCGAAAAGTAAGTATTGTTCCGTCCACGGGTCTTACTCTACGGCGATCTAACATATCTTGCTTTAGGGTTGCTACCGGAGTCACTTTCAAGCAAGCAAAGGGTGATCTGGTCAAGAAGGGATGGGACCCCCGCAAGGGTGGAGAGGGTGATAAGATGTACTGGTTGAATGGAACCAAGTACCAAAAGCTGGACGACCAGGGGTGGTCGCAGATTGCGAGCGGCAGAGCCAAATTGTGATCTGTCGAGTTGCGATGGGATGGAGACTAAGATAGAGTTGTCTGCCGGATTTCCTCTGTGAATAGTTAGATAGTGCAATAGATAGTTAGTTATACTACCAAGACATATTAAACCGTGGGCACTGGAAGTTCATATCCACCGAGCTTTTACCGATAGGGTTGAGCGACAATCGTCACCTATCTAAGTATGGTTTATTCCTACGAGACCGGTGCTGCCTTCAACCCTAGCCGTGACTTTGGTCCACGTCTCGCCCTGCTCGGCCTAGGCTAAGCTTTTGAGACGTATGTAGAGGGTTAATTATACGAAAACCGAGTGATTTAATAGGGTTAAAACTGTAGTTTTACTATGGAAATCAAAATGCACCTTAGATTACGGGGCAGAAAAGGCGGACGCCCAATTCTTAAGGCGTGGGGGAGGGGTGGAGACCGGGAGGGGTTGGTTGTAGCTCAACCCTTACCGATATTTTTTACGAATGTGTCATAGGAGAGCAGAAACATGGCATTCTTAGATTCTAGATATCTTTTCAACATTATCTTTCTACTCACGCACCCGCGGTCTCCTCTTTTTGCTTCTTGCCGATATGAAGGCGCTTTTTCCACTTCATGCGGCTCTTTCTCATCGCTCGCTGGGTTCGTTCGAGAGGGTAGTTGATAGGCGACTCTCCACCAGTGAAAATAAAGAAGTCGTATAAGAAGGCTCCACCGAATGCACCAGAGATCGCACCAACCCAAGGTCCATAAAACCAGTACGCATCCAAGAAAAGCTCGTTGGGATAGCCCAGGGCGAGCAGGGCGAGACGTGGACCAAAGTCACGGCTAGGGTTGAAGGCAGCACCGGTCTGGTAAGAATAAACCATACTTAGACAGGCGACGACAAGCCCCACGATGAACGAGTTCATGCCCGCGCCAGGAGGTGCGTTTTGGTCGTCACCAAGAGCCAAGACGGTGATGACCAGGAAGACTGTGCCGAGGAACTCGTTGAAAAATGCCGTCTGAGGACTGATCCAGGTATTACGCTGGTTAGTAACAAAGCTATTGATGACGCCGGTGTCGATGTTCGAAGCGAGGTAAACCTGAATCGACTCGTAGTACAGACCGTAGGCGACGAGAGCAGAACAGAAAGCGCCGATGAATTGAGCTGCGAAATACTCTGGCATCAAGCGCTTGGGGAATCCACGATAGAACCATAGCATGATCGTAATGGCTGGGTTCAGATGAGCACCGGAAATACCACCAGAGATGTAAATGCCCATCATCGTGGCAAAGCCCCAGGCCCAGGCAGTGGTGTTAGGGTTGCCGGCATCAGCGAGAGTCACAGACAAGTCCGCGCAGAAGCCGATGGTAAGCTGAACGAAGACGGCCAGCGCTTCGGCCAGGGCTTCGCGGTGGTGAGTGCGAATGACGGACCAAGTGGTGTGGTTGTTGTGCACTTCCTCCTCGACGAGTTCCTGCACCAGCGGGTGGAGATCTTCAGGACAAGCTTCATCGTCTAGGGAAGGGAGATCTAATTTACCCTGATCATCCAACTCCTCAGGCTCCTCGGACGCAGGCCGCAGAGGCTCGTCGCTATAGTACTCAGGCGGCCGTGTCGGTTGATTCTCATCGGCTGGTTGGGACCCGCGTTCGTCAAGTGTTGACAGACGCCCCTGTGATCCAGACCACTGAGACGGACGTCTCATCCGCGTCGACGAGGTGCGAGACATCCGCGATCCAGGTTTCTGAGAGGCAGTCTCACCGCTCAGAATCTTGCTCATGAAGTTATTCTCACGCTGCAGCCGCGCATCCTCCACCTGCGCCGCCATCTTCCGCGGATCGGCGGACTTGGGGATTCTTCCTAACTCGAGCTCATTGGGATCAACATCTAGTCCTATATTTTGCGAATTCTCGGCCGGTAGCTGAGCATTCTGGCGATTCTGAAGCAGCTCCTCCTTGGTCGGCACCATACCTGGCCGCACTACACGCGGCAGGGGTTTGGCCAAAGACCAAACCGGCTTCGCATTGTTTGGTTGTTCGTATGATGGATTGAGGTCACTGTATCCAGGTGCCACGAACGGCTCATGAGACAGTTGCAATTGTGGCGTCTCGTCTGGACCAGCCAGAGTAAACTTCCCAGCCGTTCTTTGAGCAAGCGTGGATCGAGGAGCCGTACTAGACACGACACTGCCACTCCGTCGAGCTGCCGAGCTGCGTCGCCGCACACCCGAGGCTTCCGGGTCTTCGACGACTGTCGAAACTCTTCTCATCGGAGAGACTGCATCATCCTCTGAAAATCCTCGGGTCCTGATAGGGGAGATGGGGTTTGTTGAGGACCGTTCGCGTCCCGACTGTGATCTTTCGCTCCTCGCTCCGGACTACCGAGAAACCGAGGTGTTAGGCGTGGATTTCACTTGAGCTGCAAACGTGGCGTAACTCACCACTGCCCGGGGTCGTCGGGGGCTACTTTCCCCGTCCATTGTTGTTACGCGTGCAACTCCGTTTTATGTTTCTGTTAGGGAGAGGAATGAATATCAATCGAGGATCGAAATGTATTCCAGCGTCAATGCGAACGGAACTGCGGAGATAAGCCAAGCCCTCAACTTGGGAGTGACCTGGGCAGAAGAGAAAGGAGAATTGAAGTGTGGAGGAGCTAGCAGGATATAAAATTGGACTAACTTGCCATCCTAGCTCAAGTGGAGGTAGTACATACGCAATAGCAAACTGATCAGCATGATCTCCATTGGCGTTGATAACGCTTTGCATGAAAAGCCAAATTCCGATCAATGAGATTTCGGTGGCTGCCGGTTAGTTCCTGTCCTGACCCACAAACAGGTCAATACTGGCCACTCATTGAACCATGGGCTCCTCGACTGAAGTAATTGTGCTTTGGCGAACCCCAAGGACAGGTTTTTCTGCAGATAAACTTCCGTTGTAGCCGAGCTTGCACCGTGGTGGATCATAACTGGGCTCTGAGGACCTATCAAATTTGACGGCCACTTTTGTTTGGATTCCAGAAACGGGCTTTCCTTCCGCCCCTAACTTTGCTAACTTTGGATATCTACTTGACTGCCTTCTGTACCGCCCTACATATAACTTTGGGGTTTCATAACTTTGAGTCCATGATTTCACAGCCTAATTTTCACCGCCCTTTTCGCCTTCGCCGCCCAGCTTGTAGAGGTGCATCTTGTAGATTATCACTATTCCTCGACAATTTATGGTTTCCAAGTTATGGTTAGGGCTGAAGATAACAATGGTATACGACATATTAAAAGGGGTTTGCATATAAATAGCAGAAAAAGCGACAGAAACCGCGGCAGAAAATAGGCGGTAAATCATGGACCCACTCACTGTATTCCGGTCCTGATGTTGGTGCTCGACTTCAACAGTTGTTCACCCTATTTTAACTTGCGACCAAAATGACGCCAAAAATAGCCCCATCCGCAGCCAAATCCAGGTACTCTCCCAAGTTTGGGCGCCGTATGATACGGTTATGATACTTTGTCTTCCCTCTTTCCTAGTGTCCTTTCCTCCAAGCTATTCCACGACCTTAGCCGACCTTGACGTTATTTTTCCTGTCATTCTTACATCACAGATTCCAAATATAGACCTCTCCCTATTGTCCTAGGCAGGTCATAACAGAGGAATCAACAATGCAAAATCACCGCAAATCAGGATAAAACCGTAGAACATGCTCCCAGATAGTCATCGCCACCTCCTCCGGCTCCAAGCATGTCACATCAACCTCCAGAAACTCCTTCCCATCGCTAGACTTGAAAATCGGTGCTCCCTTGCGAAACGTCCAGACCAGCTTCAGGTTTGTGGAGGCGGGACATGCGTGACCACATATTGGGGAACCGTCAACTTGCCAGTGCCGGGGAAGCCATTGATGTGGATGAGGGGATGGGGGTTTGATGTGGGCATATTCACATAGAGTGGTGTTGTTGAGTCTATACATATACACTCTTGAGTCTATCAAGATGCAAGTCAGAGAGAGAGGTGGAGGCGAATTGACTGGGGGAAGAACTAGCTTTCAGAACTAGTTCCCTAATTGGTTACTAATGATCTACTAGTCCTAGACCCTGAAACACCCGACTCAACCGATGTAACTAAGTTCATTTTTTCTCTTCTTTGTTGACGGGCGAACCTCCTGTTATGCATTATTAATAATAATAGTACATAAGATAGGTCCATCTTTAGCATTTTGATTAGCCTCGGCTGCGTATGCGGGGCTGACCTAGCCATATTCGGTTGACCTTGGAATGTTGTGAAGAACAACGTGGAACCCCACGTCATCCATGACATCCATGACGATGTGACACAATGCCAACTTTTACCCATTTACGAGCCTGTCTGTAGCCTCAAAAATCAATTCATTTCCCAGTTTGTAAAATCATATCAATTCGAAGCCCTCGAGTATTAAAGCCACATCCCTGTCATCTAAATATACTTTGAATTACTCAAACCTCTTCATACTTTACCTTGACCTTCCCGACACATACTATTGATCCCCACATATCCTCACTCTTCGCTAAATCCACTCCATATCTTCAAGATGCTCGGACGGACTTCAGGACCGGCTGCACGGACTGCCAGACAGCAACTGCAATCAAAAGCCCGTCTCGTCAACTCTCGTTTTCAATCTACCGCATCCCATGCAGCCTCCAATGGTGGAAACCCTGCATTGATTGGTGGTATTGCCGGTGGAGCTGTCGCCTTCCTTTCTGGATATCTCTGGTACCGCTTCTCCGGGGCCAAGACACTCGTGGACACCAGCAAGCAGACTCAAGCATACTTCGATCAAGCCAAACAAACCATCGCCCAGAAGGCACCCGAGCCAAACGAGGCATTCCGCTGGTTGAGAGATACGGTTAAAAGCTACGCCATCTTCATCCCGGGTGCGCGCGCCTACGTCGACACCGCATTTGACGACCTCGAAAAAATTCGGAATGACCACAGCACCGAATTTGACCAGATCGTCACAGATGCATGCAATGAGCTGCATGATATTACGCAAAAAGAGGGAGTAAACACCGCCTCGGCATCCAAGGCATTGCAAATCTTGGTGAAGCATTCCAAGCGCCTTTTCTCTCTGGCTGGCGATGCCGCAGAGAACATCCTCGATAACCATCCTCAGCTGAAGGAGAAGCTTGGTGGTAGCTACAATCAGCTGAAGCAGATGGGCGATGCTTACGGCCCTCAGGCCAAGGAGGAGGTGGACAAGACTTGGCAACAGATCTCCGACATTGTGCAGCGCGGCGTGAGTCCAGACTCAGCGGATGAGATCAAGAAGTTGATCCAAGACAAGAAGCACAAGCTTCAGAAGTTTGGCGACGAGGCGTGGCAGAAGAGTCTCGAGGAGTCTCAGCAATATCTCGACAAGAACCCCAAGGTCAAGCAATTGGTCGAAGACAATGCCGATACCTTGAAGAAGGGAAACTTCAAGGAGCTGTGGGGTCTTGTTAAGGAGAGCGCTGAATCGGGAAAGACGGAGGATGTGGAGAAGTACGTCAAGGATAAGGTCGACCAAGCCAAGAACACCGACTTGAACGACCTGAACAAGTGGCTGGACATGGTCCCGGGCGGTTCCAACATCCTCCCCCAGTTGCAGTCACTACAGACTATTGCGCAGAAGAAGGGTAGCGAGGCCGAGAATGTGCTCAAGGAGACCCTGGAGGAACTGCAAGATGTGTTGAAAAAGCGAAAGGAACAGGTGGAGAAGCTCGCCGAGGAAGGAAAGCAAGAGAGCAAATAAGCTTGCTTGAAGCATGGTACCTTGTCATATGTACATTACAGTCGAATTGAATCAGCATTGAATAATAATGACATTAACTGAAAATACTGAGTAAAAGCTCGAGAACTTCCGAAAGAACTCTACATCGCATCAAGTAAGCTCTGCTAGAAGAACCTGAGAGATGGTCTGGCCCATCTACTTCGAGCTGAATCAACCCGTGTCTCTTTGGTGGAACTAGATTCCGGCTGATTACCATAATTGTGCTTCAGGTAGAAACTCCAGGTTTAATTCGTCAAATACAGGTATTGTGAGTTAAATTAGCGGAACATCCCCGGAATTTATGTCTCGTCACCATGACGCTTATCAATATCCTTTCTCTGACTGGTGCATTTGCTCGAGGGTACAGTACTTTTTGAAAACCTTCGCTTTCAGATCCTGGAATTTGCATTTGTACCCAAGGTTGTAACACAGCATCAACTCGTAGTCATCTCACAAGCTAGACCCGTTTTAGGAAAAGTAGAGATATTTGTTTGTTATAAAAGGAAGCTGTCTACGCGTCATGTACGACTTGTGTTCTTAGATTTACACAACATGGCCTTTCTTCCTCAACTCAGAACCACAACCTTCAACCGCCTGACACTGCCTACTACTACAAGACGCACCTTTGCAATCTCATCCACTGCCATGGCATCCCGCATCAGCGATACGATCAAGCGGGATCACCGGGAGATCGAGTCATTCTACGATCAAGTCATCAACGCCACCGATGAGACCGAGAAGACCAAATGGCAGAACCAGTTCACCTGGGAGCTGGCACGGCACTCCATCGGAGAGGAGCTTGTTGTCTACCCGGCCTTTGAAAAGTACGTGTCCGGCGGCGCCGAACTCGCCAACAAGGATCGCCGTGACCACCAAGCCGTACGTCCACATCCCCATGGATTTTGATGACATACTAAGACAGACCCCAGGTCAAAGAGCAACTGAAGAAGTTTCAGAACTTGAAGGCTTCCGACCCTCAGTTCATTCCTACCATCAAGGCTCTGATGGGCGACCTGTCTAAGCATATCAAGGACGAAGAGACCAACGACTTGCCCAAGCTGGAATCAGTCCTGTCGCAGGAGGAGAGCGAGAAGTATTCCACGTCCTTTGGAAGAACCAAGATGTTCGTTCCCTCTCGGTCTCACCCCAGTGCTCCCGACAAGCCGCCGTACGAGACAGTTGTTGGCCTTTTGGCCGCGCCAATCGATCACCTTGCCGACCTTTTCCGCAAGTGGCCTCACACCTCAGGAATGCCCAACCCTTCTACAAAGTGAGACTAGCTTCGCAAATTCGAGACAGCGTCAGTTTCTTGTACTCTGTCATCACCGGCAGACCGTACTGTGGCTTACCCCATGTAAGCCATGGAAGCAGTCTGCCTGAGTCGTGCGGATGCCCCTTTTAGTGCTTTTTATTTACGAATATCATCAGTTTACCTAGGAACCACCATCTGTCTCCAGCGTAGTGTATTTAATTGGAAACTTCCAATTTCAGCTGCCTAGGCAGTAGGTGTTGCATGAAGTAATAAAGCCATCACAATTAGTTAGTTAACTAGCAATGCTTTGTTATCAATGTGGATACCTGTCAAGATTAAAGTGTGCGCTAAACCCCGGGCCCGCCCGTGAATGTTGATGCCTAAGGCGTATCTGCATTAGATCAGTAAAGGATTTGAGTAACTATGGGGGCTTTTCCAATTAGCGATTTCATATACAAGTGCATTTCATTATTCTATATGAAAGGCAAAGTATTTCAAGTCTGTGTAGGTTATTGAAATCTCTCCGATGTTAACCTTAGCCCCCGTGCAACATAATGTAGGCTCCCCCGTCTAAATCCAGCGGCTAAAGTTTCTGGGTTTTAGCCTTACCTGTCGAAGCCTTTTAACTAATTAGTCCTTGTTTTGCACTATCCCTCCTTCGGCATTGTTCTTAGAACAGGCGAGGCGTTGAACACCATATTAAATATATCATTAAGCAAACCCCAAAAACAACGTCCAAAGAAGCGAGATGATTAAACAAAATACCCAAATAACGCCCAAACAATCGGGATAATGATTTGACCCCTCGTTGGCATGTTTAGGATGCCCACTATGTCCACAGCTAGGATTGTGTCGATCACGGCTATCATCCCCGTTGCCCACGCACGGCGCTGGATGTGGATGTGTCGCCGTCGTATTCCCGGAGCAAGTTGACTCTGGGCAGAATCCGTAATAGCACGCAAAGGAACATAAACCGGCGTAACTGTCATGGCTACCTTTGGGACTTCCTTCTTCGTGGGTAGGTTTGGGTCTCTTCTTCGGGGCACCAATTGCAGTGCAATAACAAGTGTCAATAGGACAATAACCATAATGGCAGGTGAATTTGCAAAGCTCGGTATAGTTTAATGATGCGGATCCTTGGATACAGACTTGCTTGGAGAGTGGCAGCTTCGGTGAGACCGGAGACATGGTGGTTCCCGAGGTCGCACTTCCAACCCATGCATTGAAATTGGCGAAACCGTCAGTGCAGGTATCGGTGATAGCGCGCCCTTCAACGCGCACCGCCTCTTTGCCATCACGCAAAACGGTTACGATGGTTCCCCCAAGATGGTCGTGATGAAAGTCAAAACTGCCGTGGTAGATTCCTATACCACCATCTGGCTCAAACTCCCACTGAGCGGCTTTTTCAAGGCCTCCGATAGCCACCTTGACTGAAGCATTCGAAGCCAAAAGTGCCGAGAAAAAGATTTTGTCCCTGAACGATCGATCTTTAAACAGATCTTGACCTTCGGGGCAAGCAGTCACAGGCTGGGTTCGATACCAGACGACTAGACTTTCCTGCTTCACTGATGCTGTTCCTGTTTTGTATAGATCAATTGCGTAGGGAAGCAGGAGTCGCCAGCCGTCGTGTGGCATGCCCCGCGCGTAATTGTATGGCGCTTTGCCCGTCGTGAACACTCCATAACCCTTCTCATTGAGAGGCCCAACATAATGCAACTCTCCGTAATCATTCCAAGAGATTATTTCAACCCACTCGGGCTCCAGATAGGCGACTTCCACCCATCGGTCGTACCATTGGTCGTCACCATGGTATGCCCAGTCTTTGTCATAACCCGGCATATCGGCGTAAAACCACGGAGATGCCGGCATCAGGTATGGCTTCTGGAATCTTTTGAGATTATCTAGAAATGATGCATCAACGTATGTGTTCATCAGCTGGCCATCTGTTGGCCAGGCTGCCCACGAAAATAGACCGTCAGCGACACCCCCTGCAAGCTTAAGAGCAGGCTGTGCCCCTATCGATGACCAGTCGGGGACGAAGAAGCAACCTGTCTCGTTCTTAATTTTGATCCAGTCATCAGCGCTATCGGGACCTTCAAATGTAGATACGAATGGTTTCCCGTCATGGTAGTAGTGGGCGGGACTGGATGAGTATTTCTTCAGGAAACCAATAACATCGGACTGTGGCCAGGATCCATTTCCGGCATAGTCGAAGGAGAAAAATAGCTTGAATCCAAGAGACTCTGCCGCATTGAAGGCATTGACAGCTGATTGTTCGTTAGTTGCCACCCCGTAGGCCATGTTGAGCGCAAATGCGTCGATGTGACTGTCTTTAGCAAGTGAGATGTCATTTTCGAAGTCGGAAACATTATACTGCGCTGAATTTGCCATCTATATACGCATGTACGCCGATCAGCAGAAGAATGGATGGCGAAATCAAACAGCTTACCATAAAATGAGCAAACACCGCTTTAGCAGAAGCCTGAGAGGCCAGAAGTAGTAGTTGGAGTAGGATGATCGAGTGCCTCCGTATAGAGACTCCTGTCAACTCCATGGTGGACTGGGCCAAAAATGAGTTTTTGTCTAATTGACGATCTTATCTTGCACGAGGGAATGAATGAACCAAACGGTTAGGCCACAGCAGATTCCGATGCACGTATACCTTATAACGTCCATCCCCGGTTGCACTATATTCAAGGCTTTCCATGTTACACGATTGCGCAGTTAGGTCGATCAGGACGCGTTGTATGAGCACGATGGGAGACTCCTCATACTATGGCCACTATAAAGCCATAGTTATTTGGACAGGAAGCCTGTGCGTCCGATTATTTACACGCTTTTTTGCTCTATACTCCATTTATCCCTCATACGCGCTGGGCAACGCAACCTTTCCTGAATTTGGTATGTGCTCATTCGGTCCGGCAAGCCCCGATCCAGAAATCTATGATTTCCTGGCATTGGACATGGAATGATCCGGGAGCCTGTTTGCTCTAAGTGTTAGAAAAAGCGACACATCGAAGACGTTACACCAACTCGCACTGGACAGATGCATGGATAGCTTGTCGCCGTTTTGTTCGGATCTCCGGACTGCATCCAACCAATTCCTTTTCACGATTCCGGTGATTTCCCACTTTGCAGGATTTGGATATTGTCGGACGAGGCTCCTGATATCTGACACGGTTGTCACCACACGCACGTAGCAATTTCTCAACATAACTAGCTGTGGTTTTTCCTTTGAATATGATGATACAATTCAAGTCATCATTGCCACTGTTCCATTCATGTAGGAGCGAGGCAGGATGGTATCTCATAGTTCTAATAATGGGAAATAAATACGAAGCTAGTCGCTAATTGATTGGTTAGTCCATCAAAGCTTATCTCGGCTTCAAATTATGGCAACTATTAGCAACTATTTGCGAACCAAGTCTCCCTTATATTAGCTATAATAATACAGAGATATTCCCTGGGGCTCTACGACCCAGTTTCCGAAATCCTTGCTTCGTCTTTTTTATGTTGAATCGAATGGCTTCCATCCGCCGGTGTCAACCTGACTATGTTACTTCCCAGCCTTGGAAGTCTGTGATTCCGTCCAAGCCGAGGCATATACCTATACCGCTACGCAACGGAAACGAGAAGGTTAGAGTAGTATTCCCGCTAAACGCTTTTGTTTTGCCCTGGCCTTATGAAAATTTCCACACAGCTAGCCGCGACTATGTTAGACCAGCGAATCCCAAGAGCTGTTGGAAATCCCCATGGCTCGTCAGTAAGCCCGTATAAATAGTTGCCTGGCTTTACACAACTTCGTGAACTCTGAAAGAATATGTTTAGTCTGGGGTGCCGAATCCTTAAGAACTAGCGGGGTTGTAGTGGGGGTCGGCGTACCGAAGGTCGGCGGGGCCCGAATCGCCCTAATAGACTTCAACTCCCGATTGAACTAGCTTCAGGTTCTCTAGTGCCAAACCGGTATTCGCAATGGCGCCGACGAAAATCAACTTCATCACTGGAAACAAAGACAAAGTCGCCCAAGTACGCTCTATCTTTGGTAGCGTCATCGAGTTGGAGAACCGGGCAGTCGATATTCCTGAGATCCAGGGAACGATCGAGGAGATCGCGAAAGAAAAAGCCAGGCGTGCAGCTGAGGCGGTATGTTGTTCCCTGCTATATTCTTGTCCGAAGCGTTGCGTATAATTATTGACTTATGACTGAGTAGATCAATGGACCTGCCCTGATTGAAGATAGTGCGCTCGAATTCCATGCGCTTAAGGGTCTTCCTGGACCCTACATGTAAGTTTCTTGGTAAATATATTCGTTGTGCCTTGGGCTAGTTGTAATGAATGGCAAGCAAATCATTTTTTGATGCATTGGGCCTCGAAGGCTTGAACAAGATGCTTGATGGCTTCGAAGACAGGACGGCCGAAGCTGTGTGTACGTTTGCGTTCTGCCGGGGGCCTGGGACTGAGCCTATCCTATTTCAAGGGAGAACAAAGGTGAGAATCCTAGGGTAATGACTACTATGATGTCAAGCTCAATACCATTGTACAGGGTACCATTGTGCGGCCACGAGGTATAAGAGACTTCGGTAAGTGGAAATCAAACTTTGCTTGCAGAGACTATCACTCTAATATGTGATTTTTGACAGGATGGGGGGCTATCTTTGAGTATGATGGTAGAGCGACTTTCGCAGAGATGGAGGTAGAGGAGAAGGTAAGATATTGCTTACTGTGTTATTGTTTTTCTTGCAGGCAGCATCGAAAGAGAGCCTTGTGCTAATACACCATAAACAGAATCGAGTCTCCCCTGGGTACAAGGCGCTGGCCAAGTTCCAGCAGTGGCTGACTGAAGGCCAACAACAGTAGGCCCGTTGGGGTATATCTTCATCGTCGGATAGCTGTTATCTCTCTGATTTTAATTCTTCTCCCGGCTGTAGGAACCTCTTCCCTGCCAGCCTAGCGATCTACTGTTTTGGTCGCACATCCAAAGCGCCCTATATGGTGCCGGTGGCCACCGACCACTGCTTTTGATTCCATAATTCTGCAATCTCTCCACTGCCGGCATTTGATACTTCCCTGGCACTTCCCCCGGAATCGTGGTGACACGATCCGCCAGATGGAACCCAAAGTCAAAGAATACAGACCCATCAAGATCTTTGTAATGAGATAAATGAGTAAGGGTGACATGAGCTTGGCGACCCCTCCTGAGCTAGACCTAAGCGCTCCGATTAGAAACTCTGGATTACAAGAATGCTTCGTTGCGGTAATGCAGGAAGTAACATTCTAGAAGGCAAAGGAGAACATGCGAGCTTTCAAGCTTTAATTGTTGCATCGAATCGGAGCATTTCGTAAGATTCCAGGTTACATTTTTGCGCCTCCAGATCAGTAGATGTCCACGCATGACACTGTAGTGATGTGATGAGACAGGGTTATGTAGAAGCAAGCAGATATCTGGCCAGATACGAAGTTTATTGCACCGCGGATTCTTTGACCTAGCCACTGTAATCTTCCATTATCCCGAAGTACCATAGTTGAGTATCATACCTGGCTGGGTAGACTACTACCTCCCTTATCCAGGTAATACCTCCGCCTATGCTACCAAGGGCGTGATCACTAGTGTATACCACCTCGGGCAGTGGTTGCAAACCCAGATAGCTCTGTCTATCTGCTCAAGGCACCATGGTTCCTTTCCGTCGAGGAAACATAAGTAGAGCCAGATTCCACGGCGTTTTTCTTTCTATCACAAGCGCCAGCTCCCTCAACATTCCTTCAGTTCACAGATATATCGTTCTTGACGAACGTTCTATTCTCCTATCCTTTACAATACATTCGAACTCTACAGTATCTTATCATTATTTATCCAAATCCAATCGACCTCACCCAAAATGCATTTCGCAACTCTATTTACCGGCCTAAGCCTCTTGGCTACTGTTGTCTCGGCGGTGCCTCATCAGCTCCAGGCCTATCGCCGTGCATCTGGCGCCCAGAACGTCATCTACTGGGGCCAAAACGGCGGCGGCACCATTGAAAACAATGATCTGTCCGCATACTGCACATCGACCGCCGGCATCGATATTATCGTTCTCGCCTTCCTATACGAATACGGCAACGGCAATGAAATTGCGTCTGGCACCATTGGCCAGTCTTGCTACATCTCGCCATCCGGCGAGCCGCAGCAGTGCGATGATCTAGCGGCTGCCATCAGCACATGCCAGGCAAATGGTGTCAAAGTTATCCTTTCGCTTGGTGGAGCCGTCGGTGCATACTCTTTATCTTCCCAGCAAGAGGCTGAAACTATCGGCCAAAACCTCTGGGATGCATATGGCAAAACGGGCAGCGGTAGCGTTCCTCGACCTTTTGGCGACGCGTTCGTGAATGGTTGGGATTTCGATATCGAGGCTTCTAGTGGTAATCAGTACTACCAGTATCTGATTAACAAGCTTCGCTCCAACTTCGCGTCTGATTCTTCCAACACCTACTATATCACGGGTGCGCCACAGTGTCCGATTCCAGAGCCTAATATGCAGCAAATCATTGTGAAGTCCCAATTTGATTACCTCTGGGTCCAGTTCTATAACAATCCCGGCTGCTCTGTTAATGGTGCAATCAACTACGACGCATGGGTCTCGAACGTTGCCGGAACCCCCTCTTCCAATGCCAAAATCTTCATTGGTGTACCTGCCGCCCCGGATGGCGCCACAGGAACCGCTAGCGGTGCACAATACTACCTTGAGCCAAGCGCCCTTGCCACTCTGGTCAATAGTTACAGTTCCAAGCCCGCATTTTGTGGAGTCATGATGTGGGCTGCCGGATTCTCCGACTCCAATGTCAATAATGGATGCACTTATGCCCAGGAGGCTAAGCGTATTCTGATCACTGGCTCGCCTTGCTAGTTCAAGCGTCGCGCCGTTGATTCACATACTCCGAGATCCGGTGACTTAATGTGTTCTTGCATTCTTTTTTGGCGGCCCTGGATTTGGGTCTCAGCTAGGTAGGGTCCTTATGAAACATTGATTTACGTTTTTGACTTTGAGCTGGGGTTGTCGATGGGGGTTGTGGCCTGTCTTACGCATCAGGTATATGCATTGGAACAGACTGTGGCATATATATATACAGTTACTATGCGAGAATTGTCTTGTTTAAACGATTTGCAACCTTGAAAGTGTAGACCTGAGTTGCCCAGGTGTAGCAGGATGTACCATTAGCTTATTTATGTCGGTTGCGTATATGGCCTTGATTATGTAGAACTCATGACACTTTCAGAAGACGGCTTGTCTCCAAATGCCACATGAGCTAGCCTCGTCGTCTAACCGTGGTCCGGTATAACACCTAAACAGCCTCTCTTCTTCTCGAGGCCCTAAATCTGAATTGCAAATACTCCGACACCCTTGATCTCTAGGCAATTAATAAGCAAGCTGCTAGAGCCAGTTATACCAGCCACTTCCTTCGAGGCTCTTTGCATGCAGAGTAGTACAAACATGCTCACGAGTCCAGCCACCACAAGGCATGCACGCTGCTGTTACTGTACGACATCGGGGTTCCGTCGGAGGATAGGATAGCTCTATCTTAGCTTCAAAAAGCGCGGTGATAGATTGCAAAGACGCATTAAGCTTCCAACGAGGCAGCCTTCGGACCCAGTTGCCGTATGCAAGAGTGGGCGTAGGAATACATGCTCAGGTTGGTTCGGCAAATTAGCAGGGATCACTGACTTGGTCCATTTGGCTTTACAGTCTTTGATCGGTCTAGATCGTAAGGCCACCAAGTGACCAATTAAGCAAGACCATTCTTACTTAAAAGCGCAGGTATTCATCCTAGTAGATCCTATGATGCACACCAAGACAGATAACTATTTGTATACACGGGTTGGGATCCGTTATCTAGTTCTGCTGGACTCAAAGGCGTATCAAAGCACCAAATCTGTGCAGTGTATAGTTATCTACTCCAGCCATTAAGCTTTCTCATGAAGAGGGATGTCACTGGGTACAAGAAGTAGTTTAGGCACCGTAGTATCCCTAATATCCCAAGAACCGCGAGAATAAGTGCTAAGCAACAAACTAAGCATATGCCAGGGGAAAGCAGATTGTATCACATAGATTACGGTTCCTAGGGTTGCATTTATTCGAGGATGCGGGGCTCCTTCATTAGTTGTTAGTGCTGAAGCTAGTCCGGTCCGAGTATGGTGCCGGATCGGGACATATTCCCCTTCGGTTTTATTCAATCAGGTCATGACTTATATCACCTAGCGAGATAAGAAATAACAAGGACAAGGGTTTAAGTGTCCGCCACTTACGCGTCCAGGTGATGGTTGCTGTCATATGAGATGTTGAATGTGACAGTGCTCTCTGGTGAGTAACATTAATCGAAAAGGTCGGTAGAGATAGGATGCAAAGTGAAATGGGGGTTAGACGGTTGAGCTATGACTTGAAGCCGTTTCCAGGGGGTGCTTACTGCTACCACCATGCGAAGGTGTCATGTTCCTTATCCATGAGTGGTAAAAGCTGATATAGTGTCTTTTGTTGAGTATACCCAAGAGGATCCTCGGCACCTACATGTAGGCTTTTTGGCCGAAGGGGAATTCCAACATCTTTTAATTGTTAATGCATGGTGCTATGTCATAGAGCCCACTTTACCCCACGTTAAGCCTTTTATATATTGAAGTATGATGCCGCGGTTGCCCTGACCTTGAGGAATGAAGATGCCTCGGCATCTCCATCCACGGCCGCTCCCATGAGCATCAAGCTATTCGGACCTTTGGCCCATGGTCTGTCCATATGACGCCCAGATGTCTATTCAACAATACCGGCCCTTGAAAGATACCCTATTACCTAGGTGTAGCCTACCGAATCATCAATACATATATGTATCCAAGGTTCCAGTTTATCCAACAAATAGGGGTATAATTAGACAGCTTTCGAAGCGAAGTGAAAAGAACATATAGACAAAAGGAGGTGCAGAGACGGGTATCGTCGTTTTGAAGAGGCCGACAAAAGTCCAAGAGCAAGGAAGAGTCCGCACTGAGCCGGAAGGGTATACATGCAAGGCGCTCAGGTAGTGAATACAGTATGCACATGATATTGACAAGAACAAAGGAGGGTGGTAGTGTAGGACCTTGGGAATTCCTGTCAGAAGGAAGACCAAGGGTAGTATGACAGAGTTGAAAGATGTATAGGGTGTATATAGATAGGGAGGCTTGACTGAATAATGCGGAGAGGATGATGCTCAAAAGTCGTTTCTGTTTTGTGCGTAGTTGGATCATTGAAGCATGCGTGACTGTCGAGCAGCCGTCTTGGAAAGCTTCCCGGATAATGAAGGTAGAGCCGCGGAACCGATGTTATTTGGTTGTCGATCCTGGACATGCTCACGGACCTGCTGTGAGCCGTAGAATCGTTCGGTTCCTCCGGTGGCATTGGCTGACTGGGGAGGTCGCGCCTGTGCAATGAGCGGGGGTGGAAGCTTGGGGAGCGGGCAGTTTGGTGGCGGAGCGACGGGAGGACCCATTGACAGGCCTAGACCCGGCATACTCTTTCGGCGAGACATGCTGTGGGGAGGGTGGGCCTCTGTTGGTAACGGAGGCAAAGGCTGGCGTGGAGCAGGCTCCGGAGGAGGAAGCGGCGGAGACATGGGCTGGATTTGCGGTTCCGAGTTCATCTGAATACCCAGTCCAGAGCGACCAACCAGGCTTAGAGGTCGGGAACAAGGAGGGCTCGTCTCGGGTGCTCGAGGCACGCGGGAGGTGATCGGGGTAGGTTGATTGGACCGCGCCATTCTCGAGAGAGCATCCTCGGAATTGAATGTCCGCAAGGTCCGCCTGCCCGTTGCATCGTAAGGCACCATTGGTGGCTCTGAAGAATCAGTGTAGCGCGAGCTTGCGAAGCTGTATGTAGGTGACAGCGGCGGAGAGGAGACGCTAGGGGTGGGAAACTCGGTGCTCTCGCCTCGGCGGAGGACACCTGCTACCGATGAAGGTTGCGAGTGTGAGATAGGGGTCGGGCCCTGTCTCGCCGCGAATTTTTTGCTGAACGAAGGGACACTGAAATTGGGGGCTGGCGGGGAAGCGCTTCTAACCAAGTCCTCGGGGAGGGTGGATGAGGGTGAGCTGGTCTGGACGTGCCCTGTGCGGATCGCACCTGGAATGGCTTGTGGTGGGGAGGACATGAAAAGAGACTGACGCTTATCCTGGCTGGGTGCTGGTGGGCTGCGGGTATACGTTGACTCAATATCGTGTGGTCGGGGTTCTCGTGTCGGGGAGCCAGGGGTGTTGACAGAGGTAAATGACGAGGCTTGAGCATCGGACGTGTTTGTAGACATAGACTCGGCTCGAGATTCAACGATCGAACGCCCATTCATGGAAACAAACGAGCTTCGCCGAGAGGGGTGGGTCATTTCTCCAATAGATCGACCATCTTCCTCTTCGTAAGGAGATTGACGAGTCACCGGTTGAAGGAATAGACTGGAAACACGATGAGGGTCTTTCTTTACCATTTGTCGAATACTCGGCTTGGACCGAAGCTGTTGCCCTGGCGTATCGTCTTCAGAGTGCTTCTCCGCCGTGAGTTTGGGCCCTCCGCGAGCTTCGATCTCCGCTCGGACCACTGTAAGCCAGGATATCATCGACTCGGGATTATCGAAAACTAAGAGGAAGCTGCGTGCCATACGTCGCGTGTTGGACCGATGGAACCCGAAACGCACCCGGGACTTGGAAGGTTCCGGGGGCTCAGGGCCGGCATCTGCCGTCGGATTCTGAGAGATCTGAAGCACCCAATGTTTGCCGGGGATGGCATCACTGGCAAAAGCCACTGATTTGGGACCCAACGGCAGCATCTTCTCAGGAAGACGGTCATTTTTGCCTTCGCCTGCATACTGGAGGATATAGCCGGTCGTGGCGAGCACGTAGACTTTGTTCGTCCATTCCACCTTGTTTATAGTACTTGATACAGTCCGTGTATGCTTTCGTTCTTTCTGTTCCTTCTTCTTTCGCGCTGCGTCGGCTGCCTGGTCGTGCCCTAGCGAGCCATTTCGACCATTGTCCGTGTCGCTTTTCCCCATTGTCGCATGAAGACGCAGGATCGAATCTGCGGAGATTGCAGGCGCAGACAAACATTCATGCTTGAAAGATTGTGGGTAGGCCTGGAATAATGGCGGGGGTTTCCAACCATATTGTTCATGGCATCGCTGCTTGGGGTCAATGACCGGCTCCGGCGGTGGTGGTGGTGGTGGGCGCGTTGTCTTCAAAGTCGCCCGTGGCCTGGGTGTCCTTGGAGAGGTCGCGGTAGGAGTTGACGCTACAGTACGCGGCGACAAGAGGTCCGAGGAAACAGACGTGTCGGGTACGGTCACTGTTCGTCTTACGGGTTGCTGGTACTCCTCAATCTCGGCCAGTTTGCTATTGGGGGCCGCTGCAGTGCGGGTGGATTTGTCGCGTCCGAAAAGACTGCGCAGACCGCTCTTGGACGACTGGCGCTTCGTGGGACTCTGGAGAGGAACTGGTTCCCAGGAGCCATTGGTGCTAGGATAGTCATGCGGGCGCGGACGTGACAATCCCGAAGGCTGCAGGTTCGTCTCGGTAGTTGCCGACAGACGACTAAAGTTGGTTTGCAATGGTGCGAGGCGATGCCCTCTGCGCTCACCGAACGAGGGCGGCACAGAGTCAGGAGTCATCGAGGACATGTCGCCCATCTAGCGGGATCGTCTTGACTCCGGTCAGCAGCAGGCCATCGCTCTTTGAAGCTCGAGAAAAGGAGGTGATCAAGGAGGAAATGATCATCGAGAACGAGGGCGCATCTTCACGAGGCCAACGTCATCGGCGAAGTATGCCAGCAGAGGGCAATCAAGGAATGAAAAGAAAAGAAAAGAACGAAAGAAATTACCGCTAAAGTAGCGAGTGGGGGGACTGTTGTTCCAGGCCGGGGTGATGCAAAGTGCATAAAATTGAGACCTCGTGTTTGCGCCCCAGGGGTTTTGGTAAAACAACGTAGTACAAAGCACCTCACTCCTACTACCATCACGATCCTCCTCCTTTTGCCTTTGATCCCGTACTGCTAATCATACAAACAAATCTCGATCTCCAAGTGGAGCTCCTCGGTAAAACTGAACTCCTACTTGGTACCTTTGTACTTCGTTGACTCCTCATTTCTCGGGTCCGCATTTCAATCCCTGTTCGGCCTCAACGCATCCCATCAGCCCAGCCCCATTGTCACAATGCCGGGCCATGGCAATGTCCTTGATCGTGAGACCGCGCGGGCGATGAGTCGTCCAGTGGACATCAACCGAGCCGATCCGCTGCACGCGTCAGCTTAATCGAGGCTCCTTAATTTCCCTTCGTCCTTGGTTTCGCCAACTTACAACGGTCATAGTAGGGTGATGTCTCTTCGCCGAGCTCTCCGATGCGATTAGGTTCACAAAGGCCTGCATCAGTCAGGTTTCAGCAGTTCAAATCGCACGTTTGAAGGCCACTCACCACAGCCTTGAAATAGCTTTTGAAATGGAATGTCTTGGTCACTCCCATACCATCTGCATCCAGTGTCCATCCCTGCTGCTGCAGTGCTGTAGTGTCTGACCCGAGCTGCTGCGGGTCTTCGCCTTCCGCAAAGCGAGGAGTGGATGTGTTGGAGGCCATTCGGAGCTGAGGAGCTGTTGTGCGAGGGAAATGTCGCGCAGATGTGAATGAGTTTTGTAGAGCGAATCTTCCAAGACGCACGGGGAAGCTTGCCATGGTTGCTGTGTGCTGTGTGCTGGGTGTTGCAGTTCGGAGTGTATGGTTATGCTTACTACGACTTGGATTCTTGGTTGTGCACAGACCAGTTCGCTATCTTATCGCAGTTCGGACTAGTGTTTACCTTTGCACGAGGCTATTCAAAATTGCCCTTTGCTTGCCTCTTCGGTTGACTCTCAAAATACCAAACTTGTATGCGCGCCAGGGCCCTCACAGGATCTTCATTGGGGATGATATAGTATCTTCATTCCAAAGCACCCTGGGCAGACGAGATGTTGGAATTCCTCATCTACCACACTAAATCATCATCTTTGATTACCCACAGATCTCAGCAAAGTCTGTAAAGAACATTGAAAAGCCACAAGCATGTAACGATGACTACATACTGTCTCTACCATATGCAGGTGCTCAGTAGGGTTGCTTCTTGGAATAGCACATTCAATGTCGCCTGTGCACCGGAAGCAAAGCTATACAAGATCGCATTTCCCGGAAATGGCCAGATCATTTGACCTGTCCTGTCCGGATGCTACACTACCACTCGATCATTGACGCGCTCGGCCAGATTGCCCGCAAGGCCACGAGCTCCCCGCAAAGATCGTCAGTCCGCACGTGGAGAGGCTTCACATTGTATCGTATCCCCTATTCAGCCTACGCATACAAGACTATGTACCCGGATAGGCATCTGGGAAGCCACTATAAATAAACATGAACGTTCGATTGGGATATCAGCTAAACCATACAATTCATAAGCGGTATCCGCCCAGTCGCAAACCCCGTGTACCGTACATGAGATCCCTATTCGTAAAATCGCGGCTTTTGCGCAGCCAGGGCAGAGACAAAACCAGCCATTTTCGGACTGCAGCTGTCTTTGCGATGCTATCGTGGGCAGCGTAAGTGTGAGCGAGGCCCGTGGACCATTAACTATGCAGAATAATCGAATAACCACCGAGCACCGGTAAAAATTAATTAGAGTCCACCACGCCCAGCGCAAGGAACAATGCGATCGAAGACATTCACAGAGAAGTGAAAAGATGTGGAAATGCTGACAAATTTCCATCGAGGAGGGCTCAACCCCGCTCGTCATCGCCCTGACTGCAAATTCATGCTTCAGTTTCAGACAGCCGTGAATATGCATGCCACTCATGTCTAAGCAGCCACACTGTTGCGGCGCGAGTTGGCCCGAGAGTTGGCGCGCGAGGCGACGCGGGAGCCGGGGCGGCTGCCCATGGTCTGACGGATGCGGAGATCTTGCTGCGAACGAGCGTAGGAGCTGGCACGCGACGCCATGGGGACCTTGGACGCACGGCGGCCGTTATTGACCGCCTCGTTGCGAGCCTCTGAGAGTTGCTGCGCGAACGGGGAACGCTTGCGGAGAGTCGGACCCATCCAGTAGATCACGTAGACTGCGACGACCAGTACAACCGAGATACAGACTGGAGATCATGTTAGCTTCTGTCACATTTGTCGTTGAGAAATGGAGTTGAACATACATAAAATGGTGGAAGCATATTCGAGGTGGTATTTGCCGCCAATGTCTATCGATATTGGTTAGCTTCATTCGGAGAAAGGAAAAATTAAGGAAAAAGCTCGTCGCAGATGAAACTCACTTGTGTAGAAAGGCGTAGCCGGAACAGTGAGGATACCGGCCAGGAAGTCTCGGGACCATCCGTTGCCGCCGGTGGCGGACGCAGAGTACGGGCCATAGGCACAGATCATATAGTCGATGGTGGCCATGTAGATGGCATAGTTGGCAATACCGATGATGGCGGCAAAGATCATACTACCAATCCAGTGGCACTGGGGCAAACTGGTCCAGGCGAAGCCAATCAAGCCGATGGGCAGGCAAGGGGCGGTATACAGCAGCCACCACAGACGAGATTCATACTGGGCGCGTTCACTATCCGGGTTATCGCGTCGCTCCTTGACGTTGCGGCGAATGATCGGGAACCACGATATCCAAGCAATGAAGTAGCCGACGACAATCGGAATGAAAGCCAGACCCTTCTCCCAAGTGTTGAATCCCCACTGTCCGTAGACCAGCGACAGAGACTGAATGAACATGAAAATCAGAGCATCACTGAAACCACTCAGCAAAGAGAGAGTCAAGACGATGGGCTCGGTGAGGAACATGCGGAAAGGACGGATCCAGGTGAGCATGAGTTCACGAGGGGGGAAGCGTTCACGGAAGGACATGCCCTCGGAAGGGCCAACAATGTTGGGATGCTCGCCGCTTTCGCGCATTTTCTTCGCAATGCGGTCCATCAAGACTGTAGTTCGGGTTTCCGGGACAAAGAAGAAGTGCAAGATCTGGACGAATCCTCCAAAGATCAATTGAATCCAAATGTTCCAGCGCCAGGGAAGGTATGCTTCGACAAAGCCACCGATCACAGGACCCAGGACGGATCCACCGACGGAAGAAAAGACGACGGCCGCGACGGCATACTGCTGGGTGTCGGCTTCCCAAAGATCCGCAATCATACCCAACGTCACGGAGCCACCGGCGGAAGAAAGACCACCGAGAGCACGGCCAACCATGATGGAGGCGAAGTTGGGTGCAAGAGCGACGGGAAGCTGCCAGATGTTGACAAGCAAGAGCGAAAGCTGCAAAATGGGCTTGCGACCCAATTCCTCACTCCACGGTGCCCACAGCTCACAGCCGAAAGCGTACAAAACCAGGAAGATCATGGCACCACAACGCGCTGCCTGCATGGAGACACCAAACTCCTCCGAGATTCCACTCAGACCATTCGAGTATAAGGATGTGTTGAAGTTCATGGAGACTTGTACCAAGAAAATAACACTGATAATCCACCACTTGCGCGTTTCGCTAAAGGAGTATCCGAGTTGATCGTAACACATATCCTCCGTGAGCTCGACCCGGCCAGATGGGGTGGTGTTCTCGAGTCCATTCTGCCCATCCGATTTCTCACTCATGACCGCATGGATCTGATCGGCCTGGGTGGTGCTTGAGGCATCCGAGGCTTGCACGGCATCACGGCCGCCGCCGACCTTGTCGGAGACGCTGCCCATGCTGACCTAGTAGAAATTAGTATTTGCACGGTAGTAACCATCATGAGCACTCACAGGAGATTAGAGATTCGGATAATCGAGAGAGGAACTGAAGGAGAAGGAAGGGAAAGGGGAAAGAAGAGAAGTGGAGAAGGATGGGGTAGGAGGGAAGTAGAAGAAGAGGAAGACCAGGGAATAATAAATACAGCAGAAGGAGGAAACGGCCAGAAGAAGGTGCGATGCAACGGCCAGTCAAATGCGGCCATTGCACGTTCCCTGGTTCCATCAATATTCTCTTCTTTTGTCATTTCTGTTTATTTCCTTCTGTTTTCTACATTTTCTGCGTAGACCCCAGCTTCGACTTTCCTTCTCCAGACTTTGAGCTCGCCGCCGACTTTCCATTTTTCTCACCGAGCGGCTTGCCGACTGATCTTTTCCCCGTGGGTGTCCCTCTTTACCCACTTTTTTTTCTACACCCCCAGAACTTCATCTCCGGGCCCCCGAATTTCTGCTACGTGGTTTCCGTGTTTCCCTTACAAAGTCGCAACAGTCATATACCGGATCTGCAGAATTTGCAGAATTGGGATGATACAGCCATGGACGAGACACTAATCCGTACCCCGGTCATCATTTGCCTCTGCCCCGGAAAGAGAAGCCCCACGGGCAGATCACGCACCGCAATTGGGTACCCGGCTCCACTCCGACGACAGAGACCGAAGGCCGATGCCATCCTTGGGTTCAAAGTGCCCGGAAAAAATCCGAAAAATTCCGTTCTGGGGTCGGAACCGGTTGGAATGTCCGCATCGGGCAAACGATCACATTCAACAGATGCAGATGCTAGATCTGGATTCGAATCCATTCCGATATGATTGCAACATCGAACCTACAGTTATGTGGAAGGGAGGCAAAGCGATGACCAGATCTCATGTGGCGCCCCACGAGAAGCAAGGAGCGCGAATTACATACAACGGAGATTGTCGCCCGGATCGCATGGGTCCCCATCGACGATCCAGGAACGATGACGCATCAAAAAGGGCCAACAGAGTTCTTCCTAGTCAAATAGTGGCAGTTGGATTATTTTGCGCCCTTCACGCTCATGGTGGCGCACTGGGGCACATGAATCTAAGGACTTGGCTGCGGGGATATGACGTCATAATGGTTGAAAAGCACCTATCACAGTGAAGAATCGGCCGTGGTTCGTTCAGGAATCAAGAGTATGGCGCTCCATTACGGGCGTGGCGCCCATGTCCCTAGAAAGCCCTGTTCCGACTGTCGCGGGTCCGGGATACGCTTACTCCGTGTGATTTTTTCTGGTCCCAAAGGCTTCGGACCTTGTTTGTTGTCTCTGAATTATGGGGTCATCTTCTGCCTTATAATTCCAGAATTGAAATGGAAGCCTGTCAAATGTCAACCGCATGAACAGCATGGCTGATCCAGACCCCCTTGCAGACTCCAAAATCCAGCTTCCCCATGCGCCATCCTTTGGCCCCCTTTCCCATGGGGTTTGAATTTCTGGGCCGTTTTTAGTTTGGACCCCATGGAGAAAAGACTTTGGGCAAAAACAGAGTTTTCCTGGTCCGCCGAGTCGTATCGCCGAGAGTGGTCCACATCTTGTACTTTGTCCGGAAACAACCACGGGCGCAGCCCGGGGTATGCGCGATGCCACCTGTGTTGCTGTGCATGGACATATGTAGTTAAGGAGTTAAAGATTTCTCAGACCGTAAGCCACGCGAGCCCTCGCGTCGTGATCGCTGCGCCCCGTAAAGTATATTCATCCAAGCCTCAGCCCCCTCAGCAGGAGATTCGTGTCTTGAGACGAAGGTTCACCGCCACCCGTCCCGCCCGAAGACGCCACTTGGTACTCCGTACTTGGCAGGTCGACCGCTGGGCGTGGAGTCTGCAAGTTCGGGCAAGTTCGAGCAAGGTAGCCCCTGGAAATGAAGCGTTAAGATGCATAGAATGGTTGCACTAAGGGTCCAGAACGGACGGAATCATATCCGCCGATTGAGTAATATGATGGAGGGCATTTGTACATACAGTAGAACCCCAGATTCGGTTGGATGTCACGTGATCTATGCCCCAGGCGGACAGCGCAGTGGTCACGTGGCTTCCCCGCGGTGGAGATGAGTCAGCGTCCCGTTATGGCCGAGTCAGCATCGGAGCTTCCTGGAGCTTGACTGTCAACTATCGCAAGTCTGGCGTCTTCTTCACCATGTCACCCGACTTGAACTCCCTTCTGCCCTCACGGTCTTCCTCGTCGTCTTCGTCTCTGCCACATGGCAATATCCCGACCTCGCCCGGTACAGTCCCCGCACCCGTAAATCCCACCACCACTTCCCCTCGGCCATCGCGCGGATCTAGCATGGGCCGATTATCGGTCTCGGAGCGACGCCGGTCGGCAGCGGGCATGCCTCTAAACCTGAATGAGGCGACCAGCATAGGCTCGGGGAGTCTGACTGATAACCCATGGGCCGACCATCGCCCCTCCATGGGGCATGCATTCCGCACGGCCAGTCCTGCCAGTCACGGCGGCAGCCCCGTCTTCGCGACGGCCGATCCGCACCATCAGCGGGCACCGTCTCTTGGGGAGCTGCATCAGGAGTTGGAGCAGGAGCAGGAGGCGCAAGTGGTGGGTCCTCTTTCTCCTATACAAAGTACGCAGTACTGGGGATATGCATCCGACTAAACTTTATGGTAGAACCGCCTCTTGCAGATGATTCACAGTCAGCAGGCCCAGCTGCAACATCTCCAGAACCAACAGCATACCTCACAGTCAGGCACCGCCGTTATCGATGATACCACCCCGTCGTCGGAGCGGTCAACATCGTTTTTCTCTTCTATGCCCCCACCCGCATCATCTAGTAATCGAGCATCCGCCTCATCACTCCTCAACCGTTCACCAAGCTTGACAACATCTCCAAATATTCGGCCGCAAGATGCCTCCCGAGTGTCAGATGGCGCGGAAGCATTCCCTTCTGTACGAGAGGGCTTGTCTCGACGAGGTAGTCGTGACGAGAGCGCCTTCTACCAGGCTGAGGCAGCCATGCTAGGCCGGGAGAATCAGATACTTCGACAGAGGATTCGAGAACTCGGTAAGTCATTCCATACTGTTTCAACTTCCAGTCCCGCGCCAATTTTGCGGAGGACTCCACTCCGCAGTGGGGAAAATTACTGAGCGCATACCCTGACACCCCACAGAGCGGCAGATAGGAGACATGGGGGCAAACGCGAGGTCGGGTGCCTTCTCAGCTGCCCGATCGGGAGACGCGCCAGGGCAAGAGGGGGCCGAAACGGCGGACCCGCAAGCCGTGGGGTCGGACGGGAAAGCCTCAACCTGAACCTGAACCTTCCTGCCGAACTCTATTAGACAAGTGAATCGGGTCCGAATCATCGGGTTTCCTGTTCCGGTGATGATTGACACGTCGGGTGCACGGCTTCCGTGTACGGATATGCTCACATAAGATCATAAGATCATACCATGAAGTCTTTCCATGACGGTCCATTTGCCTTTAGCATGCTAATTTTGAGCAAGTCTGCGCACTGTCTTGACGCAGGATGAAGTACACTTTTCATATGGCCAGAGCCTTGGATGGTTGATCTTGCCAGTGCGCATCAGGGGCAACTGTCTAGTCCTCTACTTTACAGCCTGGTTAGATGGGCCGTTCAACCCTACAATGTTGGACTCTTGGCTATACTCGATGCATGGGCATGCGTCGGGTACCTAGGTACCTAGACACTTGTTCGCGTTATGACTGTACAATCCAACTGAAACGCGCTATTCACCACGGAAGATAGATCAATTCACCAGATATTCATCCTCATGTTCATGCCGAGTACCTGCGGTTAGGTACTGCGTCATGCGTATCTCTATATAGACAAGTGTAGACATTTACCAGACATCCATGGTAAGCCCTAGAAGCATTCCCGATGCCAAGGTTAAAAACAAAATAAATTCGGATGTGATATACAACCACTGCAGAATGTCAGTGGCGAGAAATATATTCATCTATTGCGCTCAAAAAGACAAACAAATCCTGGTACCGAAGTTGAATACAACACACTACAGCTTAGCCTTCTCAGGCTGAGCAGCGAGGTCGGGCATGAGGACATCGCGCAGTTCACAGGCAGCTTCGTTCAGGTAGTAGCTCATGCGGTGGGCGCCGAGACGCTTGCAGACGATGTTGAAGTTGATACTAAAAGGAATCAGTAGTCAGTACGAGGTCATTATTTAATGCTGAATGATGCACGGGAGATTTACCTGTTCTCGTTGATCATGTAGGCAATGCCGAAGCCGTCATCAATGACCTGGCTCCAGCCGTAGCCGTTGAAGAACTCGGAGCTCAGCTGGGAGCTGGAGATGTACCAGGAGCTGGAGTAGGTGAAAGCGGGGTCTTGGTAGATGGCGGGTAGCTTCTCGCCGGGCTGGAGGAGCTTCTTCAGACCGAAGAGGTGACGGTCGACACCGCGGCCGTCGCTAGCCTCGAGGGTATACTTGGTGTGCTGGGCAAGAGCAGCACGGAACAGTTTGACGACCTCCTCGCGGGGAACGTTGGGGTCGACGAAGGCCTTGCAAAAGGCGGTGCTCTCGTCGGAGACGGTACGGGTGGTTTCGGTACGGCCTTGCTGGAACTTGCGAGTGGAGGCGGACTCGTAGGTGGGGCGGTTCTTGCCGTACATCTTGAAGTAGGCCAGCTGGATGACCATCTGGACGTAGGCATCAGGGCTGCACTTGAACTTCTTGATCAAGCCCTTGCCGTAGCATTGGAAGGCCTGGACGACCAGCTCGTGCGAGTTGATCTGCTTGCGGTGGTATTGGGCCGCAATGTCGATGGCCTCGTTGGCAGCCTCGTTGAGGTTGAATGTGACGGGTTTGGGGTCCGGCAGCTGCGAGCGCACGGATTTGGCCGAAAGGTCGATCTTCTTGTTGAAGATGAGGTCGTTGATATGGTCGCTTAGACGGTGAGTGGGAGTGCCGTCCATCATGCTGTGCTCGCCCATGAAGCCGGCGGTGCCGTTGTCATTGATAATGAACTGGAGCGGCTTGTCAAACCACCGGTTGGAGCCATCGCCGTGCCAGTACTGATGAGCCCGCTCCTCCAGAGTGACGGGCTTGGCATCATCCAGACAGATAACGAAGCCGGCGGACTCGATGTCCCGGAGGGCCTGCTCGTTGGTGGGATCGGCAGCAACGAGGGTCTTGCGGGCAGCATTCCAGTGGTCACGGTCGGCCACAGTCAGCACACCGACCGGCGGGGCGGGCTGGGCAATCTCGTAGATGCGCTTAAACTGCTGCTCCAGCTCAGAGACGTTCAGGGCCTGGCCGTCAACAACCACGGGGACCTTGAAGAACTGGTTCTTGCGGACCACCACGATGTGCTGGTTCTCGGCAGCGGAGTACTTGCGAGGGAAGTCCTCCACGTCGCCAGGGATGCGGCAGCAGTTGAACATGTACTCGTACGAGTTCATGGCCATGGGCTGGCTACGCAGGTACTCGGGCTCGAGCGAGCCGTCGTCGACCTGGCCCTTGAACTCGAGAACAGCGGTCGCAATGGCAGCCGCACGCTTGGCGGGGTCACGGCGCTCACGGTCATCGCGGTAGGAGTAGAAGTAGGAGACGTAGGGAATAACGGGGTCACGGTAACCCAGGTAGGCGGCGGAGTTCCACCATTCGGCGATCCAGTTTTTGATCTTAGGGTTGGCGGCACGCTCCAGCAGGCGCTTCTGCAGAGGCTCACCCTCGCCGCCCGGGCGAATAAAGGCCTCGACGGCCTTCTTGGTGTTCTCGAACTCTGTCTGGGAGACTAGCGGGTGGACGGACTTCAGATACCGGCGGCCGGTCTCTTCCAGTGAGGGAACGGGGAGACGAGGCAGGGAGTCCTCGAATCGGAGCATTTTACCCTTGGAGAGATCCTCCTTGTATCCTGCGCCAGAGAGTCAGTTTTAATTTCGATCGCGACAAGCATGTGATCCACTCACCCTCAGGGACCGAAGAAGCTTTCCGAGCAGGAGCCATAGTGAGTGTCTATACACGGTCAGTCAATTGCCGCTGTGGTCAATTGCCTCGCCAGCATCAGGCGGCTCCTGGCTGCTGTGCTACGAGGCTCGGAGGTGGCCATCTTACCGAGCGGGCGAGCAGTGACGTCGGTAGCCTGGGCCTGGACAGGGTGGAAAGACGGCTTCGCGCGGAGGCAGCGAACATCCCTCACTATTGTAGAGAGGTAGACGTTGGGTATGAAGAAGGGGGGGGGGGGGCAACGGCGGAGAAAGAGATGCGCGAGAGGTAGGAGAAGGGAGGACCAAATAAGAAATGGTAGGCTCTTGACTGTGCCTCGGCTGTGGAGGTGGGAGACCGAGTCGGTCGTAACATGCAAACATGTACTGTCCCGTATGGTAATTTTGCAGGAGTGGGACTGGCAACTTGCGGGGAATCATTCCGTAAGAAACGTAAAATGACGGGAATACGGTGATCACAAGTGGTCTTTTGTATTACACAGCTGAACCGAGGTTGGTTGGGAAATGAGGATCCGGGGACGTGTGACTGCATTTTGGGCTGATGACCGAATATAAGCCGAAATCTCTTTTGATCTTGTGGGCTATACTTCAGGAATGATATAGCCATAGAGTAATATAGCGATAGGCTCTACGGATTTCCTAGCACCACCGGCTCGACAATATACAACGGGGCGATCCCACCGCAACACACGGCAATGCGGGGAGAGCTTTTCCTTAGCGCGGGCAATCAACTATACAACGTAGCGGAGTACAAAACTCCCCGCAGAGGTAAATTAGGGATAGAACAAACAACCTAGAAATACTAACTACTTTGTAAGAAACGCACGGAAGGACAAAGTCCCAGGTATATCCCATTCCCCCTCCACGACATCCCTTCATCCGTTCCCGTTGCCCCGGATGTCAATAGAATGAACAAATCAGAACGCACACGCGCTATCCAGGTATCAACGCCCCGAGATCAGAAGAGAAAAAAAGTAAGATAAAATAAATAGAAAAGAGAAGACAGGAAAGAGAAAAATGAAAACGCCAGACTAAAAATTCGAAAAACTGCAAGGCAGACAAAATGTAGATGCGATCATAGGTCATTAGGAGACCGGCTGTACAGGAGTCGGCTGCTCCTGGCCATCAATTGTCCGGGGAACTTGCACTCCTCTTCGGCGTAGCTCATCCATCTTCTCCATAGCAGGTCCTGTGCAGATGCGACCCGTTTGCATCAGAGTGCGTAAACGCTTGCGTCGGGCTTCGCCGCCTCGCTCCTCGCCGCGCCCAACCCCGTCGTCCACCCAGTCCACACTGTGCACCTTGAAGCTCATTCCGTCGTGGTGACCCTCGAACTTTCGAGATTTGAGACCGAACATCACAGTTGAGTCGTACTTCTCGAGACGTGGCAGGATCAAGAGAGTAATGTGTAGGTCTTGGTCCGTGGGAGGGACAGGTGGCAGACGAGGTTCTTTCTCCTGAGAGCCAGACTTGGACGTACCATTTGCATTGTTCTCTGCTGTAGACTGCGGGGCATGCTGGTAGATGTCCTTGATTTCCAGATCAAGCATAGACTCGTCAACATCCTCCCCCCAGGAACCCCGGATGAAACCCGAGTGAATGGCAGCGGCAACAGGGTCCGAATCGTCGGTGTAGACGCCAGTACCCCACAAAGCTCGCCGTGCACAGATTTCTTCGCGGTGGGCTGCGTCAATGCGGAAACGCGGAACACGGATAGTAATTGTGCAGTTTTCGCGCTTCTCAAATCGTGGAAGGGGCTGTGGAGTTGTGGTATAGCCGAATTTGGCACTCTCAGTGGAAGACCTCGCAGAGGGAACCCTGATACGGGGGTTGTAGAGAGTCGAACCCAGATGGTGACGGGGTAAGTGGGCCACGCTCGATAGGAGGGGCTCGAGATTCACGGTCGTACAAGGCTCCCGGATGGGAGATGCAGCCGCGACAGGTCGAGGAGCGTGATGATGGTGGTGGTGGTGGTGATGGTGATGATGCCCGGCGGAAGCCTCTGTCGGGGTAGAGGTTCGATTGAATGGGTTGACGGACGACAGGGATTGATGCAGACCAGTCAGAACGGCAGCTTCCTCTTCCGCCTTATGACGGTGATGGTGATGACTATCGAGATTGGTTAGTTTATAGCATAGGGGAAAAAAAACCTTGAGACACATACTGATGATGGTGATGATGAGGATGCGCGTGTCGAGAGCGACGGGCTCCACGGCCAAGGAGCCCTGCACCGCCATCTAGGTTCAACTGAGCATCTTCATCCCGCGACTTTCTTCCCCTTTTAGTGCCCGAGGCAGAGGTTGGGCGCGCGATCTTATCATCAGCCCCGTTGAAGCTGTCACGCTTGAAGGGACTGGAGATGAGGGGTGTCGACGGTCCACTGCCGGACACTCCTGCTGTCACGCCTCCAACACCACTGCCGATTCCTGAGAATACCCGTCCCAACTCATGCTTGATGCCGGGTTCACTAGAAGGGTTGATGAATGGAGCCTGCGCGCCCTGCACGGCCTGGGGAAGAGGAGATGCTCGACCACCACGCTTACCGTCTGCGCCCACTGCGAGAAGGTTGCGGTGCTGCAGGGGCTCGTCGCTTCCTTTACGCCGGCCCTCCTCCCCAAGAGCGCCCAGCCCAAGCGCATTAAGGCCCGCCGAGGAGGCCGAAGCTGGAGTAGACCCCATTCGCGGGGGCTGGGCTTGTTTGTTCTGATATGGCGATTCGTGGGGAGAGGGCTGGCTCTGCCCTGTTTGTAACGAGAGCAGAGGTTGTCGACTACGCCCAGGTTGAGACCCGAGAGATTTGGTATAGCTCTGGATGGCTCCAAAGCCAAATCCGGGTCCAGACTCGGGCGCAGGGAAGCGTTTGGTTTCAGGGGAAGACGGGTGCGAGCGACCGTGCTCCCATGTCGAAGCACTCGATTGACGCTCCATGGCTTCCCGTTCACCATATAGTGAGCTGTACCTTGCCGAGGGCCCCAGGGGGCCCTTCGCGTCGGCTGCGTGAGCTGCCCGTTCTCGATCGCGTTGTGAAACGTCGTCCGAGCGGCGATCCCCAAAGAGACTGCCGAACCGACCATGGGGATCCCGGCCAAGAGGATCGAGACCTGCATAGGACGCCGAAGAGGCTCGCTGGCCGGTCTCAGACCGCTCTGGCATAACCGCACTCGGACGGGACAGTGGGCTGTAACCGGATGGTCGCGTGGGTGCCTCAACATTGGGTGGCTGACTGCTCGGTCGGGCAATCGGCCCACTGAAACTCATGCGACGGGGCTCGCTGTAGGGAGGCTCGGCGGATGATATCTGAGGTGATGGGTGTGTTGAATGTGGCTTTTCAGGGTACTGCAATTGCGGCGCACGTGAAAAACCACCGTACCTGGACGGTTCACCACCCAGGAGACTCGATCCTCCGCCCGAGCCAGATCGGTATGGCCGGCCCTGTGGAGGCTTTGAAAATGTATTTTCGGGAGTACGTGATCGGCGGAAAAATGACTGCTCGAGCGGCGACGGTCGTGCTGGGGCTGTGGGTGGTGACATGGCAGCGGAAGCTGATGTCGGCGCATTGCCGAACAGGGAGGAAGGGGATGGTCGTGATAACAGCGATGACCCGGTGTCTCGAGCCGGGCGTTCAGTGTCTGAGCCTAGCATGGCTGAGATAGACATGCTGCTGCCCGGTCTCTGTGACTGGCTGGGTGGAGCATCGCGAGGGAGGAAGGAATTTGCGGGCGCGTTTGCCGATTGTGATCGCGAGCCGTACGAATGAGGAGGAGACGGGGGAGGAGGCATTTGGCGAGCGCCAAAGGCAGGGGGGGCTGAGCTTTCGTGTGATCCTATCCAGTAATTGATATTAGCAGACATTCGATATCACAGCAGCGATGCAATAGAAAAATGCGATGAAGCGATGGTGTCACGAGATGATGCGTGCGATCCCCGTAGCGCGGCGCGCTCTGTCACGTCCCAGTCACTTACCGTGGATAGGGCTGCCACTACCCAGAGATGCACGGCGCACAGAGTCAGGAGGAGGGTTATTCATGTCGCTCGATCCCAAAAGCAACCTGAAGCCCAAGGGAAGCGGATGATGAACTCAGGATCGCGAACCCGTGACTCCGGAAGCTCAAGAGACTAGTCCAAAAGTAGACTAGCTTAGTGCATCACACTAAGCCTGTCATGGACTAGTGTACCCGAGCAGCGGATCTCAACCACTGGGGATAAAATGCATCAGGGGAGGCTGAGCCCGGTACGACTGTGACTCTGGGGACAGAGGCCTATCGACTAGTTTCTGGCCCCTAGGTTAAGCGCCATGGCAGCACCCATCCACCGAGGTTCACTCAGGTGACATGCGACGAGTGCGGAGAAACGGCGGAGGAAAACCTTGGAACCGCGGGACAAGTCCGAGCCCAGTTTTTGTGAATCCGGGGCACAGGACACGCGCACAACTCAAAAAAACACAGCAAAGTAAATAGAAAGTTTATTTACCTGGTTGGTGGTGGCCACTCTGGGGCTGCGAGTGGTTTCTGCGATGCACCTGTGGTTGCTGTTTCGACTCTAGACTGGCATGTCGGCGATGTTGATGCGCACTCTGATTCCGCGGTGGGGAAGGTTGACTTCCGCCATTCTGACCACGTAGCGGGTGTGATGGGCGTGCAACGGGCGAGTAAATATGAGAGGATGTCGATGTCGGGGAGGAGTAGTCGTAACGGCCGGCCGGTCGAGGCTTATCCTCTTGACGAGGATCTTGGGCTGCAATGTATGAACGGGGACGATCTTCGCGAGACTCCTGTGAGCCTCCCAGGGGCGAGGGTCGGGGTGGATAGGAGCTCTGGTGTAACCGTCGGAAATAGTCCATCCTAAACCCAGGGAAGACGAATGGCCTAGGAGGAAAGCAAGATTCTTTTAAGAGCAGTCTTGAACGGTAGAATGGCGGTGGAAAGGACAAAAAAAAAATAAAAGAGGGCCCAAAGCTGAGAGTGATGTACGATCGGCGCTTAGTGCCGCGAGCCGATGTGGGACGTGGTGAGCGGTGCGGAGAAGAGTTGGTGCGAGATGACTGTAGGTACTCGATTAAGTTTCATACTCGCAGTCCTAGGAACCCTGGAAAATCGAAATGGCGAGTGCAAAAATCGGTGAGATTTAGCGCGTAGGGCCAGGGACGTATCTAGTGGGGACTCTGAGAATGCTGGTGCGCACGATAACGGGAGCGATCAAGCCGGCCGGATTTCTGATCCTTTTACAGTTTTGGTACGAAGCTCGATTGCTTAGCCGATATTAGAATAAAACCTGCGTAGTCTGGTTGACCTATCTATTATGTGTTTCTAGCCTTAGGTGTTAGTGTAGTAGGCGACAGAGAGCAAAGGGACATAATTACTATACTACTTTTCGCCTACCTAGAGTATATATAAAGATTAAGGGAATAATTAATATTCCGTTTTCTACTTACTTCCTTTAACTTTGAAGATTAGAGTATAATGTAATATCTACCTCTCTATCTCTTATTTTATCTTCATTTTGCCTTTACCTTTACTTTGCCCTTACTGCCCTTACTTCGCTCTTTGTCTTATACATTCTCTTATGTTCTTCTACGTTCTTTAACATACTAGTTTATGTCATATATAGGAGCTTAAAATAATTATGTCCCTATGCTCTCTGTCGCCCACCGTAGTGTTAGGCTGCCTAAACCCGTCAGCGGTACCTAACCGAGTCAGGCAGCATGCAACTGCAACGTCTTAGCGGTACGGACCTATGCTTTTGGCTATGACTAAGAGTAATTTGCATACTGACCACCGCCCACATTTACTGGTGACACTACACGTGTGCCACTGCATCAGCGAGGAAAATATATAAATCTGATTAGACATTGACAGTGGGTATCATGAGCAAGCAAACTATATCACATAATAAATACTTCCGTGTGTAATCATACGGCACAGATCGGGGTTAGATGGTCATTCGTAACATCGTCCCTTGAAATACTTCCTTTTGAGTACCAGAATACATCCGAGTAGGGGTGAGGGGAGCAGTCCGAGCTAGGTCCCAACTCACCCGTGACCAGCACAGTGACCATACGCTGAACAACCTCAAAACCGTCCCAGTGTGTTAGATAACCGTGTTGTCGTAGGGTATCGAGTTGCGACGTAAGTTCGGGATACAGTTCATGGATAGGGGATCTGGCATCCAGCACCAGCGTGAATGTACGGTCATCGACCAGGCTCGAAGTTGTTTCCATGTCCATGGGAATCTGAGGTCTTGTAGAAGCTGATCGAGGCTCTGAGTATGTGAGGAGCGAGTCAAGTTGAAAGTGCAGTTTACTCTCGAGATCGTGGCTGGACAAGCCCATCTGCAGCTCGTTGTCATGGATCCAAATGTCGGTACGGAAGCCTTGGCATCCGGCAGCAACGGATTGCGCAAGGGCGTTGGGTCGAGGGTCCGAGTGAGGAAAGGTGCAGGTAAGCTGCCCGGCGCGGGAGCTAAGACGCGACACTGTTGCAGGACGCGGGGGGGCTTTGGTGGGAGACGGGAGCGCGCGAAGACATTGAAACGCAGCCCTAACAGGTCATAGTTAGAACGCAGCCTATCAAGGTGTAACACTGACGCTTCTTGACTCACATGCATGCCAAAATAAGGCAAGTAGCGCGAACCAACGTCTCCTTCCAGCGCTTCTGAACTGACACCAACCATTCAGAAATAAAGGAGCCTAGCCCCGGAATACACTCTGTGGGATGGGAGCGGAGCGGATGGTCGTCCAGCAACCATGGGTCGTATTCGTACCGGACGTTGGATTCGATGTCCAACTCCTCCTTGGAAATTGGCATCTCCGGTGCACCCATCAGGCTGCAGGGATGATCGAGGTGGCGAGTGGTGCCAGAACTGGATGTTTGTAGCGGTGAGGGCCCGTGGGAAGGGTGCACCCAGTTGCAAGACATATGCGGCAAGCCGAGAGGGTGGCCATGGTATATAAGCTTGGAAGAAGCTCGGTGAACAAGCACGACAAGGGTAAGACCAAGAGGGGGTCACATCGCGCAATTGTGGGTAGCTGATGAGAAGAAGCACGCAATCGTGATTGGTGATAACACGAGCTCGGATGATCATCGTCAAGTCTGCGATCGCAAGGAGACCAAAGAGCCCCGGGCCATGCAGAAACCCGAAACCGTGAGCATTCTCAGCGTTTATCTACCAGAGAAGCACGGCCTTGACTGTATGACACTCCACGTGCACATTCCATGAAGGGTTTCACCAAGTTCGAAGTCAGTTCGAAGTCCAGGATGGTCAGGGCAAAGTGGATCGCACACAATCGAGACACAAAGTGACGTTCGACATGCCAAGACCGCCAAGCCAGCCTATTCGTATCTGATTTAAGGGTCTAAACTAACGAGGGAGCTACAGACTGTCGGTCTGGTCTGCCGTATTCACCACCCGGAGTCGGCTGCCATTTATGCCATTTAATCACGTATTTCACACTGACAAGGTTGAAAGTACAATGATGCATGTTGCCCGTATCTGCTTGAATCAGTCCGCATTCGGTAACTAGAGCTAGTCAATCTCCTAACTAACTCATAACTGTTGGTGAGAGCTGCAGCTGGGCGTAAGGTGGCCATACTGGCATACATATAAGTCGTGCTTGGTGGGTCCGGGCACAGGACCATTTCCCGCCACTCACATCTACGATAGATAAATATGGCGGCATCAGCTCATATAACGGTGAATAAACAAAGTTTCTCCTGTCTGATGGTAGATTAGAGACCTTGGCGAGCCCCTCTCGAGGGACCGGCTTTGTTCCGGCCCCGCAGTCTCGGGGATATGCTGATCGACGCCTTGTACCGATCACGATAGCCTTATCCCATGAACACAATCAATGCAGCTGTTTCTGCCAGAAATCGACATGGATCTAATATCTAGACTTGGATTGTCCACATTACTACCATCAGTGGACCCCTTCCCAGATATAGCGCTAATCCAGTCATGTCGATAGCAGCGAAGTATATACACGCAGATGTCTTACCACGTATATCACAATTGAATTTCACTCCTACAATAACTGCCCCAACAGGCAAAATTAGCAAAATCAAGAGGATTTTACTACTCGGTTGCGACCGAGGGGTTCGGCCTCGGGTGCCTCTCGCCGAATGTTACGCACCGAACTGCCCCGCATCCCAGTGACTCATAAGCCAAAGTTCTTAAAAAGTGTACATCACTATGAATTCTAATCTCAACACCACCATGGATCGCAATTTGGAGCCTATGATAGTATCTGGCACCAGCCAGCCCACTCCGTTGGAACCTGTGTAGGTAAAACCCGTCATTCGCCGCGAGCAACATAATAACACGCTCCTAGACAGCCATTCCTCATTGTCGTCTCTTCAACCGCCCTTGTATTCACAGGATGCGGTATCAACTTCGCATTTGGTGTCTACCAAGAGCTATATGACTCCATGTCCAAGCTTCCCAACACGCCTTTTACGGGCGCAACCCCGGCGCAAATCGACCTTATCGGCACACTTTCCATCGCACTAATGACAATTGGAGCCCCGTTGACAACCGCGTGGACCAAGCAGTATTCACCGCGAACAGTCATTTGGAGTGGCGGGATTATGTTCTCCGTCGCACTCGTTCTTGCCAGCTTCAGCCAAGCTCTGTGGCAGTTCCTCCTCACACAGGGTCTCCTTCTTGGAATTGGGACCTGTATGACCTATATGCCCTCTGTGACAGTTGCACCCACCTGGTTTTCAAGTCATCGTGGACTCGCCATGGGGATCATTCTCGCTGGAACAGGCGTGGGAGGTGTCGTCTGGCCCTTGGCATTTAGATATCTCATTGAACGTGTTGGATTCCGCAACTGTCTCCGCATCACCGCCGGGATATCCTTCGTGCTCATCACAGCATCGGGTGTTTTTATGCGATGGCCAGCAAGTCAAATGACTCGTATTCAGGCAGAGAATGCGACGAATGCACGAGCAAGTATTCTGCGTATTCCATTGGTTGACTGGCGCGTTGTGCGCACTCGGAAGTTTGCCGCCCAGGCCTTGGGAGCAGCGCTTCAATCGGCAGCATACTATACGCCTGTGTTTTTCTTTGCCTCTTTTGCGCGCACACTGGGATACTCGCAGGCGACGTCGGCCAACTTTATCGCTATTTCGAACGCGGCGAATGCCGTAGGCAAGATTGCTATTGGTCATGTCGCAGACCGTATGGGTAGGCTGAACACACTGTTTCTGACGACGTTGGTGTCATCGGTGGCTGTGTTGGCTCTTTGGCTTCCATCTTCACTGTCGACATCTCAATCTAGCGGCAGCGCGCTATTCATAATATTCACCGTTTTCTACGGTGTATTTGCCTCGGCCTATGTGTCGCTGTTCCCAACGAGCCTCGTGGAGCTATTTGGCGTGCAGAACTTTGCTAGTGTCAATGGCGTGTTGTACATGGTAAGAGGCTTTGCGACATTGCTTGGAACTCCGATCGCGGGGTTGTTGATTCGCAGCAGCCAGCACCAAAAGGCGAACCCGCATAATTATGTGAATACCAGTATTATGGTCGGTGTTCTGCTGGCTGCTGCAACGTTTGCGGTACTGTGGGTTAGGATTGAGGCAACTGTCACGCTGGAAGGTGGGCAGGGACACCGCAGAAAGTGGTTAATGTAATTAGCCCAATGTGCTTCATCTCCAAGGACTGAGTGTGTCATTCGATCTATTTTACATCTGAGATTATCTCACTGTTGCCACTTCCAATTGCAACGTGATATGGTTCTAATGCTTCTATGTACCACTCCATGATCATCAAATTCGTAACTTCATGGACCGGGTGTTCGTACGCCCTCTCCCAATCCCATAAGACCACCTGCAATGCCATTCATCCGTCGATCTAAAAGATCTTCTTCGCTATCTAATGATGCGATACTTCGGCGACGTGGGCCAGCAATGACGGGACTTCCTGGAGCACTGTTGATCTCATCAAACGTATCCTGATTTTGGCCATCCAGCTCAAGGCGTTTCAACTTTGCAATAAATTCTCTTGTATTGCCAGATTCGTTCACAGTGCTTGTGAATCCAGTCATTCGAGAGGAAGCAAATGATGAACGAGATCTTCTGCGACGCAGGCGAGACTCTGGTTGATCTGAATTGTGGGATGAAGATGTGACCTTGCTCATGCTCATCTCTAAAGGTGTGTCCTCGTCTGCGGAAGATTCACCCGTGAAACGGCGATGGTGATGACTATGATAGCCTCTGACACTCCCGTTGCTCTTGAAGCTTTTCCATGTCTGTGAAGTTTTCGCAGCAGGGAGCTGAGAGGGTTGATGAAGGCTGTACTCGGCAGCATTGAGCTCTATGGTATCCAATATGTTCTCAATCCAACTCGCGCTGCGATTAATGTATTTCCATGCATCTGGGAAGAATCCGGCCATTTGCATGAAGCCGTGCGAGACACCTGGGATCAGTGAGACCTCAACGTGATCCTTCTCATTGAACTGATCTCGGGATTTCTCCAGACCCAAGTCTTGACGTTCACGGAATTGTTGGAGCTTTGCTTGGCGTAGTCTTCCTGCGAAAATGACAGTATCGTCAACCAGGGGGTCGCGCTCGCCGGTCAAGATGTAGGTTTTTGGAAATGCTGCGAGTAGTGCATCCGGTGCAAGAACAGGGGATAGGTAGAAATCTGTATTAAAGTCTGGACGTTGGTGAGGTCCAATGTACAGAATGATCATAGCTCGCATCATTTCAGGCGAGAGGATCCGATCATGGACGTAGGATATCATTGACGAGACGGCCAGCCTTGTTGTGATTGGCTGGTCCTGGTCCTCGGGCTGGAGGACTGCACTTCCATTCAGATCATCGCTCTTCTTCAGTTTGTCACGGAGTGCTTTTGAGGTCTCGGACGCAACGTTGACTTGCTCATCTCTCTGGGGCGCCTGTTTCGTGACTGCGGCCAAGTCCTCAACGGAGCGACCTGGAGAAGTGTATGGCGTTAGTTTGCGATATTGATCCTGCTTCCGTTGCAAAACACTTCGATTGGTCTGGCGGGAACTTTTATCCTGGATCAAGGACATTTGTTCGTCAGTCATCCAGCTTTCGACTCTGACATTGAGCGCCGGATATGCCAGGACGAGCCCATCTGGGCCAGGAAGTGCATCCTCGCCCTTCCAGCCCTGCGTCATGGCTGACTGTAAGACCATAAGGATCATTCCGACCGCAAGATTCCCGCCCGCACTCTCTCCGGTGACGATGATCCGAGGGCGTGACAAACCACTCATCCCAAGGCAACGGCCATTAGTAGACATGATAGTGTGGTAAACATCGTAGCACTCATGTAGTGCATAAGGGTATGCGTATTCCGGTGCCTTTTTGTAGTCGATGCTCAAAACAGGCACTTTCAGGCGACCTGCCCAAGACAACAACTTGTCTTCAGAGTTTCGAGGCCCCATAGCAACGAAACCACCCCCCGGAACATCCAAAATTACTGTAGTTTGGTCTTTGAGCGCGCTCAAAGGCCCGTCAAAGTACAGCCATGCATGCACAGGATCGCTGTGGTCGGAGTGAGGCGGTCGAGCAATGCGAATCGCTCGAGGCGAATACCGAGTCAGTCGGGGTCGAAGCAAGCTCGCCAAAGCCCACAAGTAAGGTGACGTAGCTTTGTTCCAAGAGACCCTCAAATGTTCAAGATTCAGAGTGCCCCGAACCCTGCGTACTTTCTCGTCCGCTGCTTCTGCGGCGATGAGATAATAGGCAGTGAAGACCAACGAAGCCAGATCCCGAAGCCATTTGGGCTTAATGTGCATAGCTGTCCAAAACCCTGCATCCAGTCCAGTTGTAATCCAAGTCGCACGGAAGAAGGATCGCGAATAGAGGTTCGCCAAGGGTTCAGGGCATTCCAGCCCCACAATCTTGCCAAAGTTGCGGCTGATGTAGAGCCAAAGAAAGATAATGACGGTCGTCTGCCAAGCGCTTAACCTGCTGCTGAAGTACCTAGAAAGTGATCGAATAAAAGGAGGCCCATGCTTATTGGCCCTGTGATGAAGGTAGTTTTAGCCTCATATCGTGGACATGAATATATGGAGATACCAACTTACCGCAGAAGATAAAGTGACCAGAACGAAACGACCGCAAAAACCTGGAATTTGCGGAAACGCGTAGAAGGCCTCCCCAAGACGTGGTCTGCCAGTGATATTAGCGTTGATCCTAAAAGGGTTCCAAGCTTGGTCGTACCGATCATATCTACCCACTCTGCATATATAGGTTAGTCCCTGAATCGGAGATGCTTGTACAACCGCGAGCTGTGGAAAGGAAAAGTTCAATGATAATCTAAACCTTAGAAGCACAAAATACAAAGAAACAAAGAATTTACAGTTGACCGAAATGAAGTCGAGACAACTTTCACATGTGAAAGCTATCACATGCCAGTGACGCCATCAGCTGACTCTTGTCAGCAAATCAACAAATCAGCGACCAGACAATCGCTTATATAGTAGCCAACGTGGGGACGTCTAACTGAAACCCCATGTCCTTGCCTCTGCTGACGCACTATGATACGACTGATGGAATTGGTGGCATCAACAACCCACACGGTCGCCTTAGGGAGACGCAACCTTGGAAATACATATGCACCGGATACTTTCTGGCAATTCTTGGCTTTCCCTGGATACCCGGTCTGGCTATAGTTTAGAAGTGAGCGGGTAACAAGAGTATCTCTGTTGAATAAGGAAGGGGGCGCCCTATATTAAAGACAGTGCAGACTTAGGTGCTTCAATAATCTCGGCGCCATACTGCTAGACTCATTGCTGGGCAGTGTATTTTATCCTGTCTACAGAGAGGCCTGTACAGGCGCATATTGTCAGACGAACACTTCTGCATTTCTCACAATGGCTATATATTTTACTTGGCTGTCGACGCTTCCCCACTCTCAGTACAGCTTTTCAGATGGGTCAAGATTCTCCAATACACATCTTCAGCAGCGTTCTTTCCAACAATGGGATCCAAGTGGCCATACCCCTCGGCTAGGAATCTGCGATAATGTTTCTCCCCAAACTTTCGGCGTAACAGTTCATAATCCCTCAGTGTGGACTCGGGATTGAAGACCTGGTTATCTGTACCCGACACGAAGAGAATTGGCAGCCCTTGCAGCCGTTGTAAATTCTCGTCTGTAAGAAGAGGAAGTGAATTATTGTCCGTACACACCCCTCGGGTTCCCATGCAGACCACTTGCTTCATGATTTTGGTGTGCGTGCCTGCAAAGAACTGGTGAACGTTGTCATGAATGCCCACGTCGAGATTGTCATGATTCCATAACAGACCAAAGGCAAAAGACGTTCGACGACACGCAGTGGATGTACAACGGTCCCGTTTATCTCCCACGGGATATAAACGAAGGAGAGCATCAAGTAACCGTTGAAAAAGGGCGTCCCTAGCACTGCTGGCAATTGGGAAGAACTTCCCCGCGAGCAGTCCATATAGTTGGATCAGCAGAGTGGTTCGCCCTTTGACCGCATTCCAGTATCCAAAGACCATATTCATGAAGACGGAATTTGCAGAAATACCGAGTAGATCGCCACTGGAAATAGTCCCGTCAAGGAGTCCCATGCCCAGAGCTACAGAGCCTTGGCAGTGGGCTATCACATATGGCTTTTCCGGCTCTCTTTCTCGAATGTATTTGACTGCAGCAGCAACATCGAGACGGCAATCAAATACAGTAGATTCCTGGGCCACGGTGTGATCACAGCCCCAGCGAGGTGTGAGTGCGTAACAACGGTGGCCACGCTTCGTAAGATAGTCGACCATGTTGCATCGCAAGAATGGCAAGGCGTACAGATTGTGTGTCGCCTTCCCGGTGATTCCAGGTAGAAGCAGAACTGGTGGATAGGTTGAGGCTGAGCTGTCTTCAAGCTTGCCTTCTTGCAGAGGAGGAGGATGATAAATGTCAAGGGAAACCTGCACGCCATCTCTGGCTTTGATGTGGCACGACGTGGGCACGCAACCTTTTGATCGCACGTTACCTTCCGTTGAAGACCGAGGAAAGCGCACAGGAACGAAAGGGCTGAAAAAGAAGAGGCCCACATGGAGCATAAAGGAGACCAAAAAGCCTATCAGAGCCAGGAAAAGGCTAGCTGTCAGAGGCTTCGTCATTCGGAACGTTTTAATCTGCTTTTGGAAGTCGAGTAATGATATATGAACTGCCCCTGATCCAACTCTTGCCCCCTCTGGGCGAGTGATTTTGACTTTGACCGTAGTTGTGGCTTCCCAGGTTTTTCTGACGGAAAACGCCATGTTCGAGTCGATAACCTTGTGGCCTTCCAAGTGGTACTGCTTGCCCTCTACCGAGAGGAGCTCTAGGTGGTATGAAATTGCCGACGCTTCGGCTTTTTCTTCTATGGGCGTGAAGAATTTTGTAGTTCCGTCGACAATCTTGAGCGTGCTTGCAGATAACGCATAACAGGAGACTGTCCCGGTGCATTTACCTTGATATCGTGATCCTAGATGGAAATCGTGAGTTTTTAATACACCAAAGAAAGACCCGGTTCCTCACCTTTTCGAGGTTGGCAGATTTCTACCGTGAGAAACATCTGCATCGCACAGGACGAGCCTTTTCCAACCCCATGAGAGCGCCCGCGATTTTTCTTCCTCGGTTCCATGCATATATGTCCATATAGATTCTCTGTAAACTGCCATCCTATGGAGTTCGAATCTCTCTTAACGTCTTCATGGTTCTGGGAGTTGCGAGATACTCTGGGACTGCTGTGGGCATCCAAAATGCCATTCTTGGTTTTCAGATCGATTGATAGCCCCGAGCTCTTGGCGAGAGAGCTAACAGAACGCTCTGAGAGAGCGGTTATGGTCGCCAGCGGGTTCACACCTAAGGCTGTCGGAATGATAGAAGCATCACAACACACAAGGCCCTTATGAACTTCACTATCTCTGCCAGTGAAGACCTCCCCCAAATGATTCGTTACACCCGCCTGCCCTGTACCATCGCTGCTCATGTTGGCTCCGCCAAGTGGATGCACCGTAATTGCCTCCTTGTGGCGGCCTTAACCAAGTTAGCTTAGTTTGCCATCATTGTCAGTCGCTCTTACCGTAAAAGTATGAAAACGCCATATTTGCTTGTGTGAGTCCAAATAACGCACTGAATACTTTCTTGATCTTGTTGAAATTCTCGGAGCAGCCTTCTGAAGGTGCTCGCAAACACAGCCGGTCACCATCCAAAGTCAAGGTCATCTCGTTGCTATCATGTGACATCACAAGATATGTTGAAGTCCGCTGCAGGGCTCCGCCATGTGCGTACGGGCCGAGTAGAAAAGACTTTACAGAGGCAAGGGTCCTTCTAGTCTCCTTTTTAGGATTCCATATAAAGGACACCGCCTGATCCTTCATAGTCTGCAAGGCAAGAACAAATTGGATTACTGGACTCAATGATTCAGGAATGCAACCGTCCTGAATGACATATCCAGAGAGAGGGTTGTTCGCAGGATCAACGAGGCGGTTGTCAATCACACCTGTGATCGTCGGCCCAGGTGCCTCGGAAGAGCGTGACGATCTACGAGAGACTGCGTTGACATCGGCGCTCCCATTGTACCCTATATCAAAATCAGATATGGACGGCTTCACAATATGCACGAGACATACCAAATATCAACATGTCGCCATTACCGGATAGGTTTCTGCCAACGAGCGGAGACATCTGCAAGCCGCGTTTCTTGGATCTAAGCAGGATTTCAGTGGTGCCTAAAGCACCAGCCCCAAGGAAACAGAATTCTGTCTGAACGGAACAAAGTAGTCAATGAGTTAGCATATAAACATCAGCTCCGAAGCCTTGGAAGAGTTTGTCTGCATCGGTACCTACTGCTTTAATCCAGAAGAATTGATCCTTGAAATGATCTGTAAATGAAGATCTCCCACTCCCATGCCACGAAAAATGTATAATGTAGCCTTTCTCATCTGGCGACTTCTCAACGAGCTTGACCTCACACCCGCAAAAGATTTCCGCGCCCCAATTCCAAGCATCTGCAAGATATGTCGTTGCCACTGAGTTCTTTGAACCATCGTTAAGGCCAGTAGACTCGTGACCTGATCCTGCATTTGCCTGCATTGGAACACCTACATCGTTGCGGCCACGACAGAAGAATGTGGTCAGCGGTGCTCGGTAGAAGTTCTCCTCTGTTCCCAATCGTTTCGAGTCCTCTCGAAGATGCTCGAATTTGGTCAAGCTTGGGTACTCTTCAGGGTATGTGGAAGGCTGCAGCATTGCTTCAGCTCGTAAATAGTCTAATCAAATTAGCTATGGGCATTCCTGGAAAATGAACTGTATGAGGAAACTCACATTTGTCCAGCACTGACGGGTCGTTTCTGATCTCCGACGGCCACGGACTCATTTTCAGTGTGTCTTCATCTGCTTCCAAAAAAACTCCTGCGTTTATCAATGAGCATCCTCCGAGCCCTATGCCTTGAGTCAAAATGTGCTGACGTCGGGCTTGAGATGCCACATACCATGAGCAGACAAAGCATGCTGTCCATTTCCTAAAAAGAACTGAAACAGGCGAGTTGGATTTCCAGTTGACAGCCATTTTGACATGAATGCGTTCTTTTCAGATTTCCCCACGACATTGAAATCCATAAGACACTGCGCGAGCGTACGCGGAAACGAGCCGGCTCAAGTGTATGTTAGCATTCACGTATCCGTACAGCCCTCGCAATGCAAGATCCATATTCCATACTGTTGGAAACTCGATCAATGCACGGTGTGAGAGAAAGAATACTTACATCGTCTTTCCCAGCCAAGCTCTAGCACTGCGACAGTCTTTCCTGCTCGAGCCATTCGACTGGCTGCGACACCGGCTCCGTATCCAGATCCTATAACCACGACATCATACTCTGGCCTCATTGTCTCAAATGGACGACTCAGCATTGGATAATCATCCGTCTTGTATGTGGGACTCGGCATTATTGCTGTCGATGAATGCTGTTGAGGTGCGAAACGTGGGGCACCAAGAGATAAGTGAAATACTCATCGATCTTTGGGCAAAGTGACAGCACCAAAAGCGGAAAGAGCCAAGAGGATTTTCAACCAGAGATATCTAAACGGAATGTTAACAGCGAGACACGTGGGTCCTTTGAATGGACACTGTAAGCTGGGTATCTGTGAACCTCGGCATCGGAGATGATACTGGGAATGAATAGGTAAAGGTGAAATGCACTCCGATAGGATGATTCTACTCCGATGTGGTTCTAGGCTAGCCATGCATGGGCCGCTCGTTATATTCTAATTTGTAGCTTCTGGGGCCCCTTGCATTGTACCCTGCTTGAGTGTAAGCGTTGCTTTGTGAATTTCCATATGTCTTGGCCATCACTTGACCATGCGAATTAAGTATGTTGATTGAGCTTTTACGCACGAGGAAAGAGCCACGCAGTGTTTCGTATCATGCATTTCTGAGAGGAATCAAAATGTTCTTATGCGTCAGCCGGTGATGGCTAGCGGGCGCCTCCGCATATTTAGGGCAGCATATGATCCAATCATTCTACACCGCAAGGTGGCGGTCAGCTATTCGCCCATGCTTCAACCATAAAAAACGAAGGCTCTCAGCTCTGTATTCCAATGTAAGATAAGGTATACTTCAGTAGATAGATAGAAAGGTTTAATGTGACGATAATAGCTCTACAAGCGACTAACATCTCTTCAAGTAATGAGTTTGCCACTTCACCCGGAATACATTGAACGGTGGGGTTGATATACCAGATAGACCGAATTTAGAACAGGTGGGAGTAATATGGCCGAAATACCTCAACCTGAGTGTTATTTAACTTAAAGTTCTTAGTGCTAAAGTGGGGAAAGTTTGTGCTTAACAACCCTAAAAGATCATCATGCTCTAGCCGAACCTATTCAAGTCTAGCCATGCCAACTAGGCTAGTGCAAACCACTGCTTGACTCTTTGGGCTAGAATATACGATGGATTCTATTCTAAGGCCCATCGATCGGAGGAATAACGCCAAGTCCGTAGAGCCCAAGCTCCGAGGTTCTCTGTCTCAAAGCTTCATCTTGTCCGTGATATGATAAAGACGCAATTAGTACTACCCCCCGGATAGCCGAGGAAGCTGATTATAGTAAGATAATACTTAAATACATCGATCGACATAAAGAAGCAGCTTGTTAATCTAAATGGTCTCGCGTAGCAATCACACAAGCGAAATGAATCTTCCAATGTCACCATCGACAGCAACATCTACCACTGTATCTCCCCTGTATAGAGCCCTCGAGGCAAATAGCATGGTGTTTATCTCCCTAGGAGTATAGGCAATATCAACAAAGAAGGTAAAGGTCTCGCTAAGGCCAGAGTCTAGTTAATCATGTTCCACCAAGCAGGAAAATTCTGAACCAGAACCATATGTTCCATCAAATATAGACAAAGGTAGATTCGTAATAGGTTCGCGCCGGTTGACGATTTCTTAGAACTTGCTATGACTAGCATGATCGAAAAGGGAAAGGGTAGATTAGGGCTCTCCTATAATCTGACTCTAGCCAAGGTTGATCCGATCTCTTTGTTGAGGCTTTGAGGCTCTGCCGGGGCCAATCATAGGCCTCAGCTAAGGCAGTCTGATCAACAAAGGTGGCAGGCTCCAAGTTCCTGACTCAATAAATTTTCTTCTTCTTCTCCTTCTTCTTCTTCTCCTCCTCCTCCTCCTCCTACACGACTAAAAGCCAAGCGGTGTACATGATGATCACCGTCTCCGGGTCCAGCAAGCTGCTGCAAGTAGCAGCCACGGTGATCACACTGCTATTTGTTTTTTCCTCTTTTCTCATCAATTATGAGCGGGAGACGCACAGAAGGTCTTCAGTCGCCCGCAAGACTGTCATTCGCGTGATTTGTGTTAGTCTCGTATCTGCGTCTTACATTGTTGAGGCGACCACCTCTCTGCACCGCCATGGACCTGGTCCGACCCAAGATCATCTATTCGCGACGGTAATTTCTGCCATGGCGTGGGCTTCAACCTGCCTCCGCAAAAGATTCCTCATTTCCGAAATTGTTGGGCTCTCCATGATTTCGGTGGTATTTGGAATTCCCGGGCTAGTCCTATATGCCATGTATCCAGCCCTCTCCAATATGCACGAAAAATCCCTGGCCATTGGATTTATACGGTTGCTCCTAGTCGTTGGAACTCTTATAGACTGCTTCGCTTGCTACATTTCACATAAAAAAGCACTGAAGCAAGAAGAAACGGAGGAGGTGCAGCCCTTCATCGGCGTCTCAAGTGACCAGGTCGCGCACACTCAAGTCTCATACAGCAACGCGCCCCACACATTCGAATCTCGTCATACTAGCAAGCTTTCTGCTGGAGACTCGGACTCTGAGCATTCTGATGATGAAGGAGATAAGCTCAACAACTCTCGTGCTGGCCAGCTTCGCAAAAGCGGCAGCTGGATGGTCTATCTCCACAACTTCAAGATTTTCCTACCGTACCTCATCCCCAGAAAGAACCTCAAAGTGCAAGCCTGTGTCTTTGCTTGCCTACTTTGTTTGATCGCCGATCGATTTTTGAACGTCCTGGTTCCTCGCCAACTCGGGATCGTTGCCGATAAGCTCTTCGCAAAGGAGCTGCCACTTCCAGACCTGGGCATTTACTTCATTCTGAATCTGCTGCACGGCGATTCGGGTCTACAAATCATTAAGGCACTAGCGAAAATTCACATCGAACAGTTCTCGTACCGTCAACTTACGAACGCCGCCTTCAACCATGTCATGGGCTTGGCGATGGAGTTTCACTCTGACAGAGACTCGGCCGAGGTTATGAAGGCCATTGAGCAGGGTGAAACGCTAACTCATATCCTCGAACTCGCCATCCTGAACATTGCGCCGACTGTTATCGATCTATGTGTGGCATTCGGCTTTCTCTACACCAAGTTCAACTCTTCGGCTGCCCTGTGTATGCTTATCGCATCTCTAGCGTACATAACTGCCGAAATTATCACTTCCAGTTGGAACGTGAAAAACCGCCGGCGGCTCACCAAGACCGCAAGGGCAGAGGCGCGGGTCATGCACCAAGCCATTCAGGGGTGGCAGACTGTCTCGGCCTTCAACATGTTTTCATACGAGAAATATCGCTTTGCAGGGGTTGTTGACAAGGCCCTCTTAGCAAGGCTAAAGTGGACCCAGCAAGATGTCTGTACCAATGCCTTGACAGAGGCGCTCGTCCCCATTACCTTCTTCTGCCTTACGTGCCTCATTTCCAACGAGATCTACCACGGACGTGCGTCTCCGGGCGACTTTGTCTTCCTCATTCAATATTGGGAGTATCTAATGTGGCCGATTCGGTTTCTATCTCATGGATACCGCAGGTTAGTGCGGCAGCTTACCGATGCAGAGCGGCTGCTCGACTTGCTCACCACAAAGCCCACAGTCACGGATAAAGAAGAAGCTCTACATTTAGGCCCAGTCGAGGGGCAGGTCAAGTTTGAACAAGTTTGCTTCGCCTACAGTGCTGGGAGGACTGAGATCCAGGATATCAACATTTCTGCATCACCGGGTGAGACTATTGCTCTCGTTGGCACTACCGGAGCAGGCAAGTCGTCTCTTATAAAGCTGCTGCTCCGTTATTATGATGTGACATCAGGGAGCATTAAGATTGATGGCCATGACATTCGAGACGTGACGCAGGGCTCTCTACGAGACGCTATCGGCATAGTTCCGCAAGACCCTCTTCTCTTCAATGCATCGATCATGGAGAACCTTCGCTATGCGAAACTCACTGCTTCGAATGAAGAGGTTTATGAGGCGTGCCGTGCTGCTGCCATTCATGACAAGATCCTCTTATTCCCCAAGGGATACAACACGAAGGTCGGCGAACAAGGGGTCAAATTGTCTGGAGGGGAGGTGCAGCGTTTGGCGATTGCGCGAGTTTTTCTGAAAGATCCCCCGATCCTTGTCTTGGACGAAGCAACGAGTTCTGTTGATACAGAGACAGAGTCTGAAATTCAAAGTGCGCTGAAGCGGTTGAGCAGGAAGAGGACCACATTTGTCATTGCCCACCGGCTTTCGACCGTTGTTCGCGCGGACCAAATCTTAGTTTTGCATGAGGGGGCGATTGTTGAGAGAGGTAGTCATGAGAAACTGTTGGACAAGCGTGGCAGGTACTACAACCTGTGGCAGAAGCAGCTTGCTGGTTTAGCGGAGGAAGCCCAGTTGGTCGAACTATAAAAAAGGAATGGCACTTTTGAGTTCCTATATACTTGAGATGAAATGGATGAAATTTTTATGCCAATATAGAACATATGCAGCTATTCTTGATACGTGTCAAATGCAATGTAATGAATAAATAATCTAAAGAAGATCTAAGCAAGAAGCAAGAGTATAAGTTTATGACTGCCGGCAGTACTCTCGCCCATGAATCTGCTGATACCTGCACAGCAAGACCTCCCATGGCATACTCAAGAACCCGGCAATACAGATACCAGCTGAATCGCTGACAGTCGTAGCCCCAAGCGAGAATTCACGGTCCTCCTCAGGTACACAATCACTGATTTTTGCAAAGGTGTTGACATATACCAGTCCGCCCAGCAATCCTTCCCAAAAGATAATGAGGAAGACAAGCCAGACGTTGGGAATGAAGTTGAACAGGGAATGAAGTGTTAGAAGTGCCAAGTTCAAAACTTGTAGTAAGGAGGGTAAATAGAGGTTACGGATGCGGAAGAACGGTGTCGAGGAGCGGGAAACGAAAACTCCAGCTTGGTAGATCGCGTTGTATGCCGGGTAGAAAGCACGGAAGCTTTCAAATGGCGTGGTGTATAATGGGAAGAGTAGAGTGGGAGCCACGCCCTGGTTGATCACATACTCCGCGATGAACACCATGAGTAAAGGGAGCATACTTTGGGTAATTGTTAGCCACAAAGCAAAATGAACATGTTAGCAAACTTACTAAGGCAAGAACAGTTTCCCAAGACGGCGCAAATTAGCACGGAAATGCTCCCATGTGGGTGCTCCCTCATTGACATGGACGGTCTTGTGGGTTTCAGCAGAGGGAGCAGAAGCGACTAACAATCTCTCTGCTTCGTCCCCTCTTCGCGGATCGCGGTTATCCTCGTCTAGCTCGTCACCATTCGGATGCTCCCCTTGCTCAACGGCGTAGTATCCTTCCGACGCCGACGTAGTTGACTTCAAAGCGTCTTGCGGGAGAACAAGGAAGAAGCTCGCGGCCATGACAAAGGGCAAAAGCGCCGATGCCAAGAGGGTGGCCTTGACTGAGACTCCCATTGCAGAGGTTGCTAGAGAATATGCACCGGCTCCAACCAAGCCAGCGGCGCCAGTCCCGCTGCCCCATGCCGCTAAGCTGAAAGGTCCGTAGAAATGAGTGAGACCAACGAAGCTCAACTCACCGCCGCCAGCAGAAAGACTCGCCAGGACAATTCCAGCAATTTTAGATGCAATGGTCCCTCCATCGGTATAGGGCGGGCTCATAGCCACGACGAACATGCCGGCAATCGACAAGAATACGAAGATGATCACCCTCATTGAGTAGGGAACCACGTGGATAAAGTGTGGAGCGATGAGCTTAGTTCCGAATGAAGGGATGATGTCGGCGAGGAGAATGACACCCTTGGGGACATTGGGACCAACGAGGTCCAGGGCTGCGGAGAGGAGGATAACGTAGAGGACATTGTTGATAAGGCCTGTCTGACAGTTAGAGGCTTATCCTTCAGTTCTCTCAGACCATACGCACCGAACAGCCAAAAAGCGACGCAGACTCGGGGGTCTGCGCCACTGAAAACTCCTTTCAAACGATCGTAGAGACGAGTCCACAGTGAAGATGATGGAATGTCCACATCGCCCACGGGAGTGTTTTGGGACGCGGGGCGAGGCATGGTGAAGGTGAGGGTAGTCGCGTGAGGGCTATCGCGAGTTCATGGCTATACTCCGTAGTCTATTCGCAAATGGGCTTGGGGCAGAGCATGCGAGCGATTGCCTCATTGATTAGGGGAGGTGAACGAAGAAGGTCAGCTCCACCCAAGAAAGTCCCACTTAACGCGTATATGAGTGAAGTCTTGGCGCGGGATGACGAAGTATGAGATTCTCCACTCTACCAAAAAAACAACTTTTGTTCTTTCCATGTATCTAATCCTCTATATGTATATGGGATGCATTATATCAAACCAGAAATACACGCTGTCCCCATGGTAATCAACGAAATGGTATATCAAACACGTCATAGGCGGCATTCAAACCCCACCGGACAGATCGCTGGGATCATCAGGACTGGGCCACAACCGAGTCGATGGATTGCTCAAAAATCTTCAAGCCAGCCTTAATCTGATCCTCGGTGATAGTCAGGGAAGGAACAAAGCGGACACAGCCATCACCAGCAGTGATAATGAGCATGCCACGCTCGCGGGCAGCAGTGATAATATCACCCGCCTTGGAAGAGAAAGTAGGAGTGAGCTGGACACCGAGGATCAAGCCACGGCCGCGAACCTCCGAGATGACATCGGGGAACTTCTTCTGAATAGCCTGGAAGCCAGAGATAAACTGAGCCGACTTCTCCTTGACGGCGCTCTGGAGTTCGGGCGCAGCCAGGCGCTCGACAATGTGATGGGCGACACGGCAGGCCAGCGGGTTTCCACCGAAGGTGGTGCCGTGGTCGCCAGCCTTGATGTGCGAGGCGACAGTTTTACCAGATATAATGGTCGCGCCGATGGGGATGCCGTTACCCAGGGCCTTGGCGCTAGTCAGGATATCGGGGTGGGCAGCCTCGCCAGAGGACTGGGCCAAGGATGGGTGGGCGTGTGCCCACAGAGTACCGGTACGGGACAGACCGCACTGGATCTCGTCAAAGATCAAAATGGCACCAACCTCGTCGCAGCGCTTGCGCAGAGCAGCCAGGAACTCGGGGGTAGCGACATTGACACCTCCCTCACCCTGGATGGGCTCAACAATCACACCACAAGTCTTATCCGTGATGAGAGTCTGGAGCTGCTCAACATCGTTGTAGTTGCCGTACTTAAATCCGGGGATCATCGGTGAGAATGGGGTCTGGTATTTCGGGTTCGGGGTTGCAGACAGAGCACCCATTGTACGGCCGTGGAAGGAGTTGTGGAACGAGACGAACTCGTGCTTGGCGCCGGAGGGGTCCAGGGACCGACCGACCTTGCGGGCGAACTTGATAGCGGCCTCGTTGGCCTCGGTTCCGGAGTTGGAGATGAAAACCTGCGACGCATCACGCATAGCCCCGGACGCGCGAGTCTGTTCGATCAACAATTGACTCAGAGCACCGGTCCAGGGGTTGTGGTAGAGATTGGAAGCGTGAATGAGGGTCTCGGCCTATAGAAGCGGATAATCAGCGGCTGCTTAGCAGGGCGTTATGACTCAATAAGCGCACCTGCTCTGCAACAATTTTCGCAATCTCGGGGTCACAGTGACCGAGGGAGTTGACCGCAATGCCTGCTGTGAGATCCAGATAGCGACGATTCTCCATATCCCAGAGGTAGCAGCCCTGTCCCTTCATCATCATCGGTGCTGGGCGAACGTATGTGGGGACCATGAACGGAGCCCGCTCGGTAATGAACGACGCTGTGAGCGAGTCGGGGGAAGGGTCAGGGTTGGGCAGGGATGCCTCCTTCTGCAAGTTATTAGCACAATGAAATACCGATGCCTATTATCTGGGCCGTAGGACATACCTCAACCTGTCTCTTCACATCCTGGGGAGCATTGGATGTGGCCGCAAATCGTCGCTGGATGGGTGACTCAATGGAAGGAACCAGCCGAGAGGCGCGAGGCAGACGGCGCGCGGCCACACGGAGAGCGGACATGATGAAATAGGAGATACGGTCGAATTGATCGTCAAGCCGACTGAATATCGAGGGAGGGCCAGCTACTCGAATTGCGGGAGATAAAAAAAGGCGGCGAGGTCGGGATGTCGGGATCGGCATGTCTTAAGTCACACATTGGATCGCCGCTTGCCTCCCGAGGTGTTCGGGCCCGTTCGCCTTCTACTCTTCTCCTTGACTCTTTTGATCCAGAAAAAATACCTCTCGCAAAATCACCATGGCATCCACAATTATTATGCGGCGTGCGCGCGCCCTCCCCTTGACGAGCCAGCTCGTCATTCGTCCGCTCTCTACCACCCGTGCCCTGCGCCAAAACGAGGACATACCTTCATTTCCATTCGCAAAGGGCCCGGCTCCCCCGCGCCTACCGAAGGAAGAACAAGAAATTTTCGAAGAGCTCCAGCGCCGATCGACTGGCGCTTTCAGCACACCTCAAGTCAACCAGTCCCCGCAAGCCGAGGTCAAGGTCAACAGCAGTGGCGAGGAGCTCCACCCGGATGCGCCGCAAGGCTTGAAGCCCGAGTTCGAGGGCGACAAGAATCCCAAGACCGGCGAAGTCGGTGGCCCGAAGAATGAGCCGCTGCGATGGGGCTCTGCAGGAGACTGGAGTTATGGTGGCCGGGTGACCGACTTCTAAAGTCCAGGGCCGAGAATATATTGCATACTGTCGGTGTTGGTTTTTCTTTGGCCTATTGCGATCATATTGAAAATATTGGGATTGTTGGGAAGCTTATAACGATGTACATAGCATTTGACTTGACGAATGGAAGAGTCGATGAGGATGCTGATGAAATATTTTGCAATTCAATCATTTTGGAAACGGAGATTTGGAGACACAGGGACGAGTATTGCCCCCTTCACATTCACAGTCGAGCCAAAGTCGCCTTTCCAGCACGGCTATCATTTGTTCGTCCCAATTCCCCGGTGATCCATGCTCCGATCCGCGACATCTCCGCCAGATCAATGCCGCTGTGAAGGCCCAGGCTATTGAAAGTGTGGATGAGGTCTTCGGTAGATACATTACCAGTGGCCCCCACACTGTAAGGACATCCTCCCAACCCTCCTACACTGGAATCGAAGCATCTCACGCCGTGTTCCAGGCCGGCAACGGTGTTAAGCAAGGCTTGTCCATATGTGTCATGAAAGTGCAAGGCCAGGTCTGTGGGTGCAATGCCCGCAGCCTTCAAGGCTTGCAAAAGTTCCATCGTACGGGGGACCGTTCCCATACCGGTTGTGTCGGCTACTGAGACCTCATCGGCACCCATCTCCAAGAGGGACGCAGTGATGTCTGCAACCTGGGAAGGATCCACGCCGGGTCCCTCATAGGGGCATCCCAGAGCAACTGAGACGTATCCACGAACCCGGATATTCTTGGTCTTGGCCAATGCGGCGATCGGTTTGATGCGCTCCAAGGACTCGGCGATAGTGCAGTTGGTGTTTGCTTTTGAAAAAGCTTCAGTGGCCGCTGCAAAAAGTGAAATCTCTGTCGTTGTTGCAGCCTTTGACTCCGTTCCGGGTGACACTGCTGGGACGCCAGTTGCGTCCATGATCTTGACCAGGTTCTCCAAACCCTTGATATTGGGAACGAGGTAGTTGTAGGCGATTGTATTTTCAGATTCAGGGGGTGATGTGAGGAGTTTTTCACAGATTTCAGCTGTGCTGGCCATCTAGTACCATTCGACAGGCTACGGTCAGCCTCCGGTCCTAGAGGCCGTATGCCGACATGTGCCGAGGATACGCACCTGTGGTACCCATTTTGCAGGCACAAATGAGCCCGCCTCAATGTGTGTAACGCCGGTCTTGGCCAGTCTCCGAATCAACTCTAATTTTGTTTCCATGGAGATAGATTTCTTCTCGTTCTGCAGTCCGTCCCGAGGCCCGACTTCAACAATGCGAACATGGTCCGAGTCTAGCCGTGACTCGGTCGCAAAGCGGCGAGTGGAGGCAGGGGCGCGCAAAGCTGAAAGTAGACGAAAACGGGGGCGTGCAGCCATTATGGCAACCCAACAGAGTAAGAGAAGCTCCTAGTAAGAGGTGATAGTTGGAGAGAGGAAGTAAGGAAAGAAAGACGAGGGGAAGCTCATAGGATGCGGAGAGAAACCTTACCTAATCGAGCCTAGCGTATAGGACACACTAGGCCTGGGCAAGTAAGATTTCTCACGCCCCACCGAAAAAAAGATAGATCGATAGCGCGGGGCCTCACTATCATGCCACCAGACAACCATCACCATGGAGGACACAGGAAGCACACAGGCCAGTCAGCTGCGACAGCCTAAGAAGAGGTTTGTGGGCCGTCGAACTGCCGATGCCAATGCTCAAAAAGACCCGGCCGGCAATGATGTCGAGTCGACGCAGGTTCAGAAAGGTAGGCAGGATCTGCCCGGCTTCTTCGCAGACACTTCCTAATTCAATTATATGTAGCTGCACCTAGGCGGACAGCCCGGACTCTGAACCAAGTGCCTCCCGAAATTCTCAATGACCCGGAGATTCAAGAAGCCATGGAGCTTCTGCCTAAAAACTACTCCTTTGAGATCCCCAAGACAATTCACCGAGTGCGCACTTCCGGAGCCAAGCGTGTGGCTCTTCAGTTCCCCGAGGGCCTTTTAATCTTCGCCACAACCATCTCCGATATTCTGACACAGTTCTGTCCCGGGATTGAGACCCTCATTATGGGCGATGTGACATATGGTGCCTGCTGCATTGACGACTATACTGCGCGGGCTCTTGGCTGCGACCTACTCGTCCATTACGCCCACAGCTGCTTGATTCCCGTGGATGTGACCAAGATTAAAACCCTATATATTTTTGTCGACATCAGCATAGACACTACGCACCTTATGGCAACTCTTGAGCGCAACTTCAAGCCCGGCCAGACCATCGCCACCGTGGGCACAATCCAATTCAACGCAACCCTCCACGGATTGAAACCCGTTATGGAGCGTGCGGGTTTCAAGGTGGTCATCCCACAGATCATGCCCCTTTCGAAGGGTGAAATTCTGGGCTGCACATCGCCTCAACTAAATACCGAAATCGATGCTCTTCTCTACCTCGGCGATGGTCGCTTCCACCTCGAGTCCGCCATGATTCATAACCCCACTATTCCCGCATACCGATATGATCCCTACTCGCGGACCTTGACTCGTGAAGGCTACGACCATAACGAGATGCATACTCTTCGACGCGACGCGATTTCATCCGCCAAGTCGGCCCGCAAATGGGGCATTATCTTGGGCTCGCTTGGCCGTCAGGGAAACCCCAACACGATGGCAATGATCGAGCGCCACTTGACAGAGCGTGGCATTCCGATAGTGAATCTACTGTTGAGCGAAATTTTCCCCGGCAAATTGGCTTCCATGGCCGATGTCGAGTGTTGGGTTCAGATCGCTTGCCCCCGTCTCAGTATCGATTGGGGGTATGCGTTCCCGCGACCATTATTGACACCATATGAAGCACTCATCGCACTTGGTGTGCGTGAGAGCTGGGACGATGCCAATAAGGGGATTTACCCCATGGACTTTTACGCGAAGGAGGGATTGGGTCGCACAAAGCCGGAGCAGGCTATGCGTGCTGCCTGATCAGCTCATAGTCATGATATATGCCATTCGACGATTGCAAAGAAGACCTTTATACCCCAGATAGATTGCAGGACAACAGGCCCTGGCCTGGTCTTTCCACCCAAATAGACTACGTACGTGAGCAATCCGCTATACCAATCATTGTTTAAGTAACTCTCCTTTATTCTCTGTTGATATATTCTCTGTTGATACGTAATCGTAGAGGCATCGAAAGATTTCCAGCTTCGGGGACCGGCCTGAGGCTTATGGCAACACCTTATCGAGCCATATCATTTTCGTCCCTCGGTGCCGGTTTCAGATCCAGCCCAACTTCCATTGCCACTCCATCTCTCACGATCTGAAATGCCACCTGGAGTACGCTGAGACGAGGTTCTGATTGAATTGAGGAAATCATCATGAACGGGGCGAGACTACCTTGTAACCGAGTTCTACATTGTAAATCACATACTTCTTATTAACATCACCCGGGTGGCTAGAGAAGGCCCCCGGTGATGAGATCGTCTTCATTTCAAAACTTTGCTAATAAAACACGTAAAATAATACAGTATACATGAGGTGGGTGGCATCATCGGTGGCATCATCCTCTAACATCGTCGACACTATCAGTATTAAAGTCACTGGCGCTGCCGCGTCGAAGGGAGAGAACGTTTTTGTTCGCTAACTCGTCAGCAGTGCGTTCTGCAGCGCGCCATCGCTTGACAGCCTGCTCGACATCCTCGAACATCTCCAATGAATCCTGGATGATGCCGCCCTCGTCACCTTCTGACTGAGTACTTTCACGGGTGCCGCGGTCACTGATCATGGGGAAGGCAGGACCAAAGCCACGCTCAGCGGCTGGGTTGTACATGATCGCGTTGGCAAACATGCGGATAAACTCCTTCTCCAGTTGCGCCGAGTTCACGATACCCTTTGGAGGCACTAGGTCCTCGGTCTTTGGCAGCATGAGAGCATTGTGCTTGGAAGGTGTACCTGCGGCAGGAGCGGGTGATTCGCCGTCAACCACGGGTGTACTGACGGCCTCCGTTGCTGCAGCCACAGCCTTGCTTCCCTGGTGGACGGCAGACTTGATGGACTTCAAATCTTGGGGTCGGTAAATAAGATCATGGTAGCCGGGCGCATCACGCTCCCCGATAGGCTTTGCAAATATGGAAGCAAGCTTATGGGTGGTCACATCATTCAAAATCGGTGCCGCTGTCCGGTGGAATCCGCGCGTGCACATCACGTAGCGAGTGTCCACTTTGGGCGTCTCAATGGACATAGATTCTGGTTCCAATGCTTCACTGGGACCCCGCTTGCGCTTAGGGCGATTTTTCGCGGCTTGGTCATCTATATCACCCGGGGCACCCTTGCGACGACTGCTAGCCCGCGAATCTTTGACATTGGGGGACATTACCCGTGGGGTCATAGAACGTCCACGACTCGGTGATGAAGCGGTGCTCGCCGCACGCGTCCGACGAGTGGATGGTTTCTCAGCCTTGACATCAGATACAGCCTTGCCTTCCGTCTCACCACGTCGAGACTTTGGTTGTCGAGGAGGCGACACATCCATAGCATCGGGAGAGGGAGCCCGGTCACTGATTGGACTGACATCCCCTGGGCCTGGGCGTGCGGGTGATACAGGAGATCCAGCAACGCTCGCACGTGGGGTCATCTTCCAGGGTGTCGACGAGCCAGGGGTATCAATAGAAAGCCGAGGACGTGAGCCACGACGATTAGAGTATGGCGGAATGACCACACTCGGAGTATGCGAGATGCGAGGATAACCAATTGGGACAGGACTTTGGGCACCTGAAAGAATAGCGCCTGGCGTGCTCGGAACATTAGAAGAAATTGACGTCCTTTGAGGAAGTTGGATGGGACCGGGTGGAGGTTGTTTGGTCGCCGCAGAGCCCGGTTGGGCCGCGGCGATATTGGGGGAAGTTGCGGAATAGGGAGATTGAGGAGATGGGTCGAGCTGCCACTGCTGGAAGCTCGATTGAGTAGGAGTTGGTTGCGAAGACCCCGAAAGAACACCGCCCATGCCTCCGGTCACAGTAGGACGAGGTGCGATTTGGGAAGGATGAGGTGCTTTTGCTGCCGCGACAGGCGTCGGAGCAGGAGCTGCCTGCTGAGCCCGAGGCGCGAGCGACGGGGAGACCGCTGCTTGTGGAACTATTTGACCGTTGACAGCCTGCGGTTGCTGTACTTGGGTGTCATGGGTTGGTGGTTGTGTAGGAGGTGGAGGCTGAGCTTCTCTCCCCTGACCTGGACCTGTACCCTCTGCGAGTGGTTCGTGGGGGACGGTAGGGTCCGGACGCTCCCGTCGCGAGGTCACATCCACATCCATCGGTTCAGCCTCGGCATCCACGGCCTTGAGAGCAGCGTCCTCGACAGCCGGACTAAGCCGCTTGCTCTCTTCCTTCTTCAAATGTTCAATTTCATCCTTGATTTCGGTATACCTCTTTTCATCGTCCCTGATCTCCTTTGTCACAAGCTCCCTGTACCGCGCATAGAGATGCGAGACGAGCTCCGGTACCAGAATAGCATGCGTGACTCCGTCCGATAGCCCCTCCGGTCGCGGACTGGCGATCTTGCGTTTCTTAGGGTTGCTTGCGCCCGGGCTTTCGGTCGGTCGTCCATTCCATCCGGGCAGAGACTCGCGATCGAATCCATCGCATACCAACGTCGCATAGAGATCCTCCAATGCCTCGGACGTCAGGCGATCCGCACTAAACGCTACGTTCTGGCGCACTAGGGGGTTGTTCCGCAGCGAATTGGAGATTGTCGCGAAGCTCGCCGGTCGCACATCGGACGTGGCCAGAGATTGGAAGAAGAGCAGGGACTCAAAAGGTGTATATGCCGACAGAGGAGGCATTCCCCATTGCCCGCCCGGTCGGCCACTGGCGGTGAGGACCTCGGGGATGGGTGCCACGGTGATGTATGGAAGGGGGACTGAGAGGGAACGTAGAGCGTGTTCGATCGCGAAGAATCAGTGAGAATCAGTGGGCCGGGAAGGTTAGAAGGTTGGAAGGGATGGAGAGCGAATGCGCCTCAGTCCATCCAGGTCGAACAAAGGTAGGAAGGGGACCCTCCGGCAAGGACGAACCGAGGTGATGATGGAGTCGATGAGGTGAATGGTGGATTCACAGCTCCAGATGTCCCTTTGGCAGTTGTGACACTTTGACCTAAACTTGAAAGTTGGTGATACTGAAAATACTGAAAATTACATGGGTCACGTGTTCACCCCTTGTTGTCCGGAAACATGCAGTTCTCCGTCTATAGAAGAATGAGTATACATACGATGAACTTGAGGGGTTACCAAGTATAGTGAGGAGCATCTACTGGACTAATGGTAAGCTGCAGCAAAGCAACTCCTATTCCTTCCGTAGTTAACCTCCCACTAGAAGAGTTGAATAAAATTACGCCCCTTTCCTCTTTGCCTCCCAAGTGGAGAGCTCAACCCCTGAATTGAAGTCTCCCCCCTAAATCACTACGTAGGAGGGGAACTTAGTGTACCTTAGTTCGCTCAACCTGCCCTTGTAATACGATAACGCTCCCTTGCGGTGGATATGCTCCCCTCCGCGATTCAACTAATGAACTAGTAACGTCGGCGGGTTATGATCGTCCTTTCTCCTTGACTTCTTTTTCCCTCCCCTCCTTCTCTCATCCAAAGACGCTCAGTTCAGCCTTCTCCCCGATCACCTACTCAGTCCGTGCTTTGCGTCCCGGTATGGAGTGCCCTTGGACCTACTTAGACTAAGTCCCCTCTCGTTCTTAGGGGGGCTTGCGCTTGTCGAAGTATAAGCAAACGCACTAACAACATACCAGTGAACTCGATCGGGGCGGATCATAGTCCACTGTGCTTTCGTTCTTCCCTCTGACTCTTGGCTGGCCCTTGTCTCAACGATCTCCGAACCCTGGTTCTTAGGTGATAGGTGGTATCTCAATTGTGGCCGTGAGGTGGCGCCCCGCTCAAAACAAGTCGCACATAGCTCCTCTACTCGAAAGCTCCGAGATCCCCTCCTGGGTTAAACACACGAAACATGTCCGACACGGAACAGGAATGGAAGCCCAAGATTCGGCCTCAGTCGTGCGTGATCTTTCCCTGCGGCTACATCTGAACTGGGTGTTGACAAAGAGTGCAGCACTATGGCGCAGGCCTTTTCGACAGCGCTCGACAGCGCCTTCTCCTTGGACACCGACGTGAACAATCTATCTCTAAGCATTGATCAGAAGTAAGTCCTGGGGATCTGCGATAGCTTCCGCAGTACTTGACTGCGGAAGAACCCGGGCGCATCAGAGTTAACGTGTCTGCTTAGGAAACAACAAATGATGATCCAAACCCGGGAGCTCGAAGCTCTGCAGCAGCGAATTCGCGAAGCCGAAGAACGTCTGAAGCGCCAGTCGGTCTACATCAGCCCCTCGGCACAGGGCAATCGTGAAGGAGAGGCTCGAACAGCGGGTAAGGATGGCTCAGCTTGATCATCCCCATGCGGTTTGAATTTATGCTCTTACTTTGGAAAGTCGTTATATGCTGAGCGGGACTGATTCGAGACAGCTCCTTCAGGAGACGCTACCATCACTGAGCAGCCTCCAGAGCAGTCGCAGTCGCAGTCGCAGGAGCAGAAGGCGAACGAGTGAAGTGCATCATCAGCGGAAGTTCTTTTTTTGGATTTCTCTCAATTCCCCGTTTTGGATTCAACATTTTTATACCACTTTGACACTTCCGGTGATCGCGGACCATGGACTACACTTCCCCATCCCGTTAGTCTTGATTCATTCTTGTCCATTTGCATGTTTATTTTGAAGCAACTATGTATCTATGTATCTATTTCGGGACTCAGGTCCCCTTCATTGGCGTAATTGAGGCTTTTTTTTTACTTCCGAGTTGCATAGTTCCGCGGTTGCATAACTGCGGACGGTTCCAAGGTTGTACGGTGTAGGAAGAAACAGAACCTTGCTGAGAACCTTGAAATATCGGCATATGCGCGATAAGCAGGCCAGATGCTAATCGAACTCCGGCAGCAGCCTATCATTGGAGGGATGGACAAAGTATCAACGCCCGAATCCACTCAGTGACGGCATCATCTCGGCAGACCCTGCTTGGGAGCTTTGAACAACTCTCCAGGCCTGTGCGGAGTACATTTGCACCTGCACCCATCTGCCCCTCTTCCTCCTCTTTTCTTTACTCCGTTCCCTTCACCTTTTTCTCTCTTTTTTTTTTTAAAGGCATTTCTGGCCTCTGTTTCGTTCTTCATGTTTTGAATTCGATTCTTTTCTGATTCTACTAGTGCAATCTCCCCGTGTCGTTTCAGTCTCTCCGCATTCCGCATTTCGACTCCACCATGGTGCTGATCGACAAGCACGAGTATCTTACCGAGGAGGAGAAGCGTCTCAAGGAAGATCGGGAGCGCACTCGCTACTGGAAACGATGGGGTCCCTATGTGGCCGAACGACAATGGGCTACCGGTTCGTTTGACTCTGGAAAATGACCGAGTACGGCTCGCTAATGACTTTTACCATTGTCCAGTCCGTGAGGATTATTCGTAAGTTTTGAATTGTCGAGATCGTCCTATGAGCTATTGCTAATGAATAGCAGCGAGGACGGTGACGCCTGGAGTTGTAAGTCGCGACTGGAGAAACTGCGGGGATCATGGCTGACATTGTGGAGACTTTACACACGATCATGCACGGTCGCGCACCTTTCGCTGGGGCGAAGATGGAATCGCTGGTGTCTCCGATACCCACGGCGAGCAGAACATCGCATTTACATTTTGGAATGGCGAAGAGTGAGTCTAACCAATCAGTTCGCCTTGAGCGGAGACACTGACCTACACGACCAGCGAGTTTCTAAAAGAGCGCCTCTTCGGTCTATCCAACCCTCAAGGTAATCATGGCGAGAGTGTCAAGGAGGCCCATTTCCACGTTGATAATACCCCCACGGTAGGTTCAGCCACTGGCACTTCGCACCGCCTGTCTTCTGACGTGGTTTAACAGCATTCCTACATGAAATATCTCTACAAGTACCCGCAGAGAAAATTTCCTTATCAGGACCTGATTGACGAAAATGCCAAGCGGTCGCGTTTGGAGAAGGAATATCAGATCCTTGATACTGGCATTTTCGAGGACAATCGCTACTGGGACATCTTCATCGAGACCGCCAAGGAAGCTGACGATGAGGAGGAGCTGATCTTCCGTATCATTGCATACAACCGGGGCCCCGAGCCGGCTCCCTTGCATATCATTCCCCACGTCTGGTTCCGAAACACCTGGTCCTGGGAAAAGAGACATGAGAAGCCATCGATCAAGCAGGACGGAGACCGGATTGCCAAATCAACCCACCGAACACTGGGTGACCGATATGCGTGCTTCGCGCCTTCGCCTCCCGTTGGCTCCAGTGATGAAGATATCCAGCCCCGCTTACTCTTCACGGAGAATGAAAGCAACAACGAGAAGCTCTGGGGCACGAAGAATGAGCAGCCTTATGTGAAAGATGCTTTCCATCGCCACATCGTTGGTCAAGAAAAAGATGCCATCAACCCCGCCAACGAGGGTACCAAGTTTGCCGCGTGGTATGCCTTTGATGAAGGCGACATGGTTCCTCCCGGCGAGTGTGCCGTCGTCCGCTTCCGCTTCTCCCGGAAGAAGGAAGAGTTCGTGGATGAAGAAGTACTGGATGATGTGATCGAGCAGCGTCGAGCCGAGGCCGACGACTTCTACTATCGCATCAGCCCGCTTCCCATGAGCGAGGACCTGCGCAACATCCAACGCCAGGCATTTTCGGGTATGATGTGGTGCAAACAATACTACAACTTCATCTGGGACCAATGGAGCAACGGTGACCCCGGCGAGATTCCTCCTCCACCAGGGCGGAAAAGTGTGCGCAATCAGCAATGGCGCCATCTGTATATCGACGATATTTTGTCGATGCCGGATTCGTGGGAGTACCCGTTCTTCGCTGCATGGGACACCGCCTTCCATTGTATTCCCCTGGCAATGATCGATCCGGATTTTGCGAAGAAGCAGCTTGATCTGATGACCCGGGAATGGTACATGCACCCCAATGGTCAACTGCCCGCTTACGAGTGGAACTTTGGAGACGTGAACCCACCCGTACATGCCTGGGCGGTCTTCCGCACATTCAAGATTGAGCGCAAGATGTACGGCCGGCAAGACCTAGATTTCCTCGAGCGCGTCTTCCAGAAGCTGTTGCTCAACTTCACCTGGTGGGTGAACCGCAAGGACTCCGATGGCAAGAACGTCTTCGAGGGAGGTTTCCTAGGTTTGGACAACATCGGCTTGTTCAACCGTTCTGAGCCACTTCCGACGGGTGGTGTGCTCGAGCAGGCCGACAGCACTGGCTGGATGGCCTTCTACTGTTTGTGCATGCTCAATATTTCCTTGGAGCTGGCGAAGCATCGGAGAACCTACGAAGACAGTGAGTTCAATCAGACGAGGAATAGACTTCTCATACTAATACCATTTCAGTCGCGTCCAAGTTCTTCGAACATTTCCTTCTCATCAGCGACGCTATGACCTTCCGAAACGGCGAGGACAATATCCAGTCCCTTTGGAACGAGCATGACCAGTATGCTGGAAGATACACATGTTTACACAAGCAGACGCTAATACTCTCAGGTTCTACTACGATGCCATTTCATATGGTGGGCCCTGGACCCAACAACTGCCTATTCGATCGTTGGTCGGCTTGATCCCTCTATATGCTGTCCTAACCCTGGAGCCGGAGATAATGAAGAAGTTCCCTTCGTTCAAGCGAAGAGTCGACTGGTTCATTGAGAACAGGTCGGATGTAGCTGAGCGTAACATTGCCAGCATGAAGCGTCGCGGTAAGGACGACCGGCTCCTGTTGGCCCTGGTCAGCAGGGACCGCCTGGAGAAGATATTGAAGCGCATGCTCGACGAGACCGAGTTCCTGTCCGAGCACGGCGTCCGGTCCATGTCTAAATTCCATGAAAAGAACCCATACTCTATGGATGTCAATGGCCAGACCTTCAAGGTGGAATACGTTCCCGGTGACTCGAACAGTGCTCTGTTCGGTGGTAACAGTAACTGGCGCGGGCCTATCTGGCTCTGCGTCAACTTCCTGCTTGTCGAGTCACTTCTTCGCTTTTACATGTTCTATGGCGACTCTTTCCAGGTCGAGTGTCCCACAGGCTCCGGTGATTACATGCATCTGGGCCAGGTCGCCGAGGAGCTTCAACACCGGATGCAGCATCTCTTTGCCCGCAACGACGAGGGCCGTCGTGCCATCAATGGGGGTTCCGATTTCCTTGACTTTGACGAGCACTGGAAAGACCACCTCTGGTTCCACGAGTTCTTCGACGGCGATACCGGTCGCGGTCTCGGTACTTCCCACCAGTGCGGCTGGACTGGTCTCATTGCGAAGGTCATCCATGATACTGGGTAAGCAGAACCTTTTTGGCCACACTTTAGACGTTACTAACATCTACTAGTCTCAACTGTCGTCTTCCCCATACGCCTCGTTCCCCATTCGCCGCCGCCTCTCACTACTTCGACGACATATTCTCCAGAAGCGGCCGCCCGTCAATGTCAAGACGTCCCTCCATCCGGCGCTCCTCGACCAACCGGTCCATCGGCAACCGCAGCGACTTCCACTCGTTTGCCGGAGATGCCACTCCAGGCCCGTCGTCGGTTATGGACGACGAGGATGCCAGTAGGCCGACAAGCCGCCGTGGCAGTTTAGGCGAGCTTGCTTCCAATGGCGCGGACGAGCATCTTAACAACTACGTCGAGAGTCAATTGCAGCGGGTGCGTAGTTCCGCCTCGCTTGGCGCATTCGAAGACGAGCTTGAGGCGCAGGCAGAGGAGAATGGGCAAAATGGCCGCAACGGCCGTAACTGACGGGTTAAAGCATTGCGCCTACATTTCTGTTCGATAAGTTCGGTGATGACGGCCTACTTCCTTACCGGTCCCCTAACCGCATGGATGGGCCATGATCACTGTCATTTTACGGGCGGAGCGGCTAGCAATGGGTTCGATTCCCTGGACAGCACTTGATGACTGCTATCTCCCTCGGTCTGGCTAGTCATAGATAGTTGGACGAATAAAGACTAATCCTCTGCTGTACATTTCTATTCGATAGATAGTTGATGGTTTTATGGGATTTCCTTTTGTCATGACATACTGATCATCCTCTACACTTAATAGATGTCTTGTTTGATGTCACATACATTTCCCTGGGTTGTAAGTACACGAGACCGTAAGTAAGAATGCATTTCGAGCCTTTATTTCAGCTACTCCCGAGGTCTCCCTCCAGCCGAGTCTTAAGAAACCTAGGCAGTGAAACTAAAATCTACTACCGGAAACGGTGATAAGGGAAATGTGTATTGTGCATGTCACAAATAATCAAAACAAATGGAAGAGAAAGTGGGAAATCCGAGAAAACCCCATTTTCCACCATCACCAGGCGCTAACGTTCATGCGGGACGGAATGCTATATCTAACCATCCCCCACAACTCTATTTTACATTTACAAAGCATCAGTCAGAGCCTTGTTCAGCTTGGCGATCTTGGCGGAGACGCTGAGGTCGACGGTGCGGTCACCGATCTCGACAATGAGGCCACCAACAAGGTCGGGGTTAACCTGTTCATGTTAGCTTGATATTCAGATGGAACCAATTCCAGAGAGCTAGGGCTTACCTTGGTGACAACCTTGAGCTTCTTGCCCTGGCTGTACTCAGACTTGGCAACAGCCTTCTCAATGCGGGAGATGGTCTTGCTGTCGAGCTCCTGTATCCGAGGTACAGATTAGTACATCACTCATCAAGGAAACAACACAGGTTAAAAACGCACCTGGGCGGAGACGATGCTTAGCTCGACCTCGCCGCGGTGAGCGCTCATCAGAGTAGCGAACTTCTCGCAGACATCCTTGAGAGAACCGAGACGGTTGTTCTCAGCAAGAGTCTGGAGGAAGTTCTTCAGGATCTCGCCCTTGTCGGCACCGGCAACCTTCTGGAGCTCCTCGATGATCTGCTTCTTGTCGGAGCCAGACAGGGTGGGAGCGCCCAGGAGGACGTTCAGCTTGGGGTCGGCGTTCAGGGTCTGGCCGAGGTTGGCGATGGCCTTGGCAGTTTGGTCGAGAGCAGAGGACTTGGAGGAGGCGGTGTACTGAGAAGAGAAAGAGTCAGGATCGTAAATATCTTGGGTGTTTATGTTCCTGCGACGGCCACCTCCGCAATTGACGACGCAGAGGGGGCAGCGGGAGGGGTCGGGGCAACACGGAGTAGCGAAAAAACTCGACAAGGCGGGAGCTGTATCTTCCAAAGGGTCAGGTGCATACCAGAGCAGTGGCGTAGGTGCCGTCAACACCGAACAGGGCGACCGGGGGGCGGACTTCCTGGGCCGGGGTGGCATAGGTGCGCAGACCGTTGAAGGCCGGGCGGGCCACGGAGAACTGCTGAGCGGCACGCAGGCCAGTGCGGGCGACGCGAGCGGACATCATCGTAGAATTGAGCAGGAAAAGATCCTCGAGAGAGGGGAGGAGACCGTGGGAGTTGAGATGGGGGAAGATGCGAGCGACGGTCGGAGTGCTTGCGTCGTGAGTGCAGGTTGAGTTCGAGGTCCGACTTCTTCCCGGGTCACGTGGTGCGCTGACCTAATCCTTCCGATTTGATTTTCCCTTTTTTGGCGCTGCTTCATACTCCACGAGTCAAAGTTGTGCTTGTTACTTGTTCAACCAGAGCTTGAGAGATATTCGGATAGAAATATGCTCTTGTGCTATTCACTGACGGAGCCATACAATAATTCCAATCAGTGGTTTCGGCTTGCTGGGCTTCCAACTCAGCTTCCCGATACTGTCAGCACATCGGAACAGCATATGTCGTGTCAATTGTCTCGAGATAACTATGTTTGGTAACCGCAGCAAAACCCCTTGTCCATCCTTCACCTAGGGCCCGACACGACCAAACGCCAATGAAGCTCATAAACATATCTCAATGGCAGCAATGCAATTTCCACGCCCGAAACGCCGGTGGGAACGATGTCTTCTGTTTTTCCATCCGCCAAAGGGTCCGGTTTCTGAGGTCACAAGCATCTTCCCCATGCACAAGATCAAAACGCCTCGTTCACGCTATCCCTCAGTCACTGCGCAACATGCTGTCCACCAGGTCACCTAGCGGTCCCCAGTAGTCTTTCCCGCTAGCCAGCTTGTGCTCATCGATAAACAGGACGTAGTGTTTGAAGCTAGTATTGAGGTGAGGCTCGAGGCCGAGGTTCACGACTATCGGGTAGTGGTGGCAGTAAATATGGGCGTACACACGGTACAGACGCTTGAAGATTTGGCGTGTGAGACTGGGAAAGGACTTCGGGAATGGAACACCTGCAGATGAGAGAATAAATAAGTTGGGCTCTTGCAAAATGGAATCATCGGGTATGCATACCGATTCGGCTGGGGAACATCTGCTCATTATCGATGTTGCTCTGTACCCAGGTCATCAGGTGCTCAATATATTCCGGTGCGGACATTTTCGTCGGGCGCTTGTAGTTCTCCGAGTCTTGCCAGAGGTATTCGAATCTGGTAAATCGTAAGCCAGGATCCAACACGCGGGGTCTCCCTCTCGCGGTGCGCCATACTCATCTGTCGCCTTCATCTCAGGGCATGTCTGCGGCGCGCAGAACTCGGTTATGGACCCATACAAAAGGTTGATCTGGTTGTAGAAGTCGACGACTAGCCAATGGCAGAACTCGATTAGTTTTCTTCATTTGCCGATGGGAGAAGGGGGATCGTACCATTCACTGCAAGCCACTCGTTCAAATCCTCGCCCTCGGGAAGCTTGACAGCCTTGCGCAGACTGCCACTTCCCAAAGTCGCCTCGGCGAACTGTCTCAGATGGTAGCTGCTAGTCCCCTTGGCCGCCGAGCGGGGCTTGAATGGGGCTCGCGTTCGCGCATTGCTGGGAGGGGTTAGTCCAAGGAAACCTTGCTTGAGCGCGCGCACAGCCGGGGAGAGGTAGGATGGAGGTTCAAGGATAGGGGCATGGGAAGTACGAGTGGTCTGGTAGATGCCCGACGGGCTCTGACCGAGGGAAGTGGTTTGAGGGGATTGCGACGAGGGATGAGACGAAGTCTCGGAGGGAGTAGACAGGTAAACAGAGGCAGGGGCAGCGGGGACCGACATTGTGGTGATGAACGAAGCCATGTTCTCTTCTCAGAGGTCTTGTTATTTGCGGCGGCGGGGTTGTCGCTGATCACGGTATGCCTACATTCCAATGTCAGGGTCAGTTGCGCGCCGGGGCATGTGACAATGAGACAATGAGATTCAACATACCTAAATACCCGAATGGGACGGAAAGTGTGCAACGATGCAAGCAGGGAAGAGTCCAGACCGAGGAAACGCAAGTGCAAGTGCGAGTGCGAGTGCAAGGGAGAGGTTATCGGGTTCAGCTGCTCCACCGAACTCGATAGCGATCGGTGCCGCGGGTTGACGTTGCCCCAGTTACCGCTCATCCTACGCCGGTCACAGATCTTGACATTGGACATTCGGTGAGTCGGGTATCAGAATATAACATATCGCAATATTTGGAAATATTGGATGCAATTCTACGCTCAAAATAAGCCTATGGCAGCCCTGTCGGTACTAGGTATACCCCCCGAGGTCCTTTGACGGGACCTGCATGTATACGTACATATGTACCGTACCCATGCGATTGAAGATCAAATCAATAGGAGCCATTTAAATTGAGCTTTACTTGAGTAGATCAGGTTCAAAATGATTTTAGCCATGTAGTCTTTGGAAAACTTCATAACAACCCTTAAACACGGCCAGTGTTATAGTTAGCCGTCGTTCCCAACCCAGCCTGAATCCAAGACTGATTCAGGGTTTTGTTACTAGTTAGTTAACTAGTCAGTCACCTAGGTAGTGAACTAGTTCACTCTAAAGTAAGCTTCAATATGTCGAGCGTGAACAGCGAGAGTGACTCAGAGGCCACTCGGGAGACCACACCAGAAGGCGGTTCCGTCATGCTCTAGTGTCTGGCAAGCTGCAAAGCAAGCTGGAACTTTTCTACTGGGATAATCTGGCGAAGCGGGCGGCAGAAATGGAATGAATATCAAAAGCCTGGGCTTCGATGATACATATGGCAACTTACGGGGATGGACTCAGGCATGTGTAGCGCTTGATACAAAGCGGATCTACAGTTTGGACCCGTCCCTGGCCGAGTTGTATGGACAATCCCCAACGAAAAGGGGGCTACTGCCAAGGCTTTAGATTAATAGGAGAGATGTTGGAGGGACATGTGTGGTTATTATTCGAGACGATCCGCAACCTTGATCATCTTCGGGCATCCCAAGGATTTTGGACCGGAAATACACTGGCTGGGGACAAGATATTTCAACAGATGTTAACGCATTAGCCCCCAAAGAATTTGAGTGGAGACACGAACCCAGTGGCCATTAAGAAGCCTGGTAGTCATCATATATATACCAGCTAGTGACACAGCAGCGGTCGCAACGTAGAATATGTCGGACCTAGGGAACTACACTAAAATGCCTTACTAAGTAAGGTGCGCACCTTCTTAGGCGAATGGCAGAATCCAGGTGAATTCTTAGTGACAGAATAAACCAACTTATTGAGGGTTCCTTAGAAGTCAACCCTATACCCCCCGACATGTAAGTAGTAGATTAGTTCTCCGGGAGATTATGTAGATCAAGAAGCCCACATGGATGCCACTGCGGGTTATATAGATCTTCATGCAACTAGTAAGTAACCTGCAGGTGAAAACGTCAAGGTGAGCCAAGGATCGATTCCCATGACGCGCCGCTATTGTACTTTGTATTCGCTGCCATATTGTGTTCCAGTCGCATACAAGTATGCCCTCTTTCTTTCCTTCCCTCACTTTTGTAGCATAATATGCGTCATATATGTCGTCTTATTGATCCTAACTAACTAGTCTTGGCTTGTGACATGAGGTTTGTCACCTAGCACCCCAAGTTTCGGTCGCCAAATTCCAAGGTTACCCCAAGGTCTCAAGGTTTGATTTGCCTTCATTTTATTTGGTCGATAGGATGCTCGATAGGCAAATTCCGGATCAGGAACTCCCCCGAGTAGTTGGAGTTCGGCCCCCTACAGTAAGTGGTGACTTAAAGTGGGCCATATACCCCAACTGGTTCCAACTGGTCCTTATCGAGAAGCCATAGATAATGGATCCGCCGGGAATATCTGAAGAATTGGAGTAAGTATCCGATGTACTTCCCTTCCCCGATAGCCCTTCTCCGCTTCCTTTATCGTAGATCGTCGTTCAATCAATTGATGATTAGTACTCGGTTAATCCCCGTTCCTTGTCAATTCAACTACATTGCTTCATCTTAGACCTCCCACCCATAAGCACGCCCCCAATGGAACATCTCTCAGCCATCCTTATAGCGAACAGAGGCGAAATTGCATGTCGACTGATCAAAGCTGCAAAGTACACCCCCACACTGACTATCTCATATTGTATCGATCATGACTGACAGTGACTGTAGGAAATTAAATATTCGGACCGTTGCAATCTACACGCAGCCTGATTGCGATTCCCAACATGTCCGCTTGGCAGAGGAGGCCGTCATGCTTGAGGGAGAGCCCCGGACGGCTTATCTAGACGGGTACGCTGTCTCCCTGTTCGAACGTTCCAAACGACGATGCTGATTGCACCTAGTGATCAAATAATCGCGATCGCAAAGACGCACGGAGCCCAGGCCATCATTCCAGGGTATGGCTTCCTTTCAGAAAATACTGATTTTGCCCGGTCAGCCTCGACGGCGGGAATCAGTTTTGTCGGTCCATCTCCCGAAGCTATCGAGTCTTTCGGCCTCAAACACACTGCCCGCAAGCTTGCAGTAGCGGCGGGTGTTCCAGTCGTCCCGGGCACCGATGGCCTTGTTGCGACCGAGGAGGAGGCTATTGCAGCTGGAAATAGCCTTGGATATCCCGTCATGCTCAAGGCCACTGCTGGGGGTGGTGGTATGGGACTTTTGGCTTGTGCTAATGAGGAAGAGGTGAGAGCAAACTTCCAGTTGGTCCAATCGCGGGCCACGTCCTTGTTCAAAAATGCAGGAGTCTTTTTGGAGCGATATTATCCCGACAGCCACCACATTGAAGTCCAGATCTTTGGAAACGGTCAAGGCAAGGCTATTAGCATTGGCGAGAGAGAGTGTTCAATCCAGCGGCGCCACCAGAAGGTCATCGAAGAGAGTCCCAGTCCCTTTATCTCGCAGAAACACCCAGAGCTGCGAGATAAACTCACACTGTGTGCAGTTCGCCTTGCTGAAAGCATCCAATATGGGTCGGCAGGGACTGTAGAGTATCTCGTTGATGACCACACTGGGGATTTCTTCTTCCTTGAAATGAACACCCGCCTACAGGTCGAGCATGGAATTACCGAGCTATGCTATGGTGTTGACCTCGTTGAGCTCATGCTGCGGCAGACCGACTGCGAGCTTGGTGGAAAGCATGGCATCTCCACAGAACATCTCGAGGCCCTACAGCTTCGCTGCAAGGTGCCAACTGGCCATGCAATTGAAGCACGCGTCTACGCCGAGAATCCTGCAAAGGGGTATGCGCCCAGCCCCGGCCTTCTTCAGGAAGTGTCATGGTATGAACCAGAAGGAGCACGAATCGACACCTGGGTCCAGTCAGGGATGACCATCAGCTCCGATTATGACCCTTTGATCGCTAAAGTCATGTATCATGACTCGACACGAGAGGCGGCTATTGCTGGAATTGAAGAAATCCTTCGCAAAAGCACTATCTGTGGTCCTCCGGTCAATCTTGGATTACTCTTGGCCATTATCCAGAACGAGACTTTCAGGGCAGGAAACACAATTACCAAGTTCCTTGACGAGTTCGAATTCTTACCTGCGGCCATTGATGTCGTCTCCGGTGGATCATACACTTTGATCCAGGATTTCCCCGGTCGGCCATCAGTTGGTCATGGATTTGGACATGCCGGGCCTATGGACTCCATTGCGTTCCAAGCAGCCAATTTACTTGTCGGCAACCCGGTGGGCACCGAAGGTCTTGAGATTACCCTAACTGGTCCTGACCTCCGTTTCCTCGGGGAAGCGATTATATCAGTGTGTGGACCGCCAGTCCCGGTTCATTTAGACGATGCAGAGATGCCACAATGGTCTCGTATCCACGTTCGCTCTGGTCAGCGCCTCAAGATTGGGAAAATGGATTCCCATTGCAGGGTGTACCTAGCCATCTATGGTGGTTTGACCAATGTTGCCAAGTGGTTCGGCAGTAAATCGACAAACCCAATGGTCAATATCGGCGGATATCAGGGCCGCCCACTGCGCGCAGGTGACTTCCTTTCGATTGTTGAGAGCTCTGCATTGAAGAATGTAACTCCGATTTCCATTCCGGCGCAGCTTCTTCCGCGCTATACAAGTGACTGGACCATTCGGGTCATGCCAGGGCCGTATTCCACAGGCTATCTGTCCGACAAAGACATTGAAATGTTCTTTTCGGAGAAATGGACAGTCAATCACAATGCTGCTCGAGGAGGCATCCGACTCAATGGTCCGCGTCCAGAGTTTGCGCGCCCGGATGGTGGCGCAGGCGGCGCACACCCAAGCAATGTTATCGAGTACGGTTATCCACTTGGTGGTTTGGATTGGACGGGTGACGAGCCTGTCATATTCCCGGTGGATTGCCCCGACTTTGGTGGATTTATTTGCAGTGTCACGATTATCAAGGCCGACATGTGGAAGGTTGGTCAGCTTCGGGCTGGAGATACTGTGAAGTTCCATCGGGTCTCTTTGGAGAGTGCTTTGGAGTGCCGTCGAAAGAATGACCACTTCCTTGAGGATTTGAGAATGGCACTAGAGAAAGCATCCTGGGACAAAGTTGTTCCATTCGATAGTGATGACATTGGTGCCGAATTCACCGCTCCTGGTGAGGATGTGATCAAGTTCGTGGAGGCGGATGACTCTCGGCCTATGACAACGTATCGCAACGGGGCCGATGGGTACATCCTCATTGATTACGGCGACGGCCGACCCAACGTCAACTACAAGTGTCGTGCCACGCAGGTAAAGAAGGCTCTCCAGGCTCGTTCAGGTCCTGCCTCGGCCAACACGGACACAGGAGGCGCGATTTACAACATGGTCGGATGTGGAAACTCTTTGGCCCTATTCTACGACTCCGAGAGAATCTCGAGAGAAGAACTGCTTGACGCCTTGCTGTTGATTGAATACAACCTGGGAGACATCAAATCGATGAAGTTCCCCAATCGCCACTTCAAGTTACCACTCACATTCAAACACAAGAAGCTTGACAGTGCGGTCGAGCGCTACATGACAAATCAGCGCTCTATCGCATGTTACCTGCCAGACCCGTTGCAGTATGTGGCCGATAATAACGGGATGACAGTGGAGGAGCTCAAGCAGATGTTCCTCACCTTAGAATCTGTCATTATCGGGGTTGGATTCTTCATGGCCCTGCCCGAATGCCTTCCTACGGACCCACGGTACCGTATCAACGCGCAGAAAATGAATCCCAGTCGGACCTACACCCCCGAGGGAACAGTGTCCTGGGGTGGAACTGCTATTGCCATTTACCCGGTTGATAGTCCTGGTGGATACATGCCTCTTGGCATGACAATCCCAGGTGTTGATATCTTCGGATCCAAGCCGGGTTTCACAAGTGAACGGCCGTGGCTGTTTGAAGATATGGATATCATCAGCTTCTATGAGGTTACCGAAGAGGAGTATGATAGGAAAATGACGGATTTCAAAACCGGAAACTATCATTTCGAGGCCGAGACGGGGGTGTTCGACATGGCTGAGCATAACGCGTTACTCGAGAGGACGGCAGTCGAGAGTGAAGAGATTAAGCAAAAGAGAGACGCGTCTCAGAGTCTAATGATGGCGAAGGAGAAGGAGCTCATGGAGCAATGGGTGGCTGAGAAAAAGTCAAGCGAGACTAGTCCGGACGAGGTTCAGTCGATGCTCGAAGGTGAGTACTCTCTATGATGGTTGCGTGGAAATTGCTAACTTTCAGCTTAGATCCATTGATCAAGGCTATTGAATCGCCGGTGAATGCTAATGTCTGGAAAGTTTTGGTTGAGAAGGGTGACGTGCTGAAGCCTGGTCAAGTCACAAGTATTCTGGAAGCCATGAAGATGGAGATCAATGTGTTGGCTGATTTACAGATGGACGGTGCAACTGTGGAAAAGGTTCTGGTGAAGCCTGGAGACAGTATTGAGAGTGGTCAGCCCATTGTGCTTGTAAAGGGGCCGGCATAGATGTCTAGTTTTTTTTTTATTCTCTTTTTGTTAATAGTGTTCTAAGGTCCATGGGATGGTTTGCGTCATTTCCTATCGTTGTAATAGTCAGTATATAAAACATTGCGTTAGATTAATCGATTGCTTGTAAAAATTATAATAGAACTCCACTATTGTCCCTTAGACCATCTTCTCTAGCTCCATGCTGTGCCTCGATTTCCGAAATAATTGTCGGTATGCGTTCCCGACAGCATGCTGATACCCGGGCCGGCGGAGCATCGAGCTGCGAAACTGCCACCCTTATCGAAAATGTCCTTTGGAATTAGCAGAAGACTTAAACGCAACGGAATACGCCATACTTACATATAAGGCAGAACGGACGTCACCTTCTCAGGATACGGGCTGCTATCTGTGTCAGTCCGGAAAGGCTTCACCAGGTGGAAATGACCTACTTATGTGCAACGATAAGCTTCAGTCCGCCAATGCGCGCATCTCCCCGAATATTTTGAACGACTAGTGGGTCCTGTAATAAAGCGGGGATTGAGCCGCGGAGGGGTCTGAGTGTTTCTCCTCGAAGGGCTACACTAGTGACAATTCCTGAATGTCTTGTTCCTTCGTTAGAGGTCTTCTCTATGATCGTGTGGGACACTCACAGTGGCTCTCCTTGTGAGGAATACGGCTGCCATTCGATCAAGGATATAGAACTGCAGTGGCAGCATTACGCCGCTATGCTCGGGAGGCACCTAGTGTGATTCAAAGGAGGTATCAAAGGGCCGCAAACCTGCAGCGAGATGAGAGAATGCTTGAGGCTGCGGAGCTACTGGGAACGACTCAGACTCGTGTTTTGGGACCCTGTCAAACCGTTTCACGTACCCTTGAAACCGCGCAAGGTGTCTTTCATGGAAAAGTCGACGATACTTCGTCTAATGTTCGTGCCGGACTGAACCACGAAAACTCATGGTTTTAAAGGGCTGAAATTAGACCACACCATTCTCAGATTCTAACTTACTACAATATACTCGGTTTATAGCATGTCTCTGTGTGTATTCATTGTATAGTTGCTAGTGCCGAACGACCAACCTTTCGGGTGCAAATTGCCCACTAGAGAGGGTTCTATAGCCACCAAGAAAGTTTTCTGTGCTATTCTACCTTATCGACAGTACTGGTATGCGTTGCTAGTTTGACTGAGTGGACAACTAATGGGTCACCAAGAGCCAACGAAGTAGGGGGCTGCTGCAGTGATTATAACAAATGCGCTATTGTAACCGCCATGAAGGATTCACTGAAGCACCCTGCTTGCGATGTTATGACTATTTTTGTACACTTACAGGCGCGATTCTTTCGACAATATGCTGACCAGTAGTAAAGAGAAAAGCCATCCAACCCTCAAACAAAAGATAAACCGAAGCGCTACCATGTTACAACATCATATGTGTTGAGGCAATGATAGGCATACCATCAATCCTGGAAGATAGACCACTTCGTAACCGTGCGAATGTTGGGCAGACAGAGACCGTGTGAAACATCAACGCCATTGTGGAAGACCCACTACGTACTCAGCGGCGCTTTTACAGCTAGTGGGAGGCTAGGAAAGGTGTCAGGTTGGTTGGATTGATGTCTGAACTTACAATAAGCTTTAAGTATAAGTGTTATAGTTCAGAGGAATGATCGTCCTTTTTTATTCCTGAGGAGATACACGAGGCTATATATACAGCGATAAGACCAAGTTGTTTGGAAATCAACTTGATTCTTCGTATAGGCAAACCGGGAATTATTTCAATTATTTCCGATGTTGCGGCTTCGTTCCTGGTCACCGCCAGCCTCATACCACAACAATACGCGCTAAACCATTGGCTGTATTCTGTGCGAATGGTCCAAATATACAAGGAGAAAATGTGTTATAGAAGGAGCCTATCTCTGCCTTAAACGCTATGCCCTTAAAGCGATAACGATATCGTCGGCTAGAGCGAGTTTAAGAGTAGGCGGACCGATATTATAGCGCTAGCTAGCGCGGAATATCGATAATCCTGGCTCATCCCGCAAAGGACCCGAATAGAACCAATCATTTCACACATAAAGTCACGTGAGATCACGTGATTATTACGCCGGCTCTTTGAACAGTTTCAGCCTCTGAGGCCTCACATACCCAATCTTCTATCAGTTGATGGTTATCCTCCTGCACTGTACCTGCCAATACTACTCTTCAGAAGCGTCTGTATCGCTGGTACATCACTCACGCGGCGCTTCCGGAAGCTCCTGCTCGACTGCCGGGATCACATCGTGTACAACAGCCATGACTCCACCAATCTCGATATATGGTTCACTGGGGGCTGGGTTCGAGACAAACTACTCGGCGGCGAAAGCCAGGATATCGATGTGGCTCTCAGCTCCATGACTGGGGCTCAGTTCGGGGAAGCCCTCGAAGACTATTTTGCGCGCTCGGCCGCAGAGTACATCGCCGAAGCCCAGAGGCTTGGTGTGCCCCCAACTATCAAAGGGCTACACAAAATCAACAGCAATCCAGAGAAGTCGAAGCACCTAGAGACAGGTACTATCGAAATATTTGGGTTGTCGGTCGACCTTGTCAACCTGAGAAAGGAAGCTTATACAGACCAGAGCCGGAATCCTCAAGTCGAATTCGGTACTACGGTAGAAGATGCTTATCGCCGTGATGCTACAATCAACTCCATCTTTTACAACCTGAACAGAAGACGAGTCGAAGATCACACGCAGATGGGGCTATCAGACTTGGCAGTCGGCATCATTAGGACACCACTTCAGCCTACTCAGACCTTCACGGATGACCCTCTTCGGATCCTAAGGTTGGTCAGATTTGCCAGCCGGCTTGGCTTCCAAATTGATCAAGAAACAGCACAAGCGATGAAAGACCCACTCGTTCAAACGGCTTTCAATGTGAAAATCACTCGCGAGCGAGTGGGGATTGAGATTGAGAAAATGATCAAGGGCCCAGATCCGTTGACCGCCTTTGAGTTTCTCTATGAAAGCGATCTATATTCCACGGTCTTCCTAGGTCCACCAGGTTATCTAGGCCAAGCGCTGCTACATGCTTTTCCTCGCAGCGAACCTGACATCCCATGGCCGAATTCATGGTCCCTCGCATTCAGGAATCTTGCGTTTCTGTTGCAACATAAATCTGGGCACTCGAAGAGAGACTCCTGGGAGTCTGAAGCACGGGAGCACATCTGGTTGATGGCGGCCTGGGCGCCGCTCGCACCCCTTCGGAGAACCGACATCGAGAAAGTTGTGAAGAGTGCAACCGGGGCAATCAAGACAACAAGCAAAGCATCAAAAATTCTGGGCGATTGCCTCAAGAATATGGATTCTGTCCATGCATACGTACGACAGGTTGTAACAGCTTCAGCCGGGATATCCCGAAGCGCTCTCGGCATGGCAGTCAGGTCCTGGGGTAGGTCGTGGAAGCTTCAAGTGTTGTACGCGCTGTTAGCCGATGCCATTTCTCAGGCGGTGGACGATGGCACCTTTGCCGACCTACTTGACGGATATTCGAAGTTCATGGACCATGTGTTTGATCAGGGCTTGCAAAACGCACCACTCGCTAAGCCTATACTCAACGGAAGCGAATTGAAGACCATCTTCAACCTCACGCAAAGTGGTGCTTTTCTTAAGGTAGCTCTTGACGGTCTTGTGCAGTGGCAATTTGATCATGAGCATGCATCGAAAACAGACGCCACAGAATGGGTACTCACGCAGAGAGAAAATTTTCATATACCATGTATTGTGACTTCTTGAAGCAATGAAAATACCTTGAGAATCTCTTGATGTGTTTCTTATTCAATCCATTGGCATCTGTCTTCTTTGCAGATATGTAGCATTATTCGAATTTATAGTGCGTAAATCTAGGCCACTTTCATTGAAAACGGATTCATTACTGTACGATCTGTGATGGCTTGGACTTAACTTTCTGGGCCCTGGATCTGAGGAGGAAAGACCACATGCTTCATGGTAAAGACCTTTGAGTAGACGTGGATGTAATATAAGACGTGGCTAATCAATTATGGAAAAAGAGAGACGCAGCCCTGGAGGATCCAGCCCTAACAGTGACAGTGACAGCCTAAAACAAAGAAACAACCAGAAGGGTTAGCAGTTGATGGGGTAATGGGGTAGAGATCCTCCCCTATCACCCCATCAACTATTTGGAGGTAATTACTAGCGATTACTAGTAATGTCTGGTAGAGTCTATACGCAAGGAATAATCTATGATAATATATAGTAAATAAAAAGCTGATAGGGGACGCCTAATTCCTCCCCTATTACGAGCCCGGTAGGTGTTTATTATTGGCGAAAAGTAAAGCCGCATCGCTAGCATTGTATGACTAATCTCCCTTATCCTTAGGCTCCGTTAGATTAGTGTCAGATCGACTGTCTTGGATGCTTTCTCTCTCGGAGTAGTCGCTATGGTTGGATGACTAGTAGTCGGCCTTGCGAGAGCGGCGGGCCATGATGAATTAAAGGTTGAGGGGTAATAAGACCGAACGGCAAAAGGTCCTTAGGTAGACCTTTGTTTTGAAAGAAAAACGGCGTTTCAAAAACAGGAATCGGAAAGAATCGCGCCGCCGAGCTTTGGTGGCATTGGAACAAGAGGGTGGGGGAGGGAATGGCTGCCATTTTAGATGACACGAGCCCTCATGGACTGGGGAATGCTTGAGGGTAGGGAGTGGGAAGAGGTGAACGGTGGAGTGGATCGTAGGGAGTCAAAGCTGGCGACTGGGCTACGGACCAGGCTGTGGACCAAACTGCTGCGGCGCGCTGAGGTCGTAGGTGCGTGGATGCAGATGTCACGGTGAGTGGCAGAAAAGTTGGCAGATGGGCGCCCAAAAACAGCGTCACTTGCGGTCATTTTTGCCGTCATCTTGTTTTGAGCAGTATTCTAAACACATAATCTAAGTCTCATCAATTGGGAATTGATTTAAAATTGATCTTTACATTTTACATCGAATTCAATCTAAGAAATGAAGCTCGCATGAAGCAAGTAGCTGACTTCTGAGGTCAGATTACATGCCCCTTTCCTTGTTGAACTGATCAACGACCTCCTTCGTCGCCTTCACAATTTCAACACAACCCGGAGAATCAGAGTGACAGCAAATAGACACCGGGTAATCCTTCACAGGAAGATGCACTTCTTCTCCAGTAACCGCAATAACCTTGCTCTCCCTAATTTGCCTCGCAACATGCGCCTTGACATCTTCTATCTTCCACGGCTTCTTCTTACGGTCAATAGCCAAACTCCCATCAGCGCGATAATTGACATCTCCGTAGAATTCAGCCCAGAACTCAAGACCTGCTTCCTTTGCCGCGATCTCCATGTTTGTGCCTGCCAGACCAAAGACGCGCATGCCTTTGGGAACGCCTGCCCATACAGCTCTCGCCACCTCAATGTCCCTTATCATCATTCCGTATAAGATACCATGCGGTTTCACATGGTGCATTTTCACGGCCTCTCGGTCCAGGAAAGCTTGAAGTGCTCCAACCTGATACACGATATTGGCTGTGTGCTCTTCTGGCGACAACTTCATCTCTCTGCGTCCGAAACCTTGAATATCTGGCAGACCGGGATGGGCACCAATTTTGACACCGTGAGCTTTGCACAGCGCAACCGTCTCGGCCATGATGAGGGGATCGCCGGCACTGATTAACTATATTAGACGTATGAACGTACATACTTGCATTAGACTTACTGAAAGCCACATGCAATATTAGCATGATCGATCATGGGTAACAGCTCTGTGTCTGGCCCACAGGAATAGTTACCATAGGCCTCGCCCATGTCGACATTGATGAGCGCCTTATGAGGTGTTGCAGTCATTTTGGCGCTGTTTCTGCTCCAGAAGACAAGTTGGTGAAGGAGATGAAAACGGTCGAATTCCTGAGATGACTCCCACGGTCGACTGGAATGCTTAGGTGGTGAGGCGTAGAGAGTACCTTCCTCAGATGTATGCGAATATGGTCAGTAGAAATGACGATGCAAGATGGGCCAGAAGGGCGAGATCGGTATCAATGAATTGGAGTAATGTGGATCCACCCCGCATGTCTGTTGGGGTAACTGATAAGTTGGAGGCACATATCATAGAGCCAGCCGACTTATCAGAAGCTGGGAATTACCCCGCGCTTTTGTGGGAGCTGATTGGGATCTCCCTATCTCACTCATACTTCTCTATTCCAGCGTGTAAAATGATATAGATAGGGACAATAGTAATAAGTGATTCTCGAGTTTCCTATTTCTTTTGGAGTCTTGTACATGGGTAGCACAGATACAGCCGTAGCTGCACATTGACTCGACCTATCGAAGGTGCCTCTTGCTTCAACCAATTCAATAGAGTCAAGAGCTACGGCGACAGTGTCAACATTGCGGGTTATGGCCGTGGAAAAGACGGCCGCCGGACGACAGTTCAACTCCCACAATCGATCTGCTTTCAGACTTTGCCACAGGCGCAAATGACAAGGGTGCATAATAGCCGTCGAGATCACACACCACGACAAAATCCTCACGCTGGAGGCTGATCACGTCTATGCGCTCGCGGTGCATCCAGGCGTAGCGAATAGCAGCGTCAGTAGCTGGAATGCTTGTCGTGCTGCTATTGAGCCGTACCGCACACCCGTCACTGACCTCCCAGGTACCAGGAATATCATACCCGTAGTAGGCAGTGTGTCCATCGGTGTCCTTAAGACACCCCACACTCTCTAGTATCTGCCAGTTAGGTGAGGCGAGCAAGCGACGATTGCCACTTTCGAGGTACGTGAGTGGCTGTAGCTTGCTCGAAAGCTTGACAACGAGGTCGAAATGTTGATAGCCTCCGAGGGTGACCAAATCAGGCCATATATTATCGCCAGCCATAGAGATCACGTGTGCGATATGCATCTTGAAGACGTAGTGGCGCAAGAGGTTGCAACGATTCTCGGGCGTGAACCATGACTGAACACCGTACTTCACATTAACCAGATGGACACCGGCAAGCACAGGCGCCACATCACGCAAATTGAAATCAGGTAGGGCGAAGACCGCGGCATCACTGTAGCCGAAGCTGTTCCGGAAGCTGATAAGCAATAGATCGGAGTCATCCCTGTCCGCGGCACCATAGATCCCATGCAGCCCACCGGCAAGCCTATGCAACCATGCGTCGGCGAACTCGCGAAGCCGCTTCTCTTGCCGGTTGTCGACATCAACAATCCACGCAAGCACAATACCAAGCGTACACGTGCACGAAAACCGCGCACGCCTCACACCCCAAGCAAGTATTACAAGCTGGAACTTCTCGTTTATGACAGGCTCAGCGTGCACACGGCCAGGAAGCGGGTCACCATCGGCAGCACCAGCGGCCTGTAATGCCCCAAGTGCATCAACGACAGCACCGTTGAACTGGATAGGCTTCTCGTCGAGGCTGATTTTAGGCCAACTCACCACACCAATGCCGGGATGGGGTTCGCCGGGCTGCCAAAGGGTAGCGTTACTGCCGAGATCAAAGCCAGCGTAGCTACGGGTGCACTGTACCACGGAAAGTCGTTCACCTAGGTCAGCGTCAACGGGGTTAGGTTCCACATAAACATGACCAAAAGCGGCATCCATGAGGGCATGACCATACTTGTCACGGCACCACGATTCCAACGACTGCAGCGCCACAGTCGTCAAAGCAGGACCGCCAAACACCCAGTTGACCAAGGGCCCGTCTGTTATCACCAGGATACGACGGTTGCCGCTGGGGTAGAGTTTCCGAGCGTATGCAGGCATCAGATGTGCGCGCGGATCAGGCGCATCATCGGGGCCGCGGAAACGCCAACCATAGGCAGCCGCACCACCGGGCAGGCAGATGGAGACCAGTGCTTGTGCTGCAGGCTGGCTCATGTCGCGGGGAAGAAAAAGAGGTGCGTACCCTGGCAAGACGGTGTTGTATGCAACGAATTCGAGTGGAGCGATGCGCACATCCCAGCCATCAATATTTGGTGCAGGCGCGGGCGTAGCACCAGTCTCAGCACAACATACGGCGATGGCCACGCGTGTCAGCAAGCCATGTATCGGAGCACTGACCGCATCAGCCTCATGAACACCGATTGTAGCCAGAACACTGGCAGCGAAATTCCTGTCTTGCATGACGTTCTTGATTACAGGAACTGGTGCATTGAAAGATGAGGAGACCTGGGGTTTGCAGATAGGCACGTGGCAAGCATTGGCATAGTCATTATCATGCAAGTCAAAGCTAAGGCCGTCAGTGGACAACTGAGTAGCAAACTGTTCACGGGGAACGGTGACGTTGGCGGAAGCAGCGATGCCTGGATCATGAGACGGGCTACACCGTCAAGCGCAGCGAGGAGAGCTTCAAGCGAGCAGTCAGCCTTCTTGTGGACATTATCCATAGTGTGAAAGGTTTTTTCAAAACAGAAAAAAAAAGATCACGATTGGCACCCTCCGTGCTCACATAGCTGGTTTAGACCAGCATGGGAGAGAACAAGAAGGGGAAAACAACTTTTTTTTCGTACTAACCTTGGAATAGGTGCGGATGGTGAAGTTGGGTATAATCGAAGGAGGGCTATCCTCGTCTCGCAGAGTGGCCTGTGGAATGGAGAAAGGCAAGCTCGAAGGAGTGTCTGACCAATTTGCTAGGGCAATATGGAGAAGTTTCTATATCAGAATAGGTGGTTTGGGTCTCAGGCTAGGTTGCAATGGTTGAGTTGGACTTACCCATATATGGTTACGGATCTTGCTTAAACTGTTTGAGGTAGTTCTGCGCTGCGCTTTCCGTATGTCTCCCTTCCGGTCATATACAATACACTACCTGTGACCCATATCCACAACATACACGAGGTAACGATGTAAGGTCAAAGCTTTTAACCGGGGTCCTGGTTGGGCAACCTTACTAGGAGCGGTGAACAGCTATCCTTCGCTTCAATTTCAAAGACTCACTCATCCACAAACCCTATGGTTCTGCCAGACCCTCTCCATCATGGCCGAAGAATCATCGAAAGGTTGCATCGCATGTGGATGGACGCCTGAGCAGCAGGACCAGTGCTATTATTCGAGCCATGTCAAACTCTTCTACGGTGCAAGCAGGCGAGGCGTGTGGTCGATCGGATCCAATGTGATTATGAAGGAACGCCCCAATGATGGTCCAAAAATGGATGTGAAAACACTAAAGCACCTTGAATCCTACCCCGATATCCCAGTCCCAAAGGTCTTACGTGACTGGGTCGATGACGACGGGCGATATTTCGTTCTTCTAGAACGCATGCAAGGCCAGACGCTCGAGCAGGCCTGGCCTTCATTATCAGAGTCTCAAAAGACGGCTATCGCAGATCAGGTTATCGGAGTTCGCAAGCATCTACGATCTCTTACATCACCATCGATACAAACTGTCGACCAAAGTCCTTGTTGCGGGGGTTTACTCTTTTCAGACAGCGAGCCTCATGGTCCCTTCCACTCTGACCGCGAACTTTGGGATGCTATAAGCCTTACCCTCTATGATCCACCTGAAAAGTCATTCCCTCAACGAGCCTTGGAAAATCTGAAGAAACGTTTGCCGAGATGTGAAGCCTACGTCCTCACTCATTGTGATCTTAATTTGGGCAATATTATGGTCAAAGATGGGCGGCTAGTCGGGATACTCGATTGGGAACACGCTGCATATTACCCTATATGGTATGAATATGTTTCAGCCTCTTGGGGATGGACTGAGGAGGATGCTGAGTGGAAAAAATTGCTACAAGAGCATATGCATGTACACGGCGATGGACATGATGACGCGAAGGATTTCTGGATGGATCTGCGTCATTTGAGAAAGTATCCGAATCTGGATGAAAAGGGTCGGCAGGTTTTGGAAAGATTGTCTTCGGACTAAGGGCAAGGTCAATTGATACATTTTTCCTTCCGATTATGCCATTGCCTCGTTTATGTGTCTAGGTCAGCATGGCAACAGTCTGGGTTTCCTGACCACCATGAATTCTAGATATAAACACCCAAACTGAAACGTTCATTACCTAGGTACGTGCTCATATATTGACTTTACCTCCCAGCTCACGCTCTCTCTCGCCATTCTCAGCCATCTCATTCAGTACCCTCTCAGCAATCTTCATAGCTTCCACCCCAGCCGGAGCTCCGCAATAAACTGTTGCATGAATGATAGCCTCCCGAATCTCGAGCTCACTCAGGCCATTATTTCGAGCGCCTCGAATATGTACCGCCAACTCAGGGCCACGGTTCAGGGCCATCAGCATGCCAATGTTGAGCAAACTGCGATCGCGTTTCTCGAGGCCCGGTCTTCCCCAGACATTTCCCCAAGCCCATTCGGTAATAAACTCTTGACCAGGTCGAGAGAACTCAGTCGACCCATTCGCGAGGGCTTTATCGACGTATTCGTCTCCGACAACCGAGCGGCGAGTTTTGAGGCCTTGCTCGAAGAGTTGTTTGCGGAGGTCGTCGAACTTTGGGTCGGACATTGCGTTTTGTGGAGAGTTTGGTGTGTTGGCTCAATGTCGGGTCTGGGTTTGGATAATTGTTTTGGAAGTGAGATAGATTGAATGATATTGGAGGATTACAATCGGGATCTTCGGTCTGTTGTCGGGGTACGTCGGGGTAAAGCGGAAACCTGAATCCTGCATTTGTGCTCGGCACCGACAATGCCTACAGACAGCGGGAATAGGAAAATCCGGACTTCCTAGTTCGTTTGTTGTTTTTGGGACATTTATTGTGACGAGATATGTGCTGACTCCACACCGAAATCATTAATTCGGGATAATTGAAGCGTGATACTCTTCCGGCTTCTGATTTAAATGGATAGAGGTGTCATCGCAATTGAAGCCGGTTAGACTGTGAGATTAGGGCGGCTATGCCAGCTAGTGGATCCTCGGGGCTTGTGAGTCAACAGTTCACAGAGCACAGGAAGCTTCCCCTCTCAACTTTCAAATTCACACAAAATGACAGAAACAAGCCTATCGGACCTACTCAAAACAGTCTCTTTGGACCTAGCTCCTTACGAGGATCTTTACAAATACTTTCACTTGCATCCCGAACTCTCGCGACAGGAAAAGTCTACTTCCGAAAAGGTCGCCGTCCATCTAGCCCAATTGAAAGTCTTTGATATTCACACAAACATTGGTGGCTATGGATTGACCGGAATCTTCAGAAATGGGCCTGGGAAGACCGTTCTACTGCGGGCTGACATGGATGCACTTCCAGTCAAGGAGCTCACTGGGCTTCCCTATGCGAGCTCCGTGACGATGTGTGACGCCGATGGCATTGAGAGACCAGTAATGCATGCTTGTGGGCATGATATGCACATGACGTGTCTACTCGCCGCGGCTGAGGCTCTTGTGAAGATGCGGGAAGCGTGGAGCGGGACTTTGATCGCGCTATTTCAGCCCGATGAAGAACGGGGTGGAGGCGCGCAGGCCATGGTTGACGACGGGCTTTATTCGAAGATCCCCGTCCCAGATTATGTCCTTGGTCAGCACGTTATGCGAATGCGTGCAGGGAGCATTGGGTCCCGTCCCGGTACGATCATGGCTGCTGCTGACAGCATGAAAATCACCGTTTACGGGCGAGGTGGTCACGGTTCGCTGCCGCATCAGACGGTAGATCCTGTTCTTCTGGCTGCACACATTGTTGTGAGATTGCAGAGCATTGTGAGCAGAGAGATTGATCCGAGTGATCTTGCTGTCTTGACTGTCGGCAGTCTCCAAGCTGGGCAGACAGAGAATATCATTGCGGACAAGGCCGAACTTGGTGTCGATTTCCGGAGTGCGAAACTGGAGACCCGCGAAAGGCTCATAGCTGCTATCAAGCGCGTCGTCGAGGCCGAGTGTGTGGCGAGTGGTTCGCCCAAACCGCCAGTGTTCACTCCGACAAGACGTTTCCCGCCCACCACAAATGACAAAGACCTGGCATCTCAAGTGGCCGCTTCATTCACAAGCCACTTCGACAACTTTGATGGCGATATACCGAGAACGAATGTCAGTGAGGACTTTTCCACGTTGGCTACCTGCCGAGGTCTTCCAAGCTGTTTCTGGCTCACTGGGTGTATTGATCCAGAGATCTGGGATAAGGCGCAAAGCACTGGGGAGGAGATTCCTGGAAACCATTCTGCTTATTTTGCACCGGTTATACAACCAACGATGAAGGTTGGAGTAGATGCGCTGTGTCTTGCAACTTTGACGTTTTTGAAAAAGTAGCTAGTTGAAACGCATTGATTCGACCTGCGAAGAGGTTCCTCATGGCTACTTGAAGAAAAGGCTCGAGCGTAGAAACGGAAACAGTGTGTGTCACTAGATATAGCCGTTGGAAAGGAAGAAAAAAAAGCTAAAATCCGAAGCACATGAGCTAGTAGCTAGACAATTGCTAATGCCAACGATACAAGAACTTGAGATACGCCATGATAAATCTAAAAAACATGCACTCCGTTCACCAGCGGCGCATCTCGCCAGTTTGCCCCTTCTTTTTGAATCACCTCTGCATCGTGACTAAAGAGCCAATTTCTTCGGTCGTCATGGCCCCAGAAAACCGGGTTCTCAGCGGCATCAAGGGCCATCTTCTGATCTCGCGTCTGCTGCTCCTGCCCATCGTCGACGTGAAGGATGTACTGGTGCTCGCGCGTCTTGGCCTGCACCAGGCTCGCCCGCGGCATGCGGATCTGCTCGTATTGTTTGAGCGCTGCGGTCATATCCACGTCCTGGGCGAGCACCTGGCGGAGGACTGCTGCATCCTCGAAGGCCTGGGCGGCGCCCTGGGCCAGGTAAGGGAGCATGGGATGGCAGCTGTCGCCCAATAGCACGGCCTTGCCCGAGGAATGCGTCCAACGGGTGAGGTTGGGCAGGTCGCACAGACGCCACTTCATAAAGTCGCCCGTCAGGGCGCAGAGCTTGCGCACCTGTGGCTCCCAGCTGGCGAACCGCTTCAACAGCTCGCTATTGTCGCCCTTGACCACCCAGACTTCGTCCGTGGTCTCCTGGTAGGAGGTGGCACACACGACGATGTTGTACATCTCACCGTTGCGGATTGGATAGCCGACCAGGTGCGCGTCCGGGCCGCACCACGATGTTGTGCAGGGGTCGCGGATCAGATGGGCCAGATCTGGGTCGGCCAACAGCTTCTCGCCGGGAATGAGAATTCGGTAGGCAACGTCGCCTGTGTCCCGCGGGACGTCGGGCTGGCCGGTAAGAAGAGGCCGGCAGATGGACTTGATGCCATCGGCTCCCACGATCAGATCGGCCGTGAATGTTTCGCCGTCCTGGGTGGTCGCGCTCGGGGCGTCAAAATCGTAGGAGATGATGCGCTTGTTGGTCAAGACTGTGACGCCGGCCTTTACGACCGCATCGAGCAGCGCGGCGTGGAGATCAGCTCGATGAACAAGCCAGTAGGGCGCCCCGTGTTTTTCGACGATGTTTGTGAATGGCAAGTTGAAGATGGTGCTGCCGTCCTCCCAGCGAATAAAGTGATATCTCTGCGAAGTCGACTTCTTCATTCTCTCCAGGTCAACACCCCATCGCATGAGCAGTCGGCTCGAGTTGGGCGGAATTCTGATTCCTGCTCCAGCCTGGGAAAATAGAGGCCATGAGTCATAGTTCTTGTGTCAAGTCTGACAAGTATGAAAGAGTAAAGGCAATTGAGGACTTACTTCTGCGAACTCGGGTGCTGCATCGACAATCGTGACCTTGTGGCCGTCTGTCTGCAAAGCCAGTCCCGTCGCGAGGCCGCCTAGACCAGCACCGACGACAAGAACGTTTAAGGATCTGGACGCGTGAGGCATTGTGTTGGGTTTCCAGGAAGCTAACTTGTCTGAAGGTCTGCTTGCTTGGTAGTTTTCTCAGGTATATCGTCCGACGAACCCTTTTATAGAGCTCATGATGGCAAAGTTCACTGGCCGAGAGATATTCAATAACTTCTCAAGCCGTTCGATTTGTCCCGAGCCCTCTCTCTATGCATGTCCGGGTCCACTCCCAGGGCCGAGGGTCAGTTGTCGGAGTATTGCACCCGACGGATGTCGTCTTCCGACCAACCTCTAACAACCCTCGCTGCATTTGTCGGTCGACGGAGAGCACCCTAATTGGGGTCGTTCAGGTACCGGTGAGCTACTCCGCGCGGATTTGACCTTTCTCAGGTTCTCTATCTGTCGATAGCGCCACTGACTAAGTCTCACTAGCTGCATAAGCAGACAGGAGCGAGGGATGCAATACGGGAATTCAATTGATGACTGGTATTATGATTGCCCTATGCAAATCTAGACAAAGATAAAATTTAAAGACATTGGAAATCATCTTCGTGATGAAGCTTGAGGGCTACCTATTCTATCTAAGCAAGAAAGTTGGCGATGACCTCGCAGAAGTTCTCGAATCCATCAACGTAAGGGACATGTCCAGCACCCTTGATAATCTCCATCTTCACAGGCACCTTCTTGCCACAGCTCTGCAAGCCTTCCTCAATAGCCTGCCGCATTTCCTGCATCTTGATGGGCAGATCCCCATCCTTCTCTCCGGCGATAATAAGCGCCTCTTCGCAGCCGTGTCCCACCTTCGGATACAGCGGTCTCAAGTCAAAAGACGAACTTCCTAGTGCGGCGCAACACGCCTCAAGTCCCGGAATTGTAGTTGTCGCCATGGAACCCTCCATTCTCGCGGTTTCCTCAGGATGCGCCGCCATCCACTCTTCGCCGAACCACCGTTTACGGGTGTTTGAAAGGTCCTCTGAGATTGAACCTGCCTCTTTGGCGGCGCGTACCCGCGCGGCAAAGTTGTCGGCGATGCCGGCCACTGTTGGAGAAGTTGCGATTGCGTCTGCCACAATGATCTTCTTCACGATTCCCGGGTGGCGCGCGGTGAAGTACACGGCCTTGATGCCGCCCATTGAGACCCCGATCCAGGCATGAAGCTTGCTGATTTTAAGATGTTGCAGAAGAAGGAAGACGTCGTCCACCATTCCCTCGAATGCCGAGGAGGACAATTCGGCTTCAGTCGGTGCGCCGGAGGATCCATGGCCCGGGTGGTCGTAGCGGAGAACGCCGAAGCCTTGGTCTTTCAGGACAGACACGACGCGATCCCATGAGGTCATGTCTTCGGCTAGGGAATTGGATAAAAGGATCATCCGGTCGGGGTCCCCAGCTAACAAGCTATAGGCCATCTTTCGACCGCTTGGGAGGGTGAAGAACTCGGTGGGCGACATCTTGTCCGTTTGAGATGGGCTATGTGAAGTTGTCCGGGAGAATCCAAGGATTGAGAAAGAGCGACAGAGCTTCCATGAATAATTGAGTACCGGCGATTGTAAACTAACTACGTAAAACTCGGCCGGATATACAATGTGGGGAAGCTATCGGCTTCCCCATATTGTCGGGGTCGATAAGCGGGGAATAAACGGGACCATAACCCCGTGGCTTTCCCTCCCAGCCTACATACGGCTCCCTGCTCCGACGTTTCTTTGCATCCGCATACTCAAAATAAGAGCTTCCCGTGAAGCTCTACGCTCTACAAAAGTCCGGCTGGGTCGGACCATGCCATCCGAGCCAAGAAGTGACGGAAGACCACAAGCAGAGTCCTAAACCATGACCGAGGTATCCGCAGCAACACCACCAAAACGCCGGCTGAGAAGGATCCCGGAAGCATCGCGGAAGCGATCCGCGCATAGTTGTAAGTTTTGCAGCTTTTCCTTTCCAAGCTCGCTTTGCTGCGGGTAGGTATGAATGATGCAGTACTGAGATCTGTGCTAGGTGATTTCTGTCGGAAGGTAAGCCACTCAGGCCAATCGGCGCCGTTGCTGCTTTCTGTACCTGCAAGGAATTTCAAGTAGGCTGATGCTTAGACTCTTTTATGACGATCCAACAGCGACGGTGCAAATGCGTTTCATTGCCATCAGGACACGGATGTGTCATGTGCCAGGACCATAACCTTGAATGTTCTTATAATCTTCCACGGAAGCCCCGGTTCTATGGCAGGATAGATGATTTGAGCGATCGGTAAGTAGGAGTTTCACCCAGTATGCTCCACTTTTCGTCTGATCTGCTTTAGATACAAATGCTTAGAGGCCATCGTACGTGGTGCATTTCCTAATGATGCTATCTCCACACCCTTAGAGCTCGTCCGGCTTGGCAACCGCATGGGATATGCAATGCCGGACCTATCACAAAAATCAGGGGAATCAGCTGGAATAGAGGAACTGGTGAGAGACGTATCCACCGAAACGAGGGACCAGGGCCCTGCTAGGTCAAACGAGTCTGGCACTCTACCATCTGGACGGACAGCTACCATGAGTGGCCGAAATGTCCAAACCGAGAATGAGAGGAGCTTTTCCGGCCGAGTACAGGAAACCAAATCTTGTACAGATGAACCCGTCGGCCTCATCAGAGACACGGCCGGCCGAGAACATTTCATTGGTCCGTCCGGAAGCCTGCAGTTTTTAGGCCAGCTCCGAAGATTACTTCTTGTATCCCGCAGTGAGAATGCCGCAGGGTCCAAAGCACCTGCTCACCTTACGGCCACTTTCACGGATGAAGATGCAGCCCAGGCTCTCGAGGCCGACGGGGACCAGAATGAGCTTCCCGGGTTGCCTCCTGGAGGCACTGGTAACAACGCCAATGGATGCCCGGAAATCGACGAGCGCTCCCCTGCGTCCTTGGGTTCTGCGCTGGTCCGGGATTTTGCCAGTATTCGCGTGGATGACATTGACGAGATAAGAAGGCAGCTTCCACCTCGTCAGATTCTCGACGGTCTGGTACGAGTGTACTTCAAGAATGTCCATCCAGACTTCCCCTTATTTCACCGCGGTTCTTTCGAGGAAGAATACGAGACTTTCATGTCCAAAGGCCGGTATTCTCAACACCACGCTCGAGCACCAACCTTACCCGAGCCAGGATGGCTGGGTTGTTTACACATGATGATTGTCTTTGCCTCCCTGTCCAACCCTATCGATCCAACTCCCGACCTCGACCTCACTCACCTCTGTCAGCACTGTGTCAGCCTTACCCGACAGCTCCTGCCGCAGTTTGTCTCGAAGTGCACTCTCTCCAACGTCCGAGCCCTCCTTCTCCTGTCAATTTTCCTTCATAATCAAAACGAGCGCAACGCGGCCTGGAACTTAGTTGGGACTGCCATGCGTCTCTCTTTCGCCCTGGGCCTGCACCGAGCCAATGACAATGGGTCACATTTCCGGGCCATGGAGAGGGAGGTGCGTAAGCGCGTCTTCTGCACGCTCTACGGCTTTGAGCAGTTCCTTGCCTCTAGCCTTGGCAGACCGAGTGGCTTCTACGACTTCGAGGATGTAGAGATAGTCCCTCCTCGTGGGGGAGTGCTTGACAGCGGACAGGACGAGGATGATGATCTCGTGGAACGTTCGCTCAGTCTGCATGTCATCCTGGCAAAGGCGAGGGTATCCCTTGCAGTGAAGACGCTAGCAGTGGCTAATGAAAGCAACAATGACGGGTTGGCTCGGCAAGAGCAGTCTTCGAATGAGATACTGGGGATTTTGAGGGCGTGGAAGGACAGCCTCGCCTCCCAGCATATAGTTAATATCCCCTTCATTAGCGAGACAGATGATCCTCTCTGCCATGGCGTTGAAGAGATGCCGCGCATGTCATTTCAAGATCTCAAGACTATGATGGCCTGGCAAGCTCGACCTCGACTTCGGGCTGCCCTGATCTTACACCTTCAGTACAGGTACATTGCCGTCTTAGTAACACGATCCGCTCTATTGCGATATATCGCCTCCGCACAACGGGGTGAGCGAGACCCTAAAGCCCAAGCGCAGGCCAATACAAACCTGTATACCACCTCTGCAGGAGAGCGCCTATCGGATATCTGCGTCACCCACGCTGTACAGCTATGTCGCCTTATCTTACTTGCCGACTCCTTCGACTTGGTAAATGGCGTATCGGCCATGGACGTCTTTTACGCCTACTGCGGCGTAATGGTGCTCATCCTACGGTCGCTACGGACTTCAAGCTCCGGCGGCTACCATGACCAGCAAGAGGCACGCATGCAGTCGGAGCTACGCCAGCTGATCGCCCATACAAGAGAGGTGCTCATGCGCGTAAGCAAGTGCAGCACGATGAAGCGGTTCGCGCGGGTCGTGGCCACATTTGAGGATGGATCGAGGCAGGGTATCATTGATCCTGCTGTGCCGACAGCGCGCGACCGTCTGGTAGAGGCGGAAATGACTCGGCATGTATCTCGTTACCCTCGGGACCGATTTAACAACTCTATTTATCCTGCCTCGGATGGCGGGCGATCTGGTAACCTCGCAGGCATTCCGGGGACAGGGACATCGCTGGATATTTCCTCCTTACCAGGCTCACAGCAACCTGTCAATCTTCAGCATGGACACGGTGCAGGGATGCCGAGGCTCGGGATATCGGATCCCTTCTGGCAGCCAAACCTACTGACGTCCTTTGACGGGGAGCCGGAGGCAAATGGTTGGATATTGGACCCATTCCTCGCAATGGATGGGACGAGTATTGTGGACTGGGGCGATCTTGAATCCCTGTTATCGCAAAATCCAGGCCAGTAGTTGTAGTATAGTGTAGGATCTAGCCCTGGCATGTATACTATAACCCCGCAATGGGTCCCTTTTGGTACCGATTTACCAAACATCCGTCGGGTGTTTGACTCCGCAATTCAAACAACCCTATATTACATCCCCCCGCAGGAGATGTTGGTGCAATGAAAAGCCACCGGAACTGCCCATCCGCATTTTCAAATACCGGTAAACCAATCAGGGTTTATCTCGGACTTCGATCCGAGCAAGTATATAGTGGATGATCCGAATGGATGAAGCCGTGAAGTTCCCGAAAGTATATGAGCTATACCTTGGTAGAACATCGCCCAGTCACGCATCTTGAATTACAATTTACAAACGAGAGCGTGAGCCTTTATCAAACCACCTTCGCACTGCTTAATCGATGACCACGAGCAGACAATTTTACATCTTTCAAGATGTCGCAGCCCAATGGCATCCATGCCAGTAAATCTCCTTCACTGGCAGAACCCCAGCAACTATTCATCGGGGGCAAATACCAGAAAAGCCAGAATAATGGGACATTTCCCGTGAAGAACCCAATGACGGGCGAAACTATCTACGAGTGCGCCTCAGCCTCTCTGGACGACTACGCCGCCGCCATCGAGAACGCACATGCAGTCCAACCTTCATGGGCCCGCCTCGGCCCCTCAGCAAGACGACTGATCTTGCTCAAAGCCGCCGACATCATGGAGACGTACATCAACAAACATGCGCCTGAAATCCTCTCAGGCGAAGTGTCAGCCACCAAAGGTTGGATCAGGGCCAACACCCTTTCCACGGCTGGCGTCTTCCGGGAGAACGCCGCTCTGGCGACGCACATAAAGGGCGAGATCGTGCCTGCGGATCGACCCGGTACCACTATCCTGGTGAACCGCGAGCCCGTCGGCGTGGTCTTCGCCATCAGCCCCTGGAACATGCCCGTCACGCTGACGGCGCGGGCAATCTGCTGCCCTCTCATCTGTGGCAACAGCGTCATCCTGAAGCCTTCCGAGTTCAGTCCCAAATCACAGCATCTCGTCGTCAGCGCCCTGGTCGAAGCCGGTCTGCCAGCGGGATGTTTGCAGTTTCTGCCCACCAGCAGCGCGGACACACCACAGGCTGTCGAATTTGCCGTCCAACATCCAAAAGTGAGCCGCACAAACTTCACTGGCAGCGACCGCGTCGGTCGCATCATCGCCGGACTGTCGGCATCATGTCTGAAGCAATGTGTGCTAGAGTTGGGCGGCAAGGCGCCCGTGGTAGTCCTGGAAGACGCTGATGTAGACGCTGCCGTGGAGTCCGTGGTGTACGGAGCGATGTCCAACAGCGGACAAATCTGTATGTCGACAGAACGGGTGATCGTGCATCACTCACTGGCAGCCGATTTCAAATCCCAACTAGTGAAACGAGTCAAGAGCCTGCGGGTAGGGAACCATCTCGAAGAATCGGACGTGGAACTATCGGGTCTCTTTACTACCGCTTCAGCCGAGCGCGTTCTCCGCTTAATCAAGGCCGCCGTCGACGCCGGCGCTACTCTCCTAGCTGGTGATTTGAGCCTCCACGGCCCGTGCCGGACAATCCTGGGCCCTCACGTCCTCGCGGACGTTACGCGGGACATGGATATCTTCCACCAGGAGACGTTTGGGCCAGTGGTTTTCTTGTCCGAGTTCGACACGGACGAGGATGCCATTGCGCAGGCCAACGATTCCGAGTTCTCTCTGTGCGCTAGTGTCTTCTCGCGCGACGTCCTCAGGGCCATGGGTATGGCTAAGCGGATCCGGACGGGGAGCTGTCATGTCAACGGTCCGACTGTGTACATCGAGGCGCCGTTGCCGAATGGGGGCGTCGGCGGCGCGAGCGGCTATGGTAGATTTGGCGGTGTGGCGGGCATTGAAGAATTCACCGAGAGGCAGATCGTGAGCTTGGTGAGCCCGGGTATGAAGTATACATTCTAGCCACTAGTCCTAGATATGTATCGGCAGAGGTTGCCAAGTATAAAGTTTTCTTCTACATTCCATTTCTCGTGGTATTCTTGTTGGAGAAAGGGGCCATATCGCTGTACCAAGCTTCTGCACGTGTTCTAGGTAGGTTGGGGGAGGTATTGAGAAGCGAAATCATTCTCAATGCGAGCTAATGCAGAGGGGATTCTGAGTGGGAGGTGTAATTCAGAGAACCAACATCGAGGTTGGAGTAGATGATTTTCAACTCTTGTATCAATATGTCGAATGTCATGTGCATGCTACAAACTGACATAAACCATTTCCTGGACCAGAGGTTTTCCAATGGATGCCCCTATATGTACACCTAATCCCTACTCCAGCCCGGATCGCCTCCCTTATCGCGAATTTCCTTGCCTCGCCACATTAAAATACCTATAGTAAAAGGGAAGAAGAAGGCAGTCAATGCACCAAAGAGGGTGTACGGCGAGTTTATCCCAACGTTGACGATCATCGGCTGTATGAAGAACGGCGAAATGTAGGAGAACAGGTTGCGAATAAGATTGAAAACCAAGCTCGCTTCGGCACCCTGACGAGGGTAACATTCCAGAATGTAAGTTTGACTAGCAAAAACTCCTTGTCAGCCTATTTTATAGCCAGGGTATGCTAAAGAGGGGGATCATACATCACCGTTGTGCCAACCTCAATGCCGAAGATGTAGATGGCCTGCCCGACCAAAGGCGTAATCCAAGCCTTTCCGAACTGGATTGATACGCCGAACATAATCAGACCGCCCGGCACGGTTAAAAGTGCCGGCCAGATTGCTTTGAGTCGGTACTCTGGTCGCCACTCGCGGCCCTGCTTCATCGTCCGCTTCACGATGAAGTCAAGACAGGGTCCCACATATGCCTCGCCGACTAGGGCACCGATCAGGCCCGAGAAGCCCGAGAGTCCGACGGCAAGCTCGGAGAAGTTATACTCCTCTTCGAAGATTATCGGTAGCTCGGATGTGATCCCGACGTGCATCGTGTAAGCGATGCCAAACCAGAAGGCCGAGAGTATCACCGCCGGGAACTTGAATAGAACAAAAGGTCGGGTCGCGATGAAAAGGAAGCCATGCTTCTTATTCTGCGAGCGCTTGGGGATGTGTATCCCGTAGCGCCCCCAGAGCGTTGACTTCCCTGGTGCGGACGTAGATATAGTTGCAGGCTGCGCGCGTGCCTCTCGGATGTAGATGGTTTCCGGGAGGAAGAAGATCTGCATGATGAAGCCTACTCCCATGAAAATGAGGGGGATCCATTGGGAACCCCGCCAGCCCAGCTTTTCGTTGATTACGATGGGTCCACCGATGCTGCCAGAAGATGCATGTCAGCTATCATGTTCCGCGATTTATAGAAGCAAAAGCACATTTATGATACGATACATACATTGTTCCTAAAAAAGGAGCGATGACAATGGCCAAGGTCGACAAACCGATCTTCTTGCCCTTCTCATGGCGGAAGAACTGCGACAGGAACTGTTAGCCTCTCTTCCGCAGTGGGTGGTTTAACCAGGGAGATATTTACCATGTCACCGATACTCGCTGGCCCCAGAGTCCAGAATGCCGAACCACCGGCTCCGAGTATGACCCGGCCGACCATGCAAATTGCATACGTGTTGGACCTCATGACGACAACAGCCCCAACCATGGCTATGATATTACTCAGGAGCAGCACCAGCCGGCGGCCGACAAAGTGACTCAGCGGGCTCCAGAGCCAGGGAGCCACGGCATAGAGGGCAACGGGCGTGTTTCCCAGGAAGACTGCTGTGTCCTTAGGGACTTGGAGGGTCTCAGCCAGAGACAGGGTGCCTGTGACCAGTGTAGTCACGGCCATGTAGCATATGAGGGCCAGATATGAGATGGTGAATAGGGCGGCATGTTTGCGGAACCATGTCCAATTGAGAGGGTCATTGGGATCGTCCGACGGCTGCGGCATCAGGATGATGCCATCGCGCATCTTGAGATTGGACTCCACGGAGCGGACATCCTCCTCGTGCTCCGAGAGTTGGTACTTCTCCTGGTCCTCGGCCATATCGATATCTGTGTCCATTGAGTAAAGAGATCGACAACTACGTGAGTGAGGTTAAATACCAGATACTTGGAGGGTCTCTCCTTCTTCTGTCCTCATGGTAACAGGTCGTTGTCACTTGTATCGTACGTTGTTGCCAGGGTGCGGAATCAGACCTGACCTCAACTTTGGAGTCTCCCCCAAGTCAAATACTCCGGCCCAGCGACATTCGAGTGCTGCCAAGCAGCCCGAAGACATGTCCCCGGCTGTCATATCCGATGTTTGGCTAAACAAGGTTACTCTGTGGAACCGATGCGGATGATTGCACCCAATGGCGGATGGTTCTCCGAGGTGTCCACCATTTTCCCCCGGACTTAAGACGGGAATGTGCGGGGAAACCCCAGGATTCCGGGGATTTCGGAAGGTTGGCTCCGACTCAGAATCAATTGTCAGCAATGGCAAAGTAAACACCCGTGAGGAGACCAGTTTATGAGTTATAAGTCGACTCATTGTCATCGCCAATGCTAGGATGAAAAGACGGATGCAGAGGAACTTGAAATGTGTTTAACATCTCATCTGCCTCGACGCTGATTCCTTCCATAAACTTCCTGAACAGCCTGTCAAGGTTTCCCCCCTACCGAGGTACTCTGCTCGTATCATCCCCTTTGCTTCCCGCTCTTCCCCGAAGCCATGGGTTCGGTATCTGTACCAGAAACATCCCTTGCGGCGATCCAAGACACGAAGACCAAGGCCATCTCCGTGGCTCAACGCCCAACTCCGGTCCCCGTTGGCACCCAAGTCCTCGTCAAGGTAAATTACTCTGGAGTATGTGCCACGGACCTCCACCTCGCTCGCGGCACCGTCCCCTATCTGCAGCCCAAAGTCTCAGTGGGCGGACATGAGGGCACCGGGGTAATTGTCAACCTTGGTCCCGACGCGGACGGTGCGCAGTGGCACGTGGGCGACCGAGTAGCAGTACGGTGGGTACACATCGTCTGCGGGAAGTGCGAGGTCTGCACTACCGGCTATGAGAACCTATGTCGCAGCCGCAAGCTGGCGGGCAAAGACGTCGAGGGTGCCTTCGCCGAGTACGCCATAGCAGACAGTGCGTACATGGTCCGCCTGCCGGCCGAGGTGAGCGACGCCGATGCCGCCCCGATCCTATGCGCTGGTGTCACCGTTTATAAGGCACTCAAGATCGCCAATCTCCGGGCAGGCTCATGGGTCGCTGTGGCAGGTGCTGGTGGCGGCTTGGGTCATCTGGCTATTCAATATGCACACGCCATGGACTTTAAGGTTGTGGCCCTGGACGCTAGAAAACGGGATCTCTGTCTGAGTCTGGGGGCGGATGTGTATATCGACGTGCTCGAGACAGACGATTGCGTGGCCGAGGTTGTCAGGGCCACGGATGGGGGTGCTCACGGCGCACTCATATGTGCCTCGTCCGACCGAGCTTATTCTGATGCTCTCAAATTCCTCAGACCGACCGGTACCCTGGTGTGCATCGGTCTACCTCCGAAGCCGACAGCGCTGCCTGTGGGTCCTGCGGATTTCGTTGCCCGGGGCATCAAGGTCATGGGTACATCCACGGGTGATCGCCAGGACACAGTGGAGGCCCTGGACTTTGTCGCCAAGGGCCAAGTGAAGCCGCAGCTGATTGAAAGGGGGCTGGAGGAGATTGAGGAGATCCTGAAGGAAATTGAAAACGGGACTGTACAGGGTAAATCTGTTATCAAAATAGCCTGAGTTTACCGCCTCAAGTCACCTGAGAAGGTACCATCTGCATGTCTGAGGGAATATGTTGTCTGAGCGAATACGTGAATTTCTATACATATCTAGTCAGATCTCCCTACAAATTGCTAGATTCAGGGAGGCAAGTACTGATACGTAGGTAATAGTAAATCCATATATTTTACCTTTTAGAGAACCTTGGAAGTCGAAAGAAACCTTGAAAGGCCCAAGTGCAGAAAACGCAGTATCGACACGAATTATTTATCTAAAAGAAACCTCTGAATGTGGCAAACGCTGCGAATGCAAAGGACATATCCACAGGCGGGATAGGGGATATCAATCAAATACACAAGAAAGCGGCCTGCACTGCAGGCGCCATAAGAGCCCAGAGTCACCTGGGCATACCACGCATCCTTAAATAGCGTACCCTTCATTCTCTTCCTGCAGCTGTTCTCGCACGGTTTCGCCGTAGACGGTGAGAGGGATAGAGATTTCAAAGGACTCGCAGCCCAGGTGCTCCATCGCGGACAGCACGGTGCCGCGGTCATCAGAAGACAAAGTCTCCAGTAGCTGTATCCCAGATGGATTAGGACCTTGTTCATTGTGCATGGTAGGTGTCACAAATTCGAAGCGCAAGTCCCAGTCGAGCGTGACGCCACTTGTGAGGATTGTGGGGGTTGCGGTGACAGGAATGGCGGGACTGAAAACCACTCTTGTGGCGTACAGGGTGTTCTCGAATAGGGATGCATGGATGCGGCGTGTTGTTCTGTGGATGCTTGCATTCGATCGGACGGCAAGGGTGGGTGTGACCTTCTCGGATGTCTCCAGTGACGCTCGCACGGCATAGCATGGGATTGAAGCATTGCCAAAGTCCATCGTAGCAATGATAGTCTCTCCAAGTCGGTGAACGGGTCGATTCAGCACGACCACGGCAATGCGTTGCCCATCACGGGCGATCTCGAATCGGTTGGGGCTGCGCCGCGAGTCCACAGCTCGGTTGCTGCGGAGGATTGCGAGATCAATGATATCCTTACAAGACATTGGATGTGGAAGTTCCTCGAAATTTGGTTTCCTCGAAAGAAGTGAACCCGGGGGGTGGAGAGTATTAGAACGTGCACGCTGCTCTAGGATATCATCCACATAGGACAGGAAATCCCCAGCCGACTTCCAAGGGGTACTGGTACTCTGGGGGTTCAGAGTGACAGGAGTATTGGGTCCAACTTTTCGCACCTTGGCTTCATCACGAAGAATCACATAGGGTGACATCAGATCATGGCCGAGGACGTCTCCTTTGTCTGAAAGCCGTTAGATTTAGGAATATCAAAACATCGATCAAGTGATAGCTTACCATTTACCCCGCTGAACACACGGAATGGGATGTTGATGCGGTTGACGCGTTGAGATTCATTGGGGCCGCTAGGTCGTTGGGTACCAATGACCAGGTTGTAGGCAATCTTAATGGCTTTGCCTTTATGACTTGCCGGAAGACCTCTGGGCAGAGAAAAAGAGAATGAGTATGACTGCTCTTCCCCGGGTGACAGTCGTAGGTCGACGAAGAGAAGCGACTGCGGAGTAGATAGCAATGGAATTGATCGCGATGAGGCGACACCGCGCATTTCTCGCAGTCCATCAAGCTCGGTGTTTGAGAGGAACCCGTTGATCGACTCCTCGATAGCGTTCCACTTAAATGACCCCCAAAAACCACCACCTTTGCGAGCTCGATCACCGCTGGCAGAACTTGGCCGTCCTGGTAGCCCGCCTGTACCTGGCTGACCACCGACCACTCCTTTCCTTTTGACTTCGTCAAAGACTGACTGGTTTACTAAAGAGCCGTCGATTGTGAAGGATGCGCTGATTTGCGCATAACCCATCAGGAGCGCCTGGCTATCGTTTGGTCTGATAGACGGGACTGCGACGCTTGAATAATGCCGCGCATGTCGAGCCGCTGGTGGCGGGGGTGGCCGGGCACCCTGAGCCGAATAGGTAGTGTACTCTGAAGCTAATGTCTCACTAGAATGGTCGCTGGCCGAGTAGAATTCGCCGCTGCTCCGAGTGCTTCCATTGACACTTGTGGCTGATATTACTCGTGCGAGTTGTTGATGCGATGGGGCGCCCAGTGCTGAGGCATCTTTTGCCGATATCTTAGCCGGAGCGATTCTGTCGGTCGACTTGGGAGACGGGGAAAGACGCGGGCGGTTGTTCGGCTCGGTCGTCGGAGGGGCAGCTGGAAACTTGAAATCGAAGGAGGGCGGTTGGGGTATTCGAGAGGGAACGCACAATTGCTCAGCCGGGCCAACAGGGCTGTTCGCAAGAGAACTTGTACGACTATCTCGCCCAGGGTGCGAAGTATCGACTCCTAGATTACCGGGGGCTGACTCGTTTGGAGACTCTGCGAGCGGAGGACCAGAAATATGGGATCTCGCTATATAATAACGACCGTGAGCTGGAGAAATTGCATGTGCATGGATCATATTATCACCTTTTCTATAAGAATCGTCATAGCTGTCAAGCCTCCTGGAGGCAATCTGGAGACTCGCTGAACGTCCATGGCCCCTGGCCGGCTTGCCTCTATAATTCTGCGGTGATGATGTTTTATCGGCCTGACCTTCACTATCAATTGAGAGAATTGACACGGATCGTTTATGGCTGTGGCCTGGCTGCCAAGTTCGAGGTGTGGAGGGGCCACTGGGGGGCGGGAAGCTGTGGGAGGCGACGAGCGGGGAGCTCAGCGAAGAGGCGGTTCGGTGGAAAGGCTTCCTTTGAGAGCTGATGGAATAGGATCGCCGCCCGGAAAAGAGGCTTTGGGGTGATTTCATTGGGAAGAAAGAGTCCGAAGGGGCGTTGCTGGTGTGGTTCGCGACTCGAGACGCCTTGCGCTGGTGCTGGCCAAGTTCAGCTCCATTGCTGGCTTCAGACGCAGTATCCGCAACGTTCTTGAAGGTGATGGTGCATTCCACGTTCTCCCCTGCAAATATTGTCTGGTCCTTCCATTTCACGAAGACCTGAATGTTCGACGGCATGGCGCAGCGTCAGCATGTGGACTGCTGTACTCGGCGCGCTCGGCGTGCTCGAATCCAAATCTCGAGGAATTGCGACCGGCAAGGGTGATTCAAAGAACTATCAGAGCGACAGCATTCGCATGTCAGATGGGACCCATGGTGGAGGCGCGAGACGTAGGAGGTCCAGGTGTGCTGCCGAGGCGGAGTCGGAGTTGCACCTGGGAGACGCCGCCTCCACAATCGGTGGGACACCCCTTTCTACTTAACGTACATATCATATGTCAAATTATAGTAGGGAAGTAAATTGAAAGGTGAGCGGTCTTCAAGGTCCTTATTCATAGCATACTACGTTGCTGATCAATTGAGTGACCAGGGCTCATGCTTTAGTTACTCCGTTCATATAAACACCCTGTGATCTACAGGACCGAGAGCTCCAGTCACAGACAATAGGCTGACTGATTGTATACACAATGAAAAAAAAGCCATGAAAAATGATCGCTCTGATGCAAGTATGGACTCCGTAATATTATACAAAAATGACCCCTTATTTCTTGTCGTCTCCATACAACAATCTGTTGGCATCCCCCACGGGTCGAGAAGCTTTAGTCGACGGCCGAAGACCCAACTCGCTCATTTGACTCCAGATCCGTTCGTGCCGCTTCTCCCATCGCTTCCGCCGACTCTCCATCTCCTCCTCGGATGGTCTCCATTTGCTCTTCAGAATGCGACGAATGGCCTCCGGAGAGGTTTTAAACTCCTCTGCCAAAACGGCAGTTGTGAATCGATCCGGAGCGGTGGCATGCAAATGACGGATACCGTCGAGTGCATCGGGAGAGAGCTTCTTGGGCGGGTTCCAGCCGACGGGGAATTTCTCATTCAGCGCGGCCTTTTGTATTTGCCAGTGCTCAGGTTTCTTCTTATTGGTGGGAGGGATCTTCCGTCTATCGGATTTTGCATCCTTGCCAGTATTCTTGCCAGCACCTTTGCTGCCTATTGTCTTCTTCCTGGCGTCGTGCTTGGTCTTTGGTTGATCCGTTGCGCTTGGGGACGAGGCTTTTTGCGAGGATGTGCTCAAGTCAAGGTCTGCCGTGATTTGAGAAGGAGAAGGCTCAATTGTCTGAGGCGATGACTGGCTGGGCGCAGCCTGGCAAAATCGCGGCGTTGAGCTGAATAGTCGCGGCTGTTGGAAGATCTGTAGATGCTGGGTGAAACGGTGGGCATGAGAGCTGCGCAGGTCGCGACGGGATTCAGAACGAAAGACACTGCGTAGGAGCGCCGGAAAAGCCATTTTGGCCGATGCAGTGCATTGAGTTGCCATTGTAGGTATCGTGAGTGTTTAAGAGAAAGGAGAACAGGAGAACAGTGTCAAGAGGAAAAAGATGGAGCGGGTGGCGATAAGATCGCTGCCTGAGAAACGAGGCATATAAGCCATCCCCAACCTTGGGACTCTTGTAGCGATAATCCCTGACCATACCATGCTCTAATAAGCAGTGTCAGTGATAACTTCCGGATTCCACCATAGTTGATGGCATAAGAGAAATAGCAAGCAAGCCTCTACTAATGGAGAGAGAATTCATATTACCAGCACGACTACTATCTTGATCATCAGCTATAGTTGTGGCTAACTGTCGGAAGATATAAATTCAATATAGATAAGGATAAGAACCAGTAGCAAGTGACACTAAGGTAAGACAAGAACATTCTTGCTCAACCCTGGAAGCCGGAGTCGGCCTATCGTGATGGGTTTAGTGCCATAGGGCCCGATGAGCGACCCACCGTTCGCCTCAACAGGCGCAAACTTTGATACTGGAGAGTCTACTCCGTACAGTAGAGTCTACGCCATAACTACGGGTCCATACGGAATATAAAAAGGAAGCTAAATAGGAACAGGTGAGCCACAGCTGTCAGAGGCACATACTTTGGTCTCCACCATCGACCATCCACCATCCACGGTTCATTGTTGGGTCCCATTCCTCGTAAGTGGAATCTAAGATCAACATAGTTAGCGCCCGATAGAGTTGTTTGTGTTATGTTATTTTCCCGGAGCTCAACTCAGCTCGCGATAACCCTGGAGTTCCTGGTTTTTCTCTCTTCCACCCCACAATGATCTCCTCTGTCCCTCCCTCGATTCCCCCGCCACACCATTTTTCCATATTTTTCCCTTAATAATCCCTTGCCATGCCTAATCTGCAATGAAAAGGCCCCGTGCGATCAGGGCATTCTACTCCGTAAAACTATCTCGAATGTCCCAATGGCAACCACGCGCTTTTCAGGGCCCGCCTCCCTGAAGATCACACCCTCGAACTCCCCCGTGCTCCGACCAGGAACCCGATCGCCCAGCAAATCCTCACACCAATCCTCGCTATCACTTCAGACAGTACTGGGCACAACAACCACAACCCCCAATGGCTTCTCTAGTCATGACCAGAGCAAGCGCTTTGCCCTATGCGCGGGCTCTGCCGCAGTGCTCGCTGAGCTTGACGATGATGCCAACATCAGCCAGCGCTTCTTCCGAGCTCGGCCCTCAGCTACGAGCGTGAATCCAACCACTTCTTTCTACAATCAGTCCACCCCGCCAGCTACACCAGATCCCAAGTCGCGCTCTCTGTCACATATTCGATCTAATCCACACATCAATGTCCATGCATCCCCGTCAGGTGAAGCTTCCGATAACGGAAGCCCGCGTGGATGGTCCTCAAGAGAGAGAATCAAGGCTGTGACCAGCGTCTCGATCAGCCCGAATGGAAGATTTCTGGCAGTCGGAGAGGTAAGCGACAAGACGCTGAGATATTTAAAGAATTGCCGCTGACCGTTTCCAGACCGGTTACAATCCCCGGGTGTTGATCTTTTCAACCGCTAGCGACGCTTTACCCGATGTTCCTCTCTCGATCCTGAACGAGCACACATTTGGGGTCCGCAGCCTTGCCTTCAGTCCCGATTCGCAATATCTAGCAACGCTCGGCAATGTGAATGACGGCTTCCTTTTCATCTGGTCCATCAATCTTAAGAACGGCTCTGCTAAGCTACACTCTGCGAACAAATGTACTTCTTTCATACGTGATATGTGTTGGCTGGGCCAATCCTTGGTTACGTATGTCTTGTCTGGGACAACAGTCGCAATACCACGCTAACAATTCCCTAGCACTGGTGTGCGCCATGTCAAAGTATGGCGACTTCCTACTACTACTCGACCAGTCTCACCAACCAAATCTCGTTTGAACGCGGATGGAGCAGGTCCCTCGCCAAACCCCGCCCCGAAAGCCCTCTCAGGGAGGAACTGCCTCCTGGGACCCCTGGGGGACAGCACGTTCAGCTGCATAGGCAGCATCTCGGACCAAGAGGCTGTGGTCGCCACGGAGTCCGGCGCCGTGTGCCTCATCGATGATCGGGAAGGATCTCAGAAACTGTGCACGGTAGCACAGCTCGGATTCGGCGTGACCTCTTTGGCGGTTGATTTTGATCGAGAGTGCGTCTGGCTAGGAGGGCGAGGCAGGAGAATGCAGCGATTGTCTTTCGAGGCCATTCGATCGTCGCCTATCTCTACTACTTCCATGTCACCCGCGCGGACCGAGAAAGGCGCAGCGGACAAGAAAAGCAAGGTGCCCGTCATTACTTGTATGGGCTCTCTTTCCTCGCACCTGGTTACAGTGGAAGCGACCCGTGAAATCCACGTCTACCCGATGGACACTTTACAGGAAGAGGGCGAGCAAGAAGATGAACCTGGCAAGAACTCAATGCCAGCTCATCGGGACCCTGTGCTCGGCATTCGTCGTCTAGAAGCACCAAATGCTTTCTCTGCAGACTTCTTCTCCTGGTCTCGCAATGGGTCGGTTAACTTCTGGGAGGCCCGAGGAAAGTGTCTCCAATCCCAGGTTGTGCCACTCGAGCAAAATCAAGCGATCGAGGATGAGACCGCGAATGAACTGAAGGTCCTGAGAGCCGGAAATGGGGCGGATTGGTTTGTCGCAGGGGACAAGTTCGGAGTGCTCAGGCTCCTTTCGAGGGAGCCCTGGGCTTGCATCAATGAGGCCCGCGCACACGGGGCCGAGATAACGGATATCGCCATCCACTCTACTGCCGATTCTTGTCTGGTTGCCAGCTCTGGACGGGATCGCACGGTGCAGCTCTTCGAGAAGAGAGATAATGCACTGCAACTGATCCAGACCATGGACGACCATGTTGGAGCGGTGGGTCAAATTATGTTTATGAACGACGGCGAGAAACTGCTGTCGAGCTCTGCGGATCGCACCATTCTCATTCGGGAGCGTGCAACGCGTGAGGTAGATGGAGCAACTTCCGTTGCCTACCTCATCTCTAGAGTCATTACCCTCAAAGCCTCTCCAGTTTCCATGACTATATGTCCTGATGATTCGAACCTGCTATTCGTCTCAACTATGGACCGTTGCATACTCAAATTTGATATCCCCTCAGGGCGGCAGCTTCACTGCTTCCGAGCATCTGATTCGGAAGCAACCGACGCAGTTATAATGAGTGCTTTGACTGTTACCCGAGAGATCCCACGCCAGTGTCCGAAGCTTCTGCTTGGAGTTTCCAGCACAGACAAGTCCATCCGGGTATATGATCTGGAGCGAGATCAATTGCTCACCGGAGAGTTTGGGCACACGGAAGGTGTCAGCGACGTGTTGTTGCTAGAGGACTCCGATGAGTCCGATAAGTCCGTTCCTAAACGAAACTTGATCTCCACTGGCATGGATGGACTTCTGATGATCTGGAATCTGTCAGCCCAACAGCAAATCTCACAAGATCTTCAGAATGGGCAAGATGATGATGTCCCTACGAAGGAGATGACCGCCGCCAAACCACCCCTGCGAAAGGTCCTCTCGAGGAGTGAACTAGCTGGATTCCGACCTGAGAATCCTTTGGGGACACCTACACCTATCCGCGAGCTCTCTCCGACATTGACTAGAAAGGCGTCGAAATTGTCTCTAACGCCCTCAACTCTCAAGAATAACGCAGTTGTTGAAACACCATCGCCTCCCAATCGCCGCTCGCCTATATGCTTCACCCCAACAGATCAAAGCCGCCGGTCCCCATCACCTGTCAGTCCAAAGACAAGAACATCAACGCACAAGAAGCCAAGCAGTACGCGAAGCACCAACCGCCGCACATCCATGGACTTCCGCTCACGCGCCAAAGCCTCCAACCGAAGCGAGTTCGGCAGCCTGGACATGTCCACCGAGCAAGTGTGCCGGACTCTGCGAGCGTATCGCAAAAAGCTCAACGGCTCAAGCCAACAAATCCAAGCACAGAAAGAGCTCGAGCGAGAACTGAACCTCACGCTTCGAGCTGTGAGCGCGCGGTCTCAGACCAGCGACGAGAGCGGTGAGACCGAGACCGACAGCAGTGGCAAAGATATGGACCGCAAGCCAAGTTACTCGTCGATTTCTTCTCGGTCTCATACATCTCGCCACATGCCCTCGACCTCGTCGCTGCGCCACACAGCCGCTCGTAAGGTTTCGTATGATGCGAACACCGATGATTGAAATCTTCATCTTTCCTTTCTTTTTTGGGCTATATCCGATCAGCCATTTACTGCGATACAAGATGAGAACTTGATAACATGATTCAATTGCCTCTGCGAAGGAGCAGCATTGCAGGTGTTTCCCAATTCCTCACTGGTCACGCATCTTCTGCCTCCGTTTCTCTATTGATTCTTTTCCATTTCTTCGTTTCTACTTTCGCTTCATCTTCTCTCTTCCTGTTGCCCATTTCTTGCATCCCTTATCTACCCAGCGTGGATGGAGGGCTACTCTCTTTCTCCTTGGTTTCCCTTATACTTTGCTTCTGATGATACCCATACCCTTTACATCAAGATGGCTCAAGCCATTATTCTATTTTCTCATTGAATCAATGAAGTTAATTTTATTCAATCTCTTCCTTCCGGTAGCTGAAAAATCAATTCCTGTCCCCCTAGTCCGACTCGATACGTAGTGATATATATCTGCTGCAAGAAATAATCCGGATAAGTCCCATTCAAAGCTCAAGTGAATCTCCCAAAACAAAGCACCAGAAAGTCAGCACAACGTGGCCAATCGGGTCCGGAGCATCTCTGCAAGTATCTTGCCCTCGTCATTACCCATTAATTCAGCCATGCGAATAGCCTTCTTTGCCCATCGGTGACAATCATCGTCCTGCTCATCTTTGTAAAAATCCGCTGCTTGATTGAACGAATGGATAGCAAGATACTCGAGCTCTTCAGGCGGGTACAGGTTTCGGGTACAGAAAGGTTCAGGGTTGTCTGGATGCGTCTCATTCCAGAGTTGGTGCTGCTCGCGATGTGCTTCACCGTTGATGTAAGCTTCATCACCCGCGGTGGCGATGGCTTGGTCAATGACCCATTCGGCTAAGGTGAGATACGATTGACAAAATTCGAATATGGGGCTGTTCTCGGGTGGTGGTTCGCTAGAAGTTGCTCCGGTAATGCAGAGTTGGAATAAGACATGGAGGTAGCGGGAGCAGGCAATGCGAAGCGATTCGTTCAGGCTGGTTGATTTGTGCATTGAGTTTATAATGGACTAATTGTTCGTGTCAGTTAGCAGGAACGTGAAGATGATGGTTATGAGCTTACTGTGGTGCAATACACTTTCCAATGGTGTGGAATGTCGAAGAAAAGAATGAAGTGCATGAGATTTGCCCTTGGAACTTTGTCGATGCGGTAATAGGTTTCGGAAAGCGTAAAGTGGAGGCCATCCCAGTCATGCAAAAAGATGGCCGCTTCAAATTGCATTGCTACTGTGATTTGGAATATCTTCCACATTTCTGGGTGGGTTGGAGTTGACACTGCTGAGTGAGTTGGACTCGACGTTTCTGAGCGCATTGAAGGGTAGAAATAGCGATTGATGACATTGATGCATTTGAGCATTTCACCATATTCAAGTGTCTAAGTCCTTGTGAGAAATCTCCTGACCGAAAACCAGGTGCAGTTGTTACCTTTGCCGCGTGTTCCGCACTAGAACGAGCAAGGATAGCGTGCATAATCATGTCAAGGAATGGAATGAGATACGCAAGACGCTTAACCTTTCGTAGCTTGGACTGCGGTGCATATTTGTAGACTCCAGCAAGCTAGTGCACCGTTAGAAATGACTCTGACCAGGGGTAGGGTTGAATCTAACATCGCTCATGGACGAGAGAAGCCCTTTGGCGCTTTCTGCATCTCCTCTGGACAACAATTCACGTGCAAGAACAAAACTCTTACTACAGAGCCACTCAAACTCAGATGCTGAGAAGGCGTAGGACTTTTTTTCGTATCCAGACTTTGCTTCACGTGAGGCTATCATCATTAGCAGCCGATATAGAGTAACTTGAGACGGTGGGTCTTACCCAGCAGGAATAGATTCAGTGCCATCTCCACATTTTTCCGGTCGAAGTAGCCCTTTTTCAGTTCGACGTCAAGCAGAAATAGTGGGAACCTTAACGAATTAGTAGGATCCAAAGAGATAAACAGAACGGGAAGTCACACAGATACTTATCAACAACAGTAAGCACTTCTCTCACGCCCCCGTCAGCCTGGGTCTGTTCGATAACCCTCTGGACACTGTTTGTAAGGCTTTCTTTCCTGGTCATACGTTCAGCTTCAAGTTTAAACGCAGCAAAGGGTGTTTGAGCTGGGTCAACTGGTCTCAACATACTCTGCGGCCGTTCAGTATCCTCGAGTCTTCTACCGGATAGCAGCGCTTACCAAAAATGTCACTTCCTTCCTTCAGCCCAAGCTTGTAGTTCAAATAAAGGATTCTAGCATCTGCATGGCTGCTGCATTCGGATATCATCTGATTGAGTATCTGTCGAGCTCGAGGGACGTTTGAATCTTTCATGGCAATCGCGAAGAGTTTTCTGTCAGATTGTCAAACTCGGCACAGCCAGAAACTGCCCAAACGCACGAACCTTTTGATCTTGAACCTGTTTGCGGTTGAGATGTTCTCAAAGATCTTGCCACTTAGCACCAGCTGGCACCATTTTTCCGCAACGTAAGAGCGATTCTGGCGAAAAGCTATGTCAACTTGCCTACAGACGAGCTGTACTCGATGTCAATAAACCATAAAAGATCCGAGATAGAAATTCCTCACAATCAATGCTGCATGAGCTGCTTTGCAACTCAGGCTTTTGAGTCTGCGAGCTTCCATTGACTGAGCAACCCGCTTGATGAAGTCTATGCTTGCTTGATCAGGAAGCTTGTTCTCAAGTGCAATTGTGGCTGCCATTGCAACAACCCCAATGGTGCACTTTTCAATCAAATCTCTCATATCAGAGGGTAGGCGCAGAATCAATGATAGGAGAGATTCCATGGCAAGTCCGATGCTACTTTCTTGTCAGATAGTCCTATGGATTTATTATGAGTGACTTGCCTGAAGCGTTTCGACCATTTGATGTGTTGAAAGACGCTACGAAACCGTCAGTGAATCACCATGCATTGAGTGTAGTGTAACGTACAGTTCGACACTGCTCTCTGTAAAGGCCGTGCAGTTGATGATTGCATTCAGAACTAAATATCAGCGTCAGTATTAGGGGCCCAGAATTGAGAGGCTGTCCAGGCAGTAAAACCTCTGAATAATTCATCAGCGTTCGGGTTTTCTTCACGGCGAATAAGTGTGATGTTAAGCAGTAGAACTGCTTGCGTGTCTCCATGTTCCTGCGGAAATTAGACACAGAAATAGCCTGGTGACAAGCAGCTTACCCTTTTGAGAATACGAAGCTGTTCCTTGAGCTTTTCTTTCTCTGCTGGTGCAATCGTTTTCAGGTAAACTCTCACTGGAAGGTATTAATTATGCCCCCAATTTATAAGAATTCCACCACTTACCAAGTCTGTGACGAACGCGCAGATCCAAATCCTTGAAAGATTTTTCCTGGCTCTGATCAGCTGTAAGAGCATCCAGCTTGGCACATGCCTCTTCAAGCCATTCGGTAGCATTCTCGTACTGCTGTGCCACAGAGGCATCATTTCCAATGGCGTAGCAAAGTTCGATGACAGCGTCTTGTCTGTCCAACGTACCAGTCGGTGGAATCTTGGAGTAAAGATGTTCGGCAATATCGAGTCGGCCTTGCATGCGATCCTAGAAGATAATCAGTCGGGACATACAATGATATTTCCATCATTCCCAGAACCTACCAAATGAGCCCGCAACATGTAGTATTCAGCGGTAATGGTGTCCAATTGAACCGGATCTATGGGAGGATCAAGAGATTGCAAACGGTCCAATCGTTGAGCCCCAGCCTTGAGGATCCTGAGGACAAGACCTTTTTGCTCGCTTCCTGTCAAGCTTCAGCGTAAGTATGTAAGTAGTTGTAGGCTGCCGAGGTGGTGAGATACTGATGCAGAAACGGCAAGCTGTGAAGGCCACCTTCAGCGCCCTAATATGGCCTGCAGGATAATCATAATCAGAGACGGTCTCGTCAAACATAGGTCTCAACACACCTGAAGCTTCGGAAGAAGCAGCAATGTTAATCAACGAACATGCCATAGCTCGCACTGCAAAACGTGTCAATCGATATACCCCCTTCAAAACCTCACCAGGTTATAAGAACACACCGACACTGCGTGAATTCCTTTCCTCGTTGTCCCAAATAAACCCATTCTCCGTGTGTACACAGCCATTCCACAGTTCTGTACTGACATTATCTAGTTGGGTACGAGTCGAAGCAGGAAGTTCCGCCTTTGAGGGAAAATCTTTGACCTGTTTCCGAAGGGAAATGAGGACAGGGTCGCTGAGACTGGGTGCTGGGTCCTCTCGTAACATTCGAAAAAACAAAGCTGCGGCCGTATCTTCGAGACAAATGGCATTCGTTAGCAACGCATCTGGATGGATAAACAGCTATGACCAAGGCTTCAGTTCGTACCCATCAGTGCAGCTACTTTTCGCTGTAGTATTCTGGCCTGAGAAGACGCCATGGAGAGATTACTCAATTGAAAGGGTGATGCGGGATGAGAGAAAGATAAATGAGCAGAAATTTGAGGGTGGAAGGTGAAAGAGGTGAATGAATGGAAACGCGGGGCCGGACGATGGAAGAAGCCGCAACAACCTCATGCCTACTGTCTGCTACTCTACTGCTGACTACCAAAGCAAATTCAAAGAAACCACAGAAGTTCAAGGCGAATGATAAGGTATTGTACACCTCAGAAATTGTACAGTTTCAGGCCAGGGACTCACGCCTTCAGCCTCGGGGAATCAAAAGAGTCAAAAATATCAACCAGAAGCTCAATGACAACATTTTGCGATCCACCCAATTCCAACCGCTTTAAACGAACACCGTACATAACTACTTGTGTATCCGTTGCGTGGGAAGGAAATTACCAACGATGAGAGAAGGACTACTTTCATGTTAGTCCCGTTTAGTCCCATGTAGAAAAACCACGCTCAAGGGCACTTACATGTTGTGATTATCTCGTCGGATCGTAAAGGAGAAGCAGCACTGGATCCCTTCATTTGCCGCATTAGGGTTGGGGCTTTTCAGCGTGCAGCTGGTAAGCATGGCTTTCTGGGTATTGTCGAAGGCGATAGCACCGAACTTCTCCCAGTAGCTGACCAGCTGGTCCTCGACAATGATTTCGTGGATGGCAAGTTTTCCCTACAGGAAGATGTCAGTATTCCTTCGAAGAGAGCAAGTAAGATGCAGTACACTCACATCGCGAAGACTCTCAATTGGAACGTCAATTAACTGCGCCATCTCGTTGTTGCCTCGGAATATTTCTCCCGTTCGGCGCCAGCAGCAAGCAGGAATAGCCATACTAGCAAAGACACGGTCGTACTCCATCAGACTCCGCTCGAACCACATCTCCACGAGAATAAGCTCGATGTCGGTCAGGCTTTGCATGCGCTCTCGGAATTTGGGTCGGAACTTGTCCAGCTGTCGAAGGATCTTCTGCCGGGATAGTTGCTGCATGTTCTTTTCCATGTACTGGTTGAGCCTGGCGTAACCCTGGACGTAGTTGAAAGGCTTTAACAGCCCGGCATCATACTTGGCCTTGAGAAGCTTGTTCATGCGCTCCTCGGGCGGGTCTGACCCTGACGGGTCTGCAGCAGTCATGTAGTATGTCTCACGCGCCTTGTCATTCCCGACTGTTGGTGTTGGGCGCTGGATTGAGTCACTCTGCGGTGCCTGGCTATGTGCGGGTGGGAGAAGCTGGGTTGGTGCTAGGCCGTTGGACACGCCCAGGGAGCTGTTCATCGAATTCATCAACGATGGATCGGAGTAAATGCCCTGCATGTCTTGATTTTGGAACATAGCTCCATCATCTAGCAGACTGTTGTTAAGGAAATCCCCAAGTAAGTTATATTCGTTAGTGACTTCATTGGCATTAAACATGTAGGACGGATGAAGCGAGTGCATGTCTTGGAACTGGTTCTGTCCGCCCATCCAGTCATTGTACGGCATCACTAAAATCCCACGTCAGCTGAGTGCAAATCAAATGCACAAAACGACATCTGGTCCTGAGCTTACTCGGCTGAGAATTTCCATCGAGACCCTGGCCAGATGAAGGAAGGCTTGCAGGCTGCACCGAGGAAGGCGGGATTCCGATCGTACTATCGGGGAGGATTTGCTGACCGGCAGCATCCGAGACGTCGACATTCCGAGGCATACCTTGAACGTTGACGAGCTCGTTGTTGGACGAGCCTTCCTCGTCCGCCGCGGAATGATCTTCGTCGCGCCGCTTCGTGGATTCCCGAGGCGCGTCATGACACAGATGCCCGATATTGCGTTTTATACATCGGGTGCAAGGCCGTTCCTTCGAGAATCGAAACTGGTCAGCAGGCACATTCTGCTTGTGCACAACGGAATGAAATGGGATATGTTTGAAGAGAGGGGCAGAAAGTCGTACCAAATCGCAAGTCATATGCTGTCCCACACGACCAAAGGCCTCCAGTTAGCCAAAGCGGACTCTTCAATATAGTAACCACGCCCCGCATGAAGGGGCCAGCTGGGCTGTCACTGAACAGGCGTAAGGTATGGAATAAAGGGCTTACCGAGCGGCGACAGTAGACACAGGCTGTTGAGATGAAGCATTAGCACAAGTCATCTCCAAATCGTCATGCGAACCGAGGAGGGGAAACACCAAAGATCCCTGTCGCATGCGCCAAGGCACCTTACCGTGATTCACCTTGCGGCGCTTCTTAGGACTGGAGTGACTCCTCATGCCAGAAGTTTCAGACTTGACCGCAGCGGGCGAGTTCTTCGCGCGCGCATCCTTCCCTGCATCTCCTTTGGACTTGGCGTTTCTCTCGGAGCCTACATCCGGGCTCTTCTCAGTCATTGTGGAATCAATGCAACGGGGCGAAATGGCTGCCTGCAGACATTGGCGTGTAGAAGCAGAGGTCAGAGGTGGTTGAGACGTTGAGACGTCAAAGGTCAAAACTTGGGGCCGCGAAAGCGGAGACTTCAACCCCTCCGAACTGCTCCGCATGGGGATCCCCGATCTTTTCGGATCCGCCGCATTCGCCAGCCAGGACCTCGGTACGTATTTTACACCACATTATTTGAATTTAACCCCTGGTCATCGTATGGTCTCGACGTCATTAACTATCTAAAATATCTCATAGGGCATATTTGCGCTCAGATGCCGGGAGTGGAGCCTCGGGTTCCAACGCGGATCATAGGCAATGAAGTCCTTCAGATTGGGCGATTCATGATCGACTGTGCGCATTCCTCTCATGGGAGATGGTGGACATCTTGCCACTGCGTGATACCCTCAAATTTCACTGAAGTCTCGTCGGTGCAGTGTCACTGTCTGCAGTTCTTCTGCGAATCCATCGGGATATGCGCTCGCGACAGGGGGTCGCCTCCTGGGTGTTCTCTGGGCGTGAAATGCTGAGCTTGTTTCATCTTAGGAACGATCCTCCGAGGCATTCGAGCATGCTATGCCTCCAATGGCCCATTTTGCCTCGTGAGTCAATGTAATATCAAATACAACTTCAGTCGTTCGGTATCAAGTAAAGATCCAAGGCAGCTTTTGACCGGATCATGGCATCCCCGAGTCCTTCGAGAGGAGCGGTGTTGCCTTGCATGGATTGTAAATGACCATACAGTTGGTTCATCAGCTTCCGGATCTCAGGATCCGCATCCAGCTAAGGGAGTGTGAGAATATTACGCTTGTAATTTCGCGGCCGGAATTCTTACCTCATCCAATGTAGCCTGGTCGGCCTTGGTGTCCAACAGAGAGAACTCAGAGGACGACTGGTCTGGGACCTGGGGAAGCTCGTTCAGTTGCCGGAGTATAGGATGTTCCTTGAGGGCAATGTTAGCAGAGAAAATGCGCCGCAATTTGAAGTACATACATTCTTAGTTTGGCGCTTTCTCTCAGCCTCCGCTCTCTTCGCGTTCTTTTCCATCTCCTGCAGGGATTTCTTTTCGTCTGCAAGAAGGGCCTCTTCCTTCGCAATCTCAGCCTTCAAAAGGTCGATACTGTCCTTCATGGTAGCGAAGTCGGCCTCGAGCGATTGCTACATACTCATGTTAGCATGATTTCATGCGCAGTAAGAAAAGCCACGTACATGTTCATTAAGGGCCGACTCATAGTCAAAGTTCGAGTCCTTTGTAATCGGCGGAAATGGCATTCGGGGAAGTCGTCTCCCTAGGCTGAAAGGATCAAGCAATACGTAAGCCACTGCGAATCATCTTCAATGCGATGCGACCAAAACACGGAGCAGACGAAACCTACTTTCGCACGACAGCTTGAACAGCGCTCTGGGCCTCGATACGCTTCTTCTCATTCTGTTGCCGCACTATCACCGGGCGCTCGAGTGAGTGGAACAAGTCGCGGACTTTGTCTTGGACGGGTTCTGGGAGAGTGGACCATTTCGCCTTGATGGTTTTCTCGGGGATTCGACGGACGCTTGGTTTCAAATAGGCATAGCGCTTGTTGGATTCATCCTCAAGACTTTCATTATCACCGGGGCGCTTGCGTTTGGGAGGCATGGCTGTTGTTGAGGAGTTGGGGTGGATGAAGTTCCAAGGTTAAGACGCGTCGGCATCCAAAACACGGCGGTGGAGATCGGCTTTGGGCCGGGGGTGATCGTTTCCCCGAAGTACAGACGTTAACCCATCACTTCCGGCATTGGCTGTTAACGATCGTCTTTTCATTGGCTGTCTAAATAATTATCATCTGATAAGTTCCTGTTGGATCAACATCGCAACATACATTGGGCCGAACATGGTGAGCTATTCTATGTAACATAACCTGACTTATCCTACAGAACTGCGAGCTACCCTGACTACACTAGGTTCAATTTGGTTCAAGCAATCGTTTCGATATGTCAATGCATTTGATCGCTGGTGGTTACACGCCACTCTAAGCTTGGTTTAAACAAGCAGAGCAGTTACCAGCTGCATATATGAAATGGTCGGATATGCCGTTCATGTTACATTATGAATATCGCGAAAGGTCTGCCACCGCAGCCCATACAAACCAGAGACCCGACACGAACATAGCCGGATTCGAACGAGAACAATGGTATCTTGCAAAACTGAACGCCCACCCCCCATTCCGGAGGATTTAATCCACCCATTCCCGGATCGCTTGCAATGCCAGGAAAGAAGATCAGTGCGTCGAGATCATCCGAGTAAATAGAAAGAAAGAAAAAAAAATTAAAAAATTCGTGGTCACATCACGGGAACTCCTCATCGAGGCATTACTAGGCCATTGATGCCTTTCATGTTGGCCAGTTGGCTGTGCAAGATTTCATTGCCACGCATTATATCCTCGAGCCAATCAGCAGCTTGTGTGAGCATGGCACTCTTGCTGAAACCGCCGCCTCGGAGGCTAGGCACCAGCGTGCAGAGATCATCGAAGCCTTGGCGGATAAGATTGCGCCGCTTCTGCTCGGAGAGGATATGGTTGGTTCTCTTCTGCTCTTCAGAAAGATTCTCTCGTGGCGCCCTGCTACCCGGGGTCATACTTCCCCTCCTGTTCATCTGAGTTGAGGCCCGTCGGGTCTTTGCATTGCTAGGGGTTCTGGATTTTCTCGTCTGCAGTCTCGAATCTTCATCCTCGGAGAACTGCTCACCGTCCTTGACGGTTCGCTGTCGCTTCCGAGGCTGGGAGCTCTCTTCTCGGTCGACCGGGCGATAAGTAGGGCGCTGTACATGAGCGTCGGCCATACGCTCGGGGCTCGGGGCTCGAGTGTTAGCCGCACTGCTTTGTCGCTCGAAGCAGCTCAGGTGAGTAAGTAGATCTTTTGTGCGGGTTTCCATATCAGGCTGACCGGGCGGAGCAATATAGCCCTGATCCATGAAGCTGTTATCCGAGCCCCAGTGGAGACCGCGCACTTTGCGAGAGGGATGTTGATCTTCGGGGATCGGGTCACGCACGTCGAAAAGCATCTCCGATGTGTGGAAGCCAGTCGGAAGTTGAGCACGAGGCGACGATCCCGAGGCCTGTGCAGGAGCCACGTGCTGTGAGCCGCGCCGAGCTTGGGCATGGAGAGAGTCGATGGGAAGTGCCTGTCCCGCAAATGCTTGTTGGGCCAAAGCGGAACCGATTTCAGCTCCGTTCATGCCGCATTGATAGAGCATAGAAGCTGCAGCATAGATGTTTGGGTCTGAAGCACCTCCTATTAGACTTGTTTTGAGGTTCTGCTGTTGAACTGATGGCTGCGACAGTGAAGTTGTAGAACCCGCGAAAGTCGGCGGGAGCTCCTCGAGCCAGTTGAAATTGAGGCCGGCAGGTTTGTCCTGCGAGCCGCGCATCCAGAAATCGTTGGAAAAATTGTTTGCATTCATGGTGGTGAAGAAATTATCGAGCATGTGGGATTCATCGTCGTCAAGAAGAGAAGGCCCTGGGGGCAAGGCAGGAGCCTGCTCAAAGGGAGTATCCGTGGGACCGAGGAAGGAATCCGCGAGACTATCAGAAAAAAGTATGCGATGAGCAGGGTCGAAATACTCACAGCCAAACGGGCCCGGCGGCGGGGAGTTTCGACCGGTATGTACTTCGGGACCGGATGCCTCCATGGTGTATGTAGATTGCTTGGGCTTGGATTGGAGAACGAAGACGGTGTCTGAGTCAATGATATGCTGCTCTAAATGTCGAGAGCAGCGTGGAGCAGAACGAGATGATCATGCCTGGACGTTTGCTCGAATCCGGACCAGCGATCTGATAGTGAGATTCACAGACTTAGCCAAGAGAAAGGCGCCGTCGAGTCCGACAAGGGTAAAAGGATATGGACAGGGAAGGGTCAGGTAGAACCCCATGGATGGAATAAGAGAGTGGAATGTAAAAAGAGCGAAGAACGAAGATCGATAGAGAAGTTGAAAGCTGGGGCACATCATCGCATCGCATCGCTTTCACATGTGAATTTTCCAGGTCGCGTGACGTAATGACTGTACCAAAAATTACATAAATTACCACTGCACATGCGGATGGCTTCAGTACAGCACGGTACTCGGAGGGTTACACCCACTCTACCTAGAGTGTACCTGAAGCCGAGCGTACAATTCCACCATTTTGCATGTTTCCCCGACGTTCCCCAGCTTTACGTCCATCCACGATCCAAGGTACTCGATACAATCCACTTCATCTCTCCAATTTTACTCCACCGAGGCCTCTTCCCCGCGGTCCGTGCTGCTGCTGTCTCGGCCTGGTCTTGTTCGGAGGCATTCGATCCTTCCCCCTTTGGGCCACTTAATATAATCATCCGTGGACCTGGTTTAGCAGAGCCCCGTAACCGCCCGGCGACTTTTGACTACAATTGCGGCCATTCGGATGATCGTCGATTCAAACCCCCAGTTCGCTAGTTCGTCACTGTTTCAGGGACCTTCCCCAGGAACCGAGGTCTCTCTTGTCTTTCTGCTTGCTGCTTGCTGCTTAGGCTCCGAGGGTCCCTCGTATTAAGCACTTAAGCTTAGTCGTTACACAGATCCACGCTTGATCATAGGGCGTCAATCTTGCAAGTGACAGGAGGGTTGGCTCTCCCCTGTCCCCCGAGCTGAAATACTACCACAATTCTTGTCTGGTGCGATTTGCGGTCAAACCCAGGCGCCGCTCTCAGATAAGACGCTCCTCGTCCTACCACGCCGGGCTTGGCTGACCAGTCCCAAGGTCGAGCGGCCGTGAATCGTCGGGTGGGATGCCTATCCTTTCCCTCCGCGGATCGTAACATAGAGCTTGCCGGCATTATGGATCTCCGGTTGACTCTCCGTGACAGGCACTCCAGAGCCCGGATTTTGAAGCCGTAAGTGCTCTCTCTTAAAGTTTCCTTCCGATCTCCGGTGCCGCGTGTGCCGTGACGATCTAGAACAGGGGGAGATAAGCCTTTGCTAATCGCCCTACAGAATCATTCGCGCCTATGCCCTGGGATACATCTCTGCCGTCACCCCCAAGCTCGTTGCCTATATGCGACGGTTCACAAGCAGGGACTGGTGCCCGAAAAAGAAGCTTCAAGAGGTACGTCGGAGTTATCGCGCCTCTATCTTCGTGATGGGCGCGATGAATGATGTCACGGCCCTTGTGCCCAGAAAAAACCCGTTGGGCGGTTGCTCAAAATAGCGTACGCTGACCCCGAAACCCTATAGTTGGCTCAGGTTCTAGCCGGGCCTCTGCGCATCAACGGCTTCCCGACTTTTTGTGCCGCCCTGGTCGGTGGATCAACTTTGCTTCCAGTGCTGTTGTATCAAATATTTGCATCTATTGCTGCTGGTACTTCCAATGGTCACATCCGGATATCCCAGACTCTCCACCGTCTGATTCAATTCGTCACTGCCTTTCTCTCGGCATGGTTTAGTTTTGAACTTATGAACAAAAAGCGTACTCATTTGTGGGAGATTGTCCGATCCAAAAAGGTCTCCTCGGATCGAGAACTCAGCAGAGATGCCGCTGCCAACCCACCTGACCATCATCGTCCGGAGTTGGTCGGGAGAACGATGGATCTGACGCTTTTCACAGTCACAAGAGCAGTGGACGTGATAGCATGTCTAGCATGGAACCGCTGGTACCGCCGGCGCAAGGCTCAAAATCGCTGGACTGCCGCCGAGTCCCTGGCTCCAGGCCTGGCAGATGCAGGGGTCTTCGCAACGAGCGCGGCCGTGATCATGTGGGCGTGGTTTTATGAGCCGGAGAGGTTACCCCGGACCTACGAGAAATGGATTGGAGAGATGGCCAAGGTGGACTCGCGTTTAATCGAGGCCCTCCGCCGGGCTCGCCGAGGGGTCTTTGTATATGGGAAAGATACGGGCCAAGCACCCCTCCTCGAATCCATGTGCAGGGACTATGACTGGCCCGAAGAATGGGGGAATCCCGCCAAAACCGTTCCCATTCCATGCGAGATGGTACACATGGGCTGCGGTCCTAGTTGCGAGAAACACGCACTGTACCGCTTTGCCAGGACTTTCAAGTTTGCCTGTGCAACCTACATCCCACTGCAGATGATCCTGCGCCTACGAAAGATGAAGAACCCGGCTGTCCTTGGCCGCGCAATCTCTGAGGGCGCCCAGTCATCTGCCTTCCTTGCCTCATTTGTGGCCCTGTTCTACTACGCCGTTTGTCTCGCTCGGACGCGTCTCGGTCCCCGGATCTTCGACCACAAAACGGTCACTCCGCAGATGTGGGATTCCGGTCTCTGCGTCGGAGCGGGATGTCTCATGTGCGGGTGGAGTGTATTGGCCGAGAAGTCGCGGAAGAGACAGGAGCTGGCGCTATTTGTGGCACCCCGTGCTGCGGCCACGGTGTTGCCACGACTGTATGATAAGAAGGTATGTTTGAGCCTTACAAAAGAGTTACACCCATACGGTGCAGCCTTCTTCGACCCTCGAGGTGTGGTCATGTGGTTACTAACGCGTTTCTTTCTCCGTCTTAGTATCAATACCGCGAGCGCATCGCCTTCGCTGTCAGCGCGGCGGTTCTTCTCACCTGCCTTCGGGAAAGGCCTAGGCTGGTCCGAGGTGTCTTTGGCCGCATTGCCAACAGTGTGTTGAATTAGATTACTCTTCTGGGGAGAGCCTGTTAAGTTCTTCTCTGTTTGTATTACTATGGTGTGGTCCTTTTGACTTTCTTGGGGAGGGCTTCTTTAACTACGTAATAACTAATAGCATTCATACCATATCAAGTACAGACAGCATAGGGATTAGAGATAGCTTATTGTTTGCATTCAAGGATCGTGACAGAATCCAGCGATGCAATCGTCCGCTGTATAACGATGAATTGATACATGATCAGTATCACGAGAGCCGTATGGGCAAGAACCGTAGATAACAACTCTACACCTATGGCAACGAGAACATCACCCACTAGTGCTTACGACCAGTATAATCTCCTTCCGACTATCGATTGTAAGCGATCAACACCGTGACTGATTCAATTGCCTATGGAAGCGAGAGGTAACGATGGAATTGGAATAGGAACATTTTAAAGAAAATGAAATCATATGTGCCGCCAGGGTGCGTTAGGGAAGGGGGTAGAGGAAGCTAAGCGGCGCACAAAATAGGTCTTGAAATAAATGTGCTTATTGAAGCGTGCCAGAAACTACCGGAAGCTACTTTCTTTGAGATCCGAAGTTGACTGATTCCCCTCTCGTCCCTCCCTTTCCTGTCCCAGTATGTTTTCTGCCTGTTCCCTTGCTGATTTTTCAGAGCCAAACAGTATAACACGAAGGAGGGAGGGAGAAAAAAAATTGCGTAGCATGTCCTGGTTTCGATCCAGGGATCTCCGGGTTATGAGCCCGGCGCGTTTCCCCTACGCCAACATGCTAGATGGTGGTATTTCGTCTGAGCTTTAGAGCATGAGAAGGGGGAAAAAAGAATAACTGTCATAACACAGTCAATCGTAGATCGCATATCTAGATACAGATTTCGTATGTCTGCTTTCCTAGGATTGATAGGAACACAACAGCCTTTTGAATAGGTCTAAACCGCCTTTCTAAATAGGCCTATACTTCAATCCCAACCCTACGGAAGCCGCATATAAGATTTGAAGGCAATCCGACCACGCATTAGGGCGGAATTTATAGATGACATCTATTCTTTTACGCGTTATCAAGAACTTTGCCTGACAAAATTGGAGCTTGTTCTGGCACTCCTCAATCGAAATCGCGGGATGGACTTATCGATAAGCATTTGTCACGTGTGCGGACACACCCAGTCAAGTTCGTTAGAGGAACATCTGATTCCAATTGAAATCAATGATCATGTTTTCCAGACTGCTCCCCCCATGGGGACGCTGCACAATAAAAGGTGGCAATCTGCAACGGCCAATTTACTTGCGCAAAGGCATTTTCGAAGCTGAAAGGAGGTACTTCTCGAGAAATGCCTTCCTACACGAGAAGCGTCATGCATCCGCGGCGCCGTTCAATACGCCGCAATCGCAGCAGCGCAATACATCCACTATGTGAGTCAGGCTTATGTCACTTCATTGAGTGTTTTACAAGTGCTGACAGCGCCTTCGTCTAGGTACTATACCATCAGTCTGATCCTCGGAACCGTCGCGCTTGCCTACGGCTCTGTTCCTCTGTACAAAATGGTGCGTCCGGACCCTTCAGCTTCCTATTTGCATTCTTTAGAATTGACCAGGATATTCCACTGACACCAATTCCCATGGCAGATCTGCCAACAGACCGGCTGGGGCGGCCAGCCCGTCACCCACCGCACCGGCGACGGCGACGCAGCTGCGCGTGTGACACCGGTGACAGACTCCCGACGCCTCCGCATTACCTTCAACGGCTCCGTCTCTGATGTTTTGCCCTGGAAATTTACCCCGCAGCAGCGCGAAGTGCGGGTTCTACCGGGCGAGACCGCGCTAGCATTCTACACCGCGACCAACAGAAGCTCCGCGGACATTATTGGAGTTGCAACGTACAGTGTCACACCCGGCCAGGTGGCTCCGTACTTCAGCAAGATCCAGTGTTTCTGCTTCGAAGAGCAGAAGCTCAATGCGGGCGAATCAGTGGATATGCCCGTTTTCTTCTTCATTGATCCTGATTTTGCCTCGGATCCGAATATGCAAGGCATTGATACGATTACGCTGTCTTATACCTTCTTCAGTAAGTTTATTGTTTCTGTGCGTATAATTGGAGACTGGACTAACATAATATATAGAAGCGAAATACGACGACAATGGGGTCTTGAAGCCCATTCCTCAATGATCACCACGTCGAAACGGATTTTGAACATTGGGGTCTTTTTGAGAGTTGTGCAGTCCTCTTAGGAGCAAGCTGGTGGAATAACTGGCAACGAGACCTCAACACCATCACTGGCCCAGTCGTTTCTGCATCCCTCTCACCCCGACCAAAATGTGCTGTACTATAGCCTGGAGTTTCTAAGGAGACTGTGGGATGGCATATGTGATCCCCATTGTAAATATAGAAGACAATCTCACATTGACACTACGATATCCTTGACTTCGTAAATAAACTGCGAGCAAGTATTATACTTGAAGATGTATTCGAGAGCTGGCAGAACGTGCACGGGCCACTCATTAATTAGGCGCGCGTTCCCGACGCGTTTCCCAATTTCCAATTTCCAAGTCCATCCCGAAGAACTAACTCCCCATCCATCTTCAAGCATCCGAGCTCGCAATGGCTCTCCTTGTCGACAAGCTACGTCCCCGGACGCTCGATGCCCTTACATACCACCCCGAGCTTTCAGACCGTCTCCGGTCATTGGTAAGTGTCTCACACTGACAGAGTTGACAAGCTGCTCACGGAACGACTATGGTCCTCTAGGCTCAAAGCGGAGACTTCCCTCATCTTCTCGTGTATGGACCATCAGGAGCAGGGAAGAAAACACGTATCATCGCGACATTGAAAGAATTGTACGGACCGGGTGTCGAGAAGATCAAGATCGACGCGCGAGTGTTCCAAACGACAAGCAGCCGCAAGCTCGAATTCAACATCGTCTCCTCCGTCTACCACCTCGAGATCACGCCAGCGGATGTTGGGAACTATGACCGAGTGGTGGTTCAGGAGTTGCTGAAGGAGGTCGCCCAGACACAGCAGGTGGATATGTCCGCAAAGCAGCGATTCAAAGTTGTTGTGATCAACGAAGCCGACCACCTCACGCGCGATGCCCAGGCTGCCCTGCGCCGTACGATGGAGAAGTACAGTCCTAACCTGCGCTTGATCCTCTTGGCCAATAGCACCTCGAACATCATTGCCCCGATCCGCTCGCGAACCCTGCTGGTCAGGGTGGCTGCGCCGACTGAGACAAATATCTGCTCCGCCCTCCGCATTGCTACCAAGAGGGAGGGCTGGACTGAGGCCGAGGGGCTGAATAAGAGGATCGCAAAGGAGAGTGGGCGGAACCTGCGCCGAGCGCTACTTATGCTCGAGGCTATCTATGCGCAGAAGTAGGTTCAACCTGACGGTCACTGCGACTGATTCGATGCTGACGTTGATGGAATCAAAGTGAAAAAGTTACAGACAAGACGGCGATCCCACCGCCAGACTGGGAGGCTCTTATCACGGTGACGGCGGATGAGATCCTTGCAGAACGATCACCCGCTCGACTGTTGCAGGTCCGCGCACGTCTCTATGATCTCTTGACTCATTGCATTCCCCCGTCGACCATTCTCAAGGTGCGCCTCTTAGTACCTTTCAATTTGTGTATATCATATTGACACTATGCATGGTAGACTTTGACTTTCAAGCTCGTTTCAAGAGTGGACGACGCGCTCAAGCCCGATGTCATCAAGTGGTCTGCCTTCTATGAGCACCGAATTAAGTTGGGAAGTGTAAGTTGTGCCTTTGGCAATCATATGTTGTTTTCGATGCTAATATGAATCCGAATAAAGAAAGTAATCTTCCACCTCGAAGCTTTTGTGGCAAAGTTCATGCGCATCTATGAGAGGTCAGTCGTGAATCAAATGGTCTCGCAATACGTTCGCTAATACTCATACTTTCCAGTTATTTGATGGGCATGGACTTTTAGATTTCAAACAATGGATGAATGATGAATGTACACTACGGAGGCAATTTCCAGTCTTTATCACCTTGGGACTGTTCTCCTGTCGTTACGCAGAACTGATGGAAGTCCTAATGCTGAGGAACTGGCTACCCGACTATTTTTTTCTGATGATGAATTCTGGCGTTTCTATTTGAGCTTTGCATGAAATAGTCGAAATATTCTCCAGTAAACAGTATCTCGCATGACGGGTTTTCAAGTTGTGTTGATCAGAGTTGCAAAAGGATGGTTGAAACTACGTCATCGCATCCCGTCACTCGACCTTCCCAGACTTCTTCAGACTGTCCAGCTTAAGCCAATATTCCCCGAGTATTGACACAGGCTTTTCTCATAAACTGGACAATTAGCCCAAACTCTGCTTGAACATCCAAAGATGACCAACCCTGGACTAGTTGATATGGAACCCGGTGGGGAGAGCACGCAGTATGTGATTCTAAACCATATCAGCACGTTTTGCCTGACACCAGCCCAGATACGAGTCCATTCGTCAATTTACAATTCCTCCTGCAAAACAAACTGGCCAGCTAGGTGGTACGCTGCCATTTTTCACCAAAACACAGCGCAGGATGAGAAGGGCTGACGACTTTCCCAGGTGGCGAACCCCATACTAAAAGCGAGATCAGTACCGACATTCAACCCGTTCAAGATGGCACAGCCAGTCGAGACGAAAATACCATGGCACAAAAGCTAGGAATGGGCATGGTTGATGAATCAGGCAAAGGTAAATGCAAAACATATCCTTCTGTCTAAACTCCTAATATAGAGACAAAGATTTCTTCCCGGATGGCCGGGCTTCAACGGCCACATTGAGACGTGTATAAAAGCTGACAATAATGTACAAAAGGCCCTAAATCTGACACCAACGGCGATGCAGAAGCCGCAAAGACTAGGAGACAGCAGGGGTATGGGCCCGGCTCCGGTGTCGGGGCTTAGGTCAACATGGGAAAGAAAAAGGTGATGGAGAGAACACGAAAACCGGTATCATGTGCGAGATGGGCGGATCTATTGGGAGGGAGAAGGGCTGGAAGAAGTGCTTTGCGGCGGGTTGTCGAGTTCGTCGGTTCCGAGGGGCGGGTTTCTGCGTGCACGCTTGAGAGATTCGAGAGTGACGCCGTTTCCAAGCTTGGTGATTCCGACGACGGGAGGGTCATCTTTCTTGACAAATTCCCAGAGACCTGTACAGAATGAATATCAACCGCGTTATGCAGAATGAGATTTGAGGAAATCAAAACATACCGGGCAGCTTGTGACCGGCCAATCTGAAGGCCTCACGGGCAACCTTCTCGTGCAAATCTCCCTTCAATTCGAAAACCACGCGGCTGACGGGGAGTCGCACAGTCCAGTAGTCAAATTTACCCTTACCCTTACCCATACGCTGCTCATTGCCCTTGGTGTACACACCGATGTTGGCGCTGACACGCTTGTACAGCTTGTAATTCATGCCTCTCAATCGTCGCTTGATAGTCTCCTCTGCGATTTTCAAAGCCGAAGCGGGCATTCGGCGGTCATGGTCCTTCATGCGGAGTCCAAAGTCTCCCCACACCACTGTTGTTCCACGAGTCGATCCACCAGTAGCGACCTTCGGGCGACCCTTGGGGGACTTGGATTTCTCGGCAAACTTCGGAGCGAGCCAATCAAGAGCCGGCGAGGTAGTCGAGAAGCATCGTGCCAGAGAGAAGGTAGGTAGTGATGCGGGCAGACCTGCATTGCAATTGTCAGTTTCGACTCGCGGCAGTCGCTCTAGGGCGGCAGAGGAGGAGTCGCACATGTTGGCCGGGCACAAGCCGACAGAGGCCCAGCAAACATTTTGATCTGGGGACCCATTGTGACCGAGGAAGGCGACCAGGGATGCAAAAGTCGACGGTGGCTCTTTGCGCAGACCAAACGGCACTTTTCGAGATGTCCGATGCTAGTCCCGATCCGGACTAATTGTAGGTCACGTGCTGAGCGTGTGTGTTAGTCAGCCCATCACGTCTCCCGGCGCGTCATCCCGTGCCGCAGGCGTCAGTCGCAGGTCGTGAAGCTTCTTGTTCATCTCCAACTGCCCTGGTACTCTGTCCTCGCTTTGAACCCCGAGTAATTGGTGGCGCTTAGGATGCCTTCTGATATCCGGAGCTTTTTTGGCGGCAAGCCCAGTCAAAGTGAGAATGTGAAGCCCGCAAAGAAAGAAGTAAGTTATTATCCTCCAATTCGCGCCGGGTTTCCTGGGATCCTGCTCTCAATCTCAAGTATCTATTCTTACTAACATTTGTGCCATGATGAAGGACCCGTCTGCTGCGAGAAAGAAGCGTATGGCCTCGATATCCTTCCTACATCTCAACTCCGGAGCTAATCATTCTATAGGCAGCAGGAAAGTTGTGGACGACAGTGACGAATGCGAGGAGGTCGCTCCTGCAAAGGCACCTACCCCCAGAGCAAAGCCCAAGTCTCAGTCGTACGTTTTTCCCTTGAGAGTCTACCTTGTAGTAATAGTAGTTAACAACGTTGCTTTGCAGGAAAACCGAGGAAGCCAAAGGTGAACCCACGACGACCTCAGACTACTTTGCGTCCAGTAAGAAGCGAGGATCCAAAGCTGAGTCCGCAAAGAGCAAGAAAACGGACGAAGCTCCTGCAAAGACGTCTCAAAGTGCCCCCCGCGCATCGAACAAAGCTACAACCATTGTTGAAGATGAAGGCCTCGGTGGAGATGACATCTTCGCAACGGAATACGGGAAGCGTGGCAAAGGAGATGATGATTACGTAGCAGCGGACAGCGACGACGATGGCGATGATTTCGAGGTGCTTGCGGTCAAACCTGCTACTGCAGCATCGAAGAAGCCCCTGAAGAAGCGAACAGCCGTCGATGATGAAGACGATGTGGTCATGGAGGATCTACCCAAGCCTGCCCCCAAATCCACACGTCCAGGTCGCAAGCGCAAGTCAGAAGCCCTTATTGACAAAGATGAAGACGAGGATTTCCAAGAGACCAAGAAGCCCGCGAGGCCGAAAGCCTCTCCAGCCGCCAAGAGGCAGAAGGCCTCGCCAAAGAAGAAAAAAGAGCCTCTGCCCGAAAACAAGGAGATCCAGGATATCTTCGACAGCATTCCCTTGGTCAGACCGCCATCACCTCCTGCCCCGAGCGGGGAGACCAAGAAATTCCCTTTCGGAGCTCAAAGATCTCGTACTCCTCCAGTTTCGGGAACTAAGGATATCCCTCAAGGCGCAGAGAATTGTCTAGCAGGACTGACGTTTGTCTTCACTGGCGTGCTTGAGACACTGGGCCGTGAAGAAGGCCAGGAGATTGTCAAACGATATGGTGGCAAGTGCACCGGCGCACCCAGCTCTAAAACGAGCTATGTTGTCCTTGGCAATGATGCTGGTCCGAAGAAACTTGAAACCATTGCAAAGAACAATCTCAAGACAATCAACGAGGATGGACTGTTCGAGTTGATTCGGCGCATGCCTGCCAATGGTGGCTCAGGACAAGCTGCAGAGAAATACCAGGAAAAGATGAAGGCTGAGGAAGAGAAGGTTCGCAAGATGGCAGCAGAAATTGATGCCGAGGAGAAGAAGAATGCAGAAGAGAAGCAAAAACAGGTCGCCCGGGCGAACAAGGCCATTCCCGGCGGTCCTCCTCCACCTGCTTCTCAGACGGCGCCCGTCGATGATCAGCTCTGGACTACCAAGTATGCGCCAACGTCGTACTCCATGATTTGTGGCAACAAGACCAACGTGGAAAAGATTCAAACCTGGCTGCGCAACTGGGAAAGAAATGCCAAGCTCAACTTCAAAGTTGGCGGCAAGGATGGCTCGGGCCAGTACCGCGCGATCATGATCCACGGTCCTCCTGGTATTGGCAAAACTACGGCTGCGCACTTAGTGGCCAACTTGGAAGGATACGATGTTGTGGAGACCAACGCCAGTGATACACGAAGCAAGAAGCTCGTTGAGAGCAGCACACTTGGTGTTCTGGATACGACATCTCTGCAAGGATACTTCGCCGGGGGCGGCAAGAAGGTCGATCCAAGCAAGAGGAAGCTGGTCCTGATTATGGATGAGGTCGATGGCATGTCAGCCGGTGACCGCGGTGGAGTTGGAGCAGTTGCAGCAATTGCCAAAAAGACCAACATCCCGTTGATCCTCATCTGCAACGAGCGACGACAGCCCAAGATGAAGCCCTTTGACCACGTCACCTTTGACATTCCCTTCAGGCGCCCAACCGTTGAACAGATTCGGGCGAGGCTGAACACGATCTGCTTCCGCGAGAAACTCAAGATCCCGCCGCCTGTCTTGGATAGTCTCATTGAGGGTACACATGCAGACATCCGGCAAGTCATTAACATGCTGTCTGCTGCCAAGCTCGGCCAGGGCAATCTTGATTATGACCAGGGCAAGCAGATGTCCAAGGCGTGGGAGAAGCACATCATCCTGAAGCCGTGGGATATTGTCAGCAAGATTCTGAGTGCGCAAATGTTCTCGCCAAGCTCCAGCTCGACCTTGAACGATAAGATCGAGCTTTACTTCAACGACCACGAATTCAGCTACTTGATGCTTCAAGAGAATTATTTGAGAACCAAGCCCACTCTTGCATCAAACCAAAGCGGCAGAGAGTTAAAACTGAAACAGCTTGAGCTGGCGGACAATGCAGCCGAAAGTATCAGCGACGGTGACCTTGTCGACCGTATGATTCATGGCACGCAGCAGCAGTGGAGCCTCATGCCCACGCACGCCGTCTTCAGCTTTGTGCGGCCAGCTAGTTTCCAGTTTGGAAACATGGGTGAGAGGCCTCAATTCACCAGCTGGCTTGGCCAGAACAGTAAGCAAGGTAAGTGAAGACTTGGTGTCATATTTCCGCGTTTTCGTTCTAATCCTTTTTCTTTCAGGCAAGATGTCCCGTTTCGTGAAGGAAATCCAAGGCCACATGCGCCTCCGTACTTCGGGCAGCCGTGATGAAATCCGCCAGCAATACATGCCTTATGTCTGGGACAAATCGATCCAGCGCCTCACGAACGAAGGCAAGGACAGTGTGGACGAAGTCATCGATTTCATGGATTCCTACTTCCTGACTCGTGATGACTTTGACGCCATTATGGAGCTGGGTCTGGGACCCATGGACCAGTCCGTAGTCAAAATAGACACGCAGACCAAGGCCGCATTCACCCGTGTCTATAACCAGCGCTCACACCCGCTGCCATTCATGAAAGCCAGCCAGGTTGTGGCGCCGAAGGCAGCACCTAAGGAGAAGCCTGACATTGAAGATGCCATTGAAGAATCCGACGAAGAGGAGGTTGTGGATGAGGTTAAGGAAGACGATGAAGAGTTGGACCTGAAGAAGGATAAATACGTCAGTCAGCCGAAGAAGAAGGCTGCTGGTAAGGGCAAGAAGACTAAGAAGGCGGCTGAAGACGATATCATTGACGATAGCGAGGAGAAGCCGAAGAAAGGCCGCAAGGGCAAGGCGAAGGCTAAGGCTTAGACTGGATTTTCTGTACTATATCGTTCTTTCTAGCTGTGCAAACCTTCGACAAGTTTCTGTCTTTCTGCCACGAGGCCAAGAGTCGCCAGAGTCAGCAAAGTAATACCTTTAAGTATCCATTCAAAAGGTCATAAGCTAAGAACTCTAACATAAGCTAATAGCCATAACACAAGTCAGACTGCCGCAAAAAATTGTATAGACAAGCCAAAGAACTCGTTGACTTTGTCCTTGAACATGATGCAGTCCCGACAAGGAGGCGAACTGATTAATATGACCGCCTCGGTTAATGAAGCCGGCGGTGGCGTAATAGCCATATCGATCAGATCAGTATGTCTGCGTAGTCGCTGATTTAGAACCTCCAGTCGACTTTCTACCTCCAAGAACGGTCTGGCTTGGGGGCTAGCAATTAGCCGATTTAGGGGTGTTTCAACAGACTTGAGCTGCCAGTCTAGTGCCCAGTGTGCGTTATGTCTTTCAACCTTTCCGTTCCCATCGACCAGCCCATGTTCCATCTCCTTCTTTGTCTTTCTAAGGGATGTCACCTGGCGTCCTGCTTCAGTACTTGAATATAATTCCTGAAGCTCACCCTCTTTCAGCTTAATCTCTTCCTCCAGTTTCAAGTTCGGAAGCCCATCGCGTGGGAGGAAAACATGTCGATCGATGAAGTATGCTATCAACTGCTTTTCTGCGTGACAGGCATTGTAGTGACCCTTTTTATCCTGACACTGATCTTCCCAGTGGTAAGGCAAATAATGACCTACTCCTTTCGAGATGTAAAAGACATCATCCATCCACTGTCGACCGTCGACCCTGATGGACTGAACCGAATCAGTGAACCATCCGCTCATAGCACCAATGGAAGGGAATTTCCCGCCTCGTTCCAGTCGCGCCACCATCTTGCAATCACTGGTGATCGGTACGAGCGAGTTTTGTATCGGCGAGCGCTTGGAAGAGTACGGCGTCGGTAGCAATAACGTGGGGGGCCTCCCAAAAACATTCTTTGACTTCCAATTCTCTCCACCGAGGAGGCGTACAATTTCCTCACGGTCAGTGTCTATCTTAGGTGTGTCATCGATGTTATATAGATATGCACGAGCATATCTCTCCCGACGTTTTTTGTAATCGTTTTGAGCAAAATCAATGGCTGGTCGGTTTTCGTTGTCACGAATCTTTTTGTCTGCACCGAGTTCGAGGAGAACCTTTACATTGTCGGCGCGATCAAAGAGCGCTGCCTCCATCAGGGCGGTCCTTCCACTATTGTTAACAGCATTTATCTGAGCCCCGTGCTCAATGAGAAGCGCTACCATCGCCGAGCTCTGGTCAATTGCTGCGACGATAAGGTTTGTTTGACCATCGGGATATCGCCCTTGGACAAACAACCGGGCGTCGCTAGAAGTCTCCAGGTATTTCTGCACTGCTCTTACATCCCCGCTGAGAAAGTGGTTGATTGGTTCAATCATTCTTTCCTGTTCAAATAGCTCTGTGTCATTTTCGGGATGGACGATGACGAGCTCCATCGAGTCTTCGTCTTCCTCGATACTCGTATAATTTTCTTCGCTCCGTGCTGCGACCACAGCTTTTTGAGCCAACTCGATCGCCAGACGATCAACATCATCGTCATCCTCGCTATCACTAGCATGTGATGCACAAATATTCGTATATCGTCTTCGTCTCTTGTCGATTTTATACGCAACCTCACCTTGATCATTCATGGGGAAGCAGCAAAGATAGCTTCGCGAGTTGTCGCAATGTGAAACTCTCAGATTGTGTCCCTTCCAAAATATGGTGTGGCAATGGACTTCGTGGCAGAATGGACATTGAACGTGGTACTCGTTCGCATTCCACCAGATAACGTCGGTTTCAGGGAACGTTGTCATCGTGTAATGATACTCACGCACTGAGGCGGGTAGATTCGACTAGATGGTGATGATTTTGACAAGGTATTGAAAATAAGTAGGCGAAAGACGAAGTGACATTCGAGTTTATCATTCGTAGTGTAGAACCAAGATGAGGAAAGGAAGGAGAGATAAAATCATAGAAAACGATATGCGGAGGGATCACATGATGGGTATAAGTCTCGTCATCATAATAGTCGCATCCTCCCATCTATGTCAGTATGTGTCATGCGGCCGGCTTCAGTGAGGCTCAAAAAAATAAAAATATGCATTGCATAAACAAGGAGAGTTCATTATCTACTTGAACGGTTGCTCTTTGGACCACAATTTCCATGATGCAGTCATGAAAGGAGGATCGGGTTCTCCCAGCGCCAAAGCAGCGAACATATTACAAATGAGGGCGGATGGATCCATGATTTGCAATGCAAGCATAAAGCCATCACCCAAGTCTGACTTGCTCTAAGACTTGAGCTCTTGAGATAACGATCTTTGTAGGATCTAGGCTTCTGCCGAATAAAATACCAGAATACAAGCTTGCAATGGGGTTGGTGCGTCAATGCTGTTCACCTAGGCATTCATAGTAGTCTTAACTATCTATCAGATGAAGCGACCTATTAGCTTTAGACTTCTCGATGTAAGTTCAGTTACCAATAACCTTATTGAATCCTTCAGGAGGAGCCATGGTTGCATTTACTACCATATCCACTTGGTGTGTTCGAAATCAGCAATCAGCCCTTGCTGTTCGTTAGGCATCTTGTCAGCCTTATTCAAGACGATAAATTGATCTATAGCTTAGAAATCAGCTACCTAGATAACTGGGATAACTACAGTCGACTAACTATCCACTCTCTAGCTGACATGCCGTTTCTGAGTTGCAGGTGGCCATCGCCTCTTCTGTGTCATCATGATATAAATTCCTCGCCTTCCCCTGTCAATCTGCCAATCCTTCAGAGGCAATCCAATTCAATTCAAACTGAGAAGAGAATAAAACAATAACCATGTCACCCAAGATCGCTATCGTGTTTGTAAGAAGCCCTTGTTTTCCAGAAACCCGAAATATGGCTTTTCTCTCATCAACACTGACAAAATGATAGTACTCGATGTATGGCCACATTCAAAAGATGGCCGGGGCTCAGAAACGGGGCATTGAATCTGCTGGTGGGACAGCTGACATTTTCCAGTAAGCTTAAGCTGTCTGCGTGATGAAGGAGATGTAATGCTGATCTATTCCAACAGAGTCACTGAGACACTGAGCAACGATGTGCTCGCTAAGATGCATGCTCCGCCCAAGTCAAACTACCCCATTGTCGAACCTGATCAGCTTCTACAGTATGATGGAATTCTCTTCGGTATTCCAACTCGCTTTGGCAACTTTCCAGCTCAGTGGAAAGTCTTCTGGGACAAGACTGGTAGCATATGGGCCACCGGTGGTTTCTGGGGGAAATATGCCGGACTATTCGTATCAACTGCATCCCAAGGTGGTGGTCAGGAATCGACCGCAATCTCCACCATGAGCACATTCGTACACCACGGGTTCATTTATGTTCCTTTGGGCTACAAGCATGCATTTGCTGAGCTGAGCAACATGGACGAGATTCATGGTGGCAGTGCATGGGGAGCAGGAACCTTTGCAGTATGCTGAGCCAACACCATTGCCAAGATTGGAAGAAGCTAATGAATTCCACGTTAGAACTCTGACGGCTCCCGCCAGCCATCCAAGCTTGAGCTCAAAGTCGCAGAGATACAGGGGTCCACTTTCTTCAAGACTGTGGCGCATGAGAAATCAACTTGACTACATAAATGCGACCCCGGTGGAGGTAGAGTGAAGCTGCCATGAACAGGGCTTGCGTGACCCCCATCGGAGAACTGGAAAAATAGGATATAGATCAGCTCTATGTAGATGTCCCAAATGCACTGTTCTGTAACTTAGTAATCTTACTAGGTTGGGTACGATACAGTGTGGTGCGAAGTAGCGCGTGGAATTGGGGTTAATCGTACAAAGCATTTTACCGGCTACAGGCTTGGCTTGGTTCTCAGTTTGATTTGAATTGCTCTGATCTAGGAATGCTTTCGTCGTGGTCATATTGTGTATGGAGGCAGAACGCTTTGCTATAACCCTGGCTCTTCTGTCCGCTCAGAGCGACGTATATTTCAGCCGATCTAAAAGAATAGTTCAGATGCCCGCCCACGGAACTCCTGTTACACCTCAGGTGTGATAATGAGGTAGTTCGATCCCTTGTCTTCTCCAGCGCCATAGTACTTCTCGATGTAAAGTCTTTTGTACGCTTCTTCCCAGGCCTCTGCTTTCGCAGAGTCGAACTCCTTCATAGCCCACCTGAAAGTGGCATCCTTCTGCTGAAATTCTCTGTATGAATTTATAAACATAGGGTCCTAAAAGGTTGGCTATTAGTCGGCTAACGTCCTATATCATATTAAGATGATCCATCTACTTACGTTTTGTGGAAGCCAATTCTCCCAGCTGTCCGATGTCATTCCTGCGTCCTTGTTTTCTTCATGTCGCTCTTTGGAATCCTCCATATCTTCACGGGCCCTGTTTGCAGCATCTAGCCATTCTTCTTTGGCCATATTGTACCGAGCTTCACTGGCCATTGTGGTGGACGTCGGGTAAAGATATAGGATGAAATAGGTTCAGAGTGTTCAAGAGTTGCAGGTGGAGACAATAAGACAAGTGCAAGAGGCAGAGGACGGCCTTTATAGCTCTCAAATTGATCTTTTTTAGTGACGTGTCGGGAACAGCCCCGTTTCCTACAGTAAACATGTCAAGCTATTTCATTGGATGAGTGGCCTACCTTCTCATTGTATAACGCTGCTGATCTTTCAGCTCCATCCCTCCGTCCGGACAAGGTTCTGTACATCCTAATAGGCACCAATAAGCTGACACTCCTCGCGAGGCTATTATTTGCTGAGATCTAAGAAGCAGGTTTCTGGCTCCACTATGTGGCTGGCTGAACATAGGTATGTCGCTTCTTTGCGATGTTTCTCCACCTAAAAGAACTCATCAAACATATACTTGCATATGGAAACCTGTTGTTTCTTTCAACCTGTAGGTGCAGATTAGTTTGGTAAGCTTGCCTTGTCCTTCTGGTAACTATATAGTGGTGTCTGATACTCTCTACCTGCTTAATCGCTCTCGAGGAGATTCGGTATGTGAGGTTGGTGTATAGCGATGATTGGTTGATGGCTTTGCGGACTTATTCTGTCGCAATTGTATGCTGAATATTAGCATATTGGCAAGTAGTAGCGCGCTCAAAACTCATTAAAATAACCAGAATATCATTAGCTTATGTATAGAGGCCTTTCTTGAGTAGCCAATGAGCTCCTTCTGTCCTTGACGTCGCTGTCTCACCTAGATGTAGGCAATGCGAGGTATAAAGATGAAGAAACTTCCCAAGGCAGTCACCAAGTCTTTCAGCCTGAATATAAGCAAGCACTGGCTGGAAAGTCGGGACATTGTATGACTCTTTGAACCAGTCCCAGCGCTGCTTTAGCGCTGCCTCCGAATCTGCATAAATCACCTGATTCCAGCGCTGTAGCATTTGTGTTCACCCTTTATCGACTACCCAGGCAGCCTGCGAAACTCCTCCTGAAGCGGCTCTTAGTCATAGACCTATCAGATCGTATAGGCCTACCGGACTGTGTAGGATCATCAGGGTCGAGGTCGAGGCTGGCTAGCAAAGAGATGCTATCTCTGCACGCGATAGCAATCTGATCTGATAGAAGAGGGCGTGCTTTCTTCGAGAGATTCGTCTCCATACGCCAGATACAGCTAATACTAATGGTCTTATTATAAGACTCTTTGCTTGGAAGCATGGAATGCGATGTTGCGTGTTGAATGCAAAGCTTGTGTTGAGTATACGATCCTCGGAACCTACATGTAGGCTTTTTGGCTGAAGGGGAATTCCAACAGCTTGCATCTGTTATATGTTTCCAGTACAACCATCTGGGGGTCGGGCAAAAAGCCATGGCTAATTTAAAACAGAATAGGTGCGCTTTCAGTTTTAAAAGACCATTCAAAATATGTTTAGGTAAAACATGCCGAGCAACCTTGGAACCCTTGTACACAGGGGCGGGGAAATCGCAATCTCCGCCACTTCTCACCTCCACTTGGCGCGTCCTTTTTGCGCTTCACTTTCCTTTCCTTTCCAGGCTGGCCCTTATTGAGCAAGACTCACTTCATTCTTGACTGGGAAGCGCATGTTTCCCGCCCCTCTCTTCCGCGCATGCCCTCTGGAGGTCCCTGAGTATGCACCTTCGGCTCTGACGAGACTGTTGTGGTGACCAAGTCCGCTCGCTGTACACGATCACCATTGACTGTGCAGCATCTGCAGTGCTCTCCACAGGATCTGCTTCCTCATTACCGCCCCGAGAAAAAATGTCTCTCCTTCACAATGAAGAGTAAGTCGGACGTTGAGCGTGGGGATTCCCCGGCCCCTCTTCACCCTGTACCGTGACTGTTATGGGACTAACTGAAGTCTAGCTTTACAATTTGGCAGTTACGATCATCATACCTTTCAACCATCAAAGACGGCATCGGCGACCGTCTGATTAATGTCAACAACGCCGTTCTCAACACTCCTGGATTCCGCGCCGCGGGCTGGTCAGCTGCGTCCACAAACAATACCCAAACTACTGGCCACATCAAGCGTACCTATTCGCCTCCAATCCCGACCACGGCTGCCGTATCTTCACAATACTACCGATTAGCTATACGGGACGCGAACGCCACACGCGATGAACTCCAGGGCCTCGGCGTGGACGACGGCGAGGATGACGAAGGGGGCATGGTCACTGGCAAGAGCCACCAAGATGTGACAGCACGAAGACACCATTCACGTACGGTGAAAAAGAAAAGCCGGCGTGAACGCCAGCAAGAAATCCAGCGCCACGCGGAGGCGGACGAGGACGACGATAGCAGTGACCTAAGCGATGAGAGTGACGAGGAGACGGAGAGCATGCATAGGTTTGTTCCTGAGTTCTGTCTAGTGTGGCTCAAATCATGTCTAACTCATATATAGCACCGTTGATCAGATCAAGTTCTCCAAGATGCCCATTCGCCGAGATCGCGCCGATTCCTCTCAAAGTCGCTTGGAACAGCATGAACGTCCGGAGCTCATGATCACGTCCCCTTCGACCCAAAATGTTGCCACTCATAACCGCATGGGGTCAGCAGGGGCAAAGCAAGAACAGCTACGACAACCACAAAGACCTCGCCGAGATACCGCTACTAGCAGTGACTTGTCGACAGACAATGACCTCGAGCCGCAAAGCTACAGACAGGGCCAAGTCCAGTTCTCTACAATGGATCAGGTGGCTGACCGTCCGCGTAAGCGACGAGAGAGGACCGGCAGTCGTGGAGCAGAGAGCATTGCCCTGGAAGACTTGCACGAGGAGGATGAAGATTCCGGCGCCGAGTCCGTGGACTCCGCCCTTTCTTCCGATTTCGATGCCACAGCTGGCTCTGGTTCGTTACTACTGGCGGGTATCAACGGCGGTCTAGGCATGGACTCATCTTCACCAATGATATTAATGCACAAGTTCCCTGCGGCAACTGGACCGAGTCAATCTTCCTCCCCGCGCAAATCAAAGACTCCGGCTCCCGAACTACACGACCTGCCACCTCCTCGACGTATCAGCACAGTACAGCCGATCAGCCTGTTGACCAGCCAACTCAAAGCTCGCAAACGTGCCCCAAGTAACCCGGTAGAGAAATTCATGGTGCTCTCTGGAAAAGGACAGGAGGATCCATTGTATTTGAAGATCTACGTTCCCTTTTCATCGGATCCTGAAGAACCACTGGATATGCCGCTCGTGCGAGAGTCTAAGCTGTCAGAGCTGCCTGGACAGGTGACAGTTGCTGAAACCATTGGCCTTGCGCTCTGGAAGTACTCCGAAGACGCACGCGGCCCGTCCATTGACCGCGAAAAGTTGAATGTGAATCGCTGGTCGCTTCGGATGGTCGACGATGGGGAGGTCGAATATGATTTCCCTGCGCTTGGGCGGACGCTCCCGATGACCGATTTCACTTCGAACAATAACCAAGCCGCAAAGTCACGAGGTCGCTCACGAGGCAAGCCGTACGATGAGTTTGCACTGGTAGAAGCATCCGACGCGGAGTTTGACGAAAATGAGCGCCTATACCCACAATTCAGCGCGAGTGTGGGATCCGAGGAAAGCGAACAGTCAGCCAGCCTTGCGCCTGCACAAGCTGCACCACCGGCGAAGCCAGCGGGTCCTCGTTTCAACCCTATTCTAGGTCAACCATTCTCCTCGGCTCTGAATGACAGCACTTTGACCCCTGCGGATCGACCGGCGGTCCCTATCTCACATGCTACTCCTCGCATGGGTGTATCCAAGACGTTGAAGATCCGATTCATCAACCTGGAAGGCTCGGCACATGTCATGACCCTGAACACGACTTCAGACAGCTATATCGCAGAAATTCTAGACTCTGTGTGCAAGCGCTGGGGTCTGGACAAGGGTAACTATCTGCTCAAGGTGATGGGGTCGAATACCATTGCACCCCTTGACCGTACCGTGGAGGCTTTGGGCAATATCATCGAGCTTGATCTTGTGCGCCGTCGCTTCGGTGCGGGGCCGCTTTCCCTTGGTGGCTCCCCGGGCAGTTCTTCACCCAACGCACCCTTGCAAGTCGACAACAGTAACCCGACGGCAGTGGATAAAGGTAAGAAGAGCAAGAAGAGCGCTCAACGCATGCTCCCTTCGTCCTCCCAGAAGCAAGACCTTATTGGCGGCTATTACCGACGCTATCACGTGTTCCGGAAACAACCCATGTCATTTACCGCCTCGAATCACCGCATCTTGACCTTTGACAATGACTATATGCACATTGTGCCAGGGGAAACCGGCAAGACTGCCTCCGACACGAAAACCCGCTCCATCAACTTCAACGACGTGGTGGGCTGCAAGGTCAGTCGGCGGCACCCGAAGAGCTTCCGAGTCGTTGTTCTGCGTGGAAATGATGCCACAGAGCAGAAACGGTACGACTTTGAAGCGCGGAATACGCTGGAGGCGGTTGAAATTGTGGACGAGATTAAGAAGAACATGGTGCATTATCGCATTTGATTCTGTTATTGTTCTGATCCGCATAGGGATGCGTCAAGGAGCAAATTAGGTAAAATCGGAACTGGCGTTGTGTATTCCTGGTTGAAATCCATTTGATGTAAATCTCGACTTAACTTCTCAGTGTTGTAAAAGTAGCGTCTTTAGAGAAAGTGACAGAATGTATAGATCAACCGATAAGAGATAAGAGATAAGATAAATGATAAGCGAGCGATAAGACGTTACTAAGTCGCACCTGCTTCCCACCTTCATCTTCATCTTTCCCTTCAACACCTCGTCATGGCATAGATCTCTCGTCGAGCATGGAACCCCATCTAGATGGCGGAGATCGTCCACCCGAACAATCGCAAGAACCGAAAGACGAGTACAAACCATCAAGCCGAAGCAAAGGACGCTTCCGCTTCAAAAGCACCTCATCCCGCGATAAAGACAGCCACTCTCGACACTCCTCCCGGCATCACAAAAGACACCGCAGCCACCACCACAGCTCCCGTCCCTCCAAACGACGACACAGGGAACCAAACCCAGAACCACACGATGAGAGCAACCCACCCCTCTCCCCCAGCGCGGCATTCCGCGAATCCCTCTTCGATGCACTAGTCGACGACGAAGGCGCAGCCTATTGGCAAGGTGTCTACGGACAACCTATCCACACCTACGCCGTACCCGAAGCACCAGGACCCGATGGGGAACTAGAGCGGATGGACGACGAGGAATATGCCGCCTATGTGCGCGCGCGAATGTGGGAACGTACGCGCGAAGGCATGCTGGAAGAACAAGAGCGACTTCGAGAAGAGCGCAAGAAAGCCAAGAGGCGTGAGGAGCAGGGTCGCGGGCGTGGTAATGAGCGGAAGGCCTTTGAGCAGGCTATGGAGGATAGTTTGCGGCGGGGAGCGGAGCGGAAGAAGAGGAGGGTGTGGGAGGGGGCTTGGAAGGAGTATTTGGATAGTTGGGAGGAGATTTCCAGGGTGGTTAAGGCGGCTGATGCCGAGGTAGAGGCATCGAAGCCATTGAGGAATTTATTGTTCTGGCCGGTTGAATCGGGGAAGCGTCGTGATGTGAATCCTGATTCTGTGAGGGAGTTTATGCGCCATGTGCCTGGGGGAGATCTTATCGCGACGCTCAAGGTGGAGCGGGTGCGATGGCATCCGGATAAGATGCAGCATCGGTATGGTGCTTTGGGGATTGATGAGTCGATGATGAGGAGCGTTACGGAGGTGTTTCAGATCATTGATCGCATGTGGAATGAGGAGCGGCATTGATGCATTTTGATGGACTCGATTGGGTCTGAGCTGGTATTGCATTGGATGGCGTTTACGATACCCTTTATACTTCATTCTATACACAGTACAAATGATAAGCTTATCATGACTGGATTCATTTCAAAAAAAATTATAAGCGGCCTGGAACCAACGCAAATAACCACACGCATTCAAAGGCTATGCAAGACCGAAACATTCAACGAAACCGGAGTACCATATGTCAAATCTGATATGGGAATTTCGCTTTTTCCATGGTACAAGCTCCGTCAGCTTAGAAGCGCGACGACCGCGCCTTGGTACGGTAGGTCGTGTAGCCGAAGTAACCGCCCACGATTGCACCGAAGAATAAGACAACCTTGAAAAGGAACCATGACCAGCTGCCCGACTCCTTGGTAGACTTGCCGGAGCTGCCACGGCCCCGGCCGCGAGAGCTGTCCGAGCCTCGGCTGCCGGCGTTACGGTTCAGAGAGTATAGGTTCTCGGCCTTGAGGGAGATGATGTCGTGGTTGTCGCTCAGCTCGCCAGTCTCAGCGGAGAGACCCAAATAAGCAACGGAGGGGATGGCGATGTTGGTTTCGTCCGCATTGAGAGTGAAGCAGTTGGTCCACGAGTCCTCGGTCTTGTACTGGAGGTCCAGAGTGAAGGACTTGTCCTGGAAGTAAGTCAGACGCAACTTAGTAGGGACAGGAGCGCCGCGGATACCACGAGCCTAAAAAGGTATTAGTTTCCAATCCCAATGAGGGGGACATTCCGAGTGAACATACAGAACATCCTGCCAGCTCGTTGGCCTTGCCGTCGTGCGCTTGATCGTAGGTAGTCTGTCCATCCCCCATCATGGCCATGACGTAGGGGAACGACACTCCCGGGCGATTATTCTTGTAAGTGTCGACAAAGATCCCGAGGCCCTCGAAACGATCGGTAGAGCCGAAGACAGGGCCCGGGGTGGCGCGCTGCTTGGTGAGCCACATTGCAAAGCCATCGCCGTGCAAGTTTCCCTCGCCGTGAATTTTGAATTCCAGCTCAATCTGACTCCCGTGAGCTTCATGAATATAATTTGTAGCTGGTATCCCTTCCTACCTGCCAATTGGTCGCGGTCAGAGGCACGCGAGAGAAGATCCATCCCTGCTGCGAAGGTCGGTCGGCTGTGAGACGAATGTATCTAACAACCAACACTTGTCAGCTTTACATTCCTTTTCAAATCAAGCAGAAAAATCTCACTTATCAGCCCGAATGATTGTATCCCCTCCGTAGTCGAACCAGCGGCTTTGGAAGTCCGAATCGAGGTATGGCTGTCGCGAGCGTTAACAAGGGCGTGTTCGAGATGGAGAAAAGCCAGGAGCTCGGTTTGAGCATCGCAGACAAGCTGCGCTGAGCCGGGAGACTCATACCGGATTGAGACTGTGGGTTCGAAGCTATACAACGACCGCAATTAGGACCTCGGTTGCGCATATGGTGTCAATAAACAACGACCTACCGGGATAGCTTTGATATCTGGGTCACCTTCGTAGGCAGCGACGGGCACCGAGGCCAAGCCAAAAAGGCAAAGAAGAGAAGAAACGGAGGGAAGACGCATGTTGGAAGGCCGAATTAGAGGCCAATGGGCTGCACAAGGAGAGACCGAGGTTGGGAGAGAAGTGGAAGGGGAGGTTTAACGGTGTCACCGGGACCCGAGAACCCTAGAACCCAAGAGAAGAGGAGGCTTAGAGAAGGGAACAAGAGGGAGCGAAGGAGACAGAAGTAGAAAGCGTATGGAACGACGAATGACGATGTTAAGTGTTGTTGTAGATGCGCATTGTAAGGTGTCCACATCTGGTGTGGCGCAGGTTCACCAGCCACAACGGAAGCTTCTCTGACTTGAATTCGTCCTTCATCAACTTCCACGACTCTCTCAACATCACCACATTCACCATGGCACTATTCGGCTCCTCGGCCCCCGCTCCTTCCAAGTCCTCTCAGGACATCAAGGCATCCCTTGTGCAGCAGCTGCAGCAGGAGTCGGCCATGAACAACGCCCGCGCTCTGATCGGTGTACGTCAATGTTTCTCCCCTGCGCAGTATCTCCGCTAATTCGCGTTAGAAAATCAACGAGCACTGCTACGATGCCTGCGTTCCCGCCCCCGGTACCTCCCTCTCGTCCACGGAGAATGGCTGCCTGTCCAGTTGCATGGAGAAGTACATCGCCATGTGGAACGTCACCAGCCGCACCTACATCAGCCGTGTCTCTCAGGAGAGCAAGAAGCTGGGCGGTGATGCCTCCGCTCTGGTGGGCATGGGCACTGGCTCTTCCTAAGTCCAATCGACACACGAAAACAGCAGATAAAGGAGGGAAATAGAACGATGGATTTAAGCAAGATCTGTACAAATATTGACGGCCTTGGAGCCCATTGTACATTATGGGCGTGGTTCTTTGATTTGGAGACTTGAGATCCCATTATAGAAACATCCCTGTAAATCGAGACGGAAAAAAAAAAAAGAAAAACTCGATTCCAGTTGTCTTAATATACGACCCAAGATGGGTAGACTTCCGATATATTCCTCGCGGTTTTCGAGCGACTCCCTGCTAGCACCGCCCGTGCCACATCCAAACCCATGCGGGTTTTCATCTCGTCATAAATCATACAAACACGATTAGAAGTCGGGGAAAAGGTGGCCATATCTAGAACTGTTAGTCTGGGGTCGTTCAATGTAAAGGATGGTAACTTACGCATCTTCGCCCTCCTGGCCATAGTGCTCCGTCTCTTCCGGATACTTGTCGTATTGGCTTGAGTCGCCCTGGCCACCGCGAATCGGTGGAATATAGGGCGCATCAATATCCTTGCGGGCCAGACGGTCCCAGGTGACTTCGGCAAACCAGGCGTGGTTCTTGACATCTTCCGGGCCGCCATGCAGGTTACCCAAACGCTTGGTGAGGTCGGCGGTGATCAACTGGGAAAGCAAATCGACCGCATCGTCGTGCAAGTATGGCGGGTACTTGACCTTGCCTCGCAAAATATTCTCGTAAATTTTGACGGGAGATCCGCTATCCCAGAACGGGGTGAATCCACACAGCATCTCAAAGATAAGAATCCCCAAGGACCACCTGGAAGAATTAGGCAATTGGCACGAGCAGTGGCTCGGGAAAAAACATACCAGTCGACAGACTTGTTGTACCCCTTGGATGAAACCACTTCGGGAGCAAGATAGTCGGGCGTACCGCAAAGAGTCCAGGTGATATCGGGCACATCCTTGGCAAAGCCGAAATCTGTAATCTTCAAATGGCCATGCCGGTCCAGTAAAAGATTTTCTGGCTTCAAGTCACGATAAATAATCTGTTGTGCGTGCAGATATTCCAAAGCCAGCGTCACTTCCGCAGCATAGAATTTGGCTACCGGGTTGGGGAATCGCTGCGGAGATGGAGGTTAACACAACGCACACAAAAGAATCGAACCCTGATAAACTCACCTGTGACTTGCGCAGTAGGCTGAACAGCTCTCCACCCTCCACAAAGTCCATCACCATGTACAGGTTTCGCGAGTCCTGCCATGTTCCCCACAGAGTCACTAGGAATGGATGTCGGACACGATTCAGCATGCGTCGCTCGTCATTGGTGTGCTCGATCTGTTTCATCTTGACCACCTGGGCCTTTTTCAACACTTTCATGGCGTAGAAGCGATGGTTGTGCTTGGATTGGACGAGATGGACACGACCAAAGCTACCAGTGCCGAGGGTGCGCTGGAGCTGGAAGTCATCCTGCGAGTATTTGCCCCTCGTGGTACGCTCTTTTTGGGGCTGTTGGCCATGGCCGTGGCCCTGCGCCTGGTGAGATTGGGAGGGCGTCTGCTGAGCATTCTGTGCACTCTGGCCGGCATTCGATGGGGAATTTATTATATTGTTAATGCTGGCGGCATTGCTAGACCCCTGGGGCTGCTGGTGCGGAGATGCTTGTGACGACACGGCGGGTTGCATGGAGGCGCTTGAACGGTCGTGGTTGGAGGGTTTAGAGGAATTTGCGGGTGCTTGCTCCGACGCGAGGTCTTGCGATTCCTTGCGCCGTTTCTTTAACAGACCTCCTAAGCTCGGCATGGAGGACGAAGGACGAGGGCCATGAGAAGAGAGGGAGATGTCCGAGGAAGGTGGGGAGGGGCAGGGAAATGACGCATTGATCTCGCTCCTCTTCCCCTTTGAGTCCTGTACTCCACCGTTCGAGTATTCTACTATTTTTACTCTATGTATTGACTCGACCGAGATCATGAGTGTAATGATCTATGCTATATTCTAGACTGGGTCATTAAGAAAGGAATGAGTGAGTTGAAAGCTGCGCAGAAGGTTGAGGGGGCGCCATCCGCCTATTTCCAAGGTTCTATTCTTAGTCGTTCTTTGTCCACATCCCTATATATGTAAATACCTGAATAGTTAGGTGTATTCCGGGAATTCACCTAGCCCTAGAGCTCTCTTTTTCAAGAGATATCATAGATGAGAGACGAAACCGCGGAGAAACCGGATCACTTCCTTCAGCAACCGATGACGTTACGAGTAATGACTTGCCCTAATGTATAAGAGTGACCGGATGAAGGTGCCATCATCGGTCTCAATGCTTTCGCATCCGGTGGATCGGCAGTTCTAATTTACTTTGACTTATCTAGTTTCCAATCTAATTCGATTTCCACATGTTCCTTCGATTGATCCTCCGTCAATCAGCACAGTGCGGCTTAGTAACCAATCGGGATCGGAACCCCACACCTTAAGGCACTAAGGCACTAAGGCACTAAGGCACTAAGGCACTAAGGCATCAAGGGCATCAACGAAGTTAGATATCATCGTCACCTCGCAACTTTCCAAGCATCCACAATACCCACCATGGCGCTGGTAGCCTACTCTGACTCTGAAGGCTCTGACGCCGAACCCGATACCACCCCGGTCCCTTCAACTACTAAGAAACCTGTGTCCGGCCCCGGCTTCCAAGTAGACCGCAGCAACCCTCGCAAGATCCGCGTGGCTCTCCCAGAGGTCAAGCCCGAACACGCACCCGATCAGGATGGCGAGGATGGACCTGCGCGGAAGAAAGCCCGAGTAGGAGGTGGAGGTGCCTTCTCCGGCTTCAACTCTTTTCTCCCGCCTCCGAAGAAGACAGAAAAGAAAACGCCGATCGCCACGACTCGCAAGCCGTTTAGCCTGAAAACGGGCGCGACACCTGGCTTCAGCCGTGAGGCCGATGCGGAGATGAAAAATGATTTCGCCTTCGGTGCCGCTGCTGTTGACGGTGACGAGGATACCATCCTCGCGGCTGGAAGTCTGGAGTCGCAAACTACGTCAATCGATGCGCCGGTGACAAAGACGGCAATTGGAGAAGTCAAACTACAGGGGAACCCCATGATGTTCAGACCCTTGTCTGTAGGGCGTAACCAGAAGAAGAAGAAAACCACAAAGACCACGTCCCAACCCACACCTTCAGCGCCGGGGCCCGTCACCCAACACTCGGAAACGGTAGCACCACAGCCAACTACAAAAGCACCCCCCGCGCCAACTCCGCGAAAACCGAAAGTCAGTCTCTTCTCGCTGTCTTCTGAAGACTCGAGTCGAACGGACGATCTCCCCGCGTCATCAGGGACGTATGAACCTTTGGTGTACGAAACTGAGACGCTATCTGCAGGCCCAGAGCTAGCGCCGGAGTTCGCCTCCGCTGTTCCGGACCATTCCACAACCGCGACAGTATCTTCACAGGCCTCGACACTAGATAACATCGCCAACGACTTGAACCTTTCAAAGTCAGAGCGACGTCAACTCTTCGGCCGCAACGCACCGCCAGCCGAGTCTCGCATTCTCGAGTTCAATACGGATAAAGAGTACGCGACAAACCAGGCGCTTGCACAGTCCGAACTGGCTGCCATTCAACACAACCCGGTCCGTGCCATTGCACCAGGCAAACACACCTTGCAGCAGCTGGTCAACGCAGCAAGCTCGCAAAAGGAAGCACTGGAGGAGAGCTTTGCCGCAGGCAGGAGAAACAAGAAGGAGGCGGGTTCGAAGTATGGATGGTAGATTCGGCATCTTCCAGGCGTTTATCGAGTACATTGCTATTTGAGATACCAATACCAATATTAAGAATCTACCCAGAAATGATTGAACGAAGCTAAACATGAAGAGTACTGTATAGTCCCTATATAAAGAATGTCTAGTAAATCTATCATATGCAAATGTCTCAACGCCCCCTAAATAACAAAACTCCAAAATTTGCAACCATTTCTTTTTTTTTTTTTGTTTGATCTCATGAAGAGACGTCCACCACCTCGGCAAACCACTGCTTCAAAGCAGTAGCAAGGACAGCCGGCAACTCACGAACATCACGAACAACAAGGTAGTAGGGGAAGGGGAAACCTTCAAGGTAGCGTTTCATCTTCAGCTTCATTTCACCACCAGAGTCAGGATCAGCTTCAAAGCTGGCCTGCGAGAGGTCAAGAATAGAGCTGCCCTTGACAGCATCAACAATGACGAAGACAATCATGATACGCTCCTCGAGAGCCTGGCGCACGAGGCGGCGAATGGTATCGTGGTCTTCGCAGATACCGTCGGAGATGATCAACTCGAGCTGCCACAGATCTGCGGAGCCGGAACCAGGAGATCGCTTCCAGCGTGCTTCGCGGAATAGGGCGATGGAATCGGCGATCAGTTTGCGCACGTTCGTGCCTGTCTGCTGGTAGCTGAAATGCTGGAAGACTTGCATGCCGGCCTCGGAGGAGAACGGCTTGCCAAACTCGTGTGCGACACGGACGTGGTTTTCGTCGCCGAATCCGAGGACACAGAGGTCTCCTACCTCGAGCATGCTCAGACTTTTAGCAACTAGGGCCAGCGTCTCGAAGGCGAGTTGACCACTACCGCTTTCAAGCATGGACTTGCTGTCGTCCACGGCGAGCATGATTTGGTAGTTGCGCTTGGAGGGAATGGAGCGACGCATCCAAATCTTGTCCCGTTTGTACTGGGAAGCGATGTATGGGATGATGCGTTTGATGTTCAGGCGCTTGCCGGTGCGGAAGTCGCCGCGAAGCTTGGTTGCGAGTGTGGGAGCGAGAATAAGCCGAAGCTGCTCGGTAAGAGACAGGGAAAGGTCGTTCGTAGCGGATTCGTATCGAGACCACAGACGGCGGGCTTCAGGTTCTGGTGTCAAGGGTGGAAGCGTAGACGAGAGATGAATGGCTGCGAGCTGCGCGTCGACTTCATCCAGCTCCTCATTGACATCTTCGGCACCAGGGGCACCGTCTGCATGGTCGTGAGATGTATGGTCACCAGGAATGAAAGCTCCAGCGGATTGGCCATCAGTGGGAAGGTTGCCTCGATCCAGTTCCATTTCATCTTGAAGTTGATTATCCAAGGCGTCTTGGTTGTCATCTGTAACATCTGGCAGAGCTTCATTCTCCCCAGGCTTGTTCTCAGACTCAACGCCCATGTTCTGGTCAAGAGCCTTGGCCTGCTCCTCACTAGCTTGTCCAAGAGCTTGCGTGTCTGCCTGGTCATCGTCGTCCTTGAGGTGCTCGAAGTCGGCATCAGCCATGTTGGTATCTTGAGGCACAGGTTGCGACTCCTCTTCCTCTTGCGACGGATTCAACACCTCCTTCTGGCGGCGGTGCCATTCCTCGAGGATATCCCCGAGCTTCTTGAATGCTTGAATTTGAGGATCATTGGGAGCCGAGTCCTCGGCACCGCCAGCATCGTGACTTCGCTTGCTTTCTTCGCTGTCTGGGGCAGCACCGGTTTGTTGCTCGGCGCTAGCAGTCGGGTCATTTTCACCACTTTCCTGCTGCGCATCTCCCGAGGCACCTTTGTCGTCGTTCTGGTCCTGGTCGGCACCAAGTCCACCGGTGACTGCTTCGCTAGGAGCAACATTTTCACCAGCCTCTTCGTTTTCATCACGCTGAGCAAGGAATTCATCCTGTTGAGCTTCTTCGGGATCCTCTCCGCCAGCCTCCTCCTCCTCTTCTTCTGCGTTCCCTTCGCCTTCGTTGGTATCTTCGCCATCGGCCATCTCTTCATCATCACCAGGGGCTTGCTCGTCCGTCGGCATGTCCGCATCTTCATTCCCAGGCTGATCGTCCATTTCATCAGCCTTCTGCTCTTCCTCGGGAAGAGGGCCCATGTCATCGAGATCATCCATGCCATCATCGTCTTCCCCTTCATCACCCATTTCCTTGTCGTCACCGTCGAGCTGCATTTCCTCGGGGAGGTCCAATGTCTCCTCTTCCTTGGCCTGAGGATCTGTCACATCCATATCCTCCCGGCCAACAGCTTCGCCCTCATCCTCGGGAGCCTCCTCCTCTTCATCGTCTTCATCTTCCTCATCTCCCTCTTCCCCTTTCTGGTCTTCTTCACCCTCCTTCTTTTGCTCCTGAGCGGCTGCTTGCTGATCAGCCTCTTCTTGGCCCTTTCCTTCCTCGTTCTCGGTCTCCTTTTGTTGCTCATCGTTGGCACCGTCCCACAGTTTCTCGTCAACGGCACCAGAATCAAGGCCGTCCACGCTGCCGACCTCCTCGTCAATGTCGTCTTCTCCTTCATCGCCGCTCTCGTCTTTGTCTTCCTCGTCTTCCTCTTCCTTGTGCTCACCAGACTCGCCCTCCAGTTCTTCCTGGTCCATGTTCACGGCGTCGGCAGAATCATCCATTTCCTCGTTCGTGTCTTCTTTGTTCTGCTGCTGCGCGAGCTCCGAGAGATCTTCATCATCTCCAATATCCTTACTGATGTCTTCTGCACCTTCACCTTCACCAAGACCAGTACCACTCTCCATCTTGCCTTCTTTGCCCTCTTCTTGTGATACTTCGGCTGGGCTGCAAAGACCCTCCGACGCAACCTGAGTAAAGGTCTTTGTCAAGATGTAGGAGGTCTTGCAGATCTCGCGATGGACCGAGATGAAGCGATCGGTCAGATCATGGCAGATGAGGTAGTATCTGTTGGCAATGGGCAGAATACTGGCGACCAGGGCAGCGGCAATCGGAAGAGACTTGGCAGAATTATCTTGCAGGTGCTGCAGTTTATCAAGGACTGTCACCAGAGATGAGTTAATCTCGCTCAGGTGAACAGCCTTTGTTGCTCGTGAGAAGAACTCGTCACTCCTTGAGACCAGACCGCCGAAGGTAATTCCAGTAGGCACATCCTTGAGTCGTTGAAGACCAACAAGCATCTTGTCAATGGCGGCCATGAGGCTGCTGTCAAAGCTTTCAATCGAGACGCTGCCTGCGTCACTGGACTTCGAGAGAGCAATGTTGCTTGTTTGAGTCCATGGGGTAATCTGGTCCAAAGCAAAAGCGAGATCCGGGCGATCATGTGTCCACCGGCTCAGGTTGACATTGAGTTGGTCAAGCGAGGACCGCGCTTGCTGGATGAGCTCTTGCTGTGACAGGGATGCAATGCCGGATGGAAGCGCCGGAAGAGACTCGATGGACTTGAGCAAGTCATCCAAGACCGTCTTCTCAGCTCGAAGCTCCTGAAGAATAGTTGAAGCATCGATATCCGAGAACTTGACATGAACTTCAATAATAGTTGAGGCGAGTCCAAGGATTGGCGTCAACCATGCGACAACTCTGGTAAGACCCACTAGTTCTTCGGTAGCAGAAACGCCGGCTTTGGTGATTGAAGTCGAACCAACTGACCACAGATTCTGCACTTTGTTCAAGGTAACCTTGAGGTCCCCAAGACTAGAGATTGCAGGCGAGAGGACACCCCTCTGTCGTCGAATCGTGAACAGCAGATGCTCAATGGAGCCCATACTCCTGGAAACTTCGACATTGCTAAGCTCTTCAGAATAGTTGCGAGATGCCAGACGGGCGCGGGGCAAAAGGTCAAGCAGTCGGTGGAAGTATGAATCGGCACTCCGAATGGAGCTTGACGCTGTACTGCTGACATCGAAAGCAGCACTCGTAGAAAGAACTTGGGCGATCGATGCCTGGGTTTCAATGATGGCTATTCCAGCATTTCGCTTGATGCCCATTTCGAAGAGACGCTTCAACGTATCAGCGTAGAGACGACGCTTCTGGACCTTAAGATGCTGGACGTCATCCTTGTTGTCTTCGGTCAAAGTTTTCGGCGTTGACGACTTGAACTCATCCATGGTCTCGATGACAGATACAATGAAACCATCAAGGTCCTTAGCAATGTCAAACTCGGATGGAATGGACGAATACAGATTCATCATGTTGCGGGCTGTGCCATCCGGGTTCTGGAATCGGAGAGCTCTGGATGACCACAGCTCCTTGCGCAACTGGCAAGTCGACAATGCCTCGGGGATGACGACTGTTGACAGAGCTGTCTCTTCCATTTTAGAAAGACTGTTCTGTCCAGAATCGGGAACATCCTGTTCAAGGATTGGCTGGACAGATTGTCCAAGAGCCACGCGGTATTTGCGAACCAGTTTGAACAGCTTGACATGGGACCTTCTGGCGCTCTCCTTCAAAGCAACAATATTGGTGTCCTTCCAACTTGCCAACTGGATCTGCTCCTTGATATCTTTCTCCAAAGCTGATCTCTTCTCCTGCAGGGCCTTTTCCACCGAGGGCTCAAATGGTCGGTAATGAGACAGGAAGTTGTTAAGAGCGGAGACAAGCGGTGTCAGGCTATCATAGTCTTTAGCGAAGATGGCAAGAAGAGCTTGGAAATCAGTGACAAGCTGGAGGCGGCGGCTGAACTGGCCCAGTGTGGTGGAGTTGAAGAACTGTTCCAAGGTTGAAATGACACCTTGGATGTGCTCGCTCATATCTTGCTCCCCGGATTCGGCCATCTGAATAGGCACAGCGAAAAGTGCTTCATAGGCAACAAACCACCAAGCACTGACATCGTCAACACACCGCTCCTTCTCGAGATCCAGAAGCTTCGCCCATGTTGAGAGCTCAAGGCGACGCCAACCAACGATCAGGTTCGTAAGCTCGTCATAAAGAGGAGCAGCGGAATACTCCCTGCTGGCCACCACTTGCCATTCATGAACCAGGGAGTAAAGCTTCTCGACCTTGGTGATGAACTTGGCGACGGGCTCGATATGCTTGAATTGAAGGATCTCCGAGCAGCAGGTGATAACGTCGTGAAGAACAGCATGCTCCGGCCATACAGTTTGAATCTGGACAAAGCGAGCTTGAACCGAAAGAATGAGCGTCACAAGCCTTCTGGCTTCAGCAATGTTGGAATCGGTGTAGAAGTTGTAATTCTTCTGCCGATCTTGAGTGTCTTCGCCAACAACCTCGTCGAGAAGCAAGAATACCGGAGACAGATGGTGTTGAGGTGGCAAGGGCGAGAAGTGATCTTTGCTGCCAGACCACATTGTTCCCAATAGGCGACCAGACTGCTTGACAAAAGTGGGCAGTGCTTGACCGGTAGGCTGGTTACCCACAATCTTGGCATGAAGGGAGGCAAGGCGGACAGCAATCATTCTAGGATCAATGCGGCCAACCTCATCAGCATTGGGTAGATTCTCTTCCTCGTAAGTAGGGAAGAGCTCGTTCAGTTCGGCTTCATTGACTTCTTCCTCATCCTCCCATGATCCCTTGAAGCGGTAGAGTTCGGACTTCTCGGCTTCCTTCTCCTGGTCCTCTCTGAGCTTGGTCTTCCACAGATGATGGAAATCAGCAAAGACGTGACGAATTGTATCACGTCCTGATCTGAGGTCAAGCACAGATAGATCTGCATCCTTGGCCGCCCAGAGAGCAGACAGCTCATGGAGTCGCATTTCAACCAGGTTGGTCGAACTCGAAGGCTGGCTGGTGTTGTCCTGAGAGAGAACTGGGTGGATTGAGCCTCCCAAAAATGGCGTACGCTTGCTTAAAGACTGGATGTCGAGAGCTTCACCGGTCGTGCCGGTCTGCTTAGAGCCCAAGAAGAGACCGATATCAAGAAGCTGAAGGAAGCGGACCACTGGAACCGTAATATCATCGTAGGATCTGTAGTGCGAGCTGAGGCGGCTGCTGAGCTGTCTGATGTTATCGCGCATGAGCTGAATGATCTCCTGGGACTTGGATGCCATCTCCGCAGATACTATCATTTCGTCTGGATTCCGATTGAGAACGGAATTGATCAAGTTCGTGAATTCGCCATGCAGAAGGCCGAGCTCGGATTGCTGAGGACGAGTGACGGATGAAGGAGGAGGAGCAGAGCCCAATTCCAGGATTTCCTCTTGCAACAGAACGGAGCGCAGGTTTGAAGGCTGGCCTGAGAAGGAATCCTCAAACGAAAGAATGGCGTTCGACTTGGCACTAATTTCATCCAGGCGTTGATAATGGCGCGTGCGTTGGACAACTAAACCAAGAGAGGGATCAAAGGCCTTGTCAGGCACGAAGAGCCGTAGAAGAATCACTGCCAGTTGAACTGCTGCAAGGCCGGTAGAACGTATGTGCTCCCCGCCGCTCGGAGAAGCCAATGTCATTGAGCGAATGAGAGCTGGGAGGGCATTTTCCGCAAAAACCTTGAAGAAATGGCCATCACCAACGCTTTGATTAAGGCTAATTGAAACGGAAGAGCCCATCTCGACCGATTCTCCTGCTTCGATGGCCTGCAGGATCGAAATGAGGCCTTCGGCAGATTGAGGCTCGAAAAGCTCTCTATGGCAAGCGACCAACTGCACTGTGAGCGCGGCAAGGGCGCATCTGAGACTGTCAGACTGATCCATGGCAATCTGTCGACTACTCAGAGAAAGGGCCTTGGTAAGCTCCTGCTTCTCGGCCTGAAGAATGTCCATCTGGCCCAAGGTCGTAACACCAACCGATGCCAATCTTTCCAGCAAGGACAATGACAGAATACCTCCAATCGCTAGTGGGGAGCTTGAGTCCTTCGCGGCACCCGAGAATGATGCGATTCTCTGAAGGAGCTCCGGAACTTGACTTTGGGAGGCCGAAGCATCAAGCGAGCGGGGAGGACGACCAGCAAGCAACGGCACAACAGACTTAATAGCTGCGTCGTTTTGGCCAATGCCAGACGAAATGTCATGATATTGACACAGAGCCTCAAATTCTTCAGAGAAGTACGGGTATTGGGCAGAGTCAGAACGTCGGACAGCCTGGCCGAGCTCAGCCACGGTCTGCTTGATACTCTGGACAAGAGCATTTCCATCAGCGCCATCCCGAAGAATGAATCGCTGGGCGTTGACCAACGAATCCCAGACGTGGCTCAGTTGAGACAACTCCACGCGGGTCTGCAAGGCGAGAGATGTAAATTCGGAGACAGTGGTCTCTAGCTCAATCAAAGAATTCAGCTGCTCTTGGGTGGAGGGGGTAATGCGTCGCCACGAATCCCAGATCCTTTGCATGCTAAGGCCAGTGGTCAACGCCCAACCGGCTTGGAATTGAGCAAGCGCGCGTGATAGGGCGCTTTCCAATGGCCTCAATGCTGGTGATGAATTGAGCAACGATGCGCAGACCTTCCGACCAATCTCCAGGTAAACTTGGAATTCCCCTTCGTCAACTTGGCTGACATTTGTTGCCCGGTAAATGTCCCAGCACAAGCAGATGATAGTCCGAAGGGCGGCTACAAGCTCGGGGGATCGGAGGCTAGTCTCATCCAGACACTGAATGTAATCATACATGGCCTGGCCGCATTCAGACAAGAAGAAGCCAACGGGTTGCGTTGGGTCTTTCATCAAGGATTGTACTCGGGTTGATGCTAATGATCGCTCCAGCCGCGTCATTTGACTTGGCTTAAGTCGCAACCCAGATTCGTTGGCTTGGACCAACTTTTGTCGAAGGCGATGAATGTCAAGCCTGAATTCCTCCAGGTAGGCGAGAACGACAATGTCGGAACGGTAACCACTGCCTCCTGTGACAGACAAAAGCGGTTCATTGACGAGCGGGTGAACTGGCTGCCGTGATCCTCGTAGACCCAAAGAGGCTCCACCCATGACGATTTCCCCGGCAATAGCATTGAGGGGCTTCCACTGTCCATTTTCTTGAAGTGCAGATGAACGACGCTGCAGAGCATCTTGGACAAGTTGCTTCACTTCAGCATCGGGATAACTGGGCAAGTAGGTGCCAGGTGACTTCTGGAGATAGAACAGGTCTATCGGCGAGAGATGATCAAGACAGACTTCGACGTAGTCCTGAAGATTTGTGGACGATGCTGCAGCTTCTAAATCCCAGATGTTGCGAAGTCGGTAGAGCGAGGATTCGCAAGTGTAGGAGGGTCCGATTGTGGCTGGGATATCCTGGACCTCGCGTGACATGAAACAGATCTCAACACATCTGTTTCGCATGGCACGAGAGAGCTCACCGTTCCGGGGATCCATGGTCAAGAAAAGGCGGAAGTCGGGGTGAGGGGTGATGATTCGAGCTGATCCATCCTCAGTTCGCTGTTCATTGAGAATGAGGGTGCCGTTTGGTTCAGTCAGAGAATTCAGTCTGTCCAGGACGGATGGATTGCAGAGGTTGGCATTGTCAAGGACCACCCAGTATCCATTTTGAACAGCCCGCGTCAGAACGCCCTCCGTCCACTCAAATCCAACCTTCATCTTGTCGGTTTGGCGAATAGTGTCCCACAGCTTCTGAGCTCTAGCGAGGAATTCTAGCAGAGTCGGGTTCTCGTAGGACTGGCAGAGTTCCCCTAGAGAGGATACCACGGTTTCAAGAGAGGTTTCCGAGCTCTGGAAGTGCTGGCAAATCCAGAGAGCCGAAGCCACAGCATCAGAAACATCCCCCGACGCAAAAGAGTGGATGATCTGATGGCGCAGGAAAACCTCAACATCGTGAACAAATGAGGAGACTTCCCTCCGATGATCGATTTGCTCAAATCCACCAATCAGGTCCATGGTGTCTGTGTCGGCGCTGAGCGCAAGCTCCTCAAGATTCGCACCATTGATAGCTGCGAGTTTCCTGATTAACGTAGTTTTACCACAACCTGCAGCACCGACTAAAATGCTCGGCCAAGAATTGTCAATACACAGGATGAGTGATTCAAGGATATGAAGATCCTTCGGAAGAATCTTCATATGTGGTTCAACCGAGCGTTGTAAGAGAGGGTCACGGGTCAAGACTCCCAAACCAACCTGCAAGTACTCAGGTGTAAGGTTGTGGTAGTAGCTCTTTTGACCGATATCAGAGTCCGTAAAGATACGGTCATAGATCTGTGAGACCACTGTTCGATCCTCTTCACTTCTGAATCTTTGACTGATAACAACGCCCAGGAAATGCTTGGTGGGAATCTGCAAATCGCCTCGGTCCGCCAACTGAAGCCATCGTTGAATATCACGCAGGTTCACCTCCCATGGGCCACCAACAGCTCCAAGTCGGCGTTCTGTTACGATGGCTTGATTCAAGCTGGATATGAAGTCAACTAGCCTCTCTGTCTGGATAGTAGGGCTGCCAGGGAACAGCTTGGCGCAGATTCTCTTCAAGTCTGCATCGGTGAAACTGTCCGCATAGACGACAGTGAAACGGTTGACGAAAGATGCAGGAAGACCCTTTCTACCGCCACCTTGGTGATGCGGGTTCTGCGCAGCGAAAAGGACAAAGTTGGGGTGACGCTTGAACGTTTGGTCAAGTTCAGCGATATAAACTTGTTGACGGTGATCCAGACAAGAGTTGAGACCTTCAAGAACGGATTGAGAGGCCAGATTCATTTCATCCAAAAGGACCCAGTCACCACGCTGCATTGCTCGGAGGAACGGAGCATCACGCCAAGTGAATTGACCAACATCCCCGCCCTCTACCGGGACATCAGATCCGAACAAATCGGTAAGATCGGTCTGCTCTGAAAGATTAATTCGAGTGAGAGGTTTTCCAAGAGCCCTTGCGAGCGCCGTCACAAGCGTGGTTTTGCCTACACCGGGACTACCCTCCATAAGGATGGGTTTGGACGACTGCAAGCCACGAGCGATGCGAACGGAGTTGGCGATGGTTGTCGGAGCATCCATGGTGAATTGCGGGTCGGGTTCTGTGTCCCCTGCGGTGGGCAGAGAGAATGGTCCTACTTGCAGGAATCCCGGCTGAAGGGTGACATTCGAGGATGCCCAGTAGATCTTGGAAGCATCGGCACTGAACAAATCGCTCAGCTTGTCGAGACATCTCTGGCGATTGCCGTCTAGATTGTCGAGAGAGATGGCCAGCATCGCGGCTGGGTTGGCACCAAGTGTATCGACAAAGACCATGGCTGCACCTTGAATGATAGCAAACAACGGGTCCGCAGTTTGGCATGTGTTCACAAAATCGACCCAGGCGAGGAGATCGCGGAGTGAAAGGGAGGTGGTTGAGGTGTTTTGGAAAGTAGTTTTGAACCATTTTGCGAACTGCAGCATTGCCCGAGCGACTTGCTCTTGTTTGAGGCTCAACCGCATTTGGAGAATGGGGAGAATATCTTCGTCTTCCGACAGTTGAGGTGCCCAAATCTCAGTCATACGGTTACGAAGGGCGGCCGAAAGCTCCCTTTTGCCGTAATCACCACCTGGGTTCATGGTTGACAGGAACTGGAAACCACCATCGGCCACAACCATAGAATCAACCGGGCCCTTCTCCGCTAGAAGGATTGACCTATGAGGCTCAAGAACACTGTTGAGTCTCTCAAGGACAGAGTCATCGGCCAGAGATATCTCATCAAGAAGGAAGAATTCTCCAGCCTTCATGGCAGTGATCAGGCTACCATCGGACCACTCGAACAAAGCATTGCATCGAATAAGATTTCTCTCAACCCTGCGCAATAGATCTTGATCTTTTTCTTGTCGTTGTTGCGCATCGAGGGCGGCAAAGTGCTGTTTCAACTGATCGAAGGAGGCTTCAGACTGCTTGCCGTGAATAAGGAGTTGCAGATCTTCTGTGAGTTGCTTTTCAATTGCTGCTCGGTTTCGAATCGGTCGTTGAGCGCCAATGAGATCACCCGTTTCCAGATTGACATGGGCGTTCACGATAAACAGTTCTTTCCCGAAGGCCTCTGCAACAGCCTGGCAAAGTTGGGTTTTACCACAACCGGTTTCTCCAACGAGAAGAATTGGCTCGTTGTTCCTAAGAGCTTTGGAGACCAAAATGAATAGACGTCTCATGGCCTTGGTCCAGACAATACCAGCTGGCAGCCCAGTCATCTGAGGAACACTCTTCTCCAGCTCTCTCGCACTGTACAGAACATCTTCATCCAGGCGGACCTTCATAACTTCTTCGATAACAGCCTTGACAGCAGCCTTCTCCTGAGGGTTTCGAACACGCTCAGCGAGGAGCATGAAACCGTTCACTGCTAATTGCTCGCGGTCATCAGCATCACGGAGGGCCCACCGGAAGAGATCACGAAGTGTGGCAAAACTATTCTTCTGCTCGAAGAGTCGATTGGATTGGCGCAGTAAGGAGAGCTTGCGGTAGACCGAAACAATCCTTGTGCAGAAAGAGGGTGCAATCTGAGACCGTTCTTTTAGAATGTACTCCAGCTCGCTCTCCGGAATATCATCGAAATGCAATTCGAGGAAACGATTCCTGAACGCACGGGAGAGAATTTTACGGCCACCATAAAGACCAGCGGGATTTTGCGTGGCAAACAGCATGAAGTTGGGATGAGGGTGGACAACCTCTTGGGTTTCAGGGATGAAAAGCTCTCGGTTATCGTCCAACAGTCGATTCATTGCCTCAAGCACGTCGGAGGGCGCCAGGTTAAGCTCATCAAGAACAATCCAATAGCCATTGCGCAAGGCCTCTACCAGGACACCCTCCTGGTAACGCAGGCTTCCATCGTCAGTCGAAATGTAGGAACCCAGATACTCCTGTAAATCTGTGTGTTCGTGGTTGTTGATACGAACAAACTTGTTACCTGAGACCTTGGCCAGGTACTCAATCATACTTGTCTTTCCTGCAGACGTTGGACCTTGCAGCAAAACAGGAAATCGCCGCGTGGAGCTTGCTCGGACTAAGTTCTTGAGATTCTTCTCAATAAACGGAGTGATGATGTAGTGAGGCTGCTCCTCGGGAACCAGAGGACCACGTCGCATCCAGTAATGCTTGAACTGAACGTAATCGTGACCATCCTGGGGAGGCTTAGGGGTCTGATTGAGGAGTGCTCTTGCATTCTTTGCGTTGCCGAAGATGTGTGCCTCGACGAGAGGGATTAGAGATCGCTCGGACTCTGAGCCGAGGACAGTCAAGAAACTCATACTGAACCCTTCAAAAATTGCTCGGCGCAATCCATAAATGCCAGCGTGATCAATCACATAGATCAGGGCTCGAACAAGGGTTCGAATGCTGAAATGAGGTCGTTGTCCAGCTCCATCAGTAAGTTTGTTCTCGTTGCTGAGCTTTTTGACCTCCATGTATAATTGTGCGAGGTCCGGGGCAGCGCGACGGTCGCTCAACGTCAAGTTACCGAGATACTTTTCAATGAGCGCCAGCAGGTCGTTCAAATCGGCGTCTGGGGAATGCACGTAAAATTCAGTGAATCGAGATCGCAAGCCGGGGGGCAGATCCCTTTTTCCTGCATCCGTGGCAGGGTTCATAGCGCCGAAAATGCGGAAATCGGGGTGTCCAAATACTCTCTCAACATCACCGGCCTCGGAAAGAAGGACAGACGGGGAGCCTTCGCTACCATGGTGAAGGAGACTGGCAATATTCTCGAGGGTGTCGGGGGAAGCCAAGTTGACTTCATCCAGAAGAACCCATTCGCCATTCCTCAGCGCTCTCACGATTTTGCCTTGGACGAAGGCAAAGGCGAATTTGGCATCACCCTGTGAAACCTGAGCTTCGAAGTCCGCGAGTTGAGACGCAAACCCTTCCCATCGCTGCCGCAGGTATTGATATTTAGGGGAGTCAAGCTTCCGCTTCTTAGTCGGTTGCTCATCGCCATTTTCCGTCTCCTTGGCGGGTTTAAAGACACCATTGGCTAAGCGAACAGCTTCGTGCCATAGATTGACAAGTCGCACCCAATTGTTTGAAGGAACACATTTTGAAACAGAAGCAAGGAACTTCTGGTTCTTCTTGGCGGAAAATGTGAGCTCAAACAGTTGAGTGAACTCATCAAGCATAGGTACGGCCATTGTACGAATGCTGACTGGTTTGAAACCTCCAAGCAAATCCGTACTCTCGCTCTGTTGAGACAAGTTGACAACTGTAAGCTTCTGTCGCATCAATGTAGCGAGTTGTTGAATGACAGTGGTCTTTCCAATACCCGTCTCTCCAACAAGCAAGACCGGCTCTGCCATCTGCACCGAAGCGGCGACTTGCTCCATGATCGCCAGGGCTGATCTCGTGGAAGCAAAACGAGATGCTGCTGCTGCAAGCTTCAGCGCCGAGCCACTTGGGACCTTGATCTTCTGGAGGGTTTCACGACCAAGCACAAGAGAGTTGTTCTTGTCCGTGTAACTGGGTGTCCGTTCATTGAGGCAGAATTGGGCACGCTGGGGCGAGATCTGAAGTGCCTCAGATACGACGGATGCGAGAGAACTTTGCATTGATTTTTCAGGAAGATACTTGAGAAAGATATCCACGACATCCAGTAGGATCTCATCGTCGACGCCTTCCGGGGTAGCTTCAAAGCCAGTCTTCGCACCCATGCGTTGCAGCCGCCGATGCAATCGATTGCAAAGCTTGATCAAGTCGCGGAAACCGGGTGTCCGACCTTGAGATCCCTTGATCGCCAGGCTTCCGTGAAATGCAGAGCATACCCTTCCATAAACATCCATGATCATTGGCACGCGAGACTCAAGGAGAGGAAACTTTTGCAGGATGACATCGCGCATCTCGTCCACGGGAAGGGAGGAAACACGAACTCTCTGCCACAACCGACTTCCAAGCATGGATGTGTTCGGGGCAATTTCCTCTCCGGCAATGTTGTAAGAGGATTTCATGGTTGCGATGATTTTGAATCCCTCCGCACACTTGATGCGCTCTCTCCGACTAGCTATTGTCAACTCTCCCCTCTCTATGATTGGAAGAATGAGGCCAATAACTTCGGATGGAGCGCGATCCAGATCCTCAATCAACAGCCAACGGCCTTCTCTCGCGGCCTTGGTCAACACGCCAGGCTGCCAGGAGAAGGATCCCGCTGCAGACGAAGTGGCATACATCCCAAGCAGACTCTTGGCATCGGTCTGCTCGTTTAAATATAGTGTGACCATGGTTTCGGCTTGGCCCATAGTAGCAGCGATGTCATTGATCAAAGAAGTCTTCCCCGAGTTAGGCAATCCAACCAATAGGATGGGCTTGAAGCCCAGAAGAGATCTCGCAATGCGGCGTAGGTTCTCTGTCGCGGTTGTGGTCTTCACAATGGAAGAGGAAGATGGTTGGGCATCTTTTAGTCGAGGAATCAAGACACCGCAGACATCGGCGGACCTTGTGGTGAAAGAGTTTCTTGTCCGATCGACCAATTCCATAGCCTCACTCTCTAGTCTCGTAGATCTTTGAGTCTGAATGTGCCTCCTGAGAACTTCCCATCGTCGCTCTTCCCAAAGACCCAGAAGGCGGTAGTCGATTGTCGTCCCCTCCCAATCTCCTTCAATCGGGTCACTGCCGGTATTGACGCGGAGCATGCTTTCGGTGGCTGCGTCAGCCGCATGCATGTAAAGAGCGAAGCATCGGACGGCAAGATATCTGGTAACTCGGTCATCGTGAGGGAAAAGAGATTGAAGTTGGATCGGCGACACGGCTTTGGAGAAGGTTTCTAAATCGAAGGAGAGAAGTCGGAACAGTGCAAGTAATAAGACGCGAATGCTATTCGAATCCAACTGTCGCAGGGTGAGTTCTTTTGTTCCAGCCAGAGCCGACAGTGCTCCTGTCTGTGACAGAGCATGTTGGCTGGCAAAGGGTCGCAGATATGTCGCAAATGGTAGGATGCGAGCGAATGCCGCCAGGACGTCAATAGGGTCGGCATTGAGATCCGATCGAAGCCATCGAGCTGCCAGATCGACAACGATCGGTTCGTAAAGTTCGAAGACACTTTCTGTACATTGTGATTGTAATGCGCCAAGCGCAAGCGCGTGTAGCTGTTGAGTCCCCGAAGCAGACCGAACGAGATTCGCGATCTCGCTCGGTAACTGCTCGAGCAGCTGGGACTCGGTCAGAGTCCTCTCATAGACGGGCCTCTCATTCATGCTTGAGTCCCGACTTCCAGAGGAGCTCCTCGTTGTGAGTTGAAGAAATCCAGCGCAGAATTAAATTCCCCATAACTTTTTTTTTCTGCCGCGTTCAAGGGAGCCCCACCGGCTAGGCCTCTCACCGCCTGTGATCTTGGAGCTTAGTCACCCTGCAGCGCAGCTCCGACTCGAAAACAAGACACCTCCATCGTTTGTCTGGAGATGCTGGTAAAGGGCATTGGTGGTTCAAGATGTCAATGACTGGTCAGGGCTCGGGCAGCGAACGTGAACCCAGCGCCGCGGCGCCAGATCAGCCGGAACAGGATCACAACCTCCCTCAGCCTCATGGGGCAAGCCGAGGCGCGGAGGGGTTTCATGAACCGTGAGTATACGAGGCTTAAAGATCTCTCTGTGTTGCTAATACCGTTCCTGGTGCAGAATAACTTTTAAACGAAAGCAAAGGCGACAATCCCGCTTCAGTCTATCAAATCTATTTTCGAATACCGGCGGCGGTTCGGATACAGGTCTCGAATCTACAAGATATCAGGGTGCGCAAAACGCGGATGCGTCGCCACTAGATCCATACGGACCCACTGGTTGGAATGGTGACACGAACGCCTCCAAGGACGGTACCCCTCTGGACTGGTATGTTGAGGGCCCCGGCCGTCGAGTGGGCTACGATGATTTCACTGCTATCGACTGGATCTACGAGTACACAAAGGAACGCCAACGGAAGCGATTACTCTATTCGAGCGGTCAGGGCGTTGTGGGATATTTCCGTCGACTCCTTGAGGCAAGCAATATCTGGTTTGTCTTGGTTGCGACGGGCATTGCAGTCGGTATCATTGCTGCGACTATCGACATCGCAACAGACTGGCTGGGAGATCTCAAAACAGGGTACTGCAAAAGTGGCAGCGGAGGTGGGAAGTTTTATCTCAATCGCAGCTTTTGCTGCTGGGGCCTAGACGGTCAGTCCGTGATCTATCTGCGATGTTGACAATCTGTTCATATGCTGATGGAATGATCTTGACAGATTATTCAAAATGCCTGGATTGGACACCATGGGGAAGTGCACTTGGTGCATCCTCCACAGGGGGCCGATATACAATTGAATACATATTTTACATTCTGTTCTCGGTACGGAACATTCGGCCTGGTGTAGTCACCAAAACTTGCTAACGCAGACCAGGTGGTATTTGCCGTGTGCGCCTGCCTTTTGGTACGGAAGTTTGCTCCCTATGCGAGGCATAGTGGGATTCCCGAGATCAAAACAATCCTGGGCGGAACGGTCATTAGGCATTTCATGGGCCCTTGGACACTTACTATCAAGTCACTTGGGCTGGTATGTTGGATTTGTTGTTTATTGAGAAACAGGCTTTTACTAACTGCCTACTAGTGTCTCTCGGTTGCGTCCGGGCTGTGGTTGGGTAAAGAAGGCCCGCTCGTGCATGTTGCATGTTGCTGTGCCAATATCATAATGAAGCCTTTTAACAGTCTCAATGGAAATGAAGGTATTTACTGAAAATCACGCATTTCTGTTCTCAAACTAACAATAACAGCTCGAAAACGCGAGGTCCTTTCTGCGGCTGCGGCTGCAGGCATCTCAGTCGCTTTCGGTGCTCCCATTGGAGGTGTGCTTTTCAGTCTAGAGGTACGTGAAGACCCACAATGCGCTTATTATACTAGATACTGATCAAGCTCAGCAATTATCATATTACTTCCCAGACAAGACAATGTGGCAAAGCTTTGTTTGCGCCATGGTTGCCGCTGTCACGTTGCAGGCTCTGAACCCATTCCGCACAGGGAATATCGTATTGTACCAAGTCACCTATACTCGGGGATGGCACCGCTTCGAGGTCATTCCATTCATCATTCTTGGTATTGTGGGTGGCCTCTTCGGAGCGTTCCTCATCCGAGTGAATGTGCGAATTGCCAAATGGCGGCGATCTCGGACTTGGTCAAGGCCGGTCGTTGAAGTCGCTATCGTTGCTCTTATAACGGCTTTGATCAACTTCCCCAACCATTTCATGAGGGCTCAAAACTCGGAGCTCGTTCAGTCCCTGTTTGCAGAATGCAGCAGTGAAACATATGATCGATTCGGTCTCTGCGTTACCGGGGCCAAGTCATTAGGCGTGGTTGCTATTCTACTGGGGGCTGCCGTACTGGCCTTTTTTCTTGCTGCATTGACATTTGGTCTTGAAATTCCAGCGGGTATCATTCTTCCGTCAGTCGCCATCGGTGCATTATACGGCCGGGCGTTGGGAATACTCGTTCGGATGTGGCAGGAAGCCTATCCGAAGGCTTTCCTTTTCAGCAAGTGTGAGCCCGACATTCCATGTGTGACTCCGGGGCTATACGCAATTATCGGTGCAGCTTCTGCACTGGGAGGGGCAACTCGAATGACTCTTTCGATTGTTGTTATCATGTTCGAGTTGACGGGTGCCTTGACCTATGTTATCCCGATCATGATCGCCGTGATGTTATCTAAATGGTGCGGTGACATCTTTGGGAAGCGAGGTATCTACGAGTCATGGATTCAATTGAATGAATATCCTTTCCTTGATCACCGAGACGACACCACCCCACCAGATGTCTCGGCTCATCGGGTCATGACCACTGTCGATGATATCTCGGTCATCACAGCCACTGGTCATACCATTGGCTCTCTGCGCGCAATGATTGCCAACACCACATATCGTGGCTTTCCCATCATTTCGGAAACTTCGTCCCCTGTTCTCCTGGGCTACATCACACGCAACGAGCTTTCATTTGCTCTGAAGTATTCAACTTCGCCAACACAGCGCAACCTCACCAGTGACACTCAAGTCTTCTTCTCGCATCAACCATTTGCAGACCCTGTGGATACGCTGGATCTCCGTCCCTGGATGGATCAAACCCCAATCACACTTAATAGCAATACCAGCTTCTTGATCGTGCTGCGCATGTTCCAACGGCTTGGACTGCGCTATGTTTTGTTTGCCAACAAGGGCATCCTTCAGGGACTACTGACCAAGAAAGATGTCTGGTCAGTTCTCAATGGCATCGAGTTCCGTCGACAAGAGGCTCTCCGGGACCATGAATTCCAAGGCAGTCACGGGGCTGAAGAGGTCGGTCTTCTCCACGGTGATGAAGGAAGTAGTATCAGCAGTACACCGAGGGAAGAGTTGCTATGATATCTTCTTTTGTAGTTCTTGTACGATTAATGTGGCATCTTGCGTGGTGTTTATTGGAGGGATTGGATACCTGCTAGAGCCAGCATCTCGCTAGAGATTCTGTTATGAAGATAACTCTCATTTCATCGTGGACATATCTCCGAGGCTTATTGAAGCCGCTTTTATTGACATTTTCGCCTGGTTATTTCCTTGTTCTTCATCTTCCCAGATTCGTACATCTTCACTCCGCCCCACATCATATTCTGCCCAATCCCACCGCTCGGCGCATCGATGGAGAGATACAGTTTCCCGCCGGAATCATGTCTTTTCAGTGACTCAGAGGACGAGATGATGGTTGATCCGTTTGAAGTGCGCATGCGTTTCACAACGCAGCTGCAGCACCTCAGCGCCTCTGTCACATCCTCACAAAAAGCCGCCCATTATGCACTCAGGTACCGCGATCTCGATGAGGACCTCCATTCGTGCATTCTGGAGCAGCTTGAGAGGGTAAGCTGGCCCAAATCGGAAGATTATATCAGGTACTGACCTTGTGCAGAACAACATGAACAACCGTGCGAACATCATGTCCTTCATTGAGCACTTCTGCGAAATGGCCGTCAAAGAAGACCACCTCCCCTACGTCCGCATGATGCAACGAGACATCCTTCGCGTCGTCGATGCTGTTGTGCCTCCCGATGGCACCGGAGCTGCCAATGTGAAGCATGTCCGCCGTGTTCTGGGCAGCCTGCAGAGTAAAGACATCCTCTCAGCCGCGACAGTCTCGGAGATCGACGCAGCCCTCAAAGACCGAGAACCACTTTCTGCACATCTAGACTTTGAGCAAGAAGAGGCACCGGAAGGCGGCGCCAGGTCGAAGACGGGAACCCCACGGAGAGTGGACAAGAGACAGATTGAGCAGCGAATCGAGGAAGACCGAGAGCGGAATAAACGCCTGCGGGAAAGCATGTGGACAGTCAGTGGGGATGACGCTGATGAGTGGTCAAAGATTTTGGATGAATTGAGCGACGTTGGTGAAGACGATTTCATCAATTCGAAGGAGGAGGCCGCGGAGCGTGAGCGCGTGGCCGAGGCCGTACGAGAAGCGGACTTTTTATCTGTATAGCTGTGCTCTTTGCCCATCACTTCTCTATTTGCATTCAGGTCTTCGGCGTTTAATTTTGGCCTGCTATGGTGTTTGGCAAGCGGAACAGCATCTGATTTTATGGTGTTTGGGTATAGGTCATCATTGAGATACCGATGGTACGGTCTATAAAATACGGGTGTCGCTGGGAACATGAATACATTTCGAGGTTTTGGTATTCCCTTCCACTCATATGTTCGTAAAAAGCTTTCCGTAAGGGTCAGTCCACTGCTTGAACATGTCCGAGGCCGGTAGTTAGGAGGCTTGTAACTACTCACACTACTATAATTTCAAGACCGAAAAAGCTCCAACTGTTATGTAGAACAGAGGCATTTGAGCTGTATTTACTAACTACTGCTTAAATGAAAATATGACGCTAACTGGGGTTTTCAGAATAGATCTCATAGATCGAGACAGATGCCAAGACTTGCCCGCAATCGGGAAATCCTAAGGCCGAGCGATTTTTTTTGGCGGCGCATCTACCCGCCAGCTTGCTGCAACATCTCTCCTGCACTGGACCTTGAATTTCTTCCGTGTTTCTTCTCTCTATGTTATCACACTTGGTCACTGCTGCTAAGGGTCTATTTACGCGAGAGGAGCCTCAAGACGCATCCGCAGGTCCTGTTCGCGACGTCGCTACGACCACTTCCAACATGGTCTCCGCCATCACACAAGGGGCTGTTGCTCCCGAGGCAGGGAAGCCTAAGACCAATGGTGTCACGAAGGCTGGGAAACGCAAGCCACAGTCTTCCACCACAACGAAGACCGAAGACAAGCAAAGCAAGCGGAGGAAGAGAGACAGTTCAGAAGCCGCAGATACAAGCAGCGACGACGATTCGGCGGATTTGAAGGAGCACAAAAAGCAGAAGTCATCGGATGCTGCGCCAAAGACACATTTCCGCTTCGATAGCGAGGAACCTGCTGTGCCGGAGGCGATACAACCCAAAGAAATTAGCGGGGCACCCCAGGACGACGATGAGGATGAAGACAGCGACGATGATGCACCTGAAATGGTCGACAACTCTGCGCAGCTTCTGAGGATCAAGGAGCAGGCGAAGAAAAAAGAGAAATTGAAGCAGCAGTATGTATTACCCTCTCCGGACACCATCTACTTTTTCTAATCTATCATGCAGAGAGGAACAACTGAAGAGGGAAAAGCGGAGGAAACTGGATGAGCGCCGAAAGATGCAAGCCAAGTCGAAGCCCAAGGAAATCGCTCTGAATGACGACCTTCTTTCCGAAAGCACGGCTACTCTTCAAGGCTCGATCACACAGGACGCACGACGCGCCGCACTCCCAGCATTGCTTCCCGATGAAATTCTGAACGCCGAGCCTGTCCTTGGCCCTTTGACACCGCCAGCTGAGGATTTTGCCGCGCCGAAGAAGTCTACCAAGTTGAGATTCTTGGAGAAGACCGAGAAGGCCCCGAAGGATGTTCAGGTCGGAGATGTCACCATTCGAGTACTCGATGCGCAGTCGACGAAGCAGAATTCTAAGCCCGCATTGCCCCCCAAGGCCTCCAAAGCCGGTCGAAACGTCAAGCAAAATTGGCTTCAGAGAGAGCGGAGCACCGCAAAGGTCAATGGGATGCAGAGGACAGCGGGCGGTGTTTCTGGGTTCAAACGCAGGTGAAATGGGAATTTATAATTCGGCTATTACATTGTTCATTTTCGTTCTTTTCAACTACCGGGCCGATTATCCAGTTTATACACTACGCTACTGTACATATACCTCTAGCATCTATCATGTGTCCAATCGACGAAGCAAAAAGAATTCATAGAATTGCATTCATCTTCTAGTTGTAAATCGTAAATCAGTACAAGAGAACAAGAGAACAACAAAGGTTCAGTGCAGTTGATCTGGCACTGATTCGTGCCCAGATGTATAATCATTGATATACTATTTGCTGCTTGTGATACTGGATACTCGATGTGGTAACACTGATGATATTCCAAAGTTGCTTAGGAAATTCAGGACGTCCTCCATAACGTTGTCATCCATTAGCATCATGGATTGATAAGGAGAGGCCCATTCAGGCGAACCAGGAATGCTGTCTGTCAGCGCGGGCGGAAGAAGTCCAGATAGCATATCATCAGACTCCAGGATAGAATGGTCCATCTGATCCTCGCTTCACGGTAGGTCCCCAAACTGAACCATCCGCGCGATCCACTCCATTGTATGGCCGAGACATCACTTCTGGCCAGACGCCGTTGTCGGTGTTGTAAAAAGGGTTCTTAAGAGACACCTTTTTACGTAGGGACCGAAGAGTGTATGAAAACAAACTTCTTCACACCAATACAGTACTATGTAGATGACCCCAAATGACAGCGTCACAATTGGATTACTAAAGTGGAGATGCACGTGCGAAGCTCTGACCTTGGAAGCTCTGACTTTTCGCAGCTTCGACGCTTTTAACTTCCCCCCAAACTCCCTGTGGAGTCATCCGTTCCTCATGGCTTCCACCGAAGACTCTCCTTTATTACCCAATTCATCACCGCAGTCGGGTCGCCCGCCTCGCTCGGTGACGTTCAACCCGTTGGCCACAATTAGCACCTATGGCGGAACGACGGCTACCGATCCCACCTATCGTCCATTGCACTCCGGCTCTCCTCCAGTCCTCAATGCGCAGAGCGCTCATTCTCGCCAGGGGCAGCCCATGCTCTCGGCCTTAAATAGCAAGCTCCGTCGTCGTAACAGCCATAACGCTCCGTTCAACGCCCCATCGAATGCATCGCCCACCGCTCCCAAGATTGGACCACAGCGGACCACCAAAAAGGCTCAGAAGCTGAAGTTGTTGCCCGATCCTGTCACGGCCGGAGAAGAAGAAAGTGATGGGGACTTTCCGCGAGACGTCTATTCACAAATCACCCGCATCAAGGAGCCTGCAGCACGAAGTCATGCGGCAAGACTGGGCAAAGCCGACCGCGATCGCATTCCTCGAGTCACGGCCTACTGCACTTCTGATTCATATCGGCTTGAAGGGGTGATCAAATTCCTTAAATCCCGGTCCAAGACTCGCGGGGCGAATCCAAAGCTGTACGATGAATGCGTCTACTCTCCGTTCGATTACCAGTACGAAGAGAAGCAGCAAAGCGCTCGGATGTTCCCGAACACTGGAGGAAATGGGCCTCTTGAGCGACGACCCAGCGAACGGAGGTACTCGGACAGCGCAGTGGAGGTGGAAGACAACACGAAATCCCGCAGGGAGGACCTGATTGACTTCCGAGACGAAGCCGGTAATACCACCGACGCCACTTCAGAACATGCAGTACCCGCGACACAGTCAGACGAACACTTTGATATCGACATCACTATCCATACTCCCGAGGTCTTTCTTTTCGATTACGGTACCATTGTCATATGGGGCATGACACCCGCCCATGAATCGCGCTTTTTATCCGACATATCGAAGTTTGCTTCTTCCATATTGAGCCCGGATGACACCCAAATTGAGAATTTCAATTTCTACTACGCACGCGAGTACCAGGCTCGCATATACAATGACTTTATCTCGCTCCGTGACCCTCGCAACCACATGATCAAGCTTGCAATATCTCACGCCCTAGCCCAATCAGTCAAGACCTCCCTTTTCGAAGACCTCGTATCCGAAACCATCTCAGATACTGCACCGTTGCCTGCGCAGATTGCGCAGACGGGTAGCGTGAACCTTACACGACGACAAATCAATATGCAGATCGGAGAGCTGTTCATTCTGCGCATCAACATCCATTTGCAGGGTTCTGTTCTCGATAGTCCAGAACTTTTCTGGGCGGAGCCACAGCTGGAGCCTGTGTATCAGGCTGTGCGAAGCTATTTGGAGATGGATCAGCGTGTCAGTCTACTCACCGAGCGACTGGATGTCATTGCAGATCTTCTCGCCGTGTTGAAGGACCAATTGACTCACCGCCACGGAGAATATCTTGAATGGATCGGTAAGTTACACAGATTTACCTGCAGAGGCCTGTTAGCTAACTCAACTTCTAGTCATTGTTCTAATCGCAGCGGAGATTCTTGTTGCGGCGATTAACATCGTTGTTGATCTCTATGCTGGCGTTGACTAGACATAGCAATAGACATCAAGGAAGTCGAGCGACGAACCTGCAAAGACTACAATCATTCCTTCCATGCTGGGTCCGAAGGTACATTGCACACCTCAAGTCCGCGACACAGCCTCGCGCGGAGCAATTGCCACCATGACACAAGCCTCAGATCCACAGCCAACATACCTGGTGCAATCTTGATTATTCTCACCGTCGGAGAAGACCATGGCGGCACACCACAAGTCTATCCATTTCACCTTTACTCCGAAGTCAGCTTGACCCATCACCATATCACCATATCACCATAGCTTACCTTCAACCGTGTATCACTTCCACTCGATCCGCTGTACTTGAAAGCGAGATCCATCAATACAATAATCTGCTGTCTCTGGGATCGGAGTTGATTTGGGTGTGATTTTGGGATAAGGAAAAGGGCTAACGGCGCTCGGCTTGCACTGTACAGATCATTCTTGTCTATACAACTTGAATGCATAGCAATTGATATTTGCACCAATGATGGTACCATGTCAAATGAAGTACAGCGTAGTTTCACCACGATAATGCGGACCAATTCAACAGACCTAGAGCATACGCAGCTAAGTCTTATACACCAAGGTAGGTGCCCCAGAAGTCTTCGAGCAAAAGGGCTCAAATATGCCCTCTTTTCCAAGTTTGATTAGATTGCTCAGCTGTGATATATCCTCCACTTCGGATGATGGGCAGGTATATTCAGATGATTCTGCTGATACGCACGACGCACAACTACCTACAGAGAAAAGAACCAAACCTCCAAGATGAACTTCGAATATGACCCATTGAATAAACCCATCCAACAGAACAGCCCATAGGCATAAAAACTAAGACCGACAGGTCATGAAATATGAAAAATAAAAGGAAATCCATATCCGGCGGTATATAATGAACAAAAACCCCATGAAACAATCCAGCGAAGAGCAAACAACCATATTCAACTCCGACCCCGGGGAACTGATCCCTACGCCTCAACCTTCGGCTCCTTCGTATCCATATCCATAGGTGTCGTCCCTTCATTTCCCTCCGTCTGGCTCTGCTCCGGTTGTCCATCGCGGTTGTCCTGGCTAGGGGTATGCTCGCCCTCATGTGGAGAGCCATTTGTTCCAGTTTGCAGACGGAACGAGGAAGTCAGATCCTGCTGGCTGGGAGCCGGAGCGAGACGGGGCAAGGAGCCGGACTCGCGGTCCGCGTGTTCGGGAGCGTTCTCTTCTTCGCCTTCGAGGTTGATGTTTGATTTGCGGGAGCGTTTGACGCGAAGGGGACGCTCTTCGGGCTGTGGGGATAATGTGTTAGCGAATGATTCACGCTAGATATGAAAGACAGTGTGAAGAAACGCTTACAGTAGGAGGTTGCTCATCTGAGCTCCCCTCGGTATCATCCTCTAGATATGTGCCATTACCCTGTGCGCCAAGGCCATTCAGCGAAACGTTAGACATCATGGCTGCGGCTCTTGCACGGAGTTGTGGGTCTGCGGTGCCTGCCTGGGCCTCGTCGGCCATGCCGGTTACCTTGGCGAGGCGCTCCAGGAGCATGCAGGACTCGAGGCGCATTTTCTGGATGTATTGCCAGCCACGGCGGTTGCGGGTGCGCATGATCTCATTCTCGGCTTCGACCTCGGCGAGGCGCTTCTTCAGCGTGATGCATTTGCGCTTGTAGGCGATTTCCACGCTAGGTGGGTTTGCGGAGGTGGTTGAGGGGCGGGTTTCCATTGTGGTGGTCGGATGAGGTGAATATCTGGAAATATCTGGATATTTGGGTGCCGTTTGAGCTTGTGATGAGGCTATCGAGCTTGTCTTTCTTTGAATTGAAGAGACAATGGAAATGGGTGGATTCAGGCGGGTGTGGATCAGATCAGAAGGTGGGAGTAGGCAGCGGAGAGGGGAGGTGGTTATTGAAAGGTACAGAGCAGATTAAGAAGCCAATGCTGCGATTATATAGCGTGTGAATATTCGCAGAAGGTATCCAGGTGCGGAACCTGGGGGTGCAAGGAGAGGAGTCTCACACTTCTACGTGATTTATTTCTGCCGTGATATCAAAGGCGGTGAATATCCTCAACCATTTCATTCATGCAACCAACGTTATGTTTCTTTCTATCTAATGTCCACCAGTTGTTGGAAGGCCCAGGAAGACCTTGAATGAATCGTAACTGGAGATTTCATGGTCAGTCAAGCACGAATTGACTTGTCAGAGGCAACTTACATCAACCACTGGAAGCCGGTCAAGGTACCCAGCATCACGATACGGACAGCCAGGCCGTTCCAGAGCCCAGAGAAGCCAACGTTGCCATAAATTCTGGACACAGCTGTCATGGCACCCTCACCCGCTGTGAATCATTGATTAGCTTCGGCCAGATCTATTTTCTCAATCTCCAATGAAGTCACTTACCCTTCCGGTCGGCGTTCAACTTGCTAACCATGACATCGGCTGGATGACTGACAATCGCGCAGAAGATACCAGCAATATAACCGCCCAGGAAGCTCACTCCAGTCTGGGCCAACTGACCATACTCCTCCTTGGGCTTACCCATGGTTTTATAGATAGCCTTAACAGTCTCCTCAAAGGTTGCAAACTTGGTCATAGTGTAGGGAATCTGGCGCGCCCACAGGGGGTACAATCCCTTGTAGAGACCGCCAAAGCCCTCCTTTGCGACAATGCGACTCCAGCCCTCGCGGAAGTTGTGCGCGAAGGGAGGAAGGGTGGTCTGCATGCGGACCTTCACAGCCTCCATCGGGCACAGAGCGATATCAGCAAAGAACTCGGCTGAGGCACTGGCGCCCAGGAAGACGAGGGTACGGTTGGACTGGGGGAACATCTGGTCGCCATAGAGGTACTTGAAGTACTCATAGAGACCGTACTTGCCTGCGCCCTGCAATGAGTAGCCCAGGAAGGTGGGCGACCAGCCGAAGAAGACGCCGTGCAGGCCTTCTTTGGCGAAAATGGAACGCCATGCGGAGATGTTGGAGGTGTAGATCTTGGGGTCGACTTGTCGGCGACACTTGACTAGGTCGAGCGGTGTTACAGCGGTGTGAGTTGGTCCTGAGAGCTGTCAATTGCGTTGTTGGAGAGTCTGTAGAATTCGGTTGTACATACCACAAGCTGGATTTGAAGAAGTTCCTGTTAGCATACGTCACGAGTCAATTGTGCAACTGAGGGGTCATACCGATAATGCCACCAAGTCCGCAGCTATAGAAGTACTTGGCAGTGTTAGGCTCGATCTTCCCAAAGGGAAGCTTGCGCTCTTGTTGAGCCATGATCGACTATGAGGGGAGAGTGTGGAAGAAAGACGGAGAAAAAGCAAGGAAGACAAGAGCCATGGACAGCTCAGCTATAAAGGTACAAGTGACGGAAACGGCACACGATGGGGCTGGGCTTATCGGGGAGCTCCGCCATCGTCGATCATTGATAGAGTCAACATGGGAATAACTACCAGGTGTAGGTGTTCCTGAATAAGTAAACAACATAGTATTCTATACGTATACCCTATTCTATCGCTATACATCAAACTATGAACAGAACGAACCGATGAAAAGTGAGCAAACATCACTCGACACCTGATGGTGACGTCATTATCCGGCTGAGCCGGCTCCACCGAGATTTGTACTGTATACTAAAAAACAAGTTTGTAAATACAGCGAGAACCTATGCAAGTAGTATATTCCTAGCCGAGGATTCTCGGTGCATGCGTTCAGCTTCGCGTGCCAATATCAACGCCAGTTTGATGCCGAGCCCAGATCCGATACGCCCTAACGCCTCACGAGTCTGGTTAAACTGTACTTCAGTCGGCATGCCGCAGGATAAGATGTACCACAAAGGCCAGATGAGACCGTAGGCCTGAGCAGCGCGGATGCCCTTGCCGTCGATCGGGCTGGCGGGACGACCCAGCTCATCAACATCTGCTAGCGAGAAAGGAATGGTGTTGCACACGTCGGTGGTCATTTCTTGAATGACAGCCCGCAGACTAGCTTCGTCGAAAGCGGATTCAGCCTGGGATGATTCATCAAAGTTCCGAATTTCCTTTTTAATGGCGAGGTAGGTTTGATTCAGATTAAAGAGTAGTTGTTGTAGCATGACGCGCGCAGCACGGTAGTAGTTCCAGATAATGGCGTTTCCGATGCACTTATACACCATCAGGGGCTCGCCATTTCCCGAGTAAACGACCAGCGGCAGCCAGTGGTCGGCGAGATGTAGGGGCCATTGCGAGAGCTCCAGGTCAGACCGCCGACCGGCTTCGATCCATTTTTCTACAATAGCCAGGTCGGGAGGGCTGGTTGCAGATTGCATTGACAGGAAGAGTTGGCTGATCTTTGATGCTGCGAGCATCAGCCGCTCCACAGGGTCGTTACTGTCCAAGAGACCCAGAATCCAGTCAATATCGTGTCGCGGCTTATCTCCCAATGCAAGGATTTCGACATACTGCAATAACCATCAGTATCAAGTCCGGAGAGAACAAGGGGAAGATGGAACACACAGTATGTGAATAGGCAAAATTAAACATATCACGACCGCGCCGATGGTCCAGCTGGCCCTCTCCTCGCAACTTCATGAGAAACTCAAAGCCAGCCGTATGCGAGCTGTACAATCCATTGCGCTCGCCCGAGATATCTTCATAGAGCGAGAGAAGCATCACAGAGGCAAACGTCTCATCCTTGATGGCGGACTCTGGTGATGTCAACGCATCCCGCAATCTACGCAGTGCCTTCCCATAGCCCTGGCGCGCCTTGATCATGAGCGGTGGAGCATTTGAAAAATTCGCAAGCGTCATGAGCGCCGTGGCGTCCACTGCCCATCGCAGAGAGGCGGCGGCAGATCCTTTAACGGTGCTTTCGATCTCAGCGGCACGCGCATACAGAGGAGGCAGGTACTCCAAATGGCCCATGGTATCTTCATTATCTTTAGGGACGGTGTACTGAACAAAGAAGTAACATAGTGCACGCTCTTCCCATGTGGAATCGGCGATGCGATGCAGATTCAGCGTGGAGGCTCGCGACTGATCACGGCTCCGATCAACAACCGCAAGAGCTTGGGATGAAGGCGTGTTAGATTCACTAGAGCTGGATGAAGAATTTGTGTCTTTCTTTGCTAGTCGCTCCACTTTTCTAGTTTCGTTGCGAAAGACCGCATCTGGTCGGTAGCCTGGACATGGACGTCCGTAGATGGCACAGTTTCGACAACCAGGACGGTCTTCGTCGCACTGGATATGATATTAGCATCGATCATTTATATCCAGAACAAAGCCCCACAATTAGGAGGTTACCCTAAGGAGCACTTACCTTGATCTTCCGCTTGCGACAAAGGTAACATCCAGTACTCGGTTTGCCTCCATACACCATCGTTCAACCCCACCGTGTTAGCCTTGTTTGACCGTAAACTTCAGTGTTCTGTCGATGTTGCGATAAGTCTCTGATGATGAATGAGAGTGACCGTTCTTCTCGATCCGGTGTTTCGAAAGGTACGGGCGCCCAGGTGGTGCGTACTAAATCAACTTGGCTGCCTGGCCCGAGCGGAGTACATATGCATCATAAAGAGACTTTTCATTCGGGGAACCTTGAAACCCTTGAAACCCTTGAAAATGTCTGGATTATACGAGTTACAAGACACGTCCACGTGGAACTGCACATGAAAGGAGCTTAGTCAGCTCCAGCAAGCAGCAGGGAATAATTTCATGTGAAGTGGCTCAATATTGAAATGTCGAGTCTCGTATAGGACAAGAGGTATCATCTGGGCCCGTCAAATTACTCCGAAATGATTCAGCCCAAAGCTGATAACTATCCCAAAATAAATCAGGATCTTCACCTCCCCAACTGGAACTCCACGATTCATGATGACAGTTTCTCCAGAACAAAGAAATGAAAAAAGGACACCAACTATGCAACCGCTTGGTGCTCTAAAAATAAGATATGGGACTGGGAGAAATGCCAGTAGCTCATTCTGGAACAATAAATTTCAATAAATGCTGGAGAGGGCTCCAAGGCCTCGGCGCTGGAAGACAAAAACAAGGATATCTGTAGTCATTAGATCGCAGGCTAGATGTGAAAAAAAGATTCGTGGCTCAGGAAGGCGCATCCGGCATCGGCTGGTCCGCATCACTACCTGAGATCGTCGGGGGCGGGTCGGAGAAGAGAATGCGGCGACGAGGGTCGAGAACCAAGTCGCTGTCGTCGGTCGAACCGATGCCGGGCGTGCTGGAGGTGCTTTCAATGACAACGTCGTCATACTCTTCGGGGGGCGGTGCGAATGACCAGACCTGGGGTGTAATTAGTAACCAGAAGAAGCAACGGATCCTTTCAGAACATACCTCCATTACTGTGCGGCCGGACCGACTCGCCATGATAACGGCCTTTTCTTCCTCAAAGGCAACCCTCCAGACCGCGTCCGCTGGACTTGAGAGTTCCCGCAGCAGCTGGCCAGTCTGCAGGTTCCATACTTTGACGCGACCGTCACTGCCACCGCTGACGATTCGTGTGTTGTCGAACTGCAGACTGGTGACACTGTTGTCATGGGCCGCCAGTCGGTGGATGGGCGCCATCTTCGTCAAGGACCATACACGGACAGAGCCATCGGATCCTCCCGTCACAAGAGTATCTCCGCGCATTTGTAATTGCCCCACCAGTGAGGTATGGCCTTGGAGAATGGCGTGGCACTGCCCGGAGTGCGGATCCCAGATTCGAACGCTCGTATCTAGGCTGCCCGTGGCGATGCGTCGCCCGTCAAATGCGATCGCGTAGATTTGACTGAAATGGCCCGAGAGTGTACGGAGACAGCGGCCCTGAGAGATACTCCATATCCGAGCAGTTGTGTCGTAACTGCCCGACACGACCAGATCGCCATGGATCGCCAGACACCGGACACTGGCCTGGTGTCCAACCAAGACGTTGCGACATGTCCCCGTTGACAGGTCCCAAATGCGGAGGGTGGTGTCTCTGGATCCGGAGATGGCAGTACTCCGGTCGGACATTTTCAAGCATCGGACCGTTGATGTGTGACCACGAAGCAGATGGATTCCAGCCCTACCAAATGTTAGTTGTCGCCGTGACAGGAGCGGTAATGCAAGTCCAAACTTACCCAGTAGCCATATTCCATACTCGCACTTCGCGGTCGCATCCTCCGCTGACCAAGATATCGTCCCAAGGAACCATGGCCCATACTCCCATCACGTGTCCCTGCAGCGTTTTCTGGTTATCACCGTTGGTATCGTAAACGTGGATCTTGGCATTATCCAGGGCAACAACGATGTACTTCGAGGTGAGATGCAAACTCGTGACCACCCCTTGGTCAGGGGTGATATGACGCTGAGTGCATCGACCACCTTTATTCCAAGCTGATTCAACCATGTATTTCTGTTTGAAATGTGATCGGTAGGAGACAGGTCGGGCTCGGAGCCTGCGAGAGGGGAAGTTGGTGGGTGGAAGCCAGTCTCCCGAGAAAGTGCGGGGAAGTTCAGGGGGTGTCTCGACCGACTGCTCGTGGGATACCGTCAAACGCCGTGGGAGATTGCTAGACGGGCTGGACTCAAATTTGAACTTTCCAGATCTCGCGGTGAACGGCTCGAGATCGTCGTCCTCAGGAAGCCGGCGCATGGAGTAGGCGTGTTTCTCGCAGAGGTTCTTCCAAGTAATGTCGTCGTTAAGGAGTTCGCGCCAGCGTATTGAAACCTGCGAGGCTCGTGCGAGTGTTTTAGGATCGTCGATGAAAGATAGAACCTGGTGAGAACCTCGTTAGCGATCTGGCCGCACCCCGCATTACCAAGATCGAACCGCATGACTTACTCTCAAGCAAAGTTCGTTCGGAAACACTTGAAAGGGGTCCTTCCTCAACCGAGGGCCCACATAACTCGAGACGAAACTAAGTTGCTGGCTGTCGCATACGTCCAAGATGCCCTCCAAGAGTTTCTGTTTCCGGGCGTTGGACAGGGTGCTGAAGTGAATGCGGAGATTGAGCAAAAAGTTGTTCTCCTCTTCGTCCGATGAGGCCCAGGTCGGAAGCCGTTGGTGAGGTGTCGGACTGGGCGCTGGGGTGGGTGGTGAGGCCGGGGCTGAGGGGAGCAGGTTTGAGGGTATCGGGGTGACATTCTTCTTGCCGGCGCTTAGGGATCGGGCGGGGTTGCTGGTAAAACTGGATACCGAGTCGCGATTTGAGGCCTGCGACTGTGTATCCAGTTGGTCCGATGCGGTCTGCGAACTCATCGTCCCGTCCAACAGGTCACTGAATGATGGGTCGGATCCCATCTTGACACCGCTGAGGAGCCCGTCCCACGTTTATCAGGGTATATAGGCACGTTTACCGGCGCTAGGGTATATGCAAGATCCCGATGTCACCGACCGTCGCTGACAGGCATAGAGAGTATACCTGGCGAGGAGAGTAGCGTCGTGGTATTATGGTGGTATTGAATCGGGGGCTGGCGAACGATGCCCGAGGGAAAGGGAGGAAAAGGACCGAACTGCGGTGATGGTGGGTAAATGGAGGGTTGTGACTTATTTTTGCATATCTTTGCTTTTTATTACCTTTTCCAACAGCCAAGTAGAGTCAAAGTATCCCAAGAAACCCACCCAAAAAAAAAAAGATCATGGAAAGGGAAAGGGACATTCCAGGCGGAGTGTCGTGACCGGAGTTCGACTATGACAAAGCCGCCAAGCTCTCCCCCCGTTCTCCACTTTCGAATCACTCGATGCCTCATTTGGTCTCCACTCCCTTCTGTCTGGTGATGCGCGACAGCCACTTTGGAGGCAACGAGGCAACGGACAGCGGCAACGGCAACACGGTGAGGCGATCGGGATCACCGAGGCACAGGAGGCAATCCTGCAAGGCAATATCGCACTATATCAATGCCGAGGATTCGACTGACTCGAGGCCCATCTGAGTTCTGATCTAGTTGTGTATAACTTGGCAGGGGGTTGTATACTTGTATATCAAAGATACTGTATAGTTGACCCGAGTCCTTGGGTAGGCAGTCGGCACGCAGGCGTCGACCATGGAACGAGCCGTCGGGCGAGGATGATTCAGACTGACGAGACTGACGAAAACTTTCATCACCCGACAGCATGGTGATTGAAATATAAGCGAGGATCCGCCCGTGGGCAATCCAGCGGATTTCCCTGATTATATACTCCTGAGGCCCGGTCACGCTACGTCGACGTGATCGTGAGAAAACGCGAACATGCAATGATGACCGACACGGTTATGTCTACAGGGGAAAGTAGAAATACATAGGTAATAGAAATCTAGTAACGCATTTGTTTTCCTCCTACCCATCCACTCCTCAACCTAATAGCCAGCAGTCCCGTCAAAAAAAATTGTAGCTTACAACAGATGCCAAAAAAGGGTATAGTGCTCCCCATATTCATTCCAAACGAGAATTCAAGTCAAGCTCAGTGGGCATGTCCAATCTGCAGGAACAGCGGCAGGACCATACCCAGCACGGAGGCGATCAAATCTCTCATCGACTTGTCCGATCCGTTCTGAGAGTCTCGGGAATCACCGTATCCGCTGACGGGCAGTTCCCGCGTTGAGCCAGGACCGTTCTCTTGCATCGTATGCATCGCCACGTATCTGCGTAGTGAATTAGCGAACCGTTTACTATCAAGCTGAGGCGCAGTCACTCACAGGAAAGTACCGCCGGAGAAGAGCAGGAGCATTCCAGTCCGCCACTGAGATCCAGCCTCGTCGCCGCTGGAAGATCCCATCATCCGGGCAAAGAGGAAAGTAGCCAGCGCACCAACAGGAGCCGCCAGACTGAATACCAGCAGGTGAGCCCTCGCAGTCCGACTCGACAACCCCTGCTTGAGAAGGATCGATGTAAGCCCGAAGGATGCCGGTGCCTTGTGCACCATAATGGCCAGGAAGATGATGAAACTCAGGCCGGTGTCTGAGCTAGAAGCCCCTAATGCGATACCATCGGCGGCGGCGTGGATCACCAGACCTGTAGTGGTTGCAAAGCTGTGGCCACGTCGAGAGCTTGAATGCCCTGCATTCAGAAGTCCTCCATCACGAAGCGGAGAAGAGCTCCGTCGGAGGCCCGATCCAAGGTTATCGAGAGAGATATGGTAGGGCACTCTATCATTTTTGGCCGGTGAGGCAAACTCGGGAACCTTGTCAATGAGGTACATCAAAATGAACCCACTGATCAAAGCAATGCCAATCCACGCATGCGGCGAGCTCTCCTCATCCTCTTTTTCCTCGCCCGACTTGTCACTCGATGATTCCTCTTTCCGTGCATGAAGCAATTGCGCTTCGTCCGACCGGCGGCCTCGGGCAACAATAGGTTGTGTGTTTTCACCCTCGAGGGAAAGAGATGGAACGGAAATGGCAGATGGAGACGTCAAGACATCGCTGCCGTCGTTCAGTATTGGTGTGGCTTCTGCAGAAAGCCATTGGGGCTGCCAGTTTATGGCGGCCGCGCGGGTATTCAGACTCTTCTTGCTGATGGCGTTTGCACTGTATAGAGTCTCGATGCCTTCGGGTATAATGACAATTAAAGATGTGCCCACCAGAACTCCCATGCCAATCGAGGATATTAACCGGAGCTGGGAGGGGGATAATGTAAAGGCGAGTGGTAAGGAGCCAACAACAAAGGAACTTTAGAGTACAGAGCATTAGTTCTTCATTCTCTTGCATCATCCCACTTCAGGGCAGTAGCTCACGTAATGGCCATCACAATGCTCAGGGCGAGCAAAGTGAAGAGTCCCTCCATGGTGGCCTCTTGTCGCAAGAGCTTCGCACGTGTGCCGGGCTCTACAGGATGTCGATCATGGCGCAAACTCAGAGCAATTGAGGGAAGTTCGGAGCAGAATTCCCCAAAGGAGTGCTGATGTCTGGGATGAGGGATGAGGGAAGGGGAGAGTTGGGCCGCAGGGAAGGAGAGGGCAGAGATGGCGCAACGCTGAACGAGGTCCGGGACCCACGCGGCCTCAGGTACCGCCCGCTAATTTTGGATCAAAACATGCCTTCGTTTAGAATGCTATTTTCTACCGACCCAGACTAGATCTCACCATCTCAGCCGTACAAATGTTTCGGCTGGTTCTGGAATCTGTTGTCCAACAACAACTAAGTTCAATGGTCCACAAGGCGGAAGATCTGGCCTCACCAGGTGAGTCTATCCTTGCGTTTATAGTTGACGGTCCCTGCAAAGCAGAATTATCTACTCATTACTACTGCTTCTTCCACCCTCCCCATGTCAAAAACCCAGACATGTCCAATTCTTCCTGAAATATGTATGACCGACTAGACAGTCCATGGAGGAAGGCTTAGTATATAACGCCGGCACGGATGGGAATACAATTGCACCCGCCTGGGATACGAAAACATATTCTGGAGATGAATGACTCTCGGTGGTATCATCTCCCGGACAGTGAGGACCAGCTTACGTGCTCCTTGAAAATGGTATCTACTGCACGAGAGACCATGAGTGTTTTCACACTGCATGGTACCGTGATCATGCCATCCACGGGAAGGATCCGTCTAATACAGGCACGGCTATGTCTGATGCTGTAGACCTGATTGGCTCAGCATGGGTATCAGGCATTGTATACATAGTATGAGGATGCCAGTAGATGAAAAGGGCAACGCAGGATTGATGGACAACGAGACGATCCTATCTTATGCCTATAAGAAGGTCCAAAACGACAACAATCAGAGCCCAGGCAGCGACATCTGGCATTGGATATGAGATTTCAGATGGCGACTGGTATCTGCACCGGTGCCGCCAGCCAGATGGGTGTCTATGGCTGTGGTTTATCAGCTGGAGCCCTCCATTGAATGGAGTATTCATGTTAGTGCTTCAAATGATGGCCGCGGAGATGCAGCCGGAGCTCCGGATAAAGTCTACAGATGGGTCGTTCAAAGAATCCAGAAGATTGGAGTATGATGGGATCGTTGTTGATACCGACATTGAAGCGGTCTCGAGAAGCAAAACTTCAGCGAATACTGAAGGGCCAATAGACAGTGAATAGCGGGAGAAAGAGTAAAGAAAGAAACGATTACCCTACATTAGATTCCGTGACCTTCAGATAAAGCATATCTCCATCTATTACAACATCACCATCGAATTACTGCATATTCAACGTTCCATCTTCATAGTGGAAAAGGGCCGCTAACCCCGATTAAGTAATACTGGCTCCGACGCGGTCAGACGCGCCGTTTCCTGTCCTTCCTTGCTCTTCCTTGCAATCACTCCGGACCTGCCCATACATATCTAGCATGGCTAGTGAAGACGCCTGTAAAGCGATGCTACTACTCTGATTGAAACGACCATTGCTGATTACTTCCCAGGGTCGTGCGACGCCAATGATGCGCTCCATATCACGGTCGTGCAGCCGGGCGATGCGAAACCCAAGACGCTGTCGACTTTCCACCCTCAATTCACCTATCCCATCTTTGGTGATGATGAACAAATTTTTGGATACAAGGGCCTGATCATTCGATTGCGCTTCGCCGCCCACGATCTCCGCCCTCATGTCCACATCTCTTACGATGATCGATTTAAGGCCGTTGGTGACACTGCTGCCGTGGATCTTCTCGGTGCACTCAAGGATTTTGTTCCACAAGGTAAGTGCTTGTCATTCGGCGCAGTGCGGGGATGAGCTAATTATTGGATGTTACAGAGGCATTCGTCAACCTTTCCGACTATGAACAAGCTGTGCAGGACGACCCCGATGCGAAAGACTTTACGCCACCAGGCAAGCTTGTCTTTCAATACGAAGTCGAAGAACGAAAATATGAGATCTGGGCCGGTTCACTTGCGGATCCAAAAGTGCGGCTCCTGCTGGACCGTATGCAAGTCCTTGTTTCCCTCTTCATCGAAGCTGGAACGCCCCTGGCAACAGATGATCCAGAATGGTCTCTTGAGAGGTGGACAGTCTTTTTTGTGTAAGCTTTATTACCATGCGACCTGGCCTACTTCAGTGCTGATAATTTATAGATACGAAAAGGTTGAACCCCCGACGCCGACCGCATCGTCTTACTCAATTGTCGGATACGCTACTGCTTATCGGTACTGGATGTTCCAGAGAGATCGCAGTGAGACTCCCGCCGTTAAAGATGATGCGTTCCCACCTCCCGAGGTCAAGGTTTCGGAGCTACCGTCACGCCTTCGCATCGCGCAGTTCCTTATTCTTCCCTCACATCACCGCTCGGGCCATGGCACTCACCTTTATACCACAATCCATGCCTCATGCATCGCCGACCCGACCATTGTGGAGCTGACCGTCGAAGACCCCAATGAGAGCTTCGATGCTCTTCGCGACGCCGCGGACTACTGTCTCCTGCGTCCCGAGTTTCTTAGACACAAAGTGGGCCTCAACCCCGACCCCCTCGGGGCTTATTCTGAGAAAAAGCGTCCTCGCACCGTTCCTACTGGTGCTCTGATTCCTACCAAGCTTCTTTTCGATATCCGCACTTCTTTCAAGATCGAGGCCACGCAGTTCGCACACATCCTGGAGATGTACCTTCTGGGTACCATTCCTAAGAGCCACCGCATGGCGGGAGGTACGAATCTTGCACGGCTATTGATCAAGAAGTATAAAGCAGAGGACGAGAACGATCGACGATACTACTGGTGGCGCATGCTCACCAAACAACGCCTGTATAAGAAGCACAGGGAATTGCTGAACGAATTGGAACTGATGGACCGGGTGGAAAAACTCGACGACACTGTTCAGAACGTGGAGGAGGGCTATGAGATTACGTTGGATGCGCTTGAGGGCCGCCTGCCCGAGCCGGAGGACGAGATTCCCTTGACCTCGGGTCGTCGCGAAAAGCGCAAGCTTACCGTCGAGGATGATGACGATGAGGCAGAAAATGAGACCGAGGCAGCCAAGCGCCCAAAGGTCTAGGCTTATTATGCTTGATTCTGCGTATGACTTGCTATTCTACTATGTAATCTATTGCACTGGCTCTGGTGAAACGGAAATGGTTCGGTTTTACGGTCAAATTGAATGCTGGCAGGTGACAATATTCACCTGTACAATATCCAGTCTAAGCGTAGGTTATTGCCCGGAAAATGCCTTGTAATGCCTTGTTAGAGGAGTAGGTCGATCTGAGTATAAACGCGCATCTCGGCACATCATTTTTTCCGGCTTCAGGCTCCGTCACAGCGGATGCGGAGCTCAATCGCATCCATTGTTACTCCCAACACCTTGAAATAATTTCATAGCCTTCACCTTGGACTTATATTCCACTTTATCTTCCATCGCCCCGTCCACAAATTGAGGCATTGGGTCCTGCCCACACAGATTACCCCTCGCACACTACCCATCCAACCTCCCGCTTCCGCGACACCTACAAAGCTATCAAGCGCACTTCATTATGGTAAGCGCTAGAACCACCTTCAAAAGCACTCCCAAGTCCTTGTGCTAATCTCCCTTCCAGCTGCCCCTCGGCCTCCTCACGGCCGCGCAGGGCCACCCGATGCTGGTGGAGCTCAAAAACGGCGAGACCCTGAACGGTCACCTTGTGACCTGCGACAACTGGATGAACCTGATTCTGCGCGAGGTCGTACAGACTAGCCCCGAAGGCGACAAGTTCTTCCGCCTGCCCGAAGTTTACATTCGCGGCAACAACGTACGTAGCCTCGATGCGCCCGCTAGACTACGTTTCGCCATGCTAAGCCATCATCACTAGATCAAATACCTCCGAGTCCCCGAAGAGATTATCGACATCGTTAAGGAGCAACAAGCAAATCAACCACAGGGCCGGGGCCGCGGTGGCGGCGGGCGAGACCGAGGCCGCGGTGGTGGTCGCGGTGGGCGTGGTCGGGGCCGAGGCCGCGGTGGTCCTGGCGGCGGCGCATGAATGACAGATATACATTGTATGGTTGAAAGATGTGATAAATGAGATACTGAGATACCCTGGAAGAGACGTTGTTGGGTGAGGTCGCTCGGGGGTCCGTCCGGTTGGACGATTTGGTCGAGCATGGCCGTGGCGTATCTGGCTCTGTATTTTTCAGTGGGAATTGGGTCACTGGGTCGAACACCGATCTACAAATACTACACCATCTAAATCCCGGGATATTCTTTGCTTGTAGAAACTGTATTTCCTGATCGAGGACTGGGGAAATTAAGTCACGTGATCGTCACTTAGTGGAGGGGATTTCGGAGAGGAACAGTAGAGCTCCGTCAAGCAGTCAAGCAACCCGACATGTCACGGCGGGCGTTGGTTCTTGACGGACTCTGGTATTCCTTATGTCCGTCATTTGCCCAACCGGCGCTCAGTCGTCCAGCACCTTTAGTGAAGCCGAGGCGGTATTCCAAGTCATTGTCGCCGTCGATCATTCGCATTGCGGCGCCGACGCCAACGTCGACGCCGCGACGATACTACAGCAGTGATGGGAGAAGACCAGTCAAATCTTCGGATATTTTATCAGACACTTCGGTGTTAGAAAACTCACAGCATTATTCTTCGCCGGACTGGGGCCCTCAATCAGCACCCAACGAATCCCCCAGCAATCGATGGAATACCAGCACGGCATCCCGATTGCAGCTAAAGAAAGAATATACGGACTTGGTGAGCAAGTCAGAATCGGAACTTGAGACTATTATACAGAGCGACACACCTCTTGGCTTCCTCACAACGACACAAGTGTTGCGAATCTTGATTCGAGATCGTCACGTCGAACCGAGAGCTCGCCATTACAAGGCATTGATACTGGCCAACACCGATACCACATTTGGGAACCCGAGTGCTGTACGCGCTCTGTTGACGGAGATGGAGGATAATGACATTGCTGCGGACTCGGGCACCCTCCACGCCGCTTTGCAGGTATGTTATTGCTCATTGAAGACGGATACTTCGTGACATGGTTTTCCTAACGACTGCGTTTCTGTTGTATAGGCACTTGCCATCCACCCCGACTATTTAATCCGCCAGGAAGTTCTTCAAAAGCTTCGAGGCCGGTGGCTAACTCTGAGCCCTGCTGGATGGCACTTTGTGGTGGTGGGACTCCTCCGCGAGCACCAGTTCGAAATGGCGCTTGATCAGCTTGCACTGATGGAGCGAAAAGATATCCCGATTGCGAATTGGCTGCACAGCTCACTGATCTACACCCTCTGCGAAGCCGATGAATTTGACGAGGTGTATCGCCTGATGCGGACTCGAATTGAGCAGGGCTATGATATAACACTCACACTTTGGCGGCACGTATTGTTCGCAGCGAGCTTGGCTGAACACTATCCGTTGACTTGCTACGTGTGGCAGCGTACGGTCGACCTCGGCTACTTGCATCCTACATCAAACATTTGCAGTCATTTTCTAAAGGTTGCTGCGCGCGCCGGGGATGCCGAGCAGGCCAATTCCGTGTTCAGGTTCATCACTGAGAGCAGCAAACATCATCCCCGACAGGAGGATTATGCTTCGCTTGCTGAGGCCAACCTGAGTACGGGCGACTTGCCCACTGTATTCGAGATGCTCTGCACGATGTACCAGGATGGAATGACACCCGATGAGGCTACCACGAAGCCAATTCTCTCCTATATGATCCAAAATAAAGTCGACCATCGCATGGCGTGGCAGATTCTCAAGCGTTTGAAGAATGACAAGCGCGATATTCCCCTGGCGAGTGTTCAGGTCATTGCTGAACTGTGCAAAAGCTACGCCCGTGACGATCCCTCCGTGGTGGAGGATGCCGTCGGGTTCTACAAAGAGCTCTTTACGTTGTGTCCCGAGGGGGCAGATGTCGAGGTGTACAACGCCTTGATCTGGATGTGCCGGTCGGCGGGGAACCGAGCCGCAGGGATGTTCCTGGTGAAAGAAATGGCCTCGCTCAACGTTATCCCCAATGGGGCCACTTTCGAGGGCATTGTCCTGATGTGTCTGGATGCGGGTAACTACCTCTCCGCGAATATGTATTTCCAAGACCTGATCAAGCGGGAGGGATCGGTTACCCCGGAAACACAGAAAGAGATTCAAAAACTCTGTGCCCAGTCGGTGGATGAATACGCGATGCGGTTGCAATACCATCCTAAAATCCGGGAAGAGCAAGTCGCCACTGACAACAAGGCTGGGGATGCTACGGCTGAGACAGAGGGCGAGAAGGAACCCCGTGGCTTTGGGCGTACCAAGCAGGTGTACAAAGCACGATTGGCGTATAACAGGGAGCGACGTCGAAGAAAGAGAGCAAAGGAGGCCTGGGAACGTTACGAAGGCCAACAGATGGAGGACGGAGTGGATGGGCACGAGTCCGACAAAGACTGGGCCGAGGGTGAATAAACTCTTCCTGAGAGCCCCATCGATGTGTTTCACATGCAGAGTACCTGCAGGACGCACATCATCTCGACACATATTTGAGTGTACCATAATTGTATCATAGTCTTGATGTACCAAGTTTCCATCTCCATCGCGCTTCTCCCGCTTCCCCTGGTTCTCCTGGTTCCCTTCATCCACAGAACCACGGTGATGTGATTCTCCACCGACTACATGCAGTAAGGATAATCGGGTTTCTGAAACGCGACTAGAGAATAAGTTGATTGGATCTGTCGGATAGTGAGACCCAGTAAGAGCATTAGACGGCCAGTGATATGTTCAGATGTATGTCGCGACATTCAAACTCTCCTGCGGGGATCGTCAAGGGGAAGAATCAAAAGTAGAAAAGTGGGAAAAGGAAAAAGTGGAAAAGTGGTGCGCCAAGTTTGCCAAGCGGAGGTCGTCAGCCGTTGAACCCTTCCCTGCCCCCTCCTGAACTTGCTGACTATAATAACTGAACCTGGGAATCTCTTTCTTTCTTACACTTATACACTGTACAGCTATTTTACTCTCTTAACTACACCGTTGCCAATTCATCCCAATAAATACACTCGATAATGCAATTCACCACTTCCCTCCTTCTCGCTCTCTCCACCCTAGGCCTCGCCAATGCGGCTGCCCTCGAGAAACCCGCCCCGTGGAAAGCAACTGGCTGGAGCATCGACTGCTCACCGGGTGGCTGTGTCTATGAGTTCAACATAACCGGAGCCAAGACCGAGAACACGCCCGCATTCAGCACCCACTGCGAAGGTATCACACCGAACGCCACCATCTGCGACCTGAAGAACATCACCGCGAGAGTCCAGCCCGCAGGCAACCCACTCTGGACGGTCGCCGTTAAGCACCGCTGGTCTATCCCGGAGCCCGAGTACAACAGTCTTCAGGAGTATTGGCAATCGGGCAGTGTCAACGTCACTGAGACGGCCAAGTCTTTCACGATCAATCCCATCTCCCTTTACGGTGTTGCCTAAGCGCACCAACTCTTGGTCTTCTTTGTTAGATTATTGTCCTTCAAAGGACTGGATTGGATGGCTTTTATGTTTGGCGTTTTTAATTTCCTGATGACCCTGCGGCGAGAGTCTGCATGTCCCTCTTTTAATGACCGGCGTTTGGGGGGATCTGTTTGGTAACGGTACTAACACAATTTGCGGCCATTTGGCACCCTCGATGTTTTTGCACATAGGCATCGGTCTGTACATATTATTGAATTGATCGACTTCATCTATACTCGTTTTCCTCATACCTCTAGACTCAATATCAAATATGTCAGTGACATCATCGGCTGCGCCTCAATCGCGGCGATAACCAAGTTAAACTTGTCGACTTTCTCAGACCCACAACATGAAGCTACAAAACCTCTAACTCTATACTCCGTTCATCAGCACTCATGTCCTGAACTCCTCGTCCTGCGAGCTTACAGTCCCTCGCGACAGAATGGTACCTCCTTCCCCAGCCCCCCCCGTGGCTGGTCCCCGCTGACCCTTGGACCCTTACTCCGCAGTCTTCAATTCTCCGCCAGATCGTCGCTGGCCCCAGACTGCAACACCCCGAAGCGGGACTAGATCTCTGCTACGTGACCGACAACAGTATCATTACCTGCCCTTTGAGAAACCCTTGCAGACCAAACTAACCACCGTGCAGTCATCGCAACCTCGGGTCCCTCCGCAAATTACCCCAAACGTGCATATCGCAACCCACTCGACGCGCTCGTCCAATTCCTCGACTCGAAACATGGCTCAAATTGGTGTATCTGGGAATTTCGCGCCGAGGGTACGGGGTACCCAGACTCGGAGGTCTACAACCGAATCCACCATTACCCTTGGCCGGACCATCATCCGCCGCCATTCGCACTGATCCCTAATATTATGGGGAGTATGCGGAACTGGCTGCATCGGCTGAAAGAGAATGAGGGCGATGAGCCTGGTCAGCGGGTCGCTGTCGTGCACTGCAAAGCTGGCAAGGGCCGCAGTGGGACGGTGGTGACGGGGTATTTGATCAGCCAGGAGGGATGGAAGAAGGAAGAAGCCCTGAAGCGGTTTACAGAGCGACGGATGCGCGTTGGATTTGGGGATGGAGTGAGCATTCCCAGCCAAATTCGGTACGTCGGGTATATCGACCGCTGGGCAAATGAACTGGGCAAAGAGTATGTGGAGCGGCCGGTTGAGATCCTCGAGGTGCATACCTGGGGACTGAAAGATGGGGTTAAGGTTGCTGTGGGAGGGTTTGCCAATGAAGGCAAGAAGATCAAGGGGATTCATCTATTCCATCGCAGCGAGCGGACTATCGTTGCAGAGGAGAATTCATCATCCAAGAGAGAGCGCAGCAGCAGCAGCAGCAACCAAAAGAAGCTGGATAAGGATAAGGATCAACATGCTGTTCAATCCTCTGCAACCTGGTCGCCAGCACAATCAGAAGACTCCACCACCCCATCCGCATCCGCATCTGATCTCACTCGCCGATCAACCGTCTCCTCAAACCACGGCCTGTCCGCCGTGATATTCCGCCCCAGCCAACCCATCATCGTGCCGGGATCAGACGTGAATATTGACTTTGAACGCCGCAGCAAAGCTTCATACACGGGGTTCGCCATGGTGACCTCGGTCGCGCACATCTGGTTCAACGCCTACTTCGAAGGCGGCAAAGAGCACGACTCTGGCATCTTCGAGGCCGAATGGGACCAAATGGACGGAATCAAAGGTACTGTGAGGAAGGGTATACGAGCATTCGAGCGGCTCAAGGTCGTGTGGCGGTATCCATCGTCACCCTCTGATTCCCAAGAGAACCAGATGGGAGATGGCAGACCGATCAGTGAGCCAAAACCGGGAGAACCCATTCCTGAGAGTGCTCCTGCAGACTGGCGCGGACAGCAAGATCCAATGCAGGAGAACCGAGACCTGCAGGCTGAAAGCGAGTCGGAGAGAGAGAAAGAGAACAAACCAACCAAGGACAAGCACGCATCCAAGCATACTTTGACAGGAAACAAGTCATTAGCTGTCGGTGTGGGCTCATTACGCGAGGTTGAAAAGTCTTTGGGACTGCGCAAGCAGACTAACGAAAGTAAAGATGTGAGCTTGGCCGGCAGCGATGAGGCACGCTCTATTCGGTCGATGACTGAAGATGAGGGAAGGGAGGATGAGGATTTGGAGGGTGTTAAACCCCGCCTTGTAAGGAATGGGAATGGGAATGGGACTGGAAATATGGGAAAGTAGCCCTGACAAGGATAAAAAGGGGTCATAGACCTCGAAAATGGAGTATATATTCATATTCGTATTAGTCGCGTAGGTATTTCTCAGACACATACTATACACAAGAGACAAGTATGAAATTGGAACAAAAAGGAAAGACCCGTAGACGTAGACGCGGGCGTGGATTCTAATTTATAACTTTCAATACATTCGACATATTTGAACACATTCAACGCCGTAAAGTACCCGTACCAGTACCTACACAAACAATGCAACGCCAATATTAGCAGATAATCTCGTGCTTATGTACCCAACTCTACAGAGGCACGAACCCCTCCATGCGTTTTCGAGACTCTTCCTCTTCGCGGCGCAATCGATCGGATTTCTTCCGCTCATAGACAGCACGCACTACTCGACGAGTCTGTTCATGGCCCTGGTTAAAGTTGGCTTTGGCCAGGCCCACGACGGCGTCGATTTGTTCTGGGGTATAGATGAAGTTCCAGGTGGACAAGAAGTCGTCCTTGTCAGGGTCGATGGAGTTTGCATGAGGAGTGAGAGGTTGTGCGGGGTCTTTGGTTTGCTTATGGTCTTTTTGCATGGAGTGAACGGCTGCTCGGGGGCGAACCTCCGGGGAGGAAGGGAGGTCTGGGGCAGAGGGATTGGGGATCAGAGGGAAGTAGATGACTGCTATGCCGGCTTCCGGCCGCATGAGGTGGAATTCTGACTCGGAGTGGTCGTCGATGTGTTCGGGGTAGAAGAGGCGCTTAGTTGGTGGAGGTTCCTTTTCGGTAATGCGTTCCTCTTTCGTGCCAACCCAGACGTTGCAGTAACCCAGGTCTGTGTTGGTTTCTGAGGATTGGCCTTGGTGGGTTTGAGCTTCGGCGAGCTTTTTGCTCGCCTTCTCGTGGGTCATGTTCTGAGAGTCGCGGAGTGTATTCTCTGCGTCTTCCAGGCTCTCGCTTTCTTTGGGCCACCCGGCACCGACTGGCCAGCCCTTGATTCCTCGTTGCCGAGCGTAACCGTCGACGACAGAAAGCCAATTCTCCTGCTTGATGTCTGCAGAGGCATCGAAAGCGACGATGACGTCGACATCTCGTCCCGGTCGAATCAATGGATAAATAGGGAGGTTGTTGCTCATGCCAGCGTCCATCAGATTCAAATGACTGGTCCGAAAAATAGACTCAGGACAGGATGCAGGAAGCTGGTCTTTCATTCCTACCACGAAGTTGGGAATAGCGGCAGGGTCAATAGGATGCACGCGGATTAGATCTGAGTTTTTGCCTTGGATGAGGGAATCGATTCCCCCAAATCCGGCGAGGCCTTTGACCAGAGGCCGGATCTCTTTATAGTAATGAGATAGAGTTGCGCAGAAAGCGCTGCCCCAGATCCCCATCAATCCCGGGACTCGGAGCTCAGGAATAGGAAAGTTATCAGGGGAAAGCACACTGTGACCCCCCTCAAAGTGACGCCCCAAAGCCCAGGTGGGAATACCAGCATTGAGTTCCTCACAGAAGAATTCATACGGGGTGAATTCAAACCACTGGAACCAGGCTTCCATTTTGGCATCGTGCATCACTTGCTCAGGCTTTTTATAGCCCTTGGCCGACTCGTTATTTTCTTTTCCCTCAAGTACGGGAATTTCATGTCGCACCGCAGTGTAGATAGGGAGAGGGTGCGCTCCATCATCAAGATTGACTGCTTGAGTTGACAGCTTCAGATCACCGTCTGAGACTCCCAGCACTCCACGAGGCACCATCAGACGTGCTGCAAGCAACAGTCCATAGATGTCCACCAATCCAAAGTCCGCGCCAGGGTCCCCTTTCAGCTTCTCAACAAAGCCACCGAGGAGGTACTTATTGGTTGGTGCAGTGGTGAGCAGATTCAGGGCCGCAGGTGGAAAGGCAATGTGCACACCTAGACGGTTCTTCAGGTGGTCGACAAGCTTGTGGAAGCTGCGGCCGGTGATGGAGGAATGATACAGGGCCTGCAGCCAGCAGCTGCCACTGACTCCCGCAGTGTATGTAACGCAATCCCACAGGCCTGCTTCCTGGGCGGCGAGATAAGATCCAGTACCGGCAACCAAGGCACGCAGCCCACCTCCGGATCCGCACATGGCGATGACCGGCACATCATCGGGATGAATATCATCCACGGGAATATCGAGGTAAGATGCCAATGCCTTTACGGCATGTTGCTGACGCTTCTTCCGGAAGGCCCGCTCCTCGGCGCATAGGTCACCGCTGACCCGGACCCTGGCGTCCCTCGTAATCTCGGGATTCAGTTCCGGATCATGAGCATCTCTCCAGATCTCGTCTGCCAGTGAGCCAGGGGCCAAGGAAAGCTCCCGTTGCAACTTCTGAGCCGTTGCTGGCAACAACCGCGCCCAACCGGGGATATAGCTCGAGATGTTGCTTCCAAGATCCGCCGACCCCACAGTATTCTTGACCTCATCGAGCTTCTGGGTGATCTTCAGCCAGATACCCTGGTCTTCAGAGTCCTGGTCATCATTGTTACCAGAGGAATGGCCCCGCGGTCCTGAATTGGTGTCATATCGGGCCGAACCCGTCGTGAAGTAGGCCTTTTGCTCAGAGCTCGCCGCAATGCCTCGATTCGGTTGGGCCCAGTTCCCCACAGTATAGGCTGCCAGAGCAGCAGGAGGAACCGTCCAGCGTAAACGAGCAGCCCTTGCGGCACGCATTGCGGCGGGAAGACACGAGGATGCTGCGGCTTGCATGCAGGGAGCTTCCCTCTACGGAAGCAAAAGGCCTGGCAGCCATTGGCCCTGTCTATCAAGAAACCCGCGGAGAATGACGACATGTCATGTGACACGGAGTCGCAAACGGACCGCAACCCGTTTAGGACTAGCTCGAACCTGACCTTGCTCGGAGCTTATCGACGGGCGGACAAACACCTCCCGACCCCACACTTTGGAGACATGACGACTCTTGGTGACTTGGTCACTCGGTCTGTCTGAATTCTCGTGTCCGATCAAACAGCACCATGGTGGCTCCCAGGAATACCGCCTACGCCGAGGAAAGTGCCGAGGTGGAGGTGCTGTATGCCAACCTCGACAAACTTAACCGGCTCACAAGGAAGATCCAGGGCTCCCTGGTGCGCTTGGAGACAAGTGGACAGGTGGTCAAGGAGGCTATTGGTCCCATCTACAGCAATACACAATCTCTTCAGATCACAAACACCAATATCGACAAGGTCAATGATGCCATCGACCGTCTGCGCCAGCCTCTTGACGCGAAGAGCCGCGAGGATGGCATTATTCGCGCAGGGTAAGACCAACCTTATTGAACAGGGCGCTCGTGGCTATTTGCTAATTGATTATTCTACAGACCGCAGAGCTCGGGCCTTTCGCAGTACCTCTCGGCAATGAAACGTGTTGAAAAGGCGCTGGTCGACCTCAATGCGACGAACCTTCGGTCCAACCAGACTGCGATCGCAGACTTCAACTCTCTTCTGAGCACGGGAAGCAACAATCTACAAGAGGTGCTTCGGTCAGAATTAAAGCAGAACATTATTCCAATTGAGCCATTGCATTATCTGACAAAAGGTATTGTTTTCACACGATGTTTAGCCCGCAGCAGACATGACTGATTAATCGCATTTGCAGAACTCCCTTTCCCGTCAATCCCCGATGAAACGATTTCACAATTGGCGCCAATATGCTCGGTGATTGGCTCTGCATCCTTCCATGGCCCGCAGCGCGGTTTGGGAGATAATCCTGCATTAAAGACATACGCCGAGGTGCGCGGACCGTACATTGCAGCTAGCTTGCAAAACCTTTCCATTGCATCTCTCAACACTGTCAAGCGAAGGCCCACCGATGGACCATACAGACAAGGGACCAACGGCATTGGGATCTACTCCAACGCGTTGGAAGCTTTTATCACTACAGAGCACGAGATCATTACGCAAGTGTTTACTGGGGACCAGCAAGGACTGGCTCTACAGGCAACTTTTCTTTCGGCCATGGCCGACTATTCAAAGACATTGCGAGAATTGAATCAGTACATCAAGGCAAACTTAATGACTGACTGCTTCTTGGCTTTTGAAATCATTGAGATTGTGACTGCAATGTCCTATCGCATTGATTCAAGAACTGCAGAGCTTAAGACCCTTCTCATCGAAGCTCTGCGGCCTGTGCGCGAGACCGCGAAGTTCTCTCTCTCAGAGTTGCTCGACGAGACGAAACGCAAGGCTGCGAACGCGGCACTGCCCCCCGACGGTGGATCTGTGCCTTTGGTTGAGGAGGTGATGAGCTCGCTAGCTACGTTGACCGGCTATTCGGGCCCCTTGGCGTCTATCTTGACATCTTTGGGAGATGGCAACTGGCGCTCCAAATCGAACCTCCCCGGCGCCACCCCATTGGATGTCGGTCCGGACAGCGCCACACTCTTCTCCCACTTCATTCTAGATATGATCGAGGCAGTTATGACCGGGTTAGAGTCTCGTGGTCGGGCTTTCCATCGATCAAAGGCCGCTCTTGGTGTGTTCCTGTCAAACGTCTTCTGCATTGTCGACCGATCAATCCGACAAAGTCCGGAGCTGGCACGTTACTTGGGTGCGCCGGATAGCATCGCCCGCATTGACACGTTCCGCAAGCGCGCCACGTCGACCTATCTTGATGCATGGAAGGAAACATCCCAATACTTGTTGGATGTGCAATATACCTCTCGTTCCGGGGCACGGCCGAGTTCGGGAGGCGCGGTGGATTCCAGTGCTATTGTTAAGAGTCTATCGTCGAAGGATCGGGACGCCATCAAGGACAAGTTCAAGTCGTTCAACGCAAGCTTTGACGAGATGGTTTCCCGCCACAAGACTCTTCATATGGAACGAGAGGTACGATCTGTGTTGGGCCGGGAGCTGCAGGCTGTTCTCGAGCCACTGTATGCGCGCTTTTATGATCGCTATGTCGAGATCGACAAGGGCCGCGGCAAGTACATCAAATATGACAAGGCCAACCTGTCGGTGCAATTGGCACAGCTGTCCTAATATCACAGCATCATACCCGTAACTAGGTAGTTGATAATACCATAATCACTGAAGTTCAACTATATAGAGTGCACGTGATAAGCCCCACGATGCGATAACGTGATAAGCCCCGCTAAAACGGGACTCGTAGGCAAAATTTCCAAGATCACACACTGCCTCATTCTCGCTTTTCCTGTCCTCCTGCTCCTCAATTCGTCTCCTGGGTGGATTTGACAAGTACCGGCGACATGTCTGCGAACAACGATGTCTACCAGACACCCCTCAATTCGCGCTATGCGAGTAAGTAACGTTCTCACTGTCCCGATCAACGAAGGGCTTAACAGTCTGATGATATTAATGGACTTGAATTGATAAGGCACTGAGATGAAATACCTTTTCTCGCCTCGTATGCGGTTTTCAACCTGGCGAAAGCTTTGGATTTGGCTCGCGGAGTCTCAAAAAGGTACGAGAGGACTATGGGAGGAAAGACCGACATCGGACGTAACGGGAGGGGGGGAGGGGGTGCAAAAAAAGAGAGAGAGAAGAATTGACATGATCATAACTTTACAGAACTCGGCCTTCCTATCACCGATGATGCGATTGAGCAGATGAAGGCTCACGCCACCATTCAGGACGAGGAGTTCAAGGTTGCCGCCGAAGAGGAGAAGCGCCGGAGACACGATGTCATGGCCCACGTCCACGCCTTTGGCCAGGTTTCCCCGGCTGCTGCCGGTATCATCCACTGGGGTGCTACTTCGTGCTACTGCACTGACAACGCCGACCTGATCCTGCTCCGTGATGGTCTCGACATCCTCATCCCCAAGCTGGCCGTTGTCATCGACAAGCTGTCTCAGTTTGCCAAGGAATACAAGGATCTGCCTTGCCTGGGTTTCACTCACGGCCAGCCTGCCCAGCTGGTCACCGTTGGCAAGCGTGCTTGCCTGTGGATTCAGGACCTGTTGATGGACCTGCGCAACCTCGAGCGTGCCCGCGATGACTTGCGCTTCCGTGGTGTCAAAGGTACCACCGGAACCCAGGCCTCTTTCCTGCAGATCTTCGAGGGTGATCACAGCAAGGTTGAGAAGCTGGATGAGCTTGTGACCGAGAAGGCTGGCTTCAGCTCTGCATTCATCATCTCCAGTCAGACGTACTCGCGCAAGATCGATGTGGATGTTGGCAACGCTCTGGGCTCTTTCGGTTCCACCTGCGAGCGCATTGGTATCGACATTCGTCACCTCGCCATGCTCAAGGAGGTTGAGGAGCCTTTTGAGAAGGACCAGATTGGCAGCAGCGCCATGGTGGGTAATATCAATGCATTGAGTCGTTGCAATCACTAACAGTCGGTAGGCCTACAAGCGCAACCCCATGCGCTCGGAGCGTCTGTGCTCGCTCGGTCGTCACCTCCAGAACCTCCCCAAGGATGCCCTGGATACCTACTCGGCCCAATGGTTCGAGCGGTCGCTGGATGACAGCGCTATCCGCCGTATCAGCATTCCGGAGCTTTACTTGTCGGCTGACGCCTGTCTCATCCTTCTGAGTACGTATTCCTATGGGTGATGCCCTCCGAGTTACCATTCTAACAGTATGCAGACAACGTTACCTCCGGCTTCGTCGTCTACCCCGAGGTTATCAAGCGCCATGTGAACGACGAGCTTCCCTTCATGGCTACGTAAGTTCATTCCCTTCTCTTTCAAGTATCTTCGACTAACATCCTTTTCAGTGAGAACGTGAGCGCATACCGATAGGGTCCAACCATACCAATTGCGAATGCTAACTATCCCAGATCATCATGGCCTGCGTCAAGAAGGGTCTTTCCCGCCAGGATGCCCATGAGGAGATCCGTAAGTACTGAAAGTCCGTCACGTTTGATTCCTATTCGACTGATCCGTATCTGTAGGCGTCCTCTCCCACCAAGCCGCCGATAATGTCAAGAAGCAGGGCAAGGACAACGACCTGCTCGAGCGTATCCGCCGCACCGCCTTCTTCAACCCGATCCTCCCCGAGCTGGAGAGCCTCCTCGACGCCAGTACCTTTGTCGGTCGCGCCCCACAGCAGGTGGAAAAGTTCACCAGCACGGAGGTGGCTGCCGCTCTTAAGCCGTACGCCTCGCACATTGCCAAAGCGGAGACCGCTGCCCTGTACGTCTAAAGCACGGATCAGGTGTGGATTGAAGGGTGTGCCGTGATGCCAGGACATTCAAAAGTTAAATAAAAAGACGGACAGGGACGTCATATAGACCAGGAGTATTGTGTATATGTGCAGGTTCTACGAGCTATGAAATGAAGAACTATACTTTTATTACATGCGACCGGCTGCCATTATCGAAATAGGGTATATGCGTGGACACATCAACCATCTATAGAGCCATCCATTCTAAGTTTGAGAGCATGCATGATAAGAAAAGAGGGAGACGTGGAGATCATGAGATAGGAAGAAAGAGATAAAGATAAGATAGAAGATAGGATGAAAATGAGAATGAGAATGAGAATGATAACGAGAATGAAAGTGAAAGTGAAAGTGAAATGCCCAAGTAATGCAAATGCGCTATGCAAATGGATCGAGTCGTGACGAGCGCAGTATGCAATGAACGCTAATCGACATGCACCGGAATTCAAAGGAAAGAGAGCCTTTCAGATGCGAACGAGAAACAACTTCGTACTCGATTCGAACGAAGATATATTTGGTCTGCAGATCAGCAAGGCCCGCGTCTCCGAGCTGCGAGTGCCACGGGCGTGACGTGGGCGAATGATGCAGGGCCGGAATGCAGAAGTCGCCGGGTTCCAAAGAGGACGTGGATCTCGGATCTCGAGTAGTCGAGAAGCCGACTGGCGAAAAAGCTGCGTGTTGAATGCGTTCATCCGGATGTTGACACATTGCAGGGCCCGCGTCTCCGCACAACGTCCAACTTTAGGCACGCCGTGCCCGAATGCCAATGAGCACCGCTGCTCAAGCATCGAGACACGATGTTCTTCCTCGCTTTTTGGGCCTGGGCTCGGCGACCGAGGCGAAAGCGCAATTCCCGGGCCAAACACACGACGGTATTCACTCTTCGGCGGGCGGGCTGAACTCGGACGGGGTGAAAGGCAGGTAGAAAAGGTCTCGAATCAACCAGAGGATATAGAGTACGCCTAATACCCACAGCGACGCCATCAACTTGTAGGTCGAAGAGCGCCAGGTGACGCGCCGAATTAAACGGCGGCCATTGGGACCTTCGATGGGCCCGCGACGAGGGGGAGGTTGACCGGAGAAAGGTGTGAAAGCATACGCCAGGGCCTCATTCATAGGCTCGCTGTGGGATGTTCGACGACGTGACATGGTGACCCTGCAAGACCAAAAAAAAAAAAGAAATGAAATGAAATGAAAAGATGAGGGATCCCGATTTCACATTGAATCATCAAGACTCGAGAACCTCACAGGTCAAAAAGTGGGATTTACCGCACACAAAAAACGAAGCGAGGTCCCACCGACAAACAGCAAAGCACCAGAAAAGGGAATCTTGAGTCCCCACGGCCTGTGTTATGGAGGCATGACGTGGATCGAATTGCTTTCATATTAACTGGTTTTGGGATAATAAAAACTATTAGTCGTCACTAGTAGTAACTAGTTAACTAGATAGTTAATCACAATCAATCATATTATCAATCCATTATATCATAATCATGACCAAAGTACGAAGCTCGTATATTCAACGATCGACCCACCAGGGCAAAGGGAAATCCGGGGTGACATATGCGAGATACCTACCGGGTTAACTTTCTTAGTTGTTTTATACTGGAGCTTGCAGGTTGCAGTTTCGGCTCGAGTAGCCCTGTACTAAGTCCGTTACAGTCATATTCTACATTGGTCTTACTGCGGCCAGTTCACTTGTAACTCGGTTTGTTCTGTATACTTTGAATTATTTTATTCAATCCCTAGGGAGGATAAGTATAGTCAAGGAGTACTCTACTCCTACGGTATTATAATTCATTGTCGTTGAGTCACCTTTTCTCCGACTCCGGAAGTGCGGGCGCCCGAACGTTCCAACCTCGGTAGTGCCATTTCTCCCCGACTTGAACTTCACATCCCCTCGACTCTCTCTCATTCTCTCATCCCGTCTCACCTCATCTTCCATCTTTTGGTTTTCATCACTCTTCCCTATTCGGCCTTTGGCCTCTTTGCATCATGTGGAAGCCGTCGGAGCGCCTGATGGAGACCATCAGGCACTATGCCAGCTTCCCCGCAACCGGGGTCTCGCTGAGGCAAATGGTCCAGTTTGGAGACCGACCTTCCACCGGTACGTGCTGCTCTTATTTCCGGATCTATATCACTTCACCACCAGATTTATCACACCTTGGCTGCGTTCTTGTCTAATATTGATGCGCAAATCCTAGGCACTCTTTTCCGCGCATCTCAATTCCTCTCCGAAGAGCTCCCCATCCGCCTGGCGCATCGGGTCCAGGATCTGGGTGAACTACCCGATGGACTCAGCGATATGCCTTCCATCAAGAAGGTTCAGGATTGGTATGCGCAGTCGTTTGAGGTATGCTCACATCGCCGGCTTCAGTCGAGGGGCTGTGACTCATGGAACTCCACAGGAAATCATCAACCTCCCCCGACCATCCGTGACCCAGGAAGTCAAAAACCGTCTATTACGACCGGGCCGCACCAATGGCGGTGGATCCAAAATTCTGTCCGAGGTTACACATAATCCCAGCGTGCGTGAGGGTCAGTATCGATCATCGCCCAGTTCGCTCAACGGCAACGGCAACGGAAAGGCGGCTGCCGCGGGTGGCCGGAGATACTTTGTACCTGCGGATGATCACGCAGATTGGCCCCCTGAGCTCAACGACTACAATCAGCGATTCTCCAAGACCCTGCAGCAGATCAAGCGGCGGCACGACAGTGTCGTGACGACCGTGGCACAGGGCATCCTGGAGTGGAAGCGGGTCCGACAACGAATGCAGATCGACTCGACTATTCAATCCTTCCTCGACCGGTTCTACATGTCAAGGATCGGTATACGAATGTTGATTGGACAACATATCGCACTCACGGAACAAACGCACGTCAAACATCCCAATTACGTCGGGATAATTTGCACCAAGACCAACGTTCGCGACATCGCCCTGGAAGCTATTGAAAATGCCCGGTTCGTCTGTGAGGACTACTACGGTCTGTTCGAGGCCCCCAAGGTGCAGCTGGTCTGCAAAGAGGACCTGAACTTCATGTACGTGCCCGGTCACCTGTCGCACATGCTCTTCGAGACCCTCAAGAACTCCCTGCGTGCCGTGGTAGAGCAACATGGTGCCGACCGGGAGCAATTCCCCGTGACCAAGGTCATAGTGGCCGAGGGTAAAGAGGACATTACGATCAAAGTGTCAGACGAAGGTGGTGGTATCCCGCGGTCGGCCATTCCCCTCGTGTGGACGTACATGTATACGACGGTGGAGCAAACCCCCAACCTCGACCCGGACTTTGACAAGAGCGACTTTAAGGCACCCATGGCTGGTTTCGGCTACGGTTTGCCCATCAGTCGACTCTATGCCCGCTATTTTGGCGGAGATCTGAAGTTGATCAGTATGGAGGGGTAAGCAGCAAATCCTCCATCTCTGTCCTTTTTCGAAGCCTGACTAACCTACACTAGATACGGAACCGATGTCTACCTCCATCTCAACCGTCTATCTTCGAGCTCCGAGCCCCTGCAATGACAACTACCCGTCACGAGAGACGGTCGGGTTCGGTTCACCACCTCGCACCGCCTGCACCCCAACTACATTGAACCGGATCCCAAACCCGCACCGTCTCGAGGACTGACGCCCATGAACGTCCAGGCTCTCCGCTCGCGTCTGCACAGTCGGGAAGTCTCGGAACGTAAGCAGGTGGGAGATGCCGAGAGTCTTTTCCACGCGGAGCAGCAGCTTTGGAGGGACGAGGATGTGTAAATACATATCCAGTCTACCTTGCTCTTTCGCTGCACCAGTTTACGAACATGAGTTCAACTCCTTGGGACGAAATTCAACCTCGAAGCATCCTCCACGCCCTAAAAAAAAAACCAGAAAATGATTTTGGTCTTACCCATCCAGAGATACCCATTACTCACCCCTTCTTGTCTCTTATATTAGTCTCTCCGTCTCAGGTCTGGGTCTGGTTTCTGTACAGTACTTTTCGAGTTAGTGATACGTCGATTGTCTATACTTTTTCTCGTAAATACCATATGCAACTCACTAACACTAGATGTAGTATGACCAAGGAAAAGAAAAAAAGAAAAAAGAACCCATAACCACATTCAATGCTCACGCTAAAAACAATTCCAAAAGACAACATCAATCCGACTTATCCCTCGACACATCCCTCGAACTCCTCGACTTCCTCTGACCTCTCCCTCTCCTCGCACCAGCCCACCATCCACCCTCATCGTGACTAACAACCTCCTTCCAAGCCCCAGTAACAAGAAACGCATTCTGATTCCCATTCCCAAGCGCATACTCAGGAACCCCACCAGACGACACAGCCGACATAAGCTCCGACCTGGATTCCGGAACAACGAACCTTGCCGCGTACAACTCATCCTCTGCTTCCGGACTTCCGCCTAGAAGTTTAGCCATGAAGAGACGGCGTGTTTGGGGAATTGTCTTCTTAGTCTTAGTTATGCTTCATCTTCATTCGGTGCAGGGGATACTTACGCGGTGTGAATTCATGGCGTATGTAACTAGTAATTCCCAGTCATTGAGAACGGCTAGAGTAGCATGGTCTTCTTCGCGCATGCGACTGCGGGATGGGTTTGGTGTCCTTGTATCTGCTGGACGGGGAGATACAGGGTGCGTATCTGGGTTAGGGGCGAGAGTGGAAAATTCAGATTCTGCAGTCTTGGTTATTAGCTTGTGTTATTTTGATATTTGAAATAAATGTCAATTGGCAGTCCACTCACCATCTCGATCTAGACCCATTGTCTGTACGTCGAACTCGATCTCACTCCCGGCGATTTGGAGGATGGGTTCGGGTTGGTCGATTTGCATGCCGCCATCAGAGTCGGAGTCGAACTCGTTGTAGGCTTCGGCTTGGTCTGAGCCGGATTCGGAGTCGATTTGGATGGCGTGGGTTGGGTCTGTGCCTCCTTGGTTGCCGTTGTGGGCCATGATAGTGTTGCAGAAGCGATGGGTATCGAGTGATGAAGTAGATAATGGAAGAATAGAGATGGATGAGACCGGGGCTTGTAGAGTCTTGCTAAACAGCCTTTAACTAAAAATTAAACCCGAGTAGGTTCAAATGTATAAATGAAGAAGTAAACCAAACATGAGAGTTGGTTTGTGCTCTCCACTCGTGATGCCTTACTTGATAGGCTGAAACGTGGTGATCCCAGCTGTGCCTACACAGATGGTTAGTCTCACTGATCATAGTACGTGCAGAGGTACCCACCAGCAGCCTGGAATACCGTGCTATTCTCAGTATAGATTTGAAATGCGGAGAATTCGAGAAAGTCTGGGGAAGAGTGTCGCGAATCTGATGTCGACGTCGGAGGGGACCCGCTGAGTCAGCCAACTCTAACCGCGCGAGTCAAACATGGAATTATATGAGATGAAGAGTTAGCGGATTGCTAATTATATAAGTTATTGTATAATTAGGACATATTAGCTTATGGATACTAGGAATAGGTTGAAGAAAGCAGAGATGGCTCAGTGAAAAGATGGATTCTGCTAAAGGCAATGCCAAGGAACACTACCCAGGTTTGAAGACTGTCCAAGATTCTACGCAAGCAGGCTCTATCCTACAACAGTCGTAACTATCGCTATTCCAAAAATGCACTATTCGGAGAAAAAAAAATAAATATGATATAATAGTAGGTATCAAACCCATACACAAATATAAGTGCCCAACCCCCCAACGCCGAAACACAATGCCGCTAAAACGACGCACAGACAACTCAAGACAACCCTTGTTCAACAGCCATGCATATAGCTGTTCTTCGGCCAGTGGTATCCAGCATCCGCCCTATATCACAATTAGCACTGTTCGCAATACATCCACAGAGTAAAGAACCAAGAGTGACCATACCAAGTAGTCAGGTTTGCGTTATCATACGCCTTTTTGTGCGCCTCGATGTAGCTTGTCGTTTCCCAACCAGGTGGGTCACAGGTGATGCTCACATCATCTGGATCCTGATAGATCCGCACATAGTCGACACGCAGGAAAGCAGGCATATACTCGTGGATGGACTTGTTCTGGGGCGCAAAGTTGTCCGCCATACCCAAGTTCATGACCATTGACATAGGCTCCAGGGGGATCATGCGCTGGCCGATATTACCGTTGGGACCGATAGCGCGCGCGTCGAGTGTCCAGGTCTTGTCGGCACCTACGAACCATGTGACATTGCCCTTGTCACCGGGGGTGTACTCGAAGGAGTAAGTCTGGTATTCGGAGCCATTGTACCAGCGCGAGTTGAGGTTGGTCAGGCCGGACATGGCTTGCTGGTAGACACCACCGCGGTAGGCGTTGATCTGAGTGATGCGCGGGTCGTACACGGCGGTGAAGTCGTAGTCGGGCATGTACCAGAGGTCGAATGGGGCTGTTTGCAGAGACTGCGAGGCACTACCAACGTAAGGGCCGCCTGCTTGGCCATATAGTGGCTGTGTGCTTCCTTCGATAACGTCGATTTCCGGAGCGCTGCGTGCACGACCGGGGCTGGGATGATCGGAGCCCGGGCAAGCACAACCTGGGAGACGCATACCAGGCAAGAAGTTGATACCGTCGGGAGAGCTTTGATTTGGTGTGATTCCTGCGTCACAGCCATCGTGGTAGCTGTACGGCCACAGGCCGTCGGTGGTTGCGGCGTGGCCAGGACGAGCCAGGTTGCCCATGGCCCAGAAACCGGGCCAGAAACCTTCGATATGCCCGTCACCGGGAAGTGACAGGGACGCTTCTAGACGACCACCCTTGAAGCACAACTTGTTCCAACTTTGAACCATACCGGATCGGTACTGCAAATCATGGTTCTTGAACGCGTCGAAGCGAAGTTCCAAAGTACCCTCACTCGTCGTAACAGCGTCGGGATCATACCACTGTAGTGAGTTAGTCCTCGTTCAGTTCACCGTTCTCTACAAGTATACGAACCTCCTTATCCATTGTCACACCGTACCACATGTCAACCGCTTGGAAGAATGGATCATCGCCGTCATAGAATGTACGTCCGGGCGTATTGAACTCGTCCGAGAACTGTTCAAACATCAGCTGAGTTACCATTTTCCAGGATGAGCACCATTTACCACTAGCTTCCACTCCTTGCCATCGATGTTCTTTTTCGTCATCGCTTCTTGTGGTGTATCAGGGTCGATTAATCCATGGCGAAGATTGGCGAGAAGGGGTCGTGGGCCGACATCAAGACAAAGCATGTCGCCAGGTCGACAGCCATGCTTCTTGTTAAGCAAGCCTCCCACCCATGTTCTATACAATCCTGCATTAGTACTAAACCAGTCACTTTGGGTGGGAAGACACACATAACGGGGTACCCAATGAAAAGAACCAAAAGACCAAGCGTCAAAACGGCCAAACCACCAACATTTAGCACACCTCGCCGGTTCCATATATCACAATCGCGGTCTCGATCCGCTGGATCTGGGTTATGTAGATAGTCGTCCTTCTCCACGTCCTCGGGGAACAGCAGGAGACCATCTGTGGGCATAATATTAAACTTCTCCGAGACCGTCTGGGTGTTGACATCGTATTCGTCGCTGCCAGAGCGGGATGAAGGAGCTCGTACATCCTCAAACGGATCCATCTGAAACCGGCTCTCACGACTAACCGAGCTTACGCTCGACCGCCCTTGGGACCAGCGGTCTGGTGATCCGGGCCGCTCGCCATCCTGGTTTGGTGTAGGTCGCAGCTTGGGAGGGAGGAGAAACTCCGATGACTCTGGAGCATTGGACACGCCGTAGGGTGACATCCCCTGCGCCCCAACTGCAACCGGCGCATCCAGAGGTGTTAAAGGCCTGGGCAGTACACTATCATTTACACTATCGTTAGATAGCGGAGCATAACCCTCCCCCGTCTCAGTGAAGGGGTCATGGCGGCCCGAGTTGAGTCGGATATGAGGCATCTCGTGCCTCGACGAATCCTCGTCCTCCTCATGGTCCGACATCTGAGGAAGCGCCTGCAGAACCGCCTCTTTTGAGGCTCGACGGTCGTCGAGAGGCTCAAAAGAGAGCGGCCTGGAAAAGTTCTTGGGCTCGGATGAATCCACCTTTCCGGTTCTCTGGCATCAAGCCCTATACTGGCGTAGATTTTCGATTGCTGATAGCCAGCCGGAATTCTTCCCAAATCGAACTCGTCGCCTTCTCACAAACTCCAACCCGGTAAGGACCGAAAGGACGCTATTATCTTGCAGTCGTCGAGTGGCGGAGATGCGAAAGAGTGGACAGGACCGCTTGGAATTGCATCCAATGTCCCTGGGCGCAGCAGCGAGGCGAAAAGACAGCGTAGAGAGCTAAGAAAGGGAAAGAAAGCACGACAACACCAGAAGAAAAGAAGAGCCTAGATTGCTCCTGGATTATTGTTTGGGTGCACGAGGGGAGAGGAATGAACACTGTACAAAGGGGGCAACCTGCGGTATGTGTATCTTTTCTTCGGTGGTTGCAAGATTGAATCCAGTATGATAATCTGTCAGACTTAAAAAGCAACCAGACGTTCGTTCTGCTTTCAAACAGATTCAATTATTGTAAAGGTTCTGATGGCTGATGCCATCGTCGTTGTACGCGGCTCTTGAGGCGTAGAGCCAGCGCAGGGCAAGGTGCATTCCCCGTTGCCCACCGCCAGCGAGGAATGGGTGGGCATGAATGCTGTCCAGGAATCCGGGATCCGCATCTTTGCTTTTCAAGCTCTTTGCGAATGAAGCTGTTCCGCCAATTGGAAGCGAAGGGAATGGTTGTCGAATATAAAAAGTTGCGAGGTCGGGAAAAGCGAAGCGTCGGCGGATCCGCCTTTGGTCTGTTTGTCAACCAGTGATTAACAACTTACTCAAGTTACTGAAAATGCTCTAAACTGGATCGATTTAGTTGCCTTGTCATTAAGCTTCTGTTTCTCTAAGCAATAGCGTGGCAATGCGATATTTTCCAATCCGTCGAGCGGCCATTCCCGAACACGCGTACTTCACTCGGAACAACGCCAGCAAGGAATGTCACGAATCCCAGTACCTCGAGGTAGAACATGTCAAAAATTAGCTCACACAATTCAACCTTCATTTAGTCCATGTTTCCATGCATGGAAAAGCATGCCAAGGTTCCTACTTGCACGGGCAGCCCCGAGCCACGCGGGACTCGGCTTTCCTATTCGGAACAAATATACTTCATCTCGTGAATCCGACATCAATTCGTTGCAAATCCAACGCAAAGCTACATCTCAGACTACCTATCTGATCCCACAGTATTTACCACCTCTAGGACTCGACAGCCTTGGCCCGAAGTCCAACCAATCTACCCTCCGACGGCTCCAATGCCAGGATCCAGTACTCGAGTTTCGTACTGCTCAACTCCACACGGTACACCTTGATATCTACCGCTGATTCATCTGCACTTGGATCACCCTCGACAGCAGCAGCACGCACAGCATGCAGAGCAGACGCATACTGGTTCTTAGGATCGAAGGAGGATGCGGAAAGGGTCTCGATAGCACCTGACAGGTCGGCCGAGGGTGAAATCAAGGAGGAAAGTTGATCTGTATCAAGGCGTGTTAGCAGATCCATTTCCAAAGAGCGCACGCCATGAAGGGCGTGATATTGAACACGCGAAGCCCTCAGCAAGGCGCGGCACGTAGGAGGTGAGACACTAAACAGGATAGGATCTTGAACGTACCGGCACTGGGCCAGATGCCCTTGCTAGCTCTTTCCCATTTGAATGCGACGGGCTCGAAGGGTTCATCGGTGTCCGAAATGTAGTAGGCGTCCACGGACTGTAGCGGGGCGGGAACTTTCACGTTGACGCCAATGGTCTCGGTCCGGGCGGTGTCGGCCCCTTGCTGGCTGCGGCCAGCTTTGAGGTCGGAGTTGGCTTTGTCCAGGAAGGACGAGTAAGCGTCGTCGGACATGGTGAGTGAGGTTGTAGAAAAGGGTACACGAGACTGGACTGGCGTAGCTCGTTGGGAGTTTAGTGTTGCGGGGAAGTGGGTTGTTCTCGGAACGGATATCAGCTCTCTGGGGAAAGGTGTGGTATATGAGAGCTGACGGCGAGGAGAGTACGGAAGCTGTGATCGTGTAATGGAGACGTAGATGGTTGGGCTTGAAAAGCGTGCGACGAGGGCGCGGTTGGTTTGGAGGATGACGCAATGGATCCTGTTTGACGGCTGCATATTGTGCGCCGATTTATGGCGGCGGAGGCACAAAAGTAGATAGAAATGAGATCTGGACCAGTACTGCAGAATCAAACTGATATTTCCACGACTGCTTCGAAAGTATGTTAAGTCGAAGCTGGAGGATTTGGAGAGCAAAAATATATTTGGCAGGCGGACAGATTTCAAAGTGCAATTCCACCTGGACTTCAGGAATATACATCGGCCATATCCCTCAGTATGGTACTTACTGGCCCTAAAGGTGCTACGATAAAAATCAAATACCTACGCACAACGCTTTTATATACTACGATAGCTACCATGTATGTCATAAAAGGTATTGTCCGCTTTTTTTTATTGAACTTGAAATACGTGCACCTATCAACCAACCATAGCTTGAAACACCTTAAACAGTCTGGATAAGGTCCTTCTTGAGGGTACCCAGGAAGGCCTTCTTCTCCTCGGCGGTCTGGAAAGCACCGTGACCGAACTTGGAGGAGGTATCGATCCACTTGAGATCAGTCTTCTCAAGAGCACGGCGGCTGGTCTGGGGGTAGAGGGTCTTGCGCAGAGTCATGACGCGCTTCTTGACACCGGGGACGGCACCCTTGAGGAGGATCCAGTCGTTCTTGACCTCACCGTAGTGGACGAAGCCACCAAGACTGTGCAATCGTTAGCCTGGAAAAACTCTTGACGTGGAGTTAAAAAAACGGGTAAACATACGGAGTGATCTGCTTCTTGGAGATATCGAACTCGGTAGAGGCGGAGCCCTCGTCGGAGGCCTTGCCAATGCGGAAGACCTTGTGGTTGCAAGAGGTACGGTGGTGGTAACCCATCTGACCGGCACGAGCAACAGTCCACTGGACGTGGTTAGGGTGCCAAGCACCAATACAGGCAACCTTACGCAGACCCTTGTGCGTCTTGCGGGGCAGCTTGGTGGTACCCCAACGGGAGGTGACACCAGAGAAACCGTGACCCTTGGTGACGGCAATAACGTCGATCATCTCGTCCTTCTCGAAGATGGAGTCGATGTCGATGGTCTTCTCAAACAGGTTGCGAGCAAAGTCAACCTTGTCGGCGACCTGGCCACCGTTGACCTGGATCTCCATAAGGTGGGCCTTCTTCTGCTTGATGGGGGTCTTGCGGATCTGGGTGTGGGCGAGGACACGGACGACAGTGCAGTACTTCTTGATGCGCTCGAGCTCGCGGGTGATGGAGGCACCGCTGTTCTCGGCGTGCTGCTTGGCGTACTTGGTGAAGGCCTTCTTCTTGGACTTGTACCAGTTCTTGTAGAAGCGACGCTTGACCTCGTCGCTCAGGTGCTCAGCCCAGACGGTGGTGAGCGAGCGGAGACCACGGGGAGTCTCGATGTAGCCAACGACACCAACGGCAACCAGAGGAGGAGTCTCGATGACAGTGGCGGCCTCAACAATCTCCTTCTTGTGCATCTTGGCACCGGGACGGTCGAGGTCACGGACGATGGTAGTCATACCGGCCTTGTAGCCCATGGAGGCAGTCAGGTGGACGGGCTTCTTGGGGTCATCCTTGGGGAAGCTGTGCGCAATTGAATCTTAGTATACCGGTTCTTTTCTCCAACACAGGAAATTTTCTTTATAGATTCGGGGAAAGAAAAAACTAACCTCTTGACCTTTCCGCGGTGGCGGGCAGCGCGCTTGCGCGGCAGGTAGGCCAGGGAGCCTGTAGAGAAAATATCAGTATACCGCACAATGGTTGTCGAATTTTGACGTCGAAGAAAAGTGTATCACGAACCGTGGCGAGGCGCTTCGTACTTCCGGTGACTCCTGTAAGAGAGAACAATGTTAGCAATTGCATTTTATGAGTATAGACTCATGTCAAAGGGCGACTCACATCTTGACCCTGTGTTGTCGTTAGTCGTCGAGGTAGTGAGAGTGACGATCTGAAGGTGCCGGGAGGTGTATTTTGCGCTTAGCGAGTGTGGGCTGACCTAAGCGAGGCACTTTCCCTTTCGGGTCAAGCGACATGTGGGAGGATCACGTGACATATCACGTGAATTACAGTTTTACTCTCAGAGTGGATACCACACCCGAAGGCCACTAAGAGTTATGCAGCTTACCGCTTTGGAACTTTGTCTTAATGTTAAAAGGCTGAATTTGACTATCAATGATGCCTAGTGCATCGGAAAAAAAAAATTCACAGAGAAATGAAAGAGACAAAATCATAACACAGTGCAAAGAGAACGAATACAGATAGGACCTCTCCAGAGCCTCGGGCTAACCGGAGCAGACCAACATAACTGACACATTCATACCGTACATCACGCAATGGGAGGGAGATAGAAAGAACACAGGAGAAGAGTGGCCCAAAGATAATGCCAAGGATGAGATCTCATTGCATAATGACCCAGGGCTTTTCCACTTTTTACGCCGAAGATTCAATATTCGAAGGCGTGCCTGGGCGACCGTTGCTGGCAAGTCCATTGCCATTGGCCGATTCGGTGCTGTTGCCGTTGGGGCTGCCTTGCGCCGCGGCAACAGCCTTCTTGTCATCATCGGCTTCGTCATCGTAGTCCTCATCAACCTCCATCTTCCGGGCCGGAGGCTCGTGCGAAGAAGGCGCCTCATGGCGAGGCAGTTCTTCCTTGACCGGAGTATGGGCCGAAGGAGGAGCCGAAGGGGGACCGTTTGATGCAGGAACGGAGGCCTCAGCCATGGGAGGGAGGTTGGGTCCGCTAGAGGGATGAGGTGGCATGTTCTGGATAGACGGCAGAGTAGGGGGGTGATGGGCAGCTTCCGAGGGGTGGTAGTTCTCGTTGGCGCGACGAGCATCTTCACGGCGGGCTTCCGAGGAGCTACGTCGCTGCATCTCACCAGGAGACGGCATTCGTGCCGGGGGGCTGGCACGGCGGGAAATCTGGTCATCCATCCGTGCACGGTTCTCCTCGTTGGCCTGCTTCTTCACAGGGCCTTCGCTCTCCCATTCACGGCCACGCTTCATCGCAGAGATGGGACGGTCATCACCGCGCTCACGAGCAGCGACCTCAGCAGCCGCAGTCGCCGCAGCGGGAGCAGGAGCACCCGAAGCGATACCGGTCGAATTGCCAGCCGAAGGAGGGGCGCTAGGGCCGTGGTGGTACTGTTGGTGGGGGTAAGTCGATCCGGGGGAAGCGGGACGCTCGTCGCGAAGGGGGCGAATCTCAGCGGGAGGAGTGAAAGGACGGTGGTACGGAGGAGCAGGGGGCGCCGCGCCGCCGCCAGCCGCGCCGCCGTTGGGACCAGTGGGAGCGGGAGCGGGAGCGCCGCCGGGTGCAGGGGGAAGAGGTCCACCTCGACCGAAGCCACTGCTGACGGCGCGTTCATGACCAGAAGCTGGTCCGTTTCCCAGCTGAGGCAAGGTATGGCCCGCTGGATAGGCACTAGGGCCACCCATCTTGGGGGAACGAGAGGGTAAACCGATGCGGGAATCGGGGAAGGCCCGACCAGGCTCCTGGCGAGGGCTAGTTTGGGGAGCCGCACCAGGAGCGCGGATGGCATCGCGAGACTCAACACCGTTGGCTGCCGGAATCGGTGGCTGCGATTGCATATCATTGATGCCGCGGTTCCAGTCTGCGATCTGGCGAGGCGGGGCCGGAGCCTGGGGAGTTGGGCCAACCGGAGCGGGAGCGCCCCATTGGGGAGCCGGGGGAGCACCGACACCGGGTGCCTGGTAGGCCTGAGGATGGACATCTTGCGGCTGCGGTGCCGGAGCATTGCCCTGCTGGGCAGAGCCCGACAGTTGACTCTGGAGCAGCTGCAGACGGGCCTTGATGTGGACATTGGTCGGGTCAAGATCAGCCGCACGTCCATAGGCATCGAGAGCGTCGGCGATCTGGTTGTTGCACGACTCGTACTAGATCAAAGTCAGAGGTGCGTCCTGCGTCGAATGCGAAAGGTCGTCAAGAGGATAATCTTACCAAAGTACCCAGGTCATACCAGACCTCGGAGATGTAGGGGTTCAAGCGAATAGCACGAGAGTAGGCATCGAGCGCATCACGGTACTGGTTGATCTGATAGTAGAGAACACCGATCGAGCACCAGAAGGTCGGGTTGCGACCGTCGCGGTAGACAGCCTGCTGATAGGCTTCATAGGCCTTGGGATATTTGGCCTGCGACATATAGCAGCGACCGAGGAGGTACCAGCTTTGAGAATCGTTGTTGTCTGGAAGACTAAAGTTAAGACAATAGAATCTTGAAACGACGGGGTCGAACCAGATGCTTACCTGCGCTGACAGACTTCTCCAGGAACTCAATGGCTTTGTCCTGGCTGGCGTAGTTGTTGCTCTGCTGGTGGTAGAGCCAACCCAACTGCTGAAGAACCTTGGCGTGGTTGGGATCCCGGTCAAGAACGCGCCGGTAAGCAGCCTGAGCATTGTCAAAGTCCTTCTGCTGCTCGTGGACGTGACCGATCTGGAACCAGATATCCTCCTCGGTCAGGGGACGAGGCGGCTCGTTGACAATAAATTTGAAGCACTCCAAACTCTGGGTGAACTTTTGCTGCTGTTTGTATATGATACCCAGGCGGAAATAGATTTCGTTGGCCTTTTCGAAATCGGGCGCCATGCGCATGACCTGGGAGAAAGCCTCCTCGGCATGATCGAGGGAACCATAACGATCATATAGTATTCCGATACCATACCACAGCTTCGGTTCCTTGGGATCGCGCAGGTGATACAAAGCCTGTTGGTAGGATGTATAGGCCTCCTGTAGGTTATCCATCATCAAATGGCAATGGCCCAGGCTGCCCCAGGTCTCTCCATTGGTGGGATCCAGCTTGAGGATATTTTGAAGGTATTCGATAGCTTTGGGGAATTGCTCCTTGGTGCGAAGGATGCAGGAGATGGCGTTCATGGCCGGGATAGACCATTGGTTGTGGCGCAGAGCCTGCTCATAAGAGTTCATTGCGCCTTCGAGGTCCCCCATAAGCTCGGTCAAGCTTCCTTTAGGCCGAAATAGTTAGTATTCGTTTCCGGAATATTCTGGCGACTCGTCCTTACCAATGGAAAGCCACACTTGCTCATTCAGTGCGGCGATCTTCTGAGCGGTGGTCATCGGGACACCCTTCTGGGCTTGCGCGGGCATGGTGGGCATGTGGCCGTTAACCTGAGGGTGCGCCGCCGGGTGCGCGGCAGCCATGTGATGGGGGCCAACCCCGGCGGTAGGCGAGGGCTGAGTATGAGACATAATTTCCCAAAGTCAGGTTGATTGAATTTGAGGTTCAGTGGTGACTAGCGTCGCGACCCAAGCTCAACCCGCTTTGCGACACGATGATGCAATCTACCGAGGCGAGCAGACACGCAAAATCGAGCACGGACAAATAACTAATAGTTCCGGCAGTCGATTGAATGGCGCAGGAATAAGTACGGAAGATGCGACACACACAATCCCGACGATGATGGTGGATACTAGGGGATCGGCGGGTCGGATAGTGAGGTTTTGCGCCTCTCCAGGAGATGGTATGGGAGAAAGAGAGGCGCGTGTGGGGAGAAAAGGTTAAGAACACGGGTAGTGACCAACAAAGGAGGCAAAAAATAAAAAAGGAAAAGAAGGAGAGTGAAGGATGCTGATTGAAAGGAGGAAAGATGGATGAACGGAGGAGTAGAGGAAGGGTGAAGCCCAAGGAGAAGGAGAAGAGTCGAGGGGCTGGCAGGAAAGGTGTGAAATTTGCCAAGACACACTAGTGGTTGTGTAGCTGGAGGCCGTCACCACAGACACGAAAAAAAGCTGATGATCAGGATGGGTTTAGTGTGGGCGGGTCCCGGATCTGGAGGCGGTTATTACTGGCCGCGGACCGAGAGTTTGTGTATATTGATGTTCCTAGGTTTTGTACATACCACAGACTGTAAGTAGTTTATAGACTATATGGGGTATCGGCTATATGGCTCTAGTTTATTGTACCCTATACACTATAAATTGTATCACTTTTCATATACTAACATGGTTTGACTACTAATGTACTCCGTCCCAAAAACACCCCGGTTGGGCCGAGTGGCGCCCGGGTGGATCCTCGGGGTGGACCCCCCCCCGTGGTCGCTACTGCTAAGGAACGTTAGTGCGACTCTTCTCCGTGCCACTCCGACCTTAGCCTAACCCGGTCAAGGGCCTAAGCTAAGACCCGGACATGTTGGACCGTGCACAGTGGCCTTAGCCTCAGTCCTGCATAGGTCCCTTTTGTCCTCCTAAATCCCCCTGTATTTCTGATGTACGGGATTCCCGGAGATGCACTCCGCCATTCCTCCTGCACCGCCAACTCATGAACCTGGCAGCATGTAGCCGCGCCTTGTGAGATCTTCTATTGCATGTCTTTATATAGGTATTAAGTGTGCCAACTCTATCTATCCTTGGTTTTCTCTCATTAAAAGAAAGTACATATATGTTCATTGTACCCTACCCTCCACCGTTTTCCCTGACATACCATCAAAACCCACCTAACGCCGTTCGCCAGGTTCCCGCATCCAGTCACTTTACCATATCCGGCCTAGTGCTGTCAATTTTATCTTTTTTTTTTTTTTTTTTGCCTTTTTTTTTAAAAAAAAAGAATTAAATTAAAAAAAGAAAATTGCAAAAATCAATTTAATTCTCGGCCTGTTCCTCTGTCTTTTATGTCACCTTCAGCCACAGACGCGCCACAGGCCATTACCGCATACCAGTGGATGCACGATGATGATCTCGATACATTTCCAGTGATATCCGACGGTGGAGACGCAAATGTGACAATGCACACAACCCCTTTCCCAGTCCACTCCCCCCATGCCCGCTGGCCTAAAATACCAGTTTCCACATCCCTCACGGTCCCAACGACCCGATCGTCGAAGAACTCGAAAAACTCGAGTGGATCCGAGCTCCACTCCCATGGATACGCAAGCACGTCGCCCCCCTCCATTCCCCGAGTTTGCCGTTTTCCATCAAGGCAGGGTTTGACTAGCCGAGCCGCTGGCGTTACGTCTGGTAGGGTTTGTGAAACACTAAAAGGGCTTCCCAGACAACTCATCCTCGATGCTCAGGGCATGAGCTACTACGGGCTACGGATCAATGATGGAATCGTACAAGATCGCACTGGGGTTGCACGACCGCTGGGGGAATTTTCAACGTGTGCCGTGTTTGGGTTGGATCTGGTGTTCCCCTCTCTCGCCAACAGATCCCTGCAGGTGGGTTCCGACACGATACCGATGGACTTGAAAATATGATCACGCCCGTACTTGGAAAAGTTCTCCACGCCATCAGCCGCGCGCATGTAGCACGCTGCTTGATTCCACTGTGGAGCCGGGCCCGTTAGCATAATCGCATCTCAGGGCTGATGCCCCCTAAGCGGGTCTACACTACACTCCGACACGGTGGGTATGTCTGTGCAACCGGCCGAACCAAGTCCGGCAAGGTTTATAGAGTTCGTTCTTGGGGATGGTCTAGGCTTGTTTCCGGACGTGCTTGATCGTAGATCTGCTTCTAGCGCTGTTGTACGGGGGGCGGAGAAATGCCATCATCCGATGCGACACCACGCACTTGGAACCTTTTCAGTATGAGGTACCTAGCTAGTTAGTCATAAGATGAAATGATCCGAGACTGAAATCTTGGTGCATGTTCCACTGAAGTTCTGACCCAAGTGGTTGTAGTCCAGCCTGGCACGGTTCTTGTACGACTGCTTGCACAATAAAAGGACGAGACAATCTCCACGGAGATATACCCAGTATGTGTCTATATTTATACAGATATCCCGGCCCAATGGGACGTTCTATTCAAGTATCCCTTGGGAGGTAGGGGTATCTGGCATATGCGACCGAGCAGGGCTGTTGACTAAAGTACCATGGCTAAGCACACACCTTTGACTTAGGGCAGAGCGGATAGTATAAGTTTAGGTATGCATCGAAAATGATCGAGCGGTTACTTGCAGTCGCCTCGGTTACCTCCGCAGTTCCCAGCCTTAGACAAAGCTAAGTAGACCCTTGATGGTGGTACTGCAGTGCAGGCATGGCAGATAAGGGACGGGGCTAGTCGGCTTTTCAATTGACCTTGTCACATCTCAATTACCAGGCTTGGCGTCTGCAGCCACGAACGACACAATTTAGCTTCTCGAACCTGGGGAATCTGACTCGCTCCGAGGTTATATATCTGCTCTGCCGAATGGGATCTTTCAAGATTATGATTGGCACTTCAAGTTGACTCTCCTCTGATGCTTGATACTTCTTTTGATATCCATGGGTGCCAGTTATAAAGTCCAGAACATTCTGTTCAGTATTCAACGTTGTCTCAGTCTGATGCGGATCCGGTTGTTGAGGCACACGCGGACAACGATGCGGACACCCACAGTCGGCTTAAGCGGCTGAAAAGGGAGATGTAATCGGTGTATATGGATCAAGGAGAAGCACAAACAAAGATACAGGGAATGGATGTAGGTGATCGTAAGCCGGTGCCTTATGCCTTACTTTGCCGTAGATCAACATATAGCACCAGTCTCTACCCATTGATGTTAGTAGTATGCGGCTGACCTACATTATATTTCTCGTTCATTAAAAGCTAAAGCTCATTTTCACTTTGAGCAAACCCCGAGGCCCTCGTGGTCACCAGGTTCGGCTTTGAAGGAGGGGCGATCGTCGTTTCTCCAACTATTACTCCCCTTGCCTCTTTCTGTCTCCTGAGGTATTTCAGACAACATTCATTGGCTCTGCGGTCTTGATCCGAGGCGGCTCAGCTTCAAGCCATCTCCTGCTTTCCCTCAGTGACGGACGGACATCTATATGGACCAAAATGCCCAAATGTGTCGGTGTGTCTTCCCAGCGAGCCATCTCAGCCGGGACAATAGGGCAAGAGGAGATCCCTGCTACCTCCGTTGTGCTGGGGGTAACGGAGCCCTTGATTCTAAGCCCAGAGAAGATACACTCGCCTCCTAAGTAACTATGTATGTCAAGAGCTCACCCCTTTACATAGGTACGAACATCTTTCTCTTAAGTGGTCTCACCCTCTTGAGTTTGATCGACGCAGATTGCCAGACCGACGAAGCACTCTCCCGAGATTGACGGCATAGTTGCTTTTTCCTGGGGAACATCTGCAACGCAGGACCAATCATCAGCCCTAGAGGGGTTCACCTAGTTTGCATTCTGGTAAGGTAAGCATGTCTGACAGGAAGCTAGGGGGCCCGGATCTTGCATTTATCTAGAATAAGGCGATAGTGTGCGTGTCAGGAGCCCTAGAGGCAATCCCTTGCTGCATGCAGGGCAGCCTTCTTCTGTCATTGCGCTCCATCTCATATTTTGGTACGGCGGAGCCGTGTCAACGTTTGTTTTTCTTGTCAATATATTCCATTAGCGTGTATATGAAATGGGTGTCTCATTTGCGTGGTATATCTTGGAAAGATAGTATGTGGCTTTCGTAGAATCAAATCAATATCATCACTCAATTTCGATTCTTATTCGGACCTATCAACCGATGTTTTGATCTTCAGGGTGGCTCCCTCAACTGAGCCAACGCGAGCCCCCACAATGACAACTTGATTCGGTGATCATCCGATTGGCGGGGTTGCCACCATCACGGTCGGGCTCCCACCACTGTTGATATAAAGAAAGCAGTGATTCGGGATTAATAGAGCGGGGAGAAGTGCGACCACACGCGATGTGACTTATCAAGATTGTGATATATCACCGCAGCTGATCGACTGACGATCCGACCAATTTTCCTCCGAGGCATATGATCGCCATCAGAAGTCCCAGGTAGCAAATCCCGGCCGCAGACAATAAGTTCGAAACTCATTCAGAGGCCAGGGGATGAAAGGGCAGTACACAGGAAAGCCCAGGCTAGGCCACGAACTCTTTCGCTTAGCCAAGCGCGCCTCGCGGAATTTTCGGCTGGGCGAGAAGTGCCGAGAAAAGCAACACGCAAGGCCAAGGAATGAACACTAAAGGACAAGACAAAAAGAGCGGATGAGCGGGCGAGATGATTTTCCATTCGCAGAAACTTGAAAGACCTCGGTAGCGAAGGGAGATCCAAGGCGGCGACCTAGTGATCGCGGGTTGGCATAGACCTCGTTCTATGTGAATGCCTAGTTTACACACTTGACATATAACATGAAGCCCTACAAATGCCTAGAATAGGCGTCATGGAAGTTACCTAATAGATACTGAAACCCTTCAGAGGGATGAAGATTTTTTCTCCGAATCAGATAGATGCCAATATCTCGGCGTCTGGGCTGGCTCGGCACGGATGCACCGAGGCTAATCAGGGTGATGCCAAGCCAATCGGTAGCGAGTCGATCAACTGAGGTGTTAACTTCCATCAGATATGCTCCCGACTGCATCTACACAATCATCCAAAAACTGAACATTGTACGTCACGTGCACAACAGCACATCATTGCCAAGACCGGTAAAAAGACCTTGTCAGCCAATCGAATCTCGGAGCGTCAGCCGTCGCTCACGCAGAGTCTTGGCATCTTGGCAATTGGTAAAACAACGCGCAGCGTGGGACAGGCCTCTGTTCAATATGGACTCTTACAATCTGCGATCTGCCTGAGAATCAGGAAACTGTCAAGAAATGGCTAGAATGGCATAGGGTAACACCGCCAATTATCAATGTGAAAGGCATACAAAAAGGTGACCCTCCATGCCGAGCCCTTGGCAGCTGGGCGCCTTGGCGACAGCACCTGCAAACAGCAGGAGATGCTCTCCGCTGCCATGGCCTGCCTTCCCTGGCCTTTCCGCCGTGCGGTTTTCCTATAAAACATCTCTTTCCGCCCTGGCTCTCCTCCTCCGTTTCGGCCAGGCGGAAAACGCACCCTATATCCTTCTCTTTCACCCCCATATGATCCCCGGATCGTGCCCCAGGACTGGGAAAACCATGTGGTGAGCCCTATAGAAGAATAGTCGCCCTCTGTGCGCCTGTACGACCTTTACCAGCTCTCGCCCCTCTTCTCCTACACCTTCGACTCACTATGCGGCCGCCGGAGATGTCATATAGTCCTGCCTATCACCAGGCTCAGGACCCCCTCCGTGCGGCACCCGTCCCCATCTTAGCCCCTCGACCCTGTCGATCGCGGGATTCTCCCGAACGGAGCCATTCCCATTCAGGCCTGCAGCGCCCCTCCGACGAGTGGCCGCCCGGCTTCGACGTCAGTCCCCGCTCCTCCGGCCCGCGAGGATCCCATACCTACTCCTCGGAGGCATCGCGGCCCCAGTCCCGAGTGGACGACGGCTCACAGGTGTCCCGGGTCCTCGTCTCCGGGTCTGGTACTGTACACAAGGAGGAGCGCGGCAGCTGGGCGGATCAGCCGTCCTTGATGTCGGCCGAGCAGTTGAACACTCCGCGCGCGCATAAGCGAGGTATTGTCGACGATGCTCCCGTCGATCAGGCCCAGGATGCGCTGCTCATGCTGGTAGATTTCCACATACATATTGCTGAGACTGTTCCCCAAATCTGACAAGCTTGCAGTTCCGGCTCTCTGTCCCTGTACCGCTGTTCTCCTTGGCCGCTTGCCTCTACACCTCCTGCGCTGTTATATTCGCCATCCTCGTATCACCACTGCGTATCTGCTCCCTATCACCCTACCTGCGCAATACCCCCTTCAAAGCACAGATCTGCGACCTTCTTTCGCCATCTCTCCACATCCATGAACGGCTTGTCTGCATGCGGCCGCCAACATCAGACCGATCATCCTCAGCCCAATGGATCCGCTCAGAGTCCAACTCCAACTCAGACCAGCCATGGATGCTGGCCGATTCGACCAGATATTATAGCGTCGGCACCTCAATAGGCATCCTGATTCTGTCACCATTGCTAAGCATCGCCATTCTCCTCTTCGCCTGGACCGCCGCCTTCTTCTGGGTCTTTTCCATGGTCATGGGCAATCCAGATGGCACAGAGCGCAAAGATGACGGCCGTACAGCGGTTCTAGGAGTCTGCAAATGGTGGCGGACGTGGTTGGGCAAAGCGAGAAAATCATGACCAGAGCTCCACCTAACTTCCCCGGATCGTATTTCCAATCACAGACCACTTCCGATCTGGAGAATCCACGCGAAACGACCTCTAAACTTTCACTTGCCAATATTACGTCCCTTGCAGGCTATGTCTATACACTTGCATCATGCGATGCACTCGGAGTCAGGAATCGGTTTTATGACTTGTCTTTGGCGCCTGGAAGCGGGTACACGAACTATTTCTATTTTTATTTTGCTTTCGGTTTCGATGATCCATGTCATTTATTTTCTAGGCCGTTTATGTCTTGATCCCTGTGTGGTGTGTCGTGTTTTTTGACTCTGGGATGATAACTCGTCCTAGAAGTTCAGACCTGCATCAACTGTACTTGTATGTATGCTTTGCTGTTATGTGCGCAATTTGATACCCCGGGTTTACTCTCAAGTCGAGTTGCTGTGTAAAATCTATTGCGGTATATACTACACCCCGAACCCCAGTCAGTGCAAGCCCGAGACCTACTGTCTGCTGGGACTGGAGCAAACTGTAAAACTCCCAGTGGTCCGGGACTCCGAAGTCACTTCTTAAACATGCTGCCATCATTACTCAATCTCCTTAGCAGGGAAATAAACTCTCAATGAGCAGTTCCAAGATTATCAAAGTTGTTCTAAACATGACTCCTTCGTGACCAAGGTAATGCAGAAACAAAATGGAATTTCTATGTGCAGCCCTAACAAACTTTTGCTCGTAATCAAATCATGACAAGACAAGCCCAAGACCTGCGAATATCAGTCAACCCCCAAACGGAAGCGCCAAGGGGGTATTATTCGAAACGTTTCGTCTAACCAAAATGAACGTGTGCCGGAGCCTTGCGTGAAACGCTCCCCGATCTCCCCATCATAGGATATAGAAAGACAAGAAGATATAGGATAGCTTTGGACTTGCGTTTACCGGCTTCCGCGGCCACGGCCACGGCTACTGGAACCACGACCACGGCCACCACCAAAGCCACCACGGCCACGTGCACCACCCCGTGCACCACGTGCACCATCACCCTTCATACCGCCGCCCTTGCCCTTGAAGGGAGTCCGGCGCTTCTCGATACGGCCTCCATCGGGAGAGCCGTGGGACTTGGGAGCACCTAGACCACGACGACCGCCCTGAATCTTCTCCTTGATAGCGGTGTCATCATCTTCATCCAAGTCCATAGCGTCACCACCCCTCTTAGCCTGACCCATCTTGACTTTACCCTTTTGGCCGCGGCGGACAGCATCGGGTCCACTGACAGCCTCGAGATAGGCATTGATGCCACCACCCGGGGCAGCACCGTCCATCTCGACATCGTCGGCAGCGTCATCACCGACGATGAGTCGGCCATCGGCGTCGAACTTGGCATTACGCTTCCTCTTCGAGCCGGGGCCGGTGTTCAGGAAGCGCAGGCTGGGCTTGGTAGTGGAGATATTGGCCAGAGCATCGGGTGCCAGCAGATCCAGCGGGTTGTCATCTGGAGACGTCTCGCGGATGTACTGTGTGCTCTGAGTCTTCTTCCTGCTGCCGGGGCCCTTGCCCTTGATGCGGGCGACACCGGTCTCATCCACGTCAATTTCACTGGCGTCATCGTCAAACTCGTCGTCCGAGTCATCCGAGTCGGAACCGTAGACGGCCTTGTCGAAGGCGTTGCCGGCCTGCTGCTGGGCAGGCTTCTCTTCTTCCTCGTCATCCTCGCCGGCGGCGCCCTCCTTCTTCTTACGCTTGTTGCGCTCACGCTGCTTGCGGATGTTCACGACCAGCTTACGGTCATCTTCACCAACCAGGCTCTCCATGAGCGGAGCACCGAAGCGGCGCACCAGGCGGTCGATAATGCCCTTTACCTTGCTGCGGAGGCGACCCTTGTGTTCCTTGTTCCAAGCCATGAGGTTGGGGACAAGGGCCGAGAGACGCGGACGCAGGGCCTCATCGGGGAGAACGACCACGGCAACCTTGACGAAGCCGAGAACGGACCGGACGATCTCGCGGTTGTTGCTGGTAAGGAAGAGCTCGACGGTAGCCACGAGGTCCGAGAGAACTTCAGGGCGGAGCTTGGCGTGGAACTCGAAGAAGAGACGGGACAGGGCTGTCACAGATGCGGCAACCATGTGGGGAGATGAACCGGCCAGACCGGCAGACACCATGGTGAAGAACTCCTCGATGGTGGCAGGGGCGTCGGGCGAGTCGTCTGGCATGTGCGGCACCAGCGAGTTACGAATCACAGTACCCTCAGGGTTGCGCTCGGCGTCGGTAACACGGTGGGAGAGGTGGATCAACAGATCGAAAGCGGCAGTACGGGCCTTCTCGTTGCTCTCCTTGCATCCCAGGACAACCTCGGATAATATAGACGGGATGAAGTGGAGATCAGAGGTGGGCAGATGAGTGATCAACTCGTGAATGGCGAGCATGCGGTCTCGTCGACCAGATGCGGGAGTTTTGTCAGTTGTGGCCAGCATCAGGGCCTGCAGCTCGCCGCTGCGCTCCTGCAGAGCAGCGCTACCGGTCTCGGTTGAAGCAAGACGAGGGATGAGCTTGTATGCCTTCTTGATGAGCTGCTGGTCGGGGTTGGGGGAAGTTCCATTGAGGATAGCAGCCGCCATGGCGAAGAGACCGCTGAAGCTGGTGCGAGGCAGGTAGATAGACATGGCAATGACTAGGTCAATCAAAGTGTGTGAAGTCGGGGGCATTTTGTTAGTCTGGCCCTGTTGGGGTGCCTCCTGCTGCTGCTGCTGCTCCTCCGCCAGCGAGGATTCCAGCATGGACGTAACCCGAGAGAAAGTCTCGTTGAGTTCCGCCTCGGGGGTGATGCTCAGATAGGCATTAATACACTGCAGAATATAGCCACGGAGGTGAGGAAGGGTCTGGCTGTAAACGTTGAACAACACCGCCAGCAGATTACTGGCGAAGCCGGCTAAATGGGCAATGTTTTTGGTGGCAGCAGCCTTGGTGATGCGGCGCTGCAGGATCAAATCTTCCTCCTCGCCTTCAAGGGACAGAATAGCCTGGTTTGACTCGACAAGATTTTGCAAAGCGCGGCAGATATCCACCCGCAGCTCGGCCTGTTTGTAAAGAACGTTGGAAAGCAGCTCGGCAAAGCTCTGGTCGAAGGCCTCAACCAAGTCGAGAGGAAGTTCACAGTATCCGGGGAGAATGCCCCAGGTCTGCTGGACAAGGGTCTCAAAGATTTTCGTCTCCACGTGCTTCTCGGCGCTACGGAAGTCAACCATCTTCTGGTACATAGCCTCGCTCAAAGGCACGAACTCTGAACGGAAGTGACGCAGGTTGGTGTTTGTAACGGAGTCACGGAGAATGGGCAGCATCCAAACACGACCAGGCTGGCCATTCTTCTGCTCAATGATGTTCAGCGGCAGAACTTCAAGAACGGCTGCGGGGCCCATGGCCTCAATGGCACTGCTGAGGACGCCATCGGCCTCCTTCTTCCCATGGAATGACTCGTTGCTGCGAAGCTCACCAATAGTCGCGACTAGGTTGACGAGGAAAGGGCTAGATCGCCACTTGAAGCAGTCGAACATGGCAGAGCAGACATTGAAAACCTCCATCCAAGCAGCCTGGTATTTGACAGACAAAAGGTCAGCAGCGGCCTTTGCCAGCTTCTCCAGGGTCTTTTCATCGTAGACAGATGGATCCACAATAACACTGTTAGGGATACAGTTGTGCAGGAAAGAGATCAAACACTCGGACGCCGACACGCGGATATTGTGCGAGGGCGAAGCCAAGAAGCCAGAGATCAACTGGAAAAGCTCAGGCAGCTTCTGGAATGTGTCTTCAGGGCTGATCTGAGCAGACACGTCATATCCGCGGGATAGCACTGCAATCCAAGGCGGAAGAAGCTGCGAGTCGTTCTGTGCAGGCTTAAGCTCGGAGATGGCCTCCAGAAGACGGGGAAGCTTCGAGGAAGAGAACTCATCCGCCATACCCTCGAAGATGACCTCGAAAACCTCAAACGCACCCATAGTAATGTACTCATTACTGGAACGAGAAGCGTTCATCAGAAGTTCACAGAGCGGCTCGATCTTCTTGCTGGGCCAACCGCCCGATGCTGTGGCAATGGTCTTCACCAGCTGGAGCGAGTGGATAATAAGAGGCTCATGGTTCTCTTTGTGTGCATCATGTTTGCCCTTCTTCTGTTTAGACGCAGTCGCAATGCTATCGCTCAGTGTCTTCATCGCAGACTCGGCGCACATGTCTGCGGCGGGGTGATCCAAGGACGGGCTGGGCGGGGGATTCTTAAGGACCTTAACCAGCGCATCCTGAGCGCCCTTCCGAACCTTGGGCCGGTGGTCAACCGAAAGGCTCAGCAGACCCGCCGTCGCCCGACGAGGACCGATCTGAGTATAGGGAAGATTCCATGCTGCGGCATCCTGGGCAATGAGCAGCGACTCGAGACAGCCGATTGACGGTCGCAGAAGCGGGGCCTCAACCTCGGGCAGCGAAAGAGCAGGCGCAAGACCAGTGAGGATCTGGGAGAATTTCGCGCGAAGAATCGGAGCAGGGACGTAGCCAGTTGTGATATCGAGTAGGTAGACGACCGATGTTGCCAAGTCCTTGTTAACAATGCCTTGTTCGGCCGACAGAGATTGGGAAAGTAGCGCAAGAAGTGCAGCAAAATATGCGGTCGAGGAAAAGTCTGCCTTTTGGTCGCGAAGAGTGTCCTCCACTGCAGAGAGCACCACGGCGGTCTGCACGAGTTCGGGTCAGTAAAGTTTCTGGAGGTCGGCACGAGATCACACATACATGGTGCTGATTCTGCAGCTTAGGAGACTTTATCTTCTCGAGCTTCTCCGCCAGGGTCGCCATGGTGATTGTGGACGACAGGGGAGAAGGAGAGAAAGCGTGCGGGGATGCTGTTCTGGCGGTGATGGAGAAAAATCGACGAAAAAAAAAAGGTACAGCGGGTTCTTGGCGCGGTTATCGATAAGCAACTACTAACTCTCTCCACCGCAGTGAGACCCGCTTCTACTCTGGAGAAATGATTTAAAAAAATTCATAGAACCATCAATTCGTGAAATCCTACTGTTGAACAGGCAAATAAGAATGGGAATATGGACCCGAATTGGGTTTGAGGACAGCCATCTTGCACCGTTATCCGTGGGTGTCCTACATACCGCAACAGCATGGGTGCGAAAGATGAAGGAGAACGGTAGAAACCAGCTTCAGACTGGCGAAGAATTGGCCCAAATCATTTTGCAGTGTATCCTTCTTAGTATTTTGTATAAGCTCACGACCGCAGTTTGTTAGAACTTCATACAACCCGATCGCGACTATGAAGCAGGCCGTTGCAAGACAGACTTATCAACTGTCACCGCTATTCAGTACGGAGCAAAAGAAGTCCAAGTCTATCAAGGCAGTTCCATCCTGAATGGCGAAGCCTTCAATAGTTCCGAAAGTGCGACACAAGATATTTCGGGGCTTCGGAGATGGGGACAACGACCGCACAGGTAACCGCACAGGTAACCGTACAAGCAACCGTACAAGCAACCGTACAAGCAACCGTACAAGCAACCGTACAAGCAACCGTACAAGCAACCGCGGTAAGAGGATCAACTAGAATAGGATCTCCCCACTGTGCTCAGGCTCAAACCCAAGAGCCGACAGCTCGGTGTGTCGCTTCTTATCACCGGTCTTGCGTTTATTGTCTTCCTGCTTTTTGAGTTCGAAGACTTCCTCGAAGGGAGCCTTCGTCACCGTAGTCGGGATATCATCTTCACGGTCCAGGTCCTACAAGCATAGCATTAGTATCGGAGTTCAATGGTGTCAGAAGTAAAATCCACTAAAAGCACATACCACTTCACCCAGCAAGAGGACGTTCTCACCCCGCACGAGGAAGATCCCGCGCGGGACATCGGCGTAGAGATTTCCAGCATATATGCGCTCAATAGTATCCTGGAGAACAAGGTTCGCTATGAAGCGGCAAGAGAGGCGGGTAAGACAAAGTTTTTGAGAACGATGATGCGATGGTCATACCGAACTGGTCCCAGCTTCGCAAGACACCGACCAATTTCCTCCCGTCACGCAAAACAAGCACTAGCTTCTCTAGGAGACAAAAAGAAGGCCATGTTAGCGGCTGGCTTTTCCCAATTCTTCAATTCATCTCGAATTCACGTACTATCTGTTAGGTCGAGTAATTGTGCGGCAGTGGTGAACATCTGCGGGGGGAGCTGAGGTGGGCCAGTGGTCGGTTGCATCTGACCGGCAGGCCCAAGAGTATTTTGTTGAGGGAAGTTGTGAGGGTTTCGCTGCGCATTGGCAGGGTCATTCAGTGACAATCGCTCCATGTCGTTGGTGGGGAGTGGAGGATCTGTGGGAAGCGGGCAGTGCAGGTGCGGCAGTGACAAGTCGGAGCTGATGGGAATTCAAGTTAGGGAGAGCCTATTCTCATTCTGGGAGAGGCTGCACCGGGATTATAGGAGCGCAGGCCAGCGCGAAACTGAAGTCGCCGGAGACGATCATCAAGGGCGGTGGGGTGGTTTGTCATGTTTGCATTGCGATGCCGACGTTGACTGACTTCGATCCTACTTTCTACTCTATTCTTCTATTCTTCTCTTTTATTTCATTCATTCTGAATTGATATTAAATGCACCGCCAGCTTTGAAAGACAATCGAGTCAAGTAGTTGCAGACAGCATATGAAACTGAGCATACCATGCAAACCGCACTACCTGGATCTTGCCATCAGCTCCATTAGAAAGACGTCCTGTGCCACTGCTCGCATTTCTCGTTCAGGCATATTTCCTTGGCGCTAGCCTGTTTTGGTAGATGCTTGGATTTCAAGCCATGCTCGCCGGCCCGAGTAATACATTCCATTGCGTTCATGGTCAAAATCTCCAAGGTCCGGATGACTTGGGTCATAGACGAAGAGACTTGGTCGAAACTTGATCGGGACATGCATTGGGGTGTATGAAAATTGAGTGAATGAATTCAGATCTGACAGTGGCGTGTGTGTCTCGGTTTCCTTGCGAATAACAGCTGCCCAAGGGTCCCTCAAGTACCAGTAGAGAACGAAGGTGAAGATGTCATGGTCGTAGTCACGGTCAAATCTGAATGGATCAGTGGTGCTGAAGCGAGTCATCAGGCTATTGACAATCGAGCAGCGAAGGTTCCGCTGTTCCTCGGTCTCTTGGTATGTTGTCGTTGGAAGCACATCTTGATCAAGATTCAGTCGGAAGGAGCTGACGAAGTAACGGATCAACGGGTCAAGAATGGTTTCAAAGGAGGCGTGGAATTCAGGGAATGTCATTTTGAATAGTCGGACGGCGTTTTTTGCATTGCGTGTGAAGTCTCGCGTCGTGCCATCTTGGGTGGACATCTTGAATACCGTTTGATATTTGAGGATGGGCTTCAATTTGATGAGACAGAGGGTCGTAGGGAATAAAGTTGAACCAGGGACTTGTGAGCAGTTGGAGGTCTTAGAAGTTGAGAGTTTGAGAGCACCTAATGAGAAGGAACGAGGTCAACATCTACTTCAGACTTTGCCCTTTGGACTTGAATACGGCTCAACTTGTATAAAACTGGAATTTTATTGAATTTACTCTCTTCAGAGACATGACTATAAGATGCTGGTATTTTATATCATCGTCTGCAATGACTAGGCATCGATCGAAGGGTATAGATCGGTTCTTTATCTAGGTTCTTCTTGAAGCACAAACTATGCAGACGAGTTGAAGCCACCGATCAAAGATTAGGTACACAAACACATAGATGGATAATATTTCAAAATATTCTTAAAATATGTAGTCCGAGCATGTGCTACATTAGCTCTCCACTATGTTCACCGCCCCTCGCGTCGACATCCCGAAGATTCAACTCCAAGTCCACCTTCTCTCATCATATGCTTCATCGAGCAGAAAAGTCTACTGAGCGCAGCCAAACAGCTTCTTGGCACCACAGAGCAACAGTTCCCTCACAAGTCGGGACACAACAAATCCAGCCAAACAAGGCGCAGCTCATGCAATCTAATCCTCCCGCGCATCCTTGAGAAGACAGCTAATCCAGACATAAAGATAATACACAGAATACAAACTATACAACAGAAAACATGGGGAATATCTGAACCAAAGCAAAAAAAAGGACTCTCCAATCCAAATCCAACTCACGAGGGATCAAACAAGGCACACTCCGCTCTGCTGCCCTCTAATCCTCTCTTCTCTCCTACGACTATACGGCGCGCAGTACGGCTCATCTGCCGACCCGATACTAGCCCGCACACCGTCCTGCGAACTGTGATACGCTGGGCTCGACGGCGCCGGAGCAAGCTGCATAGCCTTGAACTGGGCGTCAGAGATGATGCGCCGGCCGTAGAGGTAGCGCATGAGTTCGAAATCCGGCCTGCTACCTGCTAGCGTGTGTCCATGCTGGTAGTGTTCCGTTGCGACGTGGTCAAGCATGCGGTTCCAGGCTGGGAGTCCTGCGCCAGTATCATTCCCTCGAGTATCCTCAGCCACACTGTTATCCACGGGTGTCATCGAGGTCGAATCACCCTCGACGAACCTCGTATCTGGACAGAGCGGGCATCGCGCTGTTGGTGGCAGCGGATGAGTGCCGAAGTGACTGTCGACATGAGTACGCCACTCCGCAGCATCGTCGAACGAATCGTGGCAGTCTAACATGTGGAAAAGACAGACATACATGCGAGCCGGCATGTCCTCCACAGAGCCGACGAGAGATGCCGCAGCCGTGTTCCACGACGACGACGAAGCGCGCGAAACCCCATCCTCTCTCGCAGGCCTGATGGGTGTGATGACGGGCGCCATGCTATACTCCATCGAAGGTCTCCAGCTGTCAGCGGTATCCACCGACAAGATCGACGGCGAGGAAGACCCGCTCAACAATCCCGGCAGAGTAGGCGACGAAGCCGGCATAGCGCTGATGACTACGTGCCTTTTGTTGGGGCGGGTTTCACTCATATGGAAGTTCGACGCAGAGACAGAAGCGGCAGACAGAGAACGGCGAGCAGAGTTGCTGATAGAGCAAATCGGGGGCGGATCTGACGGCTCTTGGGGCTCGCAGGCTCCGACATGCTCCGCACGGGCTGCTGGCGGGGAAATTCAGATACCTTGGAGATCACGTTAGATACTCTGTCGTCACCGGTGCATGAGCCGTATGGGGATTCATTCGGAGATGGCGATATTTCGATAAAGAGTACATACACTAGAGCCTCGGTCCAGCTCTCCAGGGCCAGACAAGATCACAATTTACTTTGTCTATACAGGTACAAACATGTACCTGTATTAGTGGGAGAGTCAGCATGCATGTCATTTTAGGTCCGGCGTAGCCCGACCACTCTGCATAGAGGTGGGGACGGACGGACGTACTGAATGATAGACACGATATAGTTCTGCACTGACTAGATGTCCATGGCAGTAGACACCCGTGGAGACGAGACACGAGGATTGGACTGGATGAACGAAAGTTCGTGTGTGGTACCTGGTGGATTTTTTGCGCTAAGCAATGGAGGGGGAGCGGGGGTGTGGGCTAACGTTTTGGCTGTGCAGTAGCATCGTGGAACTTTGTGCATTTCCACGGAGTATTTTTGTACTTGGGGTTCAGATGGTGAGACTGGTCTAGATGTTGCAGATCTGCATAATCGATATCCCTGTTGCCGTATCCTTGTCCCGGGGTGCATCCTAAGGTAAGATGTTGAAACTACAAAAACTGGATATGATGAATATGAATTGGTAGTTTCCATTTTTCCCATGCGGAGCAGGGTCAGCAATTAGAGAAGATAAAATAGGGTGGTCAGAAGTATAACAGACCACAGGCCTGGGGAGAGGAGAATCAACATATAGAATGAAGAATAATAAGTAGTCAGGTCGACTGAAAAGAAAATTTTGGACTCAACAAAGGGAAACCCCTGAGGAGAAGGAAGAAACAGCCACAAGTAAAATCCCATCCGTCTATATCATGAAGACGCCGACTATAAAAAGAAAAATCCATCCAAACCGACACCGATGATGCCTGCAATCCAAGAAAATGCACAAAGTCTATATCGTTTCGTGGCGCGCATAACGGAACATGAGAGAAAAAAGGAAGATTAGAAGCGGTCGGCCAGGTCACCGCCCGCCACGGAATTGCTCGTTGATGAAGACATGGACGAGAAGCCGCCAGTCGGGTTGAGCATGTCCTGCACCGCAACCTTGGGAATCTGAGGCACGGGAAGCTTGCGCTGCGTGCCGTCCGGTTTGGACATGATGTCCGTGATACTCGGTCCCATGTGGCCTTGACCGGGGTTATAGTAGTTGGGACCCTCGGCTTGGGGCTCCATCGGGGCCAGGGCGGGAGTGTGTTGGAGGGTCAGGTGGCGGATCGAAGGCAGGTGCAGCTCGCTCGCTCCCAGAGGGCGCAAACGAGGCGAGTGCGCAGGGGTAGCCAGAGGAGTGTGATCGGGAGTGGGAGAAAGCGAATCGTGCGAGAAGGTCGGGGACGAGGGCGCGGTGGAGTTGGGAGAGTTGGGACGCGAGCGCTTCACGCGGTGTCCAGCGTAGGCCTCGTCGTCCTCGTTCGAATGCGACCGACTCATGTTCTGAGAGATGGCGTAGGCAGACAGGGAAGGCAGACCGCGACCGGTGCCATGACGCGATCCAAACATGTGTCGCGATCCGTGGAAGCCCATGTGGTCATCGCGCTCGACCTGCGACGCAGCGGTGGCCAGCAGATTGATATCCATACCCGAAGAGGCGCGCTCGGTATTGCGCGAGTAGGGACCCAAATTTGAGCGCATGTGATTCGCGTAGTTGGAGAAGGAGTGCGGGGGCGAGACGTCCGGGGATCCGACCTGCGAAACCGGCGCGGAGCGAGTGATGGGCTTGCTTGGCGGAGGCATCATGTTGGCGGCGTTAACCATTGCGGCATCCTGGCCAGCGACCGCCGCAGCAGCCGCAAGGTGCTGGGCCTTGTTGCTGCGACGAGAGTTGGGATTGTTATGGATGCGCGAGTGACGAGTGAGTTCGTCGGAACGGCTGAAGCGCTTAGTGCAGCCGGGGAACTGGCAGGCGTGAGGCTTCTCGCCAGTGTGCGTCCGAATATGCCGGGTCTGGTGCTCCAGGCGATGGAATGCACGGTCGCAAAGAGGACACTTGTAGGGCCGGGGAAGATCCTGGCGGACCTCTTCGTTGGCAGGACGAGCGCCCTTCATGAGAGGCGGGAGCAAACTCACAGAAGACGCCATCGAGGAATTGGGGTCTCCTGGAAGAGAAGATTTCTGAGCAGTGGGATCCGCCGCTTCTTGAGGGTTCAGTAGATTGGAGAAATCCACTGACGAAACCGGGGGTGGCATGTGAATATCACCAGGTGGGACGAGACCGGATTTATGGCCGGGAGGAGCAAGGGCGTACAGGCAGATGGGAGCCGATGGAAACGATCTATCACCACAAGGGGGCCCAGAGCTAACAAGGGTCCAGTTGATCTTCACCCGGGGGGGTTGTTCGAAGTCGATCGATGATCTGCCCTGTGATGTTTATCACAGGTCTTTCCGTGTATAGGTATAGGAGTGTGGGGGGAGTTGGTATTGGTATGCGAGGTAAAAAAATAAAAAAAGACGGGGGAAAGAGAAGAATCTGGAGACGACGATCTGGGGAGCAGGAGGTGATAAAGAAAAAGACGGAAGGGGGGGAAGATGAGGAATGGAGGGGAAAAATAGAGGAAGGGAGAAATCGGGGAGAAGGGGGGCGCTTCGGGATCGGACTTTAGGGGGGGGAAAGGTCAGAAAATCAAAAGCCAAAAAAAAAAAAAATAGAAAATAGAAAATTCAGAGAAAAGAAAGGAGGGAAAAAGAAAATTCCTAAAAAGACTTATCGGATCGTAACAAAGTTGGGCTACGGGGCTACGGCTACGGTGTGGGGAGAAGGAAACCGGGGGCGAAAAATGGAATAGCGAGGAAAAAGTAAAAGAAAAAAAAAAAAAAAAAAGAAAAGAAAAGAAAAGAAAAAAATGGCTGTAGATCCACTTGCCTGTTGCAGTGGTGGGGAATTCCCCTACTACTCTACGCCCATTTATTATTTTACATAGCCCCAAGTAGGCTATAGTATAGGATTTCTATTCCATTCTATCCTGTGTAATAAATTCATCGGGTACTTTAGACATCAATAATGGCATGATTCGCAAATGCGTGCACAGTAAGAAGAAAAGAGAAAGAAAGGGCTACGCAGTCCATACCGCAAGTGTGGGGACAAGGGCTAGTTCCGACACTATGCAAAAGGTGCCTCTCTGATTATCTCATAGTTCCCTGAAGAACCCCCGTGTGGCGTGACTGCCGGTGCGTGGACTTTATGTGAACCGCTCAGTGTCCTGTCCGGCTATCGCGCATTTGGAGAAAGCTGAGAAAGTTGCTAGAGCGACTGTTCCTTATCTTCCAAAAATGTATGATAAACCATGATGGCATAAGCCAGTCATGACTGAGTCTTACCCCAGGGCCATCCCCGGTGACGCCAGAGTCAAATCATCGATGATGTCGACTCATGATATACTCTGATATGAGCATGATGGGGTCATGAGCCCGAGTACTGAGGTACGAAAATAAACCGGATCATATTGGAATTGAATGGGAAGTAGAATTGGAGTTGTTCTGGTCCCGGGACCATGGAATGACCATGAAGCATAAGGGCTTTAAAATCAGAAAATCCAGGAAGATAACAAGGTACAATAAAAGAAGAAAGTAGAAATAAAATACCCCAGATTCTCGTGGGACGAGGACCGTGAGCGATAGGACTGATAGGCGAGGATCGACCAATTATTGATAGAGAACGCAGATGATAAGCGTTCTGTTGCACAGGTTGATGGTTGATGCTCCGGAAGGCATGAGTCATGAGTCATCAGGATAAAGAGAGGAAGCAAGATACGGCAAAACTCCTCCCGTATTTCCGTCCACTCGGACATGATCCTTGTGATGGCTTACCGCCTCACTGCTTTGGACGATCACCCAAGTGAGTACACCCTTGATCATCCCTCCGGTTCAACGACCCAGGCCCTGCATACAGCCGTCCCTTAGTGGCAGATCTTATGAAATCCATCAGCTCATCCGTTTCCAGCTTTCTCTCCAGGTCCTCAGGTAGGTTCTCGGGTGGGTATTCTACTCGGCCAAACCCCGTGGGAAAACAACCCCGTGGGTCGTCCTCACCCCAGATTACAACTGCAACGGGAGATAAGAGAAGGGTGTCGAATGCCGTACACTTGGTCCTTTTGACCGTCCCACGGGGAATGGCGCAATTACCCTGGGAAAAACCCTCCGGATTCGGCCAATTCTGCAGGGGGTGAGAACGGTCTACCACTTCAAGCAAATACCCGCATCCCGCATTTTGCCGAGGTTGTGATGAAACTGTAGCTCTGAAACTACACAGCTCATTGGTGTTTCAGCGGAGGCTTCCGTGACCTCGTCTCACTTTCTCTTTTTCCCTTTCCCCTGCAGAGTTTTCAGAGATCCGCCCCGCGATCGCATTGATCGACAGCGCTATCATCCCGACGTATACGGAACAGGGTGATAAGAAGGTGATACGAGGTGTCCCTCGACATTTTGAAGATAAAAATGTCAAAACCCCCCACGCTCTACAATAGTAGACAAGGTTTGGGGTGATGTACCCAGTGATCGTCACCCATCTTTGGTGACTCAAAGATTCCGTTACCCCACAATCCAGAGATCGTAGTTCCCTATCCTTGCAGGACTCGACACCTGGATGAACTGGCGTGATCGCCCCTCTGGTTATATCATGTCCGACATCGCTGATGTCGAATGCGTCAGAGATTGCGCATTTCGCATTTCAATCATCACGCCATCCGGGGAGTCCAGCCTTCACAGTTGACTTTCCCGGATCTGTGGGCCGTCGCCCCATCATAGTTGGTCCGAGTTTAGCAGAGCCGGGAAAAAGGGAGATGATGAAAGATATCAAATCAACCGACCCCGGATCCCCGTTCTCCCCCAACCTCCACCACCACTGAACTTTCAAGGTTTCACGCGCTGGAAATAGTCCCGCGGTGCGCCACCCCAGATCAACCCTGCAGCAGAAGAAGGAAAAGAGAAAAACAAAAATAAGCCCGACTCAGCTCAGCTCGGAGCAAGCTCGGGCACCGCCCGCTCCAGAATCTCGTCCTCGCATCGAACTCGGTCTGGACACATCAGCAGCAGGCCCCTTGCGACAATCATGACGTAGCCATCAGCTGTGACATGGAATGGGGGGAAAGGAATCGCTGTGCTGCCTGGTCACTCGAACGCCATGGATGCACGAGGTCGAGTTCCTGGGCAGCGATGTTGACAATGTTGACACGATGGATACGATCGACGACGACGTGTTTCGTATTTTGCATTTGCATTTCGTGATATCTACCCCATCCCTTTACCCCAACCACATAATATAATGTAATGATATAAGATAATATAAGGCGACATCGGATGCGGGGAGGTCTTTCCTTTTTCTTTTTCTTTTTCTTTCTCTCTTTTTGTTTTCCAGAAATCCGGGGTAGGCTATATCACCGACTGTCGGACCAGTTGCTGTGTACAGCGTGGGGTGAGGCTACGAGCATATCTAACAAGGTCACCGCCGGTGTGCAACCTCTGGATTTTACCTAAGAGATATTCGACGCATGCACTGTATGCACACGCCAAGGTGAGCGATCCGCGATCCACAGCTTCTGGAACATGATTCCCCTGATCCAATGAAAGCCCCCAGGGAGATGCCCATCATACTGATGTCATTCAAAGATGATGCGGGGCCGAGACTCCGGAGTCCGGTTGTGTTTCTAAGGGGACCTCTGGAGATAACACCATCTGTCCTGAGAGTGGTATACAAAGGCTGAAAGGTAGTAAATATGTACTCCGTACAGAGACAGATAAAGGGGCCGGAGTGGGCTGCGATTACCACCACACCTTTGCAGTCCTCGGCGAAGGCCGAACTTTTCCCTTCCAACCCCACCTGAGTGAATTGCCCCCCCCCCCCCCCCCCCCCCCCCCCCCCAGTTCTAAGGCTAGTAGTTGAAACATTGAAAGTAGGTATCGCGCGATATACAACTACTAGGTATGTACTGAGTAGTGAGTAGTAGGTGAGTACAGTACCTATCTCAAGTACAAGGTTTGTAATCTTGCCAAGTTCTGGGTTTGTAAACTCCCCGAGAACGAAATATATACCCATCCAAGTATTGAATATGTACCCTTCTCGAGTACTCACTATATGCCATACATAAGTATTAACTATAGTACCAACTATCCTCATAAGTGAAATCCTGAGTGTTCATATAGGTACATCGATCCTAGCTAAGTGTGAAGTCTATCTAATCGTTCTCTGAATCCATAGATCCATCCTGCCCAGGTAAGCATATCATTCCAAAGTTCGATAAATTTATTACGACGCGCGTATGCGCGGCGCCCTATGCGCGGCGCCCTATGCTTGTATATCATCGCCTGGCATGGGTCGAATCAGAAGTCCAATTCCAAAATGTGAGCACAATCATTCATTAAGCCAGGGAAATAATTATATTGACGATTATTTAGCTAAATAATTTTGTCCGAGGAGGAATTTCACGTTTGAATGATCGTCTGACAGCTCCTGTGAGGAGGTTCGGGTATACCGAAGAGATAAATTTCAACTTCTTCATATCGCACTGGGAACATAGTACCCGGTCTTCGCATGTAACAGCCAATTGATTCCGCTGATCAAAATGACAACAGCACAGACCAGGACAGCCCAATTCATGTTATTCATCGTCACTGGGAGATATAAAGGAAAGCACAACCAGACGAAAACAAAAACAATCCACACTACCGAGATAAGATTCAAGGCGGTGCCAAGCGCCTTTCCCAAGCTAAAATAATGTGGCCTTACAAAGGCAGATCGTTTGCTCATCAAAGAACAACTGATGGGAATGGCGTACGAGGAAAATATGCAGAGAACGGCGGAACCCAGAATCGCATTCAGTGCTGTGGCAGAGCCGAGCTCAAGAAGACCGATGAGAGAGCAGGCAACCACAGAGAAGATGATGCTGTTGATCGGTAGTTGCGATGAGTCACTAATCCTAGCCATGAACTTGGAGCAAGGAACACCGCCTTCACGCGCCAGAGACCACCAAACTCGTGTGAATGTTGTCAAGAGCGTGACACTGGCACAGGCAAAACAGATAATGAATATCAGTGTTCCGATAATTGAGAGTGGAAGCGAGCGGAGAGAGTCAACCATCAGCTGAATGATGGGCTGGCCACCCACAGGGTCCAAGAGGTTTTCGGGGTTTGTGATACAAAACATATAAACCAAGATCATCGGTAGTCCAGAAACAGCACTTGCGATTGCGCTGATAAACATGACCTGCGGAACCTGACGGGAAGGTTCGGACATCTCCTCAGCCATGTGCGCGGCACTGTCGAACCCATTGATGGCTGTGAGGCCCGGTAGCAGACCGATGAAGAACACAACTGCATTTGATGACCAGCCAGTTTGGTTCACGAAGTCCTTGAATACGTATTCGCTCGTTTGTTTGGGACTTGACCGGACGAGTAGCACGATGAGGATAAACAGACCGCCGAGGTTGATGTAGACTACCAGGCCTTGCAGAAATAGAGGATACCATTTGAAGAAGACGGTGTTTGGCAACAGGGCCCAGAGGCCGATCGCAAAATACGCCAAGTAGTAGTGCCAGGACAAAGGAGTAAACTGAGAATGGCAGATTTGGACCAATGCGAATATCAATTCAGAGGTGATGAGGAAGGTGGCTGCTGTCCAGAAGAAGTATCCAGCTGCTACCAGCCAGCCAACGAGATAACTGAGGCCACGAGCATATCGCTGGGGTGCCAATTGAGATGTCCAGTATACCTGGCCTGCAAAATATTCCAAGGTCTGTTAATAAGGGGAAAAGAATGTAAGGTTGGTTAGAAAAGGAGTATTATGTATTTACCTGAGGAGTGTGGGAAAACAGCCGCCAGTTCTCCTAAGGAAGCACAGATGCACAGATTGAAGACAACGGAAACGATGTATCCAAAGAAGTATACTGGACTACCACCAACGCCAACACTGACTGAAAGATACGTCCCGATGGCCAAGGGTACTGAGGTAACAGAAAACGAGATTCCTAGTGCGCTCCAAATATTGAACGGTTTGTCAAGTCCGACGGCCTGGACATCGCCAATGCCGATTTCATGGCCAGAATCGTCTTCGGCATTAGAACTTAAAGTCTTCATATCTTGTTTAGCTTTCCCAGTGGTGCCGGACATATTGAAATTGATCAGTGGCGAACTAACAGGGCAGGAACACCACAATCATCCTACTTCTCGAGCCGAACAACAGTTATATATAATCCAGATCTCGCCTATCGGGTCTAGAATTGAACTATCTGTGACGGATATGAGCCTAGAGATGCGACAGTTGCCACAGATGTGAGATTCGAGGATGTGCATAGGGTAAGTGGTGTTCAACCATATGGAAGATCTGCCTTATCTTTTGATAGTAGATAAGCGATGTGAGAGTCAAACGGACAGGAAATAGCGAATCGCGGTTATCATATCGAGCCAATTGAAACCACCAATAACGTGGACAGAATTCAAGAAACTCACAGCGAGATGTGGGGCGGCGATGAATCATCACATAACCTGATATTGGCGTAACCGCTTTAGTTAACTTACGGGCCATCTATGGTTTAGTTTTCCGGGAATCCCCGGTGATAAGGCTCTACTTAGTCTCCTCCAAGCATTCGCCATTTGATTGTCTCTTTGTCACTTGCCCTTTGGAAATCCAATATCACCATGCCCCGAAGAAAGCCTAGAGAAGCTGTCAAGCGATCAAAGACCTTCACGGGCTGCTGGACTTGCAGATCCCGAGGAGTAAAATGCGGTGAAGAGAGACCGGTCTGTGCTCGATGCACCAAAGGGTCCTTTCATTGTGAGGGCTACGGAGTGAAGCTGGTTTGGCCAGATGAATACAACAATAATCCCGCAGGCGCTCAGAGGCGCTTGTTCACCCAGCTGCAGAAAACCATTGGACCCACACTTAGTGAGTCCCAACTTGATATCTCTCTTGAGACTTTGGATGCAGCGGTCGTCGTCGATCAAGAGCAAGATGGCCTCTTTTCAGTTTTTAGGCTGCCATCCTCTGAGACACATATCTCTCCTGGGATTGTGATATCAGGTAGCGAGACTTTATGCTCAAATCAGTCCAATGGCGGAGATGGGAGTTCGCTCTTTACAACCTTGTCTTCTAAAGAGTCCTGCATCTCAACCATATCGGGGGAATTGGGCGAAGATGAAGTTGTGCTCTATAATGGAGATAGAAGTTTGGATATCTCGACTGACATATGCCGTTCTCCATCCCGTTCGCCTCACACTATGGCATTTACGTGGGAGTCCTGGATGCAAGACGTTATTGATCCTCTGGGGCCACCTGAATATTCCACGCCTCTCGATCACCCGGGACCCCGAGAAGAACGAGAATTAATGCACTACTGGGTGACACACCTCAGCGACCTGATGATATCGGCAGGCTTGGCAGACAATCCCTACCGTACCGTCTGGATTCCCATGGCTCTTGAATCCTCAGCAGGCAAAAATATATTGCTTGAGAACTCCGCTCTGCTTCATGCTATTTATGCGTTGTCGGCCTTCAATAAATTCCAGCGCATCGACTCCAACTCCTTACCTTACTCCATCCGCGCCATCAAGCACTACCAATTGAGTCTCGAGTTTCTCCGACAGGCATCAATGCAACAACGCGAAGCTAAGCTGGAAGCTGTGTTGGCTACCATCAGTGCTCTATCAATAACGGAAGTTATAAATGGCAACTTCTCATCTTGGCGCAACCATTTAAGAGGCGGCCGTGCGTGGCTCCAGTCTATTAAGCGAGGGAAATGGACTCATATGCAAAGGTCCGTCACTTATCAGTTTTTTTTGTGTGCTGAAGCTATTGGATCCATCCTTCCAAGGACTGCCCAGAATAAATTTTTGGGCAACATCCATGCTCGCGCCGTTTACGACTCGGACTACGTCCATGATTCCACTTTTGGTGTTACAAGCATTTCTCTGGACACAGACTATGTTCTTGATCAATATTTTGGTATCACAAAACCCATGTTGGAGGTCATCGTACATATCAATCACATTCTTGCCTCTCCCTACCGCCCCTCCAAGACTGAACTGGAAGGGCTTGAGATTAAAATTCGGCTAAACAGACCAATATCTGCATTGGACAGACAAGCAAGTTTTGATCCCGAGAGCCAGGCACTTGTGGATTACAAAATGATGTTCTATTATGCTTGCTATATTCATTTCAAACACAACCTACTCCGGACCGCATCAGAGGACCTTCAAGCGACAGTATGTCAAACCCTCTTACATTTACGAAATATCGAAATCCACGAAATGACCCATGGATGCTGTGGGATTCTATGGCCAATTTTTGTGATCGCATGTGAATCCGACGAAGGAAAATCACGAAACGCATATCTCCGATGGTTTTCCTCGAAGACAAAATTGGGCATTGGAAGTCTATCCTCGGCTTTGGCTGTAGTTGTTGAGGTTTGGCGCAGAAGGGATGCCGCAAGGGTCTGTAATAATGGTAGCTGCTTTGTGAGCTGGGAGAAAGTTATGGCCGAAATGGGGTTGGACTTACTTGTTGTTTAGCGATTCACTGAACCCCATGTTTCATCCCAATAAACATATGTATAAAACGGATTTCTACGAAGTAATAGTTTCTGTTTCATTTAAAATGGATTGAGCTATTTTGGCTCATATTTACAGCCATATATGGTCACCAATCTCCTTTTAATCAATCTGTCAGAGTCCCGGACTTCCTTTAGGATACTGACTTCGGAATCCGATCATTTTCTGTGCTCGTGGACCCATTTTCTTCACCAATTCCATCTGACTAAAAACAGATAAGCCTCCTCGGGTGTCAGGTATTCCGGTTGAGAAGTAAAAGCAAGACCTCGACGCTTGACATGCACCGACCGATTGGCACCACCATCATGAACCACTTTCCCGGATATCAAAAGCACATCACCCGCCTTCATCTATACTAGAATAGTCATCTCGTGCGTTCCACATTCGTTGAAGTCAGACCAGTGGTTGCTGCCAGGGATGACCCTCGTAGCCCCGTTCTCCTCGGTGAAATCCGCAAGCGCAATTGAAAAGTTGAGAGAGACATCCGGACCCGTGGGTCCCATGGCAATGAAGGGGTGGGTGTTTTCCAGATCGCGATACAGAGGTTGCGCATCATTGCCAGGACTGATCTCAATCACCTGCGCGGTGCTCATCCAGTAGCTTTGGTCCTCTTCCTGGAAGACTCGCTTGGCAATGACATGCACCGAATCACTGTCTAGCAGCGTGTCGCGGAATGTTTTGCTTATCGTCACGAGATTGGTGATTCACTTGGTTTTGGCGCCGTGGAATTTCGCGATGAACTCATCGCCGTGTGTCGAGCCAAACTTCGCTTCCGCTACCGAGGCGTCGATTTCGTCGTTCAGGCCCTGGAGTTGATCTGAGGTCATGAAGTTTACAATAATGACTCCTCCATCAGCTTTGACAATCGCTAAGATTTGTTCAGAGTTGCTAGTGTATGGAACTCTTCGTTATGAGGGGTCTTGGTTGGTGGTCGACATTACGTGGAATGTGCTCTTTTTGGAAGAACTGGGAATGTGAATATGTGAATAAATTCCAAAATGTTTTTGGTTTCTTGAAACGGACGCGTTTGTCCTTTAGTCATGTCTTTGCCTCTTACGAGTGATAAGTACATAGGAGCTAACAGCGAGGCAGCAGTAGTCACTCTTCTTCTCCAAGCATTAGAAGGCTGTCGACTGATTAATCGATTGATTTCAGCAAGATACACTGCTGAACAAAAGCACATTCAAGCATGGAAATGTTGATTGGCTCCCGAGAAATCCCGATTGCTGTCATTCAGATCCACCGGATCCACCGGACCCACCCGTATGGCAGGTGATGGCGAGCCCCAAGCAAATTCAACTAGAATCCACATTAATAGTATATGTAGTCATCGACCATGATTCCTAATCAATACGGATAATGTGATTCAAGTTTGGGATAGTATCTTTGTCTTGGTTATTCACGGAAGTTTATTTGAAATCAGATTTCCACATTTTGTTAGCTGGTACAACTACAAAACCAACATATGTCCATTAATCCTCTTCACAATAAATCAAACTTTTGGAATTATTCCAAGGGTTATTTAACAACCGTTCCCTCACTCGATCCCTCCATATTCACCATGCGTATCGCAATTGCTGGTGCTGGCGACCTAGCCAAATATCTCGTGGAAGAACTTCTTGCTGCCTCCCATGAAGTCGTTGTGCTAAGCCGAAGCTTAAAGCCCTGGTTCGAACGCCCGGACATCTCGTTCCGCCTAACCGACTATTCCGTCCCATCGTTGGTCGCAACCCTAGAGGACTGCGACGGTCTGATCTCAGCCCTACTCGACTACACGCTTGGCAGCGTTACTGCCCATCTCGCCCTTTTGGAGGCCTGCCAGAAAAGCCCCAAATGCAAGCGCTTCATACCTTCCGAATACGGTGGAAACATTGATCTTTACCCCAATTCCCCCGAGTTTTACTACGCAAACCACGAGCCCGTGCGACAGGCATTGCGCGCCCAGAGGGACGTGATGTGGACGCTTTTCAATATGGGCTGGTTGTCTGACTATTTTGTGTCTGCGAGCTCCCGATATATCAAGGATATTGGTGATTTTCACCCCGTCAACTTTGAAACGGGTGTGATCACTATCCCGGGTACGGGTGAAGAATTGATTTCGTTCACTGCTGCGCGTGATGCGGCGGCTGCTATGGCGCGCCTGATTGATCAAGATAATTGGGAGGCCACCACTTTCGTATGCGGAGAAACGACCACTTGGAACAGCGTTGCAAATCTGCTGGCTAAATATGGGAGGGACATGGAGGTCCGTTATGTATCCCTTGAGAGCTTGAAGGATACCATCAAGCGGGGCCAACCAGGTGAGGATGATGTCATTGCGGCTCAATACGCCGAGTTCTCTTTGACTGGCGCAGCTATCATACCCCAGGAAAAGGTAGAACGTCAAAGGGAGCAGTATTTTAAGGGCCTAAAGATTCGATCGCTAGAGGAATTCGTGCAGGATGCGGAACGGAGCCCGGGCACTATTGTCTAAAAATGTGCGTTTTTTTTTTGCACCGAGAAATAAATGTGAATATTGAATATTGAATTTGTTAATCATTCATGCCCTTAAAACTTAGTAAACTTGGAAAGTCAATCAAAAAATGTAGTATTCCAAGGTTCACTACTTAAAGATTGCGAAAATCGCAAAAATCTTCCGAACTGGCATCTCCAAACAAATATCTCGCAATAATGCAGTACCATCGTTAATTGTGCTTAAAAGCATGCAACTCTGTAGATCTGGGAAAGTGAGTAAAGTTCACTTGTGCATGTGAATCCATATGGCGAAAGGAGAGGCACCAAAAAACAGTTCCCACAATCATCTACTCGAAAAGAAATGGAGTCTTCTCATTATTCACGATAAGGTTGTCTTTTACATCCACAATATCCAATATCATAGACGAAGCCTAAGCTGATAAGGGGAAGGGTTAGTAATCAGTCTTTGTGTCAATAAATGATAACCGATGGGAAGGGTTTCCGACAGCTCGCTATGGCTTTCCCATCTCTTACCGCATATGCTAAACCTCCACCGAAGGGCTTCGACCTGTATATAAAACCACCTACATAGACTGATCCAAGTAGGATCGCAAGCCAGAACACACATCTCGTCCCGAGGATCACATACTGTTTCCCTCACCAAAATTTCCACTACCGTTCATCTTGGAATCAACCAATTTTCCCCTCACAACCAGCAAAATGCCTGAGGAATACAAGTCGCCCTTAAACGATCAAGGCATCAAGTGCTTCAACTCGGCCGGCATGGGCACAAAGCTTTCATCCCTCTTGCACATTTCCTCCGCTGTCGTTCTTCCACCAAATTCCCGCCATGTGGTCACATCTGGGCAAACGGGAATACGCGAAGACCTCAGCTACCCGTCTTCGCTGGTCGAGCAGTTTGACCTAGCTTTCGCAAATGTGGAGGCATCTCTCGCTGCCGCGGGTGTTCAGGGTGGCTTCCAAGCTGTTTACCAGATGACCTCGTATCACGTTGGAGATTTGAGTGGTGGTGATGTGGACGAAGCTATGAATTTTGTGGTGGGGAAGTACTTTGGCAATAATCGGCCTGCTTGGACTGGGGTTGGGGTGAACAAGCTGTATGGGGAGGCGAAGATTGAGATTACAGCCTATGCTACGCTGGTCGATTGAAAATTAAAGTAGGCAATTTTGTCGGGCAAGATTTGTGAATTAATGATAAATGAATACGCCTCCCGAAATCATGCTCAGAGTAATGAACCTATGGGTCTTTACCGGAAATGCCAGCCCCGATGATGAGCACAGTGGGATTGCTGTAATCTGAGTTTTGGACTTGCTGCTGATATTCCACTGCCATGTTGCTGTTGTGGCCGACTTCTCTGGTGGTGGATTTTATAATATTGGGGATATCAAGAACATCAAAGTTTGGCAATTCAAATAAAGATTGTTTGTGAAGCCTACACAAATAAACTGTCAATAAATAACGACAGCAGAGGGGAGGGCTAAAGCACAAACTTCTCCGTTCCTAACAAAAGGTTCTTGCAAGCGAAAGATTTTGCTACAGATAGAGCAAGTGACAACGAGCTCCATTCAGCTCACGAGAGTTTGGTGTTTGTGATCGCCATGTTGGGTTTGACAAGCGTGTGGGGTTGGGTGTATAAAATTGCCGAGGTACAGTAGAATGAGTGCGGGGAACTCCATCGTTCCACAAGTACTGACATTCTGGTCTAATAGTGAATACTATGGCTCAGATCTCCTCGGCTCGCTGTGACTTACTGCTCCCGACTAACGGAATGCTCGCTGTTGCTTAACCGCTCAAACTTATACGTACTGATGTTTTTTTTCACTCCGTACTCACAAACGAGACATGACCGTACCTTACGCAACACTATGCCAGGTGCCATAATATTGTTTTACCAGTCATTAGCAAGACTCATATAAATCCAACTAGTTCATTTGCAAAGGTTACTATACTATCTCATATACTTTAGCCTTTACAGTGAGCATCAAAGACAAGCCCTCTTTTCTTACCGTTCACCATGTCAGATTTGACTCTCGACTTGACTGTCCCTAATGGGCTCAACTATAAGCAGGCATGTGGATTGTTTATTAATAACGAACTCGTGAGGTTGGCCTTAGGACAAAGATATGAACCTGAAACCCTACATATGTCCCTATCACCCTTGATAAGCAAGATTATATACTGATATATTGAGCTTCTCAGGACTGAAGCAGAAATTGCGAGTATCTACGCCGCCTCAACAGAAGATATTGATGTTGCAGTTAAATCCGCCCCGGGTCAGAATTTCATCTATCGATAGAGGGAATCTGTTGTTAAAATAGCATTGCTCGTGGAGAAACATGCTCATCGTTAAGCTACCAATGAGGCTAAAAAAATGGAAAGTTGGAAGGCAAAACAGAGGTTCAAAATGATGATGAGTGTACTGAACTGGATTCTAGCGTGTATTTACACACGTTGAGGGGATCTCATCTGTATCAGCCGCGCCCGTGGTCTGAAGGCTCGGCAAGAAGGTCTGCCCATACGTCTTTCAGTTCATAATACGTCAATTTGTACTATAATATCAAACTGGACTCAGTAATGATAAATGAAGCAATGCCAGGATTGACTTGTAAAGCAGTAGAAAAAGGTCACAGAATTCATCATAGAATCCCCACCAACCGACAGGCGCTAGAGCTTTCCATTTACCTCTTCCATCGTAGATAGCTGTTTGCGAAAAATGTACTCTGTTTGTGGTCTCCATTGTAACCTTTCTCGCCCAAGATGGGGAAAGCTTCTGATGGTATTGCATCCATAGCTTGGGTAGGAATTGGACATCTTGCACACAGTACTCCTTTATTTCATCTGCAAGAGGACGGGCATTGAACACATCATAGCTTCCCCCACATTCAGGGGCAAATAATCTCAGTCCTTTTTCTTTCGATGTCTTCCAACGCCGAGTTTCATAAGCTGTGAGATGTGCGTCTCTCTCGATGCATTTTGCCAGACCGTTGACGTATTTTCTCTAGAAATAGCGGGTTGCCAATTCCATCAGTTGAAGGTCAATAACTCCAGGAAGTTTGACATTGAAATGACCAAAAAGTGCGTCCGAATCGTCTCAAACATCAAAAAGACCTTGGGAATTTGGGGAGATTCCAGTATATCCAGTAGAGATGGGCCTTTGTCCGAAATTGTTTGTGAGAAGGCCCTCTCCTGGAGAGCATTTATCTTCGACGTTGTGAAATTGTGACGTGATGGTCGGGATGGCGGTAGCAACGATAGTTTGGTCTTTTTAATGCATTCGTGTTACTTATCCTATATGGCCTTATCGAATATTCGTAGAGATGGAAAGTAACAGCGCACCTAGGTGAGTAGCGTATCCTATTGAAAACCCCGTCTTATATAATACTATGTATAATCTATTCTTTTATGTGAATATGGTTGCGGGGCCCTCTGTCTTGAACATGTTGGAGATGCAGCTTAATGAGCAGAAGTTTGCGGACAGTGAGATTGGAAAATTCACCCGACTTGTGACATTTTTGCGTGCAGAGGTCAATATTTGGAGGCGCGGAAGTGAGATTCTACCCTGGCAGTCGGCACCTGGGGAGCCTACGTCAGCTATGGTAGAAAGCTTGCTCCCCACTCAGGTCGAGGGCCAAACAGGGTGTTGGCAGTTGTCCCTTTCAATCCCAGAATTTGCGGGGTTCACTCTCAGAAAGAAGGGAAAGCCCTCTGAACTTGTTAATATTTTCGGCTTATAAAGGCACAGTAGTTTTAACCAAGTGGTCTTCAAAAATCGGGTTGCATACACTTCTAGTTCCGACTAGGTATTCCTTCTAAGCTTTCCCTCTCTCTTGGGCCCTTAATTTAGGGTTTCGGTAATATGTATTCCCTTCTGTTAGCGGCACTAACGGTACCTGTCGAATATGCTTTTGAGGACAAGCAACCAGGCGGATCGTAGTCTTTGATCGGCAAAAAACCAGTAAACCAAGACACTTCATTATATCTAGCCAAATCCCAAATGCCAGTGCCTATGAATGTCACAGTAGCCACAAAGACAAAGGAGGAAGAGAATTCATTCCTCCGCGAGCAGCTGGGCCATTACAGATCTGAGAGGAACTTCTTTCGCAGTCATTGCGACCAATGCGTGCGATTGCTATCGAGGCCACCATCGCCGTCCAAGGATGGTATGCCGCCGGCAACACAGCATGGCTAGAATAAGATACAGCTAAGAGATCTGGCCGATGTTACTTGTAAACTGTGGAGCAAAATATTTTCAGTCATTCAAAACTGAGGCAGATATGACAATGAATAACGCTCTTGATAATCCTGAGCGTATACCTTACTATATACTGATTGTCTACGCAACTGTTGGCTATGCTGCGTTATGGCTTCCGATCCTCCCAAGATCGTCTTGTAAGTATAGCTAAAATGCAAGGCGATTTACGAGCAATATTGACCTAAAGGAGGAGGTAACTCAGAAAATTCCCGCGACAGGGAAGAGTAACTGTAACCCTTTTCAATATGTAGGTATTTAAAAAGGAACCCAACACGAGAAACTATCTGTGGGTACCTTGCGATATAATTGTCTATCTCACGGCCTTGATCTACCAGTTCTGTTCTCCTTTTCGCTTTCTCAGCTTGGCATCACTCAATATCGAGTACATCTCCTCATCTGTTCAAGTTTTCTTTCTTATACAATTGGAATAGCGAGAGAGAGGTTATTCTTCTGAAGTTTGTCTGCTCGTTTCAACATTCTACTCTTATAATTCGGCATTTAGAGACCTGCTGGAGACTTCTATCTCCCTGAAGAATATATTACAGCAACTATCTGTACTACGTCTTCGCTTTCAGATTTATCAGTCACCTAATGTGGACTGGGCAAGAGCTTCTGATACCAACACTGATTATTTTTGGCGGATTCAATGGCTACGAACAGATATATTTGCAGTAAATCTGACAGTGGAGGATTACATCCTTTTGCGGCAGCTAAATATCCCAATGCTGACGGGGGCAACCAGCCTAGTTCTAAATCGAATCGAGCGAAGATGGAATGATCTATGTCGTTCAATTGAGGAGTGTTTTGCGGCTGACCTAGGTGTGGGTCTGGAGATCGAGAAGAATGCAGTGGTATGTTAAAGCAAGACTAGCTTAAGAATTGCAATTGACAGTACACAGAATCTTGATGCCGGCGAAGGCTGGTATTATGGTACATAGTTTCATGAAAAGACACAGGACGAAACTCTATAATCTAGTTCTATGGCAATAAGCTACGGTGTTCGTACCGCGCAGGTGGCTGTGTCCCAATTGATGGACCTTGATATACCACATGTTAAGGAGAGAAAACCTTCGATCTTGGCTCTGCTAAGAATCTTGTTATTGAAGTGATTCTGGCTGATTTGGCCCCATATTGGACCGGTGTAGAGTTCACGCTATGGGAAGACCCCCGACCGCAACACATTCTCACTCAAAGTTATCCTACGCCAAATCCACAGCGAAGAACCTTATGTGTAAGGCTAGTATCAGACAGAAGACTGAAATAGGCGTGGCTTAACCACTAGTTTCTGTAGCGTTAGCCTCGCATGCCGGACAGCGTGCAGGAGATGGTTGGACAGATTATTCTATTTCTTAAGACCAATCTTGACCCCACCATATTCAGCGGTCCACGGGTTAGGTGTCGACAAAGCCTTCAATTTTGCCTATCCAACCATAAGTGTACGGTAGACGACAAGGACCAGATATGACGTACTGAGCCATTATCGTTACCACTGCTGCTTCACGTGTTTCAAAATAGAGCGCATCTCAGAGGAATGAACAGTATCATGAGAATTCTTCGCAGTCTCGGCGCTCCTGAGTCGGCGCTCCTGAGAGTGAGATTTCTCAAAGTCCGGCAATGACCATTTCTCCATCCACTCGCATTTTAGTATGTCCCGAGCAGTTAGCCGCTTCTCCGGCTCAAAAGACAGCATTGACCGTAACATTTTCATAACGGCAGCTTTCTCCTCTAGATCAAATCCCGGGATTCCAGCCTTCTGTCGTGGTAGTTGAATGTGCTTTTTAAAGCGGTCTTCCCAAGACCTCACCTGTCGACCTGGATTTGGTTCTCCACTTTCATTGAAATATTCGTGTCTCGCCTCCCATTTCTCCAACCACCGTAGAGGTAATTTCCCTAGAGTATCAATCTGCTCAGTAGTTATGTCGTCCGATGTAGCAAGTATGTCCTCGAACAAGGGGCGCTGGCCGAGTATTATCCATATGGAACACGCGAGAGTCCAGATGTCAGCTGAGAAGGAAAGGCCCCGCTCTGGCTCAAATCGCGCTTCAGGGGGTACAAAGGACAGGGGTGCGTGCGAGGCACACCGATGCTCTGTTAAGGGTCTGTATGCCTCTCCAAAATCACCTAGCAAGACTTTAGATTCCGCGGATGAGAATTCCTCCGAGGCTTTTCCAAGCCAGATCGGAGGGACGACTCTAGATGGCACGGCAGATTCAAGGGGTTGACCGTCAAGACGACGAACTGGCACTGACGCGGGGGAACCGTACTTTTCGTATAGCTGCTCAATTGAGAGCTGGTTAAAATCAGCTGGGAGACGCAGAAGGATATTGCCGATGTGAAGATCTGATGTAGGAATTGTATTAAAGCATATGGTTGTCAAACTTATAAAAGGTGAAGATTTACCTCCGTGAACGACTCCTTTAGCATGGATGTACTCGACAGCCTGTACAAGTTGCACAATAAGTAAGCGTGCTGTCCTAGCCTGGAAGATGCGTCTATATGATCCGTCCTTCGCGCTAGAGACACTGCACATTGCTAGTGCTGTCACATAGCAAGGGTGGGTGCCATTGGGGCCGTGGAGGATGAATTTGTCTTGAACGGAGGGTATCATTGCCCTGCCTGGGTGGTCAAGTGGAGAAGAGTGATTGAGATAATTGAGGACATCAACCTCTCGAGTGTTTGACTCCGCCGTTCCAACTTTGACTGCCACATATTTATTAGACTGGTAGTCTCGGCAGAGCCAGGTTGTTGAATAGGTTCCGTAGCCCAGCTTGTGGGTTACTCGGTATCGAGACTGAAGAAAATCTCCTATCTGTATAGGGTGATATCCGCCAGGCTGGTACTTTTCAAGTTTCTCGACTTCTTCGATCGGTTCGTATTTGAAGGCGAGCGAATCAGAATCAGCGCTGGATGTGGAGTTCTGGGAAGCCATGGTCGACCTGAATCCAAGTCCACAAACAGGAGGTTTCCGAAAGTAAGGAAAGAAAGTTGACGAGGACAGTGTCTGGTGAAGACAGAGCTGATATATACAGCGTTGTTGATGAGCCCAGAGTGAATTGCGTGACCTGATTGTGAAGGCCATTACCAGAAGATGGGCGACTGCCAAATGATTAGGCAGCGAAAGGCTCGATCAATTCCCCCGGCACACAGCCATCACTTGAAAAGACTAAGCTTGCCTGCAGCCACGTTGTTCCAAGGTCGTTGTTGTATTAGATGCTTGATAGGGGATGAATTAGCGTGTAGGCTGACTTTGTCAGCACGTATGTGTGTCCATTGAAGGGGGCCCTGGGGCTATAAGCTGACTAATCACGGTTGTACGTGAAAGGAGACTTGGCTTCGTTCAAGCGACCCATTCTGGGGAGAAGCTAGACTCCCATTTGAAGTCGAATGGAAAGCCAGTGTGGCCCTCTGAGGAGGAATTAGACAGTGCACCGGAGATCGGATATGGACACCTTCCAAATGAAGGTAGTTCTAGAGTTTGAGTTACCGAAATACTTGGATTGGTCGACGGTGAAGGATTGATAGTTTTCTTGGACCAATTCTTTGCGAATTTCCTCGGCCGTACGAGGTAATCGTCGGGGTTCCTTTCGGACAGCGGATGACGCAGTAAGATGGCAGGGTGGTGGTTATAGAAGAGCCAGTCAAATATCAGAGTTCTCATATATTGTTATATGATTGCCTCACACGCGTCGGCAGTCAGCTTGGTAATCCGCCTGAAGATATTTCTAGCCTGTTTCCCATCCTAATATTTGGTGCCTTGTTGGAGGGAGTGTGACGCGAGCATGCTTTCTGCAAAAATAAAGTGCAGTGGAATGTGCATGTTCGTTGCCGTCTATTTGCCTTCGTGAAGCAAGCTGGCTTGGGCCCAGAATTCCAGATCTAGTCATCTTGTAAAAAGGCGAGCTGGTCATCGAGACACCCAGGCATCTGCTCCGTGTCCCAGTGAGCTACGGTATCTCGAAGCGCCTTAGCTATTCTGACATAATCCACCCTTCGCTGCCAAAGAAGCTCTTGCCCAGAAACTCTGCGAGGCCCTTCACGATGGAGACCTGAAGGATTTCCCGGAGTTTGGGGCTGAGGTAGCTTTGATAGTCTTTTGCCACGCGAACATACCCATTTGCATGCGTTGGCACAAATATTTCGTAGCGTTGATGGTGCAAGATCAATCAATGGTCTTTCCTCGGAATCTGGATCCTCGGGCCGACGCTCTCGAATTGAGCCAGCCAGATCGACTGCTTCGAGTGTGGCCTCCAAACTCTCGTACTCCGTACGAAGAGCAGTTGTCTCTGCACGGACTGTACCTCCATCACTAAAGCCGTATCGAGCAACACAGTCGTCGATTTTCAGGTAACAATTGATCTCGAATGCCCACTAAAACTGCACGGTGAACGTGTATTTGTCTGCTTGCTGGAATTGGAGTATATTTCCCACTGATGTGAGTTTCTTCTCGAAATTCGCCGGCTATATTTATTGGCCTTCGCAACTCTAAGAGAAGTAATTGAAACAAACGTGCAAGCCATGCAGGATGTTGGATGTTGGGGAGAGAGAGGCCATTATGGGTCTTTAGCTAGCACGCCGGTGTTGCTTTGTTGATGCAGGTATTGGTTTGAAGACAAAGACGTCTAAGTTCATTTGAAAACAAAGAGAAATTGGAGTCCCCGATGACTTATAAGTTCCAGACAGTATGTGTTTGCAATAAGGGGTAAGGATTACATGTACGCATAGCTGAGTTGAAATGAACGTTCCGAAATGGATTCTCCCCTTGGTATAGCCATGGCATACCTCTGTGAGTGTCGGGTACTGGTTGAGTCTGGTCATCACCCGCTAATTGATTCTCGTGCATCCATACAATCTGTACGCCAAAATGATAACTCGGCTGGCAAGGGACTACGAGGGAACAGACACATAATGCCTGTGAGGAGAGACACCGATATCGTAGTATTCCTAGTGAATATAGCTAAACCAGCCGAAAACCGTTTTGCATGATAACCTCTTCCAGTGGCGCAGTTCTGATATGGCGCCCAGGTGCATCTGTGAACTGGAAATTGCTTTCTAGGTCTCTGCCGGTGGACAAGGAACGAAGGAAGTCAAACACAGCAATGTGACCATTTTTCTAGGCCCAATCAACAGCAGTTCGGATCTCTAATTTGAGGGGAAGCCTCATGCTGGACCAAGAGCTTCACAGAATCCAATAGCCCCCTTCCAGCGGCATAATGCAGGGGCGCACCTATGCCACTATACATATAGAAGTAATACTCATCGCCACAGTTTTGATACATGATGTCGTTTACTGAATAGCCACGGTCTAGAAGATACTGAAGAACTTCTAGCCGATCATCCAGCTTACGCATTGCCGCGTAATACATCACTTGGCCATGCTTTAAAGACGCACCATAGTCGAGAAGGAGCTAGATTGTTGTGAATGGTGCCTCCTTAAATGCGATTGACAAAGGAGTGCGATCCGTATGTTCATAACACCGCCGATTAGGATCTGCCCCATAGGAAAGGAACCACTCTGTTAAAGCACTGTCATGGAAAGAGAATCTATGATAGGAAGTCGGTTAGAAGCCAATTAGGTATCTGTATGATGCGAACTTACGCTAGAGGTGTAGGTGTATCCTAGTCAACTAGTGCATTGATGTCCTATCCGTAGATAAGAAAAGCTTCTAAAGCTTGATATGACGTGTTCGTAGTGGCTTTTACAACGAGCTAAGAGTCCATAGGAACGTGGTTCGAGATAGGTGATGATCCAATGTTGGCCTATTCTCCACGGCACCCCCAACAATGATTGTCGTTGATCCTCTTGGGAATATGGCGGAGTTTTGTTGATAAAGTGTGATAAATCAGCCCATCAGCGTATCTAAATTTCGCAAACCGAGTCCTAGATCTGGGCTCGGATACGGCACAGGAGTAATATGCGCTAAAATGGCTCCGTATGGGGAGAACAGTGCAACAGCAGTGCAGCCATTGAGGTTTTGAGTTCCGATTGCACGTATCGCCCCCGCAAAAGGCGTAAAAGCAACATCGTTCATGTGAACTTCCCGAGTCCGCCTCTCTGCGATAGCATTGTAGAAGATAGACATATAGACAGCGCTGAAATGGCAAAAGAGAATATGAACAGGCTGACAGTGATGGTATTGCCTTTATTGTTTAGTCGTGTTCTGCTTTGACCGTAGAATGGGTATTTGCCGTTTTATAGACTAACAGCACAGATTCAAACAATTTCCAAATACAGTCCTATCAGTGTATAATGCGGCGGGTACGCGAGTCGATTGAGGTAACACCAAATATGTGCTAGCCAGCGACTGCAGGTGCCGTTCCAGATCGATGGGTGTTCTATGAGTAGACTGCAAATGCAGGTTCAGTGGATGAAAGCCCATTGGTTCTAATTGTCAGTGAATACGAGGATTAAATGATTGGACTGGACGTCATCCTTGAAATCCTACACTATTCCATATCGGTTAGATTCTCCGACACTGTCATAAGGTTCAACCAAAGCGGAATAGCTTATGCACACCTTGATATGCCCCATCCGTTTCGGTTCAATTCCCTGACAGCGTCAAAAGTTTCGACAAAATTGGAAAAAGTGTCTGGACTACAGTCCTTATCTGGTTCTGGAATCTGGAACCTTAGGTGGGAATTTGCGATTAAACTATGGAAAAAGCCCATTTCAGGTCTGGATGGGCCTCAGTTTCTTAAATAACGGCGAGTCCAAAAAGAGCCAAATTGCTTTACCCCCAAAACAAAAAAACCACTAGCTCAGCAACCAGTAGCCATTCCCGAGTCATCGGTGTCTTAGTACACAATCTATGTAAATTATCACTATTTACTCACTGGGGTCTACGCAGCAAAGCTTACAAGCGTTCACATGTTCGTCTTCCAAAAACCTCCCTCGCATGCAATGTCACCAGTAGTGTATCTCAAGATTTTGTTCCCGTTGAGGGCCGATAATGGCTCCATCATCGGTCGGGCACGATACTACCAAGTCCCACTTCATACTTACAATCACATAGTGGGATGCAACCGAGCCAACGCAGAATACCTTCACATTTACTAATAGGGATGTAATTGCCGACCTTGCTGAAGCCAATGGCCAGAACCTCAGATACCATAATCTGGTCTGGTATAGCCAGCTACCAAGCTAGGGTGGGTCTCTCTTCATATCTATAATGACCCTTGCTGATCATGGTTGAACAGTCACCAGTGGCACTTGGACCAATGAGACACTGATCGCGGCTCTAAAAAACCATATCACCAATGTAGTCACTCACTAGAGAGGAAAATGCTATGCGTGGGACGTTGTCAACGAAGGTATGTCTAATGAACACTCTAGGTTATTTCAGAATCTATTCGATGGATATGAGTTGAGCAGGTCTCAATGAAGACGGTACATATCGTGAAAGTCTATGGTATGAGACCATCGGCGAAGCCTACATCCCCATCGCATTCGCCGCAGCCGCAGCCGCAGATCCCGACGTTAAACTCTACTATAATGATTACAACATCGAGTACGCTGGGCCAAAAGCCACAGGTGCACGAAGAATTGTCAAACTGATCAAGTCATACGGAGTCAAAATCGATGGCGTCGGCCTGCAAGCCCACTTTACCGTCGGTAGCACTCCAAGCAAGTCCGCACAAGCCAGCAACATGGCTGCGTTCACTGCCCTGGGTGTCCAAGTTGCTATCACCGAGCTGGACGTTCGCATGACTTTGCCCTCGACAGATGCTCTTTTCGCCCAGCAGTCAACAGACTACTTCAACACTGTCGCTGCATGTGTTGAGACAAACGGCTGTGTCGGTATCGCTATTTGGGATTGGACAGATAAATACTCCTGGGACTTTGGTACCTTCCTGGACAAGGAGCTGCATGTCCGTGGAATGCCAATCTTGCGAAGAAGCCTGCCTACGCCGGTATTTTGACTGCTCTGGTCTAGCTCCAGTGCCTCGACTGGTATTGTCCAGCATTGGGGCCAGTGCGGTGGCCAGGGCTGGACCGGGGCGACGACTTGTGCTAGTGAATATACCTGCACGTATCCCAATGACTATTACTCGCAGTGCTTGTAACTAGGAACTCTAGGGCACATCGCCGAAAGCTTATCAGGTTAAATTTTACCGGAGACTTTCCATGGAACAAGGTTTGTTTTACTGCTTCAATGGACTTAGCGTATTCGGCACTATTGCCCAGGTGTGCTGTCGGGTAGGGATATAGTGACACTCATAAAAGGACATAAATTTTTCTCGTGGGTCATGATATAAGGGGACTCGTGGCGTTAGCTCAATTATCGTAGTAAGGGAACCCATAAATATCCATGTTCTCTCCGAAGGTCTCTGGTCCGGGTTGCTCTGTATCAGTGACAGGGAGCCCCGGCCGTTGCAAGCCTTGAAGGCTATCATATCCCTCTGGCAAGAATGGCTGAGAGCCCACAAAAACAGAAGGATAGTATGGGACAGGAGCAGAACTGTCACTTGCAGATGGACCTACTTCGACAAACGCGCGTTTTCTCTTCAGGTCCTGTGGTGACAATGGAAGAGTATGTTCGAAGCCGGGGTGTATCGGAAGTTCCTGGTGTATATACTGCGAGGGAGTTGGAGCGGCGACTCGAGGGCTCGGGGGTATATTTGTCGGCATTTCCACGCTGGCTGCAAGTAGAGGCTGTTGTATGTTGCTGCTGCGTAAAGGACCGCAGAGTATACTTGCAGTCTCTTTGTTCGGCTGTCGGCTAGCATCCTCTTCTGTCGGGGTACTTTTTCTGCTGCGCTCTCCCTGGCCAACAGGGGCCTCCACCGTGTCTGGGAGGTTCGCTCGTAATATGGATACCGTGTTTGTCCCATCTGCCGCAAGTCAGTTTCCTGGGCTCCAATACACTACACGGCATGGGCACGTACCGGTCGCTCCATCGAGGAACTTTTCCTCCGCTTCTCTGACCTCATATAGTTCATCCAAGAGCTGTAATCGCTCGGCTGGGGATATTTGACGGCGAATGGACTGTTCTGCTTCTTTAAGTCTTCGGGCGGTGACTCCGTTGCTAATGCGCAGTTCGCAAAGGATATGAACTAAGAGTCTGATGCGTTCTTTTTGACAGGTCAGCAATGCTCCATCGTGACTGGAAGAGGCAGTAATTCATTACCAATTTTGGGAAGATGGTCCGGCTCGCGATGGCTCACCCCAGTCGGCCACCACGGTGGCTTGGTCGCATCTGGCTCAAGTTGCTGGGTCCTGCCAGCAACTATCTTTCGGCCGTTGTACGGGTAGTTGACCTGCTTGCGAGGCTCCACGAGCTTGACGTAGGCCTTGGCTATGACTCGGCAATTTGTTTGCTGTAGGTTTTGGAATACCTTCTCATAGTATCCGCGCAAGAGATCGGTGTCTTTGACGGAGATTGTGGTTTTTTGGTTGCCGAGACTCAGTTCTTCGTTCCAGGGCTTTTTTCTGCGCTGCTGGACTTGCGTGGGCCATGGCTCCTGTTGACCAGGCCACAACGCAGGTTGGACTGGGGCCCCATGAGGCATCAGCACTCTGGGCGGTCCGTCAACCCCATGAACTTCCGCACCATGAGGCGTATGGCTTATTTGGGCCAGGAGAGCAGGCTGTTCGCTTGGTAGTATTGAGCGAGTTGCTGTTTGCGGGCCTGGCTCAACTACTCTTGGTCAGAACACCGTCCGGGTCCGCATCCCGGTTGCATCCAGGTATGTGACTTACGTTGGGAATGTGACTGGTCACTGTCTCTCGATCTCGCCACGGCTCTTAGAAATTCATTGGTGACTCGGGGAGATAGAATGGTCTCTCTGCTATCAGCGATCGAACGCGATGCTTCATGACACAGATTGCCATCTCGGTCAATGTAGATAAGGGCAAAGTGCGGATAGGTCAACTCGCCCTGCTGATTTCGATTTTGCCTCGACATGGTCGCTGGCCTCTGTATCCGTCAGTTTCCCCTTCTAAGGCGGCGGTCAAGAGACAATGATTGTACCATGCAGCCAAGGCTCCTCGATTCAGGACTCAAATCAACTTTGTATGGGGAGTATGGACCGAATGATTCCCAGCAGCCAACAGCAGAAGACAAGCAAGGCTTACAGTCAGAGAGCATATTTGAAGAGGCCGCAGAAAAGCACGAGGCGCTCTGAAAGAGAGTAGGACAATCGCTAACCACTTTGTTCCCTCCAGGCCGAGATTTATAGACGACTAGCTCAGCCACCGGTCCTCCTGTGGCGTACAGAGAGGCTTTAGAAAGTGCGGAGAATCTAGCCCCAGGCAGAAGAGAAATTGTGCGAGATGTAGAGCCGGGATTTGCAGCAAAATACAGTCCTGAACGCAGTCGGGCCGCTAAACCCACGCATTACATAGCGTGTTTTTCGTGTTTTTCCGGAAAGATTTTCCTTAGCGTCGGTCCTGCAAGTACAGGAGCACCAATTTTAGTTTCGGAGATGCAGAACGTTATGGAACCCCACACATCGCGTGTTTTTCCGTTCTGTTATTGAAAACGCGATCGTTTTGGCACATACTCCAATGGAGGGAGAAGCACAATGGGGGCCATTGTTTTGACATCTTATTGGAAGCATTGTTCTATCGGTCAGCTAGATACTAGCTCGAGGCACTCTACTCAAATCAGAGTGTTGCTAGACCAAAGGATTACGAACGCTTTCCAGTTATACCGCAGGGCCATTTGAGACGGTAAGGATCCTCTGCTCATGCTTTTTCAATGTCTGACGGCCTCGATTCCTATTTTTGGCTTCCTGCATAGGGATGCAGCACCTAGCAGAGCTCACAACCCCGTCTATGTTCAACTGCCAACCATCTTTTAACTTTAGGATGTCAACCCGATTCCGGCAGGCTAGGGATCCCGCGTGCTGTGGACCGTGAAATGCAGCCTAGACAATTCCTGTGCGCTGCTTGAGTCATGTGTATCGGGCTTCACAACGTCCGCACGATGTCGGTGAAAGTAAGTACATAGAAGTACGACGTTCTACTATGGACTAAAACATAAATCGGTGCGAACTGGTCCACGTCTTTGTGCCCGAGCGCATGTCAACTTTAGATCTGGATGTACGATACCCGTGTCAATCCACATGGCCCCAATCTTTTCGTGACCTTCCTTGTAATCATTTTCTTTTCTTTTTTTTTTTTTTTTTTTTTTCTTCGGTCTAGTCCAGGCTTTGTAGCCTTGGTTGTTTTCGGGTCTGTTGCCGATCTGATCCACTGCCCTGGGTTAAACCCTCGTTTCATCAATGGATCAATGGCAATGGAAAAGATACAGTATGTAGATATCTTTCAGCGGAATCTCTCCGAGTACATTGTGTATATGTGTATACCACTACACACTACGTTTGAGCTACTTAGGGGGCAATAGATGAACCACGTAAATGTGTGAACCCCTCGTAATCTCCAGGAATCAATCCCTGCTAGGGATAGGATAACCCCCTGGTTCAAGAGAACCGTGGGTATAGACGCCACTGTGTGGCTGAGCTGGTCGACTGTCGATCACGTTTCCAAATTGGTCGATCGTTGCCACGGACATAAGTACGTAAGGTGGGATCCAGTGCTGGCTTGTTCGGTTCCTCGGCGGGTCGGCTGCACTTAGGCCTACTGTAAGATCCTGAGTTCGTGGGAATCCCATACATGATCATTGCAGCCCTGTAGTGTGTTGCCTTCCTTCCTTTTTCCTTTTCCTTTTTTGAGCTTCGAGTGTTATTCTCGAGTATTATTCTGTTCTTCGCGTTATTTTCGAGCGTTATTCTCGAGCCTTGAGGGGGGGAAAAGAAAAGAGGAGTTCACCTTCAGCTCCCCGATCCACCGTTCAAATCCCGAACTCAGGTCATCGCCGATGTGATGTCACTAGTTTGTGAGTCTCGATGAGAGAACCGTTAATCTCGGAGAAACTCGAGGCCGCCAGTACATAGCCGAATCGTGGACGGATCTGTGGATCAGTATTTCGCCAGGACTGAGATCTTGCCTTGGATCTCATTACCGGAGAATTCATGCCAACCCAGGCGCCTTTTGGCCCTCCGGCATGCAGATCATCCTATTCTGTACGTGGGCCGTTGCTTTTCGTAAGGCTTTTGATAGAGTTTGGATGCATCGTACAAGATCGGCTCCGCTGTGACACGCCCCTCATTACGCACATTAGACCTCCCATGTGCCTCGGCAGTTCACATATTAGTTTTGTTACGGTTCGCCTTTCATTATCACGCTCAACCTAAGAGATAGTCCTCAGTACGTGTTTCAACTACATACTGCAATGCAAAATACGAAAGTGAAGGAGAATGAGAGAATGGCGATGCACAGTTTCGACATGCTATGGAAGAATTAGTTGCCTCTGTACCCAGCTTGTCGACTGATCAAGGCAACGAGCCGCACGTCTCTGCCTGATCGGAGATGGAACTCCAAAGTCTCAGCATGGCTAGCTGAAATCCTAGAAATGCCTGGACTCAAGTACATACATACTCGTGTAATTGTGCAAGGAAAGGATCTTCTACTTGCATTTCCTGGAAACTGGGATACATAATCAGGTCCATCCAAAAAACGGGCTGGTGGCGTTTCAACGATATTTGACGGCCCACTGTGCCCTTGGCGAGCTGCAAGATGCGATGTCCGCTCCAGATAACTCCCGTGACTGTGGGTCTTTTTGTAAGATAACGGGCACCGCCACTCGTATTATCATGATTCATGACCATTGCAGGTTGCAGATTGCAGATTGCAGATTGCAGATTGCATCGAAAGTATGAAGCCCCCAAGTGGCTATTTCGGCAGTGTCAATTGATCAGGGACGAATGTCTCACCTCCAACCATGTTTTGTTCGGAGTCGCCGTGTGGTCAAGCGCCGTCGACTGGTCATTTTGTTACTATAGTCGATGAGTATAGGCATAAGGAAATCTACAAACTTCCTAGTTTGATTGCCACTTTTCCCTCTAGGTCTTGTTCGACAACATTATATTGACAGGGACAAATGCCTTAGGTCACGCTCATGCCATGAATAGGGTAAACGACAGAAAATACGTTTCATCTACGCCACAACGCCACATCTCAGACCTATGTGAGGCGCAGCAGCTGGGGCTGAGAGGGTGAGCAAGGGACACACAGCAAAAGATCAAGTTAAACTTTCGCTGTGAACTTCCACGTGTTTTGATGTTCCAAAGAGGAATAGCGGTAAGATCACATGCAAATATACTGTGTAATTATAATACAGCGGATTGCCACGCATGAGCCTTTGGTCACCGCTCGTATACTCGTATATTACACGTCTACACCCGTGACTCACTACTTGTTCCCTCGCTCATATCTTTACTTTTCGGTGCTTTGATCAATTGTGTCGAAGAATCTCGCATCCAACGACCACACCCAATCGTCGCTATTTCCCCTCCTCAAAGCATTAAGTCCAGCCGGCGTCAAATAATCATCGGCCAACGGGCCCAGTCCCCACTCAAACCGAAAAGGCTCCGCTGCATTAGCCCGTCCGCCCACGGCTGATCACTCTGAATCCGGACCACACCCACCAAAATCTGTCGTTGCTCCGAGTGTCAACGAGGAGGCTGATCGCACTCACCCCCCTGCCTTTCTCTGATCACTGAGCCAATCATCGTCCCTGATTTTCAAGATCCCTTTTGACGCTCAAGTCTCCGGCTCACTTCTGCGATCCCGCCCATCCCTGGATTCCCGTCAAGATCCAACACCTGATCTTCCCTTCGCACTTCCGTCCGTGCGACGTGCGTAATCCAGGCGTCTGTCCCCCTCCAGTCGCTTCCCTAGATTCATAGAAGCGCGACAGGGTCAGACCAAAAAAGGAAAAAAGGAAACGGGATCTAGCGGGCCAACCCTGACGCGCCGGCCCCTTATCACCAATAGTCGGCACTGTGATGGGCACGCCTTATTACACGATGGACCCCAATGCTGGCTTTCCTGCTGGCTTCCCCGTCCCGACCCAGAGCCCCCAGAACCAAATGGCTTTCTATCCGAATTCGATACCCCAGTACCCCCAGTCTAAGACACCGCAACAGCCTGGACAGCAGCAACATTCCTTTGGCGCCATGCCAATGCAGCCAGGCGGTCCTGGTGGAGCTATGATGCCCTCAGGCTTTCCCCAACAGTCGTCTGGTACGCGGTTTCCCCCCTTTTCCCCCCTTTCTATGATTAGTCCAGCACACCTGTCACCTTTCAGCGGGCTCGACCTGTTGCTCTAGAAGCTCCCAGTGGTTAAAAAGCACAGTCCACCTGAGGCTTAAGATAGGGCTGAAACTATCCACCACCTATCTCCTCACGGAACGTACTTGCTTGGTCCCCCGCTGGAGCTCTGCAGCTCCAATTGTCGTCGTTGATGGCGCGAGTTATCGCTTCGACCTTGGGCTTGGCGATCCCGGCCGCTGCAATTCGCCCGTCCTGGTCTTAATCTGCAGTCGACGGTGTCTCGGGTGGCGAGCCTATCGCTGATTAACGTGGAATTTGACCGCTAATGTCACAGCAGCACCGATGGAAGCTTTCTCGTCGCCGTTCAATCAGCCCGGCGTCCCCACGTCGATGCCTCAGTACTCTCAACCCGGCACCACCCCGAGCCAACCCTCCGCTGTCCAGCAGACCTTCAACCAAAATATGGCTACTATCAATGCCAACATGCTCGCCAACCAGTCGAAGCCCCCGCAGATGAACCCCCAGATGAACCCCCAGATGAACCCCCATATGAATTCTCAGATGAATTCTCAGATGAACTCCCAAATGAACACGCCTCAGACCACCCAGCCCGGGACTCCTGTCCAGGCTCATGCTCATGCTCAAGCTCAGGCCCAGGCCCAGGCCCAGGCTCAGGCTCAGGCTCATGCTCAGGCTCAAGCGCAGGCTCAGGCTCAGGCCCACGCTCAGGCCCAGGCTCAGGCTCAAGCTCAGGCTCAGGCTCAGGCTCAGGCTCAGGCTCAGGCTCAAGCTCAGGCTCAGGCTCAGGCTCAGGCTCAAGCTCAAGCTCAGGCTCAGGCTCAAGCGCAGGCTCAGGCTCAGGCTCAGGCCCAGGCCCAAGCAGCAGCACGCGAGAAGGCCCGGGTAAGCATCCTTCTGGAGATCAACTCGACACTACTGCAAGAGGTAGTGAATCTACAAGCGGCTGGGAAGGCAGGCACTGCACCTACCGCGGACGCGAATGCAGAGCAGGGTGACGCTCCCAAACCCACACCACAGAAGCCGAGCCAGGAATACATTGAATGCATGCGACGGTTGCAAGCCAACCTGGCGTACCTTGCAGCGATCGCGGAGCGAGCGAAGAAACCGGGTGGTGCGGTTCCCCAGGCGCCAGCTATTTTGACCGCTCCCACGAGCGTGCCCGCCGTCAACGACTTGTACAGCAAGCTGAACGAACTGTTTCCGCGCTCGAGTCAAGGCGGTACACCTCAGAACCTCAGCCCGGGAATGACTCAGGGTAACGGTGGACCCAGTCCTTCACCTGTGTCGGAGTCAGTGATCTGAAGGCCGGAACTTGGTGCCGTATCTCTTCCTTGTTGGGGGAAACGACTTCAGATTTAGATTATCTCCGACCCCCATCCGCCGGTCATGCGGACAAATCCGGACTCATGTGTCCCCCTGCTGCAGAAGCCCAGGACGGCGCCTCCCGCGCAGCTCCCCGCTCTCCCACCCGGTTTGTGTTACTACACGAACACATGCCCTGGTAGCTATGGCCTGTCTGCCACCACCAAGTAGTCCCAAGCACCAATTTAGCCGCCGGGTGTCCATTTGAAGGGGCACCGGGCACAGGAACCTTGACGGACTTGGGAACATAATTGTATCCTACGATATTCAGCCCATGGAAATCCACTTTATCCCGATCTCTAAGTCGCCTATACGTATATATATGATCAAATTATGTAGATGTCATGCATAACTAGTTATAGATAGCAGACCAAGAAGATCGTCGCGTGGCTACGCCAAATGATCGCATCGTGTGAACATCCACCACCCAATCAGCGCCTCTTCTCCACTCCGCCTCATCCCAAACGCGAAGCTAACTTCCTTGCGACTGGCGTGCGAATGTCTTTGTTGGTGTGCAGATGCCTTAAGCTGTCTGCATCTACTACTGCGCGGTGTGTTGCTCCTGCTTTGCGTTTGCCTTCTCCGCCTTCCCACCATCGCCGTTTCTCCCGCCAAATCTCTTCGTTCCAAGTTCCTCAGGCTCCGTCCTTCCTCCGAGCTCGCCTTTCCTCCCGGTCGCCTCTATCGATTGCTCGGAATATGGATTCCAGTGGTCACATTGGTGCTAAGCGCAAGCGCAGTGCTGTCGCCGGTGCTGGGGAGCGGCCGGTCAAGCACCTCAAGCCCGAGGGCTCGGCGCTAACCCCCGGAGACTCAACCCCGGCCAATGGAACAGTATATGATATTGAGGAGGGGGATGATACTGGCCTTGTGATGGCTGTTGGTCCTGCACAAGCAGACTCGCCCGAATGGCAGGCCACGATCGAGTCGGTGGTCAAGAGTGTCGTGTCTATCCATTTCTGCCAGACCTGCCCATTTGATACCGAGCTATCAATGAGCAGTCAGGCGACTGGTTTTGTCGTTGATGCGGAGCGCGGATACATTTTGACGAATCGACATGTGGTGTGCGCTGGTCCGTTCTGGGGATATGTCATCTTTGATAACCACGAAGAGGTAAGTCTTCCCAGCAGGTAGTGTGAAGCATTTTTGACCGGTGATTAATTGGTATCTTTTCAAAAACGATAGTGTGACGTTCGTCCAGTCTATCGGGACCCCGTTCACGATTTCGGCATTCTTCAGTTCGACCCCAAGGCCATCCGATACATGAAGCTCACCGAACTCAAGCTTCAGCCAGACGCAGCTCGAGTCGGCGCTGAGATTCGCGTGGTGGGTAACGATGCAGGTGAAAAGCTGAGCATTTTGTCCGGTGTGATCAGTCGATTGGACCGTAATGCACCGGAGTATGGCGAAGGATACAGTGACTTCAACACCAACTATATTCAGGCTGCGGCTGCTGCCAGTGGAGGTAGTTCCGGAAGTCCTGTCATTAATATAGGCGGCCACGCCGTAGCTTTGCAAGCTGGCGGTCGAGCTGATGGCGCTGCAACCGACTATTTCTTGCCGCTGGATCGCCCGCTTCGTGCCTTGGAATGCATCCGTCAGGGCAAGTTTGTCACTCGAGGCACCATTCAGACTCAGTGGCTTCTCAAACCTTTCGATGAATGCCGTCGTCTCGGCTTGACTCCGGAGTGGGAGGCAGCTGTGCGTAAGGCAGCGCCCACCGAGACCAATATGCTCGCGGCTGAGATTATCCTGCCCGAGGGACCTGCAGATGGCAAGATTCTTGAGGGAGATGTGTTGTTACAGGTGAATGGAGAGCTCTTGACCGAATTTGTTCGTCTTGACGACATCTTGGACTCCAGTGTGGGTAAGACAGTCAAGTTGCTGGTACAAAGAGGAGGACAAAACGTTGAGGTAGAGTGTGAGGTCGGTGACCTTCATGCCATCACCCCTGATCGATTCGTAACTGTGGCCGGGGGTACTTTCCATGATCTTTCATACCAGCAGTCTCGACTTTATGCCATTGCCACCCGCGGAGTATATGTGTGTGAGGCAGCTGGTTCTTTCAAATTGGAAAATACCCTGTCAGGGTGGATCATTGATTCAGTCGACAAGCGTCCAACTCGAAACTTGAATGAGTTTGTCGAGATCATGAAGATCATTCCTGATCGCTCGCGAGTTGTCATCTCCTATCGTCATATTCGAGACCTCCACACCAAGGGGACTAGTATCATCAATGTCGATCGTCACTGGCATCCGACGATGCGCCTAGCTGTTCGCAATGATCAAACCGGTATCTGGGACTTTTCGGATCTCGCCAAGCCCATTCCTGCCGAGGCACCAATTCCGCGAAAAGCGGATTTCATTCAGCTAGACGGTGTGAGCCAGCCAGCTGCTGCACAGATTGTCCGCAGCTTCGTACGGGTCTCTTGCACTATGCCCCTGAAGATCGATGGATATCCTCAGTCCAAGAAGACAGGTTTCGGCCTGGTGATTGATGCCGAGAAGGGTCTGGTCGTGGTGTCGAGGGCGATTGTGCCCTATGATCTCTGTGACATCAATATCACGGTCGCCGATTCGGTCATCGTAGGTGCCAAGGTCGTTTTCCTGCACCCGCTTCAAAACTACAGTATAATCCAATACGACCCCAAGCTTGTGGATGCACCTGTGCAAAGCGCCCGACTCAGCACCGATTATATCAAGCAGGGACAGGACACCATCTTTGTGGGCTTCAACCAGAACTTCCGCATCGTTGTGGCCAAGACGGCCGTCACCGATATCACCACTGTCTCGATCCCTGCCAATGCGTCCGCTCCCCGCTACCGCGCCATCAACCTGGATGCTATCACTGTTGATACTGGACTTAGTGGACAGTGCACCAATGGTGTATTGATCGGAGAGGACGGTGTGGTGCAGGCTCTGTGGCTTAACTACCTCGGTGAACGCACGCCCAGTTCTCACAAGGACGTTGAATACCATCTTGGTTTTGCCACACCGTCGTTGCTTCCCGTGACTTCCAAGATTCAGCAGGGTGTCACTCCGAAGTTGCGCATCTTGAACATGGAAAGCTATGTCGTGCAAATGAGCCAGGCGCGCATTATGGGTGTCTCCGAGGAGTGGATTCAGAAGGTCGCGCAGGCTAACCCCTCACGGCATCAACTCTTCATGGTGCGCAAGGTCGACTGTGCCCCGGCGACTTTTACTGCCACCAACGGCATCGACAACTTCCAGGAGGCCGATATCATTCTAACTCTGGATGGTCAACTCATCACTCGCGTCTCGGAGCTGGACATGATGTATGAGAAGGAAGTTCTGGATGCTTTGATCGTCCGAAATGGCCAGGAGATGCGCATTCGAGTACCGACCGTTCCTACGGAAGACCTTGAAACCGACCGGGCTGTTGTCTTCTGCGGTGCTGTTTTGCAGAAGCCCCATCACGCTGTGCGGCAACAAATCTCCAAGCTCCACAGTGAGATCTATGTGAGCGCGAGAGTAAGTATCGTCCTTCTGACCTTGCGTTGGCGTGTATAGCTAACGACGTCTATAGAGCCGCGGTTCTCCTGCCTACCACTATGGTCTCGCTCCCACCAACTTCATCACTGCTGTCAATGGTGTCTCAACCCCCAACCTTGATAGCTTTGTCAGGGAAGTTCGCCAGATCCCGGACAATACCTACTTCCGTCTCCGTGCCGTTACCTTCGACAACGTGCCGTGGGTAGTGACCATGAAAAAGAACGATCACTACGTAAGTGACTACTAAATGGCCCTAATGAACACATATGCGCAGCCCTAACGTCTTCATCTCCAGTTCCCAATGTCCGAGTATATCAAAGATCCATCCGTTTCTGCGGGCTGGCGCACCATTTCCCACGATAAAACCGTCGACAAGCTCGGTATCTCTTCCGACGCTGCGAATCTTAACCCCGACGCGATGGACGAAGATTTCGAGGGTGGAGCTAGTGACATGGAGCCCGACATGCAGTAGATAGACCTGACTAGATTTGGTCTTCTTGGTATAACCTATTTGTGCCCTTGTATAATATTCGGATTGGTGGCGACTAGGTCGGGCTGGTTTAGGGTTATTGTTTGATCACTGGTTCTCTTCCAGGTGGCTAGAAAGAGGCCCGGTATAAAATCATTTCATATGTGCATGAAGACTGGCCATTCCAGGGTTATACCTCTATCTCCTGCTCTGCGCTTTTATCATGGTGCCTGTAAAATCTGGTGTGCCATCCCCAGGGCCGTCTAAACTTATTGTCGCTTCATTCCAATGTTGGAGCTTTTTGGTTTCGGACGATTATATATTAGAGCCTGCTGTTCCAAACCCATATAAGGTTGCGGGTACCTTGAGCTTGCCCACGACCTCTGAACTAAGTACATCAGACAAAAAAGGGAAGATTCAGGATGCGAGGGCCTTAGAAATAAATAGACGATAAATTGAATAATGCAAAAATAGAATTCAAAAGAAAAATCTTTGAGAAAGAAAGTTTGTAGTTTAGACCTCTCATGAGCACTAGGCAAAAAGCAAAATGAATTGCATCATCCGTGAATCGAACACGGGCCTCGTCGATGGCAACGACGAATTCTACCACTAGACCAATGATGCTGGTTCATGTAGTGAAGGTGACATTGACGTTCTATAAGCCAGAGCAGACACCTGTTGCCTCCCTGGTTGCTACCACAATTGAGGATTGTAATGGTCATCGTGGAATAAAGAAATATCCAAGATTACGCCTCGAGTGCCATTTGAGTAAATATAAACATAATGAGAACAGCCCCAAGTAAAAGTCCAATTAGGTAATAGCCATATGCATCAGTGGATGTGTATCCGACTGCGGTCTAATATCGGAGCAATAGACATCTCGACTCGAAATGTAAAAATACTACATCGAACACCGATAAATTAAGCCCCCCAAACACCAAGAACACCGTTTCTGCAAATAAAAACTCCACGGCCGCCACTGTCACCGTTCATCCCTGTACGGAAAGCTTCAATATCCAGTACACGGCCCAGCCGTCTATGAATTGAAGGACCATCCGCCGTTGAGCCGCAGCCGTTGCCGCTCTGCAAGGTCTCTCCGGATCTCCTCCTGGGTAAGTCCGTCCGGTCCATTCCAGTTGGCACTGCTGGTACGGTCGCGGTATTTCTTAACCTTCTTGTCGGCTTTGAAAGTTTCCTCCAAGGAGAAGGGCGCAATAGGACCGAAGATCGAGTCTACTTCCATACCGTCCTGCTGACGCAGGATACCCTCCAGCGCCTTGGGCTGGGCCCATTGAGGTACGGGGAACATCTCAGAGTCCGAGTCGTCCTCGTCCTCGCTGTCCGTGGCAATTTCAGGAAGGTGGATGCTCTCACCACTCGGGTATTTCGGCGACGGCTTGGCCACGGGCGGTGGTCGCTGAGCGGAGCTAGGTGCAGCCGGCTTCTGCGCAGGTGGCGGTGCGTGATTTGGCTCGGCGAACGGAATCTTGCCGGTCGCGTATTTGGAGATTTCCCCAGGGTGAAGGGGCCGCTGAGGCTGAGCATACTTTGAAGGTGGTTGACCCATGCTGGAAAGTCCAAACATAGACGGGGGCTGTCCAGGCCTCGAAGTTAATAATCTGTCCATTGGGAGTTGTCATGAAAAGATATAAGGGCATACCTTGCGAGCACCAGACTGGCGAATCGGCGGCTGCATCGGAGGCCGCACGGTCTGCATAGGGTTGTGTTCATCATTGGTCTTGCGTCTCTTGAACTCACCAGAAGCCTGCACATTACTAGGCTTGGTAACAGCCGGACGTTGACCAGCCTCCTCGTCCTGGGGTCTCTTGGGCGGCTTGGCTGGGTTGGGAGGGGGTGGGTTGATTGGTCGATACTGCTGGGTTGATGCCAAACGAGATGGAGGCCTTGACGCTCCCAGATCATTCCGCTGAGCGTGCTGTAACATCGGGCCCTATGTCTCGTTAGCGATATTATCAAAACGCCCACAGAGCGGCCTACATACCTCATTGATGGCCTGGTGACTACCCTGCCTCTCGTGCTTTCGGGCATTCTCCAGTCGTCGCTTCTCAATAGCTTGCATCTGAGCAGCCTTCTTGGTGTCTTCCTGAGCGGATCGCTCTCGGCGTTCTCTCTCAGCTTCGGCACGGCTCTCAGCACGGCTCTCAGCACGACTGCGCATCTGTTGCCGACGGGCTTCCTCCTGTTGTTGCTGAGCAGCGCGCTTGCGTTCCTGCTCACGCTTTTGCTCCTCCTTTCGACGCTCATCTTGTTCCCTCTTTCGGTCGCTCGCGAGCTGAGCCTTTCGCTGCGCTTGCGTTTGACTTGAAACACTGCTCTTGAAGCTGCCCGTGGAGGAAGAGGTCTGAAGTGACTGGTTGCTGGCCTTCTTCTTCAGAGTTTCCTTGGGCATGGGAGCAGGGACAGGTGCAGATGCAGGGACAATTGCAGGTGCAGGTGCACTTGTCTCCTGAACGTTCGAAACCGAAGATGAGGGCATTGGCATTCGAGAAAGTGTACTTCCCACACGAATCGAGACCGGCTGGGGCTCGGGTTTTTGGACCGGTTCACGGGTGGGCTTAGGGCGACGATCATTTTGCTTGAGCTGAGGAATGGAGTATTTGGAGCTCTCATGGGTCGACTCAGGCTTATGAGGCTGTTGTCGCTGCGACTGTGTCGACTTCTGGGATGCTCGCTCGTCCGGCTCCACAGACGATTTATCTTGAGCAGCCTTGAGTTGCTGAGCTCGCTGTCTCTCCTGCTCTCGGATTTTGTCCTGTCGTGCCTCTTCTTGTTGGCGCTCCTCACGCTCTTCGCGATCCTCGCGCTCCTTCTGTAGACGTTTCTCTTCCTTTTCGGTAGAGCTCCGTGTCCGTCGGGCCTCTTGACGTGGCGGACTAGATATCTGGCGCAGCTGAGTTTCTCCGTGATCATCTTTATCATCGACTTCAGCGCTTACAAAGCCGCGAGACTGAACTCGCGGCTGCTCGGGAGACGAATTGTCCAGTTTTCCTGTACTTCCGGTGCTGCTAAACAAGCCCTTGGCAGACTTCATGATCGATTGGAGTCTCATCTTTGAAGCACTTAGCGGCCCATCGAGGCGTCTAGGAGATCCAGTAGGAGTGGTGGAGACAGCAGCATTCGACACGGATGCACTTTGCTGGTGACCATGGGGGCGAGGAGAGGCGATAATTGAAGCTGCCGTTTTAGGACGCTCTGACTCTCCAGCATGCCGCTTCTTCTCCGGCAAATCGTCTTTCTTTGCGACCGAGGGGACTTGATCCACATCGAAGAGGTTTTCCATAACGTCCGTGGTCTTGCTCTTTGCAAGGATCGGTCGGCTAGGCGAGCCCAAAGGCTTGATCCAGTCGTCCTCGTCACCCGCTATTGCCTCCTGTGCCACGGCTTCACGCGTCTTCCGGTTGGAATCTTGATTCATCTCTGGCCTGGAGGCTGGCAAGTCCGGATAGGCTACCTGACCAGCAGACTGACCAGCAGATAACCCAACTACGGATGGAATTGACTTTCCGGGTCGAGACGGATGGTGTTTGCCGAGCATACTGATCCTTTCATGGAGACTTTGCGTAGACTTCTTGTTGTGCATCTTGCTGGCCTGATCCATATCTATGTGCACACTCGGATCTTTCTCATCATCGACATCCATAGAGCCGGAATCGGCGACGTTATCATCAGATGTGGCCTGAGTCATTCTGTGGCCTCCAGTCTGTCGCCCAAAGTAGCTGAGGCGGTTGGTATTGTTGAGCTTGGGAAGATCAATGTGACTAGTACGAGAGAGTCTTGAGCCTCCCATACTCTTGGTAAGAGGTTCCCGCGCAGGGAGAGAGGCGAAACTCAGACTGCTCTTTCGCACTGGCAGCCTTTCGGGAGTAGAACCGTCCGAGGGAGACCCGATATCGTCGATATCGTCGAGAATGGCGTCTTCCTTCACGGGGTCTTCCATCTCCACATCCTCATTCTGGGGTTCTTGCGCCTTGGAAGGCTCAGCGACCGGGACCTTCTCCGAGACAGGGTTGGCATTTGAAGTCGGCTCGTCAACCTTTTGCGTCTTGGTCTTCTGTTGAACGGCCGTTTCCTCTTGTTGCTTTGGCTTTGGCTGTGTCTTGGATGTAGGTGCGCTGTTCACCTCAGGCTCCACATGATTGGTCTTAGCTTCCTTGGAACGGGTAGCACGTTCTTGCCTCGGGGTTGAATCCGTATTGACCGGCTCAACAGTTTCACCGCGGGCACGAACGTTCTCCTGCGCAGAGTGGAACGAGTCGTCTGCTGTCTGCTGACTGACGGAGACATCGGCCAGTGTATTCGATCCCATGGGCTCGTCCGCCACCAAAGGTTGTGTGGAGACCTGAGAGTCTGGTTGTGTGTCGGGCAGGACCATTTCGTCATCATCCTCCATACCGTGATAGCCTGAGTCTGTGTTAAATTTCGGGAAAGAGTTCAAATTTTGACTGAGGTCTGGGTATTGAGGTTGAGGCATCTTCTCGGCTTCGTTGGCGCGGGAAGCGGCTGATGTTGGGGCTGCGGATACTGCAGATTTCGAGACCACACGGTGGATGAACGGACTGGGGCTGATCGCCTTGTTCTCTGTTTGTTTATGAGCAGAAGAAAAGATCTCGCTCAGCGGCTGCAGAAGGTCGGTTAGTTTGACCATGATCGTGGGAAATAAGACGGAACCATAGTGCTCACCACTCGGTTTTCTTCCACAATTCGCTTTCGAGCTGTGCGCGGAGTCTTACCCCTCATCTTCCCAGGGGTTTTGAACACATCCGTAAAGTTACTGTGATGAAGATCAGCGCTGAGGCCAATGCCCGCTCGGATTGAGCGGTCGCGACTCACACTTGACCCTTGGAGAAGATCTCCGTCATATGTTCGTTCAACCAATCCAGTTCGTGTCGAACGGGGAATTCCACCTCCTCCATCTCCTGTTCGAGCAACTCCGTCATGTTCTCCTTCTCTGCCGCGATCCATGCGGCAGAGCCGACGGGATTTTGTGCCCGCGCGCCGGCTGCGGCCATGATGTAAACAACGCACCGTGTGTCGTGGGTAGTCGGGGTGGAGGGTTGCGGTAGATGTTGATTCCGAGCTATAGGCACACAAGTATAGGAGTTATCGAAGCATCGAGAGTCGAATGAGCGTGAGATGCCGTGGTTGACGTCGGGAATGAAGGTTGGTCGAGGATCAAAACACACATCCGAACTAGGAAACGCGCACCTCGCGGTCACGTGCGCACACACCAAGATTAATGAATTTCGGCCTTCGTATCTTTTATTCGGTGATTTTGATTTTTTTTTTGAAGCGACTTATATCTATATTGGTATTTATATGAGAACCAATGACCGCTCCGTGACAGTCAAGGTCGCGAATTGCGTGACTGCCTCCTCGGCGGGGGTGTCCATGGAGATATTCAGTCTCTGTAATGTATCCACTGGGAGAAAATCGTATCCCAAATTGCGAGGCGGTGGTCGAGCCCATTTGACTTTGAGATCTGGGTTCCTACGTGGGTGAGGACGTATGGGTTCCAGTGAAGGCCGCCAGGTTACTGTTGCAACGTAGTAGTCGAGCTGACCAGGCCGCACTTCGTCCCGCACCCAGCGCCTGTTACCCAGGATAGAACTGCCCGTCCACTGGGAGATAGAAATGTCGGATGGCTGTGCAAGTAGAATAGCACCATCGGCACGCTTGAAGTGCCATTTATTCGCGGCTTCATTTGCAATGTAATCCACCTCGTCTTTGCGTCGCTTGATGCTTTCGATGTCCATCTTGAAACTCGTCACACTCTGCGGCAGCTCCACTGATTCGCACCATTGTCCTGAGATATGAAGGGCTCGGTTGTCTTCCCAGTTCCAGGTATCAGTGTACCGTATGGTGATGGCGACAGTTTTAGGATGGAAATGGCGCATGTTGAATAGCCCCTCACGCGCATTCTCGAGCATGAAAAGCTGTGCGAATAGTCGAATGCGACCACCGTGAACCTCCCCATGTCGACTATGGATCAGGTCAAGACATTCTTCCATCTTTTGGAGGGACAATTTTCGACGGGGTGAACGCTCCGGCAGGGCCATATAGAAGGTATGTTCCGACCTGATGGGCATGAACCACGCCTCCATATAAACTCGTTTACAGGTTCGAAGGAGCTGGGTCGAGCTGTAATGGCGTGTCTCATACCCCGGCCTTGTGCAATATTCATCCTGATCGATGGGTTGAGTGGTGTCGGGGGCACTGGTTAGGACGTAGGCAAATATCTCGGAGCGGATCTCCGGAGGGAGAAGTGAGAAAAGACCACTCTGCTTCTGATCTGCATAGTCTGTAAAGTATGTGGATGAGATATTTGCTTCCATTCTTGCCTGGAGACTCTCTCCAAGCGATCAAGGCGTCGTCTAATGCTCTGTGCTTTTGTCGGGAGGTTGAGTGAAAGATGCGGGGAATTTGCCCAACCGGCATCGAGTCCGAAGCGTGGCCAACCCGCCTTCTTTATGATTCTTTTCTATATGGTTCTATCTCCTATTTCTTCGAGTACGTCTTTTGAAACGACGTCTATTCTCTTCGCATGCGCCTCTCATGCGGATTCGTTGACGAAGGCCTGTGTCATGCACGTCTACAAGATCGTGGTCGAGAACTCTGAAATGGGCTATGAGGGTTAATCTATAGAGCTGCGCGTTGGAGCGGTGTCATACACATTTTGGTCGGAGACCGATTGTCCCCTGTCTATGCAGCTGCAGCGGGTGTTTAGAGCATAGTTATCACGGTAGACGACAATTTACAATCAACAAGGCAATAGTTAGTTATACGAATGGTTACGGAAATCTAATCGTTCTGACCAATGGATCCCAGAGTGTTCGATGAGTATCCAGTACAACACCTGTTGCGCCATAACAAGCCAGTATTCCGCATCCAAATCTAGATAACAACGAAAGCTTCGAGATTGGTGGTTTCAGCCCTGGTGGTATCCCAGCAAGCACTTGACTAGCCACCCATAAGAGTGTGAGGAAAATGGCAATGTACATAGGCCAATGACCTAGTCGTGAGCCACGAGAGCTGTCCAGGGTATTTGTACATACTTTGACGGGTCCAGATTGCGCGATAGAGATCACGGACCTGCTCTCAGGGGCTCGAGGAGAGACCTAGGGGGATGTTGGGTATGTTAATAATCAAGTAGAGCTAGGATCTAGTACAAAGACAGGGAAAGCATCATCAATGTCTTGAAGACTGGTAAAGTAAGAGTTGATGATGTCAAGATGAGTTCGGCAGGAAACCCTTGGCGTAGGCACATGACAATCGGCAGTTGCATCACACCAAAACAAGTCTCTTATCGCGCTCCTTTTCCCTTTTACAATTCCCACTCTTTCCCCTCTTGCTTTATTTCCAATAATCTCCAGTCTCCACATTCTCTTTTCTCGGTGACTTACCTACCTTGACTCCTTTGATTCGCCATGGCCGACTCTGGTGACGTGAGCTACCCTAACACCGGCAGTAAGGTACGAGTCAAAAAGAAATCCCGTTTGACACCTGCTGCATGATGATCCTAACTAGCTCTACAGTTCCTGTCTTCCCAATGCCCAGCTCTATCTCTCCCAAATGAACCACTGACTGACCTCGGACTCTCCTGGGTCCAGGCCTCAGCGATGTGGTGACAAAGGGTAATCGAACCCTCCACGGGTGGGCAGAGGGGGCATCCTGAACCATCCAATCTAATGCATTCCTTTTTTAGGCCCGGTTGTCGATACCGTCAAGTCTGAAGCTTCCAAGACCGGCAACGAGCTTCGCGAGCTGAAGAACTCGCGCGTGAAGCCCTCGACCACCACCGACAATGGCCAGCCTTTGACCCGTATGTGTTGGGACTAAGATTTGAGCGATAGGAGGAGCAAAAAAGCTGATTGAAATGCAGACTACCACTCCTTGCTGTATAGCCTGCTGAGCGTGCGTTGTCGCGAGACTGTTGGATTCTGTGATTCTGATTTGCTGACCCCTCCGATGTACAGTGGGAGCAACCCCGTGCGACCGCCGTTTCCTACGCTAGCGTTGTCAGCTTTATCTTCGCCGCCCGCTACCTGCCTCTCCTCCGCTGGGCCTTCAAGTTTTTGTACATGTCGCTGGGATGTGAGTTGGTCGCGTGACAGGTAGTTTCTGGAGCAGGTAACTGACTCCGTCTCGCAGTGACCGCCACGGTTGAGATTGTCGGACATGCCGTTCTCAAGCAGGGTATCGCCAGCTCTTTCCGTCCCCGTCGCTACTACACCATCCCCAAGGAGACCCACGAGGCCGTGTTTGAGGACCTCTCGCAGCTCGTGGACTTCTTCCTGATCGAGTTCCAGCGCATCCTGTTCGCTGAGAATGTTGCCCACACCGTCGGCGTATGATTTTGAATGCTACCCCCCCATGGATGCGCGAAATGATGTCTAACGTATCTCAGGCTTTCTTCGCTGCCTTCACCGGCTACTGGCTGATCCGCTTCGTCCCATTCTGGGGTCTGGCCCTAATCTCCGTGACCGCCGCCTACTTCGGTCCCCTTGTGTACATCAGCAACCGTGAGATCATCGACGAGCATATCGCCAATCTCCAGTCTATCGTCAGCTCCCAGACCAACCAACTGAAGGATCTGGCCGGTGAACGCACCTCCCACGCCACTGGAGTCATGAAGCAGTACGTCGGCGAGTACAGCTCTAAGGCCCAGGAGTACATCGGCCGCCGGTCCGCCTCTCCGGAGATGAGCAAGGTTGCCCCGACCCCCGTGAAGACCGAGCCCGTTGCGGAGCCCGTGATCAAGACTGAGGACTTCCCTGAAGCTCCCAAGGTTGAGCCCGTGCTCCAGTCCGTGGAGACGACCGCGCCGGCCGAGCAGGCCGAGCGGGAACCTCTCCTGGCCATCTAAACGCACACGTCTCATGAAATCTCCACTTGTCGGACCGGGTGGTGTCTGTCAACGACGACTATCGATTTCACGAGAATGGGAATATGCCTCGCACCGCTGTTGTTCTCAACGATGCTTGACGGTACGCGGGATTGGTGGTGGGGTTCTCCGTTTACTCATTAGGTAAATTGAGGATGTATATCAGCCCCCAGCACTGCTCGCACCGATGACGAAAACTATGTGGAACCCTCGGACGATGAATCAATTTTCATGTCTTCTGTGGTCCTTTTACTGTTCACCTCACCTTTTACCCTTCTACTTTTCCCTGTCTATTTCGTCTTTTCAACCCCCTTTGTTTTCTTTCCGGGTTCATATTGTTCTAATGCAATTGTCATAAGATGAATCTCATGAACTTGACGCGCGTGTCCCCCTCATAGATCCCAAATTAAGCTCTGCAGCGCGCCGGTCCTCGAGCCTCTCGCAGGGACGTAAAACATATCATCTCACGGTAGATCAGCCCCCGTGTGTCCGCCTGGGCAAGCAGTATGATCTGCGCAGGAGTCTCGAGTCGACCGACTTGGGCAATTGTTGGACACAGGAGCTGCAAGTGGCCTCGTACTGCTTGACGCTCCCGCATGAGTAACGCGTCGCCGCGCCGTACTAGACGGCCGTTGAGTTTCGTCCCGGTCCACCAGGCTCTGAACTCTCCACATCGCGATTCAGGCCGGTCTGAGGGAGGGGGGTTCTGTTACCTCTACCCTTTTCTCCGCCATCTTGTACCTCGAAGATCGGCCTTGATGAGATGACGGCAGGGGTTTCCACTGTTTCGAAGCCAATGATATCCCGATCAGGTGGTACTGCTGCCTGATATCCCATCGGATATAACTATGGCCCGCGTATGATGAAGGCGCCTGCGTTTACGCCCGTATAGGAACGGAACCCCAAGATTCCGATCAGACTTGGATTAATTGAAGTTTTCACCTCGCCTGATGCGTAGAAAGTTGATTGAGTGATTCGAGGCTCGAGGCTTTTACGTAGAGGTGCTGTCGGTATTGCTTCAATTGCCGCTAGCTTCATGCAAAACCCGTTGGAGCTGTGACCACTCCCATCATAGAGGTATGAGAAATGATATACTGTCAGTACAGGAAGGTCCAGGAAGGGAAATTGTCAAGGATACCGAGGGTGATTTCGTTGAGGACGAGGACCCTGAGGAGGCTCGAGCCCTCACAGCAGCATCCCAATTGAGATCTCAAGTCTTTCCTCGCTCTTCCAGAAGGTAAGTAGAACATGCCCAGAGCTTTGAACACGCATGCTCGGGTTTACCGCTCTTTAAGGGGCCAATAGAGTAGACACTCATTGCCAGCCTGTCTAAGACATTGGGATCTTGGCCTCTTTTCTGGCCCGTCGGTCTCAGACTCTTATGGTTGGGCTGCAGACAAGAGTCAAGATGACCTTGGGGATAGCGAGTTGTAGTGATCACTTATTGCTATGACATATTGCCTTAATTGTCAGATGCGTTAGAATGTTGACCTGGTGGATGATATTGTAAGAATGGCACCCGTTATGCTGTACTATGGGCTGCAGATACTTCCATTACCAAACTGTTGCGGGTCTGGTACCTGTGAGGAATACAGGCTGCATGGCGGTAGTGGATACAATGGGTGGAAAGTTGAAGAATGGACCAGGGCAAAAAGTCGGAGAAGCTGGGATAGACCTGAGCCCAAACAGGAACCGGAAGGGCCAACTGTCAACGTGTCTGACTTGTGCAGAGAAGTATGCATGGAAGCTTCTATGAGTCTGAAAGTACCGGAGTATCCACATTGTGATGCAGCCCTAAGATCTCAAAGAGCGGTCTTGAGCTTTCATGTTAGGGGGCATAGACTGCAAGACGTCCTACGATTCTGTTTGAATGAGACTTTTGAGTATGTAGCCCTAAAGATACCTGGATAGCCCCCTGAACAAGCTGCATCTGTTGACAACGGGATACTTTGTGTCAAGCATTGGGTCAGAGATCTTTTGCAGCAACCTTTCATAGACAGAGACGGGCAAGGACTCGTTAGCAGACTATGCATACTGCCGTTATACAAGGAATCGATACCCTGCAGTTATCCGAGGTCTCAGACCTCTTTGATGCCGGCCTTGTTGAGCCACTCGGAGGCGGATCAACCATTGGAGGTTGGAGCTGCTCCTTATTCTTCTTGGGTTGCTCTAGCACTGTGAGATGAGATGTTCCGAGATCAACGTTGGGAAGTTTCGTTTGATATAACATAGCTTCTTTCACACGGACCAAAGCAGATTCTATGTATGAATCATTTACATTTGAAAGACATCAAAAGTTGGCTAGATCAATGAACTACTTTGCTATATGCACATACTGCCGCAATGGGCCTATACGCATGCATATATATTCTGAAGAAATTGTAGGAAAAACCGCTGCGCATTTCCATAAAATATCCAGAAACATTCCTCTCCGCTCTTTGGGCTTTCACGTCTTGGGTACCTACAGGTAGACCTCGAAGCTTAGAGACATGGATCTTTTCCATACTAAGTCAATGACACCATGCACACTGCATGGTTGGGCCAAATGTCGAAGTCAAGAGCGTGGGAAAGACAAACAGGCCCACGGGGACTCGTCCAACTTCAACTGATAGAAGGAACCGGTGAGGCGATTCCCACATATGTCATTGAGATACACCGCACCTCGAAACCATTCAAAGCCTGCCTGTACTCACCCTACGGAAACAAACCATAAGAACAAAGACGTGAGAACGTGAGGTGAAATCAAACTGACTTGTCTCTGATCTTGGATCTCTCCTTTTTTTTTCCACGAGCTTCTGGAAAACGCCTTTTGTTCCACCTCTTCCCCCTCATAGCTTTATTTTCTATTCCGCCAAGCTCTTTCTCCTCCTTCGAAGCCTTCCTTTCTCATCTCTCTAGCCGATTCTTCATGGCATCGATTAAAGATCTACTGAATCCATCTCCAGATTCACTTCCAGAACCCCACAGAGCACTCTTCAGAGAGCTTCCTCGGGTACACGAATTGCCAGAACTTCCTAAGGGACACTACGGGCTATTCGCACGGGTAAATACTGCACCACCAGCGACTACTCCAAGAGTCCACGAGAAAAAGCCCAAGATGCCAAAGGATAGCCCGGTATTTCGACCTGGAAAGACCCAAGGAGAAGTCCGATATCCTCCTTGCGAAGAGCGTGACGAGGAACTCACTCGGACCCACAAGGCGTACGCCCTACATCCTATGGGCGAGATCGCCCTTTACCCTCGTCACATCCCATACCAGAGTGACAAGAAGTCATTCCAGGAGAAAACCGGCCGTGATAGCTTTCATGGTATGTCCCTAGTGCCGACTCTCCCTCCCCACCCACCCGAATACTAACACTGATACTCCATTCAGTCTTTCAGTACACATTCCGGGAACCGGGCACTCAGGAGGTCTGGACGGTGATGTGGGACTACAATATTGGACTCGTGCGCACTACACATCTCTTCAAGTGTATGGGCTATCAAAAGGTATTTACCGTGGTTACCGTTTGCAGGAAAGACCTAACCTAACCTCATGTTTCTAGACTATTCCTGGAAGGGCTCTGACCCAAAACGAGGGCCTGCGTGAAATCTGCCACAGCATCACCGGTGGAGCGCTTGCAGCTCAAGGTAAGAGTCTCACTCTCTGAAGCTTCGACCCCGTACTAACATTGCCACCTAGGCTACTGGTGGCCATACGAAGCGGCCAAGGCTGTGGCTGCCACTTTCTGCTGGAGAATTCGCTACGCCTTGACGCCCCTGTTCGGTACAGACTTTCCTGCTATGTGTATCCATCCCAGTGACCTGGCTCATCATGGCCGCATGAGGATCCATGAAAGCATCGTGGCGGAAGCTACGAGGATCGCCCACCACTACCGCGACATTGAGCTCCAGAAAGCCCGTGATGGTTCAAACCAGGCCGCTAAATCATCTGGAACCAACGTGTCTCAGAGATTTGGCTCCCAACCCCCTTTCGTCTACGACGGCCGAGATCGCCAGCGCGTCAAGTCCAAGTTCCCTCGACACAGCTACGAGGACAGCATTGGCAGTGCTCGAGACTCGTCCTCAGAGCCATACTGTAACTCTCCCGAAAGCCAGACTCGCAATCCCTGGACACCAGTCAACGGTCCACCTCGCAGCTCGGATGCTGTAACTTACTCAAGCGATATCTCTCCCCGTCAATTCTTTCGTCCCCTCATTACCTCTCAAAAGCATGGTCTGTCGGGAGGGGAGAGTGACTCTGACACGGACGTCAGACCCAGGTCCAACTTCTCCGCACTCGGGAAAGAGGATGCTGAAATGGGCGAAGCGGACTCGGGCGTTGCCGACGTAGAGTTCGATGGAAGCATCTCTGACACCAGCATCTCGGACGGTTCCATTGACGACGACGACGAATACTGTGGACCTGTCTCCCGACTCTCAACGGGCGAGGAGGCTCCGAGCGAGAGAGTTAAGAAGAACCCTCCTCGTTCTGCCAGAGGTCGGGGCAGTGATCCTCTGCCGTCCTCGGGTCACTTTGCCCATGAGGTCAAGGCTGCTCATGCCCTGCTCCGTCTGCATATGCAGGAGGCAAAAGATGACGAATGTGACAATGATGATCCTATGGACCGGTCGTCTGGCACATCTTCAGAGACCTCGCGTTCCCTGAAAGTTGTCCCCGAGACTCGCAAGAGGCGTTGTGCTTCTCTGTGAACGGATGCTGTTCTTTTTCGGGCATGTGTCCAGCATTTCTCCCTCTTTCTCCCCCGAGAACGCAGAAATCAGGAAGCTGGATTAGGGATGGTAAATTGCAGGTTTTTGTTTTGTTTACGGCTGTGGAGTTGCTATGAATTGAGATCATTGGGCATAGAATGGATGGCGTTGCAATGGACATGGTTGTAGGGAGGCCCTGTGTTTGGTTTTGTTGAAGTTTCTGGACTTGTGTTAGATTTGTGCAGAATGAATGTTTATTTCTCCCTTGCAGACAATGTACGAATTTTTGTTAGGAAGATCTAAGAGTGATGGTTTCTGTCGAAGCACCCATTATTATAGGGCTTCGACAGCTTCACCACCTTCCAGGAATACGTATGAGCCCTCCATTCTGATAAATGTGGGCTGATGTATAACTACGGAGAGAAAAACACCTTATATATCGGAAAATAATTCGATAGACTCTACACATTGGATGCCTGAAAGAATATCAAAATCACGTGCATTTCACAGACACTGGCCGGCTCTGCCTGAACACCAAAAAAGCATAAAATGACTAAAAAAGACATCAAATAAAAAAGCATGCCAAATCAGTGCTCCAGGGAAAGGGAAAAACGAAAAGCTATGATCCCAACAGCCCCTGGTGCTGATCTAGTCACTCTCCTCCTCGTCGTCGAAATCATCGGCGGATTCTTCATCCTCACTGTCATCTTCGATGACATAGGTCTTTCTGGCTTGCGTGGCTGTGCGACGAGACGGACGGGCTGCAGCAGCTCGTCGAGGTGCGGGCGCTGGCTCATCATCCGATGCGTCCATCTTCCCTGCCGGGGAATCCAAAATGTCATTGGCCATGGCGTCAATGTCATCCTCCGAGAAGTCGTCTACGGGCTTCTTCTTGGTCGTCTTCGCCGGGGCTGACTTGGCAGCGGGCGCAGCGGCATCCTTCTTCGGCCGGCCACGAGCCTTGGGCGCAGCGGCAGCCTTCGGGGCCGCCTTGGGCTTGGGTCCGGGCTTTGCCTTGGGAGCAGGCTTGACAGGCGTGCCTCCCTCTTCATCATCGTCATCCTCGATCCTTGAGACGTCCTTGGGCTTGATTTGCAGCGAGCGGCGAGGCGAATTCTGGGGAATAAGTTTGCTATAGTCGGTCTCGTCGGGATCAAAGTCATTGTTGCTCTTGGAGGGCGACTTGGGAGGCAGCAAGCTGGCGCTACTTCCACCACGGGACCGTGACGAGATCATGGGCTGAGACTCCGTGTCACCACCTCCGATGCCCTTGACCATCTGACTGACATCACCGAGGAGATCGTCCCCGTTGTCACTGTCCAAGTCGATGGGAGCGGATTGTTTGACGGGTCTGCGAGCACGAGCACCGGACTGAGCAGCAGGCTTGGGGGCTTCTTTTGCAATCCCGAGGAAGTCGTCATCGGAATCATCATCGAGAACGGGCTTGGACTTGGGTTTAGGTCCTCGCTTGGCGGCCGGCTTGGGCTTTGGCTGAGCAACCTGGGGCTCCTCATCTATATCAAATGGATCAGGAGCGGGCTGGGCCGATGTGCGAGACGGAGGGTCTGCAGGATCCCCGTCGATGTCCATGAAATCATCATCGTCAACCTTCTCTGCCTTGACCGGTGGATTCGATGCTCCGCGGCTCTTCTTGGGCATCACTTCCATCTCAAAATCAAAGTCGTCATCGGAGCCAGCACCATCGGTGGGCGACGTTTTCGGTTTGGCCGATGAGTTGTTGAGGAAATTAGCCAGACTGTTAGTCGGCTGCGCTTTCTTCTTAGCTGCGGCTGTCTTCTTCGCCTTTGGCGCCGCAAAGTCCTCGTCATCTGGGTCATCGCCGGCGGCAGCCTTGCGCTTGCGTGCGGCGGCACCGCCGCGAGCCCCAGCGGAAGTCGCGAGCTTCGATGAGACACGACGTCCCAGGCCAGCAGCCTTGCGGAGACGGCGCTCTTCATCCTCAAGCTGGAAACGCCACTCGTTAATGAAGTCATCCAGATCCTTGTTCCAGATGTCCTCCTTGGAGAGCTTGATCAAGGCATCGACCTCCATCTCACGATCGCCAATCTGGCGACGGAGCCTCTCAACACGTTCCTGGGTCAGCGACCACATTGGCATGCCGAGCAGGTAGTCATAGGAGCTCGATAATACCTCGGTCTCACGGCTATCGGCTTCCTCCCCTTCCTCGACGACAGGCTCGTCCTCACCCAGCTTCTTGGCTTCAACCACCTTGGCAATAGGCTTGAAGTTGTTCTCCTTCAGTTCAGTGACGAGAACGCTCTTCTTCTTCTTCGAGATGATAAGCGAGCCATCGATGATCATTTGAACGAAGCGGGCTTGGTTGCTCAGCTTCTCCAATTCCTTTTGAAGCTCTGAAAGCTGATGTTGCTTGCGGCGCTCATAGTACTTGAGACGGACGTGGTAAAACTCCTTTAGGATATCATCAACCGTAGCGTACTTGGTGATACGACCCTCCGTATCGAAGGCAACCAGGTTGGTGGTCGCAATAGTCTTGGAGAGCTTGAACTTCTCTTCCAGACCCTCCGACAAGGCAGACTTCATGTTCTTCTCGTCAAGCTGAATCACGAAATGAACCTTGCTGTGAGTGTTGTAGTCTCTGTAGTCCTTGATGAAGGAGGGCACCTTCTCAGCCTTGATGATGTCCTCCAGCTTGTCTTTGAAGTCCTGAGTCCACGTGCGGATGGGCAACTCGGTGATCTCAACCTCATTATCGCCAGTCTCCTTGATGATACCACTGAACTTGTATCGATCGCCCATAGCAACAACCTCGCCAGTAAATCCACGGAACCAAGGTTGCATCGGCACAATGGGCTCGCCTTTCATCAAACGCCTAATGTTGTTGACGACATCCTCGGGATTGTAGTTCGGAATTGACGAACTCCATCCGGTTCCAATACCATCAGCACCGTTGATCAGGATCATAGGAACGACGGGCATATAGGTCTCAGGTTCAATTTTCTCACCATCGTCCACATTGTACGTCAGCAACGGCTCATCCGCGGGGTGGAATACTCTGCGTGCGAAGGGAGACAGGCGAGTGTAAATGTAACGAGCACTAGCACAATCGCCACCACCCTGCAGTCGACTACCAAAGTTACCACTAGGTTCGAGACAGTTGAGGTTGTTGGAACCGACGAAAGTCTGAGCCAGACCAACGATCGTTTGCTGGAGCGAGGTATCGCCGTGCTGGTAGGCTGTCATTCCGGAAACGAGACCAGCCAGTTCAACGACCTTCATATCTTTCTTCAGGTTACGGCGGAAGCAAGTGTACAAGACCTTGCGCTGACCAGGTTTGAGACCATCGATGACGGACGGAATAGAACGTTGGTTGTCCGCCATGCTGAACAGAATGAGCTCCTTGTTGATGAAGTCGGCGTAAGTGATTTTTGCCGTGGTGTGATCCAAAAAGGTACCGGGCTTGTATTGGCGCAACCATTCTTTTCGCTCATCCGCTTTCTTCTTCGAGAATGCCAGCTCAATGAGCTCCGCTTCTTTCTCTTGCATAGTGTGGAACTCCTTCAGGTGGCGATCAAGGTCACGGAAGTAGACCTGGGCATCTTCCGTGGAACTGGTTCCCAGACCCTTGTAGTACTTGTGCTCCCATCCACGTTCATCCTTGTGTTCCTCCTTCCACGCTTCGTACTCTGGCATGGTGAAGAATGACTTCGATTTGGATGGATTCTTGGGATCACCCTTCCAGACCTTGATAATGGGGGTAATGAATTCGATGAGGAATTCAGGGATCTTGAGCAAGCTCGGAAATTGCGCCTGAAGGAAGTTGATGAGTAGACCCTTGATGTGACTACCGTCATGATCCTGATCAGTCATGATCATGATGTGGCCGTAGCGGAGGCCCTTGGTGTCGGTGTACTCCTTTTTGTGCTGCAGACCAATAAAGTTCTTGATGTTCTGAATTTCCTGGTTCTTGGAAATCTGGTCGAACGACGCATCACGAACGTTGAGCAACTTTCCGCGGAGTGGGAATACACCGAAAAGATCGGGTCCTACAACCGCACGTCCAGCCATGGCCAGACCCTTGGCAGAGTCACCTTCCGTCAGGATCAGGGTGCAATGATGACCTTCCCGAGTACCCGCCTTATTGGCCTCCACGAGCTTGGGGTTGTTCATGCGGGCGCGGCGACCGCCATCACTCTTCTTCAAGATCTGATCGGCCTTTTGCTCAGCAAAGTGCAGGATGTTGGACATCACCTCCGTCTTCAGGACCTTCTTGTAGAAATCTTCCTCGAGGACGCACTTGCTGCCGAATTGGCTCGCCTTGGTGGTCAATTGCTCTTTGGTCTGCGAGGTGAAAGCAGGGTTGACAACAGAAGCATTGACGAAGATGAAGATATGGTTTCGGATCTGGGCGGTTTTCAAAGTGGCACCACTCTTGTTTCTCTTCTTGACCTGATCAGCGAGGCGGTTACAGATCTGATCGGCGATGTAGTTGACGTGAGTTCCACCAGAGGTCGTAGCAATAGAGTTGACGAATGAAACCTGCTGGAAGGAACCATCTGAGACCGCAAACCCAATCTCCCAGCGAGGATCGGGACTGCAGGTAATGATCTCGTCCTTGGAAGGGGGTCCGTCATCACCACGCTCTTTACGAATAGCCTTGGTGTACATCTCCATGTACTTTCGGAAGTTGCGAATCGGAACGCGCGTACCATTCAGCTTCACAGCAACGCCGGTCGTACCCGCCAAATCGTAGACACGGCGCTTCACGAGAGCCTCGAAGTCATCGTCGATTCCCTCCATACCAAACTTGGAGAAGTCGGGCTTGAATGTGACCTTGGTGTAGTCATCGCCCTTGGCGGCATCCGTAATCTTTGCCTTGCCCATCTTAGTCATGTTATCGGTCCAGGTTTGCTTGTACTTCTTCTTCTGGCGCGAGTCCTGCGTTTCGAGGGTAAATTCGGTTGAAAACACGTTACAAAGCTTGGCACCGAAACCATTTCGACCACCAGTCACCTTTTGCTGGGTATCATCATAGTTGGAAGATGTGAGAAGGTGACCGAAAATAAGCTCCGGAACGTAGATCTTCTCTTTGGAGTGGATCTCGATGGGAATACCCCGTCCGTTGTTCCATACGCTGATTTCACCGCTCTCGCGACTGATGGTCACCCGGATCTCGTTCATGTTCTTGTCATTGTGCTTGTTGTCGGCGGCGTTGACAACAATTTCGTCGAAGATTTTGTAGAGACCGGGAACGTACGTGACTGGACGGAACTCCATCGACTCGGACTCGGAGTTGTAAACCCACATCTGCTGGGTGGAAGGTTCTACGGAGCCAATGTAGGTATCAGGACGTTTGATGATGTGTTCAAGTTGCGTAAGCTGTGGAAAATGAGTGTTAGTGCGAAGCTCCGTGAATATTTCCGGTTCATCAAGCAAATCACCTTCTGGTACTTCTCCGATGCGTTGCTAGGTTTGCCCGGTGCCTCAGAGGCACCTTCACCCCCGAAGGACTCATTTTCAACGTCTGCGAGGGGCTTGGATCCAGCTCGTTTCGGCGCAGAAGCCTTCTTCGCCTTAGGAGGGGTGTGGGAGAGCAAGGAGTCGGCATCGTCATCGGACATGTGCACATCAGACATCTCATCTTCACTGTCAGCCTTAGCCTTCTTCTTGGCCGGGGCCAATTTGGCCTTTGGCTTAAGTGTAGTCTGGGTCATCTTCTTTGCTGTGGCTTTTGGGGCGCTGGCCGCCTTCTTCGGAGCCGCCTTGGTCTTGGGCTTCTGTATAATGGTGTGATTAGCGACACGGCGTTTATATGTCTCGGTGGAAGTAATTCGTACCGGCGCCTCGGGGACAAAATCAGAGCTACCGCCATCGGAGATATCGAACACATCGTCATCCATCAGAGAGTCGTCCATGATGGAGGGAGGGTAAATAGGCAATGAAAACCGAGAATCGGTCTCAAGCCGAAGAAAAGGGAAGGACTGGGTCAATCAAGCAAAGGAAGACAGATTTAGCATGCGTTGAAACGGCAAGATCGCAGCATGCTTGTGCCGGTGAAAGAGATAAAGAGGGGGAGGCGTGTTTTTTTTTAGGACAAAGCGAAACGCGACTGCCAGTAGGTTGTAGGGCGGTGAAAGAATTAGCCACTCGGATTATCGTTAGTCCTCACCGCCTGCACGGCGCGTCCCATTTAGGAAATTCGACAACAAATGTGCTAAATAGGGAAAGCGCGACGAGGGCTTCGCATCTGGCGCGACGTGAACACCACTTAGCACTGTTTGCATTTCAGCTTGGTTTATCGAGTATTGGTAGAGGCCCTGTATTGTCAGGTTATGGTATAGCTATAAATGAAAGAAACTAACATCACTTGCCAGTGGTGCCTATATATAGATATACTCCGCACATCTGGAGCTAGTAGAATCAAGTTTGAATCAAGTTTGGGCGTCCGCCTGCTGACCTAAGACAATTCCGACTGCAGTCATGAGCCAAGGTAAGCATGCCAAGGGCTGCCCGTATATCTTCGTTGACCCACTACGAAAGTTCCAAGGTTGGCACTGCGGAAGCTAAGGGAGTGAGCTGAATGACTATAGTCAGCTTAGCGAGATTGAAGAAAAGAGAGAAATATTCCTCACTGTGCAGTAGTCAGGCGATATGGGTTTGTAGAAAAGTGTTATACTTAGTTCACGGCATCCAGAGCATGGTCGTTGTCTCCAGCTCAGTTATGGGCGGTCAGGTGTACCATTCGTAGCGAAGAAATACGTAAGATACAGAAGGAAAAGGGAAGAGAGAGATGGGAGAACGGGAAATAAGAGAGTGTATCATAGTATCATGTGATGTTTTAACATTCTGCTATCCTCTAGACCATATATACGTCCATGCATAGATCATACCTATGTGACAGTCTAGTTGCAGACACCAAATTATTGGGACATACATAGGCGCCATACTGTATGCCATATGACCAGCATTTTGAAAATTGCCAGCAATCAGCAATTGGCTCTATATATAGTGAATGCGTTCATTTTCATATCACCAGGAAAACATCGCCAACCTCTTCGATAAATCACTTGGTCCGATGCTCTAGACGTTAGTTATAATCACTTAACTAGTTATTCCCCGTTCACTAACTAACTAGTACCTCTCTGACTCGCGTTAGCCTACTCGGGCCCACAGCATAGCATCAATATCAACCCTTGCATGATAGATACCGGACGAACAAGTTTAGCAGACCTAGTCTAGCCAACAGAATATTAGCTAACCTTGAATATTGACATAAGTAGCAAGTAGATAGTAGCTGTGATGAACAAGATGAAGATTATGCATCTGAAAACACCTATGTAACGCCTCTCCTACTACTGCGCATATACTACGGGTAGTAGGGACCCGATTTCCAGTCTTTCCCGCGGGCCCAACCTTCTGGAGATTAAACTTTGACAGACCGCATCTGTAAACCAGCAGATCCACTAGAAAAAGGGGGGCTGTCCATGGCCCCCAAGGGGAGAAGTCGGTATTAGAGTGAGGGGCAGATTGTACTTTTTCAGAGACTGCCATTATTTGCAATGCAAACGTAGTTAAGAGAGCAGACTATACCAGCCACCGGATACAGCCTCTCCTTTACTAACGTGGAGAAGGAAACCAAGAGTCTCCAGGGGCTGGCACGAATTCGTTACAGCCTGAAATATATTACCCAATGAGAGCTAATATTTGTCAGTAAGGCCCAATAATTGAGCGAATAATTTACACGAATGGACCCTCGGACGCGTAAATGCATTACAGCCCTTAATCCGTGCATTCACCCCTCTAATGTTGGAAGCTATAGTTGACTGTATCTGCAGAGTATTTTTACATACCAGCCTCCTAAGCTTATAGAAGCAGAAGCAATCAAGTAAAGATATTAATCGAGTAGATAATTGACTTGGAAAAGCCTCGACTCAAGTAAACACTCATGATACAGCGGGGTCCACGGATCGCGGGTGGCATCCATGGAACGATACTGGGGAGTTACTGGGGGGTGCGCGCAGAGTAAACAGGGGGTACATCACGCACTAACAAGCCAAGAAAGAGCGAATCAATAATACTAAATTCGCAGCATTAGCGTAGCCATCAGACGGTGTATGGGGAGAGATCGACGAGGGGCGAGACTCGAGGGGAAACTAAAAGGGGGCTAGTGAAATAGTGGGCGGTGGGTTCTCTCCTGACCTCCCTTTTTCTTTTCGCTTTACTCTGTACACTGCTGCACGTCCTGTACATAGACTGAAACTCTACGGTGCTGGATCACCTCCAGGTAGGCTTTTGCTGTCTTTTCCCGTTTCCTGTTCCCTGCGCAACGGCGAACTGACCTCGTCCTCAAGAGATGAAGCTGGTCTTGCATATCCTCTCCACGACCTCTGCACTGTGCAACTCCGATGTCTAATTGAGCTTCCTCGGTCACTGTTTCTTACAATTATATCTACGGCGATCCCATAGCAATGGATAACTCGGAACCTGCATCCCCTGCGGTGCCCCATGCCCTTAACCACGACTCCATGGTCACTGTCTCGCTATCCGACATTCAATCCAATTCAGAGCACACACAACCGGATTGGCGAAATCTCCACATTCCCCCAACACCGGTGGAGTCTACCCACGAGGCCGAGCGCAACCACGTCAAGACTGACTCATTCGGTCCAATGGCCCTGCGGGATGCGGCGAGGACAACCCCCACACCGGTGGACGAGCCTCCAACCCCGACTTGGACAGAAAATAAGACCCTGGATGAAGAGACGAATGACGAAGTAGACTGGGAGAACTTGGAGAAAACGGAGGAGCAGGAGCCTCGCGGGGAAAGCTCGGATGAGGTAGGTGACTGACTTGCAAAGTCCCCAATACCATGCGAAGCTGACCCTGGCGATTTTTGATATGCCAGTCGATGGCTCTGCTTCTAGCTCGTTTGGAACAAGAGAATAACGCCCTGGCCACGAATCCAAAGTCTGGAATGTCCAGCCCTCGCCGAGCTCACAAACACCAGCAATCTCGTTCCGAATCGCTAATCCAAATCAAACGCTTGATAAAGGACCCAGCTCGGTCAGAACTACGCTACTCTCAGCTAAGCCCTCCACCGATGACCGAACTTGAGTTCTGGGCTGCTCTGGTCGCGGACTACCCACAGACGGCCCAGCGATTGCCCACCTTGACGTCGAATAAAATCCAGAGTGGTGTTCCTCCGCCTCTCAGAGGGCTGGTATGGCCTAGTCTCGCAGGTGCCCGTGATCCAACGCTGGTAGAGGAATTTCAACGGCTTTCTGGTGAGAGCAGTCCATATGATGGTCTCATTGGAAAGGACATTGGCCGTAGCTTTCCCAACGTGGAGATGTTCCGCGATCCGAACGGCGAGGGTCAGCAGATGCTGGCCAGAGTACTGCGATGTTTCAGCTTGTATGATGCCAAGATCGGTTACTGTCAAGGTCTTGGGTTTGTTGTCGGTCCTTTGTTGATGCACATGTCGGATGCCGAAGCTTTCTGTGTGCTTGTTCGGTAAGAATGCCTGGGGGATCAAGATGGACAGATCGAATACTGACCGATGTATAGTCTCATGGACCATTACAATCTCCGCACTTGCTACCTACCGGATTTGTCGGGTCTTCATCTTCATGTCTACCAGTTCCAAAATCTTCTGGCGCGACACCGACCTGCACTGTTTGAGCACCTAGAGTCACTAGGTGTTGAGCCAGTGTATGTATCTCAATGGTTCTTGTCCTTCTTTGCGGTGGCGTGTCCATTGCCCATGCTTCTCCGAATCTACGATGTTATTTTCCTGGAGGGTGCTTGTGAAACCCTGATGCGCGTTGCCCTTTCGCTGATGCAGCGAAATGAGCAGAAGCTCATGGCCTGTGCTGAATTTGAGGATGTCATGCAGTTGCTTTTGTCGCGGAGTCTTTGGGATACGTACGCGTTCAACGCGGATGATCTCGTCAACGATTTCGTGTCATTGACATCCTTGGTCACGAACGAGAGTCTGCAGACTTTGGAGGCAAGCTACAATCAGTCCCAAGGCGTGCCTACCGGGATATCTTTCCCGTCTATGCAGGCTGCGGCTTCTCGCTTTCTTGGACGTCTCTGGGCAGGCTCCGGTTCTCACAACTCTGTGAAATCCCTGAACCCGAACAACATCGCGTCGCGTCCCACCAGCACTATCCGTCGCTCAACTTCCAAACAAAGCTTAACTTCTACCCTCAATTCGATCGAGACTACCTCCGACGCCAGCACTGCTCCCACCGAACTTTCGACCATGACCATCAGTGTTGACGGCCAGAAACCACGCGTCAAGTCCAATATGTCGGCACACAAGGATCGCGACCTTCATACACAGATTGAGGATCTGTTGATGGCACTAAGTGATTTGCAACATCAACACGCGGACCTGACGCGTGAATTGCAACAGGAGCGCGAAGAACGCGAGGAAGACAATGCCCTGGCGAGGGAGATGCTCGATTACCTGCAGGAGCGGGATACCGACGGACAGCCCAGTGATCTGATCTCGAAAGCGCAGGCTCGATTATCTGCGGAACCCAAGCACACGTCAATTCCCCAAACTAAGCAGCAACTCCATGACGACATGATACGGTGGAAGGAAATGCATGAGGTGGAAGCCAGTCGGTGCTTGGACCTTACACGGCGCATGGACGATTATGAACAGGAGAATTCTTCTTTGAAGGAGCAGCTTCGTGAGGCGCGTGGCCGAATCCAAGATGGATATCGCGATCGCCAGCGCCTGGAGCGGAAGAATCAAGAGCTTCGCGCCAAGACACCGACTTTGGAGTCGGTAACACCCCCAGAAGCCATGTCATCTTCGGCGAATTCCAGCGGGCCAATATCACCCACCGGTCTTCGTGAATTGAAGCTGTCCCGCACCAATTCGCAGAAGAGCCCTACATTCAACAAGCGATCCAGCAGCTTGGGTCTTCAGGCTGTCTTGTCAACTGAAAATAACAAACCCGCTGCAGAGGAAACCCTGCTTCTCGAGTTGGTCAATGCGAAGACAGCGGAAGCAGTCGCCAAACAGGAGTTGGAGGAAGCGAAGGCGAAGATGGACGCGCTGCGAAAAATGATCAGCGCTCCTCATTCGCAAGCCGAAAATCGGCTTTCGTTCGTCGGCCGTTCACCCTCTCGAGCCAGCTTCAATAAGTCCTCCACAGAACCCGTGAAAACCCCGGGAGCCTCTAGCACTGGAAGTGGCGGAGGCTTTTTCAGCGGATGGGGGCGACGCGCTGCACCCAGCAACGAGGTTCCATCATGAGATGCAACGATTCTTGTACCTTTATTCGACTGCCCTGTAACCATTTTCAGCGGTCTGTGTTTATGCCATCGCAGCTTCTCTGTTTTTAATTCATGTACATAGATATCCCATTCAGTCGAGAGAATCGCACATATGTTTTCATGTGACCATGTATCCTTCCGTCTGATTCACCTGCAAACCAATATGAGATATGCAATGACATCTTATCTTCAAGCCTTTTACTGATTCTAAGGGCATTTCATCCGATTCTATGATTTGAAAATTAAATCTACTTATATAGGATAGGCGATTACCGCTATAGAACTTATTACTCGTAAGCTCCTTGTTACCTCCAAGGCTCCTGAAGCTATCTATAAGACCCTAGATACAACCTCTTTCAACTCCCCTAGAGATGGTTTAATGACGCCGTCGAAAAGCAGAGGCTCGTCTTTGTCAACAGCTCAGGGTATACCCGAGGGTAGAGTTTCATCTCTTAAACGGTTCGCCCTACTAGAAGCTCATGAGATACCGTAGAATCGATACCTCCGGATCTACAACACATTCAAATCCATTACGGGTTGCACATGCGGAGTACATTTCGCCGAGGGGCGCATGAGCTCCCCAAATATCTCAATACTAGCGCATTCGGAGTAAAAGGATGCCAGCTGCCACCTGCGTCATGCCGAACCGGATATTAGAAGTGGAAACTGGGGTAGATGCAACTCGGACATGGACACAGTCGATCGGAGAAGCCCCGATGCGGGGGAAGGGTGTAGCCCCCAGTGCATCGTGCATCAAATGGCCTTTTCTCACCGGGACACGCTAGAAATGGATTGAACACAGATTCCTTCAACTCAGAGTTGTACATTTACTACACATTTCAAAATGGTCCTCGCACAGCCCCAGAACCAGCACGTCACCAAGGCCTTCGACCTGACGGGCAAAGTCGCCATCGTGACCGGTGGTGCTCGTGGAATCGGCCTCGAGGTTTCTCGAGGACTGGCCGAGGCCGGTGCTAATGTATGATCTTTACTCTATCATCATATTGGAAAGGACTGATTCTCGCGCAGGTGGCTTTGATCTACAATTCATCCAAGACGGCCGATGCCACCGCAGCTGAGATCGCGTCCAGCAACAACGTGTGATTACAAGACCTATCTATATATACCGTTGCAACTAAAACTATTCTTATCGAATAGTTTGGTTAGACCTTTTGGCCTATGTGGTTAATATCTGAGCAACGGTAGTCGTGATCACAAACGTGCGCGCAGCCGCGTACCAGGCCGACGTCACCGAACAGAAACATATCGAGACCGTTATTCAACAGATTGCCAAAGATTTTGGAAAGCTCGACATTCTCGTCGCCAACTCGGGCATCACAACTTGCGTTGCCGCCGAAGACTATACTCCCGGCCAGTGGAGCGAGATCATGAAGGTTAATCTTGACGGTGCATTCTACTCTGCCCAGGCTGCTGCGCGTATCTTCAAGCAGCAGGGTCATGGCAATGTCATTTTCACGGCTTCGGTGAGTGCGACTTGGTTAATGTGCCTCAGAAGCAGGCCGCCGTGAGTACACCCCTAGTGAGGACCAGGGATTGAAGTATGCTGATTCAACGCAGTACAATGCATCAAAGGCTGGCGTGGTGCAGATGGCCAAGTGTCTATCTGTCGAATGGGTGGACTTTTGCCGCGTCAACTGCATCTCTCCCGGCTTCATCGCTACCGACATCCTCGACATCCCCCCCGAGGAATGGCACTCCAAGTGGTATGATATGATTCCTGCTAAGCGCATGGCACAGACTTATGAGCTGAAGGGGGTAAGTACGGGTCACTTGAAACGGACGAAATATTTTTGTTAACCGCAATTTCAGGTCTACGTGTTCTGTGCTTCCGACGCATCCAGCTACATGACCGGTGCAGACATCATTATCGATGGTGGTTACACTTTACCCTAAGCCAATATGGTGGGCTTTTAATGTCATAGGATTCAGTTTAGATAGCATGAAATAGAATGTTCATTTCCCCTCGTCGGAATCTGTCTCAAGGATTACTTCACTGCCGGCAGTTGATTCATATAATCCATGGTAGTTTAGTGTAATGTCTTACATAACGTGCACCAAACCATTCAGGCTTCGTGTAGGTGACTCGGGTGAATGAGGGTATCACTAGCCACAATTTGAAAAAGGCCATCTCAGACAGACCTACATTGACACCGTGTGGAAAAGTGAAGTGGAGAATCCGGAGAAGATCCAATAGATGCTTAACTTCCAAGCAAACACGGACTGTCGGTTTATCTGCAAAGAAAGTATGGTAGAAGTAGGAGTGAAATGAAGAAGGTGACATTGAATTGAAAGTCAGCAATAGCTGAACCGATGAGCAAAGCATAACCTTGAGCAGCGAAACGGGTGGAAGGCAGTTTGACAGATTGATAATGAACAGTATAGAGGTACCTTGGAAGGAGTGGATTCGGCAGAATAGTGTTTACCTAGGTATGTACTTTTCCGTGAAAACTTGATGCAACGGTATAGACATGCACTCTTGCATACGAGTCTCCTTGATAATTCACAATCACTGGTAGCCGTTGACACTGGGAGGGAGGTCTTCCACATGAGTGCCCCAATCGCTCTCATTCTCCCCCAACTCCAGCTCGAGGACGCCGCCATCATTGAAGAAGTCGTGGGTGACCCAGTTCTTGGACCACGGCTGGCCGTTCAACTTGGCGCTCTGGATGTAAATTGACCTATAGCTGGGGTCGAAGTTTACATTGCGAATGGTTGTAACCTTGCCGGCAACGGGGTTGGTGATGCTTACTTCCTTGAAGTACGGCGGAGTAAGGAGGTAAACATTCTGTCCTGGAACAGGCCACAGACCCATCATGCTCAGCACCACGAACGAGCCCATAGCGCCACTGTCATCGTTGCCTGCGATCCCGGCGGTGGTGGTGTTAAATTGAGACGGAATGTAGAAGTGGCTATATTTGGCCGAAAGCGCGGGACGTCCGGCATAGTGGAATTGGTAAATGGTCAAAAAGGCCTGCTCGTCACCCACGTAAAGCAGGCCTGACTCGTGAAGGAAGGTCAGTCGTTTGGTGAACGCCTCTGCACCTCCCAACGTCTTGATTAGGGATCCCATATCATGCGGAGCGTAGCTGAGAAGGTGTTAACAATCAGACCTATCTTAGGATGAGACGAACCGAACTCACAAGGTATAAAGCCAGGCGCTTCCCTCATAGGTCTCGTGGCCACTGGGGTTTAAGTAGCAGGAAGTAAAGTCCAACAGAGGGCTGCAGAAGATGGGGTCCTGAAAGCCCCAGGTGCCGTTCATATAGCGAGGCTGCAAGAATCCGGTAAATCCGGTATCAACGCCGTTGATGCTCGACTTTTGGTCGGCCTTGAACATGTTGAACCAGTTGCCAGAACGTGCCAGGTACTTCGCATGATCGGATGTGTGGCCCATCGCTCTGGCCATCTCAGCAATGCAGAAGTCATTGTACGCGTACTCCACGGTGCGCGAAATACTACGAGTATGGGTACCGGTGCCGTAGGGGTCATAGTCGTCAGTCGGAATGAATCCAAGATTCTTCCAGCTGTGCAGACCACCACGGCCTTCGACATCCCAATTCCCGGGCTCGATTTCGGCGTCTTTAACTACGGCCTCATAAGCGGTATGCCAGTCGACACCCGGCACCTTTTTCAGATACGCATCGGCCATCAGCACGTCTGCGTTAGAACCGCCCTGAGTGTAGCCCTTGCAGAGAGACATGCGGCAGTCGGGCAAGTAGCCCTCGTGTCGGTAGATATCGACAAGACTGCGCACCATCAGAGATTGCGAGAGGGGATCCAGCAAGGTCAATAAGGGGTGAATGCTGCGGTAAGAGTCCCAGATACTAAAAGCGCGTCACTGTTAGTCAAGCCGTCGAAAGTGTCTATCATAAGCCTCATTTACTTACCAATAGTAGCTGTCGTAGTAAGGCTCGTTGCTCTTCCAAAGAGGGTTTTCCCCAGTGTAATCCTGGGGGCTGATCATGGCCCGGTAGGCTCCGCTCCAGAAGACCTTCTGCAGGTCTTTAGAGACGCCTTCCACATCAACTGAGATAACATCCAGCTTCTTCCTCCAGGCGGACTTTGCCGCGGCCACGGTACCATCAAAGTCAAAGTTGGGTTGCTCCCGCTCGGCGTTGGCACATGCTTGATTGACATTCATGAAGCTCACACCCACACGAGCCAGCATCGTGTTATTCTGCAGGCTCTTAAAACGGGCAAAAGTGCCCGCAGAGAGGGTGGCAGCGGAATAGCTTCCGGTGAGCATCACGTTTTTAACGGTGAAGTTGGCCCTGTTCCTCGACCAGGAACCGGTGTCTCGAAGATCGGCTCCCTTGAAATCAACACAGAAATGAAGATTATAACTGCCGATGCCGAAACTGGGATTGAAGGTGCCGTTTCCTGTTAATCTCCCCGTATTGGGGTCCACGGAAGCTGTACCCTTTGAACGCGACCGCGGCAAGTCCATCAAGTCGACCAAAACCACCGGGCTGAGGGACTCGGCCGAGCCATTAAAGGTGAATCGATACAAGGCAGACCGGTTGGTCGTGGTCATTTCAGCCTTTACACCGTTGGCCAACGAGATACTGAAGTATCCGGGCTTTGCCACCACCGAATCCTTTTGCCATGCAACGGCTCGATCAGTCTGCTGCCACTTGCATTGGTTGATATCGTCGTTCGGACAGGCGGACTGGGCAAAGAGCGGGAAGTTACCCAGCGAAGGAGACTGCGAATGTTAGGAGCCTATACTTGCCGATTCGAGATACGCGAAAGTCACGTACGCCACCGGTGCCAGAGTCATGCATATGAGAGAAACCGGTCACGACTGAAGTGTCCCAGGCGAAACCGGCTTGATTCTCGCCTTGTGTGTCGGCGACGGCTTTGGCCATTCCTGATTCATTAGCTAGCGACAATCAATAGTCGGATTGCTCAACAACATACCGAATGGTAGAGTTGCACCTGCGAATACATGACCTGCAATCCCCGTCAGTCATTTGATTGAGAGCAATACAATATCAGTCACTAATAGACGCACCTCCATTTGCCGTTCCGATCGAAGGATCGACATAGTCCAGGATATCGACCTTGCCGGTGGAGACATCCTGCGCACCCAGAGCAACGGAGCCGTACACGGCCGCTGTAATGGCAAGAGCCTTCGCAAGGAGGCGAAAGACTTGTGGACGCATTGTGAACTCGGATAAACAATTGGGACCACACACTTCCCACGCCGTTATTCTAGAGATAGCCTCGTGATCCAGAAAGGCAGCAAACGCATTTGCAGGATCGAAGCTTCCCTATTTACAATTGCGGGGAAGCATTCCACGACCCTTGATTTGATCGAAGTGCGACGCGCTTCATTTATTGTATCCATTTGATTTGGGTCACATCGCGCTTCTTCTTGAACGGGTGTGACAATTCTGCCCAACGTGCGACTTCCAAGGTTCCCCACGTCTGAGTCTCGGGGCGCGCTTGGGCGCAGTGATAGACATGGAAGATGCCCGAAGGAGCAGTCGGGTTAATATGAAATGATCCAATCACGATGGCAAGGCCGGGTTCCTGGCCGAGTGTCGATCCTTATTGACTTTGGATCATCGAGCGGGGGAAACCGAGATTCGGGGGATTTTCATGTGGAGAATGGACATGTAACCTCCGTACGCTACATCAAACAGCGCGTTGGAGAAGACGTTTTTTTGTTTTGTTGTTGACTCGGCTACGCGCAGACCGGTCCAGGGCCATCGGATTCGGGAAAGCTCAGTCCGGCATGAATCCTGAAGCTATTCCCAGGTTTCTTCTTTTCTTTTGCATCGTTTGAATGGCTGATACTTGATCTATGTGACCTCGATGCCCCGTAGATCGAAATAGCCCAATCAATATGCGATTTCGTGTCAGTCCCGACCTCGGTAGTTCATGTATTCGTTATACAAAGGGCTCTCCCCAAGTTCCACCCCGCTTCAGATAGGACTGCCTATTTAAATGAAATCCATGACGATGGTATCCCACGACTTTCCAACCGTGTCGGCCGACGGTCTAGGAAATCGCGAAAGGTTTGGCGTACTGGTAAAATCCCTTGCTCTCGGCAAATGAGCATTGAGATCCGCCCGAAGCTGCATATTTTCGGTCTGAACCCTTGAAAACTCTTCTCGCAGAGTCGTCATCCTTTGAAGCAGTGACCGGCGGGACTCGACTTCTCTTACCATTAGATTCAACTGATGTAAGAATTCGGGTTGGAGTACGGAGGCGCCGCGGTTAGCGTCTGGTTGATATAGATGGGCTAAGACTTGCGAGTACATCTCAAAGACGGGCGGTAGATCGTCTGGGTACTCAGCCTCAAAATCATCACCTTTCCCGGGAGGCGCGGTGGATTCGGCGCATTCAGGGGTATTATACCCCGTCATCGGGGACCCTTGAATACTTGGAGTTTCTTTGACAAGCGGCTCTGTTCTCTGGAATGAATTTCCAGGAGTTGCATCTGGAGAAACGGTCGATGCTAAAGACGGCGGAGGCAATGGAGGTGCCCGGTTCCACGTTTTCTGTTTGCAAGACGGACAATGAAAGAATTCGGAGACTAGATTTGCGGACAAGCACTGTCGATGGTAGGCTCTACAGCAGGTTTCGCACCCGATTAAGTTCTCGGGAAGACGACACCCCGAACAAACAAAATTATGTGGTTTTCCGGCATCTACCAAGGATATCAATATATCAATATGAGCTCGACATGAAAAGTGAGGTATAAACCTACTAATCCAGTCTCGATAGATTCGGCTTTGTTCGGATTCTGATAGAACCGTCTTTCGCCACCGCGTTTGGAAGCTCGACTCGGCTGTATCTGTTTCAATAGATGGTGATGGTCTCGCAGATCTTGCCACACTGTCATTATCTGGTACTTGTTGCCGAAGCATCTTGATTGAGTATGATCAAATGGGAAGTAGAAACAAACACTTCGTAGATAAAAAGAACAATTCCAGAGATGGACAAAGCATGTGCCGCGCCGGTCCGGAATCCCGATTCTGGACCGAGAATCCACCGAGTTACATAATACGATCCCTTGATGACGGGAAGCTTTGCATTCACTGTGACTTACAAGCCACTTCATTGGCATCTCTATAGCTTATAGCTTATCTTTGCCTTTCGGTATGTGGGGTCACTAGTACCTTGTCGGGACTCGTCACCAAGGGTGAAAATACTCCATCGTTGCTCCATCATCTCAACACTCGTGACTTCGATCTTATCACTCATAATGCCCGGAGTCCCCTCAAACAGAAACTGCGAGAGATGTAAGAAGAGGCATATAAAGGTTTGCGACGTTCGAGCGGTTTGCCCTTGGCTTTTGGTTGATGATGAATTAGTGTGATGAGACTCGACCGCACTGCCAACGATGCGTCACGGCAGGGGTAGAATGTCCGGGTTATGTGCAAACCCGCAAATTCATCGACCAGGGAGCGTCGGTAAGACGGCGGTATGCTCCGTACCAAGAAGTGCACTCCAGAGCTGGAACACCGGTAAATTCTGGTCAAGTAGGCGAGGAACATGTTCCTGATTCGACACGAAATGAGACGCAGATGGAAACATCACAGATGACATTGGCATCAAGGGGTGATCGCAGCATGACAGAGCCACCAAGCGACATGTCCCTTATGCAAACTCAATTCTCCGTTTCCATTGGTTCTGAGCCTCAAAATGTCCCAGAGATCAACCGAGTGTTGGGCCATGACAGCCGTGAATTATCCAAGGATACAAAACAAACCTCAGTGTCACCAAACTCTGCAATGGGCTTCTCTTCTGGTCTTGATACAAACAAAGCAGGAGCCGGCCCAAATGACCGACCTGATTATCGAAGAGTGGTCTCTTCGGAGAGCTCATCACAGCGGGGCGAAAAGGAAGAATTCCAAGACATCTTCTCGGAACTCATGACGGGCACCGAACATGAAATTGCCTTTCTCATTCGCCATTTCACCCAAATTATCGCTCCCTGGTATGTGATTGTTCGCTATGGCCAGGTTCAATCCACTAATAATCCACGTAGGTTGGATCTTTCTGACGCAGGAAAGTTCTTCTCGGGCTTGGCACCGATTAGAGCCCTCAGCTGCCTGTCACTGAAATTCTCAATTGCAGCTTTGGCGGCAAAACAGCTCGGTCGAGTAAAAGGCGCCAAGTCATTCAGTGAAGGCGGCATGTTCACCAGGCCTGCCACGACGGAGACGTATCCGAATGCCGCTCAAGTCGACTGGTACCTCAAGGCAGCCAATTACTACTACTTGGCTGCAGCAGATCTGAGCTCTTCCACTTCTGATAGATATACGATCGCGTCCAGCTCGGCTGTCTTGGAATCCCCGATCGAAGTGGTCGGACGATGGCTGAACAAGAGACCTTCTCAAGGGATGGGTCAGACCCCCGTCGATGATGATTTTCTGAGAAAGGCTGAAGATATGCTGGCGAGCAGTGTGCTGTTGACGTTGTATAGGCTTTTGGATGCGAAAGGAGAGGAATGGCACATGTAAGGGCCCCCATCTTTCCATGCGAACCATAAGCTAACCAAACTACATACAGGCATCTCTCTGGTATTCAATCCATGTTTGAGTCTATTCTACGGATACAGCAAGAGCAACCGATTTCTTTCTCTCATGGTATCCGTGCCTCGTTCTGGAATTTTGCGCGCCAGGACTACATGGGGTCTTATTTCAACCGCTCAGAAACACACCTTGACCCTCGAAATCTGCCTCTCTGGCGTGCAGCGGGAATCTCAATCGATGAGCAAGAGAAGTTCCATATTGTGGACAGCGGGTCAACCAATCAATCGCTAGAAGATCAAGCTGCGCACGGCCTGTCGTGGCTCGTGTCCAAGGTGGTCAACTTCCTCGCCAAGTCGAAGCAGTCTCAAATTGCTCAATGGACGGCCACTCCGCCGGGCAACCCATCTGAAACCCCAGATACATCGACTGGTGCTGGTGGGCAGTCCTATCCGAACACGAATACCTGGATAGACCTTTGTTTTGAGTTTCAAACTTGGTTCGAAAGTGTGCCTGAGACCTTCCGCCCATGTGTACGCATCGAGCGCCCTAAAGATCTTTCACAGTCATCTGATGCCGGTCAATCGCCGTTCCCCGAGGTCTTCTACAGCCTGACAACTTGTGCTGCTACCATGCAGCATTATCATTTTGGAAGGATCGCGCTCCTCCTCAATCACCCACCAGACACCGTCAGTGCCCCGAGCACCGCCTTTGATCGTTTACAAGGATATCGTGAAGTCACAAAGGAAGTGGAGTATCGCAGCCGCGAAGTGTGTGGTATCGCTCTCGGACGTCCCCAAGGAGAGGTGCGCGTGTACATGGTCCCGCTCTTGTTGGCCGTGGGTCAGTGCTTAGAGAGCGCGGATGAGCATCAGATCATTGTGGATCTGTTGCGGGGCGTGGAGGCGGATCTGGGCTGGGCCACCGAATTCGCAGTCCAGAATCTCCAGAGCTCCTGGCATCGATGAGGACCAGATAGCACATGCAAGCAGCACTGGCGGAGGAGCGGAAATCCCCCGTTGTAATGTTCGGTACGGTGCATTTCGGGGCGCTTCATCATTCTCTGGGTGAACTTGAAGGCAGATAGAACTATAACTAAAAGTAATACTAACCTAGTTTTTAATAACCTAGTGTTATTATGAAGTCTTGTCGAGACTTAGCTAGACTTAATCTGGTTCATGCACCAGGCATAGCAATCTGGGTCTACGGCCCCATGAGGTCAAATACCGCGGGGGTTGCCACCAGGCGACGGTGAAAGTTAAAAGTTGACAGGGGCCTCGTCCTCGTAGACCGTGACGTGCGGGGATTGAAATCCGGGGTCAAAATGTGGAACCCGGGGTAGCTGCCTTTGGACATGACACCTTTACAACTATCTGCGATCTTGGGATACATGGTAACTTTACCCTTGGAGCGAGGATGCCTTATTGAGGACTCGTAGATGAAGGAATCTCCTAATATGCGCCACAGCTCGGTGTAGTCGGTATAATTCATTTTCAGAATTGATTTCATACATTGCACGGGCCTCTGGACTAGTTAACTATCGGTAGATGTCGAGCTGACATTCCCGACTAAATGCCGCATCTACTTAAATTGAGCTTGATATGTCCTTAAATCCAGCCTGGGCCCCTAATCTGGAGGCTTGAAATACCCAAAGCTACGTTTCTCTGTTGATTGATCCTCGAATCGACCCGTCATGGAAATGAACTATGATGAAGGCGTACGTCTCTTCCTCTCATCTCAGTGTTGCAAACTAACTGTGTTCAATTTTTAGGCTCTTCACCAGTATGAGTACTTTGTTCTTATCAAGCGAATGTCGACTAATCAGAATCAGAATCGAGGAGCAGCTGGGAACGACCATCTATCCGGGTACGGAGATCATGGCTGATGTAGGAACTCATCACTTCGTCAAATCCTCAGCCAAATCCGATCGTGTGTTGGTACCTCAACCGTCACAAGACCCGCATGATCCATTAGTAGGTTTCCTCCCGGGCATAAGATATCCACTGCGCCATATCTGATCATTCCATGCTCTCTAGAATTGGAATCGCTTCTGGAAAATGAGTGCCATGGCAGTGTCCACGGCGACTTCATTCAGTCAGGGCTTAGGACCTCTAGCTCTGGCGCCCATGTTCCCTCAATTGATGGAGGCATTCAATTCAGACCTAGCCAGTGTGGTGCAGTTTACTGGTGTCTGTATTTTGGTACTGGGTTTTAGTAACTTCTTCTGGTAAGATGGCCCAAGTGGAAATACCATGTAGCTAATCAAGATGCCTTATAGGATCCCCATTCAGACTTCCTACGGCCGACGACCAGTCCTGATCTTTTCAACTTTGATTTGTCTCGTCAGTAACATCTGGCGTGCGCTCGCAACTTCATACGGCAGCTATATGGGGGCTTGTGTTCTCAATGGATTTGGTGCTGGTCCAGCTGAAGTCTGTCTGCATTCTCAAGTCTGGCGGTCCGTGGTCTGATTTCTTCTCTTTTTTACTAGACCTCCCAACCCGAGATCATCGCCGATATCATGTTTCTTCATGAACGCGGTGCCTATAACACATTGTATTTCACTGCCTACTTTGGATCCCTCATGGTAAGATATGCCGGTGCCCATGCCGACGCCGCAATGGTCATTTATCATTGACTCTCATTAGGTCGGCCCTATTATTGCTGGTCCCATGGCAGAGCACGTTGGCTGGCGCAGCTTCTTCTGGCTGAATGTTGGCCTCCTTGGAGCTGTCTTGCTTTCCCAGATATTCCTCTTCCCGGAGACCAAGTGGCGTCGTGTTCATCCAGACGAAGTCACGAATGAAAGACACGTCAATCCCGCATCTGAGTTTGAGCCTGAGAAGCGGCTTCAAGTCACTCAGCAGGAAACTGTGAATGTGGAAAATGTTGCTGAGCGAGATCCGTATTTGCACCGCGGCAAACCCTCAAAGCAGCAGTTCAAGCTGTGGCAATTGGACGGAAACAACATGAAGACTGTTCTGATCAGCTTCTGGATCCCGTGGAAGCTGCTGAGTTTCCCCATCGTCGAGCTCGCAGCCTTTGTTGTGTCCTGGTCAGCCAGTTGTTTCTTGACGTTGAATCTGACGCAGAGTCAGGCCTTTGCGGAGCCTCCGTACAACTTCAACAGTCAATCGATCGGCTTCTTTAACTTTGCTATCCTCATTGGAGCTTTCATCGGCCTGGCCACCAATGGGCTTCTCTCGGATTGGATCTCGATGAAGGCCACTCGCAAGAACAGAGGTATCCGAGAGCCGGAAATGCGGCTGCCGGCCATGGCAATCTACGTGGTGATCATGATCATCGGGAACTTTGTCGTGGCCTTTGGATACCAGTACAAATGGGACTGGCGGGTAATTTCGGGTTTTCACTTGTAGAAGCTTTGATCTAATTTCTAATTTTAATTTCCCCAGGTGATTGTCATCGTCGGCTACACAGCCGCCGGTATTCAGGTTGCTGCTCTCCCGGCCATCACCAGTACCTACGCCGTCGACAGTTACAAGCCCGTCGCAGGTTCGGTTTTCGTTTCTATCACCGTCAACAAGAATGTCTGGGGGTACGGCTTCAGCAAGTTCATCACCCCATGGGTCGAAGAGAGCGGGTTTATCAAACCCATCATGTTAAACATGTGCTTGGCCACGTTGTGGTGTCTCTGTGCCATCCCATTCTACTTTTATGGAAAGAGATTCCGAGGATGGACAGCCAAGTCTTCGGTGCACAGGAGGTAGGTATTTGAGGGCCGCGATACTTTCAAGACAGGTTAGAATGGAAACAAGACCAGTTCATGGAATGCTTTGAGAACAAATGCGAGCTAGCTGTGTAGCTTGTATGTGGCTGGTATCATAGGTAGAGGATTGCAACGCTGGTCCGCTTGAAATGCTCAAATGTCGTCGTCGTCGGGATCGTAAAGATCAAGATCCAAAGTGGCCTTCGGCTTGGGGTTTGGTGCCGGCGCTTGGGCGTGTCCAGATGGTTGAGGGGGTGCCGCAACGGCCAAGGATCCAGCCTGAGCCGCAGCCTTCGAAGCTTCGTCCTGCCTTGCGTCCTCCACTAGCGCTGGAGCGGGTGCTTCTGCTGCTCCAAGACCCTCCGCTTCCCGTATCAGTCGTTCGACCTCCTTGTCGGGGTCATTCCCAGATGCGAGTTGAACCTGACCCATCAGTCCCATGCGTATCCGCTCCTCCATCGGGTATGGCAACATGTACACCTCGCGCGTGACATTCGCCGAGTCGTCCAGCCACTGTGTCGCACTCTTCGTCACTGACGAGACCGGTTCAGCACCTTCCTCCGTGATCGGCTCTCCATTGGCGCCTGCCATGGTCACGTCCTTGTCTGTAATCTGTGGTCGCGATTCCTGGCTTTTGTCTGCACCAGTTGCTGCATCCGCGGCAGCCTCATTGTTGTATTTGCTGATGCGACGGGCGAAATCCAAGAGAAGTCGGTAATCAATCTCTTTGCGAGAAGCCAGCTTCTTCGCCCGGGTCTCATCCTCTCCCTCGGAGTCCAGATCACTGTCGCTCTCGTCGTCGCCGCAGGCCGTCCGAATCTCTTTATCGAACTCCTCAATGTCTCGAACGATGCCCTTCACTCGGTCCTCCAGTTGTTCGGCTTCTGCGCGGAGGCGCAGAATTTTTGCGTAATTCTCTTGGTGCCGTCGAAGTGTGTCGATGGAGGAGGTTAATGTGCCGTCGGCCTCCAGCAGGGCGACCGCGGCCGCGGGTGCTCCTGCGGCGGCGGGGGAAGTGGTAAGTGTGGTAAGGAGCGCGTTGAGCTTGGTCTCGACGTCGGAGAGGGAAGACTGCACGAGGGCGTTCATATTGGAGGGAGCTCGAAGCGGGCGCGATTGCTCGAAGATGGAAATACAAGATAATCGTAGAGGGTCTGCTGTCTGCCTTTGAGACTGTATTATTGAACGCCGCTGATCATTCGCCCGAGGGAATGGAATGGCACCGCCGAAATCGCAGCGCAGGCACCTTGAAACTTGAAGCAAAAAGAAGGTGAATGCGGACTCCTCAGTCTGTCACCAACCGGTCACGTGCGCATATACAAGTTCCCAGGCATGCGAATTCTAGCAACCTGAAAGGATATCAGGAAGATAGATAAGCAGATAGACCATGTTACAACACAGAGCGAATGCTTGGTATCTCCCTGCTGCGAGTGCCCCAGCGGCTCTATAAAGCGGGGTTCGCTATATCTCACCATTTCACTTATCAGCACCTCGCACCCCGGCAATTGCAACTGAACCTCTTCCAAGATTTGATCTTGAACTACATATTCTCTGAGCTATACACGCTAGTAAAGTTACTGACTTGATATTGATTTCAACAACCTGACCTTCTTTCAGCCCAATGGAACTCGAGTCCAATGTTGTCCTCCAGCGTCCCCTCTCGCGCTGTCAACGGGGACCAGGTCTGATCCTCGTTCGGCCTTTGTGCTACGCGAATTGCCAGAAACAAAATGATAGTCTTGACCCTGAACCGCTCCATAAATGGGCCGAAGAGAGCTTTGCCGTGGCTCAGATCACCTTTGATGCAGACTCTGGTAGTGGCCTGGCTAAGGTCCGGGATATGATCAATGCAGCCAAAGATGAGTTGGCAAATCTGGAGGAGTGTACAGTCAGAGACAAGTACGGTTTAATAGGTTTGTCCAGTTTACAGGGTTCATCCCTGAGATATACGCTGAGGATATTTTAGTCTATGGTTCCAGGACAGACTATGCTCCTCATCTTGCCGCCAGTTTGGCAGATACTCTAAAGGTCGATCAGAACCTGGCAGTAGTAGTCGATTTTGACTCTTGGGGAATCTCTGGAGAAATTCCATCTCTCTTGCATGCACTGGATGGCCCGGACGTTCCAGCCCAGGGGCCTTCAGAACAGACGACACACCGTTATGCCAATGTCGCCTCTCCTGGCTTCGTAGTCCCCGGGCATCTGGATTTCAGAATATCCACAGCCGGTGTAGCCCACACCCGCAGTCTAGAATTCCTCAAAAGGCATCTCGGTGGGCCTTACTTTGACCTCGAGGCGATCTGGGATGAACACACTTACTATGAGTTTGGCGCTCGATCGGTCGACAAGACCATGGCGACGATGGTTCAGGAACCATATGTGAACCACGTTCCCACGGTACGAGCTACGCCAAAGGAAATGCAATTGAGGTATACTGACCAGATTTAGCTGACGGGTGGCATCGGCCGAACTCGTCTAAGTCATTTCTACCTCAATCAGTTCATTCATAGCAACCCCGATGACACGGCACTCGAGCTAATCAGCCGCACGGTGGGCACCGATCGAATCGTGGACGAGTTCATCGTTTGCCTCACTCATAATAAGCAAATTGACTGGCTGTGAGTGATCACGATCCCCTTTCCCTCTGACCCTCTGACTCGGTCTCACGTGTGCCAAGACTGCCAGGAATTCCAGCGACCGGGAAAGCCCTTCGCATTCCCTTTACTTCGGTGGTCAACATCCGCGGTGACCGATTATACCACGAGCATATCGCATGGGACCAGGCCACCGCGCTGGTGCAACTGGGCCTGATGCCCGAATATTTGCCCTTTCCGTACCCGCTGTCGGATGGATCGGTTCCAGCTCCCGGCAAGAGATTCGAATACCGTGTGCCAGCAGCCGGGGCCGAGTCTGCCGATAAATTGCAAAACGAGCATTCGGTACCTTCGAATCAAATGTTCGAGTACAAGATACGTGAGGTGGATGACAAGTAAACAGGGTCGAGCACGAACTCTAGGTACCTTTGGTAGTGGATATCTTGAGAGACTCGGTGCCCACATCACCCCGTGCTAGGTGTTTTGCTGGCTCAACGTTTCGAGGAAATGCATTGATCTGAGCTATTTAGTATAAAAGTCCAGAAAGTAAGGCAAGAGGCGGCCCCGAGAATGCGAGCAGTAACTAAATGGGGCGATGTAAGTACCGTCTCCCTACAGTATCTTGATTTGCCTCGTCCCAGGCAGCAATGGATAATACTTCTCCTGAACCACAAAGTCAAGTGTTGACAGCTCGGATCTTACCGGAGCTGCTGGTTGACATCATCACCGCATGGACGGAGTATATCACCGTAGCAATGAGTAAAGATCAACCACTATTCCGCCCCACAGGGTCCACCGCACTGCACAGATTGAACATATGCTTGAATGGACTTGAAAAAGGTCAGAATAACCCCGCTTTTGACGCACAAAATGGTGCATTGGGCGCGATTTATGTCATGGTTCCCCATGTCGGGCTACCTAACGGGCCGAGTGACGAGTCCAAGCTCTGCTCTAGTATATAGACCCCTCAGGGCTGGGTACCAGGGCAGGGGACTTGCGCAGGCCTATTTTCAACCTTTTGCACCTGGTGGCAACTTTGGAACATGGCTTTTGTCCTGCTGCTGACCCTTTTCTCGGTCTGTTATGCAGCCAAATTGCCCATAGTCGACCTTGGCTATGAGAGGCACCAGGCCATCTCATTTGATGTCGGCATTAGCCCCTTATCCTTGGTGAACTTTGACTGACGGGGGAAATTCACAGAGCACTCACGGCTTATATAACTTCAGCAACATCCGTTACGCCGCACCGCCCGTGGGTGACTTGCGCTTTCGAGCGCCTGTGTGGCCGCAGCAGAATCGGACGCACATTCAAGATGGCTCAGTAGGCCGAGTCTGTCCGCAGGCTGCTCCCATATGGGCAGAGGTTATTGATCCTGCATTCCTGCGGAGCACGTTGGAAGGTACCAAGTTCAACCAGTCGGCCAACATCTCTTCGTATCCGTACGTGCCCCAGAAGATGGACCCTCGGACCAGCGAGGACTGCCTGTTTCTGGATGTGGTGGTCCCCAAAAAGATCTTTGATCGTGCACAGAACAAGACCTTTGTTCCGAAGAACACATTGGCGCCAGTTTTGGTGTGGATATTTGGCGGTGGATATGTGGAAGGAGATAAGGCCCCTTACAATCCCTCGGGCTTGATCCAGCGAAGTATGATCGGAGGCGAGGGAATGATCTACGTTTCGATAAACTATCGAGTAAGTTTGAGGACACTGGGAAGCGCCGTTCTCGTCCTTGCTGATTTGACACACTCGTTAGTTGGGTGCATTTGGCTGGCTCAGCGGTGAGACTCTCGCGGCCAACGGCACGGCCAATGCCGGACTCCACGACCAACGCTTTGCGCTGGACTGGGTGTACAAGAATATTCACCTGTTTGGTGGCGATGGCACAAGAGTCACAGTGATGGGAGTGTCAGCCGGAGGAGGCTCCATCATGCATCAGATGACAGCGTATGGCGGAAATGCCGGTCCATCTCCCTTCCAGCAGGCGATCGTACAGAGCCCCGGATGGGTCCCCATCATCGACGATACGCAGCAAGAGCAGACTCTGCAGCAATTTCTGGGAATTCTGAATGTCAGCACGATTGAACAGGCGCGTCAGCTGCCCACTGAAAAGTTGATTGCTGCCAATGCCTACCAAGTGGCCAAGGCAGAATGGGGCGACTTCGTTTATGGGCCCGTTGTGGATGGCACTTTCGTCCCAGCTTTGCCCGGTCAGCTTCTTCAGAAAGGCAATTTTGACCGCAATATCAATGTCATGGTTGGCCATAATGCAGACGAAGGACTCTCATTCGTTTCGCCCGCTGCTCGCAACAGCAGATGGTTGACCACAGCGCTGCAAGAGTATTACCCCTACATTCGGCCCAACGTCACCGACTACATCACCAAGGTCCTGTATCCCGCCCAGTACGATGGATCTTACGGCTACACCACCCCTCTTGAGCGTGCCGCTCTTCTGTTTTCGGAATTGAACTTTGTGTGCAATACTGACTATATTAACCGGGCTTACCACGGCCAAAGCTATGCATACGAGTTCAGCGTTCCACCGGCGCTGCATGGCCAAGACGTGCTATACACATTTTACGACAACGGCTCCAATTATCTGAGCTCTTCGGTTGATGGACTGTCGGTCACCAATGTGACCATCGCCGAGGTGATGCAGGACTATTTCACCAGCTTTGTTCAGGCCGGCACTCCTAAATCGTCTCTGGGTCCAAAGTTTCCCCGACACGGCCCTCGGGCACAGCTGATTAACATTGGAAACACCACCATTCAACCGATGCACGACCCGTCCGACAATCCGCGTTGTCGCTTCTGGCAGACGGCGCCTTATGCTTCATGAACATGAGTCGAAGTGCTCCACTGTATTTAATTCCGTACATAGGGAGTCGAGTGGCTTATGATTCGTCATTTAGCCGGACCAATTGGCACAAATATTGATGATTGGGCGTTACATGGAGTCGCATAAAGAGAGCAAGGCCTGTAGCGAGGACTAATCGGAAATTTCGAGATCCCGACAAATCTTCGGATAGGTCAGTCAATGATCCCATGAATCGTGCTTGGATAGAAACTCAAGTCGGGCTACCTTGAGTGGTCAATCGAAACAGCTCAAGGGTCTAAACCGTCGATTCAGGCAGGCATCAAAGGGCGCCATCGCCGAGATACTCTGTAGATGCGACAAAGAAATCTCTTTCATCGGCGTGGCTGGTAAAATTCTGAATGCATGTGAGACATGGACCCTGAATCGTGGATGCAGGGGATTTTCCGTGAGATTTCCTTGGCAACACCGGAGGAACCCATGCGTGTGAGCCATCAAGGCATAGCAGGAGGGAAACGAGGGAGCCGTAGCAGGGATAAGTATCTTAATCGGTAACGAAGTCAAAATTCAAAATTCAAATTCATAGCCCCCAACCCTGAACTAGGATAACAACCGATTGAATCATGCATACAGTGGTCCAAAGTAAAACCGACGAGTCTTTTTAAGACGCTAAGCATTTTGGCCCCATTCGTTATTAATAGTCGCGTTGGCAACCAATAATAAGAGGCCGATTTCTCGGGAACAAAAGCTTTGCCAGGCACTAAAATCTAAAATTGTGTTAATTCACGGTACCGTACGGAATACATGACTTGTCGTGTAGGTTTCTATAGGCACCCACATTCTGCCTCTGGCCTTCTTAAGTCTCAGGATTCAGGAACTGTACTCCGAACTCCGTACTTTCCGCCTTTTCTCCAACTTTTTACTCGCGTGCTTTCAAGCTTTTGAGGCTTTGCTGATCTGGGGCCGTATATTGGAGCCTCTCCTCACTGCCACAGACTTGAGCTTGGCTCGGTACCAATCACCCCTCGTCATTTACTCTTAAATCCAACCGGGTCGTCTTCCTTTCTTCTCTTTCCTTTCCTTTCCTTCTTCTACATTTTATACTCCCCGCATCATGCGTTTGAACCCGTGGGCAACGGTCTGTCTGGCCGGTACGATCGCATCGTCGATCCCCCTCTCGACTTCTCATGAGATCCACTTGCCCTATCTGCCTTCTCTAGGCTGGGACAACGAGGTGAATTCGTATCTGGTGAGTATCATCGATCAATCTGTGGAAGACTGCGATTCTAACATAATTCAGACCCTCAAGTGGGCCGTTATAAACGGCTCGCTCTTCGCCAACGAGGACCGTGTCTTCCCTCCGTCAATGTCGATGCAGCTGCACACGCCTCAACGGCAAGGCCCAGCAAAAACCCTCGTGATCGGGGATGAAATAGAACTTAATTATGCTCTTGAGGCCCGCCCTCTATCCCCAGAGGAAAACGGCTCAACTTCGACTATCGTTAGGGTTCGCGTGGATCTATTCGACCACAAAGGTGACGCCGTCACCACCGACGCGGTGGTCGTCGATCTTCTTTCTCGCCCCGATGGCTCTAATTGTATCATTCGGATCCGTATGGAGCCGATCAAGAAGCACCGCGAGGGCCACTTTCATCACGAGCGACCGTGGCGTATGAATTTCTGGTCGACTATCCTCAACGGGAAGCACAAGGACTCGTCCTCAACCCAAAGCCCACCACAAACTAGCAGTAACGACACTCCATCTCGCCCTCAAGCCACCCATTTGGCAGCCAGCAGCGCTCCCGAATCCCGATACGGGTTCATTCTCTCTCCCTACTGGTCACCAACTGCCTATTCCCGTCGTCCTCACCACCGTCCTCATGGTGATCACCGAAATCGCACATTTATGCGCCTGATTCGCCCTGTGATTCTACCGGCTGTTCTTGGCGCCGCAGCTGGCCTGGTCGCCTGTTTTGTGGGCTTTGTGCTCGGTCACTTTTTCATGTCTCTTGCAAGGCGTCTCGGCCTTCGCAAGAAACGGGCCCGCCAAACGAGGACGATCTCCATTGAAGATGGATTCGACTCTGAAAAGGCACAACTTGTGCCCCATATTTGTGTGACTGAAGTCAACTCAATAGATTCATAGGGGATACAGTGGCGTTTCTGAACGACGCAGGTTGGGTTTCTCATTTTGTTTCATTATCACAGCGTTCTCATGCAGGGCAAGCATCATTTCCTTTTTTCTCTTATCTTATATGTATCTATGTGCATGTACTACGAATAATTGCCGATTGAGGCTCACGTGTATCAAGCTGCACGCTTTTCTGGACTGACTTCTCCCTAGCATCCATGTAACATACTTCCGCCCTCTCTTCCATCCAAGGCCGGCTGGCCCAATGGCAAGGCGCTTGACTACGAATCAAGAGATTGCAGGTTCGACCCCTGCGTCGGTCAAAATTTTTCAACCATGAGAAGTGGTGGAGTGGAGGCAGTGAACCCGAAATTTTTTGAACTTTTTTTCGGTCCGAATGGGACGAGACCCACCGGGAGCCGGTCCAAACCGAGCAGCGATGTCTCACCTTTTTGATTCATGCTTATTTTACTTCAATGCGACCTAAATCCACCTGTCTCATGCTTAGGTGCAATTATTGGAGGCTTTTCAGACAGCCTTCGAGCTCTGGAAATTAGGGTCCGCTTTTATGGACCGTAACTATGCTAGCTGGACTATGGCCAATGTTGTAAATAATCGAAGTACAATCGCCTAGCTGCGATTCCTAAACATAAATCTCGGCATCATTGAAAGATGACTAGTAGGACGTGCAATCTGTATAGTGTGATGTAGGATGAATATGGATAAAACCTTGTGGCGTCGGCTGTATTCCCCGAAATGTAACATTCATTGTTGAAATTCAAGTGCCGTGGGGCAATCAATTCTGAGTAACAAAGCTTATTTAGTCGAGCAGAAAAACACGTATCTGAGGTTCCCAGATCTGCAACCAGTGACATATCTTGCTTAAACTGCCTGCCTAGTCAAGGACCACCTTATTGTTTGGGAGAAATCAATCCGTGCTTGAATCTTGTTGCCTGTTCCGTTCACCTCGTGCTTAGAGGTTTCCAAGGTTGTATGTACCATTGTAGATTCTCAGGACCTATGGACTCCGCGCACCACCACGGAACGATAATCAAGCTCGAGACCGGGGGGACTGTCCGACTGGACAAACTGGGATTTTGTAAAGGTGGTTTGATTATTTATTTTGTAAACGACCAAAAACAGATCGGGCATGCGAGTGATACTACTGATCAAGGATCAGCCTCTGCAGCCAGCTATACATGGATGGCGGTGGATATATACCCAACTTCCCTATACCGAGGCAGTAAGCCTGAGAACGTCTGTGGTGAAATAAGTGCTCGGATCCACATAAATGAGGCTAGGTTGAGGATATGTAACTCTTTTCTACTAGGTATCTAGGTGACACGGCGCCTATTTCTCACTTATTGTCTTTTCGATAGTCCTCAACCTTTAGCTACTTCCAGGGTTCCATTTTCTGTAATATTGGTGACGATAAGGGTGAGACTTGAAGGCATCTATTTCTTTCGGCTGGTTGGCTAGTTTGAAGTCTTCTGATCTGCGAGCCTCTTGGCTTCCTTGATCTGCGCAATTCGAATGTTTATGTGGCCACGAGAAAAGTACACATCTGCCTGTCGTGGGTATTGTGTCAGGTCGCAACCTTTTTTTTTGAACCGGCTCCATGTGCGGCTGAGGCTTTCACTAGTGACATAATTGATCGCGGTATTCACAGGCTTCCAGTCGCCCTTGCGTCGACAATCTGAACATGTAAATTGACGAAGCACAACTGTCGCCACTGGATGAATGGTCCACCTTGGAGCGGAATCCTCTAGAGTGCCTTTGCACCCTTTATGTGGGCATTTGAACAGGACTGTTTGAGGGAGCTCTCCAAGCTCGTCTTGACCCTGGCGAAGGAAATATTTCTCCCATGGAGCACCCCCACGGAAACGGGGATTGGGGATATTTTCCAACTTGTCCTTCAGTGCGCGCACGTAATTTTGACAGCTCTCCAAAGGATGGAGAAGGACTCGACCTCCTGTGCAGTCAATGAGCCCGCAGCCGGTCTGAGAGCTTTTGACGACATAGTAATCCGGGTTTTTCTTCGCGTAGTACGCAAAAGGATCATCTAACACTCTTCCTCGGCAGGCAGAACACGCTCTCATAATGATATGCTTTGGCGGTGCTTTGAGAACCATCAAGTCATTGACGGCCCCTCTTGGTGTGCGACGGATGGTCCAAGCGTATGCGATAAGAACAGAGAAGGCGAGTCCAATGATGCTGAAATATTCTGGACTGCCTTTACAATGAAGAAGGCGATAAGCAGTCTCGGCCCCTTTACGTGAAACTATCGGGTGCTGGTCGATTCGGAGTCCGTCTTGTACCTGAATAAACCCAGCTAAGCTCTCTTGGAGCTCTTCCCACTGATAAAGCTCTCCCTCGGATGCTTCGATGGTCGCAATTAGCTTCTGACATTCGATCCTGTCAGCGAAATTGAAAGATGTATCAGACATAAACATAACAGCCAGGTCATGTAACTCGCCCCAAAATTGGGCGACCTTTTGAAGACGAACTTCTTCCTATACAATGTTAAAAGCTGTACTAGCAGCAGAGCCTACTTTCAAGAAGCTTTGTCATACCAGAGCATTGTGGTTTGCAATATCGTCACCAGCCACTATATTGGGTGTCTTCAAAGTGTGTTCAATCACAGGCAGCTTGGTGTCCTGCAACTCATTGTGGTTATTTTGAGAGAGACCAAGTGATCTTTTAACCGAGGGAAATAACGCCGCCCCTGGGAAAGCGGTTTTGAGCTCCGTGTAGGCTTGGCCTTTCCAGGCGTCTCTTTGCTCCCGAATCGCTTTTGCTGGCCGAAACGGTCGAAGCAGTAGGGGATTAAGCCTGTAAAAGTCTGCATTAATAGCAATATTCCCTAAGCAAGAAGCTACCTCCAACAGTAGATCCTGCCTGCCTCCTTGCTCTGTTCGGAATGCCTGAGCCCGTACGTTCGTTCCTTTCAAAAACATGAAGAACTGTGGATGGTTGGCAAAAATGATAAAACGCCTGATGGATTTCTTATCCTCGGCGAGCTCCAGGTATAGGGTGACGCCTCTGTAACGTCCCCAAAGGGGTAAGATGCGTAGATCATTTTGTAGGCAGCTCAGCATTCGCTCGCGTACATTTGCCCCCCAGCAAACCTCCACCACCGCTGCCATGTGGTATCGCAGGAGAAACACAAATGCTTCGTGAATATCCCAAAGATCCGGAGGATAAAGCACCTTGCAATGTCTGCTGTCCTCTCTTCGAGCTGAATGATCGAACATCAGGCAGTGGTCAGAGGAAAATCCAACATCGTGAAGCTGTGCGATACAAGGGTTTGATGGGTCATCGATTTCGCCGAGGCAAGGATCGTCAACTGCAAATGTTGGATTAAAAAGATGGCATGCCACCGGGGCATCAAGGCGGCCCGATGGGCGGACAAGGTATTCACGAGGCCGCTGGACGCCATGCGACTTCCATCATGCATCTTCTTCCTTTCGATATCTTTCAAATGCGGCACTCATATCCCAAGTAGGTGGTCGGTACATCCCTGGTTGCATGTTAGTTGTATAATTATTGGGCTATATCCAGACATTTAAAGGGGTACTTGCCTTGAGCGGTGTTCTGTTCGAAATTTTGGATAAGCGGCAGAATACCGTTGAGAGTTGCCAATACGTTTTCTGGTGGGTCATCGAGCCACAGATTTCCGAAAAGTCGGAACATTTTGAAGCAGACCTTGGACCCCAGAAGAGGAAACTCAAAATCTGTTCTGGAACCTTGGGAAGCAAGGGCTGGAGACGGTGACCATGTTGGCATAGGAAAATAGGGGAAGCAGTGGAGACAGCCAGGCGACTTACATTCTGGAGCAGCCGGATTAGATAGTTGCAGACAGGTAGCTTGCCTCTCCTCTTCTCTTTTATTTCCTCTCTTTGTCCGCCTCCATCCATTGAACTTGTTGAGAGAGATCACATGACCCTCCTCGTTTGCAGCTATCCATATAGCTGAGGTGTCCCCCCCCCCCCAGATAGTTCTTCCCATGATCATGATTTTCTCTCCTGGATTCTCTTCCTAGTAGCCAGTCATCGCCTCCCGACAGAACTCAAACTGCTTTGTTCAATTGGTCTGCTATTCCTCTGGAATAGTATGCCAAAAAGGTACCATGTCATACATTTCAGCCTGATACGGTATCAGACTAGAGCTAAGCTCATCAAGAAGATATATTGCTACTGACCCTTGCCCAACCCATTTTCGGCAGCTCACGGTCATTACTGCAGTGCTGCACTTGTTAGAGGCATTCAGGCATATCTAACTACAAGTTCCTAACTCAAAGCGTGGACCTTTCAGTCCTTCCGCTCTGGTGTCCCTGCAAAACCAATGAGCTCTACTTGGAGTGGACGGAGAAAGAGCATACATTGAGTGTAGGTAAGTGCAATTTACCGAAGCTCAAAGCTTCAAGTAATGATATTTCCCCAATCGCTGATGCATTCTAGTACGCAGGAGCTCCTAGTAAGATTGAGCACGATTGAGGAAAGACCTTGACCATTCGTCGCTTGGCCTTACTTGTATCGCACCTGGAGTTCTCACTACACATCTACGGCAGAGCATTAGAACGACAGCAGCTGAGGCGCTCAATGCTGCACTCTATCTCTTGCAGATGCAGCTAAGTACGACGTCTAGTCAACAAAACAGCTCTACAAACTCGGACAGGGCCACCATATGCAGTGCCCGCCGACATTATGACCCCAAGGAATTCGGATAAAGGCGTAAGCTTGGTCAAAGAGTCGATACCTCAGGCCCTCTGGGCGGCTTTGGCGAGCCAGTGGGAGAGCCAAAAAATATACATCAGGGAGCTATGGGGGAGCACTGCCAACAGCGATCATCGGGGGTTGAGGGCAGGTCATCGACATCCACAGTACAATCATAAATCAACCGGCAGAACCGCTCGTCATTTATACTGATGGCAGCGGGTACCTTAGACAAATTGGGGCCGCTGCAGTCATACCGAGCAAGGCAACCAAATGAGGGCCTCGCAATGGTCAGAAGCAGCGTCAGAGACACACGGGGGATATGCCGACATATGGATGGGGATTTTTGCCACCTAGGCAGACATGCCCTGTGTGCACACGATTTATTGCCAGATGCACTCTTAGTACTTGACTTGATAGGCATGTTTGGTTGGATCCAAAAACAGAAAGGGAAGAGATGTAATTCTTTTCCCTCCCTTTTGGCTCATGTAGGCAAAAATGGCGAATTTTTCTAACCAACTGGTTGTGTAGTGTAATGGTTCATCACTCCAGATTCTGATTCTGGCAATCCCGGTTCGATCCCGGGCACGACCTGTTTTAGTTTTTTAACACCGCCTATATAGCACGCCCTTAATTAACTATGCAACTTTTGCCCAGTAAACGACATAGAGTAAGTAACCAGTGGGCTGAATGAACCGACTAAAGTAGCTTGGTAAATGTAGGATTCTCTTTTTCTAGAGATTTATAATTCAGCTTGCTCTAACTAGATAAACATATATTGTTATATAGGATGTCCTAACTAGAAAAACATGCTTAACCATAAAAGTTCCGAGGAAACGGATGGATTGCACGGCACACCCAAAGAGTGGAGGGAGACGCATACAATGTAAAAATTTCCGATCTATTTTTTCGGATGATATTGAATATGGTCCCAATCCCGGGCCATGGAACCCAATGTATCCTTTTAGGAAGTGAAATAGAAAAACCCACACCAGTAAAAATAGCAAGGTCGTGCCCGGGATCGAACCGGGATTGCCAGAATCAGAATCTGGAGTGATGAACCATTACACTACACAACCAATGGTTATGAAGAGTTGGAAATTTTTGCTATATAAAACTAATTAGGCTTAGCGCCTATAATTGATTTTAACCCCCTTAGATCATCGCCTCGGAAGTCGGGCATCAACCCCTATTTAGGCTTAGTGTAAGATTTTCCTGAGTAAATCCTACATCGCTTTACCGTTAGTTACCGCTTCTAACTTCTACCATCTCGCACGATTTTGACGCTCCATAAATATGGCATCTTAGCAGGCAGAATAGGATGCGCCTAGGTAGGGATCGTGAGGGAGAGCATATACGTATACAGAAAAAATAAAATAAAAAGAAAGCGAGGTCGTGCCCGGGATCGAACCGGGATTGCCAGAATCAGAATCTGGAGTGATGAACCATTACACTACACAACCAATTGCTGGATGAACTTGGCTACTTTTGACTATATGAGAATAAGCTAAGTTCAACGGTTATAACAAATTTCTTGTCAAAAAAAGCAAGGTCGTGCCCGGGATCGAACCGGGATTGCCAGAATCAGAATCTGGAGTGATGAACCATTACACTACACAACCTTGGTTGCTGAGTCAGAATTGAGGCAGACAAGCTCTTATAGTAGGAATTATCAATTATTGCTATCAAAAGTTAAGCGGAAGCTCATATTGTATGTTGATGTCCAAGTGCCTACTCCGGCCATAATACATTTCGGACGAAGCTTGCCGCGATTATAAGTCTACACCCTGAGATCCTTATTGATAATTTAGATTGTATTATAGCCTGTTGGTGTAACTCAAGCCATCTTCCAAATGTGCATCATTCTGCATTGCTGAACCCCCGGACGATGCCAGTCTTAAGGCCACCTTGGTAGCAAATGCCATGAACAATCTATCTAGCGTAGATCTCGCTGCAAGGGGATGCTAAGTTGCCTTTTGATTCAGTAACAATATACGACTACACGCAATACTAGGATTTGATCCATCAACTGCTGACCTGGCTGCAAACCGAAACAGCCAGGCTCCAGTATTTAATCGCCATGGCTCGGCGTACTCACATCCACTCCACTATAAAGTTATTTAGGTCACTTGATGATATATCATCGCTTAGGTGGGTTGTCCGACATTATCGGCGGATACATATATATCCTTCCTTCGCTACCTAGATATGTATTCAACACACAAATCGGGAGCCCTAAAGGCCAACTCCGTGGATCAAAGGAAAGACAAAAATCCCGAGCCCTGACAGCTAACTCATGCAAGAAGAAATGACAGACTAACAAGGTCCAACCAGTGTTCCTAAGATCGCTCCAGGTTGGACCCCGACAATGTTTGGTCGCTCCATGGCTTCAATGTCGATCTATCCTCTGGAGTATCTCTCTTCTGAAGTATCTCTGCTTTCTTATATTTATACATATATGTATCTTTTTTTTGAAGGCACCAACCTAAAACTCCCAAGGACTAAATGCTAGTATGCAACATTGGTCGGCGATGGTCAACGTTGGGTTTTGTACGAGAAAGTTCCGCAGCCACTTGGTATTCACCCATTTCGAGGGCCTGATGTGGATATAATTTGGAGGTAATCTACCGGATACCTGACTCTATATAGTAACGGTCTAAGTGTACCAGTCCGTAGAGAATTTGTGACTTTATGGCCAGAGGTCATAACAACCGAATGGCGAAACCGCTGTCCACTCAGCCAAATCACAGGTTCATAGTTGTCTACCTTGACTTCGCATGCCTCGCTAAAAATGTTTAAGGTTTTATGACGGCATTACTTTCTTGGCCGTCGTGTTCACAGGCACTCTGGTCGGTCCCCAGCCGACCGGCTCTCTGTCTATCGCATGGTACCATCACAGCGGACTGTGTTGATCCCATCTACTGAAATTCCTTACACACCAACCAATCCGATGAGTTATCCTCTATCAACATCGAGAGATCTCTGGTTATCTCAATGGCACTGAGATCGACTTCAACATCCATCTGCCGCACCAAGGCCGGGATGGTCGTCTCGTCCACTCTTTTTGCCCACGCATAAGTCCACGGCCGAGCCCGAGACTATAGGTTTTGGAGCCGACGGTGGCGGCTACACGGTACACGTTGCTGGCACCCGGGGTTACCGAGCCGACACTGCAGTTGCCAAAATCTCCAGGGAAACAGCCCGAAAATTCCCCAAGGCCCGTCCCGCGAAATATAATATACGGTTCTGCATACAGAGGAAGCGGAGGCTTTTTAAGACTGTAGGAGCGATGGAGAACACTTTCCCCGTCTGGGCTCTCAGTGTCCCCTTCATCCAGAGTATCCCAATTTCGGACCCATACGGCTTTTCTATATCTGCACTAAGGGGATTGATGCTAGACGCGGCCCAGCAGCTAGCTCTAAGATGCTATCCGCCCAGGAGCTAGCAACGATTCATTATCGGGGTTTGGACACGCTAAAATGTTCTATTATAGCAGAAATCATTCCGCTAGGTATGCCTCCAGGTTGTGGAAGAAATCTGATGGTAGTGGTCGAAATCGATCGCAACTCTATGAGTACCTGCGGACTGCTACCAAAATAAAACTATTTAACGGCTAAGCGTTATCTATCGAACTGTTGATGCAACAGCTATATGCGTTTCTATTGCCTGTCGCTCACTGTGAAGTAACCTGAATTCGATTTAACCTTGCCTATATTGGGTACTTCTATAGATTCCGCGGCAAATGGCCCCGCAAATGTGACCGGTGCGATGCGCTGGCTGTTAGGCGCCAGCGGCATGGGTCGTCGAAGTAACCTACATGTACAGCCCAACTTCCAAACCTCCACTGACGGCATATTTCTTCGTTCAATCTCACCGCGCTTACCCGCTGAAAGGGTTCTACTTCACCAAAATGGACGGTAAAGACGCTTCAGAGTACAAGGGACCTCTACACCAAACCGGCCTGGGAATTCACCGAGTCCTCCGCTGTCGTTTGGTGAAGCCTATGACAGAGACAACAATGGATGATGTCAGAGCGCGCCTCGAAAAGATTTATGCGTCTGGTTTACCTCTCTTTACCAAGGAAGGTATCGGATATGCGTGGGAGCAGATCAAGCGGGAAGTCGGCCACGGCGACAAAGTATTCACCCAAGACATCAGCGGTGAAACAGTTGAATACGACGTAATTACTGGGAAAGTTAAATCCATGGGGGAGGAAGATGGAATTGAAGTACGATATATATGGTAAGTCAGTTCCGTCGTCGAGTTTATCTCGATCCAGCTAATATTACCTAGCAAAGAATTAGTCCTTGCATATCAGGCCCGGGCACACTTACTTAGTCACAGCAAATGGCGAGATGATTGTGATTTCAAACCAGAGTATTCGGTGCTTAACCCCGTTTTTGTCTGCCATGAAGGATACCGCATGAATCCTAAGACCAATAAAGTCCTTCTACCAGCACCCACCCTTGACGCCGAATTTGTTATCAAGACATTCCAAGACAGCGTCCAAGAGTGGAAGGAAAGCCAGGCTTGCAAAAAGCTCAAGTCCTTCTTGTCTGCTTCTGCAAAGAATCACGAAATCAACAAAACGATCGGTTTTGCTCTTGGTGGCATATCCAGAAAATGGCTTGAGAAGGATGGTAGTCTGCGTACTAGGGATCTGCGTCGGTCTGCATCTCAACACGGACTACTTCTTACTCTGAAGGAATGGCTACAAGAAAGGGATGGTATAGAGGAGGTACCATGTTGCGCTCAGGATCCCTGCTACAATTCTATGGACAAACAGATACTGGGAGAGGCCGGCATAGAGCTGATTGATGATCCGCGCGCCTGGCTCGAAGTCGACGAGCAGTCCATGATGATCTCGGTGGCACCCAATGTACCTGTCAAAGAGATAATTGCAGATATCGCGCGGCCCGCGGTTATTATCTGGTGCCGTGTGGAATTCAATGATGGACTCGATGATCCACTGTGAGTATCCCAACAATGGATCTTTGCTCTCTTGCTGCTCGATCCTCTCGTGACCTTACTAATTTGCTTATAAGGACTGACCCCGATTCTCCGCGTGTCAGAGCAATGCTGGAGGGCTACGAGCTGCATGAATTTGCCCCCGACCAAGAGCTGTTCTCGGATATTGTACTCTATACCCGAAAGTCGAAGACAGCGGTCGCGCCAAATGTCAATCAGAATGTGACTTGTTCCTAGAGTTGATGGTATGGTGATTGCATTCTAGGATACTGCCAATAAGATTAGGCATGGTGCGAACATGATGGCAGCGTACTTGGAGATAACTACGAGATTAAACTAGTGACCAAGCGAGTGGGCCCCGGAGGCACGGTTACTGCATTAACTATGTAGTATGTATGGCAAAAAAGAAAAGTGGGAAGAAGAAAGGTCGTGCCCGGGATCGAACCGGGATTGCCAGAATCAGAATCTGGAGTGATGAACCATTACACTACACAACCTGAATTGCTGTACTGGACAACGTTGAAGAAAATATCAGCAAAAAACCGTCGACTGCCAAAAGAAACTAGTGATTTGGTTCTACGTCGACCTGTGTAACTAACTAATGTTATTTAGTTAACTAGTTAGATAGGAATAGGATTAGTAATGATTTTTCTGAATCACATTGAACTTTTTCTGAGTTACAGTACACCTTTTCTGGGTCCCGCTCAACTAGAACCAGAAATAAATGGGAAATGAGGTTTCGGTGTAAAGTCATAGTGGGTCAAACTCAAGAGTAGAAAAGTCGTACGTAGCAGGACCCATAGATGACTGGGTGGCTGCACCAGCCACACTGGCGGTGACGATAAAATTCAATAGTGCGATCGGATACTCCATGTATCGAATCTTTCGGCCCCAGCGACTGTTGATCACCTAGCGCCACCCCTTTTTATATTTTGCATTTTCTGTTCTGGCTACTTTTGTGATCTTATTCGGGCCTGAGACTTCCGTATGCAGCCAATGATATTGGACTCATCTGCTGTGTGATGAAACAAGAGCCCTACAAGAAGCATGCTGTGATGCATAAGAAATTGAAACCAAATCAAATCATTCTCAACATAGGAAGGATCATCCTCCAACCTTGGAAGGAGCTCAAGCTCAGTCGCCTAGGGAAACCCAGATCGTCAAATGCCGAACCGCAATTTCGTATTTGAACTATGTAATACATAGTTAACTTGGGTAGATCAGATGGGTCCTCTATATAAATTTGACGAGCCTATAAAAATGATACTTGGCCCACAAAAACAGAGTCGCTAGGGAGGAATCATCCCCACCGATGACTTCATCAAATGCCTCTACCTCCAGCCACGGTGGCTAAGTAGCACTTTATGTAGGACTGAGTATGGAGTAAGGAGTATGGAGTACCGAGATGCAGGACAACAAAAGTGAAACAGCATACTGCAAAGCAGCCTCTCTCTGTATCTACATCAGGACAGGTTCTAGGTGAACTCGATTTGGAATTGGAAAATCCTGATCGCGGAGTATTTCCATAAACTGTCCCGTTCAACTTTTTAGCTGGTTCCATCGCACCAGAAAATTCACGCCGATCTTGCTCGATCTTCCTCGGCTGATTGACTTTGATCGCGATCTTTGACCGCTTTGTGGTTCATTTAGCCCTAGTCAAAGTGTAATGGATTGTTATTGTGTTATCGTGCCCACTTGGCCCCATTGAATACGGGGTACGGAGTACTTACAGCCTATTTGATTTTCAGCTGGACCTGATTCTGATATAAAAGACCCTGTGCCGAGCCACTGTTCTTCCTCTCCCTTTTCCTCTCTCCGTCTTCTTCCCCAATCAGCCCTTGATACCCAATCTGTTTTTTGAACTCTTTTCACTCTCAATATTCAAAAAACTACAGAATGAGGTCCTTCTCCCCCGTTGCTATGGCCCTTCTGGCCGCGGTCGGTATGGTCGCCGCTGAGCCCTCAGCCTCTCAATGCGCCGTAAGTTGTCTTTTGTCATTTCGGACCTGAAAGATCTACTGCTAACATCGGACTCTCGGGATAGTCTATGTGTATCTCCAACATGAATGCCAAGGCCTCTGAACTCGGCTGCCAGTCTGGTGACATGGACTGCCTGTGCAAGAACAAAAACTACTCCTATGGTATCCGTGACTGCACCAGCCAAGCCTGCCCTGATGACGACGCCCAGAACATTCTGAACATGGTTCTGGCCAAGTGTCCTAGTGCGTACCTTCCTCCATAACACCGAACTTGTTGCTAACAATCGACGTGCAGGTGGCTCTGGCTCTGGCTCTGGCTCCGGCTCTGGCTCTGGCTCTGGCTCTGGCTCTGGCTCTGGCTCTGGCTCTGGCTCTGGATCTGGCTCTGGCTCTGGCTCTGGCTCTGGCTCTGGCTCTGGCTCTGGCTCTGGCTCTGGCTCTGGCTCTGGCTCTGGCTCTGGATCTGGCTCTGGCTCCCAGACCTCCAGCGGCTCTGCCGGCGATGCGACCAGCACCGGTGGATCTGGCTCCGGCTCTGAGACCTCCAGCGGCTCTGGTAGCGATGCGACCAGCACCAATGGCTCTGGCGCTGGCTCTGGCGCTGGCTCTGGCGCTGGCTCTGGATCCGTCACCTCCAGTGGCTCTGGAAGCGATGCGACCAGCACTGGTGGCTCTGGCTCCAGCACTGGCTCCGGCTCTGTGACCTCTAGCGGCACCGTAAGTATAGATCTTAATACCCATTGATGATCCCCTGACTAACAATGATGTAGACCACCGGCTCTGGCGCTGGCGCCACTGGCATCAACGGCTCGACCACCATGGTGACCACGACTGGCACCAACACCGGCTCTGGCTCGAGTGCTACTGAGACATCCGGCTCTGACAATGGCAGCAATGGCGGCAGCTCTGGCTCGGGCTCTGGCTCCAGCACCGAGACTGGCTCTGGCTCGGGCTCGAACTCTGCTCCCTCCTCCAGCACTGCCGGTGCTCAGCCCATGGCCACCATCGGCAGCGGCGCGGTCGGCGCCCTCGGCCTGGCTGCTCTGCTGGTGCTGTAAATGACATCCATGTAATTTATCGGGGAATATGGGACTATGATCTATGGAACTTAGCAGTGTAATGTGATGTAATGAAATCATGCTCGGGGCCCTACGCATGTGATTGCGACTGTATTAAATTTTGTTCACACTTAAAGAGTGCCCTAAGGCAGTGTCATGTAGTATCATCAACTTGAACCACTTGAACCTCTTGACCTAGTCCCATGGTGGGCTTCCTTTATTCCGCCGGAAAAGTGGGAGAGTTTGAGCTAAGTTCCCCGTTCACCCGACTCGGCGACCTCCAAGTTTGAAGGTGCAGCGTTGCACCCATGAAAAAGCACCGCACCCAATAATGAACGAGCCATAGAGCATTATGTAAATCCAAATCAGCAAGTTAGTGTAAATCAGAGCTGCCGCTCCAAGTCCAGTGGATCTCACTTGACGGGAATCCCGGTTTCTCCGCGTCCGAGCCGAGGCACGTTTGAGTTGTCCGGGGAATCGCTGACTGTTCGGCTTCGGTCCGCACGATCTTGAGTGTTTGCGACGGCATTTCTTAATTTCTCAATCTCCTTGCTTCTGACTTCTGACACTCTCCTCTCCTACCTCCCTCATATCCTCTCTTTTCACCTCTTCCCTCCCCTCGAATCTCCCCAGATCCTCCCACACCTCACCAATGTCGACATCCAATTCTCCCCCGCAGGAGGTCACGGATGAGATGCAGGTCATAGACAAGAAGAAGACTGTCAACCAGACCATTCAGCAGATTCGCTCTTTGGCGGCGGGTGCCGCCGGTGGTATCTGCGCGGTCGTGGTGGGACACCCCTTCGACCTGGTCAAGGTGCGCCTGCAGACGGCGGAGAGGGGTGTTTACGCGGGCGCCATGGATGTCGTACGCAAAACCGTGGCCCGTGAGGGACTCTCTCGGGTAGGGATCGTATCAAGATGGAAATAAAGGGAAATGACGAAGCTAATGGAGCGTTGAGTAGGGTTTGTATGCCGGTGTCTCTGCCCCGCTCGTGGGTGTCACTCCAATGTGTAAGTCACCCTTGGCCCTCAATGGCTGGCGAAAAAAGAAGCACAAACTGAACGATGAGCTAACGTGGTTTCTGGACAGTCGCTGTTAGCTTCTGGGTACGTTTTCAAGATTTCCCGGTCTTTGCGATCCTAACGCCAACTAGGCCTACGACTTGGGCAAATCCATTGTGGACAAGACCACCACCGTTCCAGTGAAGAACGCCACGCCCCAGTATTCCATTGCACAGATCTCGGCAGCTGGTTTCTTCTCGGCCATCCCCATGACTCTGATTACCGCACCCTTCGAGCGTGTCAAGGTCCTCCTGCAGATCCAAGGCCAGAAAACACTGGCCCCGGGTGAAAAACCCAAGTACTCTGGCGGCATGGACGTCGTGCGCCAGCTGTACAAGGAGGGCGGTCTTCGCAGCGTCTTCCGCGGCAGCGCCATGACGCTGGCCCGCGACGGCCCGGGATCGGCTGCCTACTTCGCCGCCTACGAGTATATCAAGCGTTCGCTGACCCCCAAGGATGCAGAGGGTAACGTCACCGGCGAACTGTCCCTGACGGCCGTTCTGGCTGCTGGTGGTGGTGCCGGTATTGCCATGTGGATTCCCGTCTTCCCCGTCGACACCATCAAGTCCCGTCTGCAGAGTGCACCGGGCAAGCCCACCATCGGCGGCACCATCAGCACGGTGTATGCCAGCGGCGGCTTCAAGGCTTTCTTCCCCGGCTTCGGACCGGCTCTGTGCCGTGCCGTGCCCGCTAATGCAGCGACCTTGTAAGTGGCTCTTGTCGTGCATGTTACCGAGTGTGAAACTAACTCTCCGACAGCCTGGGTGTCGAGCTTGCTCACAAGTTCATGAAGAAGATATTTGACTAAACTGGGTGGAGTTATTCCTGTGTAAATATTTTTCTTTTGTGTTTGCAGCGTTGGTTCTGTCGTCCATCTACGGATGGAGCTTTGCGATGGGCGGTTCCTACATAGGGTACCTTTCTGATTTCCTGCCGGTTCAGAGATATACCCGGGGGATATTTTCCGGGTTCTTTTTTTTTGGGTATAGATCGGGTTCCTACACGGTTGTCTTTGCATTGAATTCGACGTGCCACTAGTTTTTGGCAGCCACCGAAAAGTACCATCTCGTAAATGCAGGCGAGTGGATCAAACATGGCCAATGGTGCCCGGCCTTACTCCGTACACCCTCTCGGAAGCGCTCGCTTGATAAATGTGGTAATTAGCGGCCCACTCCGGGTGATTGAGGCTCAAAGACTCGACTGCCTACGGCGAGTCGGGGGCGAGAGAGGCTAGATCCGTCGCACCATCAGGGTCGATTCTTGGGGGCCAATCTCTCGGAGCTTGTAGTCGATGCTCAAGTAGTGAAATAACAGAGAAACAACAGAATAATACTGGTGATGAAAGGGGGTACATAATAGTAATGGTAATGATATTTGATATTCGCAAGGTAAAAGCGTGACAAATGAAAGCGGTAAAAAAGTAAACCTGGACCGAGTTGAGGCGGTGCTGCCTACTGCTTACTTTCCCTATTTCATTCAAAAAGGCGCCCATCCCGCCTTATCCTTCTTTTTCCCTTTTTCTCTCCATCTTTCTTTCATCAACTCGTGTTAGAAGGTATTTGTCTTCACCATGTCGACTATTACCAGTCACTTCGTTCGACGAGGTGTTGATGTTGCCTACGCCAATTTCCACGCACAGGACCCCGATAAGAAGCAGCCCTCGGGCCTGCAGATTTCTGGGCTGATCCTGACTGCTCTGGTGCTCAGCCTGGCTATTTTCTCCGTAAGTACTTATTTACTGTCATCTATTCGATCAATCATTAACCTCGCATAGGTCGAGTATACCTATAACTGCGTCGTTGCGACCCTGGCCGCCATCGAGGACTCCAACCCGGATATCTACCTTCGCGTCGACGGCGACGATATTAACAAGCCGCTGGATCCCAACAATCCGGAGCCGGGGCCGGAGGTGGTCGACCATCCTGCGCCTATAACCAGCAAGCTGCGCCGCGCCGTGAAGCACCTCCGCTCCCGCGGCGGCTTCTGGTCGCGCTTCCGTGGCCTGTCCATGTACATTGCCCTCGGCATGGCCCACAGCTTCCTCATCGGAATCATCCCTATCCCCATGTCCTCTTTCCTGGGCCAGCTCATCGTACAGCCTCTGGTCAGCGTCATCCTGTCCACCTGGCAGATGGCGTGGGTGCACATCGTCATCTCGGAGCCTTCCCCCAAGCGCTTCTGGCAGCGCATCCCCAGCTACCGTACGTTTGCGAAGATTGCCCCTGCTGCGGCTCTCGAGAGCGTCCTCGCATGTGCTGCTCTCTTACTGCCTCTGGCTATCGCCAAGGCCGCGGGTTGGATCAACATGCAACCCGATATGGACCACGCCGGTTCGGCCATGTGCCGTTATCTGGCTGTCAGTGCCCTCCCCGTTCTTCTGTCCTTCCTTATCACCATCCCCGGTCGTGTGATTTTCATCCGTGTGGCGGCTTCCATGCTGCCCGAGGAGGACGAAACCATCGTGCCCTTTGACCGCTCATTCGGTGGCAAGGTCCAGCCCTCAATAGTGGGTGGCAATGGCAAGATTGGCCTACTCGATGCATGGAATACCTTCGACAGGGCTGGCCGTGTCCGCTTCGTCAAGGTCATTGCAAAGTCCTTTGCTATCGAGGCTGCACTCGTTGTGCTTGCCGTGGTGGCCCTTGTGGCCCAGTTTGCCATGATGCCCTCGGACACCGACATCCCTAGTGACACGCCTTCTCAGTAAATGGATTGTTTTACATAGATATGGAATTTGAGAATCCTAAACGCTGGATTGTGGCTCTGGAATGGTGGCACCCGCGAAGTTTCACTTTGGGCCTTGTTTGCTTGCCACGTCTTTATTGAACCCTTTTCGTTATTTCTTGATAGCATTTTATCGAACATGAGACTGGGTCTCAAATAGCATCAATATGAATATCCGTACATGAAGCAGACCCCGGGTATCAGTGACTGCCGGAAGTATAGCGCATTCGGCACCGATCATCGCCCCCATCGCCCCCGCTCTTCACCGCCTTTACCGCCTTAGTTTCTTTTTTGCGCCTGCAAGTTCCCCCTCACCTGTGTCCATTTCAATCTCCCACTTTCTTGCCTTGCCTTTCTACTTGTCTCAAAACCTCCTATACTTGGCACTGCTTCATTTCTATCTCCACAATGGCGAGCTCCCCCGCCGGCCGCATGCTGACCCGCCAGCTACAGCAGATGCAATCCGATAAGGACATTCCTGGAATCAGCTGTGGCCTGGCGGATAACAACATTTTTGAATGGGAGGTTATGCTGATGATCTCAGACGACGTGAAGTTATATGGAGGTATGGCTCTTTTCCTCGGGATCTACGGTCTCAAGATTGTCCATTGGGAGCCTCAGTTGCTAATGATGAATTCAGGTGGCTTCTTCCGTGCTCGTCTCAGTTTCCCTACCGAGTACCCTCATATGCCTCCCAAGATGAAGTTTGAATCTCCTGTTTTCCATCCGAACAGTAAGTGATCGCCATACCGAGAGTGGTGGGAGAAATATTCCCCATGGTGGATGTCGCAGTAGTTATGGTTGCATTTCATGGTGTCATGCTTATCTATATATTTTTTTCCCTTCCCAGTCTACCCCAACGGTGAAGTCTGTATCTCAATCCTGCACCCTCCCGAGGAAGACAAGTACGGCTACGAGTCTGCCGCCGAGCGCTGGTCGCCAGTCCAGACCCCCGAGACGATTCTTTTGTCCGTCATTTCCATGCTATCCAGCCCTAATGACGAGAGCCCGGCGAATGTGGAAGCTGCCCGCCTGTGGCGTGAGGATCCGGCCGAGTTCAAGAAGCGTGTGCGTCGATGCGTGCGGGAGAGCCAAGGCGAGGAGTAAACGAGAATTCACGATTCATTTCCTTTTTCGGTGCATCTGGCTGGTCATTTTTTCTTTCGATTTGCCCGAGAGTTACGGTTTCTGGGGGTTTTTGCTCTCGTGGTGTTGCTCTCCATTGCATGATAAAGCGAGCGCGGGGGTTCTTATATGGGTGGAATGATCTAGCATTCATAGCCACGCATCGAGTTCACTCCTTCCCCGTTTATGGGGATGTATACTGCAGGATCTGGGATGCTGGAGTTTCGTTTCTTCTAGGATCTATTAGCTTGCATTCTGGTTTATATAAACTCGCTTATTTCTATCTTTCATCCCAGCCCGACGAATCAGCTTTGGCCGATGCGGAAATAGGAATGGCTGACCTCGGGAGTAGACAGAGCCGATACGTAGGGACCAATGTGATTCATTTGCAAATCGTGTCCGTATTTATCAATTCTTTGCAGTGACGGCTCTAAAAGAACCTTCTCATGGGGATGCTATGTTCAAGCGCGGTAACACGCTATGCTTAGTTCTATGCAATGGCAAGTCGAAACAATTAAGTAGGAGATGCGGAAAAGAAAAGCGTCAAACGTGCAAGGACAAGATCAGTCTAGTTACGGTTCTTATATCCAGTGCGGATCGAAGGAAGAAAAAGACCCGGATGGAAGACAGTGAAAGCCAGGCAGGCCAATGCAATCATCCTAATTCGATCAGCTGATGAGCCCAGTAGAGGGTAAAATCCGAACTCACATTCCGTCGAGGACAAGGAACTCGTTCTCTCTTTGCATCAATGCATTGCCCCAACCGCCGGCCATCTCGGGAATACTAGAGATTGTCAGCATGAGATCGTCCGTTTGCTCCCGGGTGGCTTCCTACCGATAGATACACCGGATAAGGATCGTGAAGTAGGCGAAGACCTCAGCACCAAGGACTATCTTCATCTTCATGGGGGTGATTATCGGCGTGGTCTCTTCCAGATTCTTCTCGCCTGCAAGTCCATTTCCATGACGTGCAACCCTGATAAAGAAATCCAAGGCCAAGATTCCACAAACCGCCATGGTAGCCACCTGGAAGGCAATACCGGTGATGATGATATCGTCGCCCACCTTGAGCAGGAACTGGTTGGTGGAACCTGCAGCCGCTGCAACACCACCCCCTGCCGCCTGCAGGATCAGCGATCCGACATCACAGCTGATGAAGATCCAGGTGAAGAGGCGGGGCTTTAATGTTGAGTGTTCGGGCCCGAGATACAAGACGATGTGTTTGAGGGTCAAATAAACGCCGGCCGCAACAAAAGTCGGTGCCAGCACCAGGCACACGATCTGCAACTTGAAGGCGCCTTGATTCCAAGGGTTATCGGACATTAGGACGCGTCCAATATATCCAGCCATTTCCATGAAGGTACCGATACACAACGCAACCATAAATGTCCATGTTCGAAAGTAGAATCCCAGGCCCATCTGGAACAGACCGAGCACGCCAAAGAAGACCGTGAAGAAGACGTTGCCGCCGAAATTAGGATAGTAACCGTAGGTCGTGGCCGCTACAGGGCACTCGGGGCTGACAGCCGTACATTCATGATAGCCCGGCATGGTGAAAGCGACGCGCTCGTAGGGGTTGAGTGATGGGCTCGAGTGTGTCAAGAGATGATTACAAGGCGCTCAAAGAACGAAATCGAACCCATCTTCAAATCCGTTTTAAACGTGGAGAGCGCTTTCGCCAAGAAACACGAGGCCAACGGTGTGGAGTTTCCAATATAAAATCCCCTGTGGTCGATGATATAATTGGTCCTCGCACTCGCACTCGCACTCGTTCTCGTGTTTCACTTTGCTTGAACCCGTCAATTCGACTCCACTCGCTCCACTCCGAGATCGTTATCGCCGTGCGCTGCATAACGAATCGGGGGTTTAATGATGCCCATTCAGAGGTGTTGTTCTCTTTGCCTGGATCTCACATTTGGCTTCATCATTCCATGGACCCTTTTCTCTTTCTCGATCACCTGGGCATGTTGAAATACATGTTTGATATAAAAGAAGCTAGAAGCTCGGAGATAAATGTTTGAGAACTCAAAGTCGGTACAAATCCAAGACGAAATGCCTCCACGTGACTTCATCTTTCTCCTCCTTCAACTTCTCGACTTTGCGGGTCGAGAGCCGATATGCCTCCTCGCCGGGCGCATACGAAGTCGCGCAATGGCTGCGACCAGTGTAAGCGGCGCCGGGTCAAGGTCAGTCATTTATTCAGTATTTCTTAGTATAGAGTCACCCTGACAGGTGCAGTGCGACGAACGGGGTCCCCCTTGCTCCAACTGTATTTCGCGAGAGCTCAACTGCACCTACTTGAAAGCATTGCCGCACCGCGCCGTTGTAACCAATGTACGGCTCCCATCTATCACAGATTCTCACGGCTCGCAATCGCGAGATTCCGGGACGCCTAGGCCTCTTGCGCCTATTAGCCCGGCCTCCACTCCCTCTGCCATCTCCGGGGTGCGCGATCTCGAACTGATGCACAAGTTCTCCACCGAGACCTTCAAAACTGTCTGCACGGGCGAGTCGGAGTACCACGTCTGGCAGATTATTATTCCGCGGTTGGCCCTACAGTATGACTTTTTAATGAACGGTATCCTGGCATTGGCGTCACTGCACACCGCTACCACCAGTGAGCCACCAACTTCCTTGGCCTATATCGACACCGCCCTTCAATATCATAACCTTACCTTTGCGCCCTTTCGCGTTGCCATTGATAGTCTCACACCCGAGAATTGCGAGGCTGTGCTGGCACAGGCCATCGTGACCACCGTCATCGGCATCGCCTTGCCGCGAGTCACGGCTGCTCGGGATGAAAGCTCTAACATGACCGAGAATATCGTCGTGGTCTTTGAGCTTCTGCAGGGAGTTAAGAAAATTTTCCATATCGGTGGCTCTTGGATCAAAGTCAACCTATTTACTCGCCAGAAGAGCTTTCAGGAAACCGATTTCACCCATCTGGACCACGGAACGAAGGCCGCCCTCGATCGCATCGCCACACTGAACGATGAGTCTTTGGCCAGTATTGACACGGACCAGTATCGCATTAACAAAGATGTCATTGCTCATCTTCTCCGGTGCTTCACGTTGTTTTCCAAATCGTTCGACCCGGCCAATGTCCTAGCTTGGCTGTCTGCCGTGGACAAAGAGTTTGTGGACAACGTCCGGCGTCGTCAACCACTAGCATTGCTGATTCTCATGCACTGGGGGGTGTTGCTGGGCGAGCTAGATGGCAAATGGTGGTGGGCTCGAAACTCCGGCCGAGCCCTGGTCTATGAGCTATCACATATCTTGCATCCTGGGGACATGCGATGGGCCGACTCGCTGGCCTGGGCTCAGCAGAAGATGGGGCTATGATACTGGGTGATTTTTACGAGCGTCTTTTAAACCAAATACCCCTGTTTTTATCGGGTCTGAGAAAAAGCAGCCCCCTCGCAATGGATTGTGCCATCAGTTGTGCTCATTTAGTAGTCTGCCCCGTTCCAACCACGCCGCTTTCTTCCTCAATAGCCCTCAATGATATACGGATAACTAATACCGAAAGAGCCGAGAACCGTCCATGGGCATATTGGATAGAAGTTAACAAACATAGAGTTGTGAATCCACGTGCGGACTCGCTGAAAAGAATAGTCGAAATAGAGTAGTGGCCAGAATAAGCAATGAAGTATTGACACCCGTCTCTCAGAACCCCTGTTCGTCCCAGATAGCATTCGCGATGGTACTTAGCTCAGGGATTCTGAGCTGGACGTCGACCTCCCTTGGGCAAGATATCGGTCGTCGAAAGAGGTGGTGAAATTCGATGATCATCGGAGCTCCAGAAATGTTAATATTGCCTCCAGGACCCTTAGAAATCTTGATGTTTTGGGTCTGATGAGACCGCCCCCTCACCCTCTCCCACTTTTGGAAGGAGATCATAGGCGTCGTCCGGCTGATCTTCATTGCCAAAGCGATGTTTGCCTTTCCTTGTTCTGGGTCAAGCCAAAAATCAACATCGCGCTTGAGATTTTCTTGAGTTTCCGAGACAGCCACTTCCAAGGCGACAGACAGCTTTCCGCTACCAGGTGGTGGCCTTTTCGGACCCCATCCGTGATCCGCGTTCTTGCCTCTGGTATCACCTCGGACACCTGATCCCTCGAATGCCTTGATGACCTCCTTGAGCCCCATCGCGTCCACCTGCTTCTTTATCTCATAACCAACCCCTTCGGCCGCTGTACCATGCTCTGGAGTGGTCATTTTGACCAAGAGTACGCCCTTTTTCGTGTCAAAGTAAGAGAAACGAGTCCTTGGAAAATAGCAAGTGTCCGGGTTAAGGAAGTCGTGCTCGAGATCTATTGGGTCGATATCGAAAAGTATTTTCTCGGGTTGAGGTGAATATTCTGAAGGATCGTATCGGGATGAAAGATGGGAATGTTCCGTTCGAGGTGAATGGTCAGGTTGAGGTGAGCGTTGTAAAGGATCGTGTTGATGTGCATATTGTAGGCGGGCGGACTCAAGTGAACGTTGTAGACGGTCGAACTCAAGGTCGAAGATCTGACGATAATGATGCCTATTCTGATAGTGGTACCTCCTGATCGATAGAGGTAGAGCTTCTAAGAAGCTATCAGTATAATCGGGTTCAGTCATGTTTACTAGCAATATTGGTTGACACCAGTATCGAGAAATCAATTGTACCGAGTAGGGGAGGAAAGAATAGTTGACAGAGAGAGTCATAAGTCGAGATAATCATTCAGTGTTACTTCATTGTGAGCGCATTGGAAACTTTGTTCATAGAATGTATCTACACATTCACCTTATTGAGGAAATGATGCGATAACAAAAGGCTATGAATTTGGCCCTTGCTATAGCATGAAACTAAGTAACTGGATATACATGACTCCAAAACCCCCTTCTCTTTACATTCAAACCTGTGACTTGCCTCATCCTATCATCAACTGTGACTTGCCTCATCCTATCATCAACTGTGACAGGCCATCAAATTCTGGCTCTTTGCATGCCCTTATTGTAGATCCCTTGGATCCGCAACTTGTTTATATTGTCTACTTGATATCTGCACACGCGCAGACTCAACGGCCCACCCACCTGCCTCATCCAGTAGGACCGACCACAGTCGAATAACCAATTGCGCGACGCAACTTGAACCAATTCAGCCAGGAAGCCCTGCGGTGCGCTCTGGTCCTCGGTGAAAATTATCCGTGGCAGTTCACGCCGGATCGCTGGCGGGGCGTTGGTCATGGCGATATCTAAATACTCATCGAAGGTAAATGGTTCGTACAGCTCCGAGCCAATCTGCACAATTCCCGTGGTACGTGCTGCAGCGTGGAGTAGACATGCATTGGCCACGAAGTCGACGGGTACCTCGTCGATGATATTGGCACCTGTTTTGTAACCTTTTGCGGCGTGCCACACCTGTGTCGACCCCTGATCCGCCATTAATAATTGATAGAATTTGTTCAATGGCGTCGATTTCTCCAGCCCGTACAGTGGATACGGGTGTCGCAACGCTTGGCCGAAGATGGTCGGGCGAACGAGCAGAATGGGTAGAAGAGGATAGCGCTTCGGTAGAAGCTTTTCCATCACGTACTTGGCCTGGGCGTAGGTTGAGGAGAAGCGTAAACTGTGCGGTGACTGATCCAGGGTCAAGATCGATGCCAGCTCTTCTTCTGGATCCTCACCTGCCACATTATATGGCCTCTCGAGCACTGGACCATCTGGAAGGAAGCTATTGCAATAGGCTGTCGACAGCTGGATGAGAAGCCTGAGACGTCGAAAGCGCGATGCAATACGGGCCAGTTCCAGTGCTGGGAGGCAGTTGTTCTCGAATGCCTCGACAAGACCGGATTCCAGGTTGATTTTGGCTGCCGTGTGAATGACGAGCGTGATTTGGCTGCGTAATTGTTCCATCACTGCGGCTTCGATGCCAAAGTCCACGGACTTGATATCTCCACTCACAAATTCGACTTTCTCGGTGGCCAGAATGGCTTTTGTTTGATCTGGCATGGCACTTTTCCATTTTTCAATTGCCTGCTCCCGTGTCCCGCGGATTAAGACGTATATTTTGCGTGTGGGTAGCTGAAGTGCCAGTTTATACAGCAGACAGCCTCCTAGGGACCCGGTGCTTCCGGTTAAAAAGACCGTGTGCGTCTCAAAGATCTTTCCATATCCTTCACGGAGGATTCGGTCAACCTGGGATGGTACGGGGGCCGGCGATGACATCGAAGCTTCGTGCTGTTGGAGCTCACAATGATTCACGGACGCATCAAGTTTGCTAGGAAAGAAGTAACTCGAGACGAGGAAACCGTAAGGTATACCTACCGGCGATATATGATATACCAACCTGATGCTGTAGCATACGGCATAGTTCCGAAACCTCGGATGGACTGGTAGTACAAAGCCTACTGGATGTCACTCTGGAAGATGCGGATATATAAAGTTTGGTATGTGAAACCTATCCAGCCGTGCTAGAGGCGCCATTTGAGTAAGAGTCCAACTAGCTGAGACTGTAGGCTGTGATTTATTCTCTGCCACTCACCATCGACGATGGTTGCCACTTGCCAACTCATGTGCAGCCGAAGGTCAAGGTCATATTATATACAACTTCGTCCTAGGTCCCCGGAAGTCGGGCAATCATAGAATGCAGAATTCAGCCAGTCCCGTCTCTGTAGGTCTTGCATTAATGAATTAATGCAGGGGCATGTGGCACAGAGCATTGACCAAACAAACAGGTCGTACTTGTACAACCTATAGATATTGAACTTCGGGCTACATGTGACACGGTTTGAAAACCACGGAGGAAGATGCCGGAAGGCACCTATGTAGGAACTTGACGTATATATCAATCCCCGAAAGGGGTATTATGTATTAGGCATTTGCAGCCGACGCAATCGCCGTCATCTGTACAATGCGTGTGGTTGGAAGATCGAGGAGATATTGGCCGACAGCATTCAAAGAGCTGGACATTGACTCGTAGTGGAACTTTGGCTCAAGAGCTCTTGTTTCCACCACCGCACCAACAGCGTCCATCTCCATCACGCTCCACCTGAACTACAATATCCATGCCCTTCTCTTGGAGATAGCTGACAGTCCGCTGGCGAACATCTTCCAGGTCTGACCCGCGAGAGGCAATGACATGGATCACCCCGAAAACCTTTTGGCTCTTCTGTTCGTGCTCGTGGTCATGGTCATGTCCATGTGTGTGGTCTTGACCATGATCATGATCATGATGTTCGTGTCCGTGGTCGTGGTGGTTGTGGCTACGATCATGATCGCAGCCAGAATGACCGGAGTGCTCATGAGCATGCGCATGCGCATGCTCAGATGCGCCCACACCGGTGTCGTCAAGCCAGAACTTTGGCACCGTGTAGCTTACTATCCCTCGTAAAGTACTCACCCCGGCTAGGGTTTCACGAACAATATACTCGGTATCAGCTGGCAGGGTCAGCAGCAGGGTCCTGGCCGTGCTACTGACCAGCGGGACAGCCGAGGCAAAAATCAAGATGGCGATAAAGCATGATGCCAGAGGATCGTACCCAGACCATCCTGAGTAGTGCACCAGGATGGTCGAAATGACCACCGCCACCGAGCCAAGTGTATCAGCCAGGATGTGTAGGAAAATGCCATGCATATTTTCGTTACCATGCGAGTGGCCGTGGCCGTGATCGTGGCCGTGATCGTGCCCATGGTGGTGGCCGTGTTCGAAGCTAAAAATGCCGACCAGATTCACCAACAGGCCGGCAATGCTGACGGCCAACAGCTCGCCGATGCGATGCATTTCGCTCCCCGACGATAACCGCTCCACTGCCTCGTAAATGATTTCCACGCTGATGATCATGAGGAAAATGCCATTGGCAAAACCAGACAAGGTGTCTACCTTGCCATAACCGTATGGAAACCGGGCATTGGGCGGCCATTTGCTCATAACAGCGGCACACAGTCCAACAACTAGCGCAAGGCAGTCAAAAAACATATGAATACTGTCACTCAGCAGTCCGAGAGATCCTGTTAAGAAGCCGTATGACAACTGAACGAGCATAAAGGTAAAGTTCAGGCTGGAATCCGTCAGTGTATCTCTTGAAGCTCGGTGTAAGACTAGACTCACCACATGAAGTAGAATATGCTACGAGAATCCTTTTCCTTGAGAATGCTGTGTAGCAAGGGATAGGCCTCGCTGCGGTGGACGAGCCACTTGGTGACTCGCCAGGACTCAGCCATGCCGTGGGAATGGCTGTGATTATGACGATGGCGCGAGTGGTTGTGCGAGTGAGCATCAGAACGTAGGTGGCTGTCGTCCATTCTTGACGCGAAGAAAGAGCCAGCAGCCAAAATGCCGCGCAAGGCGTAGACAACTAGGAAGTCATCGCGGATGTGTGGGAAGCACAAGAGAGCAGCAGCTCCAGTACTGAAAGCGAGACCAATTTTATTTGAGGAACGGAGGCCTGTCGGAAACGATATCATCAGAGACACGGCGAACAGCCCCGTGGGAACTAAAAGGTAGGCCAGATCCGATATACTAAAGGGCAGACCCCGAGAAATAATCAAACCAAGTACGGTAAGAAAAACCCCCGAGACAAGGGCCAATGGCGCATCGGTTGTCACAATGACCGATGACTGGCTCGCATCTGATACCTTTTCTGCAACCAGCCCCGGCTCTGGAATAGGCCCTTGACGACAAATGGAAGGGAAGGGCGGAGAAAGGACGAAGATCGAGAGCGTGAGCGCGAGATATCCCAGGAGCGTGGAGGAATTCCAGCGTTGATCCATGCCCAAGAAGCTCAGAAGCGTGGCTGCTCCGAGAAGAGCAACCGTAAAGGCCTTCTGGCTATAACGCTCGGGTTTTGCACTACGCGGATCCGCGTGCACCAAATTTGGCAGCCCAGATGCCCGAGCCAGAAGTAATGCAAATGCAACCAAGAAGCCACCAACTGTCAGCGCAGCGAAAATGGGGAATCCAACAGAGAAGATTTGTAGAAGGGCGGCCTGGACAGTCTTTCTATCTGGAGTTGGGAATTTAACGGATGAGGTGCTCATTGTAGCTCCCTTTTGGTGGTTGACTCGCGCAAGCCGGCCGCAACCAAAAATAAGGAGAGTCATCGCTGTCAGAAGAAGAGTCGTCTGTCCAACGGGACCACTGTCCGAGCCAGAGGTGCAAGCATTTGCAACCAGGATGCTTTCACCGGATTGGCTTCTCTGCGTACATCTCTTTGCATACCAGGAGAGTGTGACCCAGGGGAATGCGATAACGGAGCCACTAAATATCTCATGTCTAGAATTGTATGGTCAGTCCTGGCTCATTCATCAGACTCCATCCACATACATCTGCTCTGAGCTGTGCTCTGTGTAGATACTAGGCTGTGCCTTCACATCATGAACATGTGCCTCGTCATGAACGGAGGCCACGCTATGGGAGTGGTTGTGGGTGTGGTGCGAGATCGAGTGAGAGGAGGAGGCGGAGTGGTTATGATGGGACCACGATGGCTGGCTTTTATGGGTGTATGAATAACTCGCATTCACCGTGTCCGGCGACTCCTCGAGTTGCGATGGGTTGCCATTGGAGCTCCCCAGCGCGAGAGGTGGTGGTTGGGCCCAGCGAGTGGTACGACTATGACCGCGACTGCGGCTGTGGCTGTGAGTGCAATCATGACCATTGAACGGAGGGGCGAGATTCGCAATCTGGGGCGGCGCCCCCGTCGACATTGTCTGTTCGGAGCTGTTGCGCTGCTGAATAGGAGACTCCCGCGGCGAATAGTTGTAGGAGTGCGCTCGGTGCCAAGGGTGGACAGAGCCTTTGAAGCTCAAACAGAGTGTGCAAGCAACGTGAAAGCAGCCGGCATTGCTGAAAGTGCGCACTGCGAGGGGATGTGCTTCAAGCACTTTTCGAGGTTCGAGATAAGAAGAGAGGAGAAGCTGTCGCGGACCTTGAGGGGGAAAGCTCCACGTGATGTTATCAGAGATGCGATAGCGCGACTCTTTACTCTTTACTTCTTTACTGCTTGGGACAACCTTGTGACAGAGCTCTAAATATGAACTCTGAACAATCGTCATGATTGAATCTCTTATCAGCATCGTATTTTGCCTCTCCAGTGCGCTCACGGTGCTGATCTTGCTGCTCCCCTCGCAGTATGATCCAGCCACGCAGAAGGGCAAACCTAGCGTGCAGATACTTGTCTTGGGCGACATTGGTCGGAGCCCGCGCATGCAATATCATGCCTTGAGCATTGCTAACCATGGTGGTAAAGTTGTCATTATCGGGTATAAAGGTGAGTTGTTCAATTGACACTCGAATGCGGAGAAGCTGACACCAAGTTATAGAGTCCGATCCTCATCCCGATATCGTTTCCCACCGAAATATTACAATTGTTCCTCTCCGTCCCCATCCTGCAATTCTCCAGACCAGCAACAAGCTCTTATTTACCATATACGGCCCGTTGAAGGTTCTGTTCCAGATCGCATATCTGTGGAAATGCCTCGCGTATACGGTAACTCCGTCGCGATGGCTTCTAGTGCAGGTGAATCTCCAGATGGAGGCCGACTCTCTTCCCCTTTTAACTCTTGTTACAGAACCCACCGTCAATTCCTACCCTAGCGATTGCGTCTCTATCTAGCTTCTTGCGGCAAACCAGACTAGTTATCGATTGGCACAATTTTGGATACTCCATCTTGGCACTGAAACTCGGCCATAATCACCCACTTGTGAAGCTATCGATCTGGTATGAAACGACATTCTGCAGGTCCGCGTCGGCACACCTGTGTGTAACCGATGCAATGGGCTCGGTACTTAAGAAGAAATTCGAGCTCCAAGCCCCCATCTTCTGTTTACACGATCGACCAGCCAGCCATTTCCGCCCGATCAACAACCCCGATGAGCGAATCGAATTCCTCAATACGCTTCCCGAGACAAAGCCTGTGCGTGCTCCACTGACAGAAGGAAGACTTCGAGTTCTGGTCAGTTCGACTTCCTGGACCCCAGATGAGGACTTCTCGGTGCTCATCGACGCGTTGCTGCAATACTCGGAACTGGCCACCGCGAAACCTGCGCTTCCAGAGGTGCTGGCTATTATCACAGGTAAAGGCCCGCAAAAGGAAATGTATCTTCAGAAAATCGCTGCTCTCGAAGCCGCCGGTCGGCTTGGAAAGGTCACAATTCGGACAGCGTGGCTGAGTGTGCCTGATTATGCCCGACTGCTAGCATCGGCATCCCTGGGAGTCAGCCTACATACCAGCAGTAGTGGCGTGGACCTTCCAATGAAGGTGGTCGATATGTTCGGCGCTGGTCTGCCCGTGGTGGGTTGGAATCGCTTTGAGGCCTGGCCCGAACTGGTAACCGAGGGCGTCAACGGAATGGGCTTTGGAAGCTCGACTGAATTGACGGAGCGGTTGACAGAGCTTTTTGGTGACAATAAAAGGCTGGAAACCCTCCGTGCGGGCGCCCAGAAAGAAAGCACCCGGCGATGGGATAATGAGTGGGATCCCATTATGGGCAAATTGCTTGGGCTCACGTAGCAGAGATGATGCATGAATCAATACGTACATTCTTCCACTCAAAACTCGGTGTCCGGAATCATGCCGTCAAAGCGTTCGAGTCCGCATTCGTCTCTAGACGTTAGCCTGGAATTTAGCGTCGCAATAGAGACAAGTATCAAACGCTCCGCAAAGCCTTTGGAACAGCTGGCCATTGTACATATGAGCGACCAACTCCTCGTCCATGTACTCGGTGCGGCAAACAGAACAGTATTTGGATATCCCGGGTTCTTGGATGGTTAGGAAGGTCAGTCCACAGCGTGCTAGCGAACGAGTTTAGTATACCAAAATAAAGACCGAGGTCATTGCAATGCATACCGAAAAGATGACCATTCTCGCATTGGGCTTCCTTGACCGAGAACCATGCAATGCCTGCACCGCAAATCTCGCACTGCTCAAAGAGTTGTCCACCGGGCTGATTCAGCTGGTTGGAAGATTTGGCCGGGATTGTAGAGGATTCGGAGCCGCATTTCGAGATTTCCTCGCTCAGATCTGTGTCTGTCTCCATCGCTAGGCGTTCGAATGATTTTTGGGACTGGGAGCGTATTGGTAGATTGTGTCCATCTACGATGCTGCAACAGGCCGCTGCATAGAGGAGCTTTTGGTTCTCTGTATTCACAGTGGTTTTGTCGCCCTCGGAGAGGAGAAAAGAAGTCACTGCTTCCCGTCGGCTTTGCGCCGCTCGCGATTCCTTTTTCTCTGCCGGCGGCGCGAAGAGCGTTTGCTCATCCGGTATCTCACCTGTGTCTTCCGAGGCAAATGCAATTGTGGTATCTTCATCCGACGCTATTCGGTATTCAATCATATCTGTCGGATGTTTCGTGAAAAGCACAGCAGTCACATCGCGGTAAGATGTCAAACCCCACATTCTCGCCACGGCCTTTCCCCCCAGGTCGTGTGTCAGGTCATATTGCTCTCGAAGGTTATCGACAATCTTGCTCCATGCTGGCACTTGTGGAGGGTCATCGGGTCCAAGTAAATCGAGGCTGACGGCAACGCCCAGCCCGCCCGCAGTGCAAATGTGGAGCGTACAGGTATTGTTTGCCTCGTCCCGTGATATAGTCATTGCTGAGATACCCTTAGTGATCAAGCGTCTGGTTATACATATCGTTCATTCCTTACCTGTGATAGGATCCCAGTGTCTCTTTGGATGATCATGCATCTCTGTGATCGGCTCGTAGAAAGGCCAATCCCGAGTCTGAACCCGAGTCTCTCTTGTGCCAGTGCCGTCGTATGCAGAATGCTGCATCGAGATCGTGAGGAGGCCTCCAGTGATACCAACTGCAAGGGCAATGTCTTGAGCCTGGTTCTGTAGTCAATCATTTTTTCAGTAAATAATGCATCCCCAAGGGGTGGTTACATACCGTGTAAAGCCACCTCATCGGACCAGTGACCCGGTGATGGTCCCATCTGGAGGCAAACTGTGTCACTGGGTGACTATCAAGCTCAGCAGTGGCCTCATAGCGAGGCGCAAAATCTTCCTTCTCACTCCGATGTCTCACAGCAATGCTAATTTTGAAAAGTCGGAGCCGAGTCCCATGTGCGGCGGCAAGGGTCGCGGTGGCAGAATGAATATCATCCTTACACGAGGCCGGCGTCATGATCCATGGGCCACAGGAGATGGATGAGACACGGACTTGTGACTGGATCCTGCCATGTAGAATTGACCCCGAACAAGCCAGGGGATATTGTATCCCTCCTTGATCCAGCGGATGGAGAATCATCTTCTCAACATAGTAGGACCTAGAAGGAGCCGGCACTCCAGCGGATCTACGCACGCGTAGCAGAGCCAGGTCGTTTGAATCTGTTGCAACGGCCAGCATGTGAATACCCCAACGACTCTCAGGGTCAGGAGGAGCATTGGAGCCATTGGCATGTGTAGGTACCTTAAGAGGCGCACACCATTGGAAGGAACGGATATTCACTCTGCGAAGTTCTTCGCCTTTCACTTTCGTCGGAGCTGATGGATCCTGGTGGAATATATGATTCACTACGCCCACCCTGGTCCATTGCTCCTTCGGGCCTATCGGCTCCCACAAGGACAAGATCAGATTCGATGTTAACACGGCCAGGACACTGCGCCGGAATCGAGCCAGGCCCGGCGGTGACCATGAAATAGCAAGAACAGTGCTGGTCGACTGTTCTGCACCAATAGAGAAATCATCCCGGTTTTGCGGATGGATGTCAGGCCATTCAGCATAAGTGAAGGTGTTGACGCGGAAACGTGTGATATGCCAGGTTTTTTGTCCCTGAGGCGCTGATTCCGATGCTCCTACATTTGAAGTCTACCTACCTGTCAGCTATAGTCTTCGCAATGGTTCGTATTGTACATACCAAGATCAGAATCTGCTCACCGGCGGCCACGGCGAGCTCGCCGTCCGGTGACCAAGCAAGGGCATCGAAGCCGTAGGGATAAATGGGCAGCTGCACCGGGCGTAGCATTTTGCAGCAATCCGAGATGACCTTCTCGCAGGGTCCCACATCAACATCTATGTGTACCTTCAATGCAAAAATTGAAGGTGATGGAGAAGAGATCAAAGAGAAGAGACGAGTCTGGCAAGTGAAGCAAAAGCGCGAAGCTCGTTGCCCGATCGGGACTAGCGCCATTCTACACGGTCCCTTCAACACGATTATTTACAGATTTACATGAGGTATTTATATAATTCACGATGAAAGAGCTCTTAAGTCTGACTGTGACTATGGCAAGTGCTTCTGAAAGCCGAGAAAAATTGCTTCAATTTGGAGACGCGCGACTGACACAATATATACAATGCGGAATGCGGAGAGCGTATGCGAGGGTATGATCAACATATCTGGATCGCATCGTGTTTTAATCCACCCGATCCAGCTTCTGCACGACCATGGCGGTCGCAGCTCCACCACCATTGCAGATAGCAGCCACGCCGTACTCTCCGGGTTGCAGCTGGTGGAGCAGAGTGACGAGGATGCGGGAACCGGAGCTGCCCAAGGCGTGACCGAGTGAGATGGCACCACCGAGCATGTTGACCTTGGCATTCTCCAGGCCGAGAATCTGCGTGCGTTATAGGTTAGCATCGCTTCCTCAATCCCAAGATCTGCCAACAAACATAACGGGGGTTTCTCACCTTCTCATTAGCCTTGATGACTGCTGCAAAAGCCTCGTTGAATTCCCACACGGCCACCTGATCCTTGGTGATACCGGCACGCTCCAGGGCAATCGGTACGGCCTTGGCCGGGGCAACGGGGAAGTCCACCGGGTCGATGGCTGCGTCGGCCGATGACACGATCCGGGCCAATACACGGCCACCAGCACCAAATTCGCGCGCCAGCTCCTTGTTGCCGATAACAAGAGCGGAGGCACCATCGTTCATGGAGGAGGCATTGCCGGCAGTGACAGTGCCCGTGCCGTCCCGCAGAAAGGCAGGCTTGAGAGTGGTCAGCTTATCGACACGTAGGTTCTCGTAGCCCTCATCCCGCTCGATCACCGTCTCGCCCTTCTTGCTCTTGACAGTGACTGGGGCAATTTCATCTGCAAATTTATTCTCCTTCCAAGCCTGCTGAGCCCGCTCATACGAGCGGATGGCGTACTGGTCCTGGTCCTCTCGCGATACATTGTACTTCCGGGCAGTCTGTTCGGCGCAGATACCCATGTGGAATTTATTGTACACATCCCAGAGACCATCCTTGATTAGACCGTCCTCCAACTTGAGCTCACCGAATGGAGGCAACTGACTGGCACGGGGCATGTAGTACGGCACACGGCTCATGTTCTCCATGCCACCGGCAATCTGGGCCTCTGCCAGACCAAGCTGAATATTCTGGGCCGCCAGTACAACTGCCTTCAGACCGGATGCGCAGACCTTGTTGACAGTCATGGACTCGACTGTGGACGGCAAACCAGCGAACATGGATGCTTGACGAGCAGGAGCCTGGCCAACGGATGCCTGGAGCACGTTTCCCATGTATACGTCGGTGATCTTCTCCACGGGTATCTTGGATCTGCTCAGGGCCGACTTGATGGCAATGGAGCCCAGCTCGGGTGCTGAAACGGAGGTGAAGGAACCATTGAACTAGACATGGGGCATCAGCACTTTGTTGGATGTAGGATATGGATTGCATGAAAGTATGTGATTACCTTTCCTGTAGGTGTTCGCGAGGCGCTCAGAATGTAGGCATCTTGGATCTCCTTCAATGCCGGGCGGGCGGAGCTGAACTGTCTCTGGCTGCGGAATGCGGGGATGGCAGCCTGCTTGGAGAAGCGTGCAGACAACCTGGTGGCGGTGATCATGGTGTAACTAACAGGAGACCGCATGAGATGATAAGATGGCAGATGTCGTATGGAGAGATCAAAGAAGGAGAAGAAGGACAACAAGCACCTCAAAGTGCAAAAGGTATGGAATGCACCCAACACCCGCAACCCGCAAGTCACCGCTGTTAACCGCACAAGAGCCGAGGCTGTTTTAAGCCACGTGATATGATGATATAAGATGAGTCAGCAATTCAGATGCCGAAAGTTTCCCCTTTCGGATAGTTCCGCCGGTCCCCCTCCTCAACAGCGCTTCCTACTGATAGTCGTCCAACACCAACACAACTGTTTCTACGTCGTTGCTTTTTCTTCATCCTCCCTCGCGATAGCAGAGCTCCTTAACCTACACGCCACAAACTTACTGTCTGTCCGAAGCCGCCACGATGTCGACTTCTGCCCGTCGCCGTCTTATGCGGGACTTCAAGGTACGTACTGCGTCACTCGGGAACTTGGGCGAGATCGGCCTCTGGCTTCAATCCAGATTCTTTGCTGGATCTGGCGGTGACACCATGCTGGGGAATACTCTAACCCCTTTTTGCCCCCATTTTGGACCGCTCGTCCTTTTTGTTCCTTTTTGTTCCTGAGGTTCCTCGAAATGTGTCGATTGCCCCCCACTAACCAAGTCGCGTGTTGGATTGTAGCGCATGCAAACTGATCCCCCCGCCGGTGTCTCCGCCTCGCCAGTTGCCGACAATGTCATGACCTGGTATGTGAAGAAGGTCAGGGTCTTCCGATTCTATGGACTGACGAGAGTTAGGAATGCCGTCATTATCGGCCCGGCCGACACGCCTTTCGAAGATGGAACCTTCCGCCTGGTGATGAATTTCGAGGAACAGTACCCCAACAAGCCGCCCGGCGTCAAGTTTATCAGCCAGATGTTCCATCCCAATGTCTATGGCACCGGCGAGCTCTGTCTCGATATTCTCCAGAACAGATGGAGCCCGACCTATGATGTGGCTGCCATCCTGACGAGTATTCAGAGGTAGCGTGACCAATATTCTCCGACACAGTTCAGTCCCGCGGCCTGATTTGTACTGACCTGAATGCCATATAGTTTGCTCAATGACCCTAACACCTCGTCCCCGGCTAATGTCGAAGCGTCGAACCTGTACAAGGACAACCGCAAGGAATACATTAAACGGGTGCGGGAGACCGTTGAAAAGAGCTGGGATGACTAGGAGGCTGAGTCGCGCGGCTTTTTACGCTTCTCACTAGATTGATGATTCTTCAATATCAAACGTTGAGGCCGCAACGAGTCCGGAGATGGAGATGGAGATGGAAATACCGGAGTCAAATATCGCCTTCGAACCTTCGGGCCGTTTGATCTGCACAGCGTGGGGTTTGGGCGCCAGGTTCTTCTTTTTCTTTTTCATTTCATTTTCTGCTTTTTACCAGTGGCCTTTGTTGTCTCATTTTCCTATTATTTCACGTGCATCCGCCATTCCCATTGCCATAGTTCTGCATTAGCCGTGAATGATACATATTTAGCGAGAGCACTCCTGAAGAGTTAAGTCGAGAGTCGGGGGCGGTCGGCCAAGAATCCCCGAAACGGGGTGACTGTCAACAAATCCACTAGTGCCTCACCTTCTTTCACTCTCTTTACCTCGTCTGCTCGGGTAGTTTGTATTCTTTTGACTTTTCTTTCCTTTTCTTTTCTTTTTCTCTGTGGAGTTTATATCTCCCTGAAACCCTGGACATTCCAGGCTAATAGTGAAACACCTCGACCCCCGGGATTTGTCTGCCCCTCCTTGGGGTCTCTTTCTATCCCCGTGAGAGAACTGGTGAACCGCAAATATGGCGTGAGTAACTTTTGACCGGTTAGTTTAACTACCGCTGACCTCTATTTACAGGTCCGCCGGGTCGAACACCATTAAAGGTACGCAGTTGTGGGAACCTCGACGGAGAGTGTACGGCTAACCCCCTAACGCGTACAGTGGTCGCTCGATTCCGTCCCCAAAACAAGGTGGAACTAGCTTCCGGAGGCAAACCGATCGTCGAATTTGAAGGCGAAGACTCATGTACCATCCAGGTGAGCTTGGGCATCTCTGGAGGCAGTTGGGGATGATACTAACGGGCATCAGTCCAATGAAGGTACGGGGGCCTTCACCTTCGACCGGGTATTCCCCATGGACACTGCGCAGGACGACATCTTCAACTTCTCCGTCCGACCCACCGTCGACGACATTCTCAATGGTTACAACGGAACGGTATTCGCATACGGTCAGACCGGTGCCGGAAAATCGTATACCATGATGGGATCCGATATCGACGACGACGTGGGCAAGGGCGTTATTCCGCGCATTGTCGAACAAATCTTTGCCAGCATCCTCACCAGCCCGAGTAACATCGAGTACACCGTGCGAGTCAGTTATATGGAGATCTACATGGAGAAGATTCGCGATCTATTGATGCCACATAATGACAACTTGCCCGTGCACGAGGAGAAGGCCCGCGGAGTCTACGTCAAGGGATTGCTGGAGATCTACGTCTCGAGCGTGCAGGAAGTTTATGAAGTGATGCGCCGGGGTGGAAATGCACGAGCCGTGGCTGCGACCAACATGAACCAGGAATCCTCTCGCTCCCATTCCATCTTTGTCATTACCGTCAGCCAGAAGAATGTGGAAACCGGATCGGCCAAGAGTGGTCAACTCTTCCTGGTTGATTTGGCTGGTAGTGAGAAGGTCGGCAAGACGGGAGCCAGTGGTCAGACCCTGGAAGAAGCCAAGAAGATCAACAAGAGCTTGAGTGCCCTTGGAATGGTCATCAATGCACTCACCGACGGCAAATCGAGTCATGTCCCGTACCGGGATTCGAAACTCACTCGAATTCTCCAGGAGTCTCTGGGTGGTAACTCCCGCACAACCCTGATCATCAACTGCTCGCCTAGTAGCTACAACGATGCGGAAACTATTTCGACCTTACGGTTTGGTGTCCGAGCCAAGTCCATCAAGAACAAGGCAAAGGTGAATGCAGAACTCAGCCCGGCCGAGATGAAACAGCTTTTGCGAAAGGCCCAAACCCAGGTGACAAGCTTCGAATCCTATATTTCCGCCTTGGAGAGTGAAATCAGCCTGTGGCGTGGAGGTGACAGCGTTCCGAGGGAACAGTGGACTCCCGCACGGGGTAATGAGATTGCCAGTGCCGTGAAAGCCGAGGCTCGTGCTCATCGACCAGGAACCCCGTCACGCCTCCAGGAAACTGCTCGTGCCGAGACCCCGCGCCCGGACTCTCGCGTTGGAGACCGCTCAAGCACACCGAGTCTGGTGCTGGAGAAGGACGAGAGGGAAGAATTCCTTCGCCGTGAGAATGAACTGCAGGATTCCCTCGCCGAGAAGGAGACCCATATCGCCAATGTGGAGCGCAGTCTCCGGGAAGCCCGCGAAGAGCTCAAGTCGATGAAGGAGAATGCCGGTCGGTCAGGCAAGGACAACGAACGTCTGGAAACCGAAGTCAATGAGCTGCGAATGCAGCTGGAGAAGGTTTCGTATGAGAGCAAGGAGGCGGCGATCACCATGGATGGTCTGCGGGAGGCCAACTCGGAGCTCACGGGCGAGCTGGACGAGGTGAAACAACAGCTTCTCGATGTCCGCATGAAGGCCAAGGAAACCACCGCAGCTCTCGACGAGAAGGAGAAGAAGAAGGCTGAGAAGATGGCTAAGATGATGGCCGGGTTCAATCTCGGCGACGATGTGTTTTCCGACAACGAACGTAAGCTCCAAAGCCTGATCGCCCGTGTTGACGCGCTGCACGAGATCAGCGCCTCGGGAGAAACCATTGCACCCGATGACATTCTTGAGCTCCGCACAAATCTGCTGGAAACACAAGGATTTATCCGGCAGGCCGAGTTGACCATGAATGACCGAGGCGAGTTTGGTGAGCTGCAGGACAGCCACCGGGAAGTCCTGGAGAAGAAACTGGACGAGGTCCGACGAGAATATGAAGGCCTCTTGATGCGCAACCTAGGCGAGAACGATGTGGAGGAGATCCGCGAGCGGCTGGAGAAAGCTTTCGTCGACCGAAGGGAGACTGAGGCCGCCGCACTTGACGAGCTCCGAATCCACATTTCTCAGAAGGACGAGGAACTCTCGAAGCTGCGCAAATCCCTTGTCGACACCGAGTCGCGGACTTCGAACAATGGTGCCGCGAGCAAGACCCTGCATCAGCAGATCGCCGAGTTCGACGCGATGAAGAAGTCTTTGATGCGCGACTTGCAGAACCGCTGCGAGCGTGTTGTCGAACTGGAAATCTCCCTGGACGACGCTCGGGAGCAGTACAACAACGTGCTTCGATCCTCGAACAACCGTGCTCAACAGAAGAAGATGGCTTTCTTGGAACGCAACCTGGAGCAATTGACACACGTCCAGCGGCAGTTGGTGGAGCAGAACAGCAGTCTGAAGAAGGAAGTTGCTATCGCCGAGCGAAAGCTGATTGCACGAAACGAACGCATCGCCAGCCTGGAGAGCTTGCTCCAGGAGAGTCAGGAGAAGTTGACCCAAGCCAACCACCGGTAGGATTTTTGTGTTCACCTCGCTTATGCACGTTCCGCTGACGCTAACCACTACATTAGATTCGAGGCCCAGCTTACTGCGGTAAAAGAGCGCCTGGAGGCCGCGAAACAGGGCTCTACCCGAGGCCTTCCCACCATGGATAGCAACGGGAGTTTCAGCTTTGGAGGATCCCGTATTGCGAAGCCCCTCCGTGGTGGCGGGGGCTCGGACGGGCCGACGAATGCGAACGTCGCGGGCGTACAATCGCAGGAGTCGTCGGGCAAGCGCACGAGCTGGTTCTTCGACCGCAAATGATCCCACGACGCCCCCAGAAGAGTGGTCTTCCTTGGCGATGCTACTCTTGAAACTCGACGACTGTCTGCCATGGACACCGGACATCTTTCAGTTTGTCCTCCTGTCACTGGCCTTGGGCTGATCGTGATCTCCTCCCTAACGCCGTCCTACGAGTCTCATCTCATTTCCTTGCTTTTCCTCGTCCCTCTGTGGCAGGACCTTCTTTTGTGATTTCTCTTTGACGTTGACTTGCGTCGCTCTTCTCTCCCCTTTCAGTACATTAGATTGCACCCTGCAGGGGGGCTGGAGATCCGTGGATCTCCCTGATACCCATTGTACATCAACCCCAGATAGACTGCAGTGGAGCTGGTAATGAAGTGTGGGGACGAGATGATATGTTATATATATGCCACGATAGTCCCAAGACTGATTTACAGTGTTTGATATCTCTGAAAGGTTTAATAAGGGAGTTCTGAAAGTAGGAGATTGAAATCCGTCACCGTGGACATAGAATGAACCTATGAGAGAAGCACGAAGCACTAAGCATGTACAAACTTGATGATGTAACTACGAGAGTTCGTATAGTTACAGAAGAGGAGGGGCATCATAGAACGAAGTCAAAGGAAAAGAATGCCAAATGCAAATACCGAATCCCCTCTTACAAATGGAACAATTGCGCCGCCTTTCGCCCCGAGCGAGATCCCTCAAACTATACCAACCCGTCGTAAAGCGACAGCGCACTAACAATTGTCTCGTCGCGCTTGCTGCCCTCTTTGAACTCTTCGATGTCCAGACTGCCATTCTCATCCTTATCCATCATGCGGAATATCTTCCGCACCCGCTTCTCCGGGGTATCCTCGTCCTCCGGGAGCTTCACCATTGATCCCACCTGTAGCGCATCAGCGTCAGTGGTAGCGACGTAACCATGTAGAGGTTGCCCGCTCACCATCTTGTAAATCGCCTCGACAATGGCCAGCATCTCGTCATAGGTGATCTTGCCGTCACCATCAATATCGTACAGTTGAAAGGCCCAGTCGAGCTTGTCCTCCATCTTGCCCCGCGAGGTCACCGATAACGCGCAGATGAACTCCTTGAAATCGATCATGCCGCTGTTGTCCGAGTCGAACACGCGGAACACATAATTTGCAAACGAGGACGGATCGCCGAAGGGAAAGAATTGCCGATAGATCTTTTGGAACTCCTCCTTGGTCAAAGTGCCCGATGGGCAGTCCTTCAAAAAACCTGGAGAATGGTCAGCCATACTTGGAATCCCATTGCATCGATCTCCCTCATACCTTTATACCATTGCTGGAGCTCCTTCTTGTCGAAGTGGGTTGCTCTCTGCAACTCGTCCAGCTGCGTGGGCGAGAGCTTCGATTGTCTGCGCACGAGTCAGTATCCAGATGTGGAAGACCTGCAAATGGTCGCCTAATAACCCAGAAGATAGGGACCAGTCGTGACCACCTCGAAACGTCCAAAAAAGCGATCCCACCGTTCCAGGCGGTTCCGACAAGGTCCCACCGGGGAGAGTCCGGGGAGAGTCCAGGAAGTGAAGAAGGTCAAATCGGGTCGTACTCACGACTTTCCCATGGTCAAACACCCAAAACCTCTATGACTTTGTCAGGTACATGCAACTTGTCGATCGTCAGAAGGGGCGTCTTGGGATTGGGAGAAAGAGAGAAGGGCGCGGGGTAGAAACGGAGAAAGTGTGGCTGAGTCGTGGCGGGGGAATCAACGCAAGGGATACGGGATACGTCCACGTACAAAGCAGAGCGATTGGATTATAGATTCAGTGAATGAAGGGAATAACTAGCGGATATACAGAGGAGGAAAGAGAAGAAGAGAAGAAGTGGCAAGAGGAAGTCAAATGGTGAGTCCAGACCATCCGCGGGCTTGGCATATGACAAGGACTATAAAATTCCCCGTCTTTCCGCTATATACACGATGTACTTCAGTACTTCAATACACTATTTATCCTTTCACATACTCCCCGGACGCTTCGGGAATCCTGAATACCTATCAATATCGTCTGAATCAATCCCTCTCAAATGCAATCACAATCATCTCTAGCCTATCAAGACACGTAGAAAAAGAGAAAAAAAAATATCAAACGGGTCCGGGGTGTTCCGACTCATGGCCAGAGGTGGGTTTAGTCTTAGTCCACTTTGATAGAACCGTAAATGCGATGGATAAACGCCCAGCTGGCGAAGAAACCAATCGAACCTGAAGAAAAACAAATCAGTTAGAAGTGGAGTCGGAGGCGGGCGGAAATAGACAAACCAGTCAGGATGAAGACAACGAAGCCAATCAGGGCCGAATAGCCCACGTAGAGGACAGCGCCAGTCAGCCCGCCAAAGCTCACTCGCGTTGCCCAAAAGATGAGCGCATTGATGAACACGTAGCCACCCGCCATACCGGCACCGGCAAAAGCACGCCAGTGCCACCGGTAGTTCTCAGCACATAGCAGAAAGTACACCAAGAGGATGGTGGTAGCTGCAGAGGTGATGATCATCAGACCGTAGCACAAAAAGAGGAAACCGAACATGTAGTAAATCTTGTTAGTCCAGAGCGAAGTCATGATGAAGTACAATTCAACGAAGATGGCACCAAAGGGAAGAATGCCGGTGAGGAGAATGGATGGGATAGTGCGGAGGCTACCAGCCATCGGAGGCACCTGGCGGGGGATTTGATTTGTTTTGGTCGGACCCTCGATCGGCTAAAGGGGGAAAACAGTTTAGTCCCAAGACGTACATAGGAGACCCAGAAGTGATAATGGTAACATACAGATTGCTTGAATCCAAGCCAGCTACCGGCAACGCTCAGCGGAACGCTGATGACGAACCAGATCAGGACCAGTGCCAGCATGGTGCCAAAGGGCACGGCGCCGCTAGAGCCCTTGGCCCAGACGAAAAGGTTGAGCAGGAAGAAAGTGCCGAAGATAAATCCGGGAATCAACAGCGGGGTCATAACAACGTTGCGTTTCCAGGCTTCGCCGCCAAAGGACTTGTATACTCGTGCCGACACGTATCCACCAATGACACCGAACAAAGCCGAAATCAAGAGGATCGCAGTGGCTAAGAAGCCACGGTTGGCAGGTGAAAGGAGACCGAGCAGTGCAAATGCTAGGTGCATTGGATTAGTCTGGTAATGCATGATCCAAGGCGAGAAATGAACTTACCGACAGTCACGCCCGTCATCATAAATAGCTGAGCACCATTGCCCAGCAGAATACTCAACAACAAAGGGGACTTGGGGCAACGGAAGACGTCGCCGTGAACGAGCTTCCATCCGGAGTCTTCCTGGATACCATCCTCAACGGCGGCTGAGGTGCCATCGAGATCGTCCAAGCTGATCGCGTCCAGCCGGTTGTAGCGCGCAATGTCCTTCTTGAGCGCGCGAACGAGAATCATGCTCACCATACCCACGAGGAAAACCACGAATACGGCGGAGTTGATGAGAGAAAACCAGTGGATCTTGGGATCATAGACATGCAGGTACTTATCCCATCGAGTGGCCCACGCCGTAGGAGATTCCCTCCAGTAAACACTATAGGTCCAGGTCACTGGTGTATCCGTATCCTCATTCAGAGTCAGGAGGTTTCCTTCGGTGCCGCACTCAGCAGTACCATCGTCCAGACGCCGTGAATCGCGGCGGGACTCGGGCTGCACCAGTACACCCACCACCCGAAGCTTGTCTTTACCGCCATAGCCAACCCGATGGTAATCAATCAGAAGATTAAAGTGATTGTTGAGCACGGCCTGCCCGTTGTCGTCCAGATCACCCAGGGAGAAGCCTGGGCTATAGAAATCGGTATCAGTGTTGCCGTCGTGATTCAGCTGCGCGGCAGGCAGTCCATCCACGAGCCAGTTGATGTTATAACCCTGGGAAATGCGACGATTGGTGAATTTGGCACTCCGGGAATCGAAGACAACCTCGCCGCAGATCGCTTTACAGGTCTCATTTTGAGCCATGTGCAGCTCCAAGGGAGAGGTACGAATACGGTCGCCGAACAGAATGCTTCCCAAGGATTCCCTTACATCCTGGGCACCACCTTCTGGCCGACAAAAATGGAGCGCGGGGTGGTAATAGTCGTATGAAAAGACAGAGTGTAGCTGGTCATCGCGTGAAAGCCCGGGCGTCAGATGGTTGACATAAAGCGGAACGGATTGACCCTTATCGTAAGAGGTCGGGGCAACGCCAGGAAGGTAGAAGGCGGAAGACAGCGAGGGAATGGTGAGAAGGACCGAAGTGAGGAGGGAGGACCGGTCGGAGACCCGCATTGTGAGCGAGAATTCGGGGGATGCTCAGACCAGCCACATGGGAATTACGGCGGGAGTTTGGGTAACAATGCAGTTCGAATAGAAAGCTCACAGCAAGAGCATAGACAATCCCACTAGGGATTCACAGCTGCAGCGTGCCGGTATAGGAAATGGGGTGAGCTAGAGGAAGTATCGAAAGGACAGGATGGCCATTGAACAATGACGGCGGATACCTTGCACGTGACTTGTCTATTGCCATCACGTGCTGATAAGGAAAATTTCTAGATTTCCAGATTTTTGCGAAAGCTCGCAATTCAGTGTTGAATTGTACATCTGCCATGGTCTCAGAAACTGCGCCCCCACGCGCTCAGAGCTTGTCTACGCTCCTCGGTAATCTCACGTCATGTCTCACTAGCGCCGCTTCTTCCTTGCCCACTCCCCGCAAGGAAGCTCCCTCCAACGTCTCGATCGAGCCTCCGCAAGACGGCATCTCGCTCCTCGATACCAAGAGCGAAATTCTTCTCTCCTACCTCCACAACCTCGTTTTCTTGATCATTTTCCAACTGCGAAATGCCTCGTCCAAGCAGAACTCCAAGGACTCTGAAGACGTTGCGGATGCTCCCATCCGAGAGGAGGCCGTCAAAAAGCTGATCGAGCTCCGAGTCTTCCTTGATCGCGGTGTGCGTCCGTTGGAGGGACGTCTGAAGTATCAGGTTGACAAAGTGGTGAAGGCGGCAGAGGACGCAGAGCGTACGGAGCGTTCTGGTCAGTCGCGCAAGTCCAGAAAAGCCAGTAAGGCCGACCGGGGTAGTGACCAGGGTTCATCGGACGATGAAGATGCAAGTGGCAGTGACGAGGAGGATGAGGATATGGATGAGATGGCATATCGACCCAACGTGGCTGCCTTCTCCAAGGCCAAGTCGGAGGAGAAGAAGCGCCAAACCACATCAGCCGCCGAAGAGCCGAGTGATGGTATCTACCGCCCACCGAAGATCATGCCCACTGCCCTCCCCTCGACTGATCGCCGTGAACGGGAGGACCGTCGTCCCCGTCGGTCCAATGTCATTGACGAGTTCGTCAACGCTGAAATGTCCTCCGCGCCTATGGCCGAACCCAGCATTGGTAGCACCATCATCGCCGGTGGTCGACAGACCAAGTCCAAGAAAGACCGGGAGCATGAAGCTGATCGGACCCGGTACGAAGAAACCAACTTTGTCCGTCTACCCAAGGAGACCAAGAAGGACAAAGCCAAGCGTGGCGGTGGCCGGGACGCTACATTTGGTGGAGACGAATGGAAAGGTCTTACTGAGGGCGCTGATCGCATTGAGCGTCTTACTCGACGGGTCAAGAGCGGCGGTGCCGCTTTGGAGAAGAGTCGGAAGAGAAAGAACGATGATGGGCAGCGCAGTGATGGCGTGGGCATGGGCGAGATCTTCGACAAGCGCCGGAAGAAGATTGATAGCTGGAAGCGATAGATGCGGCACGTTTGGTTTCTTCTTTGCAACAGACCACAGGTCTTTCAACATCACCGGAGTTGGCATGGCTATCAAAAGCATATTTACATTAAACATTTGGATACAATCTAATGCAACCAAAGCTATAACTGAAAATGTGAGACACTTGTCTCAAAATGCGATTCAATAACGCGCCAAAAATATCGAAAATCAAATAATTCACACGTGTCAGGGACAAGTATGATGTCATCGGGCTCCAAGCTTGAATATTTGAATATCGCAAGGTTTCGCGACCGACGCTTCTTACACTCTTCACACACTCGTGATTCCCTTGATCATGGAGAACCCAGGTATGCTACGTCGCATTGCATTCATGGTGTTCGAAGTGGTTAGACTAATCGACTGCCAGTTGCCGAAATCCCGACGGTGATCCGTCTTCTCACCCAGTCGTCGCCAACCTTACAACAACAGGCTTTGGAGCGCTTCTTTACAAGCAATGCCTCCTTTGTCCATCCTCTCTGTCGAGTTCCGAGCTTTGAAGGGAGCCGATGGTGGATATTGAAGATCTTCCAGTGGTATAAGATCATGTCCCCACAGATTAAGATGGAGATCCATTCAATCGGTGCGCATTTCATTTTGTACAGAGATCCTCACGTCGCTAACCTTTCTGTAGCGTTTGATGAAGATAATCTCAAGCTTTACATCCATCTGTCTCAGATATTTTCAATTTGGATTGTACCGTTCCACGTTGCGCCGACGACGCTGACGACCGTCCTGGATCTCACCACCGACTCGAGCAAGACCAGCTCCCCGACAAGCGATGCACGCCGACTGTACCACATTGCTAAACAGGAGGATTTATACCAGACCTCCGAGTTTGTGAAGTTTATCCTGCCACATGTGGGACACTGGCTGGTATTCGCCTGGCATCTGATTGCAACGTTCTTTTGTGTCCTGGGTGCGACGTTGCTATGGCCAATGCTCTGGCTGGAGGAGAAAGGGTATCTTCCGGGACGCATTGCTCAGGGAAACCTGGCCTATAATATCGACAGTAAGGTTCCGGAGATCAAGAAGCATTGATTCCGGGAGTTAAATTTGTCTGTACGATCGTAAAAAATCTTTTTTTTTTTCTTTTCACATGATATCAATTTCGAGTATTGGCAGCCTTCCATGTTTTCGCCGCTATTGTAAAACTAGGTAACAATAAGTTCCCCTTATTGACGCTAATCATCACGAACTCGATCAGCTTTGCCGCATGCATGAAATCCTCGGTCATGTCGTTTGTATCGCACAATAAACCTGCGCTTGCTTTACCCCCTTAGTTGTTCTTGTGCTGCTTCTGCAACTCCTTGCGGAAGTTGTTCTCTTGCTCGACAACCATCCAGGGCAAGGAACGCCCAAGGCCAAAGAACACGAACAGAGCCCACTTCCATCGGAATGGGTTGACGAGCAAGACAAACGCGTACCAGTAGATAAGCTCGGCATAGGTGAAGAAATCAAAGGCTTTCGTGGGTGAGAAACGTTTCATGAACCGAGTGAAATCGATCCAGGTCTTCATCCGTCCTTCCGTGGGGCGGGTCAATGGGTCGGTCAGGAACATAAGCAAGAACCGAGTATAAATTCCGATATGCATGTTACCCACAGTGCCGATAGCATTGACGTACGTGCTGTTGTTGGCACAGATGTCCGGGTACTTAGGCGGGAAGACCTGGAGGTACCAGTTTGGTGGACTGTAGGGCTCTTGGAAAACCTCGTCAGGCAGGAAAGTCAGCGAGGGTCGTTTGAAACCGGTAGCCATCACGATAATATCACCCTCGACCACATCTTCGCGGCCAGGGCCGCCCTTGGGAACACCTTGGGCACGGTGGTTAAAGACTATGCCGTTCTCTTCAACAGAGACGATGTCACCTCGCAACCAATGGGCTTTTCCTTGGCGAATTTGATCGAACAGTTCAGAGTTGGCCATAGGAGTTTGGGTAAAAATACCGTCGTCCGTCGGAGCAATGTCTTGAAGGTCACGGTAGAAAAACTTTTTCAATAGTGATTCGGGAATCCAGGAGAGGATGGTTTCCTGTCCAAAGATGTTGAGCGCCAGGAGAGACTGCACCAGCACATTTCGTGGGATAATCCATTTGTCGGAGCGTGCAAGGACATCTATTTCCGCCGCGCCAGACTTGACTGCGAACTCAAGAGCTTCGATAGCGCTGGCGCCGCCGCCGACGATCAAAATCTTCTTGCCCTTGGCGTCTTTACCGTCCAAGTTGGACGAATGATAGATCTGACCCTTGAACTTATCCTGGCCGGGTAAATAAGGCATCTGTGGCTCTCCACAGACACCCACGGCCGTGATAACACCGTCGAAGCGGCCGTACTGGCCCTCGTCATTGTTGATGATCCATTGGCCATTCTCAGTCTTTTTGACAGAGGTGACACGGGTGTCAAACACCGTGCGTCGCTCGAGATCATAGCGCTTCCAGAGGTCGACAATTTGTTCCTTGATCTGTTTCTGACTGGGGTAGGCACTGTCGTAGTGGACCGAGGGATGGAACCTGTACATCAAACTGTGCACCTGGAGGGCAGATGTGGAATTAACTTTCTTTAAGCGGGTTAGCGTTCGATTGATCACTTTTAGGGGTAAAAAAGAGCTTTACACTCCAGATACCACCCAAGCCGCGCTCTCTAGATCCAGACTCGAAGATCTGCACGTCGAATCCATGACCCACGCTGTGAGCAGCAGAAGAAACTCCAGTAAGGCCAGCGCCAATGACAGCAACCCTCTTGGGAACAATGTTTGAGTTGCTTTTCGCATCGGGTGGTGGTGGGACAGGTGAAAAGACATATTGAAGCACCGCCTGGGTAATCAAGTAGAGGTAGGTGAAGGTCCAGACAATTGGGTGTCGAAACACGAACGAAATGGACGATTGAATGGCCGCCATGATAGAAGAAATAAAATGGCTTAGCCTTTTCACCCGAGACATCGTGGCCTCGGGTGCGTTTTTGTAGATTTTTGAGAAAAAGTGACGTGATGAAGTGGAGTCTTGAAGAGAAAGACAAGGCAACACATGCATGTGATAATTACATGGATGCCGATGACATCATTCATGCTACTCCTCCACTTATCGATGTGCCACAAGTCTCTAGTTATGAGCAGTGCTGAATTGTATAAGCTTAGTATCCATGGATAGGTAAGAGGCACTTCACAATTTATAGGCATCAAGAGGTGATTGTATACGCGCAAATGCAAGATCATCGATATACTTAGCGTGCAACAAGCCTTTGAGTAGAATTCTATCTCCAATTGGCAGTGATTACATGGGAACACGACCCACTATGAGCCTCTTTCTACCATTTACATTGAAGCTCTAATGTCAAAGTGTTCCTGAATCCATTGTGAAAATGGTAATTTACAACTTCCAAGGTTCGGTTCACGGACACGGCGAAGGCGGTGAAGACGTGCGACTATTCTGCCATCGGAGCTGCATCTTTGCTCTCTCTCGATCTCTTTCTTTTTCGCTGAGACGCGCCGTGGATGACCGACTCTCCTTTGCAGTAGGATCTCATGATGACTGCATATTACATTCTTCTCTTCTAATGTTTACAAGCTCTCATCCTCAAGCCACCGATCCTTCCCCGACATCTTTCATGATGGCGGGCCAGACCCCCATCCTGGACCAATTCCTCCACAGCATCACCGATCTGGTCCAGAATCGCGATGGAGCCAAGTTGCAGGACTTTCTGCAGATTGAGCCTCCTCTTCCCGAAATTTATCAGCAAATGATCCAGGAATTGCGCCAGCGATACCCCAGTCCTCAATGTGATAATGAGCTGCTGCAACGATGTGAAGGACTGGTCCCGCGCACCAAAGGTACCTCCTCGTGGATAGCTTTTCCAACTTTCATGAAGCTATATTTTACATTCCTGCGCGATGTGAACGTCGATAATCTGCTGGAGACCTACAATCGACTCAGGGCACTGCTGAAGTAAGTAACCAAACACGAGGAGATTCGGGCGCAGTATCCCGTGTATACTATGAACAAAGGCTGACCGGCTACTCTCTGGAAATACAGCCAGTGTGTGATGGCCCTCGGAGACAGTCAAATGGGTGTCATTGTGCTCCCAACCGTTCTCTACCTGTCGAAAGTCCTGGCAAAATTGGCTATGGGATTGGACCGCCGACCCGAGCTTATAGCACATATTCTGCACGCGGAGGGTCTCGCGGACCGCGAGGAAAACATCGAAAAGGTGACATTGGTGGAACAGTCGGCGAATGTGGTGCGCGAAGCTTTTATCAAGTGCTTGACCGATCGCTCTGGCACTCCAGGTCCACACGGAAGGCCCGAAGGCAAGCGTATTGGGATCTACCTCATGGCCAATCTCTGCCTCAAACTTCTTTTCCAGGTGAGCTTCTATTCATTATGTATTCTCAAGTCGTTTTATGGCTGACGATGATCCCCAGTGCGGTAAACTTCGAAATGCCGAGCAGATGTTTGCCAGCATCAGTGCCCACTCACCTCCTTTGGCCCATTTTCCTGCCTCTCAGCGTGTCACTTATCTCTACTACCTTGGACGCTATCTTTTCTCCAACAGCCTCTTCTATCCTGCCCAGATTGCCTTGCAATCTGCCTATGACCAATGCCACTGCAGAGCACTCAGCCAGCGACACCTGATTCTCACCTACCTGATCACATGCAATATCATAATGGGCCGTTTTCCTTCTCAGACTCTCCTTCAAAGGCCTGAGGCTCGAGGGCTGGCGGAAAACTTTGAACCTTTGCGCCGTTTGATCGTTCGCGGGGACTATATCGCATTCCGCCAGCATCTTTCCCTCAGCTCCACGACTGCTCAATGGTTCTCACGAAAGGGAGTCCTGCTTGCCCTTCGTAATCGATGTGAAATTCTGGTGTGGCGATCGTTCTGTCGCAGGGTATTTATCGCGGGTGGTTTTCACGGGGACACCCAGGCGAACGGGCAACGTGGCCCACCACCCTATCTTTATCTGCAGAAGCTGGCAGTGGCCACACAATGGCTGAGATCCCAGCATGAGCAATCGCCCCTCAATGGCGACAGCAATCTCAACATGGCGCCAGATTATGGGTCGCAGACTATCTCCGAGCCAACGGATCCTGACTATGCGGATCTCGAAGACCCAAGCCGCGTGACTGCACCGGATTCAGATAAAAGTATCTTGGAAAAATATGGTGATTATATTGCCCCGGATAGTTTCTTTGATGAGGGTGGCCATTCCGAGGAGAATACGCCAGGCCATTTGGTCGATGGCGATCCAGACACCAAGTTCGAAGGGCTCGAGCTGGACCCGTATGCTAATCTTGATGTTCCTGAAGTGGATCAGCCTTCTCTGCTCATGCGAGAAATCGAATCCATTCTCGCCTCATTACTGACACAGGGGTTGATACGCGGCTACCTCACCCATCGCAACCCTCGGTTTGCCATTCCCGGTGCTCGACTTCGAGGTGCTCTGCCGACGGGGTTCCCCAATGTTTGGCAAACAATCTCGGTCCGTGAAAAGGAAGACTCTAGCGTCCCCGGATGGGTTCGGCCCACCACACCAACCGGCCCGGCAATGGCTGGCGGTGGTCGGGTCGTGAATCTCTCAGGGGCTCGACCGGTTGGAGTACAGTGAAGGCGGACTACGCCTGAAGATTTATGATTCGATTTGCGTTAATGATACCTCATACCTCATATCAATTCAATGTTTTTGAAGTCTGAATGGCTGCGGTGTATTATCTACTCCAAGTTTGCGGTCCGCAGGACAACTGTGCCGAGACATGGCCTTATATGTCCTAACAGACTAATCAAACCTAAAATAGCCAGCCCCCACCAGAGGCACTCTATAGCTTGGGCCTCAGCATCTCCGGTCTCCACACCGAATATCTCGGTATTCCTCTGGTGTAAAACACCTCACATCCTTATGCCCGCACCCCCCTTCCTCCAAAGCCAGCATAGCGAGTCTTCTCGCGATTTCAGGCATACCAACAGTGCGTTGAATAACTGCTTCATCGTGCCTGAAATTGAGCCCCGGTTTAGGTGTCATGTTGTTTAATGAGAAATAGTACCCTTAGCTCCGTTACAAACGCCGATGCAAATTGCTCACATGACATCGGGGATAACTCCAACGTCACTAGGTAGCATTCGCTGGTGGCCTGAACCATATTCCATACTACATAGACAGGTTGCGGCAGTAAAGTGGAAACCTGATTTCTAAGGTAGCCATGCTTATTTTCGCGATAAAAGTTTAAAAGTGCCAAGGACGCAAAAAACGAGTTGACCAGACTGGGGCTCGATCCCAGGACCTTATCGGTGTTAACGATACGTGATAACCAACTACACCATCCGGCCATTCATGTGAAGATCGTTGCTAATTTAGCTAATTCTTCCTTACCTGTCATGACGGTATATTCTTACGACACCGAAACAGGAGAAAACTTCTGAACCAACACGCCATATTACAGATATAAGGATAAGAATCTTCATAGGTGAAGATCAATCATAGCTTCTCGACCGACTATCGTTTAACTTGGGCCGATCAGCTTATTTCTGCTCTTAGCTAACGTACACCCTTCACCTTCCCTGCAAAAATATCTCTGATTGGATATCGGAGAGACGCATCGGAAGCACTAATACCCAGTGCATTCAAAAGCCGATATGACACGTACACGATGAAGATCCGGACCCTGCGGATTAGCTTAGGTATAGACTGTCTGATTACTGCCTTACATGAAAAAGAATTCAGTTCAGATGAATTTATCACTTCTGCGTATACGACTAACCCGTATAAAAATGATACGCATGTATTCCGCCTCTTACCACTACCTTGTGACTTGTGACTTTATAGACAAATAGGTACTACTCAACTAATCCAGCTCAGTCAGACTGCGAATGTCTGGACACTCTTCTGTAAACCGTCCTTCTTAGAACCTAAAGAGCTATCATTAGCCGGTGCTTCTTTCAATCAGGGGGACATTCCATACGGCATCATCAATCTCTCAGCGTTCGCCGCCTTCTCCATCCTCACTGACGCAGAGGCAGAGGCAGATGGGGTTGTATAAGCCGTAGGCGTAGCCCGCTTCATTGGCATGGACATGGGCATCGATGAGGTTGCAGGGTGATCAATATCCTGTTGTATGTTAGCCATGCTGCTACATCGGAAGCCATGGATAGGGTATGTTCACATTTTTGCCCCCTCCATGAGGGATAGCCACTGCAGTTGCCGCAAACAAAGCGTAGAGGAAGTTGACACGCATGTTGAAGAGTGGAGCAGGTATTCTAGTTATAAAAAGTTCGAAGTATAAGAGGTTGGTTTGGAATATTTGGGATTGTCGAAGTTGGTCGGTGATGAGCCTAAGGACACTGCCAATAGAGGGCCTTTATATAGCCAAACACAGATTGAGCAAAATAATATTGGTAGCATCATTGGCAGTGACCCAGCATGTCGATACGAAATGACCACTTCCAAAATTGTCCTCTGGTGGTGGGAGAACAGCCAATCATGTGGCTAGCTCTGGGAACAAGCTCAAGAGACTTCTATTAAACATATTCTAAGTAGCTGTCGGTAGATGTAGACATGATGCCATGATGTCAATGGAATGTGGGAAGCGTGTCGTTCCATGTTTGGTGACACACGCATTTCATCAGTCAGATGCCCCTTGATCTACGTGACTAGAAGTCTAGTTATGATGAAGAACACATAACAGTTTCTTTCCGTTTTTGATTGAAAAACAAAGAGAGCTTGAGTGCATGGAATCTGCGCTTATAGAGTACTCCCCTGAGTGCCTATTTTTCCGTTTCAAGCTTCCATATCTTCTCCAACTCACAAACACAAAGTAGATGGAGACTGCTAGCCCCTGCCCCAATCCAACCAGTACAATACCCGCGTAGGGAGATCGCGATGTCCACGCAAAACGTTGCTGCCCTCATCATTGGCATAGGTTTCCACCGTACCGGCAGATCAGAGCCTAAGTGAGATGGAATAGTTGACTATCATGGCCACGAAGATGCAGCAAGCCCTTGACGGTGGCAATGCAGTGAAGTACTGAGAATGAATGTCTCAGATGGAAAGGACATATCCCTGTAGGCAAGATAAGTTGGCCTGTGATGAGATACTGACGGCGGCTGACACACGTAAATTCCCCAAAGGGGTGATCAAGCTGACGACGAAAGCCTGAGCTCAGTAAGTTTGATCGACTGGCACGGTGGCAAATATTGATAGGCCATGAAGTATACCGTGCTGGGAGGGCAGTAATCAGATTGAGCAGGAATCCGGTGATTAGAGCGGCGATGGCGCCAGACATGGCAGCGGCGGGACCATTTTGCCGTGTTCAGCAACGGCAAGTCGCCTTTGCCAATTTCCATGAATTGGTAGAAATAGAAAATGCTCCGAAAGCTGAACTACCCGGCTATACATCCAAGCACCCATGCGAGATCTCCGGTGAAGGGCGACCGAGGCAATAGTGGACATACTGTGAATGCGCCCAATAAGAGAAACCCAACGAGGAGGATAAGGTACGTATAAAGGACAATCCAGCTAACGAGGGTAGCTTGGCTTCAAGTAAAACTGATCAGTACCAGAGCTGACATACCTGCCGTAGCACCAAGAAGATATAGTCGCTGTTAAAGATGGATGCTATCTCGGTAGCGGACTGCGTGGAAGGAGTCAGTGAATCCGGGGGTAACATGTACCTACCTACATAAGATAAAGCGAATTAATTATCCATTGGCTTCACCTTGAAAACTGGGAAACTAGGAAACTTCGGGTCCGGACCCGACGGAAGATCGATTTTGGTTTTGGTGAAATAGGCATAGTCTATATCTATTTTCATCCTTGACATATATAGATGTCCCAATTTGCACAAGCCCTAGAGATAGGAGCCAGAAGTATAACTAATAACTATACAGATCAAGCTCACCGGAAAATACCAAATACCCCACTTCGTCCGAGATCCGTTGGTGGAATGATGTTTGAATCTCTCCGTCACTTTACTTTTGCTACTTTTATATTTTCTGACTGCATATTTCCCGACCTATCCTAATCCTAATCCCAGTCCTACCTAGGTAGCCCTAGGTCAGTTATACCTTCAGGTAGCTGCGACTGCAGTGACGCCCTGACTAAGCATCACATGCCGCGTACTTTTTTTCCTTCGAAACTTGACCAGCGATTTCGAGACCTTGCAGCTTTCCAGCGCTGCCTACTGCCTGGTATGCTCCTTTGAGCTTCACCTGAGCATCTGGGGCTTCTTTGATTCCCCTTTTGCTGTTTTAGCAGACCTCAACTACGGTACTCCAGGGCTGTCATATACATCCTCGCATCTTCTGTTCGCCCTCTGTTTCGATGGCTGAGTCACCTCCCATTGTCTTCATCGCCAGGTAAATCTACCTTTGGATTTCTCTTGAAGCTAAGGCCGACCGGGTATCTCACTGGTTCTGACTTGGTATAGACACGGCGCCCGTCTTGATGCGGCCGACAAGGACTGGCATCTAACCTCCCCCACTCCTTACGACCCACCTCTCTCCTATGGCGGTTGGAATCAATCCCGGGCGCTAGGCGTGCGCATTGCCAGTCTTCTGCGGGCTCCTGAATTCACGGGCAAACACCCACAGAGCCGTCACGGCCAATCCACGGCCTTGGGTGATCCCGCAAATCTACAACCGAACCCTGCTCCTTCGGACCTGTACAACCGATACAACGTCATCATCCATACCTCGCCGTACCTACGATGCCTACAGACTGCAATCGCCGTCGGCGCGGGTCTCAATCAGTCTCTCTCGGAACCTGAGGCTCCAGACTCCACAAAACCTACGGATGTGCCTCAGACGTACGAGGGGAACACCGATTCTCGATCTCTGCTACGCGTCGATGCGTTTTTAGGCGAGTGGTTGTCGCCAGACTACTTCGACCAAATTATACCACCACCGGCCTCGGATCGCATGGTAGCTTCGGCTAAAGCAGAGCTTCTCCGTCGCGGCGACCGTATCCCTACGGTGCGAGAAGGAGCAAGGGCGCTGTCAGGTCATTTCCCGGGCGGCTGGGGCAGCCAGTCTCATCCAAGCTCCCCCAACGAAGAGGAAGACCGCCGACTGGCCCCGCAAGGATCAGCGACGACGGGCCTACACGGCCAGCGACAGCGCGCCAACACCTATGACACACTGCAGAGTCCCCAGGCCAGCCGCACCCCCAAGCCCTTGAGTGTAAACACGGATCTGCCACCGATTCTGGATGCTTCCTACGTGCCCCCGACACCGGGCTATGCCATTTCTGCATCTGATCCTATCCCTGCTGGGTATGTGGCTCACGCTCGAGACGCCTGCACAAAAATCGACTACCAATGGGATAGCATGCGCACGCCGTTCTGGGGCACGGGTGGCGACTACGGCGAGGAATGGAGTAGCATGCATGAACGGGCGCACGATGGATTTCGGCGGATGGTGGACTGGTACCGACGACAGGACGGACCCAGTGCAGACCCCTCGGGCGTCATGTCCAACAGCGCGGACAAAGATAGCCCCAAGGAGACCGTTCTCATTATTATCACTCATGGGGCCGACTGCAATGCCCTGATCAGTTCCCTGTCCGGACACTCGGTGCTCCTCGACATCAATACGGCATCTCTCACCATGGCGGTGCGACGGGACCGCCTAAAGAGTTCCGCACCACTCTCCGAGAGTGTATCGAATTCTTCCGGCCGCCGGGATGACTCTGTGTCACGAGAATACGCTCTGCAGCTAGTGGCGTCAACCGACCATCTTCGTGCGGGGGTCAACCCTTCGCACCTCACTGCGCTGTCATTGCCCTCGGCTCCGCAGCCGATGCCAGCACCTGCTATTCCTACCCATCGCAATCGCCTCGGCTCGCGGCCATCGATGCTCCAGGGTTCCTTCACCATCGGGCCGACCCCGGGAGCCAGTCTCAGTCCTCGCAACTGGTCTTTGGCGCGGCAATCAACAGTGTCTCGAGGGGCATCGGGCCTCTGGGGAACCATCTCGTCGCCCGACAAAGACGATGATGCTGAGGCCTTCGTGCCGAACTTCGGTGATCCACGGCCCGCGAGTCAGGACTCATCTCATACCGAAGGATCTGTTGACCGATCGGGTTGGACGAAGCAATTACCGCAGCGGACCCTATCGCAGCGCGGACTGTGGGGAAGTGCGCCGTCCCTGGAAGATCGCGAGGGGGCTTCACGGCGGCGGTGGACGGTGGCGGAGCAGAAGTTATGAGATGAACGTCTACGACCTTTTGATTTTTGGTGTACAATCTCTTTTCTTTTTTAGGATACCTCGTTGCATGGCGCCGGGTGTTTCCATTCCACTCATCTTTGACTCATAATTAACGACGTTAACCATCGTTTTTGAATCTATTGCATTCCTCAGGCATTCAGGCATTCAGGCATTCAGGCATCAAGATCGACATCCCCCCGGATTCGCTTTGTCCCACCTTTTGCCCCTTGTAAAACACCTTCTCGTCTCTCCCATCTCTTACCCATTGTCCTCTCTATCTATTTTGCCATTCGCCCAGGCATTCCATGTCAACTCTCGACTGCGACGGTCTCTCCGTCACGTATACCTCCGATCGTACCGGCTGCCCGGATCTGCGGCTGATCCACTACAATGACGTCTATCACGTCGAGTATGCGATGCGTTTCCTCGACCTACGGGGAGTCCCCATGCTAACGGACTCTCAAGATCCGGCTCTGCCGAACCCATTGGCGGAGTCTCGCGCTTCCAATCCCTCGTGGACTACTACCGCTCCCATCCACGGTTTGCCGACCAACCCAACATCCTGACCTTCTTCTCCGGCGATGCGTTCAATCCCAGTCTCGAGAGTACCATTACCAAGGGGCGTCATATGGTCCCATTCTTGAACAAAGCCGGGACCGACGTGGCATGTGTGGGTGTGAGTACGGCAACCGATTTCATTTGGGGCTGGAACACATGCTAATCAGGCCAGAATCATGATCTCGACTTCGGTGTCGTCCAATTCCGCCACTTGTCGGACCAATGTCATTTTCCCTGGCTATTAGCCAACGTGTTGGATCCGGCGCTTGGAGACGGCGTGCCAATCGCCGATTGCGGGAAGACCTGCATGCTGGTCTCGTCAAACGGGATCAAGATCGGTGTGATTGGTCTTGGGGAGAGAGAATGGTGAGTCTCCTTGGCACCGGATCGTCCCTTCTTGTGTGCATCTGCTCACGGATCTCTTAGGCTCGGGACTATTAATGCGCTTCCGCCCAACTTGATCTACCAATCAGCAAGCAAGACTGCGCAGGAGCTTGCACCGCAACTCCGGGAGCAAGGGGCCGAGCTAATCGTTGTCATTTCGCATCAGCGCGAACCCAACGACAACAAGCTCGCGAATAACTTGTCTCCGGGAACAGTGGACATCATCCTTGGCGGTCATGATCACTATTACGCACATTCCATCGTCAACGGAACCCATGTGCTGCGATCTGGGACCGATTTCAAGCAACTAAGCTATATCGAAGCATTTCGGAAGCCAGGCGGCACGCCAGGCTGGGACTTTAATATAATGCGCCGCGATATTGTGCGCTCAATCCCAGAAGATGCAGACACGATGGCCATGGTTGGCCGACTTACTTCCAGCCTTCAAGCAAAGCTTGAAAAGCCTGTAGGCTACACGGTCACCCCCCTCGACGGTCGTTTCTCCACGGTGCGACAACGCGAGTCGAACTTGGGTAATTTCGTTTGCGATCTCATGCGTTTCTATTACGCCGCTGACTGTGCTATGATGGCTGGGGGGACTATCCGTGGTGACCAGATCTACCCCCCAGGGGTTCTACGGTTGAAGGACCTACTGAATTGCTTTCCCTTCGAAGACCCGGTGGTGCTTATACGGGTTCAGGGTCAGGCATTACTGGATGCTCTTGAAAACGGCGTTAGCCAGCTTCCTGCACTGGAGGGTCGCTTTACACAGGTGTCTAATATTTCCTTCGGATACAGACCGGATGCACCGTCGGGCTCACGTATCACGTTTGCTCGGGTTGGTGGTAACCCTATTGACTTAAAGCGGCACTACATTCTGGCTACACGTGGATACATGGCTCGTGGGAAGGATGGATTTTCTTCTCTACTAGTCCGATCCGAAGGTGGCAAAGTTGAAGAGGTTGTGGACGAGGAGAACGGAGTCCTGATTAGTACAATTCTACGCCAGTACTTTATGAGCTTGAAGGTTCTCGGGAAATGGCAACGTTGGAGCGCCAGCCTCCATCGGCACTGGGGCTCTGTGCATCGCAATCTGCACAATGAGGGCTGGCTCAAGCCGCCATCTGCCGCTGCGTCCCCGGTTTCTGAGAAAGCGCCGGGCAAACGCTTGAAGCCCCGACCGGGCTTACAGCGAACGGGCCGTCCAGCTTACTACTATGGCCGCTTCCCTCAGGAGTTCGATCAGGGATCCACGGCCTCTTCCGCTAATGGAACAAGCAGCGATGACATGGACTCCGACTCGGACGAAGATCCTGAAATTCTCACATCGCCTCGATCCTCGACGAACTATGTCACTCTCCCTGCTCGGTCCTCGGCGGAGGAGGAGCATCGCCTGCGGCTAGCACGGCGCGTGGTTCGCAAGTGGATGCGACATGCTGGTCTACAGCCCGTGAATCTGGCCACGATGGATGGCGAGGGCGAGTTCACACCTTCCTGGACTTCTGGCATTTCTCCCAGACTTGAAGGTCGGATCGTTGTGGAATAAATCCGGCTAAACAGACCTCTTTTTCGGGATAGACTTTCTTTTTTGAATACATATTGCATCTGCGATGAGCGGGGTCTGTTTGGCGTTGCAGATTTATTAGATACATAGGATGATTTGCATACAATAACGTCGATATGATCATGAAATATGTGCTTTGTATATGTCAATGACGAGGTATCTAATTGATGTACAATTAACTTCACGCAGCAGCCTCTGGGGCGCCCCATCCACCACCACCGGCGGTCATAATAACAACCCGGTCGTGCGTCCTGACAGACACAGTGTTCTTGCCTCCAATGTTGATCTGGCGCTCTTCACCAGTCTCCACATCCCGAGTAATCCACAGGTTCAGGCCGGGCTCGGCATGCTCGCCTCCTTCCAGACCGTAAGGTCGATGAACACGTCGCTCCGACAGAATCGAGACTTGCATCGGAGCCAGGAATTCAATGTCGCGCACCACACCTTCACCACCCGGGTTCTTGCCCCGGCCGCCGGAGTCCTCCCGCAGGGTAAATTGACGAAGAAGGGTTGGATAGCGCTTTTCAAGGATTTCAGGGTCGGTGATCCGTGTGTTGGTCATATGGACGTGGACACCGGATTCGCCCTTCCAGGTTGGGCCAGCACCGCTGCCACCAGCGATGGTCTCGTAGTAGCCAAACCCGGGGGTGATGACGGCTCCGGTCTTAGGATCAAGCTTAGGGTTGGTGCCGAAAGTCAGATTGTTGCAGCAACCCTGCGAGGCAGCACAGGCCTGGAAGGCTTTGAGAACGACATCGGTGATGCGCTGCGAGGTGACCACGTTTCCACCCACAACAGCAGCTGTCTTGGTCGGTGACAGGATGCTAGGTGAAGGCACCCGAATATCAATTGGAGCCAGGCATCCCTGGTTGAGGGGAACGTCCGCATTGATCATGCATCGCAGACAGTAGATGATCGCCGAGTGCGTGATTGCAATGGGTGCATTCCAACTGCCGTATACCTCGGGACCAGTGCCATCAAAGTCGAAGACAGCTGATCCATTCGAGCCATCAATCGTCACCTTCAGACGAATTGGAGTGCCATCGTCCATATAATCCACGGCCTCGAGCGGCCGTCCACCAAACTTCTGATACAACCCCTTGAGAAGGTTTCGAACAGCAGTCTCCGCCGTCGCCTGGATGGCATACATGTATTTTTGTACAGTTTCCACGCCATATTCGGCAAACAGAGTCTGGATCAAAGTGATACCGCGAGTGTTGGCGGCGATCTGGGCCTTAAGATCGGACAGGTTGTCACTGATGCATCGTGCACCAGAACAGCCAGGATACTGCGACGGCTTTGTGACAAGTAATTCAATCAGACGAGCCTCATCAAGGACACCGTCACTGACGATCTTGTCGCCCTCAATAGCGGCACCTTCTTGCCAGAGCTCCGTCGACTTGGGAGGCATGGACCCGGGTAGGATACCACCAATATCAGCGTGATGGCCACGTGAGGCAACGTAGAACATGATCTCGGTGCCTCCTGGTCGATCAAATACGGGTGTAATCACCTAATATGGGTATTAGCGCTCGGACTTTGATAAAAAGCCAAAAGAGAAGGAAACTTACAGTGATATCAGGCAGGTGAGTACCACCACAGCTGGGGTGGTTGGCCACAAGCACGTCGCCATCCTTCAAGTTGCCTAGCCACTTTTCATGCTGGTAACGCACGGCGAACTGCATCGAGCCCAGATGCACCGGGACGTGAGGAGCATTGGCAACAAGTCCTCCATCAGGAGAGAAGAGAGCGCAGGAGAAGTCCAACCGCTCCTTGATATTAGTCGACACGGATGTCTTTTGTAGTGTGCGGCCCATTTGCTCGGCGATTGACATGAACCGGTGACCAAAGATACTAAGTCGGATAGGATCAATCTCAGAGGCGATTTGGGTCTCGGGAGAGGAGACGGTTGGCTTGTCCTTCAGATCGATAACAATGCAAGTTTCGAGTAGGTTCGCCACGGCATTGGGAGCGACGACAATTGTTTGGGTTTGGTCAATGATGACGGCAGGGCCAGCGATTCGGCTGTGCTTCTCCAACTTACCAAGCAGATACACCGGGGTGTCGATCCGTGAGGAACAACCGTCGAAGTAGGCTGCAGTAGTGTTGGCCGGTACGGTCGTGACATCCTTCATGGTGGCATCTTTCAATTGGACCAGAGGGCTGCGCTCGGTGCGGATCTTGGAAGAGGCTATGGTACGAACACGAATATCATCAACCAGAATTGGTCGCTCCGAGTTGAAGTTGAATTCGCGCCGATGACGCTCGCGGAACTCATCCAGGAAATCAGACGAAGTCTCTGGTCGCAAGATCATCAGACTGGTGTCGGAACCCTCGTAGCGCATGTTCAGATACTGTTCATGACGCACTTGGTTGGACTGGAAGCCCTGTCCCTGCATTTCTTTGGTTGCAGCAGCGGCCATACCATCGAAGCGTTGAAGAAGGCTTGAATGGGAAGAGAGGTAGTCAGAGGAAACCGGCTCCTGAGATTCCTTGACCACTTCTGCCAGCGCCAGACCGTACGCTGACAAGACCGAAGAATATTTATGAATGATGATGCGCGAAATTCCTAGAGAAGCAGCCACCGAGCAAGCGTGTTGGCCACCGGCTCCTCCAAAGCAGGCCAGATGGTGAGAAGCAGTCTCGAAACCACGGGCCTCGGTCAAATTGCGGATGGGGCGGGCCATAGACTCATCTGCGACCTTGAGGAATCCAAGAGCAACCTCCTCTGGTGTGTACTCCGGCTGGAAATGATGCCGTCGCTCGACATTGATCTTTTGGGTCAAGTCATGGAACTTTTGCGCAGTGATCTCGGTATCCAGAGGCTGATCTTCGTTGGGTCCGAAAATGTGAGGGAAGTACTCGGGGAGCAATCGACCGAGGAAGAGATTGGCATCCGTCACAGTCAAAGGGCCTCCTTTTCGATAGCAGGCGGGGCCAGGGTGTGCGCTGGCCGATTCTGGGCCGACATAGAAGAGGCCGTTCCGCCATGTCAGGATAGATCCACCGCCAGCAGCAACAGTGTTGATATCGAGTTGTGGAGACTGGATGAGAACTCCAGCAACCTTGGATCCGAAGACGTGCTCCAAGTGACCATCAAAACGTGAAACATCGGTCGATGTACCGCCCATATCAAAACCGATCACGGGCGTCTTCTCAACGGGGTCCCAGCTGGTGGCAGCAAAGCCTACCACACCAGCGGCAGGGCCGGATAGAATGGCTTTCAATCCGCTGAACTTGCGGAAGTCCACCAGTCCACCGTCGGACTGCATAAATTCAAACCGACATTCCTGCTGTGTTTCAAGTCCGCCTTCAAAGCTGGCAGAAATGGAGTCGATATAAGTCTTGATAACGGGAGTGAGATAGGCATCGGCCGCAGCCGACATGCCACGAGGCACGATCTTGATCATTGGCTGTAATTTGGAGGAAAGTGTGACTGAGAAGCCCATCTGCTCGGCCAACTCTCCGATCTGGTGTTCGTGTTCGGGATAGGCAAAGGAGTGCACGAGTGCCACGGAGAGGGACTGGTAGCCTTGTTCCTTGAGCCGCTGGAGCTCTGATCGTACGTGATCAAGATCCAATTCTTGCACCACGCGGAACTTTTCACCCGTGATGCCTTCCACAATGCGGGCTCCAGAGAAACAGTTCTCATCGGCGGCTGAATGGCAGGGAACTACTCGCTCATTAACCTCAACCACGCCCTCTGGCAGTACACCAGGTCGTGCCGCGGAGAGATCAAAGATGGCTGGCCGGGACTGGTCACCAATCTTGAGTAGATCCCGAAATCCCTTGGTCGTGAATAATACTGATCGAGCGCCTTTGCGCTCCAGCAACGCATTGGTTGCCACGGTGGTGCCCATTCGAAGACAACCGATACGGTCGAGCTTCAGCGGCCGTCCGCGAGGATGCGACTCGCCCGTTGCAAGCTCGAGAATCTGCCGGATACCTTCAGTCGGTGCATCCTGATAGTGTGCAGGGTCCACAGAAAGAAGCTTGAGAATGATGTCCGAGCGACCAGGGACAATCGCGTGGACATCGGTAAAGGTCCCCCCGCGGTCAATAGAGATAGTGATCTTCCCGGAGTCGGCCATCGCGGGGTAGGGAGGGGGGATGCAGAAAAACGGCGGTATGGAATGGCTAGGATGAGTCCCCTGGTGGCTGATGACGGATTCAAATATCAAGACCGTCTTCTCCACTGTCCCCAGAATCGCTCCGTCGGTTCTTGCGACATTGTACGAAAGTCACGTGTCGGGCCGATGGACGGGGTTCATCGGGCCGATAGATTGGAGATGGGCAGACTGCGGGGTCCAGCGATAACAGGGCCGAGGGATAATATCGTCTGATAATATTGGATAAAGCCGCGAGGTCTTATCTAGTTCCACGTATCTAGTATCTTGTGAGGAAGACTAAGGCAATACGTGGACAAATTGAAAACAAATCGAAGCAATGCTATGCAGAACATATAGAACTATACAGAGTGTATCTACTATCGTTTCAAAGTACTCTCGATCCAATCGGTATCCATGTCAATGTCAATCTGGTCCAATGCACCCTCCCAGAGCGCCGAGTCATCATTAAGATCAAATTGGAAGGAAATATCCTGAAGCGAGGGGAGGTCAAATTGCGGCTGCCAATCCTCCGGAACTCCCCCCTCAGGAACTCCCGTCTCTTGTATGACTGTCGGTGTGACTGGGACATGCAGGGCGGGATTTATTCGTTCCGCATCACCCGTTGGAGATTTGGGCCAAATCGCTGCTCGTAATTCTAGCAACAAGGAATGGCGCGAGCCGAGGTAGGTATTGCCACGGTCGGCCATACTGCGAAGGAGATTCAGTGCAGTTTCCATTGCTCGGGCATTGGTTTCGTTATGTGGGAAAACAGCATTTACCATGACTAGGAGCAATGCGGCAGAGAAAATGTATTCGCCATCGAGATAGCCGTACGTAGCTGTGTGAAACATTAAATGCTGAGCGAATGGCAGCAAAGAATCGGGGCAACGTACCGATGAGATTATGTTTTGCAGCCGCGTCCATGATCAAGGTCGTTGCACGAGCAGCAGTGATACAACTTTCGATAACTGCGACCGTATTGGGTGCCAGGCCTTCTTTCCAATCCTCATCCGAGGTACCCAGAATTCCGGCGTCGAGTCGTCGCTGGATAACATAGAAGACGAGTGGACGCGCGGTCATGTTGACGCATGAGTAAAAATGCAAGTTGATCGATACCGCCTCGCGATTGACGTGGGTGTCCAACGTGGTAAAGTCAACGCGGAGGCCCTCGGGCGCCTTTCGAAGCCAGCTCGAAAGGTCGTTGGTGATACTCTGCACAGACATGATCAGGTTGGATCCTGATCGAGGTTTCTTCCGGTAAATCTCTGTGGTAACGATTCAATGACTGTACAAATGTTGCAGCGTGACATTCGGGTTGAAACCTTACCCTCGCCAATTCGGCCTAAAATCCGGGAGAGCTGTGTATAATGAGTGAGCACAATGGACGGCCAAGGGTCGGAAGTGGATCCATCCTGGAGAGAAACAGTCAGAGGTCGCTCTTATCGTGGGAGCTCCCCGTGCAACCTACTAATGTCGCCGGCAAAGTGCCAATGTCCTCATCATGGATGGTGATGGGGTTGCCGGATTTGACGGATAGTAATCTATTCGGCAGATGTCAGTGTTTTGCTCATCCAAGGAGGGACTGGGCTGTATTACCGGTCTAGGCTGTACACCGACCACCAGGCTCGACGCCTGCGGTTTTGATCCGTCTCACTGATGCTCGGATCTGACACTTCTTGGTGAAGACCCAGAGAGATAGCCATGCGGAGGGCAAGCCCGATCTGAGGATGTAAGTTGGTTGAATTGAGGTCCGAAGGGAGATTGCCACTTACATAGAGAAAGGCCGCATCTCGCCGGTTCAGATTTTGCATATAGTACGCTACATAGCATAGGACCTCGACGAAGAAGATAGACCCCTCTTCGTGGATATCAGGCAGGAAACGTAGGGCATGTTTAAAATACTTGAAGCCGGGAGGGCCGTCATCTCCCGACCACTGATTGACGGAATACATCAACCCGAATGCGATGACGAGTAATGTCTGGCAGTAAATCAGGCATGTTTCGCGATGGGAGAAGTCGGGTGGCTGATGATAGACAAAGGCCAGGCGCTCTTCAAACTCACTCGGTTTGATCAAGGAAAAGATGGTGCCGATGTAGGAATACTGGACCCAGAAGAGCCGCTTAGCAAATTCAAAGGGAGGCAATTGAGGAAGTGCGCTCGCCACTGGTCGTCGCAAGGACGAGGGATCGTCGTAAAGAGGACGCACATCCCATGCAAGGTTGGTGGAGGCAGGATTGAGGCGCTTGGCCAAGTGAGTGGTCGAGGATGCTCCCACAAAGTCTGTAGCGGTTGGTTAGCAAAGATCTCGAGAGAGATTATACGTTCACATACGATGTTCGCCCGATCGGTTTAGGAGCAAGTTATCGGTTCCTTTGAACCACCAGTCGTCTCGTTCCGAGGGCACCTCTCTCTCTCGATCTGAGTAATGAGTAGCCGTCGAAGGCACACTGGATGGAGTTGAAGTCGGGCGATCATGCCCTATATCATCGTGAGACTCCCTCGGATGGTCAGCCCGGTCTCGAGGTGATCGAGCCTGCTTCTGTAAGTGACGATAGTAACTGCAAAAGAGTCAATGTCTGAACCGGCCAGTCATGGCATATATGCGCACCTCTCCGTAATGGAAACTCGCTTTTCAGCCTCTGAATAGACGCAAACCTGCCCAACATCCACGCAGGCTGCGCACGGTAGCGGCGGGTTCCCCGCACAGCGCGTCTTACGACTGCGACATCGATTGCACCTGCATCGGTCAGCGCGTCGTTCATGGGGAAGGTCAAGAATGCCTACGCTACCATCGACCGCCGAGCCATACGGTCCTGCGATCGTGAGATCCCTTTACCATGCATTTCACATGGAGAAGATGGGGAAGAAAGAGGCTGTTATCGACGACTCCACCGAGCTTATCATTTCGGACCGACGTGAACTTTCTATTGGAAATGGAAATCGGCGCATCTCTGATCTTATCATCTCTTGATTATACTCTGATTACTCTGATTCCTATGAAAAATCCTACGTTTACACAGCAAAACCATAATCAGAAGATGGCCACGCCATTCGGTGGACTCGCAACGCCGCCAGGAACCTGGGATGGTCAGCCACGCCTTGGAATGGAAAAGGAATTGCTCACCTTCAATGGTACACTGCTGAAGAAGAAGGTCCAGCGATTTCTCCGGCGACATTCCTGACCGAGGCGCTCTAGGTCAAAAAGCTCACCGATCGGGAGCCCCCAGCCCGCCAGTAGCCACTCGTGCAGGAAGAAGTTTGGGTTCTGGCAGGGATACGCTTCGAAACTCGGCATATCACCTGCGACCGCGGCGAAACCACTATCCCAGATCCATCGCAGTATCTCTTCCGATGATTCGACACCGATGACGGGCGGTGCCTTGTAGTCCGCCAGCTGCTGACACTCCGCTCGCGAGAGCTTTTCGTAGTCGCGGGTCCAGCCCGTTCGAATAAATAGGATGTCACCGGTTCGGAATGTCGTGTTCTGACTAGCGGCCACCTGTTGAAGAGTGGAGAGCGGAATTGATTGGGTCTGGAAGCAATTGACAGTGACACCGTTGGCTTCGGCCCATGCGGCGTAGTCCAAAAGGACTCCACGCCCGACGATGCCCCCATTTTCCACCCACACTATATAATATGCGTGAGAATTCGGCGAGACGAGTACAAGAAGGAAGCTGGCCTTACCGTGGATACCATTTCGAGTGGAAGTCTGGATATCCTCGAGAGAACAGTCGTTGAAATAGAACCCTTCCTTGGAGCCGTAGTGTCGGAACCCATCCCATTGGGAGCTGCTTTGCGTGTTGAAGACGAGGACGTCATCGTTGACCGACCGTGGAGCCTTGTTCTTGACTGTGTGCTCAAAGGCCGACCGTCCAAAGCATGGGGTGGCCATGCTGTTCAGGTTCCAGTCGGTCGACACGCGCACTCCTTCCACGATCTCACGCGCCGCGGCGGCGGTGTTTTCGGACGTGAGACGATTGAGCATTCCCATCTCATCCTGATCTCCAAATAGACCCCAGGCGTTACCGCGCGGGCCGTCTTTGCGCAGCGGCAGGGAGTCGAAAGCAGGGGTTCGTGGAGACATTGTAGTAGTCTTGAGGTCGACAGTATACCTTATATCTAGCTACACCTATATGCTTAAGTCAAGATGGATGGTGGCCATGTCTATTTGCGGGGAAGTTGGCTCTCGCTGTGAAGTCCGTTCCATCGCAACAATGTCGGGGCATCTCCGAACCTGGACGTTGGCCCCGGGGCACCCTGACTGGCCTGAAGATTGGATAGGCTGGTCCGTATATCCTTATTTCAGAGCAGTCATACAATAGGTACATAAGCGTACTCAATGTATCCGGGTTTGGCAGACGGGTTCCCGGGTAGCTGCTAGGTAGGTATTTACCTGGGCATCACCTGGGCATCACCTGGGCACCTGGTCAGTCCGGATCTATCTAGGTGATATATCCTAAACATGCTGAGTGGGTTGCTCTCTGACCTCGGAATTGGTAGTTAGACACGATGGCATAGAACACTGGAAGTGAATATCAATAGCTAGTTACAGTAGGTAGTTGACTACAAGTCGACTCTTGATTCACCAGGCACATGCTCCCACGTGACATTCCAGGTGACGCCGAACCAGAAAACAACACATTCACACATTTCACACCAAGAAAAAAGGCCCAGGGCTACCAATCACGAGCCCCGATGAAAGTGGAGGCGGGACTTGAACACTCGAATCAACCACCCCTGTGAAAAGACGCGGCCGATCGTTCCCTTCCCGCCTCGTCATCGCGATACGTCTCGGCCCCGTCCCCGCCACTCTGGAGATGTGGCCTTGGCAGTGATCTGATCCGCTACTAACCCTGCAATGCACGGAGAAAGAGTACACAGTTTCAGATCTGGGGAGACATGTACGGAGTAGAAAGGAAGGGATGTCAACTAAATGAAAATCGGGATCGGCCTGGAATGGATTCCAGGGTCCCAGAGGTCCCAGAGAGGGCCGCTCGGCCAATGTGCAGATGCCTTCGCCCACTTGACCCGCCGTCAACCTCATCGTCAACGAGTAATGTCGCGCATGATCCTCGGAGCCCCGGAGTCGAATTCGTACCCGCGGTATCTGAGCGACTGTGATTCTATTCTGGGAAGATGCCATGACTATCCTTGGATCCGCGTGAACGAGGATAACGGACAGCTCGCTAGGAAGCCTATATTTCCTCCCCATGACCTTTACGCAGAGGCAAAAAGCGGCCGCCAGTGGCATAGTGTTTGGGACGTGGATCCAACGGTGGATCTAGCAGTGGATCCCCCAAACAGAGGGATGACGAACGACAGTTGCCGATGCTGATTGACTGCTCCACTATCCCTCGCCCTTCCACAGGTCGTCTGCGCCTCCAATCAAAATCTTCTGTGCCAAAAATATCTCTGGTCCTGCAGGTTGTGCTCAGGTGCATTGAGCCTTAGGTGATTCAAAGAATATTTGGAACCTTGTCTTCTGCGTCCTTTGTTCTTGAACCATCAAGCTCGACCTCTGACATCCGACTTCTTGGAGACCATCCATTCTTTCGCTCACTGGGACAGATCCGACCGATCTTCACGAGGCTACACCCAGGAGATCCAGCATTACTCTCCCTAGATGTCCTAGCGAGGTAGCCACTGCCTGGAATCCTTCTCCTTGTCTTTAGCTCTTGATCTTCTTTTCTCTGCTTGGTCGACCATTCACCATCTTTATTTTCCTTTGAGCTTGCGGCCCTTGAGTACACAGACTTCCCACCGAAAAGAATACCCCATAATCGGGGAGCTAGTGCACAATGGGTACCCCCATGCCGACGTCTCCCCATTCCCCTCATTCGGCTCCGTCTTCTCACTCACCCCCGGCCAGCGAGAGCAGCCTGTATTCGCACACCAATCCACAAGTGGTGAGTAGCTGGCGCTCCCCGGAATGGAGGCACAGGGATGCTAATTAGGTTCTCCGAACCACAGGGTTACGGCTTTGAAGAAAAATCCGACCACGCCGAAAGCCAACAGTCTCTCCTCTACCGGAACCAGCCGAGTCCCTTCAATGCACCTTTCGATGATCCCTATGCCTCGACGGATTCCCTGCGGCGCTACACCCTGCATGACCCCGGTGTGACCATCTTCCCGGATGGACCGTACCAGGAACCCTCGGCTGCCTCGGGCGTGTTTAACCGCCGCTCGGGGATTCAGTCTCCCATGTCTGAGACGCCCTCCGAGGCCTGGCAGCAGCGACAGGCACCCGGCTCCGGTCTCCGACGCTATGCAACCCGTAAAATTAAGCTGGTGCAGGGCTCCGTGCTGAGCGTGGACTACCCCGTGCCGAGTGCGATTCAAAATGCTATTCAGAGAGAGTATCGGGAATCCGAAGAGGGTTTCCCGGAAGAGTTTACTCATCTGCGCTACACGGCGGCCACCTGTGACCCCGACGAGTTTACATTGCGGAACGGATACAACTTGCGACCGGCCATGTACAACCGACACACGGAATTGCTCATTGCCATCACCTACTACAACGAAGACAAGGTGCTCACCGCGCGGACCCTACACGGCGTTATGCAGAACATTCGGGATATCGTCAACCTGAAGAAGTCAGAGTTCTGGAACAAGGGTGGACCAGCATGGCAGAAGATCGTGTGCTGCTTGGTTTTCGACGGCATCGACCCCTGTGACAAGAACACCCTCGATATGCTAGCCACCGTCGGTATCTACCAGGACGGCATCATGAAGCGGTCCGTGGACGGCAGAGAGACCATGGCCCACATTTTCGAATACACTACGCAGCTGTCCGTCACTGCCAACCAGCAATTGATTCGGCCCCGAGGAAACGAGTCGACCAACCTGCCACCGGTCCAGATGATTTTCTGTCTAAAGCAAAAGAACAGTAAGAAGATCAACTCCCACCGCTGGTTGTTCAACGGCTTCTGCCGTATCTTGAACCCGGAGGTAGTGATTCTGATCGATGCCGGTACAAAACCCGGCAAGAAATCCCTCCTTGCACTGTGGGAATCGTTTTATAACGATAAGAACTTGGGCGGTTCTTGTGGTGAGATCCACGCGATGTTGGGCAAAGGCTGGAAGAACTTAATGAATCCTCTCGTCGCCGCCCAGAACTTCGAGTATAAGATCTCGAATATTCTCGACAAACCCCTCGAAAGTGCTTTTGGATACGTTAGTGTGTTGCCCGGTGCTTTCTCGGCTTATCGCTATCGGGCGATTATGGGCCGGCCCCTTGAGCAGTATTTCCACGGTGACCATACTCTCTCGAAACAGCTCGGCAAGAAGGGCATTGAGGGCATGAATATTTTCAAAAAGAATATGTTCCTTGCCGAAGATCGTATCCTGTGTTTCGAACTGGTGGCCAAGGCTGGTTTCAAGTGGCATTTGACCTACGTCAAGGCGTCCAAGGGCGAGACCGATGTCCCTGAGGGCTCTGCGGAGTTTATCGGGCAGCGACGACGATGGCTTAACGGCTCATTTGCTGCCAGTTTGTATTCTATTATGCACTTCGGTCGGATCTATAAGAGTGGCCACAACATCATCCGTCTGTTTTTCCTCCACGTGCAAATGGTCTATAACTGTGCGGGTCTCGTCATGACCTGGTTCTCTCTCGGTATGGATTTCCCCGCGGTCGTCTCAGAATGCATCGTTACTGACTACTGATAGCTTCGTTCTGGCTGACCACTTCCGTTATTATGGATCTTGTGGGAACTCCTAGCCAGTCCAACAAATTCCACGGATGGCCCTTTGGTAACGAAGCAACTCCCATTGTCAACAATTTCCTGAAGTATGGCTACGTCTTCTTCCTGATGCTCCAGTTCATTCTGGCCCTTGGAAATCGACCAAAGGGGTAAGTGACTCGAATCCTTCATCGTCCAGGCAGGAGCGCGAATACTCACCATTTTGGGATATGTATAGTTCTCGCCTGTTTTACACGCTCTCTTTCGTCTACTTCTCCATCGTTCAGGCCTACATTCTGGTTCTGTCATTCTACCTAGTCAAGAACGCCTTTACTGGAGGTACTCTAGATTTCGATATGAGCCAGGGCGTGGGCGCGTTCTTGAGTTCCTTTTTCAGTTCGGCGGGAGCCGGTATCGTCCTGATCGCGTTGGTGTCGACCTACGGCATCTACTTCGTGGCGAGCTTCCTGTACATGGATCCCTGGCATATGTTCACTTCGTCCTGGGCCTACTTCTGTGGAATGACGTGCTCGATAAACATTCTGATGGTGTACGCTTTCTGCAACTGGCATGATGTCTCGTGGGGAACCAAGGGATCCGACAAGAGTGAGGCTCTGCCCGAAGCTCAAACAAAGAAGGACGATGCCAAGTCCAACTTCATCGAGGAAGTCGACAAGCCGCAGGCCGACATTGACAGCCAGTTCGAGGCGACCGTCAAGCGAGCGCTGGCGCCGTATGTGGAGCCGGAAGAACGTGATGAAAAGAGCATGGACGACTCGTACAAGGCGTTCCGAACCAACCTGGTGCTGCTCTGGATCTTCAGTAACCTGATTTTGGTGCTGTGTATTACTAGCGAAGGCGTTCAGCGATTCTGTCTGACGGTATGTGAACATCTCCCCTACGAAGGTACCACCGGGGCACTAATTGGGACGAATAGAACACTTCGACGGTACGGACCTCGAACTACTTCTCGGCCATTCTGTGGACGACCGCTGGCCTGTCAATCTTCCGCTTCATCGGATCCCTCTGGTTCCTGGGCAAGTCGGGCATTCTGTGCTGCGTGTCCCGGCGCTGAGGTCTTGGGTCTCGGGTCTGATGTCTCATGTCTTCCGGTCTCTCGCGTCCTGTTTCCTTTCTGTATATAGCATTTGTCCTTTCTTTTTGGGGGTTTCTGTGTGTTATATAGGCTTGGGAGGGGATTCCACGTCTGCATCACCGGGGGCCATATAGTTTCTGTATTTTGATCTTGGCTGATCCGTGTATGAATCAAAGGCATGACGGCCTTGTTTTATATTGTAATATTCATCCGGGGCGTCTGCGTGCCTATGTTCTATGTTATCAGCAGCTCATGCATCATTGCAGCGGATTAGTCTGAAGGAAGATCCCGATCTGCGCGCGTGCTGTGGAAAAAGCACACAGTGGTCCCCTAGAAGTGGTTCCACCTACATTCTTTGATTTGCATCATCGCGCAGCTTTATCTGTACTGTGGCTTCTCCACTTTGCCTTTCTATTTCTACTTTTTATACTTTCTACCGATGCAACGGCCATATTTTTGGTGAAGAACAGTCGGAGGACTGGGATCCGTGACAAGTTGCCAATAAGGGCAAGAAGGCCGACTTGGAGACTCGATTCTATTTGGTTGATGTCTCAACTCGTCGCCTTACCTGCGGAGACTGTACAGTGTCAGTGGATCCCCCGCATCGCATGCCGATCGCGTAGGTCCAGCGGGTCTGGTTGAAAGTCTAGGCGGCTCTAATGTCGTTGATTTGCCGTTTCCCCCTCTTGATGGATCTTTCTTAGCGACTGAGATACTCGCTGTCCACGGCCATGATGCCATTCCGTCTCTGCCTGGTTTCACACTGAGGCGTTTTTCAACTGCTCAGATGGCCCTTCCCAGGCCATCCAAACTATATAAAGCCCTCTTCCAACCCCAATCTCGAGACTATGCGAACTATTTCTCCATTGAACATTTGAATATCGGACATTGACCCACTTCCCATCAATCTACCGGTGATCCGATCCTTCCTCCATAATACCCACATGGCGCAGTACACTCCTCAGATCTCCTCTGAATCCCTTCAGGAGAAGGTCGTTCTCATTACCGGCATGTCTTTGTATTACCCCCATCCTCCACCACTCCATACTCATTGACTGCCCGTGTATAGGAGGCGCCAACGGAATCGGTGCAAGTCTCGTACAGCAATGTCTGGAGAGCGGCGCCAATGTTTGCTTCGGTGATCTAGATAATGTTGCTGGCGAAGGTTTGCTGCGAAAGTGCCAGGACAAATTCCACCAGGAAGAACCTGGCCCACCCCGGGCCATTTTCCAGACCACCGATGTAACGCAGTATCAGTCGGTGCTCGCACTTTTTGACTTAGCCTTCAACACCTATAAGCGCATCGACCACGTTGTCTCTGCGGCAGGCATCGTAGAGATCGGTAACTGGTTCGACTTCGGGCTCACTTTGCAAAGCGTCCGCGAGGTAAGTACTGGACTGCGAATCTCGCAGGAGGCGCAGTAGAAAAAGCTAACCTCGTGAAAGAAACCTACCCACAAGGTGCTGGATGTCAATCTGCTCGGCTCCATGTACGTTGCACGCATCGCCTCCGTCTATCTGCGTCATAACCGCGGCCCCGGTTCTGACCGTTCCATTGTCCTTTTCTCCTGTCTGGCCGGATTCAAGGAGAGCCCTTCTCTATTTGTGTATCAGGCCTCGAAGCATGGCGTGGTGGGTCTCATGCGCTCTCTGCGCAACTACATCTCCTCGCCCTATAAGCAGGCCTTGCGTATCAATACCGTCTGCCCCTGGATGACCCAGACCGAAACCATTAAGAATGTTGAGCAGCAGTGGAAGAATGCAAGTCTGCCAACTAACACCGTTAGTGATGTTTCCACCGTGGTGGCCAGTATCCTGAGCGATAAGTCCCTGAATGGCACATCTATGTTTGTCGAAGGCGGCCGCGCGTGGGAGATCGAGGAGAACCTCGACCGACTCGAATCCCAATGGCTCGGTGAAGGTCCATCGAAGACGGTCGCAGTGGGGCAGGAGCTACTCGATGACGGCTCCATTTGGACCGCTCGACCTCGAAAGAAGAGCAGCATTCCGAACGGTATCCCTCCTGGAGTCCCCATCGAGAAAATAATCGAGCAAAACGGTACCGCCAATGGTCTGCCCAACGGCCACAGCAACAGAATCGCCAACGGAGTGCATTAGAAATGTACGGAACACTCAACTTACTCTGATACCCATAATGTAGCGACAAGGAAGGCAAGCTTGGAAGTCCGTCGAGTACCTACTTAAGACCACATAAGTGGAAGTGGAAGGTACCGGAAGACCCAAGAGGATACCTATATATTCATCCTACGAACAGAGATTAATAAAACTGGCTCTAATATTGGCTACCTAGGTATGCTCACCTTCATACATATTTATGGAATGGCCGGAGATCGCCGATGTAATGCCCAGGCAGGGTTCGCCTTGCGTCCGCTTAGTGGATCACGGTGTGAATATTTCGGCTCGTAGGAACTCCCCATGTGCCTGAAGCAATCAAGCGTTTGGGATCTCTGATCCAGTAATGAGTAAACTCAGACCTTGGAACTTCAGCCGACATTGAGTGGTTGACATTATCTGTTCTCTTTACGCGAAATAGGTAGCCCACCTGGGCAGATATACATGCAAAAACTAGACATAGGTGACAAACACAAACACCAGACGACATGGAATCTCCCGCTTATTCCCAGTTCCAATCCCCAACCACCGGTAAGTGTTGTCTATTTGAAGGACTCGCGGGGATGCAGGCGGTTGATATTGTAGAGGTCCGCATCGGGACTCGTTGCAACACCGGCAGCGATACTGGCCATCCATCCGATCGACGGTAAATTGGTTCAGGCAACGCTAGTTCCGGTGATCGGTAGCCAGAAAGGATTGTCCGTGGGATGGTTAACTAGTGCTTGAGGTGAGTCATCTGGTAAGCGTCTCCGAGCTATCAACCCTAAACGCATTCAGGAACGATGCTTTTCTTGTATTCATCAAATTGCGCTCCTACAGATCTCTACGGTAAAAGCCTATCAGAATCGCGCAATTACCATGCCGGCCCCCAAACTTTTGATTGAGCCACACACAGCACATCGTTGCGAAGATGCCGAGGCGCTTCATATACGTCGCCAGGCTGAGATCTGCCAAGAGCTCTATCCTAATAGAAATGTTCTGATTCAGCCTGTGCCAAAAGGAGGAATCGCCATACGAATACTCCCAGCTTTCCGTGGGAAATTGAACCGCGCGGTTGGGTGTGATGAAGAAGGTGAACTAGCCGACGCCGACTTAAAAGGGCTGGAGTCAGTGTTCGCAACGGTCGGTCTCGAGCCCGAGATCCATCTGAGCCCGTTTGCACAACCGTCCGTCTTCGAGTCCCTGGTCTCTCGCGGGTACATTGAAACGGGCATACTGAGCACCTATTGGTGCACCCTGGAGCAATCGGCAGTTGAAGACACAAAAGCCTGCACCACCGGAGCGCCAGTGATGGCCCGACGGGCCACGGTTGACGAGACTGAACAGTTCATCGAGGCCTCCGCCACGGGCTTTCAGACCAACGGTCGCTCCTACGAGCTCCTCCGAGCGCTGGCATTAATAGCAAACCGGAGAACGGACACGACCCTGTACCTGGCGTTTGCGAATCATGAAATTGCAGGCACGGCTGCGATGGCGACCATGGAGACGGGTTCTGGCGGAGTAGCCCACCTATATTTGGATAGCACGTTGCCGGGATATCGGGGACGAGGGGTACAGCTGGCGCTGATCCGGGCCCGTCTGCTCGACGCAGCATGGCTAGGACTCGGCGTGGCTACTACGATCACTCAAGTTGGGGACGGCAGCGCGCGCAATGCGGAGAGGGCTGGATTGAGGCTCGCATACACCACGGCCATACTCACTCCACCGCGGGGATAGAGCTACTTGGAGAAAGCTTCAGAAACAACGGAACCTTTCCGAGATGCCGATCCGGGCGTTCTGTTTTGAGTGTAATCGGTATTGATGGCAAATCCGACCAGTGCAAATGCTCTTTGACCCGGACATTTATTAACGCGTAGCGAAGCCAAGGTAACTTCATCTTGGATGTCGATCGTGTCTGAGCGCTGGTCTTGTCCTCTAGCCTCGTGTATCGAGGACGTCAAGTTAATTCAGAAGACAGATCCACCTGGGCGTTTGAATCTGGGCTTTTAACCTATACATACTCCAATATATTACCCAAAGTCAACAAGCCACCAAACCAAACTAGCCAAACAAACGCAGCTTTAGACTCGAGAGGCTTTACCTACATACAAGGGGGCGGCGCCACTATCGGTCGACTGAACAAATCACGATTCTCTTTATATACTAAGCCCGTTGGTATCCACAAAAGGCCCTATAAAAGCGGAAGGTCAATTTGACTTTAGAGTTTGAGATGGACACTCTGCTGGTGGAGACTGAAATTAAAATACATACAATAATAGGGATGGGATTCTCAGTGGGTTCAGTGTTTCAAGGAGAAGATAAAGAGATGTTATATAACAGTTAATGGTTGATTAAGAGAGAAAAAGAGAGAGAGAGAGAGAGAGAATGAGACAAGACTGTTCGCGGCAGCCACGTGACATCACGACTTCGCCCAATCTTGGTTTCGGACTCGCTATTGGACTCATCTTCAGCCGTAATCCTCGGCTCGCTCGGCGCAGCGATCGCAGACGCTTGTGGCGTGATGCTTGTATTTATGATCTATGCACTCGTCATTCTGGGGTTTACACAGTTTGATAGTTTCACGGTTTCACACATCCAACCCCCCTTTCACAGCACTCAGCACTCCATCTCCCCCGCAAAAATTACCTCAAGGACGCGGGGAGTGCTCGAACCAATGTCGCATTTCTTTTACCTAAGGACTCAAACCTTCTTATCGCAATGCCCAGCGCCCGACTGGATCGGGGCGGTCAACTTTGCCGTCTCAGGATGCACAGTGGACCGCGCAAGCTGTTTTCGGTGACCTCGTTGGGCGCTCGATCACCAGAGTGGAGCAGCGTCGTACTCCACGTGTTGAAGCCAAGCAGAGCGCGCAAGATCTCCTTAGTCAACGAATCCGCCGATTTGCCTCCCTGATAAGGCCGGATCTAGAAGGTGTGTGCATTCTTTTTTATAGCTGTGGTGAATCCCCGTATCCAGTAGACTTTGTTCCCTTCTCCCTCTGTCCTCTTGTCCCCCCATCCTCCCCCCTCCGTCTTCCTCACCATGGGCTGCGAAGACGACATCTCGAACGGCCCCGATGCCATGAGCGGCAAGATCATCGAGGCAGATGGCGAGAAGGGGTACGCTGCCCCACCGCCATTTGAAGGCGACATGCTGGGCGAGATGAGTGAGACCGAGCGCGCTGTCTACGACGACGGTATCAAGCGGTTTAGTCGCCTGGGTTGGAAGCGGCTCACCGTCGTGCTCATTGTCGAGGCCATCGCCCTGGGCAGTCTGTCTATTCCCTCAACCTTCGCCGCCCTCGGTATGGTCGCGGGTGTGATTTGCTGCGTGGGTCTCGGTCTGGTGGCCATCTATACCAGTTACATCGTCGGTCAGGTCAAGCTCGCCTTCCCGCAAATCGCCAACTACGCGGATGCGGGTCGCCTGATGGGAGACCGCATCGCCGCCTTGCTGATCCGCATGATCAAGCCTGTCTTCCCCAGAATCGCCAACTTCGCCGAGCGGGGGCGCGTGATTGGAGGTCATTGTGGATACGAGCTGGTCAATTTGATGCTGGCCCTCCAGCTCCTTTTCCTGACCGGATCCCACTGTCTGACGGGAACCATTGCCTGGATGAACATCACCGAGAGCAATGTCTGCTCGGTGGTCTTCGCGGTGGTATCCGCGATCATTTTATTGCTGTTGGCTATACCTCCTAGTTTTACCGAAGTCGCGATTCTTGGCTACGTGGATTTCGCATCTATCATCATCGCTATCGGCATTACTATCATCGGTACCGGTGTCTCGTCGACGAACGCACCCGGCGGACTCGCCGCGGTCCCTTGGTCTGCGTGGCCTAAGGATAATCTGACCTTCACCGAGGCCTTCATTGCGGTGTCCAACATTATCTTCGCCTACAGCTTTGCCATGTGCCAGTTCTCCTTCATGGACGAAATGCACACCCCGAAGGACTTTGTCAAGTCGATCTGGGCTCTGGGTCTTACTGAAATCTTAGTTTATACATTGACCGGCGCCCTGGTCTACGCATTCGTCGGTCAGGATGTGTCGAGCCCGGCTCTGACCTCTGCGGGTTCCTTGTTAAGTCGTATCGCTTACGGTGTCGCGCTGCCAGTCATCTTCATCAGCGGGTCGATCAACACGGTGGTGTTTGGTCGCTTGATACACGGTCGCATCTTTGCCAACTCCCCGATCCGGTTTATCAACACCAAGATGGGTTGGATCACCTGGCTTGCGATCATCACGGGCGCCACGGTGCTCGCCTTCGTGATCGCCGAAGTCATTCCCTTTTTCAACGATTTGCTCTCGATTTCCTCGGCCCTGTTCATCTCCGGCTTCACCTTCTACTTCCCCGCAGTGATGTGGTTCTTGCTGATCCGCGAGGGCGGCTGGCTCGAACCCAGGAATCTGTTGTTGACTGTGACCAACGCGTTCATCTTCATTATTGGCATGATCACTCTGGTTGGAGGAGCATACTCTAGTATTGACGACATTGTAAGTCTTCACTGTCTGACACGTGCAGTGAGATGGGATACTAATCAAAGCACCCTTACAGATTAACAAGTACAACACGGGTTCCGTGCGCGGCGTCTTCACCTGTGCTGCCCCGGAGTAATCCTTGAATTCCCTTTGGCTTATCCCAGCGCTGGGAGAGAACTCGCAAGCTGGCGTGCGGCCGGTTGTTATGCATCGATATGACGCAGGACGTGATATAGAGGCTGCATTGCATTGTCACGATAGATATACCCGACGCTGGGCCACGGTCCTGCGGGTTTTGTATATATAGCATCTAGCCTCCCTGTCTTACATGTATACTTTTTACCACCTTGGAAGCAACCTTGGAATCACGGCCTCTGGCTTAGCGAAGATGTCCGCAGTAGAAATGAAATTGATTTTACAGCTTATTTTGTAGCGTCCGTTATCTCTGTCGCGGCCGATTGGAGGGTATCTCAATCGTTAAGCGTGTCTTGGACTCGTTTGTAAATCAAAACAAGCACGAGAGCCAATGACCCAGCCAACAAGCCCCAATAACTCCCAAACACAGCCTGGTAGCTAATTTGGCGAACGTCCAAGTTAAATACAATTGCAGCTCCCATGGCGCTTATAGAACGCAGAGTAGATGGACAAAACCAGTGGATCATGGGAGAGTGTTCCCATGATCCACCAAGCGAGTGTCTGCCAGGCGCCACCGACTGCGCCATAGAAGGCATACAATGCAATATATCCGGAAGCTTCAGAGTCGTACACATCTAATAGATGTGCCGGAGGCACTCCACGCTGAGATCGGCGCGCAGGGAACACGCCTCCGATGACTACTGCGTTAATCAGAACGAATAGAAATCCCCAACCAATGAAGGCACGTCGCCGCCGACCTCCGAGCCTTTTCGAGTCGAGCAAAATCCCAACTATAACAGCCATGAGAAATTGCCCAATCAAACCACAGACTGCCAAAAGCGCGAGTGCGTAGATCAAAAAAGTAAGCGTTGAAGTCGTTGCTTTGATAGGGAATGTACCACAATCCGGCAAAGCCATAAGGGAAGAACAGTATAATCCAAGGTTCCCTCTTCACCACGAGGACAACAATGTTGAGTTCCTGGATGAATGTTGTTTGGCGGGGGATGATAACCCTGGCGCGGATGACTTTCGATGGATTAGACACAAAACAGGCTACTACACTGCCCATAAGCATTAAGATGAAGAGGGCAATGTAGGCGCTCTCGTTAGCACTGCCAGCTGTTGTCACTCCATGATGGCACCGATGACTGTGCCAAAAAAAAAAAAAAAGAAAAAAAAAAGAAAAAAAAAGGAAAAAAAAGGAAAAAAAAGGAAAAAAAAGGAGAGACCGTAGAATATCCCCACGTACTTTCCCTTGTCCTGCTCCATTGGCAGGGATATGATCATCGGTCCTTCTGCAGTCCTATGTCGGTTTTGAAAAGAATAAGCAACGGGGCAGGAATATTTCGTTAGTTAGAGGTTGGACCGAAGCGATGCTTACCGAAGAAATGCAGCAGCAACTCCACACATTCATTTCTTTTGCTGTCAGCCAAATGACCGCATGCCATGGCCATTGAAGCCTGCGAGAATGAATCGGTTTTCCCTGGTCGGAACCTGGTCTATATGGGGATTCGAATCGTAGGAAGAGCCCATGACACCGGACCAAATCTTTTGAACACTGGCACCTGTGTCCTCCCAACCATTAAAAATGCGTTGCATATAGCCGGCATCATAATCTTTTGCAGCTTCAATAAGGACACTGTCATCGAAATTGTTGTACCATTGATCCGTGAATGGCTTAAACTTGGCAGCCGCTCCCCTAACAATGATACTTCCATCAGCTCTGGGGTTCAAATAGGAGAGTTTGTTGTCCTCAGTCCGATGAATATAGGAGTTGTTGAGTAGTGGGGCCACGACTCCGTCGGGGACAGTGATTTCACAACAGATCCCTGTACAGAGAACAATGTTCTTCTTGTATTATGGGAGAAGGCCTGAGACATAGGCATTGTTCGCAAGAATAACTTGCTTGGCATGCATCTGGCCCCATGGAGCCTTGATCAAGAAGCTTCCATTTTCGTCTCCTTCGATGGATACGACTGGCGTATGTGTTCGGAGGTTGACTTTATCGGTAGTAACCAGTTTCTGAACCAGGTGCATAATGAATTCATACGCCATATCGTTCCGGCGGTGTGCGATGCACATGCCACGGCACCTCTAACACCACTTATCTGCCTCGAGTCAGCATAAAGATGTCTACTCCACGACCCGATGGATGATTACCCATTCATCCCTTCGACCTTGTCGCCAGTATAAAATGCAACGTCTTCCATGTAGTCAAAGGTTTCTGAAACCATGTAGTCATAGACTGCTTTTGCTTTCAGTGCAGCTTCCTCGTTGCACCAGACATCGAATGACCTTGTCAACGTGAAGTCACAGCCAATCTGTTCCTTCTCAGTGAATTTCTTCATCGCTCTAACATGTGCGATTTCAAATTCTGCGATCTCCGCGTCAGCCTTACCCAAGTTGGAATGTGGCCATAGATGTTAGGTCGCAAATGGCCACCATTCCAGGTCGCACCGGAACAGGTCGATCGAGCTTCTAGAATAGTGACCGATCGAGCTGAGTCACCGAGTTCTTGGACGAGATGATAGGCGGTGCCAACCCCAGCATATCCAGCACCGATAAGCACAGGTCACTGTATCCCGGAAGCTCATCCCTTGAACGATGATTGCTAAGATCATGCCCTTCCATCTGGCAGAAGCATTGGGTCGGGTTGTCGACGGGAAGACATGGGAGATTCCGCTTGGTAGCTTCTGAGGGATTCGCGGTCGAGCTTGGCATCTTGGTGACCTCGGCAAAGCGAGATGATGAAAGTGAGGGCTGAAAGGTCGGGAGCAGAGATGGTTAAGAACGCCTTTCCCTTCTCATATCGATTTCGTCATATGGTCTCCGCTGGACGCCGGACTGGCTTCACTGTTATCTCAGAGCCGGTTCCGCCGGGGCTGGTAATGTCAGTATCATTCGCTAATAGGCGTCATAAGCACCTGGGTATCTTTGTTTCCCCGCAAACTCCACTGATAACTCGATTGTATAGCATGGACCAATAGCAATAACTTCAAAATCCTTGGACGATGTCACTAATTTTTAATTGTCCTCAGGAAAACTAAGGAGCCATAAATTATTATCGAAGCGAGTAGGAAAGGAAAAGATAAATAAATAGATAAAATTGTGTCTCACTTGGACACATTCTACTGCGTACAAAACTATCGATCGAGATAAGCTTGCCGCAACGAATATTGCTGCCCCATTTTTCGGCCGCGGAGCTCCAGTTCATCTTCTTGTCGGTCTCTAAGCGGCACAAGCCGTACAAGGACGTCGTTGGAGCTCTTTTCTTTCGCATCCTCTGTATAGCAGATATTGTCGCGTCTCAAGTATTTGCCACAGATGTGGAAAGGGGCCAGTGCCCTTAGGGTTACTCCGAATTGAAGCTGAGACCCGGAACAGAGAACTGAGAAAGAATGGAGGGCTCACCACCTGGTGTCTCGCAGCGGGAGGTACCAAACATGTCCGAGGGTACTTTGAGTGGGCAGGGGTGGACATGTCTCTAGAAAACGTGATTAGCTGCGATACACACGTACACACACGGACTGGCAAAGCATACAACCCTGCGTTTGACCGCTTCGGCCCTGATGACGACAAGTGACATGCAGGACGTTTGCGCTGCTACCAAGGGTGGGTTTCGAGGAGCATATTGTACGGTATATGAGAAGGAGTCCTGTTCAGATCTTTGACAATGCGATGGACGTGACGGCTGGCACTTTATTAGAGATGGCGGAAAAGATTGTGGTCGCCTTATAGTAGTCTTAGCTTAGCAGAGTCAGGCAAAACAAATAGATTAAGCCACTTCATGTCCTTGTCATTGGAGTTCATATGTCAGCGTTGTTTGACGGTCACATGTCGACGGGAATCTCACTGAAAACGTCAAGTAACTACATAAATAAAATAACTAGTCATGTCAGCAGATAGCACCAGATGCAGATCCTTCCTTGGCATATCTCATCATTCTCTCTTCTCGTCGTTATCTTGCTGCGCTCGGCCATTCTTTTACAGACGATACGGACTCTCAGTGAATATGCTGTCAGCGAACGTCTCATACGGGCGCATAAGATTTCAGTCGGAAGATGCAATGTAAGAAGATTGGTAATGCAAGCAACTAACTATAATACCATGAGTGACGTGAATGTATTGGGAGGACTAGGTTGAACCAGGGGCAAGATCGCGACCCGTGCTTTGAGGCGTTTTAACCTTACAAGGCAGTGGTCCGTGGAGGCAGTGGACATGGTTCTATGGTTGGCGAGATTAAAGATCCGGTGATGAATGGAGTACGAAGTAACTACCGGGTAGATGGAGGATGAATTTCAGGTGCTTAACCCCATTTTGCATTTTGCACTTGCACTTGCACTCGCACTCGCACTCGCACTTTGCACTTTGTACTTTGCATCCCCAGTCTGCCCCAGGTCTCGACGCCCCCAAATCTACGCCCCACACCTTCGCGTATCTGACCGTATTCCGGAGTACGGAGTAGCCCATGTTGGGACGGTACTCCGAGTCGTTTTCCCCATTTACTTTTCCCCGGAATTGAGCAAGGGACCCGGGGTTAGAATGGCTCACGTGACACGGATTCATTCTCGGTTATTTGCCGTGAGGTTCTGTATTCCATACGCAGTACGGCCGCCCTCAAGTCCAACTGCAATGAACTCCGGCCGTCGGCATCGGCCAGAATATCCGGGGGCCAAGAATGAATGGGGTAACTGAAACGAGGTTTATGTAAAAGAAAAAAGTATATCGGCTGCGACACTCGGCACCCCCGATCCATGCGGGCTTCATTTGCGAAGGTTTTCCGACTGTGACTGGAGCTGACTGGAGCTGACGGGAGCTGACTGGAGCAAGAAGAAAAAGAAAAAGGAAGGAAAAAAGGAAAATGGATAAAAAATCTGACCCTGGTCCACAAAACTCCCCGTAATTCCCCGTAGATTGGTGGTCGATTGACCGGTTATAGCAAGTCCAACGACGATCCTCCACCCGCTCCAGGAGTGACTCCACCCCCACGAGGCCCTATCCAAGTGCGAGAAAGGAGGGGCCTTTTTCCTGGAGATTGTGAGCTGACTGGAACCAGTGGCGCCTACCAAGCAATCGAAACCAGGTCTCTACTATGTACGCTTTGACTTCCTCCACCCCCGACCCGCGACCCGCCCACGGCTTCCGAATGCAGAACGAGAACGTTACGTTGGTGGCGGCCAAGCCCGAAATCTCATTTGGAAGCCGAAAAAACTTTACAGTAAGCCGCTAGTTCCTGATAAGGTTAGCTTTAGTCGGCCTTGACTGGCCTTGACTGGCTTTGTCTGCCTTCTCGGGCCTTGGCCGCTATTTGGCCCCTCTCTCGGCGGCTCGCGACACTTGCCTATAGCGCTAACTCGCTAACCAACCGACGTCATATCTATACTCATTCGTCTGAATTCGTCCGAACACGGCTTGGCGCTACCAGCCCGTGAGATGGGGCCTTGGGGCATTGGGTCACTAATGTCCCTCATCCCCAAGAATAATACAAAAGGATGCCGATCTAAATGTCACCCCCGGATCCGGGACCGTTTCTTCTTTTCTTCTCTACCTCAACCCTTGTCTTGGTCTTTCCTCCCTTATTCCTACTAGGTAGAGGCACAGCCAAAAGGTCGACAAGATGTGGACAACAACTTCGGGCTTGCGAGGCAGGAAGCTCCGCCTAGCCATCACCATCACTTCTGTTGTTGGCTTTTCGCTCTTCGGTTATGATCAGGGTCTCATGTCTGGTCTCATCTCCGGTGATCAGTTCACCAAGGAGTTCCCTCCGCTGGATGATAAGATTCGCCCTATTCCCCCCGGATATAGTAGCGTGGGCCAGTTCAAGGAGCATGTCTCCGTCCTCCAGGGCGCCGTGACGGCCTGTTACGAGCTAGGCTGTTTCTTCGGTGCCATCTTCACCCTCTGCTTCGGTGAGCGGATCGGCCGCACTCCCCTTCTAGTGACCGGCGGTCTTCTGATGGTTCTTGGTACGGTGATTTCCACCGCTGCCTTTGGCCCTCACTGGGGTTTGGGCCAATTCGTGATCGGCCGTGTCATTTCCGGTCTTGGTAACGGCATGGACACTGCGACGATCCCCGTCTGGCAGTCCGAGTGCTCTCGCGCCCATAACCGTGGTTTCCTCGTTTGCTTCGAGGGTGCCATCATCGCCGTCGGTACCTTCGTCGCCTACTGGATCGATTTCGGTCTTTCCTACGTCGACTCTTCGGTCCAGTGGCGTTTCCCCGTCGCATTCCAGATTCTCTTCGCGATCTGTGTCACCGCCGGTGGTCTGATGATGCCCGAGTCCCCTCGTTGGTTTGTTATGCGGGGATACGACCAGCAGGCCTTGGAGGTGCTGGCTGCCCTCAACGACAGCACCGTCGACGCGGAGGATGTGCTCACTGATTACAACCTCATGAAGGCGGATCTGAAGGCCCAAGAGGGTGTCAAGGCCAGCTGGAAGGAGCTCTTCACCTTCGGCAAGACTCAGGAATTCCAGCGCATGATGATCGGTTGCTCCGGCCAATTCTTCCAGCAGTTTACTGGCTGCAATGCGGCTATCTACTACTCGACCCTGCTCTTCCAAAACAACCTGAAGATCAAGGGCAAGCTGTCTTTGGTTCTGGGTGGTGTCTTCGCCACGGTCTATGCTCTGGCTACCATCCCCTCCTTCTTCATGATTGAGAAAGTGGGCCGTCGCAAGCTGTTCCTGATCGGTTTCGCTGGTCAAGGTCTCTCTTTCATTATTACCATGGCTTGCCTGATCGACCCCACCACCCAGAACGCCAAGGGTGCCGCCGTCGGTATCTTCCTGTTCATCTGCTTCTTCGCCTTTACCACACTGCCTTTGCCCTGGATCTACCCTCCCGAGATCAACCCTCTCCGAACACGTACCATGGCTGCCTCGGCCTCGACCTGCACCAACTGGATCACGAACTTCGCTGTGGTTATGTTCACTCCCGTGTTCTCCTCTACCAGTGGCTGGGGTATCTACCTCTTCTTCGCCCTGATCAACTTCATCGGCGTTCCCTTTGCCTGGTTCTTCTACCCTGAGACTGCCGGCCGTGATCTGGAAGAGGTCGACATTATCTTCGCCAAAGCCCATGTTGACAAGAAGTGGCCCTTCCAGATCGCTCAGCAGCTTCCTAAGCTCAGCGTCGACCAGATCGCTGAGATGCAGAGAGAGCTGGGTCTGGATACCTCGCATCACCAGATCGCTTCCGAGGCCGAAAAGGCCGAAATCGCGATGAGCAGCGGCGAGAGCGAGGAGAAGCACGTCTCTGATTAATGGCTCAACACCTTTGCTTCGGCCTTCCATCCTGGAGACGGAATGCAGGAGGTCGCAAATACCCTGATGGCTTATAGACTGTCGTGATCTTGGCATTATTATTTCCTTTCTATTTGGATTATGGTTTATCATGGCCAGATGTGACGAGTGGTTAGTCGCCACCTGTTCTTTCTGTCAGATAGATTTTTTTCCTTTCTTTTCCTATCTGTTCTCATGGCTACCAATGTCGACATGTCAGAGTGGTTAGTCGCCACCCTTGTTCTGTGAGATAGCTTGCTATTCTTTTCCTAGCTGTTAATGAAGGAGACCTCGCAGCCAAGCCCTGCGAACGGTCTATATACATACAATCTCTGCGTCAATGTTGGGAGGTTGAATTTTTCGATCCGAGCTACATCTTCTCGTAGCGTTGTCTACCCACATCACCCCGCTTACTCGGTAGAGTGATAAATACGGTGTGCTCATGTGGGGGCACCACTCATTAGCGTGGGATGTGTCGCGGAATAGGTCTCACCTAGTACGGGATCGGGATCACACACAGTGCGATAACGGAATCAATTTAGCATTCCGAATGGGGAGGATCAAATACTACCTAAGTTGAAGATAACCGTGGAGGTCCGTGTCGATCTCTGATATTTACATGTCATATCGCCCCAAGTGCCCAAATGCCCCTTGCCTTCGGATTATAAGAACCCCGCCTTTCCCCCAAACCCGAGTCATTCCTGAAAATCTTCGGGGAAAAAAGTACATCCTAGCTTCAGAACACGTCCTGTTTGCATTTCGTTTCCGACTGCGACTTGAAATATCACCTTTCCCTCCCCGATTGCGAATTCGGAATGTATTCCCCTAATGTGGGCGACAGGCTGGAGAGCCTTGACACGCCATCCATGATTGTAGACCTTGATCTCGTGGAGGTGAACCTCGAGAAGCTCATGGATAAGCTGCTCCCAACAGGCCTCAATATCCGCCCCCATCTGAAAACGACAAAGAGTGCTATCATTGCCAACAAGATGGTCAAAGCTGGCGCGAAGGGAGGTTGCGTGGCAAAAGTGAGCGAAGCGGAAGCTATTGCAGCCAAAGGGTTTGACGACCTGCTCATCACCTGCGAGATCGTTGGCCCTGCCAAGGTCCAGCGGCTGATTGAATTGTATCGCAAGCACCGAAAGATCAGAATTGTGGTTGACAGCGAAACTGGGGCAACGGCTATCAACAAGGCGTTGGCCAATTCGGGTATCGACGACCCCATCATGGTCCTGATTGACTTGGATGTCGGCCTCCATCGGACTGGTGTCAAGCCCGGTGAGCCGGCCCTAGCCCTGGCGCAACATATTGCGGGGCTTGAACGTTTGAAGCTCATCGGACTTCAAGGCTACGAAGGCCATCTGCAGCACCTCCATGACGAGGAGGACCGCAAAGCCCAATGCTTGGAGTCGATGCGGATTTTGACCGGCACTGCTGATTTGCTGCGCAAGGCAGGCTTCAACATCGAGGTCGTCACCACGGGAGGTACTGGTACGGCTGAATTCTGTGCCATGGTCCCTGGCGTTACAGAGCTCCAACCGGGATCCTTCATCTTTATGGACACGGACTACCGCAATGCGGTTGGCTCGTTCTACTCTAACAGCCTGACAATCTTGTCGGCTGTTGTGAGTGTGCAAGGCCCCAGGGCCGTCACGATTGACAGCGGGCTGAAATCATTGACGACCGACAGTGGCCTTGCGGAGTGCAAAGACTCGAGATACACTTATGGTGTTCTCGGTGACGAGCATGGGTCTCTTACTTGGGAGGAAGGCACCCCTGCACTTTCAGTTGGCGACCGTGTCGAAATGATACCAAGCCATATTGACCCTACGGTCAACCTACACGATGTTTATTACGCCTACCGGGGAGCTGTAATAGAAGAAATTTGGCCAGTCGACTCAAGAGGGAAGGTCCAATAGATTGGATTGCCCACGACGATGGAAGCGAGTGTTGTGTATGTAATCCTTCACTTCACGTGCAAAGTACGTTCTCTTCTCAGAATTTCAACCTTCTGTCATTGGGGAAAGCAAGGGTTAGGGCTTAATGAGAATGATTATAGAATACGGTTGATTCTTAAATTTCAGATTCTTGTTTCTATATAAACAACCTAAACATGTTAATTGCTATCTCTTCAATTCACTAGCCATTCGTGTCCATGATAGTACTGGCAAGCTTGGTCAGTCAACGCTTCCTGTCTGGGCTATCTAGTTCAAACTCATACACTTTTTATGCTGCTAGGAAGCTAACTGCGGAATATCAGGGTGAGTGGGAGCTTTAACCAGGATGGGAAGTGTAGATGAGTGGCCTGCCGACCTTGATTCATATTTACTTGTACTACAAGATAAGACTACCGGCCGAACGGCTCGACTTATAAGGTACGATGAAAACCGGCCTATTACATTCGCCGTGAATAAAATGCTAGGCACTTTGCTTCCGATTCCAACTCAACGCCCTCCGACTTCGTTTCCAAACAGCACTCCTCCAAAAAAGAAGCATATCCTTGTCTGCTTGAGCCCCGAAGATGACTGCAACGTGGCTCGTAACGGATTACACTAAGTTATCGCCGAATTTCTTTCAAGTATGCAAGTCAAAAAGACGGATGCGTATGAGACGGATCAGTCCGCTCTGATTCTCGCCCGCATGACCTGGGAAAACTGGACGGTTCTTTCACGGAGCATTGAACTTGGGTACGTTGAACTTGACACGGGGCATTTGTTGATAAATGATGACATTCAACCTGAGATTTCTGAAGTCGGAAAAACCTTGGAACATGCTGTAAGAGTCAGGATATGCTTCTCTGTACTGTTACCGTTTTCTACACCGCTGCCGGCCTTTTTATTTTTGTTTTTCCAATAGTCAAAAACCAATACGTCAATTTTTATCTCGATCATCTTCAAGCTAGTAAAAGCATGGTACTACTCATTTGCGTCATCTGCGAGTGGAATCTTAGCTCCACATCTTATTCAGACGGCCCTGACAAGCCACCCTTGTGCCCGGCCTCTTTAGCGCGCTCATCGCCGGGCTGAAACTTTCCACCAGAGGCGTGGCCGCCCTTCCGGCCTGCCTCACGCGCACGCTCGTCACCAGGATGGAAACTACCACCGGAGGCAGAGCCGCCGTGGGATGCAATTTCTCTCTGGATGACTGATTAGCTTGAAGAAGCGGATGTGGCAACGGACTTAACAGCATACCTGCTTGGAAGGATCCATGCCAGCAAATCCACCTTTGTGGCTAGAGCGGCCACCCTGCTGGGCGATCCTTGATACGTCCTCGTGAGGCCTGTTGGCAAAGTTGCCGGGATTTGGGTTCTTGGAAGGCATGTCGGTTATATCTGTGACTTGGATACTGGAAAACTTTGAAAATATGGTGAATATGCTTTACTTGGGACCTTTCTTATAGACCAGCCTCTCTCGGAATTGCTTGCATGATGCTGCTGTGACATAGCCATGATAGACTGGTCTTGCATGTATGCTTTGCAACGATAGATCTGCGTCATGAATTTTGAATACCAGGAACATGAGCTATCAAATCCAAAATTTCTAGCAGCCGTAATTGAAATCCGATTGGCTACAGTGGAATATCGCATCATACCTTCAGGACATCTTCAGGACACACACCTGTAATGCGATATCTCCCACACGCCCCTATGGAAACCACAGTTGCCACAGCATAGACGTTGAAACTCTGGAGCGATTCTCAGCGGGAAAACTTCCCGACAGCCACTTTCTCATGTTCGCCGCGGAGTCGTTCTTTACATCATTCTTATGTATTGGGAGTAGCCACATCCAAAACCGCTTTCTTCAAATATTGCTATCAAGAAGTTATCCATCGGTAGTATACAGCAGCGCTGTTAACTTTGTCGGCGGAGAGGAGATATAAGGAGACCCCACCTGCCAATACAATCTTTCAAACGACATAAACCCCACGCCTAACTTGAAGACTACATAAGAACTGGTAACATCGAAAACCTATATGTATCATGTAGGCTTTCCCGCAGGTCCCGAGGTCTAGTCTACCACGGTGTCCGCATCCATAAGATGTATCCAACCCACAACGACTGGTTATTTGCACATTTCTAGACAGATTCGTAATTGTTTTCAACTTCGACCATAAAGTAACCAACTAGTTATAACTGCCTAGGTAGTTAATCAGATAACGCTAGTTAGTTATCTTGTGCATGTTTGTAGTTTTTAGGTTGGGTCAACCGATGGACCTAAACAGTGTCTGCAGAGCTTAATGCATAAGGGTAGTTTATGGATTTTGCAATTCTCATAGCTAACACTAGATGAGGCGAACTAAATATTACATAATGACGCATCGGGCTTATATTCGAAGTTTCCATGTGATATGAACCGACTCGATTGAACCCAGTTACGCCATTCTTCCGACGCCGTAGACACAACAATCTGTCCAGGGCTTTCTTTGATCATGACAAGGCTGGAGCTTCTTGACCACCAGGAAAACTTTGCTGTCGAAAGCACCTCACAACATCACTGAAGGTTTTCTTTACATCTGCATCATACTTCGCGAATGTTTCAGTAACTTTGTAAGCATTTGGCCTTCCTCAAGTGAGCCTTCTCACTGGGACTGTAAATCATTCTTGCTATCGACCATAATAACGGGTGAATAACTGGGACGCTGCGTAGAAGACTGTTGTATTAATCAGCGAAGCGCATTTGAGGTCATTAATATGGTTGTAGTACGCCCGAATATGGGAGAAGGATGACCGTGAAGTAACGCTGTACCCAATAATGAAATCATCGCCTTCTAGAATATACTGGTTGCGGAGCGTGGCATATTACTCTCACCCCGCGGTGTCCAAGATCTCGAGGGTACAAGGCCGGTTATCAACCACTATCTACGTCCGATAGCAATCATTAAGTGTCCGTTCGAACCCTTCGGCAAATCGGTCTAATCAAAACTAAGGGTGGCTTCAGTTAATGCCACCCAGACCGGGTTAGGATGAAGAGGTGACAAACCTGCGTAGCTAGTGCTGATTTTCCAACGTTCCTATCTCCAACGACTATCAGGGTCAACTTGTCAGACATAGACCTTAAACAATCCCGGGATGATGTGGATTGTAAGGAAATGCCACGAGGAACCCTAGCTGTGATCTCGACCAAGGAGAGATCCACTCAAAACATAGTATTTACCAAGCGTTCTTGGCTTGCATGCATATTGGCACACAATAGTCGACGCTCAATTGGCATGTAGTCGATGGCCCAACTTTTGCAGCATCGTGAGCAGATAAAACATTGTGGGGTGACCTATTAGTAATGAAGGTAAGCCTTTGCATGATTTCAGTTGATTTCACGTTATCATGGGTAGTCTGACATCGACATTACGTTCTGCGACCTTCGCGTTGAGCGTTTACGTCATGAGGGTGTATAATATGTAAATGCGACCGAGAACTTCGACTTGAACTTCTCATCCGCAGCGAAGCAACGACGAACCTATATCTTGATCGTGATGGAACATAGCAAAGTCTCCGACAAACATGGTAAAATCATTCACAAGGGAGATTACGTTTCTACCAGGATCCGAGGCGGAACACACGAAGGCAAGGTGCGTCAAAAGTGACATATAAGGACGAGCCTTGCCCTCGTGCAGTTAATCCTAGAAGATATGCTTGGCTAATTATTTTATTCCGGGTATAGGTGGAAGACATCATTACGGATGGGAAACAAGCTGAAGAAAAATCCGTGAAGCATCCTCCCAAGGTAAGCATAGCACACAACATCGTCTCAATAGCCATGAGCGGATACTAAAGGAGATATTTAGGTGCTGCTACACAACAAGGATGGAAAAACAGTGGCACATAACCCGGGAACTTTGGAGATACAAAATGAAGACGTCTAAAGATATAATACCAAGGCGAACTTGTCTGTGTGATAGAATCCCCACTCCACTCAAAATGAAAATAAGGCGAGCTTCGTAGTCGAAGCGCCCACGCTAGAATTCTCCGTCCTCCGGATTAGAGTTAGATATTGTTATTGAGTCTAGATAACAGAATTAACCACTTAGTTAAGTAACTAACTAACTAGTTAACTATTTTGCATGTAGATTAAGTGTAGAAACTGAAGACCCGTCTGTTCTTGATACTTTCTTTTCAGGGATTGGGCCGAAGAAGGTCATGTGATATGACGATCGGTCCGTCTCTGTATCCGGTAGACCAATGAAGTGGTCAGAAAATGAAGGATGAAGATGAAGGAAAAAAAGATGATCAGATCGATGATTTTTTATCTAGTTTTCTGGGGGATATTTATACGCGCGAAAGTACATAATCGGACAGAATTGGAAATGCAGAATCAGGGGAATGTGGGCCATGTTGAAATGAGTGCGGCCCATGACGGAATACCGTATTGGGTTAGATTAGGGGCTTGGTGATGATGAATCAGTCTGGTGCGCCGAATATTCCGATATTTCTTGATACTTTCTTGATACCCTCTGGATTTAGGGGGTACTCTATTGCTTACTCCCTGTTGAGAGAGGTCACATGATCCTCCTCGTTTGCAGCTATTCATATAGCTGAGGTGCTCCCCCCAGATAGTTCTTCCCACAACGATCATGATTTTCTCTCCTTCAGGACTCTCTTCCTAGTAGCCAGTCATCGTCTCCCGACACTCCCTATTCATTTCCTCTGTCCCTGTTCCTATACATATAGTAATATATTATCCACCCTTGTCGTATCCAACTCCCCATATTTTTGAGGTAGAGTGATTCTATTTCCTCTTCTTGAGAGACTAGTGTCACCAGCCCAGTTACAGAGACCCAGAAAAAAGGAAAGAGACCAAGGGCCAGAAAATGTGCACTTATTGATGGATTGATGCCTCAGGTGCAGACATCCAGTACAGACACCCATAGAGACTAGTGGTTGGTCAGAGTCGACATCTCTTTCCATTTTGGAATACATTCACGCATCCTAAATGGGACACGCTCGATAGCCTCCAATTTCCTCCCATATTTGAGCAATGACCCTAAATCGGATGCAGTACCACAAATGCAGAGGGTAGGGTATATTATGAAGGGGGCTTTGCTAAAGAGGCTTGGACGACACTCGACTTAGCAGCAATCTGTGAGACCGTTTCAACGGAGGAATTCTTCCGTCCATTGGGATCGACGGTCACGGAGTTTTTCAACTCAATTTCGTCATCACTTGCGCTCCCCATTCGATTCAAGCCGTATTGAAATGCCTGTCCACGGTTGCCGAGTACAATCTCTCTGTGAGGGACCTTGTCCTGACCGGCCACGTTTCCTAGGTTTGTTTGGCGTCACAGTTATAGGTTTTTGCGAATGAAGAGTAGTCGAAACCGATCGGTGGGCTGACTCGGGCAAGAGGTGCAAAGTGGGGCAGACAGGCGCAAACGATTGCAACCGATGGCTCGATGGTCGACCAAATAGATACAGGCCCCATGAGCCAAGCTTTCATGAATACACTTAGATAGTGAATTCGCCCAGCTTCCTCGAGCCACTTACGGATGCCGAGCTAGTTCTCGGTGGTACCAAGCAGAGCAGGCTGCTGTTTGGAGTGCTTACCACCCTATCAAGTTAGCAAATGTCGGCAGAATTGTAGGTCTGGAATAACTCACATCGCAAAGAACCACAAGAACCTTGCCCTGTAGATTGGCGGTAGCAGTTAGCGTTCGTGCTCCGGACATATGTTGAGGGAGGTCGCATGACCCGGCACGTGACCCTCCTCGTTTGCAGCTATCCATATAGCTGAGGTGCTCCCAAATAGTTTTTCCCTTCACGATGAGTTTTCTCTCCTTCTGGATTCTCTTTCTAGTAGCCAGTCATCGCCTCCCGACAATATAGAACCTCAAGGTGATGCCCGAGCAAATGGGGTGGCCCTGAGGCCCGGGAGGAAGGGCCGTTGCAATTGACGGGAAAGGGAGGGAATAAACACCATTGTAAATATGTGAAGATGAGATCGGAGAAGATGAAACCTAGAGAAGGTTAGCGTCTGCACTTGTATATGAATAGTTGATGCAGTCGATGAAGTCATTCGACCCAAAACGGCGTTGGAGGAACTGATCGTCACAGCCAAGCATGGTCAGAAATCTTAGTGGGCCTGGTCTGACCATGCCGAGAAAAATCCTGACCACGCCGAGCTATATCCCCCTACTGTCGAGCTACGCAATTGCCGGCACCTCCGCGACTCCACACAATCTAGGCTCTCATTCCGGTTCGGGTAAAGCGGATGAACCTCTTGGGTAGAACGCTGCATTGAACCACTAACCCATCTTTACTCTTTTAGGGGCATGAGTATTTCGTAGGAGCTGTCTGAGCTCGATGGTCTTTTGAGACGCCAGTGGAAATGTCCATCTTTCGGAGTCTCTCTCAAAATGTCGGTCTCCTTCTACTCTGCAGTATGGAACAGTTTAGACATCTCCGTACGTCGAGTACTGACGTAAACTGTAACTACCCCACTTGGTATCATATCCGACCCTTCCATGATACCGGAACAGGTGTTAACTTCCGCAGAGAATGGCAGACTTATATAAGTCTGCGTCCCTGCCAAGTATGAGCGGACGGCTGAGGATCCTCTTGTTGGTTCCATGCAATAGAGGTACGTGCATAGTCCATAGTAATGGGGTTCAGGCTGCTGACTGAAATTGATTTGATATAGATCTATCGGATCTTTAGACATCTTACGCGTGGTTGCACCCCGTATCCTAGTCACCATGTCTCTCGAAAGGGTTAATGGATATACACCCCAGGAAACCGCTGTCCTCATCACGAGAGCAGGTGTCGAGAGAGAGGCTCTTCCATTCTTTCGTTTAGCCTTGAAGTCCTTCCTCGGTGGCTGCTACATTTGCCTTGGAGGACATGTGGACCTTCTCATCTTGTCCGGCAGCCCTGGACTTCGAGAAAGTAATCCTTCTCTGGCGACCATGATTTCTGGTTTCACCTTCCCACTTGGATTCGTCCTCATTATCCTGACCAATGTGGAGCTTTTCACGTCAAGTCTGCTCTTCATGACATTTACAATCTGTGAACGGAAGACTTCGATACTGGGGTCACTCAGAGTCCTGGTAGTGGGATACATATTCAACCTCGCTGCAGGACTCTTCATAGCAGGCTTCTTCTGTTGGTGGTCAGATACTTTAGAGACCGATGTCCAGAAATCATACGCAGCAACGCAGGCGGAAAAGCGCGTCAATGTACAGTGGTCGGTGAACTTCCTTCGAGGCATTGGCTGCAACTGGTTCGTCTCCTTGGCTGCCTTCCTGGCATGTGCCTCCAACGATCACGTCTCGAAAATCTACTCGATCTGGATTCCGATCTGGTCTTTTGTCATGATGGGCTATCAACATTGCATTGCCAACTACTATCTGGTTCCCATTGGTATGTTCTACGGTACCAACTTCGGAGTCGGTAAATTCATCTACCAGAGCATTATCCCTGTCACGATCGGTAACATAATTGGGGGTGTTGCCCCTGCCCTATGCCTCTGGTTTCTTTATGGGAAAAACTCACCAGTTGGTCTTGACGAAGGCAAGAAACTGGCTGGGCAAAGGGGGGCAGTGGTCAGTGAAGAAGATGTTGAAACTCCTAGCGCGGCATTTGGAACCAGTCAGATCGCACGCAATGAGGGCCACATGGTCTAGGATTCAAATACCAGAAACACGGCCTTCTGGTCCCCGCATTCTGAGCACCGTGAATCCTGTCGCCTCGCCAGGCATTAAGGGACCGCGGAATGGCGCCTGCAAACCTCACCCAACACCTCTTTCAGTTGGGCACTCCCATTCGCGAATTGTACATGGGCAGCCAAAGCGCTAAGGCCGGCTCATCATCTAAAGCAATCTTCTACGTGGTTGATTTTCCACCAGCTGGCAGCTGGAGAGTTGATCAAAGGGGCACTTTAGTGTTGGTTATACTGAGGGTTTAGAAATGCAATCATTTTTCTTAATCGGTACCGAAGTCCTTCCAGTAGAACAGCGCGCTAGAATTGAGAGACCAGGTAATAAGCCTGCCTGCCTCTTCTGGGAGGAAGTATAGTCTCATCCCATCACGCAATTCCCGTTCCTAGGCCCTTCATATCGCTCAGTGGAGAAGGGAGTACATAGTTAACCCCTGCCATTGCCACATAGTTTCTGTTTCAGCAGTGCTGCTGCAGTCAGGTAATGTCATCGCTGCTTCTGCACCTGTCCTTTCCCGAGAAAGGCTCAAGGGTAACCAATTATAAGGAGCTGTCTTGATTAGACTTCCGCACGACCCAACATAACCCGGACCCAACCCGGACTGGGTTGGGTTTTGGGTCGAAGTCATCAGATCTAAGAATAGACGGAATATGTAATAAATTACGGTAGCTAAACTTAAGGTCCTTATTTAGCTTGTGGAAGGGGTGGGAACGTGAGTAGGTTCAACTGCAGAATATCGACACCTTAGGCGCAAATATTAGTCATCAAAACAGCAGATTAGACACGTTCACTTTTGGTGCAGCCTGGTCTTTGAGCTGGGCACTGCCTATGCAAATGTTCGCACGTACTTGCGTCAATGCCCGGCGATCTCTTAAGTAGGTATGCGGCTCTGTCGGAAACCAGTTTCATGTCCGAAAGGCATCACCGATGTCGACTTTCAACCCCCTCAATGCAGATAAGATGTATGGGGATACAGATGGAACCAGCGAATCTCGACCATCGAGTATAAAACCCGGCAAGCCACAATACAGGCTTATTGAATACGTTGAAGACCTTGACAGATACAGGCCCGGGGGATATCATCCATTGAAGATTGGGGACGACCTAGATGACGGCCGATATCGACTGGTTGACAAACTTGGGTACGGAGGATACTCGACTATATGGCTAGCCGTGACCTACAGATGGCCAGACATATGGCGGTGAAAGTTATTACTGCTAATGCCAGTATTCATACGCCTAAGGCTAGTTTTCTATGTTCTCTTGCAAAATCGCTGTCTAGACTAGGAAGCGAAACTATTCCACCCCTTATCGAACAATTCTAGGCTATCGGTCCCAATGGGAAGCATAGGTGTATCGTCACTCTGCCGGCACGAATGAGCCTATTTGATGCAAAAGAGGCTTCGACTTTCGGTCTTTTTCGGCCTATCCCATGGGGGTAAGTGGGACGCAGTGCATCCCAGTAGGCTAGGGTTTTGTTAACTATGGGAGCGCATTTGTGCATCCCAGTAGAAACGCCGGTCCAGATCCCAGTAGGCTTTTTTTGATCGGATCCCTATCCCATGGGGGTAAGTGGGACGCAGTGCATCCCAGTAGGCTAGGGTTTTGTTAACTATGGGAG